>OBVJ01000001.1_pt1 | contig 431783 bp, 325 predicted proteins | sample 1495071 | NCBI WGS metagenome assembly OBVJ01 (sample SAMEA2579985, study PRJEB22360) | human gut metagenome | reverse complement strand
TTTAAAAAGAGAATCTAACTTTTGTTTAACTTAACAGATGTACCTAATAGATATGGAAAACAATAAAAAAAATGCTTCATTTATTTCAATTGCTGCTTGGAAAAGAATGCAGCCATTGTCTTTTTTACTTTACGACGATTTTACTAATCAACAAAAATATGTTTAACTTTAAAAAACATGGTATGAAAAAAAACTATGTCACAACTGCTGTTGCCTTACTACTTTTAGCAGGATGTAGCAACGATATTAAAGAAACTGATATTCAGTTTACCGGTGATACGGGAGCGAAAGTTTCTTTTAGTGCAGTAATAAACAATCATGAGGCTAGCAATCTTGTTACAAGAGCTACGGAAACAAACTGGGAGGCAGAAGACTCGGTAGGAATCACTTGTGGTACGGAACAAGTGAATATTCATTACAAATACAAGGGCAATGGTCTTTTTGCGGCAAAAGGAGGAAATGCAGAAGAGATTTGGGTATTAGGTTCCGGAGAGTATGATGTAGTGGCATACGCTCCATTTTCTGGTACATCAGGTGAAGAACAACCTGTATTGGAAGTGACTACAGCCAGTGACAATCAAGCTACAGCAGAAGAACGTGCGAAGATAGATTTTCTTTTTGCTAAAGGGAAGGCTACATCACAAACCCCGAACGTGACATTAGCATTCAATCATGTGATGAGTCGTATTAGATTGGAGTTTCAAGCTGGCGAAGGTGTGGACTTGGCAGATATAACTTGTTATCTTATTGGGCTTAAGAATAATGGTACATTTAATCCTAAAACAGGGGAGACAACAGTCAGTGAAGACCCTGTTACGGATAAAGATGATATTTATTGGGATAAAATAGGAGAGCAGGATAATTATACAGTACAAGCTATTTTACTGCCACAGAAGGTGCAAGGCAAAGTAACTATCCAAGCTAGAATGAACGGTTATCTTTATGAAGCCGAGTTTGCTAACTTGACAGAATTGAAATCAGGATTTTCTTATAATTACATCATCAAGACAAATAAATACGAGGACAATAATTATGTGTTGACAATTACAGAACAAACGCAAATAATAGGATGGGAGGATGAAAACCACGATCCTATAACATCCGACCCGAGTATAGCTGAAACTGGAACAGAGATAACTAATCCTAGTTGGAATATTACAGAAGAAACCGTAACTCCACAGCCTGTTGTGAAGTGATCTGTTTACCAATCTAATATAGATAAAAATGCTAAAAATATAAACATGAGATTTATGAAAATATATAATTATATATCAATGCTTTTTCTGGCTGGCGCAGCCATAGTTGCGTCTTGCTCGCAAAATGAAGAACTCACCGGAGAAACACCGGATTCTTTGCAGGGATTTCAGATTAGTGTGTCTGATGAAGGATTTATGGACGAAAGTGGTAAGACACGTGCTACAGAGAATGGATATACTACCCGATTTTCTAACGGAGATGCTATCGGTATATTTGCGGTAAGAGGAGAAACGGTGGTAGAGGATATCAAGAATCGGAAATTCACACTGACAGATGGCTATTGGGAATTGACTGATGGAGGGGATCCTATTGAATACAAAGGTTCACAATTTCAGCGGATGACTTTTTATGCATACTATCCGTATAATGCGAATGTGACTTTTGATCCGACGAAGGTGGATCCTTTTGAAACATACGTCAACAATTGGAAAATAGGCAGTGAACAAAATGAAGGAAATTATACACAATATGATTTGATGACGAGTACGGGTAGTGTTCAGGGGGATCGTTTGAAAGGACAGATCGCTTTTACTATGCAACATCGGATGGCTCTTGCGGTAGTGAAGATGCCTAATTTGACCTATAGCTTTACAAATGGCGGTATAGATGATTATTTGTTACCATTAACAGCCGGTTCGTTTACAGTGAACAATACTCAAGCAACTCCTTATTATCAGGAAAGTACGGATACATACCGTTTCTTGGTTAATCCGAAGAAGGAATTCTCAATTAAGGGTACTTATTCTGGAGTAAGTGAGATGGAATATGAAGCTAAAGGTACGCTGGAAGGAGGAACGGCGAAAATGTATACCATCGAAGATAAAAGTAAAATCAACCATACTTTGCAGGTAGGAGACTATTTTTGTGCAGATGGAAAAATAGTTTCAGTAGATGCGGAAACGGTGCCGGAGAATGTGATTGGTATTGTATGTTATGTAGGAAATTCACAACCCAGTGTAACACATACTGAACTCTATTCAGCAGAAGTTGATGCTTTGCGTCGCGATTTCCCTGCATGTACGCACGGTATAGTGCTATCTATTAAGAATTCTGTGGTAAAAGATAGTGAACAAAATGATGTTGCTTTGAAAATGTTCCATTCAAGTAAGTCCGGTTATTATTCAGACTGGTTTACTTCAGATGAGAATTGGGCAAACAAGTTTGTAGGTTGTAACACAGAGAAGGATGTTAACAAGAATGATGCTTCATTGGTTTTCCCAGCACTAATGGGATACAATAATACACAGTTACTTACTATGTGTTACGAAGGTATGGGTAGTCCTTCTACTTGCGACCATGCTTATGCGTATATCAAGGCTTATCGTGAAGCGGAAGCTATTCCGGCAAATGTGACTCCTTGGTATTTGCCCTCTATAATGTGTTGGGATACAGTCGCTAAGAATTTGAGTGTTATTAACCGTTGTCTCAAGAATGTAAATGGTGATGAGATGACCTCTGTCGAGTCAGGAACTAACAGTGGACACTATTGGAGTAGCACACAGCGTTCTCCAGCCAACCAATGGACACACGGTATGGCTGGCGGAAGATATCACATAATTTGTGAACGTGATTCGCGTGCCGGTTATTTCCGTATGATGCTTGCATTCTAAAATAATGACGGTATATAAAGTCCGTTAAAATTATACTTATATCATGAACATATACATATATGAATAAGAAAAACTTTATAAAGGGGACAACCTTACCTGTCGCTCTGTTTTTCACTATAGCAACTTTTGCACCTGCATGGGGATTGCAAACAGCTTCGGCAGCCATCGAAGTTGTACAGCAGCAAAGTACTATAAAAGGAACAGTAGTAGATAGCCAAGGCGAACCGATAATTGGAGCAAGTGTACTTGCGGAAGGAACATCTAATGGTACAATTACCGATATTGACGGTGTATTTAGAATAAATGTACGTCCCGGTGCGAAATTGAAAGTATCTTTTATAGGTTATACCGATAAAAAAGTAGTAGCGAAAAATGACATGAAAGTCATTCTGGTAGAGGATGTGACAGCACTTGAAGAGGTGGAAATCGTAGCTTATGGTACGCAGAAGAAAGTGACCATGACAGGAGCTATCGCTAGTGTGAAGGGAGAAGAATTGACCCGTGTATCTGTAGGTTCGGTTTCCAATGTATTAGGAGGGCAGATGACAGGTTTGACTACCGTACAATATTCCGGTGAGCCGGGAGCGGATGCCGCTGAAATTTTTATTCGTGGTAAAGCTACTTGGGAAAATTCTTCACCGTTAATTCAGGTAGACGGTGTGGATCGTGAAAGTATGAGTGATATCGACCCGAATGAAATTGAATCCATTTCTATCTTGAAAGATGCTTCGGCAACAGCCGTATTTGGTATTCGTGGAGCAAATGGGGTCATTTTGATTACAACTAAACGAGGAAAGGAAGGAAAGGCGAAAATTTCGTTTACTACTTCTGCTTCTGTATTGATGCCTACAAAAATGGTAGAACAGGCAAGTTCCTATGACTATGCCCGTTTTCATAATCAAATGATGTCCGGTGATGGCAAATCTGCCTTATTTAGTGATGGCGTGATTCAAAAATTTGCAGATGGTTCCGATCCTATTCGTTTCCCAAATATACAATGGGCTGACTATATTATGAAAAGCTCTACGCTTCAGAGCCAGCATAATCTGAACATCTCGGGAGGAACAGATAAAGTACGTTATTTCATCTCTGCAGGTGCTTATACGCAAGGAGGACTTTTTAGTGAGTTTGATCTTCCTTATAATTTAAGCTATCAGTACCGTCGGTTTAACTATCGTACAAACTTGGATATGGATGTCACTAAAACGACTACTTTGTCATTCAATATTAGTGGTAATGTGAATAATTCAGATCAACCGCGTACGAGTCAGGGATCTTCCGGATTGATTAAAAATATGTATTATGCTACTCCTTTCTCCAGTCCGGGAATCATAGACGGAAAATTAGTAAATTCGAGCGATGAGACTTATTCAGACGGACTGAAATTACCATTTACTGGAGGTACAGGTATGGGATATTATGGAAATGGATTCAGCCAAACCAGCAACAATTCGCTGAATGTGGATGTGATTCTGGATCAAAAAATGGACTTCTTGACTAAAGGACTTTCTTTTAAAGTGAAGGGATCTTATAACAGCTCGTTTACAGTTAATAAAGTCGGTTCTGGTGGGTCTATTGCTACATACACTCCTGTATTGATGGATGACGGTAGTATTGCTTATCGTAAGTTTGGAGAGAATACAGATGTGAAGTATTCGTATACTACAGGCAAAGCACGTAATTGGTATATGGAAGCCAGCTTTAATTATAATCGTACTTTTGGTGATCATACGGTGACAGCCTTAGTTTTGTATAATCAACAGAAAGAGTATTATCCGAAATTATATTCGGACATTCCTCATGGATATGTCGGATTAGTCGGACGTGTCACTTATGATTGGAAGAGCCGCTATATGGCAGAGTTTAATGTGGGTTATAACGGTTCGGAAAACTTTGCGTCCGATTTGCGCTTTTCTTATTTCCCGGCTGGTTCTATAGGTTGGGTGATGAGTGAAGAGAAGTTTTTCCGTCCTTTGAAGTCGGTGGTTAGCTTCTTGAAATTACGTGCCAGTGTCGGTTTGGTAGGTAACGATAATATTGGAGGATCGCGGTTTATGTATATGGCTGATCCATATAATGTCGGTTTAGGTGACTTGGCAAATCGTGTAACGGCAAGTGGAGGAGCAACTAACGCCTGGGGATATGGATTCGGAACAGATAATGGTACTGTTAGTCTGGGTGCGCGTGAGGTAGCTAAGAATAACCCTGCTGTGACATGGGAAAAAGCTCTGAAACGGAACTATGGTGTTGATATTAACTTCCTTGATGACCGTCTGAAAACAACCTTTGAATATTATAAAGAACGTCGTAATGACATCCTTTTGCGTGACGGTACAGCTCCGGGAATGTTAGGGTTCATTACTCCCTATTCAAATTTAGGAAGTGTAGACAGTTGGGGCTGGGAACTTTCTTTAAAATGGAACGATAAGATTGGCGATAATTTCCGTTATTGGGCGGGTATTAACCTTTCTTATAATCAGAATGAGATTCTTGAAAAGAAGGAAGCACCGCAGAATAATTTATATCAATATCAGAAGGGACACCGTATCGGTTCGCGTAGTCAATATGTTTTCTGGCGCTTCTATGATGAGGATACACCTGCGCTATATGAGCAGACATTTAATCGTCCGTTCCCCACTCACGAGAGTATTCTTCAAAATGGAGATGCAGTATATGTTGACTTGAATGGTGACCGTAAGATTGATGCAAATGATGCAAGTTATGACTATGGCTTTACAGACGATCCTGAATATATGCTAGGTATTAATTTAGGATTCAGTTGGAAGAATCTGGAAATAAGTACTCAATGGACAGGGGCCTGGAATGTAAGTCGTATGATTTCGGATGTATTTCGTCAACCGTTTTATTCATCTTCCAATAGCGAGCAGGGAGGATTGTTGGCATACCATCTGGATCATACATGGACACCGGAAAATCCGTCACAATCTTCGGAGTATCCGAGAGCTACCATTGATAATGCAAAGAATAATTATGCTACTTCCACTTTATATGAGAAAGATGCCAAATACTTGCGTTTGAAAACTCTTCAGGTGGCATACAATTTTCACTTCCCATTAATGAAGAAACTTGGACTGAATACATGTCAGTTGGCTTTTGCAGGATATAATTTGTGGACGATTACACCTTATTTGTGGGGTGATCCGGAGGCAAGAGCTACTAATGCACCTTCTTATCCATTGTCCAAGACTTATACGTTGAGCTTGAAATTAGGATTCTAAAATAGATAAAGGAAAGATACAATGAAATTACAAAATAAATGGTTCATCGGTGCGATGTTGGGAGCGGCGGTTTGTTTGGTTTCCACTTCATGTGTGGACGAAATTAAATTCGGAAACTCTTTTTTGGATAAGGCACCGGGCGGAAATGCTACTATTGACACAGTGTTCAATAGTGCGGAATATACGCGCCAATTTTTGAATACCTGTTACAGTAGACAGTATTACGGATTACCTTATAATACGGACAGTAACGGTAATATTCCTGATTCTTCCAGTCCTTATTTAGGAAAGAAGGATGCGCTAACAGACTGCTGGTCACTTTATTTTAGTGACGCAACTGTATATCAGCAGTATTATTTGGGTTCTCTCAATGCCAACTATGGCACGCGTGGTAATATTTTCCCATATACACGGGAAATGGTATGGGAAGTAGTGCGCTGGTGCTGGTTGTTAATGGAAAATATAGATAGAGTGCCGGGCATGGATAGCACTGAAAAAACTCAGTTGGTGGCAGAAGCTAAATGCCTGATTGCGGCACGCTATTTTGATATGTTCCGTCATTATGGAGGTCTTCCATTGTTATATGCTTCATTCACCGGTACGGAGTCAGGTTATGAAATCCCCCGTGCTACGGTAGAGGAGACTGTTAACTACATGATAAAGATGTTGGATGATGCTATCAATTCCGGTGGATTGGTGTGGGCTTATGCTGATGCCGATCTTGCCAGCAAGGCCGGACACTGGACAAAGGCCGGTGCGATGGCATTGAAATGCAAAATCTGGCAATTTGCCGCTTCTCCGTTGTTTAACGATGTCAACGGATATGCAGGAGGAAACTCAGAGGCTGAACAGCAGCATCTGGTATGGTACGGCGGCTACCATGCGGAACTTTGGGATAACTGTTTGAAGGCTTGTGAAGCATTCTTTAAAGAGCTGGAGAGTCAAGGCGGATATAGCCTGAATAAGGCTTCGGAAGAAACACCGGAACAGTATCGGCAGGCATATCGTATGGGATATATTCGTCAGAACAGCAAGGAGGTCTTGCATTCTGTCCGCACGAATATGTCGGACGCTTTCAACTCAAGTTCTTATATGTGGCATTCCTGGGCTGTTCCGTCACTTTGTCGTACCGAATATCCGCCTACACAGGAATATGTGGAGATGTTCCCATGGGCCGACGGTACTCCGTTTGACTGGAAAAAGGCGGAAACAGAAGGTAAGTTGGATGCAATGTTCCTGACCGGAACATTCAAAAATGGAGAACAACTATTGTCGGAAATCGTATTAACCCGTGATCCTCGTCTGTATGAGCATTGCATGGTAAACGGATTGCCGAAGATGTTAGACTGGAGTGCAGGAACAATGTCCGGTTTACCTTATGAATTGTGGGTCGGAGGATACGATGAAGGACAAAATGCTGCACTTGAATCAGGTAACTATGCGACTGGTTATAAAAATATGAAATATTATTTGGGAACAGAGTACCAACGTCAGTATACGCATTGGGTATATCTTCGTTTATCTGACATTTATTTAACTTATGCAGAGGCCTTGCTTCAAGCCAAGAATGATCACCGGGGTGCTATTGACCAAATGAATATAGTACGTGCCCGCGTAGGATTGAAGAAAGATTTGGCGGAGTGTGTTACAGATAAGAATTTACTTTCTGACAAAGCAGCCTTATTGGAAGAATTGCTGTGCGAGCGTGTTCGGGAATTGGGGCTTGAAGATAGCCGTTACTTTGATCTTGTCCGTTACAAGCGTGCCGATCGTTTCGAGAAGCGCCTGCACGGGTTGCTCGCCTATCGTTTGGATGATACCGGTAATCGTATAACGGGAAATGCTAAATGGAATGAAGGAGATAAGAACAAGGGGGCATTGCAGCCTACTCGTTTTGAATATGAAAGGTTTGAGTTATCCAAGCCGGTCCGTCGGTGGTGGACATACGGATTTGATCCCAAATGGTATCTTTCTCCATTCCCGCAAACGGAAATTAACAAAGGATATGGATTGATTCAGAATCCGGGTTGGTAATGTGAGACAGCGAAATAGATTAAAACAATATTGAATATTGATTTATATGAGAAAAAATAAGATTCTGATACTGGCTTTACTGGTTTGTTTGAGCATTCCGGTCAGAGCACAGAATACAGACAACAACATTATAGGTATTGTTGTTGATAAATCGGGAAACCCAGTCTATGGAGCGTCCGTTAATGTGGAAGGTGGCGCAGTGGAGACCCGGGTTGAAACTGATAAAGATGGTAAATTCGAGATTGCGGTCGAGAAAGGACAACGTTTGAGTGTCGTTTCTGTCGACAAAGGCTCTACCACAGTTGTGGCAAAGACTGATGGTCCGATGACTATTGTGATGGGATATGCAGCTCAGACTATTGATGTGGGAGCTAACCGGACATTCAGTCGTCATGAATCAACAGCAGCTGTTTCTACCACCTATAACGAAGAGTTTAATAAGCGGTCTTCCCGGAATATATCCAATTCTTTATATGGATATGGATTGGGCCTTACTACTTTGCAGAATGCGGCCAGTACCGGGTTAATGGCAGATCCTACCTTTTATGTACGTGGTTTGCAGAGCTTGTCAAGTAGTACACCGCTTGTGCTGGTTGACGGTTTGGAACGAGACATGAGCTTGGTGAGCCCAGAAGAAGTAGAATCCGTTTCCATCCTGAAAGATGCCGCGGCTGTGGCATTGTACGGATACAAAGGAGTGAACGGTGCGATCTTGATTACGACGAAGCGTGGTAAGTACAAAACAAAAGAGATAACCTTTACGTATGATCATATCATTAACACTCAGTCTCGACGTCCGGAATTTGTAGATGCAGCTACGTATGCTTCTGCAGTGAATGAAGCGCGTGGATATGAAGGTTTGGGAGCTCGGTATACTCCGGAAGAAGTCGATGCTTTCCGTAATGGAGTAGGTAGTGGAGGGGCTTCCCGTATGTACCCTTATCTCTATCCTAATGTGAACTGGATTGATGAAACCTTTAAAGACAGAGGAGTTTCTAATAAATATACGATCGAATTCCGTGGGGGAGGAGCAAAGTTCCGCTACTATACTATGGCGAATTTATTAACAGACAAAGGGTTTATCAAAACCCCGAATGCAAATGACGGATATTCTACACAGAATATGTATTCACGTGCTAATTTGCGTACAAATCTGGATATTGATTTAACCGCCACTACCAAATTGAAGTTGAATCTTCTCGGTACCTTGTCCGAATCTCGGATTCCGGGGGCTTCGGTTAACCTATGGGATATGATTTATTCGATTCCTTCTGCAGCTTTTCCGGTTCGTACGGAAGATGACAGTTGGGGAGGAAGTACTACTTGGGCGGGAACATCGAATCCTGTCGCACAATCGCAGGGAGCTGCTTATTCTAAAGGACACTCTCGCAGTTTGTTTGCCGACCTTACCTTGTCACAAGATTTATCTGGTTTGCTGAAAGGATTGGGAGCAAACTTTCGTTTAGCTTATGACAACTATTCCAATATTCTGGAAGACCATAGCAAGACTTATACGTATGCCGGTTATGTAACAAGCTGGACAACTAACGGTCCGTTTTATACTGCCATTTCAGGTGGCGAATCCAGTGAAATGGGTTCGGGTGCAGGTATTGACAACTGGGCGCGCCAATTTAACTTTGCAGGTAGTGTCGATTACAATCGCTCGTTTCGGAAGTGGGATGTGTATTCTCAATTCAAATGGGATTATGAGTATCGTGATTCATACGGATTGAACACTACTATTTATCGGCAAAATGTATCCTGGTATAATCATGTAGGTTTCTCTAATCGCTATTATTTGGATCTGGCATTGGTTGGCTCGGCCTCCAGTTTATTGGCACCGGGGCATAAATGGGCTTTCTCGCCTACCATTTCTGCTGCTTGGGTGCTTTCGGAAGAAAAATGGTTGAAAGATGTGTCTTGGGTGAACTTCCTGAAATTGCGCGCTTCGTTTGGAGTGATCAATGTTGATTATCTGCCTAAAGACGGAAGTACTACCGTATATGACTATTGGGATCAGATTTATACGACTACCGGTACGCAATATAAGTTTAACAGTAGTTACGACTCTGAATTCGGAAGTACTATTATCGGGCGCCTGGCAACTGCTAATTCGACACATGAGAAAGCGTATAAATACAATGTTGGTGTTGATGCCGTGTTGTTCAATGGACTGGACGTGACGGCAGAAGGCTATTACCAACGGAGAAAAGATATTTGGGTCTCTTCCGAAGGAAAATATACCGATGTGTTGGGCGTAGATGCTCCGTTCGAGAATGCCGGAATCGTTGATAGCTATGGCGTGGAACTAGGACTTAACTATACGAAACGGTTAGGAGATGTAGTGTTCAACCTTGGCGGTAATTTTGCTTGGAATAAGAATGAAATTAAGGAACAACTGGAAGAACCGCGTTTGTATAAGAATCTTGTGCAAACAGGAAATCGGTTGGGACAAGTATATGGAATGGTAGCTGAAGGTTTCTTCAAAGATAAAGAAGATATAGCAAACAGCCTTCCGCAAAACTTTAGTACGGTAGTGCCGGGAGACATAAAATATAAAGATGTGAATGGAGACGGAATCATTGATGCCAATGATAAAACAGCTATCGGTTATAGTACGACGGCTCCGGAAATTTATTATTCTTTCCATTTGGGAGCCGAATGGAAAGGGATTGGAGTAGATGTAATGTTTCAGGGAACAGGTAACTATTCTGCTGTCTTGAATACGAAGAGTATGTTTTGGCCGTTGATAAATAATACGACACTTTCTACTCATTATTATGAGAATCGTTGGACACCGGAAAATCAAAATGCCAAATATCCTCGTTTGAGTTCACAGAGTAATGCCAATAACTATCAGGCTAATACAGTTTGGTTGGCGGACCGGTCATTCTTGAAGTTACGTAACGCGGAGGTGTATTACAGATTTCCGGAAGAATGGATGAAGAAGACTAAGATATTGGGGAGTGCCAAGTTATATGTCAGAGGAACAGACTTGTTCTGTTCAGATCATATTGATGTGACAGATCCGGAATGTTATGGTGTAGCGACTCCGCTGAATAAGAGTGTAGTAGTCGGTGTTACGATTGGTTTTTAATCATAAAAACAAAGCGAAAGAATGAAACTGAAAAACATTATCTACGGAATGATGTGTGTAGCCGCACTCGGTTCCTGCTCAGATAAGATGGAATATCATGAGTACAATAATTATGATGAGGATTTTGTGAAGCTCAACTTCGGTAATGTAGGAGGGCTGATAACAAATATCTATTTGTCCATGGATGTGGACTTTGGAAACTATAGCGGGGCAATTCTTGGTTCTGCTACCGATGAGTCCGAATATGCTTATTCGGGAAATCAGATTGAAGACTTTTACAATGGTTCTTGGAGTCCGTCGAATGCTAAAAGTAGCATGTGGACGTCCTGTTATGAAGGGATAGCCAATTGTAATTTATATCTGGAGAAGTTTACCGGACTGACATTTCCCGAGTTGGCTTTGAACAGTGATTATGCACAACAGATGTTCCGCTATACCAATTACCAGTATGAGGTACGTTTCCTTCGTGCATATTTCTACTTTAACTTGGTACGGCAATATGGAGATGTGCCGTTTAGCGACCATATATTAACAGCCGAAGAATCGAATACGTTATCGCGCAGACCGGCACAGGAGATTTTTGATTATATCATAGCCGAATGTGATGATATTAAAGATAAGATTATCGTCGATTACAGTAAACTGGGAGATATGGCATTGCCTAGTAGTCCGGCGGAAACAGGACGTGCCAACCGTAAAACGGTATTGGCCTTGAAAGCTCGTGCAGCATTGTATGCGGCAAGTCCTTTATTTAATCCGACTGATAATAGAGAACTGTGGTATCGTGCAGCTAAAGCCAATAAGGAAATTTTAGATGACAGTAATGGGTTTGCTGAAAAGGCAAAACTCTTAGTGGAGGATTATTCATCACTTTGGAGCAAGGACAATTACAATGACGCTACTAATGAATTGATTTTTCTCCGTCGTGCCACTACTACCACTAATTCTTTTGAGGGATATAACTTCCCGGTAGGGTTGGAAAATTGTAAAGGTGGAAACTGTCCCACACAGACACTGGTGGATGCGTATGAGATGAAGGATACAGGGTTGCGTCCGGACGAGTTGGATAACTATGATCCTGCTAATCCTTATTATACCAACCGCGACCCTCGTTTCTATCTGACTATTGCCAAGAATGGGGACGAAAAGTGGCCTAACTGGAATACTGTTCCTCTGCAAACCTATCAGGGCGGACTAAATGCGGAGCCTTTGAGTGGCGGAACTCCGACTGGCTATTATCTGAAGAAGTATTGTCAGACGGCAGTAGACTTACGTGCCGGTACAGCTTCAAAGACCTATCATTCATGGATTACATTCCGTTTTGGAGAGTTCTATTTGAATTATGCGGAAGCTGTATATAAGTATCTGGGTAGTCCGTATGCAACGGATAATGAATTTACAACTTCGGCTGTGGATGCTATCAAAGTAGTTCGTACGCGTGCCGAGATGCCCGGATTCCCTCAAGGGATGACCAATGATGCTTTCTGGAAGAAATATCAGAATGAACGTATGGTAGAATTGGCCTTTGAAGGACATCGTTTTTGGGATGTACGTCGTTGGAAGGAGGGTGACAAACATTTCAAGAACATTGTTGAAATGAAGATTACGAAGAATGGGGATGATACTTATACGTATGAACGTAAGGTAAAAGAAAGAAGTTGGGATGATAAGATGTATTTCTTCCCGATTCCGCAGAGTGAAAAATCTAAGAATCCTAATTTGGAGCAGAATCCGGGGTGGTAACCCACAACCGGAATGCTGATGAATAGTGATAGGATATTCTTGCATAGAACGGATGTTTATAGAATAAAAAAACGAAAGAAATGAAGAAACATTATATAATACTGGGGCTGTTTTGTCTGCTGGCCATAGTTGCCTGCTCGGATAATGACCCCGTCGTTGAAGTGAACAATGGCAATCAGACGGAAGAGGAGTTGCCGCCTCTGCCTACTGAAGTTATAACGGGTAGCCGTGCAATGTGGGTTAGTTACGACCCGGCACCAAATGTTGACGCCAATAACTCTTCCGGCATATCATCCGCATTGATTAGCTGGAGATTACTGAAGACCGATCCGTCTAATGTTGCTTTTGATATTTATAAGTCGGTAGACGGCGAGACGGAAGTGAAATTGAATGAGAAACCTATTTCGAATACTACTTCTTGGGTGGATGCGGATATTGATGTATCAAAAACGAATGTATACCGGGTCACTCTTGCCAATCAGGCTGAAACGCTTTGCGATTATACCTTTACCTCTGAAATGGCAGAAAAGTTTTATCATGAGATTAGATTAAACATGAATGTACCCGATGCGTCGATTACATATTCTCCTGATGATATTCAGCTAGGTGACTTGGACGGTGACGGTGAATTGGAGATTGTGGTGAAGAGAGAACCGTATGATGGTGCCAACCAGGGGGGATGGAATAATGGTTCGACCTTGTTGGAAGCTTATAAGATGGATGGTACTTTTTTGTGGCAAATTGATTTGGGAATCAATATTCGTTCCGGTTCACATTATACTTCATATATTTTATACGATTTTGATGGAGATGGTTTATGTGAAATAGCTTTCCGCTCTTCAGAAGGTACAAAGTTTGGGGATGGTAAGGTCATTACCGATGCTTATGGTAATGTGAACGATTATCGAATTCGTCAGACTGACGCTGTGGGCTGGTATTCGGGAGCAAGTATTAATACAATTTGCGGTTTGATAATGAAAGGTCCCGAATATATCTCTATTTGCCGTGGATATGATGGACGTGAAATTACCCGGGTGGATAATATTCCTCGTGGTGGAAGTGGTTCAAAAGCGTCGCGTGCTAAATATTGGAGTGAATATTGGGGAGATGATTACGGAAACCGCATGGACCGTTTCTTTATCGGGGTGGCTTATCTGGATGGTATACCTGACGAAGCGACCGGAGTGAGAACAAGCAACCCCAGTCTGATCATCAGTAGAGGTATTTATCATAATTGGCAAGTATGGGCACTCGATTTGAAAGGGAATAAACTGGAAACCCGTTGGAAGTTTGATACAGCCGAACATTCTTCAAAATGGTTGTCCATGTGTTCGCATAGTTTTCGTGTAGCGGACTTGGACGATGATGGAAAAGATGAAATCTTGTATGGTTCTGCGGCTATAGATGATGATGGAAGCGAATTGTGGTGTACCGGAAACGGTCATGGTGACTGTTTATGTGTTGGCAAATTTATAAAAGACCGTTCAGGATTGCAAATTGTTGCTTCATTTGAAGAACCGGGCAATTATAATGGACAAGGACACGGTTATGGATGTCAAGTGATTGATGCAAGAGATGGTGGCTTGATTACCGGCCATGGAGCGGGTTCGACTACTGATGTCGGTCGTTGTATTGTGGCAGATATCGATCCGGATAGCCCGAATTTTGAGTACTGGTCTTCTTTGCAGGAAGGGGTATTCAGTTGTAGTGGCAGTGGATTGGTATCCAGTACATATCCTACAGGTATTGGTGGTGGAGTTTTGTATAATGTAGCCATTTATTGGAGCGGGCAGCCGACAAGAGAAATGCTGGACCGTGCTTGTGTCGTGAGCTATAAAGAGAACCCTGATGTAAACAAGACGAATAAGACTCGTTTGGTATATTTTGGAACTTACGGTAGCAATGACGGTAACCATAGCACCAAATACAATCCTTGTTACTATGGTGATTTTCTCGGTGACTATCGTGAAGAAGTAATAATGGGTTCAAGTGACATGAAATCTATTTATATATTCTCCACGAATCATCCTACCGAATTCCGTCTTCCTCACTTGATGACCGATCATAATTATGATATGTCTCAAGCGATGCAGAATATGGGATATAACCAGGGAACTAACTTAGGTTACTATGTAGGTGCTGAAACTTTGAAAAAAGCAGAATAAAAAGGTTTTTGAATAAGAAATCTCTTATTTGATATGAGTTTGTTGAAAAAGAACAATCCGGCTAACTGTCGGGTTGTTCTTTTTTTCATAGTTGAACGAATCGCCATATATATGGATAATATTCTATTTCTTAATTGATCGGCTCTCCCTACCTTTGTAAGGTGAGATAGCAAATATACATATGAAAAAACTCTTTATCCTTTTGTTCCTCTTCATCACTTTAGGAACAAACGCACAAAACAATAAAGTTTCCGGCCTCAACGCCCGCCAGTTTCATAAATATTGGAAGGTAGAGTCGGAATCTCCGGATTATAAAGTGACATTTCAGGGTGATACCGCTGAAATACTGTCTCCTAAAGGCCTTACCTTATGGAGGAAAGAAAAGATGAGCGGACGGGTAACCATTGAATATGATGCATGTGTAGTTGTAGAAAAAGAAGGAGACCGTTTGAGTGACCTGAATTGCTTTTGGATGGCTTCGGACCCCAAACATCCTGATAATATATGGAAACGTGAGAAGTGGCGTAGCGGAATCTTTCTGAATTGTTATTCTTTGCAACTCTATTACATGGGATATGGTGGAAATTATAACTCTACTACACGCTTCCGTCGTTATGACGGCAATGAAGCAGGAATCACAGATCCCAAAGTACGTCCTGCCATATTGAAAGAATATACAGATACCGAACATTTGCTAAAAGCGAATCACTGGTATCACATTAAGATAACAAATGAAAATAATAGGGTTAGTTATTACATAGACGGCAAGCGACTGGTGGACTTCCGCGATGCCGAACCTCTGACAGAAGGATGGTTCGGCTTTCGTACCACCTTATCCCGTACCCGCATTACAAACTTCCGCTATGAATGTTTGCCACCCCAAACGTCTACTGTTCCTTTACATTGGATCGGCAATACTCCTGAACAAGACAAAGCTGTAAGCTTCGGAGTTCCTTTTGATGAAGGCTACCTATTTCCAGAAACTTCATTGCGGTTAAAAACAGATAGAAATCAAGAGATTCCGGTAGATACTTGGCCATTGGCTTACTGGCCGGATGGTTCCGTGAAATGGAGCGGAGTTGCCGGAGTCATTCCTGCCGGAACAGAAAGACTGACATTAGAAAAAGCCCCCCGGAAAGCAAAAACTATCAATAAACAGCCTAATGCTTCTATTGCAATCACTGAAACGCCTGAAGATATTCAAATTGAAACAGGGCTAATTTCCGTATTTATTCCCCGACGCGGAGATTTCCTGATTGATAGCCTATTATATAAGGGAACTAAAGTAGGAGAGAAAGCGCGTCTGATTTGTAATACGCAAAACGAGCCGATTCAAGAAAATACATCTCAAATATCTTTTACTCATTACATAGGAGAAATAAAATCAGTAACCATAGAACGTCTGGGCTCTGTACGGGCACTTGTAAAGTTGGAAGGGATACATCGGAACAGGAATAAGAAGATTGATACGAATCACTCTGAAGGGGAAGGGAACTATGCGAATAACTCTGATATGAACAAACGGAATAACCGTGAGTGGCTTCCTTTTGTGGTACGTCTCTACTTTTATGGTGGTAGTGAACAGATCAAAATGGTACATAGCTTCATCTATGACGGAGATCAGAAGAAAGATTTCATTCGTAGTTTGGGTATCCGTTTCGATGTTCCTATGCGTGAAGCTCTGTATAATCGTCATATTGCTTTTTCGTGTGCAGATGGAGGAGTGTGGAGCGAGCCGGTACAACCATTGGTAGGGCGTCGCATACTCACTTTAAATAAGACAGATAATAAGAAAAACAGTAATGAAAAGAAAGATGCACAACAGATGCCGACTGATGACCCCTCCCTGCAACAGCAGCAAATGGAAGGCAAACGTATTCCGCCTTATGAATCTTTCGATGAAAAGAACCGCTCTCTGCTCGATAACTGGGCTTCATGGAATGACTACCGTCTGTCTCAACTCACTGCCGATGCTTTCTCCATTCGTAAACGTGCCAATAACGATAATCCCTGGATAGGAACCTTTTCCGGCACACGTAGCGATGGATATATTTTTGTCGGAGATATTACCGGAGGATTAGGACTTTGTATGCATGACTTTTGGCAGTCTTATCCCTCTTCTATTGAAATTTCAGACGCACGAACCCCGGTAGCTACCCTTACCGCCTGGTTGTGGAGTCCGGAGTCCGAGCCTATGGATTTACGGCATTATGATCGTATAGCTCATGACCTGAATGCCAGCTATGAAGATGTCCAAGAAGGTATGAGCACGCCATACGGCATTGCCCGTACAACTACGTTGACACTGATCCCACAAAGTGGCTATGCCGGAAAAAAGGCTTTTGCTGATTATGCCAAACAATTTTCTAGCCCTAGTCTGTTAATGCCAACCCCGAATTATCTTCATGCCCGCCAGGCTTTCGGGATATGGAGTCTCCCCGACCGTACTACTCCATTCCGTACTCGTGTAGAAGACCGCTTGGATGCTTACATTGACTTCTATCAGAAAGCAATCGAACAAAACAAGTGGTACGGTTTCTGGAATTATGGTGATGTGATGCACGCTTATGACCCTGTTCGTCATACCTGGCGTTACGATGTCGGAGGATTTGCCTGGGACAATACGGAACTGGCTTCTAATATGTGGCTATGGTATAATTTCCTGCGTACCGGGCGTATTGATATTTGGCGTATGGCAGAAGCTATGACGCGTCATACAGGCGAAGTGGATGTCTATCATATCGGTCCCAATGCCGGATTAGGCAGTCGGCATAATGTAAGTCATTGGGGATGCGGAGCTAAAGAAGCGCGAATCAGCCAGGCCGCCTGGAACCGTTTCTACTATTACCTTACTACAGACGAACGTTGCGGTGATTTAATGACTGAAGTGAAGGATGCCGACCACAAACTCTATGACTTGGACCCTATGCGCCTGGCCCAACCTCGCAGTGAATATCCTTGTACCGCTCCCGCCCGTTTGCGTATCGGTCCCGACTGGCTGGCTTATGCCGGTAATTGGATGACAGAATGGGAGCGCACAGGTAACACTGCTTATCGTGATAAAATAATAGCAGGAATGAAAAGCATTGCCGTCCTGCCTAACCGCCTCTTTACCGGCCCCAAAGCTCTAGGATTTGATCCGTCAACAGGAATCATCACAACCGAATGTGACCCCAAATTGGAAACAACCAACCATTTAATGACGATCATGGGCGGATTTGAGATAGCCAATGAAATGATGCGTATGATTGATATACCCGAATGGAAAGACGCCTGGCTTGATCATGCTGCACGTTACAAGAAGAAAGCATGGGAACTTAGCCATAGCCGTTTTCGTGTCTCCCATCTGATGGCTTACGCAGCTTATCACTTGCGCAATACCCAAATGGCTGAAGAAGCCTGGAAAGATTTGTTTACCCGGTTGGAACATACACCTGCACCGCCTTTCCGCATCACTACCATACTTCCGCCGGAAGTACCGTCTCCATTAGATGAATGTACGAGCATTAGCACGAATGATGCTGCTCTTTGGAGCTTGGATGCTATTTATATGCAGGAAGTTATTCCGAAGGATGAATAGCAGAAGCATTTATTTCTTCACATTTCACCATATCCCAACCTTGGAACTGAATTAATAATAGGTGAAGTGTCGTTCCAGTAGCCAGTTTCTGCACAACTTTATCCTTACTGTATCGCAACAGTTGCTGTCTTCCTTCTTCTGCTTGGGCTTCAAGTTCAGCATTGGTAGCTGTACGTGTAGCGTATTTCAACTCCAGAATATAGCTGTGTTCTATATCGGAATAACGCATTTTGTCCGGCAATAGGAAGAAGTCACAATAGCCATAGTTCATTTCCAGTTCCGGCTGTACGAGATAATAAGAAGCAATGGCAAGATAGGCTTTTAGGAAACCTTGCAGGTTTCTTTCCCCTTCTATCGCATCTCGTATGGAAGAGTTCTCCCGATAGGCACGGGCGATGGTTTCGAAGAATGGTTGCCAATGACCATCGAAGGCGAAATCATCTATCAAGTCTTTCAGATGTGAAAGATTCAGGGTATGGGCCTGTTGATAGTAGTCGCGCAAGAATCCAAGGTACTGCTCGCGCACACAATTGTTAGGTATGCACATTTTCAGACGGTCGCCACGGGTGCCGCACATGGTAAGTAAACCATAATAATAGAGCAGGCTTCGGAAGTTCTCTATATCTGCTATCTTTTCTGACGGGAACGAAGTATGTAAGTCTACCAGTATTTCACCTTTTGCCGCAATTTCTTCGATAGTACTCATGCGGCTTCCCTCATGGGTGTTGTCGTGGTCAATGCGTGCCAGCATTTTCAGTTTACTGTAATCCGTACGGATATTCTTGTCTACCATATTTTCGGGTGGACGGTGAAAATCAATTTGGTTACGTAAATAGTATAAAGTCATATCGCAATTAAACACACGGTCGTTGTCCAAAGATGTTCTGGCGAAGCAATAATTGTCATACCACGGTTTCATTTCTGTAATCATCGCTTCTACATCACCGACCAGCTTTCCATTTTGTTGGTAATAACGGAGCATTTCACGTACTTCAGTTTCATCAAATCCTATCATGGCATTAAAACGGGAATCAGTCGATATATTCCAGTCAATATTATACCCGCTAGATAAATCATCCAGTGTGATAGGGCTGACTCCCATTAGGAAAATTCGGTCAAACATACCTTTGAACTGCTTGAAGTATTCACGGTAGAAGCCGCTGGCATGAGTCAGGTCATGGAACATTTTCTGTCCGTGTTCGCTCAATATGACGTTGGTAAAGTTGTCATATTCGTCAATTATCAGATAGAGAGGATATCCTTTTTCTTTAGCCTTTACTTCTATATATGATAATTTTGCTTTAGCGCTTTCAATGCTTTCTACTGTTGACTTGAAATCTTCATCATAATAAGATGCGTATGCATGGGCAAACTGGTTGATGATGATACTGCAATATTCATTAAAGCTACTCATCAAATCTGCTCCCGGCAGTGAGCAGCCTGCTTTTGAGAAGTCGAAGAAAAGGACTTGGAAACTGTTATGTTGTTTGGTTGGACGGCTTCCTATCCATAAGTCACCGAAATACTTGTCGAAGTTATCCTTCTGTATTATGTCGTAATAAGTACGCATCATGCTTAGGAATAAGCTTTTTCCGAAACGTCTCGGACGAATAAGGAAAAGGTAACTGGGCATTTCCTCGATAAGGGGCAGATACATGGTTTTATCGACGAAATAGAAGTTTTCGTTCCGCATCCGGTTGAAGTCGGATATTCCGTATGGTATTCCTTTCACTTGGCTCATATTGGCAGGCTTTTAATTTGTACAGGCAAAGTTAATCTATTCCGTGGAATAAATCAATGATTTGCGACTGTATTATGTTGGATACGAACATTCATTTTTCCCTTGAATGGGGATGAACATATCCTGTCCAGATGTTCTGTTTTTAAGATTATATTAGAAAATAACCGTTGCGAAATTGATGAATCAGAGAAAAAACTGCATAAATAAGTGCAATAATATGCAGAAATATAGGCGAAAAGTGAATAATATCAGACAGAATATGCGTCTTTTCTAACGGAAAAAGAGTTCGTTAGGTTTAAACCAACAGGGTGATCCTCACCGATGAACGCTATCTTCCTCACCGATGAACTTGTCCTTCATCGGTGAGGAAGATATAAATGTGCTTTTTTAAGCTAGTTTTTCTCTGATTTACCTGGACTTTTGAATAAGAAAATAATAACATAATGGAAGATTAATCCCTGAATCGATATCGACTTGCAAGTGTTGTAGGATAAAATAGGTGTGAAATGCTAGATAAACTCTATAAATGATAAGAATGAGGATTTGCGTGTTGACAAATGTCGGAGCTTTTTTATTCTTCTTCATCTGCTATGCTGTTTTCTCCATTCTGCACTGCTTAAATATTCCTTTTTTAAGATAGAATATTTAAACAGTCCGGATAGTCTATATTTCCCTTTAGTCCTTTGCTATCTTTACAGGATTCTCTTTCGTATTATTTCAAATACTCTTTTAGCGGGCAATCACTCTTTTTCAACCCTTCAGCAATACTTTTGGCGTTCATGTGCGCTCCTTTCAAAGAAGTATGTGTATGGTCGTGATTGTAGTAAGCTGCAGCTTTCTTCACACCTTTCTTTTCAAGTTTATCGGCACTAATCTTATTCAAGTCAATGAAATAAGCTCCCGTAGCTTCCGCAGCTTCACGTGTCCACTTGCCAAAAGACTCGGTATTACGTTCTATTTTTCCATCTTTCCATTTGTTGCGTGGCGTATGACTAAGAACGATGGGAATGGCACCTTTCTCCTGAACATCCATGATGAACTTTCGAAGATACCAGCCGAAAGTATAAACAACTTGATATTTGCCTGTCTTTTCCATTAGAAAGACTTTGCTCTCATCTCCCGAACCGCGCAATTCGGCACGGGCTTTCCCTTTGTTTATATCTCCTGCATCATTATGTCCGAACTGAATCAGAACGAAGTCCCCCGGTTGCAAGGCATTGTATACCTTATCCCAACGACCTTCATCGAGGAAAGTACGTGCACTACGTCCTGCCATCGCACGATTTTCTACAGAAATTTTATTTAGATTGAACTCGTCAGCAATTACGCTTCCCCAACCCCACATACCGTTTTTGTCTTTATCTTCATTTCTGACCGTACTATCTCCGATAGTAAACAATACCGGACGTCCCTCTTTCCGACTGGAACCTGTCACTGTATCTTTCTCAACAGGTTTCAGATAATTGGCTAATTCCAGTCCTTCATACGCACGTATTCCGTCAGCAGCAGATTCAGCATTTACTTTAGCACCGAAAGCACTTGTATGTATACGGTCGATGTAGAACATATATTTCACCTTATTCTTGCCGAACTTTTCAAATTTGCGGGCACTGATATCATTCAAATCAATAAAAGGAACATGCTGTTCTTCGGCTACTTGCTTTGCCCACAATCCAAAAGTCTTGTTGACACGTGTGATGATGGTGCTGTCTTTGTCTTCCCAAGCATTGCGGGGAGTAAGCGAAAAAAGGATCGGATGAGCACCTTTGGCTTTTACATCTTGAATGAAACGACGCATATATTCCCCGTAGGTATATACGGTTTCTTTTACTCCGGTTTCTTTAATCGTTACGTTCAGTGTATCTTTGCCAATTCCGGGAATGGAAGCACGGGCACGTCCGCTGTCGTATGGGCCGTTGTCATTGTGCCCTAGTTCGATGATAACCCAGTCTCCCGGGCGTACTCCTTTGATTACATCCGGCCATAAACGGTTATAGAAAGTACGGCTACTGGTTCCACCCAGTGCATGATTTTCTACAGTAATCCGGTTAGAGTCGAAATAATCGCCTGCATAATAGCCCCATCCCCATTGTCCGTTGTTGCCGTTTCCTAAAGTTCCGGTACGCATGGTAGAGTTACCTACCAGAAACAGAACAGGGTTGTCACCTTTCCGGCTCGAACCGGCTTCCGGTCGCGAGGTACGTGCTTTATTCAGGCTGTCCAGCGTGTTGTCAATTACTTGATTGACATCTGCCATGGGAGCGGAAACTTTATTTTGCGCTTGCAGTTGCAAACTGAATGTAATGGCCGTCAGCCAACATATATACGGGAATAATTTGTTTTTCATGAATCTGTTTTTTTGAAATCCCTCACTGACCGGTGTCTAAACAGTCAGTGAGGGAACTAGCTACTAACTAACCTCTAACTAAACCTAATGAATGATTATCTTTAAACCTAATGAAAAAACTGTCTATGTTATTTTAATTTATAAACTTCTGTTCCGGCAAGCAGGAAACAACCGACTCCGTAGTCTTCAAAGTCGGGCACACTCTTATAAGTAACCGGCTGTCCGTCTTTAGGCTCTTTGCCTGTTCCCTGCACATATCCCAGGAATCCGTTCGGATGTACGGCATCTTTCACCATAGCGTTCCATGCTTTTAAAAGGACGGGAAGATATTCTCTGCGGTCGAGTAATCCGTTGCGCACTCCCCAAGCCATACCGTATACAAACAGTGCTGTTCCGGAAGTCTCTTTACCTCCGAAGTTCGTCGGATCATGAAGACTCACATTCCAGAAACCATCTTCACGCTGACATTTTTTAAGTGCTTTGCTCATAGCGAGAAAATCATTTATATAGTCCTGGCGATGTGTTTCATTAGTAGGGATTTCATCCAATACCCGTACAAGAGCTGCATATACCCAGCCATTTCCACGACTCCAGTAGCAATCTTCTCCATTCGGTTCTTTGTAAGGAGGATCAAAGTCCTGATCGCGCCACCATAAGCAATCTTTAGGATTATACATTCCGGCTTCTCCGTGCACGTTACGAGTGTAAGAATACATATCCCACATCTTATCATAGTATTTCTGTTCACCGGTCATTTTTCCAAACTTTGCGTAGATTGGCATTGCCATTTGGATAGCGTCAATCCACCACCAATCGTTCACCTGGGGAGTGTTGACTACCATATCGATACTTGCTTTTATATTCCGGATCATATTTGGGTCGGACGGACACATATTATAAAGGTCGATATACGTTTGTCCGCAGCAATGGTCGTCTGCGTTACGGGTCGTATTGCCGTTTCTCATTCCCCATTTGTGGAAATCAGCCCAATCGTAGGCATACTTATAATAATCCTCACGCGGGTAAATGCCATACAGAGCCATTAATCCTTCATAATATACGCCTCTCGTCCATATATTGCTTGGACGGACTCTGCCATAGAAAGAAGGCAATGTGTAATCGGCATACTTTTTCATAAAGTAGTCGTTTACTTTTACGATAGTCTCTAAAGTCTCTTTTTGTGCAGGTAACTCTTGTGCCATGACCGGCTTTCCTGTCATAAGACAAAGAAGGGTTACTGTAAAGAATGAGAGTAGTGATTTCTTCATGGTGAAATAATTCTGTTTTATTAATTGGGTGTTCATTCTAATTTTCATTGGCAAAGATAAGGGACGCACTTTTCTTTTTCAATGGATTTCCGTTCAGATATATTCATTTTTGTTCACCAGGTAGTTATAATGCGGTTTAAAAGTGGGCTATATGATGATTTCTACATAGATATGTACAATATTCTATTTTATAAGTAGGCTGTGCCGCTTACTTTTGTGTTGTAAATTGATTAACGATAAAACTATGAAATGCATAAGTGCTTTTTTAAGTCTGTGTCTGATAGCTGCTTTTGTAGTGGCGCAGCCGAACTATGACTTTTCGAAACTGAAACGCGAACATTTGGGACGCGGTGTAATTGCCATCAGAGAGAATCCATCTACTGTTGCCGTGTCTTGGCGTTATCTGTCCTCCGACCCGATGGACGAATCTTTTGATGTTTATAGAAACGGTGAAAAGGTAAACAAATATCCGATAAGAAATGCGACTTTCTTTCAGGATATATATAAAGGTACGGAATCCGTACTTTATACCGTCAAAGCTATCCAATCAAAAACGGAAAGCTGTTATCAATTGCCGTCCGATGCTCCGGCAGGTTATCTGAACATCCCGCTGAATCGTCCTGAAAACGGTACGACTCCGGCAGGACAAAGTTATTTCTATGCTCCTAATGATGCCAGTATCGGCGATGTAGACGGTGACGGGGAATATGAGATTATCTTGAAATGGGATCCGTCGAACGCACACGATAATTCGCATGACGGTTACACCGGAGAGGTATATTTCGATTGTTATAAATTAAACGGGCAACATTTATGGCGCATTAATCTGGGACGTAATATACGTGCCGGTGCACACTACACCCAGTTTATGGTGTTTGACTTCGATGGTGACGGTAAAGCGGAAGTAGTAATGAAAACCGCCGACGGAACAGTGGACGGAAAAGGAAAAGTGATTGGAGATGCGCAAGCTGACTATCGGAATGAACAGGGACGTATTTTGACCGGACCGGAATATCTGACTGTCTTCAACGGACTGACAGGAGAAGCGATGCAAACAATTGATTACGTACCAGAAAGAGGAAACCTGATGGACTGGGGAGACAATCGTGGTAATCGTAGTGACCGCTTTTTGGCTTGCGTTGCCTATCTCGACGGCATCCATCCTAGTGTTGTGATGTGTCGTGGGTATTATACCCGTACAGTATTGGCAGCATACGACTGGAATGGAAAGGAACTGAAAGAACGCTGGATTTTCGACAGTAACCATCCCGGTTGTGAAGACTATGCCGGACAAGGTAATCATAACCTTCGGGTAGGTGACGTAGACGGTGACGGATGCGATGAGATTATCTACGGTTCGTGTGCCATCGACCATAACGGCAAAGGGCTGTACACAACGAAGATGGGACATGGAGACGCGATTCATCTGACTCATTTCGATCCTTCCCGCAAAGGGTTGCAAGTATGGGACTGTCACGAAAACAAGCGTGACGGAAGTACGTACAGAGATGCGGCAACCGGAGAAATTCTTTTCCAGATAAAAGATAGTACAGATGTCGGGCGTTGTATGGCGGCTGATATTGACCCGACCCATCCGGGCGTTGAAATGTGGTCTCTTGCTTCCGGAGGAATAAGAAATATAAAAGGAGAAGTGGTGAAAGCCCGTGTCAGAGGATTGTCATGTAATATGGCTGTCTGGTGGGACGGTGATTTACTGCGCGAACTATTGGATAGAAATATAGTCAGCAAATATAATTGGAAGAAAGGAGTCTGTGAGCGTATAGCCATTTTCGAAGGAGCTCTTTCCAACAACGGAACGAAGGCAACACCTTGCCTGCAAGGGGATATTGTAGGCGACTGGCGGGAAGAAGTACTGTTGCGCACAGCCGATAATACCGCTTTGCGGCTTTATGTCTCTACCATTCCCACTGATTACCGCTTCCACACCTTTTTGGAGGATCCTGTTTATCGCATCAGTATCGCTACCCAGAACGTAGCTTACAACCAGCCGACACAACCGGGATTCTACTTTGGACCGGATTTGCAGGGAACCCTATTCAGAGGATGTAAAATACCTAAAAAATAAAATATGAATATTCGTATCATAGCCATTGCTTTGTTGCTGATAGCTTTGCCTGTCAGCGCACAGAAAAAGAAAACTGTAGTGAATGACTCAAACACCCCTTTGCATTTATTGCAACCTGCTTATCAGGGCACGTATGGTGATTTGACACCGGAACAGGTAAAGAAAGAGGTAGACCGTGTATTTGCTTATATAGATAAGGAGACTCCCGCCCGTGTGGTAGACAAGAATACGGGTAAAGTGATTACCGACTATACAACGATGGGAGAGGAGGCACAACTGGAGCGTGGAGCTTTCCGTTTGGCAAGTTATGAATGGGGAGTGACCTACTCTGCCTTGATAGCGGCATCCGAAGCTACGGGCGACATACGCTATATGGATTATGTACAGAATCGTTTTCGTTTTCTGGCCGAAGTAGCACCGCATTTCAAGCGTGTTTATAAAGAAAAGGGTACAACGGACCCGCAGTTGCTTCAAATCCTCACTCCGCACGCACTGGATGATGCGGGAGCCGTATGCGCGGCGATGGTGAAAGTCCGTTTGAAAGATCCCTCGCTTCCTGTGGATGAACTGATACGGAATTATTTTGATTTCATCATAAATAAAGAGTATCGTCTGGCAGATGGAACTTTTGCACGCAACCGTCCGCAGCATAACACTCTTTGGCTGGATGATATGTTTATGGGTATTTCGGCAGTAGCACAGATGAGTTATTATGACAAGGAGCAAAAAGATAAATATCTGGCAGAAGCAGTGAGACAATTCCTGCAATTTGCCGACCGCATGTTTATCCCCGAAAAAGGATTGTATCGTCACGGATGGGTGGAAAGCAGTAGCGATCATCCTGCTTTTTGTTGGGCGCGCGCCAACGGTTGGGCTATGTTGACGGCTTGCGAACTGCTCGACGTTCTACCGGAAGACTATCCTCAACGTGCGAAAGTGATGGATTATTTCCGGGCTCATGTACGTGGAGTGACAGCCTTACAAAGCGGAGAGGGACTTTGGCACCAACTGCTCGACCGGAATGATTCTTACCTGGAAACTTCCGCTACTGCGATATATGTATACTGCCTGGCACACGCCATCAATAAAGGATGGATTGACGCCATTGCTTACGGACCGGTTACTCATCTGGGATGGCATGCCGTAGCCGGCAAGATAAATGCGGAGGGGCAAGTGGAAGGAACCTGTGTCGGTACGGGAATGGCTTTCGACCCTGCTTTTTACTATTACCGTCCGGTCAATGTATATGCGGCACATGGTTACGGACCGGTTCTTTGGGCAGGTGCGGAAATGATTCGCTTGTTGAAAAATCAATATCCACAGATGAATGACAGTGCCGTTCAATACTACCAGGTGAAACAAAAGACGACAGCACCTATTTTTGCTATCGACACAGAAGAAAAGAAAGATTAACTTTAAATAGATTGAAACCATGAAACGAGAAGCATTTAAAATGTATTTGAAACCCGGATGTGAAGCCGAATATGAAAAAAGACATGCTGCCATCTGGCCCGAACTGAAAGCACTGCTTTCACAGAATGGAGTGTCGGACTATTCGATTTATTGGGATAAAGAAACAAATATCCTGTTTGCTTTCCAAAAAACGGAAGGGGGAGCAGGTTCGCAGGATTTAGGTAATACGGAAATCGTACAGAAATGGTGGGATTATATGGCGGATATCATGGAAGTGAATCCGGACAATTCACCCGTATCCATTCCTTTGCCGGAAGTATTCCACATGGATTGAGTTTTCAGTAATTCTATCAGTCTGTAATTATTTAGACGCGGATTACACGAATGACACAGATTTAAGAATAAAAAATCCGCGTCATTCGTGTAATCCGCGTCTAAATAATGGTAGTAATTGCTCTTTAGCATATCCGCTTCCTACTATTTAATGGAGTGTTTCTTTTATTATCTCAACTATCTTGATTATTTTTGTCCAACATTTATTATTAATCTTGGAATCTTTATGACGCAAAGACACCTTTTAGTTTTCACTTTCCTTGTTAGCTTTGTACTGAATGCTTATAGTGCAATAGAGCTTCGTTCTACACAAATGAGAACTAGTGATGGTCTTCCCAACAACTCTATCCGATACATCTATCAGGATAGCAAAGGCTTTTTGTGGCTGGCTACCTTGAACGGATTAAGTCGTTATGATGGCAACTCTTTCCTGACCTTTCGTCCGGAAGCTGGAGATAAAGTGTCTTTGGCCGACAACCGGATTTACGATCTCACAGAAGATAAAGATGGCTTTTTATGGATTTCCACTACACCTGAACTATATAGCTGCTATGATTTGCAACGTGCCCGTTTTGTTGATTACACGGGTTGCGGTGAGTTAAGGCAGAATTACTCTACTGTATTTGTTACAGCCAACGGAGACGTATGGTTATCACATCAAGGCAATGGTTGCCGACGTATGGTGCATCAGAAAAACGGTGAAATGACATCTACCGTATTCAGGACAGAACGTGGAAACCTGCCGGATAACCGGGTGAAATTCGTGAATGAAGATGCCAGCGGACGTATCTGGATCGGCACTCAATGCGGATTGGTTTCTGTCTCCAACGGACAATATCGGATAGAAGACCGGTTGATTCATTTCACTTCTTCTCTGGCTTATAAGGATGACATGTATTTCCTTACGGCAGATGGAGATATTTATTATTACCATTCGGCTACGCAGAAGATGCAGAAGCTGGCTGCCCTTTCAACCGTTGCAGGGCAGACGTCGCCTACCGGAAATTTCTTGTTGAAAGATAAATGGATGATTCTGACTACGACCGGAGTATATACATATAATTTTGCGACCGGAGAAGTAGCCGCTGACCCCCGTCTGAATATTAAAAAGGGCGAACTGATTCGCGACAACCACGGAGACTATTGGATATATAATCATACAGGACACCTCACCTATGTGGTTGCCGCAACCGGTGAAAGTAAAGATTTCCAGTTGATCCCTCAAGATAAGATCAGTTACATCGACTTCGAACGTTATCATATCGTACATGATTCCCGCGGAATCATCTGGATTTCTACCTATGGGAATGGGCTTTTTGCTTATAACACAGCCGAAGATAAACTGGAACATTTCGTTGCCAACATCAACGATCAAAGTCATATCAGTTCGGATTTCCTGCAATATGTCATGGAAGATCGTGCCGGTGGCATCTGGGTAGCTTCGGAATATTCGGGTTTATCCCGCATTTCAGTGTTGAATGAAGGAACTTCCCGCATCTATCCCGAGTCCCGTGAACTGTTCGACCGTTCGAATACCATCCGTATGTTGACCAAGATGTCTAATGGCGATATTTGGGTAGGTACGCGTAAAGGCGGACTTTATACCTTTGACGCAAATCTTCAGTCGAAAATGACGAATCAATATTTTCATTCCAATATTTATGCAATCGCTGAAGATCGCCAGGGACGGATGTGGACTGGAACCCGTGGTAATGGATTGAAGGTGGGAGATACCTGGTATTATAATACCCCGTCCGACCCAACTTCATTGTCGGATAATAACGTTTTTGCTATTTATCGCGATCGTAAAGACCGTATGTGGGTGGGTACATTCGGCGGAGGGCTCGAATTGGCTGAACCTACTTCTGACGGGAAATATAAATTCCGGCATTTCTTCCAGCAAACGTTCGGAATGAGGATGGTGCGTGTGATAGAAGAAGATGAAAACGGAATGGTCTGGGTAGGAACCAGTGAGGGGATTTGTATCTTTCATCCGGACTCACTGATTGCGGATGGTGATAATTATCATCTCTTCAGTTATACAAACGGAAAATTCTGCAGTAATGAAATCAAATGTATCTATCGTGATACGAAGGGACGTATGTGGATTGGTACTTCCGGTTCGGGACTGAACCTCTGTACGCCGCAGGACGACTATCATTCATTGAAATATGAGCATTACGGAACTTCCGAAGGGTTGGTCAACGATGTGATCCAGTCTGTTCTGGGAGATAGAAAAGGAAACCTTTGGGTAGCGACTGAATATGGAATTTCCAAGTTCACCCCGTCCACCCGTTCTTTTGAGAACTATTTCTTTTCTTCCTATACTTTAGGAAATGTGTATAGTGAGAATAGTGCCTGTATGCGTGAAGACGGGAAATTGCTTTTTGGTACAAACTATGGATTAATTGTGATCGACCCTGAAAAGATACAAGATAGTGAAACGTTTTCTCCGGTTGTTTTCACTGATTTGTACGTCAATGGGACCCAGATGAATCCGCAGATGGAGGATTCTCCTTTAAAACAGTCTCTTGCTTATTCGGATGAAATTACGCTGAAATATTTTCAAAACTCATTCCTGATAGATTTCTCCACTTTCGACTATTCGGATAGCGGACATACGAAATATATGTATTGGTTGGAAAACTACGACCAGGGATGGAGTGCTCCTTCTCCACTGAATTTCGCCTCCTTTAAGTACCTGAATCCGGGAACCTACATACTTCATGTCAAGTCCAGCAATGGATCGGGTATATGGAACGACAGTGAGACTACACTGAAGATCGTAGTCGTCCCACCGTTTTGGAAGACTAACTGGGCAATGTTGTGCTATGTTCTGTTATTGATGGTAGCCTTGTATTTTGCCTTCCGCATCGTCCGCAACTTTAATGGTTTGCGTAACCGTATTAACGTAGAGAAGCAACTGACTGAATATAAGCTGGTCTTCTTCACCAATATTTCTCATGAATTCCGTACGCCGCTTACTTTAATCCAGGGAGCTTTGGAGAAAATTCAGCGTGTCACGGATATTCCGCGCGAATTGATATATCCTCTGAAAACAATGGATAAGAGTACGCAACGTATGTTGAGACTCATCAACCAGTTATTGGAATTCAGAAAGATGCAGAATAATAAACTGGCGCTTTCTTTAGAGGAAACAGATGTCATCTCTTTCCTTTATGAAATATTTTTGAGTTTCGGCGACGTGGCGGAACAGAAGAATATGAACTTCCGTTTCTTGCCTTCGGTGCCATCTTATAAGATGTTTATTGATAAAGGTAATTTGGATAAGGTGACTTATAACCTGCTTTCAAATGCATTTAAATATACTCCTTCCAACGGAACGATTATTCTTTCGGTGAATGTGGACGAAGGGAAGCAAACATTGCAGATTCAGGTTTCGGATACGGGAGTGGGGATTCCTAAAGAGAAACAGAATGAATTGTTCAAGCGGTTTATGCAGAGTAATTTCTCCGGTGACAGTATTGGAGTCGGTCTGCATTTGAGCCACGAACTGGTGCAGGTGCATAAAGGTACGATTGAGTATAAAGACAATGAAGGTGGCGGTTCTGTATTTACCGTATGTATTCCGACAGATAAGACGGTGTATTCGGAGAAAGACTTCCTTGTTCCGGGCAACGTATTGCTGAAAGAGGCAGACGGTCACGTACATCATTTGTTACAGCTTTCGGAAGAGCTTCCTGACCCGGAAAAGATGGCTGCTCCTTTGAACAAACGGAAAGTGCTGATTATTGAAGATGATAATGATATCCGTGAGTTTCTACGGGAAGAAATTGGCGCATACTTTGAAGTGGAAGTGGCTGCCGACGGCACGTCCGGATTTGAAAAGGCCCGTACGTATGATGCCGACCTGATTATCTGTGATGTTCTGATGCCGGGAATGACCGGATTTGAAGTGACCAAGAAACTAAAAACAGATTTTGATACGAGTCATATTCCCATTATCCTTCTGACTGCGTTGAACTCACCGGAAAAGCATCTGGAAGGAATTGAGGCAGGTGCGGATGCATACATCGCCAAACCATTCAGCGTTAAACTGCTGTTGGCACGTGTATTCCGTTTGATCGAACAGCGTGATAAATTGCGTGAGAAGTTCTCCAACGAACCGGGTATTGTGCGACCGGCTATGTGTACTACCGAACGGGATAAAGAATTTGCAGACCGCTTGGCTGCCATTCTCGAACAGAATCTTGCCCGCCCGGAATTTTCTATTGATGAGTTTGCGCAGCTTATGAAGTTGGGACGAACCGTTTTTTATCGGAAATTACGCGGCGTAACAGGATATTCGCCTAATGAATATTTGCGTGTGGTGCGAATGAAGAAAGCGGCGGAGTTGTTGCTGTCAGAAGATAATCTAACGGTTGCGGAAGTCTCTTACAAGGTAGGCATCAGTGATCCTTTTTATTTCAGCAAATGCTTTAAAGCACAGTTTGGGGTGGCACCATCGGTTTATCAGCGTGGTGTGAATAATGAAGGAATAAATGAAAAAAATGAGTGATAAGGATTCAAAAAGGAACGGTATGAAAAGAAGAGATTTTGTTTGCTTGGTATCATAATATATTCTAAAATTACTGCTTGTCTTGTAATTCACGCAATACATCATTTATAATATAAGTATCACTCATTAGATGCAGTCCGTAACGGGAGTCATGTAACATGGCACATACATTCGTTTCATAAAACAGATTTAATGCTCTTTCCGGGCTTATCTCCAATCGGGCTGATAATAATAGGACGATGCGACTGATTTTTCTCCAAAGTACTTGTTCTCTCATTTGTTACCTCCTTTTCTGTCCATAGTATCCAGTGGAAAACTATTATCAAAATGTAGATATGTATCAATGAGTTGCTGATTGAGCAAACATATCTGATGATTAGGTTGTGCATATACCAATTGCCCGAGGGCTTGCTCTATGGTGATAATGTCGTTAAGGTAATCTTCTATGGTGTCAATAACCCGATCGTTTGCTACGCCTCCTTCTATAATATCATAATCTTTCCAAGGCTGTTTTCCATTCCTACTAGCGACAATAAAATTCAACCAATGCTGATCGTAAGCATCAAAACGAAGTAGCTTGAATCCAGCTTTTATAGCTGCATCCATATCAAATTCGTATACATTAATCCATGCAGTAGTACTTGCCCGTAATAGTTGTACGCGGGCAGCCCACTGTTCTGCTTGTGAGCGTAGTGAGGTTAGATAAAAACCTCTACCGAAATCTAAATCGGCACGTCCCACTTTGGCTAAGGGATGCTCTATAGAAAGGGTGGAGCCATGATAAAGTGTTATTTTCATCCCTTCTCGCCCTCCTGTGCCTCCCAGTTCTTCAAAGCCTCGACCACATCCTCGCCTACATGTTTTAGACTTTGTGTGTGCATCACTTCGTAATTGTCCAGTAGAAGACGTTTGATTAGATTCATTTTCTCTAAACGTCGGCGCATTTCCATAGGAGAAATTCCCATTTCGCGTGCTCCAGCTTCTATTGCCATGACTGCAAAGTGAATCTTTTCACTTTCTAGGATATCCGGTTGTTTACACATAAGCGTTAAAATTCAGTTTATGAACAAAGATACTTGATGGCAGGCAAATAAACAACATTGCCGGAACTTTTTTATTTGATTGTTTCGAGAAACTCAACTTCGATGATTCTCAACTGGTGTTTGCTACTGCTTTTTTCCAATTCCATTGTATTGGCCGCTATAGCCTCTACTTCGATAATCTGTCCGAAAGCATCTTTGTCACTGGTGTTTCCTTTCAAGCGGATGGTTATCGTATTAGCACGTACGGGCTTTTCTACATTGAGATGAATATATCCCAGGCTTTTATCCGTGTTTCCGCTCCAAATCAAGGTGTTGCCGGCATATACTTCCAGCGGGTAACTTCGTGAACGCCATCCTTGCAGTTTGATGCATATATCGTCTATTTCGGCATCTCTTTCCAATGTATAGGTAATCCATGCAGTGCTTAGTTTACCGTCATTCTTCCATTCGGTCAGTTCGATATCATCGTAGCTTTTTTCAGCATCATTATTGTTGGAACCGGCTTTTGCCGAAACGATTCGTACACCCTTTTTGCTGTCTTTGTAAGAAGGGGTAGAAGGTGTTTCTCCTCTATCCAGTCTGCCTTTCAAAGTGGCCTGCGGAAGATAGGTACTCAAACCTCCGGTCACTTTTACAGGCACCGTTTCCAATGTGAGAGAGGCACTTAGAAGTCCTTTAGCCTGTGCTGTCAGAGTTACTTTTCCGGCAGCCGTCGTGCTGCGGATCAGTGCGCGGTTGATACCACATTCTACCGGAAGGTTTGTATCAAGAATATGATTGTTTTTACCTTGAGCAATACCTCCGCGCCATTCCGCCTGACCCTTGAGTGTGAACTGAATAGTGCGGTTGTCCAACGGACAACGTTGTCCGTCTTTATCTACCACTTCCACCTGTATCAATGTCATATCCGCACCGTCTGCATGAAAGCCTTCGGGGTTTTGGATAGCGGTAAGTTTCAGACTGGCAGGTTCACCGGCTGTATTTACAGCATAACGACTGATTTCTTTCCCTGCTTTATTGTAGCTGACAGCTTCCAGTTTGCCCGGTTTGAAGGCTACGTTGTCGAAAGTAAAGAGAAAATTGTATTGGCGTTTGCCTTTACCCAGGGAGTTACCATTCAGGAAAAGCTCCACCTCTTCTCCGGTAGATACTACCTGCACAGGTTTTACCGTATTATCCGGATAGTTCCAGTGTCCGATGATGTAGGTCTGGTCTTTTTCCGTATCTACCCATCCGTCCCACATTACCTGATGTGCGTAGAAAGCATCTTTTTCGATACGCATCGCGTCCGTCACTCCACTTCTTCGGTAGTTTTCCGCACCCCGGTAGTGGGTATTGGTGTCGGAGAAGATAATTTTAGTACCGCCGGAGCTGACTCTGTTACCCGTTCCGGGACGCTCACGCCAATAATCATACCAGCGGGCTATCATGGTGATGGCAAGTTCATCTTGGTTGCGGTTATAGTCAGTGGCCGGTTGTCCTTTATAAAGTGGTCCGTCACCTTCTTTGTGGAAAGGATAGCTATATTCATCCCAGTACTTTCTTAAACCTTCGTCGCGGCAATATTCGGTCGCCCACATCGGATGATGTTCGCTTCTGTTGATGTACAGCATTTCGCCACCGTATTCCGCTTCGCGGATATCCAACATTTCACGTGATCCGATGGCACGTCCGCCGAACGGGTCGTATTTGTCGCGGACAGCTTTCATTTCTATCATGTGTTCGCGGCTGATGGCTTTGTTGCCACATTCGTAGAACAGGATACTCGGATTATTACGGTTGTAGATAATCGCGTCTCGCATCAACTCCACCCGTTGTTCCCATTGACGTCCTTCACGGTCTTTTTCTGCATCTCCGGCAGGCATTGCCTGTATCAGACCTACACGGTCGCAGGATTCTACATCCTGTTTCCACGGAGTAGCGTGCATCCAGCGAACCAGATTCGCGTTTCCTTTCACCATCAGGTCATTAGAAAAATCGCTCAACCAGGCAGGTACGGACAGACCTACTGCCGGCCATTCGTTGCTGGTGCGCTGTGCATACCCTTTCATTTGGATAACACGGTCGTTCAACCATATCTTTCCTTCCGCGAAGCGGGTCTTGCGGAAGCCGGTGCGGGTACTGACTTCGTCGAATATCTGATTATTATCATCTTTCAAAGCGGTTTTTACCGTATACAAGTAACCATATCCCCAACTCCAGAAGTGAAGATTATGAAGGATGGCAGATGCTTTTACCGTCTTAGTCTCTCCGGCTTTCAAAGTCACTTTATCACCTTGGAAAGTTTTCATTAGTTTGCCGTCGGCATCAAGTATAGTCACCTGATAGCTGAATTGCCGGGTAGCTTTACTGTCATTTCTGACTTCCGATTCGGCATGAATCGTAGCTTTGCGTCCTTGGATGTCGAAGTCTTGGGCATAGACGTATACGCCTGTCGTTTTCAGGTTGCTATATAGGGGAAGAGTCTGATATACATTATCAGTAACGTACAAGAAGACGTTTTTAGGAATACCGCCATAGTTGGCATTGAAATTGCGGTCGTTCCACTGGAACTTAGAGTTAGTTCCTTCTTCTCTGTACATCCAGTCGTTGTCGGTGCGAACGGCAATCACGTTCTCACCCTCTTTGATATGTGGAGTCAGGTCGAACCCTACCGCCATAACACCGTTTTCGTGTCTGCCTAGATAATGTCCGTTAAGATAGAAGTCTCCGCGTTGGCGTACTCCTTCAAATTCGACGAATACTTTCTGATTACTTTTCAGTTCCGGAATCTGGAAACTCTTGCGATACCATACCACTGTATCTGTCAATTGTTCAATGGAAAGTTTGAATGCTTCATCTTCATTGAAGGCATGGGGCAAAGTTACTTGTTTCCATTTACTGTCGTCGAATTTTGTATCTTTGGCTTTAGGAAAGTCTCCTATCCGCAGCTTCCATTCGCTGTTGAAATTGTATTTTTTGCGTTCGGATGCCTGTATATTAATGGCGGACAGTATAGCCAGGAGAAATGTGAAAAGAAATAATTTGTGTTTCATGATAGTCTCTTAACTTACTTGAATTGATATCCTCTGAAAGTACCTTTCATTTTTATAAGGTCCGGTCCGAAATAGAATCCCGGTTGTGTTGGCTGGTTATAGCCTACATTTTGGGTAGCGATACTGATTCTGTATATCGGTTCTTCAAGGAAGGTGTGGAATCTGTATTCGGTCGGAATAGTCGAAACGTAGAGCCGGAGAGCAGCGTTGTTCTCGGAGCGTACGAGTACTTCTTCCCGCCAATCGCCTATAATGTCACCTTGGAGACAAGGATTCGATTTCGTTCCATTGTTGAAAAGAGTTCCTGTGAATTTGACAAGCGGAACAAACTTTTTGTTTTCCCAGTCGTATTTAATAATCATGTTTCTATCCAATAGTTCGCGTAATAGGTCTCCATCCCACCAGACAGCCATATTGGTCGGCATATTTCTCATTTTAGGGGCTATGATTTCTCCTTTTACGTTTCGAATTCCTTGTGAATCTCCTGACCACATTTCCACACCCGGATGAGTCGGGTCAATGTCGGCGGCCATACAACGTCCTACATCGGTATTGCTTTTTATCTGTAATAACACTTCTCCGGTGGCGGCATCTCTGTACGTACTTCCGTCACGTTTGTTTTCGTGGCAGTCCCATACTTGCAGACCTTTACGGGAAGGGTCAAAATGTGTCAGGTGGATGGCGTCTCCATGTCCCATTCGGGTAGAATAAAGTCCTTTGCCGTTGTGGTCGATAGCACAGGAACCGTAAATAATTTCGTCGCATCCGTCACCATCCACATCGCCTACACGCAGATTGTGGTTTCCTTGTCCGGCGTACTGCTCGCATCCGGGATGGTTGCTGTCGAATACCCATCGGTTCTTCAGTTCTTTTCCGTTCCAGTCGAAGGCCGCCAGAACGGTGCGTGTGTAGTAGCCTCGGCACATGACAACACTTGGGTGTACTCCGTCAAGATAGGCTACACAAGCCAGGAAGCGGTCGCTTCGGTTACCTTTTGCGTCTCCCCAGTCGGCAACGTTGCCGCGGGCAGGGATATAGTCGATGGTATGTAAGGCTTCACCGGTGTCTCCTGAAAAAACAGTCAGGTATTCTTTGCCTTTCAGAATACGTCCTTGCTTCATCATTTGATTCCTGCTTGGGTCAAAAGTACCGGCTTCGCGATAGTCTGCATCAGCATTTCCAATTACTTTTCCTTTTCCGTCCACTGTTCCGTCGGCAGTCCGCATCACTACTTCCGCTTTGCCGTCACCATCCAGATCGTACACCATGAATTGAGTATAATGAGCTCCTGCACGTATGTTTTTACCCAAGTTGATACGCCATAGTTGTTCTCCGTTCATTCGGTAACAATCGATGTATACTTCGCCTGTATAACCTTCGTGTGCATTGTCGTGTGAATTGCTGGGATCCCATTTGAGGATAATTTCGTATTCGCCGTCACCGTCTACGTCACCGATGGAAGCATCATTGGGACTGTACGTGTAGGTATCGCCTGCCGGAGTTATTCCGTCTGCCGGTTTTTGCAGGGGAATTTCCAGATAGCCGAGAGGCGCGTTTTCCGGGAATGTGTATGTACCGTCAATGTGATGCGTCTCCTTTCCTTTTAGAACAGGACGCACTTCGTAAACAGCCGTTTTCTGACTGTTATTCTTATCACGGAACAGGGTGCTGACAGTGATGGGAGTGTCTGTCAATTTCTTCCCGTCTCTGTATACGTTGAAACCGGTTTGTATCGGATCGGAAGAAAGATACCTCCACGAAACGATTACTTCTGAAGGGTTTTCGCGAATGGCAACTACGCCGCGGTTTAGTTTCTCCCGTTGTAACTTTGAGTAGTTATAACCAGGTTGTGCTGTCATTGTTACAACAGGCAGTAACATGAATATGCACAATAGATAAATTGCAATTCTTCTCATATTTGTTTTATCGGTTTGGACCTTATTGTATTTATTCACTCGCAAAATTACTCCTTTTTGTGATGTATGAAATGGAGAAATGTACAAAGACTATATACAATTGTGCACCCTTTCAAGTTAATTGTCCGTATGATATAATATTCTATCTTTTGCGTACATCTGTCCATTACCTCTTTGATGATATGCGATAATTTTGCAACGTGAACTAAAAGAAGTAATTATGAAGTATCTTTTATCTATTGTACTATTGGCCTTGATTGGTTTTACAACTCCGAAAAAGACGATTCCTGCTTATGATTGGGGAAGTGTATCTGCAGAGCCGGATTTGTCGTGGGCCGATCAGGTGGGGGCGCAGAGGACTCCGGAAAACACAGAATGGGATGCCGGAAAGTTCGGGTTGCGGAATGACACTTCCGTATTCAGTACTCCTGCTATCCAGGCCGCTATTGATGCTTGTCACCAACAGGGAGGAGGTACGGTAGTTGTTGCCCCGGGGTATTATAAAATAGGTGCTTTGTTTATCAAGAGTGGTGTGAATCTGCATCTTAGTAAAGGTACTACCTTGCTTGCGAGTGATAATATTCAGGACTATCCGGAATTTCCTTCCCGCATTGCCGGTATCGAAATGACATGGCCTTCGGCCGTTATCAATATAATGGATGCGGAAAATGCCGCTCTTACGGGGGAAGGTTTTATCGATTGCCGCGGAAAAGTATTCTGGGATAAATATTGGGCGATGCGGGAGGAATATGAGAAGAAGAATCTGCGTTGGATTGTGGATTATGATTGCAAGCGGGTGAGGGGAGTACTGGTTTCCAACAGCAAGCATATCACGTTGAAAGACTTTACGTTGGTGCGTACGGGATTCTGGGCTTGTCAGATTTTGTATTCGGATCATTGTTCGGTGAGCGGACTTACTATTAATAATAATGTAGGAGGTCACGGACCAAGTACGGATGGCATTGATATTGATTCATCTACCAATATTCTGGTAGAAAACTGTGATGTGGATTGCAACGATGATAATATTTGTATTAAGGCAGGGCGTGACGCCGACGGACTGCGTGTGAATCGTCCCACGGAGAATGTGGTGGTTCGTAACTGTATTGCCCGTAAAGGTGCAGGGTTACTGACTTGCGGAAGTGAGACTTCCGGTTCTATTCGTAATGTACTGGCTCATGATCTGATAGCGTATGGCACAGGATCTGTATTACGGCTTAAATCGTCTATGAATCGTGGTGGGACAGTAGAGAATATTTATGTCACAGGAGTTGAGGCTGATAGTGTATCTAATGTATTGGAGGTGGATTTGAACTGGCATCCAAAATATAGTTATTCGAAATTACCTGTAGAATATGAAAGTAGGGAGATTCCTGCACATTGGAAAATAATGCTGACTCCAGTAGAACCTAAAGAAAAAGGGTATCCACACTTTCGCAATGTTTATTTCTCTCATGTAAGAGCGAAAAGATCTAAATGTTTCATTACAGCTTCGGGGTGGAATGATAGTTTACGTATTGAGAACTTCTATCTATTTAATATTCGAGCACAAGTGAAAACAGCGGGAAAGATAGTGTATGGAAAAAAAGTTCGATTAAGTGAAATTTATTTGGAAGTGGAAGATAAGAGTCAAGTAAGACAAGAATACAATATTGATAGTAAAATAGAAATCAGTTATCAGTAGGAATATTATGGACAGTGTCCAGAAATATATAGAATGAGGGTGTATCATTGATCACCCTCATTCTGTGGCTATTTGACTAGCGTTACTCCCATCAATCCTATCACGACTTCATTGGCTGTCGTCTCCAAAGATAATGATTTTAATTCTTTAACTGGATTGAGTGGCAGATCAAGCATTGTAGCCATACCACCATCAATAGATATCGGGTTGTTCGATATTGTTTTTCCAAGTTCGCCTGCATGATATTTGCTTACATCACCTGTTTTAAGGCGTACTCTCCACGGACGTGGATCTTTAGTGTTGAAAGCATATCCATCTACGAATATATCCTGATCTAAAGGAATTAAATTATCTGGTAATATAAGTTTCAGTACTTCTTTTTGTCCATCTGTATATTCTATTTTGATTTCGCCATTTACTATATGAGATTGCATATAATAAGTGGAAGCTGCAATGAGGAAATAGGCTTTAGAAGCTTTACCGTTTAGTGGTATATTAATGGAAGTCGGGTAGTTATCCCATAATGTGGTGAATGCAATATTATTATATTCTTTTTCTCCTGGAGTACTGAAAGGTATTCCTTGTGGCATAATGAATCTATTGTTATTTCTTGAAGCCTTATTTCTTATTCCACGGTCATCAATAACAGAAATACTTTGAGGATGACACCATTGTCCCATACCTTGGGTCGGAACTTGTAATGTGGTGTATTTCCATCTTGGGAACATATATTTTCCATAAGCGAATATATTACTTACTTTGTCATTAAATATTTTCTTCATGTCTACCGTCTTATAAACTGATTTTTCCGGTACAGAGATATTCCAATTGATGGCTCGAAAAGAGTAAGTGTCTTTTCCGGATTTGACTTTTATTCTATTAGTTCCTGAAGATGCAATGGGAATATCAAATTCATAGTTGTTTTTTCCATGAGCTTCTATATTGATGTTTTCATTCACCTTTTTACCATTGATATACAAATCACCTTTTATCACTTTATCCATATTGTTTTTCAAGGTAAAAATAAGAGAAGAAGATTCAGAATCACAAACGATATCAAGCGGATTGTTGACATTTATATCTATGGGAAGCCAATAATTCATATTTCCATTGGTGATATTGACAAATACAGTGCGATGTCCGTTTTGAGCGGTTATAGTGCCGGTTAGTATGTCATTCTTTAAGTTTGCATGACGCAGAACGTTTTGCGGGTCATATATTTTTCCTGATTTATAAGGAATATTTAGTCTGAACTGGCTGCCATTGGCTACATTGACAGATATCATGTCTCTGTTTATTTTTTCTCCGTCCCATTCTATCGTGATATCGTATTTGTCAGCTATTCCTGCCTCAAACTTAATTTCTGGAGATAAAATAGTGGTTGTAAGTAAAGTATAGGGTGTATCTTTTCCATTTACTTTGATAGATTTAATTTTGTTTCTTATAGCTTTTATTTCCATTGACAAGCTGACATCTTTTTTGAGTAAATTAGGAGTTATAGAATACCTTTCTATATTGCCTTTCCTTTCAAAAGTATATGCCATATTTTGAGTTTCAATTTCTGCAAAATTCCAATCATCGGGGGAATCCGGGTCTTATCGTTAGTCTATTATTAATAAGATCTGGCATGATACCGTACATACCCTGTACAAGAGCACGTACCCCTGTCGCTATTCCATCGGCAAAATCACGATATGTCTCTCTGCGGGCTGCGTCATAGAATGACAATTGTGTGACATTTCCCGGACCTGAACCAAGGTACATCGCATCCAGAACAGCTCCTTTGAACATTTTGAAAGCCTCTTCATAACGTCCTGTTTGCCAATAAGCAAGGGCGGTATGTGAGATTTCTCCGAAAGCGACATTGTTGATAGACCACATATAAGGTTGCCAGTTTGTTGTTGAAATCACATAATTGGCAGTATCCTTCAAACCTTTTCCCATGACGGGGATGTGGGGGATTTCCGTATCTATATATCGGGTTGCCTGATATGCCTTGAAGGGATCATGTATATCAGAATCTATTGCATGATAAATAGTCCATATGGCAGCGTTGTCATGTCGTATCCGGTTTCCCATATTATCTTTAAACTCCGCCCACCATCCTTTGTCTTTTATCCATAATTCTTTGTTTATGGCAGATAATATAAGTTCTGCTTCTTTTTTGTATATGCTTGGATCTTTTCCTAATTTTTCGGATATTTCTGCCATTATTTTATTTGCCCGGTAGTTATATGCAGTAGAATGTGTCACTTTACCGCCATTGTATTGTAATGCGTCTGAAGCCCAGATACAAGCATAGGCATCATATAACCCGTCGTTATCGGGGTCGAATAGTTTTTTTTCCCATGTAAAGTGACGTTGGAGGGCAGGATATATTTCTCGTGCGTAATCAAGATCTCCGGTCCATTTGAGATGCCACAACAGTTGGTCTATAAAGACTAGATTCATATCATAATGATGCATGACGTCTCTTCTATTAGGAACTCTTCCTATATAACCATTACTATACATGGGGGTTCCCCATATTTTTGCAGACCGTGCGAGGTTTAGGGCTGTGTCCTGAAGATGGGGTAATGTGACGGGAACATCTATAACTTGCGAATTAAGATAACCGTTAAAGTGAGTTTTTGCCCTATCTTCTAATCCCATCAAGTCTGCGAGATAAGCCCCTCTCCAACCGGTAAGAAGTAATTCGCGGAAACAGATGGCTCCATGTAGATACGATGGAGATTGCCATACAGCATCTTCCGCTCCAGAGAAGGTGCCTCCTAATGTGTTCAGAAATGGATCAGGTGTTTTTATTTTGATTCTGGAAGCTATTTGGGTTCTGAACTCAACACCTTTGTTGAAAACATTACTGAGATCATTATATTGAAACTCACTATGACTTTTAGGGTTGTGCAGTTCAATATAGAAAGGAATGGTACTAACCGGATATTTTGCTATGATAACCGGTTTGTTTGATTTGCGGGATGTGATAAGTTCGTCCAATTGGTCAATAAGGTTTCCATCCACTTCTTTTATATCAGTTCCGATAGGAAAGGTTCCTGCTATGGACATTACTTTATGTTGAGAGGCTCTGTTGCTGGTGTGGTGCCCGTATTGTATCGTAAATTTGTTTTGATTAATTTGATATATATTTCCGGAACAATTGTTGGCTTTAATGAAAAAACAATCGGCTGGGTCGGAATTCAAGTCTCCCTCACGTCCGAATTTCTGATTGTTGGCTCCCCCCATATATCCACAAGATTTTAGTGCCGGCAGGGATGTCTTTGGCTTTGTATCTTACTACTAATCCATCGCCATCGGACATAGCTACAGCATCAATTGTCAGACTGCCGTTTCCTAGATGTCTCCTGTCTCTCACAATGTAGGTGCGTTGCCCGGATTTAAAACGAGATTCAATGAATTCCATATCTTTTATCCAAGTAATATTTGAGGGGGTAGATATAGCCATATATACACTTCCACCGAGGTTAGGCATGTAAAGTCCGAATTCGGGGAAGTCACTGGTTTCAAAACGAAAGCCGGTATTAGTTCCATAAATAGCTCTAGTAAATCTTTTATTTCCATTGGTTATTACAAACTCTTCTCCTTCGGGTTTATATCGAAGAGTTCTTTCTTCTCCGTGCCAATAGGAGGAGTGAGGCAAGTCTTTTGCGTTTGCCGGGAATTGCAACAAGGTAAATAATATCAATATAATTTTTTTCATAACAGTTTTTTATAAGTGTACTTTAAGTTCTATGTTCGTTTATTCGGGCTTGATTTTAAAGACGAAACCTGAAGATGTTTCTGCTTTTCCCCCTTGGGAAGCCGTGAAAAGGTAAGCCGGTTTTCCATTTTTCATTAGTACTTGCAGGCGTTCGAAACGTCCATAACGTTTGAGATGTTTAGGAGCGGGTGGTTGTTTGATATAATGCTCTGCTCCAAACCAACCAATTTGAGGGTTTTGCCAGTTCAGCCCGTCTTTGGATTCGAAATAGAGCCCCACTGTATGGTCGTAGAACCCCATATCTCTCATTAACATTTTGAATATACCGTTTTCATACCAGATATACGCATCTTCTACTTGCCTGTTTTCTCCGAAACCGGAGAAATCGACGATCGGATTTTTTTCATATCGTCGATAAGGTCCTGTGATTTTATCTGCAAAAGCTACCCCATATTTCCGGTTACCTGAAATACCATTGATATGTTGGTTCACATATTCATTTTCATTACAAGATTTATAATAAAGCCAGTATTTTCCGTCCGGATGTTTTAAGAAAGCTGGATTAGTGGTAATATAATCATCCCATTCACCTGTATTTCCAGGCATTAATAATGGTTTTTCGCATCTTTCCCACGGTCCCCAAATAGAGTTTGCTACAGCGTATCCGATACGTTTCGTTCCAAATTTACCATTGGTTGCTCCCATGTAAAATAGCCAGTAACGACCGTCTATTTTATAAATGCTTGGATTGTGACATGTATTACCATCAAAATAGCCCGGGCGGGGGGACAGTACTGTTGATACATATTTGTATGGGCCTTCCGGTTGGTCGGCTACGGCGTGTGCGATTTCACAATGCCCCAGCCATCCTTTCATTTCATACTTTTTTTCCCAACGTGAATAAAATACATGTACTTTATTCTTTTCATCTATAATTGGTGCACAACACCACACATAATAATTATCGTCTTCCAAGATGCGTCCCATAGGTTCCAGACGTTCAGCAAAAGAAGAAATAGCATCTGCTGGATAGTTCTTCGGCTGGTCAAGACTTTGGGCTTGTGCCGACGCAATCTTTAAAATAAAGAATAATGCATAAAAAAGGATGTGTTTCATAATTTCTGTGATATTTATATATGATTAATAATTCTTTTAGACCTGTATGACAAAATTAGGTTGATTCTGCAAATAGCTATGATGAAAAAATTCCATTTTGTATGTAGTTTTATCCACAAATAGCGATATTATGGTTGTAAGGTATTAGATATGGAACTTTGTTACAAATACTTTTTCTTATAGTAGCGCACTCTTGACAAAGCCTTTTTAATTTTGTATATTTGCAAGCGGAAAGATTAATGGATAAAGAATTTAAAAAAGAATGAAAATAGAATAGTACAATATTATAACAATATATCAGAAGCTCCTTACAATAGTTAAGCTGTGAGAGTTACCGTATAAGCTAAAGGCTGCAAATCTTTATAAGGTTCGCAGTCTTTTTTGTTATGAAAAAGTACAGGGAGAACCTTAAAATCGAAATTTATAATTTATAATAAACTTGGATACCGTTTTTAATAAACTCCTCAATAGTTTATTAAAAACAGAAAGCTTGTCTATTAAAGATAAGTCATTTTTTTTCTTTATGTGAAGGAGGAGGATAATACTTATTATGATGTAAAATGACAGAAGTGAATTTAAGTGACATGATTGTAAAAACAATGGAGCATTGTACACAATTCAATGCTCCATATTACATCATAATGCAATAATAAAAATAGATTTTTATTGAGCTATCACACCTGCCCAACTGGAAGAGAAGCGGAAGTTACCGACATTTCCGGTCAAATCATCGCGGTTCCTAAATGAAATAGAACGAATCCCCCCTTTTAATTTGTTATTATCTTCGTCCCCCTTCGCTACCACATCGGGTTGAGGTTCTTCTGCTGTTAAGGCTGGGTCTACAAATAATGAAACCTCGTTCTTTTTATAATCCAGTTTGAGAACCAATAGATGCGTCTTATTAAGCGCATGGCTTTTGAAGGATTCTGCATTAACTCTTAACAGATTAGTCCCGAATCGGATATGTTCATCGTCTATCTTACCGACATATACTCTGGCACGCAGATTACCGCCAGTATGAACAGGGGAAAGAGCAATGAAATCGCCTAAGCGACTGGAAGCGACGGAGGAAAAGTTTGCCAAAAATGAAAGGTATAAAGTTCCCCTGCAATAGTCATTCTTTTCAGAAATGGAATATACGCTAAATCTTGAACCTTTCACATTTTCCGGGAGTTCTCCTATTTTGATAGATACTCCTTTTTCCGTATATCCCTCATAACTGAGCTCTTGTCCGGTAATGGGACTACCGGCATTCTTGTCAGTTTGGGAAGAGAATGCTTCACACCAGGTATCTATTTTTATCGGAGCATCAGCTTTATTATATGTAGCTTTTTCCAATTTATCACCTTGTTTATATCCATTTAGCAGATTGCTTTTTAATACTTGTGCGTTGCTTGATAATACAAAGGCTGCCAGGCTTAAAATTAATACTGATCTTTTCATAATGCTATAATTAAATGTGTTGATAATTTTTTCTGAGACAAAATTAGTCTGAACTTTTTATTCCGACTAGTGAAAAAATTCCATTAAACATGTACATATGTTCACAAACACATAAATATATTTATTAATCTTCGTTTATTTCTGTTTCTCTTATGCCCTCTTGGTATCTTTTCTGATAACTGGAAGGAGAGATGCCAAATTGAGCCTTAAAACATCTGCTGAAATAGAACGGGTCATTGATGCCGACCATATAAGTTACTTCAGATACGGTATATTTCTTGGTTGACAACAATTCAGCAGCTTTCTTCATTCGCATGATACGAAGATATTCTTTGGGAGTATATCCGGTCACTCCACGCACTTTACGGTAAAAGATGGTGCGACCCAGTGACATCATAGAAGCAAAATCATCGGCAGTAAATTCAGGGTTAGTCAGTTGTTCTTCCACTATCTTGGTCAGATTTTCGACAAACTCCTTGTCTTTATCCGATGTACACATCACAGGACGTTTGGCTGACAAGTCATTGGAAAACTTCTCCTTTAGTTTGTCACGCTGTTCTATCAGTTTGAATATGCTTGCCAGTAACAGTTTGGTACTGAAAGGTTTTGTTATGTAAGAGTCTGCACCGCTTTTCACTCCTTCCAGATGGCTTTCCGCTGCATTCAGGGCTGTAAGTAGGATTATAGGAATATGACTGGTACTAAAGTCACTTTTTAGTTTACGGGTTATCTCGAAACCATTATATCCAGGCATCATGACATCGCTGATAATGAGGTCTATATCATTATTATGGGCATACTCCAGACCATTTTTTCCATCCGCTTCGGCAGCAACCTCGAAATATGGGGTCAGTTCTTCTTTCAAGAATTCCCGTACGTCATTGTCATCCTCGATAATAAGTATTTTCCGTTTGTTTAGAGGACCCTCTTGATCAGATGCGTTCAGTTCTGTTTTTAGTTCTTTCTCTATATTTTCTACTTCTTTATCTATTTCTTCTTCTGATTCAGAGTGAGCATTTTCCTCATTAAGAGCAGAAAGCGAAGGATGGTTTTGTGCTTCTTCTTTTAATATGGCATTTTCAGGAATAAGGAAGTCGTTAGATTGATAAATGGAAGAATCAGTAGGTAAAGTTACAATGAAAATAGAACCACCTGACGGATTTTCTTCATAGCAGATGTTCCCTTTGTGAACATGAACCAGTTCATGGGTAAGATGTAAACCTACTCCTATACTGTCGCTAGAAAAACTGCTTTGCATGAAACGTTTAAACAGCTCATTACGTTTTTCTTTGGGTATGCCTACACCTGTATCCGTTACTTTCATGATTAATAGCTGTTTCTGTTTATCAATATAAATGCTGAATTCTATCTTTCCACCGGAAGGAGTATATTTGAAAGCATTTGATAAAAGATTGTAGGCGATTTTGTCGATATTACCTTTATCAATATACATTTTGTATGAATTGACGGATGGTATAAATTTGAAATCCATATTCTTGGATTCGGCTGTATCCTGAAAGCTTAGGTAGATTTCATATAAGAAAGCGATAACGTCAGTTTCTTCAAGTGAAAGGGCGAGTTTGTTGTTCTGCATTTTCCGGAATTCAAGTAATTGGTTGATCAGACGCAGCATACGCTGGGTACTTTTGTCCATTAGTTTGATAGAGTAACGTATCTCCTTGGGGATATTGTGGGTACGGTGGATTCTGTCCAAAGCCCCTTGTATTAGTGTAAGCGGAGTTCTGAATTCATGTGAGATATTGGTGAAAAATACTAACTTGTATTCTGTTAATTGCTTTTCTACTTTAATTTTATTCCGCAAGTTGTTAATATTCCTGATAGTACGATATACAAAATACATGATAATGCCTGCAATGAGTATGTAAACAAAGAAAGCCCATCCGGTTGCCCAAAAAGGGGGAGTTACTTTGATTTCAAGTGTCTCCTCGTTATCACTCCATATACCTGATACGCTGCAGGCTTTGACATGTAGATAGTAGGTACCTGCCGGTAAGTTTTTATAAGCTGCAAAGTTTAATGTAGAAGGAATACTCCAGTCATCGTCATATCCTTCAAGTTTGTAGCTGAACCTTGTATTAGTCGAAATGGGATAGTCAAAAGTGGAGAAGTCTATGACAAAGGAACTTTGGTAATATTTCAGACTGATGGCATCTGTATATGCCAGAGCGGCTGTCAATGGAGAGTCCATATCGGCAGGACGGACTGATATTCCGTTTAACTTTAAGTCTGTAAATGTAACGGACGGAATTTTCTCTTTGTTTTTAATTTGCTTAGTATTGAGTATTATAAGTCCGTGGTTGGTGCCGAAAGCCAAACGACCATCTTTTAATTTGGCACATCCTTCTGTATATACATTCCCCAATATATCATTAGAAAAGAAGTAATTGTTGAATATTTTGTTTTCCGGGTTAAAACAAGAAATCCCATATTCGGTGGATACCCAGATATTTCCTTCATCATCTTCAATGAAAGCTTGTACTACACTGTGGACAAGTCCATCATTGACCGTATAGTGAGTAAAGGATATATCTTTATAATCATTCTTTATATTGGCTACGCAAAATCCGATACCTGATTCGGCAATCCATATCCTGCCTTTCTTATCTTGTATAATTGATTTTATTTCATTGCTTTTCAGGGCATGGTTATCCAGATTGTATTGGTAAAAATCGTTCGGGTCTTTTATAATACGGTCAGGATCGAATACAAAAACACCTTCACTGGTTCCTACCCATATCCATCCGTTACGGTCTTCGCAGATAGTGCGGATTTCCTTTTGGCCATAAGTCTTATTGAAAAAATGCCGGAATATGTATTTGTCTTTTTTAGGAACAGCGAGATCAAGTCCTCCGCCGAACGTTCCTATCCACATACGTTGTTTGCGGTCTTGCAAAATGCAGAATACTGGATCGGCAGCTAAGGAATTTGTATCGGTTGCCTGATGTATATAGTGTTGGTCGTCTCCGACTTGGAGCCCTTTCCCGCGTGTTCCCAACCATATATTACCTTTACTATCCTCACATGCAGAATAGATATTTATATCATAATACTTTTTGCTTTTCTGTTTTGTTAGTTTATTATCGTAGATATATAATCCGCCTGCACGCGTTGTTATCCATACTTCGTCATCTTGCATGTGGGATATGAAGCGGATGGCATTTGCCCTGTCGATATTTAATTCACCTTCGGGATATACTTTTGCAGCCCCTTTATTTATGATTTCAATTTGGGATATACCGGAATATTCGCTACTTGTCCATAAATTGCCCGAGTGATCTTCTATTATATATTGAAGATAGTTTGAGGCGATGGGATTTGTATGATTGGCGGTTGCGGTAAAATGTTCCAGTTCTTTAGTAGTAGGATTATAGGCAAAAAGTCCGTTCCCATAAGTCGTTATCCATATAATGTCTCTGGAGTCATGATAGACATGATAGCGTTCGTAATCAATGAAATATGGAAGCTTTGACGATCTTACATCAATCTTTTTGACACTACCGGATTCTTTTTGAATATAGTTAATGTATCCAGTCTGATTATGAACCCAGTAGTTGTTGCGGTTATCTTTCACTACCAATCCATTACGGATATTGAGCTCTTCCGGAGCAATTCTGGTTGTATTGGTCTTGGGATTGAATAAGATTCCGCCTTGTTTGGTAAATAACAGCCATTCGTTACGTAATACAATATTGCCTGTTAGCAAAAAATCAGTTGATGTGGCAGTATTGGCAACTTTCGTGAGGTGCTGCTGGTTGTATTTCCAAATAAATCCCTCTGATGTTATGAAATAAATAGTATTATCAATGACTGCGCTTTGAAGGAAGTAGTGAGTCGAATCTATACATTCGAGCGTGTTATCTTTAAGTAAATACAGCCCTTTTCCTGTACCAATCCAAATGGAATTTGAATCAAATACACTAAGAAAACGTATATTGTCGGATTTTAGTTTATGGTTGTCGGTAGAATATGTTTCCGAACTGAATTTGTTGTTTTTATAAGTAATTTTCCGGCAGCCTTGCACCCTTCCCCAAAGCCATATATCCTTATTAGGGAGGATTGTGACTTCATTATAACGGTCTTTCATTTCTCCTTTGCCGGTGAAATCTACAAAACAGTCTTTTTTCAAATCATAACAACTGATTTGTTCCGCGGAAGTTGTAATCCATAGGAATCCGTCAGAGTCTTCCTGTACACTTCTGATACGATGATCCGCTAATGACAGTTCTTCACCGCTCTGGGGACGGAAAGTAACAAATGAATTTCCATCATAACGGCTCAGGCCATTTAAAGTAGAAAACCAAATGAATCCTTTGCTGTCTTGATAGATATGCCTGATAGAATTATTGGCTAATCCGTCAGTGGCAGTCAGATTCCTAGCATGTATTTCTATGGAGGCGTTTGCCGGATATATAATACATGTACATATAAAAAAGAAAATTGTAGCTTTAATGAAGAATCTCATACTTGTATAGTGATAATAATGATTGTGTTTTTTTAGATTTGCGGTAAAGATAGATAAATAGCACGTAATTTTAAAGTTTAAATTCAGACTTTTGCATTGAATTTCTTGAATAACCTGAAAAAAAGAAAGAGGGACTATATAAGAATGTTCAGGTGGACAAATGTGCATGGTATATGGAGAAAAATGCATGAGCAGCTTCATGTATGCCGCTATATTTGCTGTTGAATTGATAACTGGATTTTGTATTACCATGGTTTATGAGATTGTATAAAACTAATATTATTAAATGAAAACTAGAATGTATGAAAAGCACTGTTTGTGAGATTAGCTGTTGGAGAAGAAAATATATATTTTTCTTCTTGATGATGATTTCGGCTCTCCATTCGGTCACAGTATTTGCACAAAAACGTACCATATCCGGTACGGTGGTTGATGAACGAAATGAACCGTTGATCGGGGCAACTATTGTAGCAGAAGGGAAGTCTGGAATGACAATTACCAATGTGGATGGCAAATTTACTCTTACAGTTCCTGATAAAGCTAAGACAATTGAGGTGTCTTATTTGGGATATGCTTCACAGACTATTTCTATTAAAGGAAAGAGTGTTTTTGCCATCAGGATGAGCGAAAATGACGTGCAAATGGACGAAGTGGTTGTAATCGGTTATGGTACAGCCAAAAGGGGGAATGTGACCGGGGCCATTGCCAAAGTTGATGCAGCGAAACTTGAAGACCGTCCGGCACCCAATCTTGCCTCTTCATTGCAGGGGCAGTTGGCGGGAGTAGAAGTACGGTCAACTAATGGTGCGCCGGGATCAGAATTACAGATTCGTGTGCGCGGAGCTGCTTCCATTAATGCGGATGCCACTCCTTTATATGTAGTAGATGGAATTCCGATAGATGATTTGGGAAGTATCAACCCAAATGATATTCAGTCGATTGAAGTTTTGAAAGACGCTTCATCTTCTGCTATTTACGGTTCTCGTGGTGCTAATGGTGTTGTTTTGATTACAACTAAAATGGCTAATAAGGATGATAAAGTCCGGGTACAGTTTTCTGCTGCATTCAGTATCCAACAATTGGAAAAGAAAATAGATGTACTAAGCCCGGAAGAGTGGATCACTTTCCGGACTGCCTATAACAATAGTAGATACCTTGCTGCTTTAGGAGGAAAAGGAGCTACGGCAGATGATGATTGGGATACCCGTTATGCCTTGAATGGTAATCGGGTAAACTATGAGTATATGAATGACCCGCGATGGACACAGCCCGGTTACGGTGGATTAAGACTAATTGACTGGCAGGATGAATTTTATCGTTTGGCTCCGATGCAGAATTATCAGCTTTCTGTTTCAAATGGTAGAGGGAATACTCAATACCGGCTTTCTCTGGGATATATAGACCAGCAAGGTATTGCTATAGAGAGTGCTTACAAACGTTTGAATCTGCGGGCTAATGTGGAGACAAAATTGTATGATCGCATCACTTTAGGCGTTAATATGGCTCCGTCAATGGACTGGAAAGATGGTGGGCGTGTGGATGGCAAAGATCAGCAGGCAAATCAGGTTTTGACAATGTGTCCAGTTGCAGAGCCAGATGCTGGGATATATTCCGGTGCGGAACCTTATGCCTCTTATTTATGGTCTAGTACAAAAATCAGCCCTATTGCTTATATGGAGCAGGTCACCAATCATATCGAAACGGCCCGGTTGAATTCTTCAGCTTTTATCAGAGTCAATATTATTGACGGATTGAGGGCGGAAGTGAAAGGTGCGTATGATTTTACAAGCCGTCAGACTCGCACTTTTACTCCGAGTTCGGTAATTAAGAACTGGACGGATGGTGAAGGGTATCATAGTTCTGCCAACCGTATAGATATACGGTCATCCAAATATCTGTTGCAGGCTGTATTAAATTATGATAAGAAATTAGGCAAGCATAATATTGCCGCTATGGCAGGTTATTCAATGGAAAGTTCTTCGGGAGCCACTACAAACTTGTCTGCGCAACAGTTCCCGGATAATTCACTTGAAGTTTTCAACCAAAGTGATGAGGCTATAAAAGTTGCGTTAGCTACCTTGTCAACTCCCAATCGCTTATTATCCTATTTCGGGCGTGCCCAGTATGAATATGATAACCGTTACCTGTTGACAGCAAGTATTCGTCGCGACGGTTCTTCACGTTTCGGAAAGAATAATCGTTGGGGGATGTTTCCTGCTGTTTCTGCTGCCTATCGAATCTCTAACGAGAAGTTTTGGCCGGAAAAGTTTGTGGTCAATCAAATGAAAATACGCGGTAGCTGGGGTATGAATGGAAATAATTCTATTTCTACTAACGCTGCTATCGGGCTGATGGGTAGTTCCAACTATTCAATTGGTGGAAGCCTGACCAATGGTTTTGCTCCCTGTTCAATTGATAATAAAGAACTTGGATGGGAAAAGACACACAGTTGGAATGTTGGTTTGGATTTGGGATTTTTTGATAACAGGATAACTCTTGCTGCCGATTATTATGATAAAACGACTAAAGATTTATTATATCAGGTTTCTGTTCCTGGTACAATGGGATTCACACAAGCATGGGGGAATATCGGTAGTATAAAAAATAAAGGGTTTGAGATTGAACTGACTACCCAAAACTTGACAGGAAGGTTCAAGTGGACTACTTCTTTGAATATAGCTTATAATAAGAATAAGGTGTTGAGTTTGGGAGAAGATAATAGTACGGTTTTCATTGGATGGGATAAATCGAATACACAGGTATTGATGGTTGGACAACCTTTGAGGGCATATTATATGTATGATGCTGTAGGAGTGTATCAGTATAAGGAAGATTTGAGGAAATATCCTACAATGTCCAATTCTATCCAGGGTGATGTGAGATACCGTGATGTGAATGATGACGGTAAGATTAATGACCAGGATCGTACGTTGGTTGGTAAACCGGATCCCGATTATACTTTTGGTATGACAAATACCTTTAAATATAAAGATTTCGACCTGTCTGTATTACTGACTGGACAGACAGGGGGAATGATATATAGTCTGCTCGGTCGTGGCATGGATCGTCCGGGTATGGGAGCATCTATCAATGTATTGTCACGTTGGGAAAATATGTGGGTTTCCGAGGAACAGCCGGGTGATGGGAAAACTCCCGGTATTAATAACTCTAATACAGGTTCACTGTACGATACCCGCTGGTTGTATAGTACCGATTTTATTAAAATTAAAAACGTAACGCTGGGCTATCGTATTCCCATCAAAAATAAGAAGATAATTAATTATGCCCGTGTTTATATTTCGGGAGAAAATCTTCTGATGTGGGATAAATATGAAGGTGGTTATTCTCCGGAAGTAAATAATGACGGAAAGAATAGTGACTATGATTACGGTTCATATCCGCAGGCTAGAACTATTACTTTAGGGGTAAATGTAACATTCTAATAAAAGAAACTATGAAACTATATCAATATATACTAAGTGGAGCTATGAGTATGGGATTGTTATTCTCTTCTTGTAGTGACTGGCTAGATGTCACTCCGGTAGATACCCGTACTACTGAAAACTTTTATACGACCCCGTCGCAAATGGAGCAAGCGTTGATAGGAGTATATAACGGACTGCTTCCGTTGTCGACTTATGCTTTACTTATGTCAGAGGTTCGTTCGGATAATACATGGTGCGGAGAACTGAGTACGGCACAGCGTGACTATATGGACATCAGTTCTTTTAACCCTAATATATCGACCATTGCAACAGTTCGGGATGCATGGAATGACTTGTTTGAGATTGTTTCGCGTGCCAATTTGTTTTTGTCCAAGGTAGATGGGGTGAATTATACTATTGAAGGAATAAAGGAACAACAAATAGGAGAAGCGCGTTTTTTGAGAGCATTAGCTTATTTTGATTTGGTTCGTTATTACGGGCGTGTTCCTTTGACGCTTGTTCCTCAGACTATTTCAGAAGCAATGTCGACTCCGCAGTCGGAGGCTGTAGAAATTTATGAGAAGGTTATTATTCCTGATTTGGAATATGCTGTCGGAAGCCTGACGGAGGAACCGAAGGATTATCTAGGAAGGAAATCCGCCAGTGGCCGTGCAACATTGACTGCGGCAAAGGCATTGTTAGGAAGAGTTTATCTGACAATGGCGGGATTTCCTCTGTATGATGAAACTAAAAAGGAACTCGCTAGGGAGCTTCTTGAAGAAGTAATTGATTATGCGGATGCAACCGGTAAATTTTGGGCTAAAAATGCAAGTGAATGGCAAAGAATGTGGATAAATGAGAATGATAATAAATATCACATCTTTGAAATTCAATATATAGTCGCTAAAGATTATGGTAATCCGATGGTATTTCACTCCGTGCCTCGTTTACCTTCGAAATATGTTACTCTTGAAATGTCCGGTAATAGTATTGCTTGTGCGAAGGGGCTTGATAATTTATTGAAAGAGGAACAAGATGAAGAAGGACATTTTCTTGATGTACGGTGTCTGGCTACTATTGATACGACCAAGTTTGTGAATGATGACAATCCTAATAGTGTGACGAAATATGCAGGTGAGGATTTCTTTATCAAATTCCTGGAACATAAAATGAAAAGAGAAGCATTGGGGTATGATGATATTAATGCGCAGATAGTGGATCGTACTTATTTCCCTCTGAATTTCCCGTTGATTCGTTTGGAAGATGTGATGTTGATGTATGCCGAGATTGTAGGTCCAACTTCAAAAGGGGTTGATATGGTCGACAGGATACGGCGGCGTGCAGGAATACCGGTATTGACAAATGCCGAAAAGGAACCGGCTGCATTCCGGGAATGTGTTGACAAGGAGAGACGGAGAGAGTTGGCTTGTGAAGGAATCCGTTGGCATGATTTGGTACGTCATAATAATCTTCAAGCTGTTCGTGATAAATTTCAGGAATATGCAGTGGATGCCAATGGTAATGTCATACGTCCGACTTTGTTATTGTATATCCGGCAAATAAAGGATGGAACTTATCTCTATCCTATTCCCGATTCGCAGATGAAAGTGAAAGAGGGGCTGTATGTACAAAATGAAGCGTATCGTTAAAAATTGAAGTAAATGTAATAAATATAGGATAGGAAAATATGAATAAAAGTTGTTTGATTGGTTTTCTGATGTGCTCTGCGTTCTCACTTGTTGTACAAGCAGCGACAGATGGGGCGCATATAACAAAGACAATTTCCCAAATTGAACGTAAAAAAGGGATAAAACGTACTATACAATATCGTCCGGATGGTAATGATTTTGTTTGTGTGAACGGCAAGAATCGCTATACTCGTGCATTGTACGGAGGTATTACAGACTTTAGGATTGAAACGAGCGACCGGCCTGTGTTTGCTACTTATAAGCCGAAGGATAGTAAGCATATCTGTTTTCGCTTGCAATGTGGTAATCAAAGTATAGCCCTTGATTCTTTAAAATTTTGTGAGGCCAGATACAGGGCGGGAAGGCGTACTTATCGTCTGACAGATCCTTTGTTGGGCAAAGGTGAATTAAATATCTCCGTACTGGCATTTCCTGACGCAGAAGGAGGGATATGGCGGTTTACAATGAAGGATATGCCGGAGGGGGCTCTTTTACATTGCTATATTTCAGAGATTAGAGCGAAGAATTTAAGCCGCAATGGTGATATGGGTGCTGATCGTGCTGATAGTTTTGATGCTCCCCAACTTCCGAAAGAACAGAAACATTATAAATTGAGTTTGGATGGAACGACTGCTTATATTGTTGTGGAAGATCAGGAGTTACGTTTACCAGCTCTTGTTGAAGGAACTTCCCTATACGATAAGTCTGAAAAGTGGCGTTCGGAGATAGAGTCATCTCTTCAGATTTCTACTCCGGATCCCTATTTTAATCCATTGGGAGGGGCTTTGGCGGCTGCCGCTGATGGAATATGGGATGGCAAAATATGGCTTCACGGCGCTATTGGCTGGCGTTCGCAATTAAATGGCTGGCGTGCTGCTTATATCGGTGATTTTATTGGCTGGCATGATAGGGCTCGTACGCATTTCGATTCGTATGCAGCAAGTCAGGTTACGGATGTCCCTGCGACAATACCTCATCCTACACAGGATACTGCTTTACATTTGGCACGTTCGGTAAAAAAATGGGGTACCCCGCATTACAGTAACGGGTATATTTGCCGTACTCCTTACCGAAAGGATCAAATGCATCATTATGATATGAATCTTTGCTACATTGATGAGTTGCTCTGGCATTTCAACTGGACCGGCGATTTGGACTATGTACGTAAAATGTGGCTTGTATTGACTAGTCATCTGGCATGGGAAAAATTGAATTATGACCCTGATAATGACGGGCTGTATGATGCTTATTGCTGTATTTGGGCCAGTGATGCACTTTATTATAACAGTGGAGCTGTAACTCATTCGTCAGCGTATAACTATCGTGCTAATAAATTGGCCGCTATGCTGGCTGAAAAGATAGGGGAAGATGCTACTCCCTATGAAAAAGAGGCGGATAAGATATTGAAAGCGATGAATGAAAGGCTTTGGATAAAAGATAAAGGGCATTGGGCCGAGTTTCAAGATTTCATGGGGCATAAGCGTTTACATGAAAGCGCTGGTTTGTGGACTATCTATCACGCGATAGATAGTGAAACAGCCGATCCTTTCCAGGCTTATCAGGCAACCCGGTATGTCGATACCTCTATTCCGCATATTCCGGTATTTGCAGATGGGTTGGATCGTGATTATGAAACATTATCCACTACGAACTGGATGCCTTATGTGTGGAGTGTGAATAATGTGGCGTTTGCCGAGGTGATGCATACTGCGCTTGCTTTTTTTCAGGCAGGGCGTGGAGACGATGGTTTTAATTTGTTGAAAGGTTCTATTCTGGATGGGATGTACCTTGGGAAAAGTCCTGGCAATTTCGGACAAATAAGTTTGTATGATGCTGTTCGCCGGGAAACTTACCGTGATTTTGCAGACCAAATAGGTATAACATCCCGCACTTTGATACAGGGCTTGTATGGCGTTTCGCCGGATGCTCTGAATGGAAAATTGGTGATCCGCCCGGGATTTCCTATGGCGTGGGATAAGGCGTCTATGTCAATGGCTGATTTAGCTTATGAATTCTTACGTAAGGGTGATATGGATATTTATAATGTGACACAACGTTTCAAAGAACCATTGGCCTTGACGTTGCAAGTGAATGCAGTGAAGGATAAGATCCGTTTGGTAAAGGTGAATGGAAAAGCTGTGAAATGGAAGACGGAAGAAGCTGCGAATGGGTATCCTCTGATTGTTGTTTCTGTACCGGCTGTCACCAAAGCTGAAATCGAGATTCAATGGGAAGGTAATGTCTTACAACAGATTGCAAATGATGAAATTGTTACTACGCTGGAAGGACAGGTAGACTTGAACGCTCCTCAGGGTATTTCGTTTCTTAAAGTATATGACCCGCAAAATGTTCTGGTAACGAAGAAGGTAAACACAACCAAGCTTTCGTCGAAAGTGAATAAAGATAAGAAAGGACATCATACTTTCTTTGTGTACACTCGTCAAGGGAATATGGAATGGTGGCAACCTGTCAATGTCTATGTCAATGTTCCTCAAGTCGTATACAATGGATTTGAAAATATTGAAACTGGTAAATGTCGTGTGGTAAACATGGATAAGCAGTTTAATTCTTCTGTAGCGGATATTTTTAAAAATGAGTATTTATCTCCACGTTCTCCTTATACAACTTTGCAGTTACCGACTCAGGGAATTGGAGAATGGTGCCATCCATTGCTGACTGCTGAAATTGATGATTCCGGCTTACGTAGCTTGGTGAAGGATAATATGTATAAAACTTCACTTGGTATTCCTTTCCGTGTAATGAAAGAAGGTAACAATATCGCTTACACTTCTTTATGGGATAATTATCCGGATATGGTGAAGGTTCCTCTCTCTGGAAAAGCTTCCCATGCTTATTTGTTGCTTGTAGGGAGCACCAATCATATGCAGTGCCGGATAGCCAACGGAATTGTACGTGTATATTATACAGATGGAACTTCAGAGGTGCTGGAATTGGTAAACCCTGATAATTGGTGTCCGATTGAGCAGGACTTTTATCTGGATGATTTTGCTTTTGATGCTCCCAGACCTCGCCCGTATCGGTTTCATTTAAAAACAGGAATCGTGAGTCGTGATTTGGGAAAGGCTTTGAAACTTCGCGGATCTGCCGACCGCAGATTTGAAGGTGGCGCCGGTGTCATGCTGGATATTCCGTTGGACAAGAATAAGACTCTGAAAGAACTGACATTGGAAACCGTTGCTAATGATGTAGTGATTGGATTGATGAGCGTAACATTACAATAACAGTCTTTATTCCGAAAATATAACTTGTTAAATTATAGTCTTATGAAAAGAAAAATGCCATTTATTGCTGCATTGTCTATCTTATGTTGGGGATGTAGCAGCTATGATTACTCCGGCGATGATATCGTCGGGGTGAAAGCGGCAATCTCGGGAACAATCACGGAGGTTGTGGAGAAGTCCCGGACTGTTGGTACTACGTGGACTGATGGTGATCGTATAGGGGTAACTTGTGAAGATGATGTAAATATTTCCTATAAATATACAGGAAATTTATCTTCGTTTGCAGCATTTGACGAGAATCAGTCTATTTATTTCCTGGGAAAACAGGAACATGTATTGTCCGCCTATTATCCATTTACGGAGACTTCCGTTATGGTTGCCGATTGTATAACAGTGGAAACGACTTCGGATAAACAAACACAGGAAAAGCAAATGTCCATTGATTTTCTTTATGCGACTACGGAAGCCGGACGGAACAATCCGGATGTCAACTTTGCTTTTTCGCATCAGATGAGCAGGATTGATTTTTCTTTTGAAGGAAAAGACGGTTTGACGTTGGATGACATAACTTATACGTTGATTGGCTTGAAACTTAAAGGAACTTTCAATACAATAGACGGCACGACCGCTGTTGTCGAAGATGCACCGGCTTTGGCGTTATCTCAGAAGGTTATGGCCGGTGAAAATATGCGGACTTCATTGATTGTATTTCCTCAAAAAGTTTCAGAGGTTACTTTTGAGATAGAAATGGGCGGGAAATCTTTTATCAAGAAGATTGGTGAGATGGACCTGGTTCCCGGACACATACATCCGTACACTGTAATAATCAGTGAGAGGGATGAAACGATTTATGTAACTGTCGAATCTGGAGAAGTTCAGGGATGGGTTGAAGGAGATCGTCAGGAAATTAATACAAGTGACGGTAATACTATTACAGGAGTTGAACCAGGAGATGTACAATGGGATGGGGGAAATACTCAAACTATTGTGAGTCAGGGGGGCAGGTCAATAAGTATGGAGTTATATGATAATTAAACATTTAAAAGAAGAAATATTATGAGATATTGTAAATTCATTTTTGTAATTTATGTATTGCTCGGTTCTTTTCTGATGGTGGCATGTTCGCAGGATGAGGATGCCAAGCTGGCCGTCAATAGTAATATATTAAAGATTGAGGTGGTTGATTCCAGTATTCAACAAAATGGCAATGTAAGTCGTGCTGTCACTGATGTGACTTACAAGACAACTTTTTCGGACGGGGATGCGATTGGTATTTTTGCGGTAAATAGTGATAAGGAAGTTTTCATTAAAAATGTCCTTGCGACGTATAATGATGGAATATGGGGAATTGACGGAGGACGTCTTTCGTGTACGGAAGATTTGGAAACCGTGACTTTTTATGCGTATTATCCTTATAAGGAAAATATAACTATAGATATGACGAAGGAGGATCCGTTTGAAACGATTGTGGGGAACTGGACTGTTGACACAGATCTGAGTGGTGACAGATATACAAATAATGATTTAATGACAGGGGAGGCTTCAGCAGACGGAAGTACAATAACTTTTGTAATGAATCATCGGATGGCCTTGATGGTAGCCGAACTGCCTTCTGTTACTTATAATTTCACTAATGAGGTTTCTCCTGAACTGCCATCTTACAGTGTATCTTTGAGAGAGGTGAAATTTTCTATTGGTGAGCAGGTGATCATTCCTTATTATGATAAGGAAACAACGACTTACCGTGTTTTGGTAAATCCGACAAAAAAAGTAGAGCAAATAGGAGGAAGTTTTATCAGTTCAGTAGACAACGGGCTTAAAAAATACTCGATAGATGCGACAAAGTTGAAAGCCGGAGAGTATATTTATTGTGAGATAGACGGAGGACTGCAAACTGTGGATCATGAGTTGAAAGTGGGTGATCTGATATATTCTAATGGCGCGTTGGCTTCTGTTGACGATAATGCTCCTGTTAGCGATGATTGTGTAGGAGTCGTTTATTTTGTTGGTAATCCGATGCCTTCTGTGTTATATCCTTTTACAGAAGATAATGAATTTACTTATTCTGAACGTCAGGATGCATTATTGCGTGATCATCCGGGCTGTACCCATGGATTGGTTTTGGGGCTGAAAGAGAATACCAATATTGTTTTTGGGGAGAAAGATGAAATAAGAGTTTGGTATCGTACAGAGTTTGCCGAAAGAAATTCCTATATTGATTTAAGTCCGATGGGATGGGATGGATCGGCGTCTACCGGAACATTGAATGGTACGTCGAGGGATCAGCGATTAGGGTATAATCACACGGAAGTAATTAAAAAATATGCGGAAGCAAAGAATAAGTCACTTTTAGTGAATTCCTTGAATAACTATAATTTGGTTGCTCCGAGTATTTCTTCCGGTTGGTTTATTCCTTCTGTCGGTGATTTGAGGGCAATGGTAACTAATTGGGAAACGATGAATACGCAGTTGGGAAAAATAACAGGTAGTGACGGACTGAAAAATGACATGTATTATTGGTCGTCTACAGAGCGTAATAATACAAGTATATTTGGAGTACAGTTGACAAGCAGTGGAAGTACCAAAGTTGATGGATTGAAATACGACAGACCTGGAGTAAGCTCCCGATATGTATTTGCTTTCTGATATTTATTGAGGTAAGGAAATGATAGAGTTTTGAATAGGGTTAGTTTTATAAAAAGCGTGTATGTTCTTTGCGGAAAGCATACACGCCTTTCTTTTTTATTTGTTCAAGTCAGAACCGATATAGTAACCCGGATGAGTGGGCTGGTTGTAACCTATGTTCTGATGTGTAGCGCTTAAACGATATAAATGGTCGTCCATTAGAGGATGGAAACGATAGTCGGTTTCAAAATCAGTAGTAAAGATTCTTAGCTCTGTATCATTTTCATCAACGAAGATAACTTCTTCCCGCCAGTCTCCCCAAATATTGCCATAAAAACAGGCATTGTTTTTGGTTCCGCTGGCTGTTTTTACACCCCAATCGCTGCCATTGAACAAACGTCCGTCGGTATAGCTGTGAATAACGAGGTAATCAAGCATTTGCCTGTTTAATGATCCACTCCACCAGATTGTCATATTGTATGATGTATCACCACCTTTGGCTATAGGTGCCCTTTTACCTGTCAGTTCATTTCCTTTGCAGGAATACATGACACCGTCCGGTTCTGACGACCAATATTCACATCCGGGACTGTCCGGATCAACATCTGCGACCATACAACGTCCTACGTCCTTGCCGTTTCCGGGAATATAATGTAATATCCTGCCCGTTCTGGCATCCCGGAATTCTGTTCCAATATTTCCATACTCCTTGGGTTCTTCATGGCAGACTACTACTTGATACCCTTCCTGTGTAGGATCAAATTTGCCCAAATGCATGGCATCACCATGTCCTAATTTTGTGCTATATAGCCCTTTACCGTTATGGTCTATGACACATGCCCCATATAAGACTTCGTCTTTTCCGTCATCATCTATATCTCCGACTGCTAAATTATGATTACCTTGCCCTATATAATCCGAATAGTTGTCAGCTGTATCAAAATGCCATCGCTCTGTTATTTTGTTATCAGTAAAATCTAAAGCTACAATCTGGTAGTTCTTATAATATCCTCTGCACATGAGTAGGCTTGGAATTCCTTTTTGAGATCTGAAGTGTCCGACTCCCATCAGAAAACGATCCATCCTGTTTGCCCAATTATCTCCCCAATATGTCACCCATTTATTTTTTTCACCACGGTAGATATAGTCGGTTCGGGCTACTTCCTTTCCGGTTCTGCCTTCAATGATAGATAAGAATTCCGGCCCTGTGATAATTCTGCCATAAGTGGCACTTTGGGGAGCCCTGTCTACATAGTCGGTTATTCCATCTTGGTTGACATCGCCTATTTTCGTTCCGTCCCCGAAAACGGTACCTTCGGAGGTGCGGACTGCGATCTCCGCCTTGCCATCTCCATTCAGGTCATATACAATGAAGGGAGTATAATGAATACCTTGCCGGATATTAGAGCCTAAATCGATACGCCATAAAAATGTCCCGGTTGTTAGCTTGTATGCTTCTAACAGGCAACTTCCGGGAGTAATTCCAATTCCCGTGCTACCATTGTCAAGAGGTGACACTTCACGTTTCAGAACCAATTCATAATCTCCGTCGCCGTCTAAATCGCCAATAGCTGCATCCGAAGCTTTATATACTAAATCGGGATATGGCAGATTATTATTGTTTAATGGGACCGTCCGGTAAAAGTTCTGTGCCATTTCCGGAGTAAAGTTACATGAACATAAAATATTATTGGTATTTGCTTGTCGAACTTCGTATTTGAGAATCTTATTAATGTTTGCTGTTAAATCTTTGTAATTAGAACTATTGATAATCGGAGTTTTGTTTAGCTTTTGGAATTTATAGTTACCTTCTTTGCGGTAGATATCAAAACCAATATCGTCCGGATCGGTGGAAAGCCATCTCCAGCTGAGTAGTACGCCTTTTCTTTCTATTCTTTCTGTTTCTTTATTAGGAAAGATAGTGTTATAACTTGCCACCATAGCACGATTTCTTAGAAACTCAACAACTTGCATATTATTGTTATCACCATTATCAGACACGGGAGGTGGTGTTGGATTTTGGACTGAATTATCACTACAAGCTGTGACAAAACTAAAAAATGTAAGCGCATAAAATAAGTTTTTCATAATTATATTGTTATAAAGATTGAATATTTTCTTTCTACAAAGGAAGTGGATTGGGAGAGTATTCACCTGCAAATTTGTATATAAAGGATGCATTTTTATCCTTATATCAAACTATTGTTATTATGAACTATGATTGTTAATGCTGGAATTTGTCTGATAATTGAAGTAGAAAAGACAAAATTCTATTCTTTACGTACGATATTACAGCTCCTATGGTATAAAAAACAGTAGCTTTGCTGCTACATAATACTTAATATACAATGAAACGTATTAGCCTTCTTCTTTTTTTTATAGGATGTTTCCTCTTTTCTCTTTCGGCTACGAATTATTTTGTGGCTACTAATGGAAGCGATTCAAACAGTGGGACGATTGATAAGCCTTTTGCCACGTTGGGTAAAGCACAATCAAAAGTGATGGCAGGAGATACTGTATATATCCGGCAAGGTACATATCGAGTGACGGAAGCAGAGATAATGGAACATTATACTGCGGGAAGTACTACTTGGAGCCGGGTGTTTAAAATGTCAAAGAGTGGAACTGGACCGGACAACAGGAGGGGTATTAAAAACGGTTATACGCGGGGAACAAACAAAGAATACGGATTTGGATCTGCTGGAAATAAAAGAATCAGGAAATAGTACTTATGAAATCTTTCTTCGTGGTGGCGGACGTAAAGGAGAGATTGTGTTTACAAAATTTATAAAGAGGATGCGCTTTTTTGATACTGTAGAGAGCGTTTTATTTTAATTCGATATATGTACAAAAATAAGTCTGAATATGGAATATTGTATATAGATAAATAGTATTTGAATCCTTTGTATAGAACTCCATAAGAAAATCAATATCTCCATATCCTTTGCTTTGGGGCAAATGGAAACATGCGGTACTTTTGCAAAAAAGTAACGAGATATAGAAAATGATAAAGTCAGCATTTTTAATAGTAGCGACATGTTGCAGTCTGCAACTGTTTAGTCAGGAAAAATTTCCCGATGGTAAAATTATACCGGATTGGTTTTACAAAAATGAAAAAACTGATATAAATGGATTAGGAAAGAGTTTCTTGATTACCGACTATGGAGTAGTGAATGATAGTACACTGTTACAGACAGAGAAAATTCAGGCTGTTATAGATTTGGCGTCTAATAATGGAGGCGGAGTCATTGTTATACCTGAAGGTACTTATCTTAGTGGTGCGCTGTTCTTTAAGCCGGGAACACACTTGCATTTGGAAGAGAAAGCTATATTAAAAGGTAGTGACGATATTAGCAACTTTCCTGTAATAGAAACACGGATGGAGGGACAGAACCTAAAGTACTTTTCAGCTTTGATTAATGTTGATAAGGTAGATGGTTTCACCCTTTCCGGAAAAGGAAAAGTTGATGGAAACGGTGAACGATATTGGAAGTCATTTTGGTTGCGGCGGCGTGTTATTCCTAAATGTACTAATATGGATGAATTGCGTCCTCGTCTACTTCATATATCTCATAGCAATAATGTACAAGTTTCAGATGTGCGACTTGTTAATTCTCCGTTTTGGACAACTCACATTTATAAGTGTGATAGCGTAAAACTTTTGGATTTGCATATCTTTTCACCTTCTTCTCCTGTAAAGGCTCCAAGTACGGATGCAATCGATATTGATGCATGTAAAAATGTACTTGTCAAGGGATGCTATATGTCGGTTAATGATGACGCAATTGCATTAAAAGGCGGCAAAGGACCATGGGCTGATCAAAATCCCGATAATGGTGGCAATTGTGATATTATTATTGAAGACTGTACTTTTGGATTCTGTCACGGAGTGCTGACTTGCGGTAGCGAATCGATATATAATCATAATATAATTCTTCGACGCTGCAATCTGGACCAGGCTAAACGCCTGTTGTGGTTGAAAATGCGTCCGGATACTCCCCAACAATATAAGTACATCCTCGTTGAAGACATAAAAGGAAATGTCCGCAATTGTATCTTTATTGCTCCTTGGACACAGTTTTATGATTTGAAAGATCGCAAGGATATGCCAGTCTCGTATTCCAGCTATATTACAATGCGTAATATTCATCTGGATTGTGATTCCTTTTTTGCTGTAGAGAAATCAAAACAATATAAATTATCCAATTTCTGTTTTGACAATTTGACTATTACGGCTAAAAAAGATGTGAAGATAGATGAAGATATTATTGATGCATTGGTTATGAGAAAGGTTGAGATAAATAAAGTGAATTAAAAAAGAAGGGTAGAAAGACTGGAAAATCGTACATAGCCTGTAAAATCGTACAAAATAGGCGTGTGATGGGCTGTACACATATGAATTTACATAAGAAAGTCGAATTCTCCATATTCCTTTTCTTTAACTCTACCATGTAATGCGGTATCTTTGACATGTGCTTATTCAGTAAAATATTGAATCTAAAACTATAAAATACAATGAAATTCTGTAGAATTATTTTTTGTCTGTGGTTATTGGTCTGTTTCTTTCCAATAGGTATTCATGCAGATATACAACTTCCTTCTATATTATCAAATAATATGGTACTTCAGCAAAATGCGAAAGTACGTTTTTGGGGAAAAGCACGTCCCGGAGAAAAGATTTTGGTAAAGACTTCATGGGATCATAAGAAATACAAGGTGACTGCTTTAGCAAACGGTCATTGGGAACTGATGATACAAACACCGGCTGCTACTTCCGGACAATCTGTAATGTTGAAAGGTGATAATAAGATCCGGATCAATAATATATTAATAGGTGAAGTTTGGCTTTGTACGGGACAGTCAAATATGGAATTTCCCGTAGCCCGTAATCCGCAAGTGAAATGGAAAACAGGAATGTTGAATGAAGCGGAAGAAATGAAAGATGCTGATTTTCCGGAAATCCGCCTGTTTCATGTAGAGCATCAACTGGCACCTGATAGTGAGAAAGAAGATTGCGTTGGAAAGTGGGTGGTTTGTAATCCGGAGAATCTGAAAGACTTTTCTGCTGTAGGATTTGTCTTTGGACGTAAATTGTATAAAGAATTGAGTACACCGGTTGGATTGATTCAGTCTACTTGGGGAGGAACACATGCTGAATCTTGGACAAGTATGAAAGTGATGGAAAACAATCTGCTGTATGCTGATGTCTTAAAACAATATTCAAAAGAAAGGGTGAGTAGGGAAAAAGATAAGTGTAAGGTTCCGGCTACTTTGTGGAATGGCATGATTGCTCCTATAGTAGGGTACACTGTAAAAGGAAATATCTGGTATCAGGGAGAATCCAACTCTGTTCGTTATGAGAAATATCAGGAAGTATTTACTAACCTGATTAATAGTTGGCGGAAAGAATGGAATCAGCCGGATATGCCTTTCTATTTCGTACAGATTGCACCACATTACAAGCAACCGGCAGGTATTCGTGAAGCACAATTAAAAACATGGTTAAGTGGACTTGAAAATATTGGTATGGCAGTAGTGACGGATGCAGCCGATTCTACCGACATACATCCACGAAATAAAGTTGCACCGGGCGAACGGCTGGCAGCTTGGGCATTAGCAAAGCAATATGGTAAAAAGATTGTTTATTCAGGACCTCTCTACAAATCAATGAAAGTGAATGGGAGAGAAATTACATTAGATTTTGAATTTGCGGAAGGTGGCCTGCAGACACCCGGCAATGAACCGGTAAAAGGATTTTTTATTGCCGGCAATGATGCGCGGTTTTATCCGGCTGATGCTGTGATTGATGGAAGTTCGATAACACTTTCTTCAACTTATGTCTCTGCACCTGTAGCTGTACGCTACGGTTATGGGACTTTCTTTAGAGTGAATCTGTTTAATAAAGCCGGACTTCCGGCAGTTCCTTTCCGTACGGATACTTTTGCTCCCGACACTTATTATCGTCTGTTTGCCGATTCGGAAATTCGTCGTTTCCCGGAAGCGTGGCAACTGGATCATGGAAAACGCCTGTATTTTGGTTATGCGCAAGGAGTAGGTTGTTGTGCGATGTTACAAGTTTGGAAGAAAACAGGAGACCGTAGGTACTTTGATTATGTAGAGGCATGGGCTGATTCTTTGGTAGACGATAAAGGTGATATTCATTTATATAAGAAAGAAACCTATAATCTGGATTATATAAATTCCGGAAAAGTTCTGTTTGATTTGTACAAGGAAACCAAAAAGGAGAAATATAAATTGGCTATCGAGAATTTGATAGATCAGCTGAAAAAGCAACCTCGTACAACAGATGGAGGTTTTTGGCATAAAAAAATATATCCCTATCAGATGTGGTTGGATGGATTGTATATGGCTTCTCCTTTTATGGCTAGATATGGAGCTGAATTTAATCGTCCGGAATGGATTGATGAGGCTGTTAAGCAGTTTACTCTCTGCCATCAACATACATACGATACCAAGACGGGACTTTATTATCATGCATGGAATGAGGACCGGAGCCAGCGCTGGGCTGATCCGGAAACTGGCCATTCTCCTAATTTCTGGGGACGTAGTATTGGTTGGTGGTTTATGGCTTTGGTAGATGCTTTGGAATATATTCCCCAAGATCATTCAGGCTATGCTGATATGATTAAATGGACGAAGGAATTAGCGGAGACTCTTTCAAAATACCAAGATAAAAATGGCTTATGGTATCAGGTGATTGATCAACTTTCACGTACCGGTAATTTCCCGGAAGCTTCTGTTACGACACAATGTATGTATGCTTATATGAAAGCAGTGAATAAAGGATATATTGATAGTCAGTATCGTGCCATTGCAGAAAAGGCCTTTAAAGGTCTGTGTGATAAACTACTAATCTCAAATTCGGACGGAACATTGACATTGACAAAATGTTGCCAAGTGGGTGGATTAGGTGGTAAGCCTTACCGTGACGGCAGTTTCGAGTATTATATAGGAGAGAAAATGAGAGATAATGATGCTAAAGCAACAGGACCTTTCATTATGGGATGTATTGAGTTGAATTATTGAGTGTATTCCATAATAGATGTACACTTTTTAAGTTTGATTTTATTTATTAATCAAATTAACAATTTAAATTATAATTTATGTTGATGAAAAACACAGTATTTTTTCAAAAAAAGGCATGTCCAATTGCCGTGAGATGCTTAACAAGCATTTTATATTTCTTTTTGTTTTCACTCTCGTCGTTAGCGGCTTGCGTAGATAAAGAACCTGTAGATGAGGAGGATGCAGATCCTGCCATCAATCCTCACAGTTCATATCTGGAGGAGGAAGAAAGTGGTGGTAATACAAGTTCTGGTCCGGCATTTCCTGTCTTAGCCAATTATGCACCGGCATTTCCGGGTGCAGTAGGATATGGCAGAAACGCTGATGGTGCACGTGGTAGTAACAACCGAGAAATTTATGTAGTAACTAATTTGAATAATAGTGGTGCTGGATCGTTAAGAGATGCTGTTAGTCAAGCAAACAGAATTGTAGTGTTTCACGTGTCAGGTGTGATTGATTTGAATAAAGAAGTACTTGTGTTTAAAGACAATCAAACAGTCTTGTTTCAGACGGCTCCCGGCGATGGCATCGAACTTTATAATGGTAGGGCTTCTTCCACCAATGCGAATAACCTGATTGTACGTTATATGCGTATGCGTACTGGTCGCCAGGTTAGTGGCAGTGACAACATAGACGCAGGAGGAGCTGCCTATGGGCATGATCAAATTTATGATCATTGTTCTTTCACATGGGGAACAGATGAATGTTTTTCACTCAATAATGACAAGCAACCGAAAGGTCTCTATAACATAACATTGCAGAATTCAATTTTAGGACAAGGATGCCAGAATCATTCTTGCGGAGGTTTAGTTCAAACTAGTGATAAAGAAGGAGTTACTGTCTTTCGAAATCTATTTATTGACAATAAAACTCGTAATTTTAAGGTGAAAGGATTGAATCAATTTGTTAACAATGTTATTTATAATTGGGGAAATGGAGCGGCTTATAATATGGGGGGGGAATCTTCTGGGCACTCTAATACAGTTATTGAAAATAATTATTTTATCAAAGGACCAGCTTATACATGGGTGAATACGTCATATCCTATAGAAACTACAGATAAGAGTATGTTCGATGATGAAACGAAATATCATTATAATGGAATAAGTAGTGACAATAAAAATTATTTGGTAGATACTTATCAACAAGTAAATCCAACTAAACCTTTCATAGGTGGTAATGGTGATGGTGATTTTGATACTTATTGTGTAGGTAATTATTATGATAACGATAAAGACGGCACATTAAATGGATTCGAAATCACTCAGAGTAATTGGCAGACTTATTGCAGTGCCACTCCTGTCTTTTTGAGTAAACCAGATAGCCAACACTCGGAAATCAGCATAAAAACTAGTGCTACAGAAGCTTATCATTGGATAGTTGAAAATGTTGGGCCGGTTTTACCCAATCGTGATTTGGTAGATAAATTCATGATTGATGAACTGACTTCATTAGGTACTAAAGGAACAATTTTTAGAAATCAAAACATAGAGACACAATACCCTCTTGCCAAGACTTGGCAAAATATTAATGTTGGCACTGCTAGAAAAGATACGGATGGCGACGGCATACCCGATGATTTTGAGGACAAATGGGGGCTAAATAAAAATAATGCGGGAGATGCCGTTCGTATTGCAGAGAACGGATATACGATGATTGAAAACTATGCTTTTTCACTCGAATTTCCAGATGAGTATGAAAAGGCTTGGAAAGAAGCGTACGGTGAATAAATAGTGAAATACAATAAATAATAAGTTATATGAAACAGCAAAATTTTTTACAATTCATCTTAGGAATTTTATTTTCTTCTTTTTTCATTGTTGCTTGCGATAGTACGGATTTATTCGACACATCTACTTGTATACAAAAAATAGAAAAGAGTACAAAAAGTATATCAGAACAAGATTCTACTTTTGAGAATCTAATATCTGTTATTGCAATGGCTCATAATGGCTATATTTATAATACGCAAGATAGACAGGATTATTGTCATGTATATTTAGATGGGGCAGAGTATCCTGCTTATCCCAATATTACTGTACCCTTAGAAAACGAAAAATATGTTGATATATGGCATAAAATGTCTTATGGAAAACATCATGTAAAGCTAGTTATTATGATAGACGAAGGAGTCCGTTACTCATATCAAAAATGTACAATATTAGTAACATCTGAAATTACTGCTTTAGGGGAAGAATTTTATTACAATACGGTAGATTTGGATGAAGACCATACATCTACCACAACTGCCGGATTTGTAGCAGAATTTGATGTAGATTATCCATATTTGGAAGAGAATAATTATGCGTTATCAATCAATCTGGATTTCAAATAATAAAACTCATAATTTTAAACTAATGAAAACAATGAAAAATAAAGTATCTTTACGGAGAATGCTTTGGCTGTTATGCCTCCCATTACTCTTTACAGCCTGTAAAGACAACATGGACGAGCATTACGAAGTGCCTGATTGGGTAGCAGACAACGCATGGGAAGTATTAAGTTCTAGTGAACACGGAAACTATTCCATCTTCCTACAAGGAGTGGAGATTGCCGGTTTCAAGCAAATGCTTGAAGGTAAAGCAATCTTAACTATTATGGCACCAGACGATAGCGCTTTCCAAGCCTATCTAAGCGAAAAAGGTTATGCCACTATTAACGACATGCCTGTCGATGAGGTAAAAAAAGTAATAGGTTACCACGTACTTTATTATTCTTATAATAAGGAGAAACTGGTTAACTTCCGTCCGACGGGAAACACAGAAACAGAAGAAGAGCAGAATGTAGCTGCAGGTCTGTATTACAAACACCGAACAAGAAGCAGCGACGCACCAACAATTGAGACAACTGCTACAGGTTCTTCTGTTATGGTATACCACTTGGAACGCTATTTGCCGGTATTCTCTTATCGTTATTTCCAGACGAAAGGTATTGATGCGAAGAGTAACTACGAAGCTTTTTATCCCAACTCTACTTGGACAGGAGACAATGGCTTCAATGTATCTAATGCATCAGTAAAAGAATACGGAATAATTGCTAATAATGGCTATATTCATACGGTTGACCGGGTGATTGAACCATTGGAAACAATTTATACCGAATTGAAGAAACAAGATGAATATTCTATCTTTTTCAATTTATATGATTCTTTCGGTGAATATATTGCCGATAATACATTAAGTAACTCTTATGCTGCGGCATACGGAGTAGATACACTTTATCAATATCAGCACAACAGTCTGCCGAATATTGCTTGCGAATGGCCTACAAGCAGCTATCTAAATTTCACGTTATTGACTGCTACCGCTTACAGCATCTTTGCACCGTCAAACACTGCCATTAATCATTTCTTCGACAATTTTTGGAAAGTCGGAGGTTATTCTTCATTGGGAGAGGTTGATCCATTGGCTCTTAACTATTTTCTATACCAGTTTATCTATGGTGGCTCATTGGTATTCCCTGAAGAAATAGGAACAGGAAAACTGGAATCCTTGCTCGGTTCGCCAATCAATATTAATCCGGCAATGTTGAACGAAAAAATCATGTGTGTGAACGGTGCACTCTATGGAATGAACGAGATTCAGGAACCGAGTGCATTCGCGTCTGTAGTAGGACCTTTGTTCCAATATCGGGATGCGCGTTCTTTCCTTTATGCATTGGGAGGTTCTTCCCTGATATCCTCTTACACATCTAATTTAGTGAAATATATTATGCTTGTTCCCACTGCGGACCAATTTGATGCTTCAGGTATCAGAACCGTTTATAGTACTCAAGGATTGGAAGAAATGGGAGATGATGGTTGGTCAGAAATCAGTAGTTCTGCCAAACAGAATATTATGTATTTACACTCTGCTAGCATTCCTAGTGGTCAGGAAAGTGAATTGCCGGAGAATGGAATGAAAGTAATCCCTACACAGTCCAGTTGGAACTTCTGGTTTGTTAAGGACGGAGAAATTACTTGTAATGCTATTTTCAATCAGCAATTGAATCCTCAATTCAATGGAGAGGTCTTCTTCCCATTTACGAAACTGAAAGACGGCTCTAATGGCAGTGCCTACAGCTTTGATTGTAATCAGCTATTTATGGCAGAAAGTGGTGACTTGAACTACAACCTTGCTATTTGTGCGGACAGGAATTATCCGTATTATTGCTTTACCCAATTACTGCGTCAAACAGATATTATATCTAATCAAGTACTGATGAATATTTTCTTAAAAGGACGGTTTGTCGCATTTATCCCTACCAATGAAGCTATCAGACAAGCGTTATTGGATAATAGGATTCCGGGAGCAACCAACGCTTCATTTGATGCTAATGGTGAGTTGACCGGTGACTTTGATAAAGCAAAATTAGCAAACTATCTGAACTCATACTTCATGACTGCCAAACAAAATGTGATAGCTTCTTATCCTTATATTGGATCTGATTTCAAGAGCGGGCGTTATTGGAGTGAACGTACGGCAGAAACAGAAGGAGCGACTGTGCCACAACTGATTTATACAGATAATGGGACTTCACTGAGTATCCAGTTGGAAGGATACAAAGAATGTCATGTGATTCCGGACTACAACTATTTCCCGTTTGCATACGAAGAAGGTTGTTTCCACCTGATTGATGACGTCTTTTGATTAACAGAAAAATAGAGATTATGAAATTATTAAAATACATACTGATTGCTATCGTATTCGCGGCAACTGCCGGCGAAGCTTTTGGGCAAGTTAAAGTCCTGTCCGGTAAAGTGACCGAGATGTTCGGTGCGACAGCAGAACCTATGGTGGGAGTGAACGTTAACATCCTTAATTCCCAAAACCGTTCATTAGGCGGTACTATCACAAATATGGACGGTATCTACAACTTGAAAGTACCAAATGAAAATAATCTGACCATCGTGTTTTCTTATATTGGAATGAAAACTCAACGAATCAAGTACAACGGTCAGACTAAATTGAATATTACCATGAAGGACGATACACAGTCAATCAATGAGGTGGTAATCTCGGGAAAACGAATTGAACGAAACGATATGGGTATCAGTTCCAGAGAGCAATCTTCTGCCACGCAGAAAGTTAACATGGAAGATTTGGTAGCAATTGCTCCGGTCACTTCTATCGAAGATGCCCTGCAGGGACAGTTGGGTGGTGTCGACATTGTATTAGGCGGTGGTGACCCCGGTGCACGTGCTTCTATCCAGATTCGTGGTGGAAGTACACTGAACGCCAATTCCGAGCCGTTGATCGTGGTCGATGGTGTTCCTTACCCGGCTGAAATTGATGATAATACAGATTTCTCGACCATCAATAATGATGATTTGGGCGCCTTGCTGAATATTTCACCGCAAGATATTGAATCTATTGAGGTTTTAAAAGATGCGGCGGCTACCGCTGTTTGGGGTACCAAAGGTGCTAATGGTGTGTTGGTCATCAAAACAAAACAGGGAGTGCAGGGAAAAACGCGTTTCAGCTTCTCTTCCAAGTTCTCCGCTAAGTTTGAACCGGAAAGTATTCCGATGCTGGATGGTAATCAATATTCAGCCTTAATTTCCGATGCTCTGTGGAATAGTGCCAATTACATTGGCCTTGCCAACTCTACCAACTATTTGCAGATGCTTTACAATTCTCCGGAGATTGGTTATCAGCCGGACTGGACTTATTTTAATGAATATAACCAGAATACTGATTGGCTGTCTGAAGTACGCAGAAATACGCAATCATGGGAAAATACTTTTTCTATGAGTGGTGGAGGCGAAAGAGCGACTTACCGTTTCTCTTTAGGCTATCTGGACGAAGGCGGCACGACTGTTGGAACTGACTTCAGCCGTTTGAACTCCTCGTTGAACGTACGTTATAAGTTTTCTGACAAGCTAATTTTCACAACGCAATTTTCTTTTGTTCAATCTACGAGAAACAATAACTATTACAATGTACGTACAGAGGCTTTCCGCAAAGCACCGAACAAATCTCCTTACTATATTGACGATGAAACTGGAAATTATACTTCACAGTATTTCAATCACAACGAAAATTCCACATTAGACCCGGCTTTTGACAGCAAGAAAAGTCGATACTACAATCCTATCGCTATGGCGAATGAGAGTGTCAACAAAACCATCCAGCGGGAAAGTAAGATGAACTTCAACATTGAATATAACATATTGAATGGACTAACCTACTGGGGTAATGTCAACATGAATATCCGTAATACGAAAGGACGTATGTTCTTGCCGCAAGTAGCTACCGGACTTGCTTGGACTGATAGCAATGCAAACCGCAGTACGGATACTTCTTCTGATCAATTGACCATCAATACGGAGAACAAGTTGATCTACCGCAAAAATTGGAATGATAAGCATAGCATCATTGCAACCGGCGTGTTCCGTACTGTGGAAACGACAAAATCCAGCTATGGAAGTGAAACTTCCGGTAATGCTTCTTCCGGTCTTGCCGACCCTACTATCGGAAGTGCCGTACGTAAAATTAGTTCCGGAGATTCTAAGACACGTAGCATCAATGGGGTAGCTTTAATGAACTATACTTTGCTGAACCGCTATATCGTCAATGCTTCTTTGGGCTTGGAGAGCAACTCAACTATGGGTAAATCGGAACGTTTAGGTCTGTTCCCTACTGTCGGTGTCGCTTGGCATCTGGCAGATGAGAAATTCATGGACTTCTCGAACGACTGGATGGATGAGTTTAAACTTCGCTTCAGTTTGGGACAGACGGGAAATGCTGCCTCCGGTGCTTCGCTCTATCTGGGTTCATACGCCTCTGGTGACAATTACATGGATATGAGTGCCATTACCCCGAGCACCATGCAGCTCAATCGCTTGAAATGGGAAACAACCACTGAATATAATACAGGTCTGGACGCTTCTTTCTTAAAAGGGAAACTCCGCTTTACGGTCGATGTCTATCAGAAATATATCAAAGATCTGTTGCAAAAGAAAGTTAAAATGCCAACTAGTATCGGTTATGGAAATGGTTATGAAGTCAGCTACATGAATTCCGGAAAGATGACGAATAAAGGGTGGGAATTCCGTGTTGATGCCGTCCCTTTTGAAAACAGAGACTGGCGTGTTGGATTCTACTTCAACATCGCCCACAACGAGAACAAGATTACGGAAATGCCGGATAACTATACCGAAGAAAACTATACCTTCAACAATGGTGAATATGCATACCGTAGAGAAGAAGGACGTCCGATGGGTTCTTTCTATGGTTATCGCTACAAAGGCGTTTGTCAGAATAAAGATGCCACGTATGCACGTGATGCCGATGGAAACGTGATGAAAGATATTTCCGGCAATGCGATTGTTATGCGGAATGGAACAGCTACCATAGCTCCCGGAGATGCTCTCTACGAGGATATAAATCATGATGGTGTCATCAACCAATATGATATTGTCTATTTAGGTAACTCTAATCCGAGATTCACCGGAGGTGCTGGTGTTAATGTCAGCTATAAGCAATTTAAGCTGTCTGCTATTTTTTACGGACGTTATGGACAGGATGTAGTCAACTCTACCCGTTTAAACAATGAGTCCATGCGCGGAATTGACAATCAAAGTACGGCTGTCCTTAGACGTTGGCGCAACGAAGGTGATCAGACAGATATTCCGCGTGCACTCTATGGAGAAGGATACAACACACTGGGCTCTGACCGCTTTGTGGAAGATGCTTCTTACCTGCGTTTGAAATCTTTGTCGTTCAATTATCGTTTGCCGAAGAAAATAATTCAGCGTTGGGGATTTAGTAATATTGATGTATATGTCACCGGATACAACCTCTTTACTTGGACTAAATACACCGGTCAGGATCCGGAAGTGAAGACCGAAAACACATATGCCAGAGATAGTGCTACTACACCGGCTTCTATTCAGCTTGTTGCCGGCTTTAATTTAAGTTTTTAAAAGATCTACGAACATGAAAAAGATATTTACTATATTGTTACTATCCGGAAGTTTGTTGATGAGCGGATGCAGCGATTGGCTTGATATTCTGCCCAAAGATAAGCAATCTACCGATATGTACTGGGAGTCTTCTGAAGATGTGGAAGCCATTCTCGCACAGGGATACAGTCGTTTGCGTACTTGTGTCCCCTATATCATCAACTGGGGAGAATTGAGAGGGAGTTCCGTCATTGTTCCCGGTAGAGGAACAAAAACCGGTCTGATTCAGAACTTTCAGGTGTTGCCCAGTACATCAACTGTTCAGTGGGGTACCTTCTACCAAGTGATCGGTATGGCGAATGCTGTGTTAAAATATGCACCGACCGTGATGGACAAAGATGCAAGTTATTATGAATCGAGAATGAACTCACATCTGACGGAAGCTTATTTCCTACGCGGACTGTCATACCTGTATCTGGTACGTAACTTCCGGGAGGTGCCCTTGATTACCGAACCCTACGTAGACGATGCCATGCCTAATGACGTAGCCAAGTCATCCGAAACGGAGATTTTGGAATTGATAAAAAGCGATGTACGTGCAGCGTTAGCAACTAATGCTGCCAAAGAAACATTTGATGGAACATGGGCTACCAAAGGGCGTGCCACTAAATGGGCATTGTACGCACTGATGGCGGAAACTTGCCTTTGGGCAGAAGAATACGAAGAATGTGTCACGTATGCTGATTACCTAATTAATGCTACAGCCGCTATGCGACCAGTATTTATGTCGACACCCGGACAATGGTTCAATATGTTCTATCCCGGTAACAGTAACGAATCTATCTTTGAAATACAATATGACGAAACCAATTATGCACAAGGAAGCGGAAGCCCATCCAAGGTTTTCCCTTATGGCACTGATGTTACAATAGACTCATATATGTATTCTGAGCCGATGACTCTTCGCTTAATAGAAGAATACACACAGCATAGAGGAGATGAAATAAGCCGCACTTATTATGGTTCATTTGCCGGTACTGCTTATGCTAGCTATCCGGACAACGGCATTATCTGGAAATATTCAGGAATGGGAGTTGCTGACCGGGAAGCCGTACGTACCATTCAGGATGCCAATTATATTATCTATCGTATGGCAGACGTAATGTTGATGAAAGCGGAGGCACTGATTCGTATCGGCGGTTCCGCCAACTGGACAGAGGCATTGTCTATCATTAATCAGATACGCGAACGTTCAGAGCTAAACCCACGGAGTGAAGTCAGTGCGGACAATATCAACGAAGCTACTGAAGAAATGTTATTGGAGATGCTATTGGATGAACGCGACATGGAGTTTGCTGCAGAAGGCAAACGTTGGTATGACCTATTGCGCTACGGCAAGCAGCAAAACTTCAAGTATAAAGCCCGCTTTAAAGCAATCATTATGGAGAACAACCTTACAGCGGAAAATAAATGGCTGAGTTCTGTTCTGGATAATGATAATGCTTGGTATCTGCCAATTCCTGCTGAAGATATATTCAACAACTCGTTATTGACACAAAATCCTTATTATGAATAATTAAATAACGATATACGATGAAAAAATTAAAAAAAATATACTGGATGCTGCTCATCGTTTTATGTGCAGCTTGCAATGATCCGTATGATGGAGACACTTTCGTGGTCTTCGACACACAGCCTGCCGCAACTTATTTATCCAGCAGATCGGAAGACTTTTCCGAATGGATTCACATCATGAAATATGCGGACTTATACAATGCGGTGAATCAGGCTACCCAACGCTTCACTCTTTTCGTCCCCAACAATACGGCCGTACAGGAGTTTTACACCCGAAGAGGGGTTTCTTCCATTGAAGAGTTGGAACAGAATATGCGCGTAATTTGGTATCTTATCATATTATACAAGATACCATCAATCAAGCAACTTTTATTGAGAAGGAAGGTGCATTAGCTAAAAGAACCGTTTCTGACGATGTTTTGATGGTATCATTCGGAAGTGCGGAAAATGGCGGTGGTGGTATGCGGTCTGTTTATCTGAACAGTGAAGCTCATGTGCTTGAATTTGCAAATCCGGTATCCAACGGTTACATATATGTATTGGGAAATACGCTAACTCCGCTTACTGAAAGCGTATATGCCCGGATATCCGAAAGCGGACGTCCTTATACCCTCTTAAAGTCCGCTTTAGATGCGACGGGGTGGGGAACCGAGTTGAACATTATCTATGATGAACTGAAAAATGATCAGGGACAAACTATCAAGCAGAAACGTAATTATACACTGTTGGCTGTAACGGACGATGTCTTCCATGATGCAGGTGTCAATAATCTGGCTGATTTAACACAACTGTTGGGAGCAAGTAGCGACTATACTAATCCGGAGAATGCATTGTATAAATATGTAGCCTATCATATTCTGACCGGAAGTTATGACTTGAACAACTTGCAGAGTTTCGACAGTGAAAATGCGACTTCTAAGATATGGAATACATCGTGCAAAGGAAATGTGGTAAGAATAAGCCAAGAGGAAGATCGAAAATTCTATTTGAACTATCAGGACGAAGCAAATAAAGCTGTCTTTGTGGAAGACGCTTGTAATTTGCAAGCTAAGAACGGCTATATTCATCAGGTTTCCACTTACCTGCCGATTGCGGATGTAAAACCGGAAACAGTATTGTTTGATGTATGTAATTTCTCTGCTATCAAAGACTGGATTGCAGACGGTCATGGAGAGGAGGGGATTAAATTTCAGGAATCATTTGGAACGGCAGAGAAGAAATGTGACATCTCAGAGCTCAATTGTTATGAATATGAACTAAAGAATCCATCAGGAGCTTTTGATAAATATTATAATATTACCTATTTTACTACTCGGACGAATAATGACTGGAAAACTGCCCGCAATTATGACTTTCTGATGTTGAACATTGGTAATACAGGTTGGATCTCAATGGAAACGCCGTCTATTATCAAGGGAAAATACAAAGTAACATTACACTTTGGTTATGCTACATCTATGGATTTTATTAGAACAAAAAGCAGCGGAAGTAACGGAGGACAAATGATTTTTAGCTTTGACGGAGAACATTCAGTTACACGTGCACCGTATACCAGTTCAACCACTACTCTTAAAAGCAATAAGTTGGGATGTTATGAAGATGTGATTTATGATGAGATAGAATTTACAGAAAACTCTACTCACACATTCAGACTGATATTGACTGATCCTGCAGCTAGTGATAAATCCGACTATCGTATATACTTAGATTATTTAGAATTTGAACCCATATTTGACGAATAAACCATGAAAGCAAGAAAATATATACTCGGCGTTGCCCTTATCGGATTGATAGGGAGCGGTTGTACTAACACATGGGATGAGCATTATGCCCAAAACGCCAGCACGGTTAATAATACGGAGATTTCCATAGTCAATGAATCCCTTACAGATTATTTGGCTCAAGAATCCTCTTTAAGCAATATGTACCAGCTGTTTAACGAAACGGGCATGGTGGACCAATTATTGGCGAAAGAACAGATGTATACTATTCTAGCAGTGGAGTCAAGCATTGCAGCGGGGGATGATCCTATATACACGGCTCAAACCTATATTTCCAATGCGTCCATCTCGCCTTCCAATCTGGAAGACGGACAACGTCTCTTGATGTGGAGCGGTAAGTACCTGAATATTTCTGTTGATTCTCCCGAAACAAGAGCGGCTACCGGTATTCGTTTCAACAATGCAACAGTAACTCGGGTAATTAAGTTGACTAATGGGTATCTGTATTTGTTAGATCAGGCTATCAATGCTCCGCGAAGCATGTATGAGATCATAGAAAATCTGGGTGACGATTATTCTATCTTCCGTGAAATGATCTTGTCACGTAATGTTTTGACATTTGACAGAGACGCAAGTAAAGTGGTAGGAGTAGACAATACGGGCAATACTGTATATGACTCGGTATTTACCGTAAGAGCTCCTTATTTTGAAAAGGTAAAGTTTGACATCATGTCCGAAAATCTCAGTGCTACCATGCTAATTCCGTCCAATGATGTTGTCAATAACGCATTAAGCGTAGCACGGAAGAATCTGGAAAACTGGAATATGACACGTGCAGATAGTATTCTGGAAAACTGGATATTTCAATCGGCTTTCTTTAATAAGATCTATGACAAAGCCGATTTTGAAAGCAATGAGGATTTGACTTCTGTATTCAGTAAACAATGGCGCACGACTGTACAGAAAGTAGATCTTGACAACCCGATATCTATGAGTAACGGAATAGCCTACCATGTCACTGAAATGAAGATACCTACTAACGTATTGATTTATCGCCTTAAAGAACTTTTCAGAAATTACGAATATCTGAGTGCCGATGATAAAGATACGTATTTCAAGACTACCAATCTTTCATTTAACAAGATTAGTGAGACAGATGAAGCGAACTGCGCAGGATGGGCAGCATTAGGATTCCCCACTATATATTACAGAGTTCTCTATTTTAACTTGACAGATGCTGATAATCAAACATATACACTTGATTATACTCCGTTTAGAGGTGAAACAGTGGGAACCCGTTACGTAGCTACTCCTTATAAGATTCCTCCTAGAACATATACACTCACCATGGGGTTCAGACAAAAGAAAACTTTAGGAGCGATTGCCGTTTCAATTATCAAGAATGGAGAAGAAATTCCTGTAACCACTCTTTCACAATCGGTGCTTAATAATGCATCTGCTTACCACTATGATCGTGCAGGAGGTGGATATCCGGAAGGAATAGATGAAGCTGTTGCGCAGGGATTTAAAAATAAATCAAAATATGATCGTGATGGAGGTGCTGTAGGTACAGTTACTATTCCGGGCGACGAAGCCAGTGAAATTATAATACGTCTTAGTGGATCAGGTTCCAATTTATCTGAAGCAGCATTATATCATTGGTGTCTGCGACCAAACAAGGATTGTTATTAATCTTATGAAATAAAGACAACATGAAAAAGATACAAATTTTGTTTTTCACCCTGTTAGTTTGCCTATTTGCTGTCGATCTGTATGCGCAGGAACAAGGTAAAATAAGCGGAAAAGTATTATCCACCCTTAATATTCCGGTTGAGGGTGCGGTGGTGTCTGTCACCGGAAGCGAAGATGTCACTACGGACAAGAACGGAGTATTTCAAATAGAATGCAAGAGTTTGCGGAAAGCCAATATTTCAGTTTGGGCTGCCGGATATTATACAGTGCTTCAAGCAGTGGATAATCGTAAGGAGATGACGATCATTATGATTCCTGAATCGGAATACAAATATAATGAAACAACAGTATTGCCTTTCCGTATTGAAACGAACGAAGTGACTACATCTGCGGAGAATATCACTAAAAAGGATTTCGTACCTGCGGGTATGAAGATAGACCGTGCGTTGGCTGGACAGATTGCAGGTTTGCAAGTGACTCGTGGCAGCGGTATGCCAGGAGAGGGAAGTTTCATTAATCTTCGTGGAACACGTTCTTTCGTGGGTAACAATGCTCCGCTGGTGGTTATCAATGGTATTCCTTATATACCGGACGTAAATGACTCACCATTGATTAACGGATTGAGCCGTAATATCTTTCAGTCTTACAACCTCAATGATATTCAAAATATTACCGTATTGAAAGGGGCGGAAGCGGCTTTATATGGTTCTATGGGGGCTAACGGTGTCATTCTGATTGAAACGGATGGTGCCACATCGGAGAACATGAACACTGAAATCAGTTATTACGGTCAGTTTGGTGTTAACTGGAACAACAAACGTATGCCCTTGCTGAATGGTATAGATTACCGCTCTTTCCTATCAGACATGGGAATGAGTTATTTCGGGAACATGGATGAGTTCTTTACCGAATTCCCTTTCATGAGTGACCCTACCAACAGCAGATATGCCAACTACTACAATAACAATACGAACTGGCAAGATAAAATCTACCGGAGCGGATTTGTGACAGAAAATCTGTTTCGAGTAGAAGGTGGTGATGCTATCGCCAAATACGACTTGTCTCTGGGCTACTCTAAAGAGGATGGAATATTGAAAAGTACTCAACAGAACCGCTATCATACACAGTTGAACGGAAACTTCTTGGTCAGCAAGAATTTTGAAGTCTATGCTACCGTCGGATTGGCATATATCAACGGTAATTATCAAGAACAAGGGATGAATGTTCGTACCAACCCTTTGCTTGCTGCTTATGCACAGTCTCCACTGCTTGCTCCCTACCAGAAAGTAGATAACGGAGAATTTACTCCGATTTACTCTGAATACTATTATGGAATCAGCAAAAATATGGACTTTGCTGTAAGTAACCCGTTAGCTATTGTCAATAATCTGGATGCGAACAGTCGCCAATATGACGTAAATGTTAAAGCTGGTTTCAATTATAAAATATTTCCAGGTTTTTCTCTCAGTGGTGCCTTCGGTCTTTACTACAACTATAATAAGGAGCATATTTTTGTTCCAGGCAGAACCGATTTTACTATCGTTCCTACTACAGACGCATTCGGTACTGAAGAAAATACAATCCGGGAAGGCGTAAACGAAACGACTAATTATTTTTATAACCTAAATGCGCGCTACAACAAACAATTCAGTAGCCGCCATGCTTTGAATGCTATGGCAGGAGTGCAAATTTTGACTACTTTGCAGGAATACGATGGGGCCTATGCGCGCAACACAACCAATGACTTCTATCAAGTACTGGGTTCGGCTGATGCTATAGGTCGTTATTTCGACGGTTATCAGAATAAATGGAACTGGGCTAATATTTATGGTCACGTTGACTATACTTATAATCATGTATTGAATGCTGCATTGAATATGTCTATCGACGGTTCTTCCGCAAACGGAAGATACACCAACCATTTTCGGGTTTATCCATCAGGCGGAATCACATGGATGGCGAAGAATATGTCTTTCCTTATAGACAAGGATTGGATCACCCGTCTGGATTTGCGTGCAGAATACAGCCTGACAGGAAACAGTCGCTTCTCTTCCAATTATGGAAAATCTTATTATAGTAGTTTACCGTATATGGCTGTATCGGGTATTATTCGTACCCAAATACCGAACACACATTTGAAACCGGAGATAACCTCGCAGATGAATTTAAGTTTGGATGCCTCTTTCTTGAGAAACCGTATCAGTTTGGGAGTAGATTATTATCGTGGCAGAAGCAAAGATGTAATCATGAACATTGGAAAATCTGCTATCTACGGAACATCTGCCTACTATGCAAACGTCGGAAAAATCGATAACAACGGAGTAGAACTTTCATTGCAGGCTTCTCTCATCCGTATGCGTAACTTTGAGTGGATTGTAGGAGGTAATATTTCTTTCACGGAAAGTAAGATTAAATCATTGGGCGGAAACGATCAGGAAACAGTTCAATATAGTGATGGTTCGATGATAGTAAGTCGTGTAGGTGGAAATCCATACGAATTTTACGGATTGCAAGCAAATGGCGTCTACTCTACCCAAGCGGAAGCGAGTGAAGCCGCATTGACCAACAGCAGTAATCAAGCATATAGTGCTGGTGATGTACGTTATGTAGACCAGAATAATGACGGACGCATCGATTCTAAAGATTATGTATCATTGGGTAGTGCCACTCCTGATTACTTTGGAGGATTCTATACCAATATCCGTTATAAGCATTTCGCACTGGCGGCCGAATTTTCTTATTCAAAAGGGAATGAGGCATACAATGCGGTAAGAAGGACACTGGAATCAGTTTCTTCTTTCTCTAACCAAAGTGTAGCAGTGACCAACCGTTGGAATGTAGAAGGACAGGTTACCAATATTCCACGCGCTAGCTATGGAGATGCTATCGGCAATAACAACTTCTCTTCCCGTTGGATTGAAGATGCTTCTTTCCTACGCATGAAGAGTATTACGTTAAGCTATAATTTCGACAAACCAGTTTGGAATTTTTTCCGTTCAGGAACAATTTATGTGACAGGAGAAAACCTGTTGACCGCTACCAAATATTTGGGTATGGATCCGGAATTCGCTTATTCATCTGGCAGCAATGCTACACAAGGATTTGATTATGCGAAAGTGATGCAACCGAAATCTGTCAAACTGGGTATTAACTTGAAATTCTAATGATGAAGATGAAAAAGATATTATTAAATGCCGCTTTCATGCTGGCGGTTACTTTATTGGGAGGATGCGATGACTTCTTCAATCCTGATACAGATGTTACCCTGGATAATGAGGATTATATATCAGAAGAAAGTGAGATGTACTCCGGTTACATTGGTATCATGACTAAAATGCAAGCCATTGGAGACAAAGTGATTTATCTGAATGAACTTCGGGGAGAAATGGTGGTGCCGACTGCAACGGCACCCACTGAACTCTACAACTTGTACAATTACGATGATGATTTAAGTGGTAATTCATATGCAGATCCTTCTGGATTCTACGAAGTAATAAATGCCTGTAACGATTATCTTCGGAAATTGAAAACATACGAAGAAAAGAACTCTATTAATGAAAGCCACTATAAAGCATTGGTCAGCAGCACGCTGCGTGTCAAGGCATGGATGTTTATGACGATCGCTAAAATCTACGGAGAAGTAGCATGGGTGGATAAACCAATGACTTCGTTGAGAGATTTGTCACAGTTTGACATATTGAATCTTGACGAAACGATGGTAGCTTGCAAGAATCTGCTAGATATTGGTTATGACAATATTGACGGAACTTACGAAACAGCATGGAAAGACTGGGTAGACCCGGATACGGAGCTGGCAAATAGTGAATATCGCCGCTGGGATATGATGACTCCTCCTTACTATGCTCTATATGCAGAGATTTGTTTGTGGTTAGGTAGATACCAACAATGTGTCAACTTGATACTTAATAAGATGAACAGTATCTACCAAAGTACTACCAATCAATCTATCGCTTTCTTACGTAATGATATGTTGTTCAGTCATTATACCAATTTCTTTAATAACGAGACTCCGTATGATTATGAATCGGCGTCAGCAATTATGTATGACTATCAAAACAGGCAGACAAACAGTCTGCTGAAGCATTTCGACTCTGATTATCCGAATAAATATTGGCTGGCACCGGCAGAGGTCGCTGTAGAACGTTTCAGAGATAATGACTTCGGTCCGCTGGGTAGTAAAGATAAAGATTTCAGAATGGGTTACACAGTATCTGAATACAATGGTAAATGGGTTATCAGCAAATTCCGTCCAACTTCTAAACCTGTACGTACCGCTTATCGCGATGATGTATTCGTATATACCTACCGCGGTGCAGACCTTTATTTTATGTTGGCAGAAGCATTCAATCAATTAGGTAGAAGATCTGTAGTTGACGCACTAATTAATGTAGGAGTCAATGCCTACTCTAGTGAGTTTGATATTGATGAGGAAGGTACTTATTCCGGCAATTGGTATGGTATTACTCCTCATTGGACGAATAATAGTACTGTATATTATTATTCAAACGGGACAACTGGTATTGGTAGTCGTAAATATGGTGACAGAGGGATTCGTGGAGTAGAAGTAAGCTATAGTAACTTAGGAGCACGTACTTTCACATCTAATGTACAAAACAATGACGAAGAAATATTGAAAGAAATGATGCTGGAAATGGCATGCGAAGGAAAAGTTTATCCGGCTATGATTCGTATGGCAAAACGTTATAATGATAATAGTTTCATGGCGAAGTATATTTCGGAAAAGTACGAAACTACTGGCAATGCTGAAGACATTCGTTCCAAAATAATGAATGGAGACTATTTTATCAAATGGAATTTAAAATAAAGATCCTCAAATCATCCTTTGGATTGGATTATTAGGGTGGAGTGACGCGGGTTTTTGAATGAGAATCCGCGTCATTTGTTTCAAAAATAAATACTTTTGTAAATAACAATAATAAAGAATCATGAAAACATTCGCAGTATCTATTGCAGCACTTTTTATTTGGACAGCTTGCGGAGATGGAAATCAGCCGATAATTGACCGCGAGGCATTAGTAGAAAGGAACAGTCCTGTTGTGACGGCATTCGATTCATTGGCTTCACTTTCTGTAGGAAATGGAGAGTTTGCTTATACGGTAGACATAACCGGATTACAGACGTTTCCGGACAATTATAAAAAAGGAGTTCCATTGGGAACGCAGAGCCAGTGGGGCTGGCATAGCTTCGCCAATCCGGACCGGCTTACTTCGGAAGAAACTCTGAAAGAATACGATTTTGGCAGGGGAAAGAAAGAACTTTACGCTACTCAATTCAAAGAAGAAGGCAGACAGCAGGATGCCGCTAATTGGTTTCGTGTCAATCCGCATCGTCTTCATTTAGGAATTGTCGGTTTTGACGTGGAAGAAGGTACGGATATTGAACAGGTAACTGACGTTCATCAGAAACTTTGCTTGTGGGATGGAAAAATCGAAAGTCGGTTTAAATTAAACGGTGAAGATTATCAAGTGGAGACAGTCTGCCATCCTTCTAATGATATGATTGCTGCAAATATTACCTCTAAGGCGCATACCGGGATTTGTTTTCGTTTTCCGTATCCTACGGGCGCTCATTGTGATGATGCATGTAATTGGGAAGCCGTTGATAAACATACAACGACTATTGTTACTCAAAATGAATCTTCCGCAGTTTTGAAACATACTTTAGATAGCACAGAGTATTTCGTAACTTTGTATTGGGAAGGGAAGGCTACTTTCAATGAGAAAGCAAAACATTATTTTGTCCTGACTCCGATGGACGATCATTTAGCTTTTACATGTGCTTTTACTAGTACAGCTCCTTCAACGCAGCCTGTTACTGTAGCACAAACTCAAGAAGAAGCAAAAAACTATTGGAACTCGTTTTGGAAGGAAGGCGCAGCTGTTGACTTTTCGGCATGTACGGACCCACGGGCCAAAGAACTGGAACGACGTGTGGTACTTAGCCAATATTTGCTTGCTATTCAGAGTGCAGGTACTACTCCTCCGCAAGAGACGGGGCTTACCTATAATTCGTGGTTTGGCAAATTTCATCTTGAAATGATCTGGTGGCACGAAGCTCAATTTGCTCTTTGGAATCGTAGCAACTTACTTGACCGTACATTAGGCTGGTATGAAAAGGCTGAACCGATAGCGCGTCAAATAGCCCAAAGACAAGGGTTTGATGGTGTTCGCTGGATGAAAATGACCGACCCTTCAGGAACAGAAGCCCCTTCCAAAGTAGGAAGTTTTCTGATTTGGCAACAACCTCATCTAATTTATTTGGCAGAATTACTTTATCGTGCTGATCCGACTAAAGAAGTGTTGGAGAAATATAATCGTTTGGTACAGGAGACTGCAGAATTTATGTACTCTTTTGCTACATACGATGAACTGGAAGGACGTTACGTATTGAAAGGTGCCATTCCTGCACAAGAAACGTTGCGTGCTGCAGAAACAATTAATCCTCCTTTTGAACTTTCTTACTGGCATTTTGCCATGCAGACCGCTCAACAATGGCGTGAACGTATGGGACAGCAACGTAGTCTGGAATGGGATGAAATGATCGACAAACTTTCCCCTTTAGCATCTAATAATGAAGGACTTTATCTGGCTGCTGAAACAGCCATAGATACTTATAAAGATATTCGTTATACTTCCGACCACATGGCAGTATTAGGGGCAGTCGGTATTCTTCCGATGAATAAACTTATCCGGGAAGATTATATGAAAAATACATTGCACTGGATTTGGGATAACTGGAATTGGGGTAAAACCTGGGGATGGGATTATCCGATGACGGCTATGAATGCTGCCCGTTTGGGTGAACCGGAAAAGGCCGTCGGAGCTTTACTGATGGATAAACGCACAAACACATACTTGCCGAATGGTCATAATTATCAGGACGGTCGTTTACGTATTTATTTACCGGGTAATGGCGGCTTGCTGACTGCTATTGCGATGATGTGTGCCGGTTGGGACGGATGTACGGAGACTAATCCGGGATTTCCGAAAGATGGAACTTGGAATGTCCGTTGGGAAGGATTGAAGCCATTACCATAATCAAACACAAAAAAATATGAGTTATTTTCATCTGAATCTTATTTTAAAAGGAAAGCTGACAGTTTGTTGCCTCTTGATGTTGCCGGCGATACCATTAAATGCTCAAAGAGAGGCAAAGCAGATCGGTGACTTTAAAGAATCCATTTCCTTGAATGAACATCTGCGAGGTACAAAAAGGACGTTGCAATATCGTCCCGATGGTGATGAGTTTGTTTGTGTCAATGGTAAGAATCGGTATACCCGTGCTTTGTACGGTAGTCACAGTCCCTTTCGGGTCGAAACAAGTGACCGACCGGTTTTTGCTTTTTATAATAACGGACGCGGAGGAAATATAAGTTTCAAAGTCATTCTTCGTGACGGAACAGAATTGGCGCTTGACTGCACCGGGCATTGTGAATCCCGTTATTCGGCTGGAAAACGTACCTATTATTTGACAGACCCGTCTTGGGGAAAAGGAGAACTGCGTATTTCTGTATTGGCATTAGCCGATATGGATGGAGCTATTTGGCGTTTTTCTCCTTCGAATATGCCTAAAGGAGCTATACTTCGTTGGCAACATGGGGGAGCTACCGGAAAACGTTTGAGTCGTAATGGAGATATGGGGGTAGATCCGGCTGATTGCTTCGAACTTCCTGTCGAAGCGACTGACCTTGTCACTGGTGAACTTCCCTTGCAGAAAGAAGTATACTTGGTACGTGGGGAGGTTCCCGAAGACTATAATGTCCGTAAACTCTATCAACAAGCGGAGGCAGCTTCTTTGGCATTGGCTTCTCATTTGAAGATAGAAACGCCGGACCCTTATTTGAACACTTTGGGTGGTGCATTGGTCGCAGCTGCCGATGGAATTTGGGACGGACAGGTTTGGTTGCACGGTGCTATTGGCTGGCGTATGCCGTTAAGTGGGTGGAGGGCCGGATATACTGGTGATGCTTTAGGTTGGCATGACCGGGCACGGACTCATTTTGATGCTTATGCAGCTAGTCAGGTGACTGATGTCCCGAATACAATACCTCATCCGGTACAAGATTCTACAATGAATCTGGCGCGTTCGGAAAAACGTTGGGGAACTCCTCAATATAGCAATGGGTATATTTGCCGGAATCCTAGACGTAACAACCAGATGCACCACTATGACATGAACCTTTGTTACATGGATGAATTGTTATGGCACTTCAACTGGACGGGAGATACTGCGTATGTCCGCAAAATGTGGCCTGTGATTACCCGCCATCTAGCTTGGGAAAAATTAAATTATGATCCGGACAATGATGGTTTATATGATGCATACGCTTGTATTTGGGCAAGTGATGCGCTTTACTACAACAGTGGCGCAGTCACCCATTCGTCGGCTTATAACTACCGTGCCAATAAAATGGCTGCTTTTCTTGCTTCTTTGATAGGCGAAGACCCTTCACCTTATCAGAACGAAGCCGAGCAAATATTGAAAGCGATGAATAAGCGTCTTTGGATGCAGGGCAAAGGTTGTTGGGCGGAATATCAGGATTTTATGGGACATCGCCGGCTTCACGAAAGTCCGGGATTATGGACTATATACCATGCACTCGATAGCGACGTTGCCGATCCTTTTCAAGCTTATCAGGCTACACGGTATGTTGATACGGAAATACCACATATCCCCGTGTATGCCGATGGACTGGAAGAGGGGTATGCAACGATTGCCACTACCAATTGGTTACCTTATTCCTGGAGTATCAATAATGTGGCTTTCGCAGAGGTAATGCATACAGCTTTGGCTTATTTTCAGGCAGGACGTCCGGAGGAAGCATATCGATTGATGAAAAGTTCATTTCTGGATGGCATGTACTTAGGTAACAGTCCCGGCAATTTGGGGCAAGTCAGCTTTTATGATGCTGCCCGTGGAGAGTGTTATCGTGACTTTGGAGATCCGATAGGGGTAGCTTCCCGATTACTGGTACAAGGATTGTATGGCATTTTACCCGATGTATTGAACGGGAAGATGGTGATTCGTCCGGGATTTCCCGCAGAATGGTCAAAAGCTTCTATTTCTTTGCCTGACATAACCTATCACTTTGTCAGGGAGAATGATACAGATATTTACCGGATAGAGCAACGTTTTAAGGCACCTTTGGCTTTGACATTACAAGTGAATGTCGGAAGAGAAAGGATTCATTCTGTGAAAGTAAATGGGAAAGAAGTTGACTGGAGCTTTGCGGAAGCTGCTTCCGGTTATCCGGTGGTTGTTATTCCTGCTTCTTCTGCCAAAAAAGCAGTTGTCGAAATTGTGTGGGAAGGAAACTGTCTGAATCCGGTTTTGCCTGAAATACAGGCGGAGGCTTTAGCGGAGATCCGTATTCCATCCATTTTAGGGGCGGTATTCGGTGAAATATATGATCCGCAGGGAGTGCTGATACAACCGAATGTTAGTGATACATCTATAAGAAGTAAGGTCAATGATCATTTGGGGCATCATACATTCTTTGTTCGCACGAAACAAGGACAGATGGAATGGTGGCAGCCTGTAAACGTACAGATTACAAAATCGGAAAAATCACCGGTCATTCTTCCTTTCTCACAGGTGAATACGTCAGAGTGCCGGGTGATGAATATGGATTCTTTGTTCAATGCGAATGTGACAGATATTTTCCGGAATGAGTATCTGACACCCCGTTCGCCTTATACCACTTTGCAACTTCCTGTTCAGGGCATTGGCGAGTGGTGTCATCCGAAATTAACTGCTGATATTGATGATGCAGGTTTGCGTGCCTTGGTACGTGATGAGATGCTGACTACCAAACTGGGTGTGCCGTTCCGAACATTGGCTCAAGGAAGCAATATTGCTTTTACTTCGTTGTGGGATAATTATCCCGACAGTTTGAGTATTCCGCTTTCCGGTCGGGCTTCTCATGCCTATTTAATGATGGCAGGCAGTACCAACCACATGCAGTGTCGCATTGCTAATGGTATTGTTCGTGTATACTATACAGATGGAACTTCTGATGTATTGGAATTAGTGAATCCGGATAACTGGTGTCCTATTGAGCAGGATTTCTATGTTGATGGTCAGGCATTCACCGTTGTTTCTCCCCGTCCTTATCGCATTCATTTTAAGACAGGTTTGGTTAGCAATGACTTGGGAAAGGACTTAGGCATAAAGGGTGTTTATGGACGTTCCATCGAGGGAGGAGCAGGTGTACTTTTGGACATGCTTCTGAATCCTTCCAAAGAGTTAAGTCATCTGACGTTGGAAACACTTTCAAACGATGTTGTTATCGGTCTGATGGGAGTTACATTGCAATAAAATAAAAATAACATATTAATAAAAGGATAAGAATTATGATGAGAAGAACTATTAATTTACTACTGATGTTGCTTTTTGTGGCAGAGGTAACATTTGCGAATACTGTTGATTTTGATAAAGCATTTAAAGAAAGCGCCCGTATCGAAAAACAGATTAAACGGACCTCTTTTCCGAAACGAACATTTCTTATAACTGATTTTGGAGCAAAAACGGATGATGAGGCTAATCCTTGCCATGAAGCCATTAATCAGGCTATTCTACAGTGCAGTCTGTCAGGAGGTGGCACAGTAATTGTTCCTAAAGGTACTTTTTATACCGGACCTATTACTTTAAAGAGCAATGTGAATTTTCATCTCGAAGAGGGAGCTGTTTTGAAATTCTCTACAGATCAAAGCCTTTATTTTCCTGCTGTTTTAACTCGTTGGGAAGGAATTGATTGCTATAATGCTCACCCCTTGATTTATGCTTATGGTGAAAGTAATATTGCCATAACCGGAAAAGGTATTATCGATGGACAAGGTAGCATGGAAACTTGGTGGCCGATGTGTGGAGCTGTAAAATATGGCTGGAAAGAAGGCATGGTGGCTCAGCGCAATGGAGGTCGTGAACGTCTGTTGATGTATGGTGAAACATCGACTCCTGTCTACAAGCGTCTGATGAAGCCGGAAGATGGCATGCGTCCGCAGCTATTGAACTTACATTCCTGTCACACAATCTTGATTGAAGGTGTTACTTTGTTGAATTCTCCGTTTTGGGTGATTCATCCTCTTTTCTGCGAGAGCTTGATTGTTAGCGGAGTGACTGTTTTCAATCGTGGACCTAACGGAGACGGATGTGATCCTGAATCTTGTAAGAATGTGTTGATTGAGAATTGTACATTTGATACGGGTGATGATTGTATTGCCATTAAATCAGGACGTAATGAAGACGGACGTAAATGGAATATTCCCAGTGAGAACATTATCGTACGTGGTTGCATGATGAGGAATGGACATGGAGGAGTAGTGATCGGCAGTGAGATTTCCGGTGGTTACCGTAACTTGTTTGTAGAAGACTGCCGAATGGATAGCCCGAATCTGGATCGTGTTATTCGTATTAAGACGAGCACTTGCCGCGGAGGACTTATAGAAAATGTATTTGTTCGTAATGTAACGGTAGGACAATGTCGTGAAGCTGTGCTTCGCATCAATCTGCAATATGAGAATCGGGAGAAATGTAAGAGAGGGTTTGACCCGATTGTCCGTAATGTGCATTTGAAGAATGTAACTTGTGAGAAGAGTAAATTGGGTGTGCTTATTATAGGGCTGGAGGATGATAAACATGTATATAACATCAGTGTAGAGGATTCTCATTTTAATAATGTAGCCAAAGGAGCAAATGATATTAAAGGGGCGAAAGATGTGACTTTCAAGAACCTTTATATCAATGGTGAATTGGTGAAATAGAATATAGTTGTAATAGATAAAAATAACTATGGATGAAGAAGAGTGGAAGACTGCCTATGATGTACAAATCTATGTTACATCTTTATCCGCAATAAGCGATTGCAATTGGAATAGATTAGAACTCTGAGTAAATTTTCATCAAGATGGTTTTATCTATAAGTTGAGACATTATTACCCTGTACTTTCAGAAGATGATATACATGTCATTCTTTTGTTACGTATTGATTTTAGTAATGCGCAGATTTCAAAGTTATTCCAGATTCTAGGAAGTTCTTTTCGAATACGCCGTAGTAGATTGAAAAAGAAAATGAATGTTTCTTGTGAATCTATTACTGATTTTATTAAATCATTACGTTTGGAATGATCTTTCTTTAAAAACCATATTTAAATGCGTATACATTGGCTGTGTATACGCATTTGTATACGGTTGAAATTTGTATTTCAATTTATAAATGTCGTCCTTTGTTACAACAAGAGCGATAAACTTTTATTTGTACTAATATTATGGAAAAATACAGCTCCTTATCTTATATAATATAGATGGAATTGGAAGTGAACTATACAATTTTTACAAATATATGGTATTGCTCTGAAAAAGATATTCAAAATTAGTAATCTCTAAAAGTCATTCTTATGAGAAAGTGGAATTGTGGCTTTGTTATGGTTGGATTAGCCTTTCTAATCAGTATTTCAGTACTTAGTTGTCAGACGGATGATGCTGACGATTACTCTCAACAGGCAGAAGATGTGACTGCTGCAGATCTCTTTATTGCTTCGGAAGCTTATCAGAATTTGGAAAAAGAAATAGGAAAGGACATGAGAAGAGAACGAAACGCAATCTCTAAATTGTCTAAAGAAGACTTGGAACAATATCGCTTACTCCGGAAAAATCTGCTTAATATCGAGACTCGTACCGAAGCAATTACTCAATTAAAGATTCTGACAGGATATGATTATCAAGCTAACCGTAATCGTATTTCTTCTTTGGTCAGGGACGTTTTTAAAGATGCTGATTTTACTAAATTAGAATTGATGAGGGCACGACAAAAAAGTCGAATGTACAAAGTCGTGATTACGCGAGCAGATACCAATGCAGAACTACGTGAAAAATGCAAAAAAGATTGTGCGGAAACGGCCAAAGAAGAAATAATGGAATGTCATAATCATTTTAACGAGAATATTGAGGATTTACCTGCGAGTGAATTTCCCAATGGTGATAATTATAAATTCTGGGTAAAAGTAAGAGATGCTTGTCTATCGGCTGCAGGAACAAAAGAAGGAAATTGTGAAAGCAGTTGTGATAAAAGCTATCCAGATGAGGAGTAAATTTTAATTGTAAGAGTAATATTTAATAGTCGTAATAATGAAAAAATATCTATTTATTTTTATTTTCGTATCTATAGCCCAGCTATTCTATGGACAAGAAAAATACACTATCCAGGGTGAATTACCCGACCATTCGTTAGATAATAGTTATTTGCGTTTGACTAATAGTTCAGCTCTTAGTCAAGAAAAAGAACGAATTAAACATTTATTTATTGATAGTATATTGGTGGTTGACGGGAAATTCCATTATGAAGGTGTACTTTCACAAAAGCCATTCTTGGCGTATCTTTATAGTGCAGGGACAAAAAGAAAGATGTTGGATTTCGGCCTGTATTTTATAGTTGAGTCTGGTAATATTCATATCCGCATCGCTAATTGGGCAGATGAGGGTGTGGTATCAGGTACTCCTATTAATGAAGATTATAATACCTATATAATCACAAGGAGAAGTATGGAAAATCAATTACTCTTTTTAGAGAAATATGCCCAATACCCGGATGTCGTACGGTTCCACTTATCTTTTTTATTGAACGGACGAAGAATGTCAAGGGATCCTAATTTTCCAAAATATCTACAGATTCTCGACCGAATGCCTAAAGCAGATCGGGATATTCTTTTGGCTTGGCTGGACTATACTATTAAAAAGTATGAATATGAAAAAAAAACCAAACCATTATTGGACAGTATACGTAACAATGCCCCTCGTTTCATCGAGACTATTCCGAGTAATTCATCATCAACAACGATGAAAAATAAGTAGAATTTTAGTCTTATTGTGATTTGTGTGACGTGTTTTTGATTATGAAATTGACAATCAGCGGGAGAATAAGTGCCCTATATGTTACTACCTTAAAAATAGTTTTATGAAAAAAAGCAAAGCTTTCTTGAATATGGTTGTGTTAACCTTTTTAATAGCTATATCTATGCTTAGTTGTCAATCGAATGATGATTATTTGCAAATCGGAATAGGCAATTGTGAGAGTAGTAATGGTACGTGTCCTATAACCGTATTTCATTAGGCTTTTTATACATCCATATTTAAGTTATAATCTAATATGAAAGTAAAAAGGCAAATTCTTGTTCTATTTTTGACAATGCTGGTAGAAATTCCGATTCTTTCTGCCCAAAGCAAAAAAGAACAAAAGAAACAAAAGGCGGAAGTTGTCGGAAAGATTGTTACATCAAAAGTCTACAAGATAAATGTAGGTACTTGCATTCTTCCATGTAAAGCTCCTATATTATTGAATGAGTCTGATTATTCAATAGAAATTAAAAATGATTCTATTTTTTCTGATCTTCTTTATCTCGGTCAAGCTGATATACCATACAGGAGAGGAGCTGAACTTTACTTTCAGGCTCCTTTGAAAAAATATACTATGGATATAGATAAAAAGAAAAATGCTCACATCAAGTTTTCAGCAAATACAACAATAGGTAATTGCAACTTTTATATTAAGGTATATTCCAATGGAAGTGCGAGCATTTATATCACCTTGCAGCAGGGGAAAAGTATCAATTTTTTAGGAGAATTAAATATGCGAAGAGAAGAAACGGAGTCTCTGTAACACTTAAATTATTATCATGAGAAAATATCTATTCATATTAATGTTTGTATCTATAGCCCAACTATTTTACGGACAAGAGAAATACACGATTCAAGGTGAATTTCCAGATAATTCGCTAGACGGAAAATATATAATACTGACAGATAAGTCTTTTCTTCCTGATGAGTACAAACGTAAATGGAAAGCATCTGACGATGAAGTAAAGATATTGGTAACTGATAAAAAATTCTATTATAAAGGGGTAACTACACGAAAACCTTTTTTGGTGCAAATATATTACGATAGACCAACATTCAGTGGTCAGACAAGTGCGACTTCTTTTGTAATAGAACCTGGGAATATCCAGATCCATATAACCAATTGGTATGAGGAAGGAAATGTATCGGGTACTCCTATTAATAAAGACTATAATACTTGTGTCATTGAACGGAGAAATCTGGTAAATAGAATTTTTAGAACTATCCGTTTAAAGGGGCAGACTTCGGAAGCTGAAGGAGCTTATTCTTTTGGTTCAGCATTTGAGGATTTTGAAAAAGGTGAATTGGCTTTCTTTGAGAAATATGCCAAATATCCGGATGTTATCCGAGTAATGTTATCTCGTTATTTGGAAGTTAAGGACTTAAATAAAAGATTGGTGGATGCTAAATATTTACGTATTCTTGACTTAATGCCCAAAGCGGATCGGGATATTTTGATAGCGTGGCGAGAGTATACAATGAAGAGAGAGGAGTATTGGGCAAAGAGAAGAGCGTTGACCGATAGTCTTAATCGTAATGCTCCTCGTTTTATTGAAAGACGGGTAAATAATATGCTTGATATAACTGTAAAATGATTTTATAGAATTAAAGTGTAATTAATATGAAAGAGAAACTGTTTTTTCTCATTATAATCGTATTTTCTGCTCAATTACTTTTGGGGCAAGAGAAATTTACGATTCGGGGTGAATTCCCTGATAATACTCTAGATGGTAAATATGTGTTATTAATAGATAAATCGTATCTTCTTGAAGAAAGGGAAGGACAAAAACAAGCATACGACAACAGCATAAAAATAAAGGTGATTGGCAAGGAATTTTTTTACGAAGGAACTGTCACACGAAAGCCTTATTTTGCACAAATATCCTATGATGGTTCATCGTTCCATAAAGAGACTGATATTAATCTTTTTGTGGAACCTGGGAATATCTATATTCGTATGGTCGATTGGGATACTGACGCTAATGTATCGGGCACTTCCATCAATGAAGATTACAATACTTACATTCTTGAGCGAGAAGCTCAATGGAGTGCTGTATATTGGAATAGAGATCGGAGAAAAGTGGCGGAAGATAGTACTAAAACAGAGAATAGTAACTTATTAGATACATCAGTAACTGAACAGCGTTCAGAAGGTCGGTTTACTTTTCTTGAAAAATATGCAAAATATCCGAATGTCATCCGAGTCATGTTGGCTCGTGATTTAAGGACAAAATATCCGATTAGGGAGTCTGAACTCTCTCAATATCTACGCATTATTGATTCAATGCCCCAAGCGGATCGAGATGTTTTTTTGTCATGGTGGGATTATATTATAAAAGAACGAGAATTTAAAAAGAAGACCAGAATAATATTAGATAGTTTGATCGGTGATCCACCTCGTTTCATCGAGACTATTCCAAGTAATTTACCATCAGCGACAATGAAAAATGAGTAAAATCTTTGGTCTTATTGTTATTCTGCTGATTTGCGTTTCTTGCAATCAAAAAAGGAAGGCAGAGGTATCTCTGTCTTCCTATACACACGATTTCGGAATAATTAGTTCTGATATAATTTGTCGTGATAGCATTACAATCACCAATGTAGGCAATGCCAGATTGGAGATAGGAGAGATCGAAACTGGATGTGGATGTACACAAGCATCGGTGGAGAAGTATGAATTAAATCCTGACGAATCGTGCTCGCTTCATTTTTCTTTCAATCCGAAAGGAAAAGGAGCAGGGGCAAAGGAAGAACTAATTATTATCAATGCAAACACAGATTCCCTCTTTTATATTCTGCAAGTTAAGGCAATTATTCAGTGATAATGTTTTTACGTTTTCTTTTTTACTTATCACCACCTTATACTTATCGGCTGATTGGTTTATGGATAGGTATTTTATGCCTAAAAATATAAGTTTCGTTGTCGGCATCGTAATATGGGGAGGTATTTGCATAGGGAACTGGAAGCGAAAAATTAGACTGTCTGTTGATTTTCTATTTGTGTCCTTTACTGTTTTTATAGGATATGTTTTCGTTTGCAGTCTCTTTACATCGCAATATATACACAGTGTATACATCGTATCTGGATGGATTCTTTTTGTGTTGATGCGTAATGGAAAAAATTCTACAGAAACATTTAATAGCATTTTAGCTGCCGTTGGAGTTTTGTCGGCCTTATATGGCTTATTGCAATACACAGGATATATAGAAACTCAATCTTATTTTTCTGTTACTGGTTCTTTTGATAATCCCGCCGGATTTGCTGCAAGCATCGTTCTCTGTTATCCTTTTCTTTTGTGCCAGACTTCTAATGGAAAAAGAAAAACGCTCAAGTTTATGGCGTGTCTTCTCCTCATTATAGTCGTTATCTTATCCGGTTCGAGAACAGGTATACTTACTTTATGCGTAGTAACACTCCTTTTTTACGCTCTCCGCTATCGGAAGTTAATTCATAGAAGGCGCATCTTTTTTATCAGCGGAGGCGCTTTGTTTCTAATAGGTTTATTCATTGGACTGATTTATCTAAAACCAGCTTCCGCTTCCGGTCGTGTTCTGATTTGGAAAGTATCTGCCGGATTGTGTAAGGAACATATAATTCAGGGAAACGGACTCGGCTCTTTTAAGGCGGATTACATGCCGGAACAAGCCAAATATTTGTCTTCCTCCTATGCAGATGAAAGCGATAGAATATTGGCAGGGAACACGAATCATCCATTTAATGAGTATCTGTTGTTGCTGATTGAACAAGGACTTATAGGAATCGCTTTATTCTTATTGTCGTTGATTGCTGTTTTTCGAAGTAATGTGGTATTTGACACTCCAGCCTTACTGACGCTTGTTTCTATTGCTATATTTTCCTGTTTTTCTTATCCATTCAAATATGCTTTTGTTTGGTTCATGATTATCTACTGCCTCGCTTCACTTAATCAACGGGAGGTTGCTCTACGAACAATACATTTCAACAAGCCATTTTTATTGATTATTCTTTTTATACTCTGTTTTTTTTCGATTAAGAATATCATTTTCGAGTGTACATGGAAACGAATTTCGTTGGTTGCAGAAAAGAACAATGGTTTGCTGGATAACGAATTATCTGTATTTACCAAGCTATACGATGAGTGGAATGGCAATCCCTATTTCTTGTACAATTATGCATCAGAATTGAAAAATGTGGAATTGTACAAACAAAGCGTCAACATATTCTTGCATTGCGAGTCGTATATCAATACGTATGACCTGCAAATGCAATTAGCTGACAATTACTATCAGATGGAATGTTGGAAAGAAGCTGAAAGACGCTATAAACTGGCACAATGTATGTGTCCTAGCCGTTTTCTTCCATTACAAGGACTTTTGAGAGTCTATGCAAAATCTAAAAACTGTATACTTGCCGAACGGGTAGCCTTAGAAATAATCAATAAACGGATAAAGATACCATCTTACACTGTTTCTATCATACGAGAAGAGGCTAGAAACTATTTGCGCAAAAAGAATATTTAATTATAAACTAACAATCATACAAAATGAAAGCTACATTCATCTTTCTTTTTCTTCTTTTGCTTTTCAGTTGTCAAAACTCTGAAGAAAAACAGCTGGAAAAGGTGCTGACACTGTCGGGCAATAATCGTCCGGAACTCGAAAAAGTGTTGGAGCATTATAAAGAAAACGAAGCCGACAGTTTGAAGCTTAGAGCTGCTAAATTTTTGATAATAAATATGCCCGGACACCAGTCGTATACAGGGAAAGATATTGAAGAATATTATGTTGAAGCTGAAAAGATAATCTTCTCCGACAGAAAGATTGATGAACAGGTGAATGAATTAAATAATTTGTTGTTAGAGTTTCCATCAGATGATTTTGAGTTTAAGGAAGATTACTCTGTCATAAAAGCCAGCTATCTGATACAGAGTATAGACGCGGCTTTTGACGATTGGCAACAAGGTCGTTGGGCAAGAGGCATTACATTCGATGAATTTTGTGAATATATGCTTCCTTATAAGTGCGTAGAGTTTCAGGCTTTTGATGATTGGCGCAATGTGTTGAAACCGATAGCTAATGACACATTATGCGATTTTTCTTATAATGACATTTGGAATAAAACACCTTATCATGCGGCAGAAGCTATTAATATTAAACTACGTGATACTGTTATTGTCGATTTGAAAAAGCCTCTGAAGTGGCATGCGTTATATAAGATTCCGTTTTGGTGCAATATTCCTTCCAATTCTTGTGAGACAAGGACAAATACTGCTTTAGCCATCATGCGTAGTAAGGGTTTTGCGGTTTCGTATGATTTCGTTTTGCAGTGGCCTACAAAAGCACATGCACATTCGTGGCTAAGTATTCTGATAGATTACGATCGCCGAATGGTATGTGAAGGAGGGCATGAACCTTTTTTAGCTACCCTACGACCGGGTGAGTGTAAAGGTAAAGTATATCGAAGAACATATTCTCCCAATTCGGCCTTAGTCCGGCTGAATAAAGAAGCTGGTAGTGTCCCGTCAACGTTGCGCAATGTGTTTATAAAAGACGTTACGGATGAATATGCAACGACCATTGATCCTGTTTTTCCTGTACTTTCCGGGAAAAGAGAACGCAAAGAAAAATATGCATATCTGGCAGTATTTGACAATGCGAAATGGGTTCCTATTTGTTTTTCGGAAATAAAAGATAGTAAGCAGATCGTCTTTGATAAAATAGAGAAGGGAGCTGTCTATCTGCCGGTATATTATATAAATGGAAGGGTTCGTCCATTCAATTATCCTGCTTTGTTGAATGAAAAAGGTGAACTGGAGTTCTTGAATCCCGATAACACATCCAAAAGAAGTATTAGTTTAAAACGGAAATATCCCTTAACACGCAAAGCGTTCACTACAGCACTCCGTTTAAAACACAGCATGTTTCAAGCAGCACACAAGGAGGATTTTAGTGATGCCGTCACAGTACATACGTTCAAAGAGTATAGCGTATCGGGTAGTATAAATGTGAGCGATACTACAAAGTATCGTTATTGGCGTTATATCTGTCCAAAGCCCTACCGCTGTAATATTGCAGAATTGATGTTCTTGGATAAAGAGAATAAAAAACTGACAGGAACAATTATTGGTTCTGAAGAACGAAGTAAGAATCCTCATTATAGCCGTTCTGCTGCTTTTGATTTAGATCCGTTGACATTTTTCGCATCTAAAACTTTAAGAGATGGTTGGGTAGGATTGGATTTGGGCAAACCGGAATCTGTTGGAAGAATAGGCTATATGACACGTAATGATGACAATAATGTTCGTATTGGAGATACTTACGAGCTTTTTTATTGGGATATGGATTGGGTGTCGTTGGGCAAACAAATAGCTGACGATTTTAGTCTAACCTTTCACCATGTACCACAAAATGCTTTACTTTTATTGAGAGATCTTACTAGGGGGACGGATGAACGAATTTTCTTGTATAAAGATGTTAAGCAGATATGGTATTGATTCATCGGCAAAATGCCATCCGTGAATTTATCGACGGCGAGGCGCACGTCAAGGGATTCCTGCTGGCTTACTTAGGGTTGACGCAGGGCTACATCCTTCTTCCCGAATACGAATCTTCCAAAGGTTATGCGGATTTCTACATGATGCCCGATCTGGTGCGCCAGCCGGACATAGTCTACAGCTATATCGTGGAGGTGAAGTATGCCCGGCGTGACACCTCCGATGCCGACATCGCCTTGCTGAAACGTGATGCGGCAGAACAGTTGCGCCGCTATGCCGATGATGGGAAGGTGGCCCGCACGAAAGGGAATACCCGGCTTGGATTGATTACGCTGGTGTTCAAGGGATGGGAATTGGTGGCACTGGAGAAGCTGGCGTCCAGAGCGGATTGCGAAAATGCATCAGAAGCCTAAATATGGTATCCGATTTTTTTTAATATTTATGCTTGAACATTTGGACGGGCGTCTGCGGAGGCTTCTTATTATAAGGGGAATATGACGCATGTGTAACCTTTAGGTCTTCGCTTGCCTGTTAATCTTTATTTGTGCTAAAAGTTTCACAGGTTTCATCGTCGTGAAACTTTATTTCCATCACGATGAAACTTTTTTTTCATTTCTATGGAACTTTTTTTTTATCGTTATGAAACTTTTATTCAATTCCTATGAAATATTTTCGCAAGTATCTTTCCCGTCACAATCTGTGGCTTACCAGTCATAATCTTCAATGTATTCGTCGAAGTTAATCTTTGTCTTGATGCCGTGTTCCAGGAAAACGTCTGCGATTTGTTTCTGTTCCGATGGATGAAGTCGACGTTGTTTGTTGCGAATACGGTAGTACATGCTTTTCCCCATTAAAGATTTAAGGCTGTTTTGTATGGCCATAGCTTTTTTGTGCGGAACGTCGTCTAATATATGGCTGATGCCAAGTGCAAAGGTCGTGAGAGTGTATGCACTGAAATAGGAACATTCCTTTTCATTCCCCGCTACATGGTTGATGTTGATCGCTTCGTAGTGAGGAACACTTTGGGGCACAATCATCGCAGCCTGAAAACGGAGGCATTTGTTGCGGCGCGGACATTTGGTGTGGTTGCAAAACAGATACATTTTAGGTATATCATCGTATGTAAGTGGCTTATTCATTGTTTTTATCATATTCAACTTTTATATCAGACGAATTTGATACAAATATAAGGATTTATCTTGAAATACAGAATTTGCTTCACTTGTTCTTATTTTTTTAGATGACAACCTTTTTAGAATAAAGACATTCCACCTGCAAACTCCTTATTTATCGAAGAAACAGAGAAAAGTAAAGGAGATGGAAGAATTGACCATGTTATAGAGAAAAGCATTGAATTGTTCAAAACCGTACCGATTATGAACCAATGCAAATCATTGGTCAGTATATGGAAAAAATGACATAAATATGGATAATAATCCTTGTTTCGAAATAGACTGCTAAGTTTTTTGTATTTATTCTTCCTTTTGGTTAGTTTTGCTTGTATAAATCTTAAAAAAACTATGAAAAGATGTATCTTTGTAACCAGCAATCAAAATAACCCCAACCACTATATGAAATATAAATTATTATGCCTCTTCGTTTTGTTAAGTTTTTCTTTATCGGATTTGTATGCTGATATTGAACTTAGTTCCAAACAAATGAGAACCAGTGATGGGCTACCTAGTAATTCTGTACGATGCATGTTTCAGGACAGTAAAGGGTTCTTATGGTTGGGTACTTTAGACGGATTGACCCGTTATGATGGAAATACTTTTCTTACTTATCAGTTGGAAAGCGGGAAACACGATCGGATTTCTTTAGCAGATAACAGAATAAAACATGTGGCAGAGGATAAGAATGGTTTTTTGTGGATAAAGACTGTGCCGGAATTATTCAGCTGTTATGATCTACAGAAAGCTTGTTTTGTAGATTTTACCGGTACCGGAAGTGATGGAGAGAACTATTCAGAAATATTTATGTCCTCTAATGGAAATGTGTGGCTTTGGCATAGAAGGAATGGTGTACGTCAAATTGTTTGTGAGGACGATCGGACTATGACCTCTGTGAAGTTTAGAACGAAATTTGGAAACCTGCCCGATGACCGGATTAAATTTATAAATGAAGATTTTAGTGGCAGGATCTGGATTGGTACCATGCAGGGACTTGCGTCTGTTTATAAAGGGAAAGTTGAATTTATCGATAGGAAATTGAATTTTTCTTCTTCTTTCCCTCATGGAGAGGATATGTATTTTCTGACAAAGAGTGGAGATGTGTATCGTTGTGTAAATGGATCGAAAAAAATAGACTGTTTAGCGTCGCTGTCTGCTATTGCCGGTAATACATCTGTCAGTACACATTCATTGATAAAAGATAAATGGGTTATATTTACTTCTAGCGAAGGGGTATATGAATTTGATTTTCAGAATTTTCAAATAACTCCTTGCCGGGAATTGAAAATAAATAATGGAAAAGTTATTCATGACAATTATGGAGATTGTTGGGCTTACAATAACACTGGACGAATTTATTACATAAACTCGAAGAGCGGAGAAATAAAGAATTTTCAACTGATTCCTGAAGAGAAGATGAAATATATAGATTATGAACGCTATCATGTGGTGCGTGATGACCGGGGGATTGTGTGGATTTCAACTTATGGAAACGGACTTTTCACCTACGATATTCAGGAAGATCGGTTGGAACACTTTGTTTCCGAAGGGAAGAATGCAGGACCTATAGGGTCAGATTTTTTGTTATGTTTGATGAAAGACAGAACAGGAGGAATATGGGTAAGCTCCGAATATTCCGGTTTGTCTCATATTTCCATTTCAAATAAAGGCATTACACATGTCTATCTAGAATCGCCGGATGTTTTTGATCGTTCGAATACAATCCGGTTACTGACTAAAATGTCGAATGGAGATATATGGGTAGGAACGCGAAGAGGTGGATTGTATAATTATGATTCTCATCTGAAAACTAAGATAGATAATCATTATTTGCCCTATAATATTTATGCGATTTCAGAAGATAGTCAGGAGAATATATGGATAGGAACCCGGGGAGACGGACTAAAAATAGGAGATACGTGGTATAAAACGGATCCGTCTAATCCTTTTGCCTTATCTCATTCTAATATTTATTCCATTCTTCGCGATAAGAAAGATCGTATGTGGGTGGGGACATTTGGAGGAGGACTGGATCTGGCAGAATCAACGGAAAAAGGACAATACAAGTTCCGTCGTTTCTTTCAAGGAAAGAAGTATGGCTTACGGATAGTCAGAGTAATGGCAGAAGATGAGAAAGGGATGATATGGATGGGCACAAGTGAAGGTATCTGCATTTTCCACCCTGACTCATTGATCGCTAATGAAGATAACTATCATTTGTTCAGCTACACCGATGGCAATTTTTGCAGCAATGAGATTCGTTGCCTGTTTCGTGATAGCAAAGGGCGCATGTGGGTAGGAACTTCGGGTGCCGGGCTGAATCTATGCGAACTGTCAGACGACTGTCAGTCTTTGAAATATACACATTATGGAATAGCGGAAGGACTGGTTAATAATATGGTGCAATCTATTTTGGAAGATCATTCGGGACAATTATGGATTGCTACGGAATATGGAATTTCAAGGTTCAATCCCAACAGCCATTCTTTCGAGAATTATTTCTTCTCATCTTATACATTAGGAAATGTGTATAGCGAGGACAGTGCGTGTATGGGGGCAGACGGTAAACTGATTTTTGGAACAAACTACGGATTGACGATTATTGACCCGAAGAAGATTCCAACAGAGAGATTGCTTTCTCCTATTGTTATCACAGGATTGTCCGTTAATGGAATTCAGGTGAAGCCTAATATGCCGGGTTCTCCTTTGCAAGAATCTTTAGCCTATTCGGATAAGATTACATTGAAATATTTCCAGAATTCTTTTATGCTTGATTTTTCTACTCTCGATTATTCGGATAATGGTCAAATCAAGTATATGTATTGGCTGGAAAACTATGACAAGGGATGGAATGTTCCGTCTTCGTTAAGTTTTGCCACTTATAAATATCTGGAGCCGGGCAGTTACATTTTCCATGTGAAATATTGTGATGGTGCCGGTATTTGGAATGATACCGAAACAACTTTGAAGATTGTTATCGTGCCTCCGTTTTGGAAAACAAATTGGGCTATGCTTGGATATTTCATCCTGATGTTAATAGCTTTGTACTTTACATATCGTATCATTTTTAATTTCAATAGGTTGCGCAACCGCATCAATGTTGAAAAACAACTGACAGAGTATAAACTGGTATTTTTCACAAATATCTCTCATGAATTCCGTACTCCGCTTACATTGATCCAAGGAGCATTGGAGAAAATGTACCGGATGGATGATATTCCACAAGCCTTATTGCATCCGTTGAAAGTCATGGATAAAAGTACACAACGTATGTTGAGGCTGATTAATCAGTTGCTGGAGTTCAGAAAAATGCAGAACAACAAGTTGGCTCTTTCTCTGCAGGAAACTGATGTAGTTGCTTTCCTGTACGAAATATATTTAAGTTTCAGTGACGTAGCAGAACAGAAGAATATGGATTTCCGCTTTTTGCCGTCTGTGCCATCCTATAAAATGTTTATTGATAAAGGTAATTTGGATAAGGTGGTGTATAACTTACTTTCAAATGCTTTTAAGTATACTCCTTCGGGTGGGACAATTCTGTTTTCTGTGAATGTGGATGAGGTGAAGAAGTGTTTATACATTCAGGTAGCGGATACCGGAGTAGGTATTCCTAAAGAAAAGCAGGGAGAATTGTTTAAACGTTTCATGCAAAGTAGTTTCTCCGGAGATAGCATTGGAGTAGGGTTGCATTTGAGCCATGAATTGGTGCAGGTGCATAAGGGAACGATTGAATATAAAGATAATGAAGGGGGAGGTTCCGTATTTACGGTATGTATTCCGACTGATAAAACTGTTTATTCGGAAAAAGACTTCCTGGTTCCCGGCAATCTCCTGTTGGAAGAAGCGAATATGCAGACTCACCATTTGCAGGAGCTTTCAGAGGAATGTCAGGAACATGAAAAGACAGTCACCACATCAAGAAAACATAAAATATTAGTCATCGAAGACGATAATGATATTCGTGGGTTCCTGCAGGAGGAGCTTAGTGCTTATTTTGAAGTAGAAGTGGCTGCGGATGGAATATCCGGATTTGAAAAGGCATGCAACTATGACGCAGACTTGATTATCTGCGATGTATTGATGCCTGGGATGACCGGTTTCGAAGTGACAAAGAAACTGAAAACTGAATTTGCGACAAGTCATATTCCTATTATTCTGCTGACTGCCTTGACTTCACCGGATAAGCACCTGGAAGGACTTGAAGCGGGAGCGGATGTTTATGTTACAAAGCCATTTAGTTTTAAGCTTTTGCTTGCGCAGGTGTTCCGGCTGATAGAGCAATGCGAAAAGTTACGGAAGAAGTTTTCCAGTGAACCGGGGGTAGTGCGTCCTGCTTTATGTAACACGGACCGGGATAAGGAGTTTGCAGATCAGTTGGTGGCTGTGGTGGAAAAGATTTATTCTCAATACAACATTTCTATTGATGAATTTGCGCAGATGATGGGGATGGGACGAACTGTGTTTTATAAAAAATTACGCGGAGTGACAGGATACTCACCGAATGAGTATTTGCGTGTCGTACGAATGAAGAAGGCTGCCGAACTGTTTTTGACCGAAAGGGATCTGACTGTTGCGGAAGTTTCTTATAAAGTGGGTATTAACGATCCTCTTTATTTCAGTAAATGTTTTAAAGCGCAGTTTGGAGTATCTCCTTCGGCTTACCAGAAAGGGGAGAGAAGTAAAACGTAGTATATACTTACCTTGAATCCGGTTTGTGAAGGATAGACCGGATTCAAGATAAGTATGTTTATCAGTTACATATTGAGGTCTAATTTATAGATTTCACTTCCGGCAAGAAGGAAACATCCTGTTCCGAAATCCTCAAAATCAGGAACTTTGTCGTATGTGACAGGTTGACTGTCTTTCGGTTCTTTGCCGGTTCCCTGTACATAACCAAGAAAACCATTCGGGTGAACTGCATCCTTCACCATAGCATTCCATGCTTTTATGATTACAGGCAGATAGGTCTTTTTATCCAATAGACCGTTGCGTACGCCCCAAGCCATACCATATACGAAAAGAGCTGTGCCGGAAGTCTCTTTGCCTCCGAAGTTTGACGGATCGTGGAGGCTGACATTCCAAAAGCCATCTTCACGCTGGCATTGTTTCAGTGCTTTGCTCATAGCCATAAAATCATTGATGTAATCTTGGCGATGTTTTTCATCAGATGGAATTTCGTTCATTACCCGCACCAAAGCTGCGTATACCCATCCGTTACCACGGCTCCAATAACAGTTTTCGCCATTAGGCTCTTTGTATGGAGGATCGAAATTATGGTCTCTCCACCACAAACCTTCTTTGACATTGAACATTCCGTTCTCTCCGTGTTTATTACGGGTATATTCGTACATATCCCACATTTTGTCGAAGTACTTCTGTTCGCCTGTAAGTTTCCCCATTTTGGCAAATATAGGCATCCCCATCTGGATAGCATCTATCCACCACCAGTCGTTTATTTGTGGAGTATTGACCAGCATATCCATATTGGCTTTCGTTTTCCGTATTTTTTCAGGATCGGGGCAAATGTTGTATAAATCGAGATAGATTTGGCTGGCGCAGTAATTATCTGCATTACGGGTGGTTGTCCCACGGTGGAAGCCCCATTGGTGGTAATCCGCCCATTCTTTGGCATAGAGATAATATTCGTCTGCGGGATAGATGGAGTAGAGTGCCATTAAGCCTTCGTAATATACGCTTCGTGTCCAGATATTACTGGGGCGAACTACTTTTTTCACAAAGGAAGGAGTGCGATAGTTGGCATATTTCTTCATGAAATAGTCGTTCACATGAAGAGTTACTTTCAGAATTTCTTTTTTATCGGGAACTGTCTGTGCTTTTATGTTCCCGTAACTCAATATTACTCCTGCAAAAAATAGTATAAGATGCTTTTTCATTTTATAATAAATTAGATTACTATTGTTCTTAGATTTAGGCACACAAAGGTGAGCCTTTCTTTACCTGTTGCAAAGAAAATGCATTGTAAGGAAAGTGATATTGAAATTTGTACGGAAAATATGTAATATTAGACTTTATTCTTTATTCATATTAGTCATGGATAAGAACCAAGTATGAATAATTAGCAAGAGCGATTTTTTTGTAAGTCATATTGTTGTATTGATATTTATTGTATATTTGTAGAAGAGTAAGGGGAGACGAATATGAAAAGTCATACAAATAAAATATTAGAGTCTATTAAGCAGGCATTGACAGAGCATTTACCAAAAGGTGGCAAGGCTTTGTTGTTTGGTTCTCAAGCTCGTGGGGATGCACGGATTGATTCTGATTGGGATATTTTGATTATCTTAGATAAAGAAAAATTGGAGCCTGAAGATTATGATAAGGTAAGCTTTCCCTTAACTATGTTGGGATGGGACTTGGGAGCGCGAATTAATCCGATTATGTATACGATGAAAGAATGGGCTGCAAGTTGTATTACACCATTTTATAAAAATGTAGAGCAGGAAGGAATTGAATTAGTATGAAATTGACAGATGAAGAACGTAATTCTTTGGTGATATTACAGTTGGAGAAAGCTAAAGTATTTTTGAAACAAGCAGATGAGATGTTTGATCTGAAGTATTGGGATATTGCTTCCAATAGATATTATTATGCCTGTTTTCATGCTGTTCAGGCTTTATTAATACAAAATGGATTATCATGTAAAACCCATGATGGGTTGATAGCTTGCTTTGGCTTGAATTTTATAAAAACAGGCAAAATTAGTGCACGTTTGGGAAGTTTTTTGGCGCGTATGGAACAATTACGGCAAAAAGGGGATTATAATTGCATTTATTCAATATCGGAGGATGAAATCAGTACGATAAAAGCTCCGGCAAGAGAACTTATTGAGACTATTGAAGTTTTACTTGCCGAATCATAATTATTCTTGTAAGGATATCATCGTTAAAAGACCATTTTTTTTATTTTTTCGGCCACATCTGTCATATATGCCGGATTAAATTCTTCTAGTTCCGTGCGTGGTCGGAATCCCCATGTCACTCCGCAAGCGGTTACACCGGCATTGGCTGCTGTTTGCATGTCTACACCGGAATCACCTACATAAAGAACATCTTCTTTTCGTACATCGGCAAGTTTTAATATATCAAAAACGATTGTTGGATCAGGTTTGACATTTACTCCTTCCCGTTGGCCGAAAACGGCAGTGAAATGAATTTCCGGAAAGTAGTGGGCAACCAGTTTCTCGGTAGCGGCCTGATATTTGTTGGAGGCTACGGCAATCTGAATGCCTGCGGATTGCAGATAAGACAATAACGCTGAAATACCCGGGTAAGGACGACTATCGTCTGCATTGTGAATATCATAATAAGGAATAAACTCTTTTCTTACCCGGAGCACATTCTCTTCTGTCTTTTCTCCTTCGGGTAATGCACGTTCAAAGAGTTTGTTGATACCATTTCCTACCATGAAGTTATACTTTTCTACATCGTGTGTGGGGTATCCTAATTTATTCAAAGCATAATTAGTGCTATGGGCGAGGTCTGCGATAGTATTTAATAATGTACCGTCCAAATCGAATATTATTAGTTTTTTCATTAAGGCTTATGTTTATAGTTAATTCTATATTTAAATCTTTTATTCTGCAAAGGTATACTAAAAAAATGAGATTGGGAAGAATGAGGCAATAGTTTAGAGAATATCGAATGAACAACAAAGCCGGAAATATATTTGTTATTCTACCAGATTGGCTTAACTTTGCGAAAAACTAAAGAATAATGAATGCAGAATGGTTTGAGGCATTGCCTGAACAATGTCCCCCAACAGATGCGAAGCGGTGCGAAGGCTGTTATTATAGAAGGCAACTATACCCTGTTTACACTAATTTAGGAAAATAATATCCTATATATTTGGATATTATGTAAATAACTACTATATTTGTGATATAAAAAAGTGTTCTTATGTTTAATAGTAGATTCACATCCCTGTCAGATTTGCGGGTGGCTTTCCCAACAGAGCAATCCTGCATAGATTATTTGGAAGAAAGACGGTGGCATGGAAACGTGGTTTCCCCATTCGACAAGACTTCCAAAGTCTACAAGTGCAAAGATAATAAATATCGCTGTAAAAACACAGGAAAATACTTCGATGTTAAAACAAAAACTATTTTTCAAGGAACAAGGATTTCTTTGATTAGTTGGTTTGAAGCAATATGGACGATTTTATCCTACAAAAAAGGCATTTCTTCCGTTCAGCTAGGAGAAAACATCAAAGTGTCACAAAAGACAGCATGGTTTATGATGCACCGGATTCGGAAAGCGTTAGGAATAGACAATGATGTTGGAAGTGAAGATGAGGGTGGAGGTGGTAAATTAAGCGGAACTGTAGAGATTGATGAGACTTTTATCGGAGGAAAGAACAAGAATAGACACTTCAATAAGAAAGTACCTAAGTGTCAAGGAAGGTCATACAAAGATAAAACGCCAATATTTGGATTAATACAGCAAGGCGGAAAGGTGATAGCGAAGGTCGTTCCTAATACACAGGTTAAAAGTCTTTCGCCATTGATCCTAAGATATGTCAAGATAGGAAGTGATCTTTATACTGATGAATGGAATTATGGAAAGAAAGCTGATACGTTATATAATCATCAAAACGTAAACCATAAGAAAGGATTCTACGGAAAAGGGACATTCACTACTAATCATATAGAAAACTTTTGGTCGGTAGTAAAACGAGGTGTTATCGGTGTATATCACTATTGGTCTAGGAGGCATATGCAGAAATACATTGATGAATTTGTATATAGGGCAAATAATCGAGAACGTACTAACCGAGAAAAGTTTGACCGACTTTTAGAGAACTTAGAATATAGATTAACTTATAAAGAATTGATATATGGAACTAATGCTATTTAAATATGAAGAAATGAATGGTGATGGAACGCCATTATTCTCTGATATTTCTAGTATAGAAATAGAAGGAGAAGTCTGGTTTGTTGCAGCAGATGTATGTAAAGCACTCGAATTGGATAATGTTACAAAAGCTCTTTATTCATTAGATGATGATGAAAAGCTGACCTTACCATTAGTAAGGTCAGGTCAAAAAAGAACCGTAAATATTATAAATGAAAGTGGGTTATACGCTCTTACTATTAAAAGCAAAAAAGAAAAAGCTAAAAAATTTAGAAAATGGATAACTAAAGAAGTTATCCCTTCTATTCGCAAAAACGGAAGTTATTCAATAGATAGAAATGCTGTCTCAAATTTTATAATGAGATATGATGCAAATTTTGATAAATTGGATAATGGGTATTTTTCTGTAATTGGAGAGTTGTTTATACGCTTGCAGACTAAGTTATATAGTATAGGATATTTAATACCTGATAAATCTTTTGATGGAAAAGAGATTCGCCCTGATACTAGCGTAGGAAAACTATTCCCGAAATTTCTTGAAGAATATTATCCCGAATTAAAAGATAGATACAAATATTATCAACATACATTTCCGAACAAAAAAACTACGGTTAAAGCCAGACAATACGAAAATTGTGTTTGGGAAGCATTTGTAGATTATGTAGATAATGTTTGGATTCCGCATGAAGCAGAAAGATATTTTAAGGAAAGAGATACTAAAGCATTGGATTATTTGCCTAAATTGTTAGTAATGGTTAAGCCGACAACTCCTAAAGGATTGCTTAAAAAAGTAGAGGAATCAAAAAAAAAAAGATTAAATGATGATTTCGACAAAGGGATAGATGATATATTAGGATATGACCCCAAAGAGGATTGAAATAGAACGACCGGAGCGATAAACTCCGGTCGTTTAATCAATTGCTAAATAACATTTTGCATTACAATTATTTCTTAGTCAATCCTTGAAATATTGTTACCGCGCCCCAAACACATAAACAGATTATCAATGGTAGTGATTGCATAAAATTCCTCCTTTCTTTATTACTTTTTCATGAAAGTTCTTTTAAATCCAGATTGATAAGTCATTTCAAGGACATTACCATTAACTGTAGCCGATTTAAAAGGGCTTGTAGAAGTTTGATTTGAAAATTGAATGACATCATCTGAATATGTGTATGCTCCACTGTCTACTCCTGTAGACATTACATTTCCATTCAAATCAGCCATGTATTCTTGAAACTTAGTATCAGAAATAAACTCAATAACTAATATTTCATCATTACCAAAATTAGCTACCCATTTGGTACCATTAAGAGGATTACTATTTTCATCGTCATCACTTGAACACGCAGAGAACGTTAAAAACATAGCTGTAAGTAACAGCGTCATACTTAAAAACTTTTTCATAAACTTGAAATTTTATGGTTAATACTAAAAATAAAGGGTCGCCAATTTCAGCGATAACCACGCATTACAAGTATACAAGAAAGCGCAGACTATCACCCATACGCCTTCTTGGCTCACCACAAGCCACAATACATTATGGGGAAGTCTACGCCTATAAGGTTTCAACTCACCCAATATGTATTGGTTCATTTATAGCTCGTTTTAATTTCCGAGGTGGTGATTCAGAAGGCGATTGAGCTATTTTATGTCGTTACAATGATTGGAAAAGTCCAATCTTATTTGTATATTTGGTGCAAATATAACAAATAGTTTAAATGTTATAATCATAAACGTGAATTTTTTTAATATTAATGTAAACAAGGTATAGTTGCCTTATAGAATTGCAAATGGTAATCCTGTTACAACAGAAGATTTCTTTTCGCAAAGAAAAATGCAGCCGGATAAGGTCTTTAAAGGATTAGGAATAGATGAATGTGTGACAAGGGCAGTCTCTCTATTTTCAGAGAGGGAAGAAGCGGAGAAAAGATTAAAGCTTCCTAAGTTCAAGAAGGCAAATATTGCTTTAGTCATATTGGAACCAAAAGATGGAGTGTTAAAGAAAACATTTGATATAGCACATTATTCTTGGTGGAGAACAAAGGATTTTAATGTTTTACAAGCTAAAATAGTCTGATTATGGGAATGGAAGATGTGTTAAGGATAGACAAAATTCTGGATTTCTGTGATGTGCCTCAGCTTTTTGTGGCAAGAGATGCCTTTGATACACTGTATCTTTGTCTTTTATATGATGATGAGACGGTTTATCGCTATACGGGAATACGTATCTCTACACGTAGACTTGAATCCTTCTTAGCAGGTAAAGCCGATTTGCGTTTACTCTATCTACAGCCTGAAAATGAACATGAGTATTACGATGTTGTGTTTCAATCGGGTGAATACCAGAAAACGTTATTAAAGGAAAGTGTATTGTTGGAAGATAAATTGCCGGCTGAGGGATATGTTTTATCTGGAGAGAAGCGCGAGAATGTGGTCATTAATTTGCCAATAAAAGACCGTAGTCTGCTTGCAGAGCTTGTTCGTAAATTTGGCTGGGCTTGTATGTAAGTTTAAAGAAGATAAAAAAGATTGTCCCGCTACTGCTTGAAAGTTGTGGGACAATCTTTTTTCATCCTTATATATACTTTGATTACTTCTTCGTAATACGGAACCAGTCAACGTCTGCCCAACCGCCGTCATTCGTTTTAATAGCCGGACGCGTACAGAACATACCGACTTTGGCACCAATCCATTGTCCTTCTCTTGCCTGGAAAGGAACACCTAATGATTCATATTTCTTTCCGTCGAGGCTATAGCTGAAATTACACATCACAATGAGGTCATGTCCGCCTTCACTACCCTTGATTTTCTTTCCGTCACAACTGAAACGCACTTTCAGATAAACCGTGTTTTGCGAAAGATCAACAGCGGCTTTCACTTCTTCTGGTTTGCCTTTATCTGCTCTGTCACATTCAACTTGCGACAGAACCAAACCTTTGTCTGTATTTTCTAGAACAAGTCCGGCATAATCCCTGCCCATAACGACAAGTCCAGTGCGTTCGCCTTTATTCTTTTGGTTAGGGCTGAACGTCAGTTTCATTGTTGCGGTAAAATTATCAGAAGGAGTTTTTTGTAATAAGAGGTTGGCTACATCCCACAGGTTCTTATAATCTTCTACTACCGGATAAGAGTATAATCTGACATAGCTTTTGTCACCTGCATAATACGCCCATTTTTCATTAATGTTAGCATGCCATTGCCACTGCGGAGAAAGTGTATACCCATCAAATTCGTCACTTTCTTGTGGAGTGCAGATAGGATATGTTTTACCGACATTTGGCTTCTTGTAAGTCAAAACAGGTTCTCCGCAGCCGTCACCGTCTTTATCAATACCGATAATAGGCCAGTCGTTCACCCATTTCATCGGTTGGAGATGCATAATGCGTCCGTAAGCACCGACATCTTGAAAGTGGAGGAACCAGTCTTCTCCGGTAGGAGTATCTACCCATGCACCTTGGTGAGGACCGTTGACAGGAGAGTTACCTTGCGCAAGTACTGTTTTCCATTCGTAAGGACCGTAGATGTTTTTAGAACGTAATACGACCTGCCAGCCTGTCGGCACACCGCCGGCCGGATGAAAGATATAATAATAGTCGTTTCTCTTGTACATTTTAGGACCTTCGCAAGTCTGATGTGCTTCGTGACCGTCGAAAATTATACGGGAAGGAGTGATCGCTTTTGTTGCTTCTGCATTCAGTTCGCAGATAGTGATTACACTTTTCAGTCCGGCACGACTTCCTGCGTATGCGTGTACCATATATACTTTTCCGTCTTCATCCCAGAACGGGCAAGTGTCAATGATACCTTTTCCCGCTTTCACCAAGACCGGTTCGCTCCACGGACCTTTCGGATCTTTGGCTTTCACCATAAAAGCTCCCTGATCGGGATCTCCCCAAAAGATGTAAAACTCACCGTTGTGATGACGAATAGCCGGAGCCCATACACGATTGCCGTGTTCCGGCCGTTCCGGAGTTTCGATAGGGGAGAGGGCATTGGGAACTGCGGCACCGATGATTGTCCAGTTGACTAAATCTTTAGAATGAAGGATTTGCAATCCCGGCAAACAGTTGAAACTGGATGAAGTCATATAGAAATCATCTCCTACACGGCAAGCATCCGGATCGGAATAGTCGGCATAAAGCACCGGATTTTTGTATTTACCGTTTCCGAGGTCGGAAACCCATACTTCAGATACATAGTTCTTCTGTGCTACTGCGGTGAAAACCGTTAATAAGCAAAAGGCTAAAGTCTGTGTCAATCGTTTCATGTTATAGATAGATTATTTATAGATATGATTCGTTGGTTTTATCTGATGGCAAAGGTAAATAAAAAGACTCTGCACAAGGAGGAATATTTGTGCAGAGTCATAGAAAAATTGGTAGATACCTCGTAATTTTTGTTTAGTTGTATTTGTTTCTACCCTATTTATTGGGGCGGTTATCTTTTATTCTCACTGTCACCGGATGAGCCAGCTCTTCTTTCCATTCGCGGAGATGAGCAAACCATGCTTCCGGCGTTTTATATCCGAATGTCTCTTTCATCGAGGTGAAAGTCGTGTGATACTGGAAATATTTATTTCCCGGGGCGGTAATTGTATAAAGGAAGTTGGCTTTATCCTTTTCTTCCGATTTTACATAACGTTGGGGAATACAAGTGCCCAGCCCTACAGTTTCTTTAGCATATTTTACGGTATCGTTTACCGGCCAGTCCGTTCCCCAACTTCCTACGAGTCCTTTATGATCGGAGAAAGATTTGGAAGTACCTACGATGTCTTGCACACCTGTGCAGAAAATTTCTTTATCGAGCGGTTCGTCAAAGAATGCTTCGATATGAAGATCGCGATGTCCGGCATAAAGCGTGTAGCGTGTCATCATATTCAGTTCCTGGTCCTGATATTTCCATCCGGTTACTTCTATTTCTGCAATTACACGTACCGGTCCATAAGAGACGATACGTTCTGTACGAGTGTCCACTGGAGTAATATGGGTTGCCTTTTGTCCGTCCCAACCTTTCAATGCACCCGGTCCGCAACTGTCGAACACGCGAAGTACGTCATCTCCGAATCCTTTAGCTAACTGCTCATCCGTCGGATAGAACTGCGATTCTTTGATTTCCAGTCCTTTGTTGAACTTGCCGTAAATATCCGGTGTCTGTTTTTCATTGAAATAAAGACGGTATCCTACCAGTTCCGATTCCAAAACCGGACCGTGAGGACGTACCATGCTGTATATATTGCTAGTGCCGGGAACGGTGATAGCCTGTACCCGTTGATGTTTACCTTTCTTGTTGTCTACAATAAACATATCGGCATAAACTCGTTCAGGATAAGTCTTTGTACTCTTTTCCGAAGAAAGTGTAACCTGAAATGTTTTTCTACCATGGGCAGGAAGATCGGCAACAAAGACCAGTTCGTCCATCTTGCGGTCCCGGTTCAAATCGTCCAACTGCGAAGGAATTTCCTTCCTTCCTTCCATGACAACGGCTGATTTTACTTTGAAACCAGCGTGCAACTCATGTAGATTGATAACAACCGGAGCATCCGCTTTGGGCTGATTCCAGTTGTTTTGTACTTCAACTGTGATGGTTTTCTCCTGTTTCTGCGTTTGGGCAGACAGGCTGAAAGCTCCTAAAAAGAAAGTAATAATAAAAAGATTCTTCTTCATGTTTCTAAGGCTGAAATTATACGTCGTATTTCTCCTTGCAAAAATAGCAGAAAAAATAGCAGACTGTGTCTCTTTTGAGGAGATTATAGTCTGCTATTTGAGCTTTTTACTCTATATAATGATATTGTGGTTTCTATTTTGCATCACAGAATGGCAATGAGTTTTTATTTGAGACTTAAAATCTCCTCTTTTGCACCTAATTCCTCATATACCTTTCCGTCTATAGTCAGATTCTTGGCATTCTTAACGTTTAATATATTGTTACCTTTAGAAGATTCTACATAAATATTTTCCAAAGTAACTCCGTCTACCTGACTGATAACAACTCCATCCGCAGCTTCCGTCATCACAACGTTTTTAACGGTAATATTGCTGATGGGCATTTCCGGCAGTCCGTTGAAGAACATGGCACGTCCCGAACCTCTGCAAACAATATTGGAAATATGAATATTGCGGAAAGCTGGTGTTTCTTCTGTCACCGGAGGAATGGCAGTTTTCATACGGCTCAACAGATCTTCTTCCGATTCTTCACCGGCACCTTTTCCACCGTAGAACAAGTCGAACAATAAGGGTTCATTCGGAATATTAATCATATTGATATTGTTAATGTAGATGTTTTCTACCACACCGCCACGTCCGCGGGTACTCTTGAAACGTAAACCTACATCTGTACCCATAAATGTGCAGTCCTCTACATAGATATTCTTCACACCGCCGGACATTTCACTACCTACCACGAATCCGCCATGTCCGTGCAATACTGTATTGTTTTTCACGATAACGTTCTGGCAAGGTTCTCCACGACGGCGTCCATCTTCGTCTTTACCGGATTTGATACAGATGGCATCATCTCCCGCATCAAACACACTATTGATAATTAGAGCGTTTTTACAAGATTCCAAGTCGATAGCATCACCGTTTTGAGAATACCAGGGGTTGATGACCATGATATTATTTACTGTGAAATCTTCGCAAGACAAGGGGTGCAGACACCAGCTTGGTGAGTTTTTGAAAGTAACTCCTTCCAACAGCACCTTCTTGCTTTTGACGATGCTTAACAACACCGGACGTAACCATGGACGGATTTCAGCCCATTCTTCATCTGTGTTGATACCTTCGGGGACATTGAAGTCTTTGCAAGCCATTGCACCTCTCAGTGAGCCGGCAGTGGGATACCATATCTCTTGTTTCTCGTCGAGAACACCTCCCGAGTTTACCAGCTTTTTCCATTGTGAAGCAGTCAGCTTTCCTTTTTTTACCGGACGCCAGCAGTCACCGTTTCCGTCAAATGTACCATGTCCGGTGATAGCTATATTTTCTGCATTGCGTACTGAAATCGGTGATTGGCAACGACGAGTCTCGAGTCCTTCGAAAGAAGTGGCAATGATAGGATATGCTTCAAAATCACCGGTAAAAAGTACCAGCGCATTTTGTTCCGTATATAGATTTACATTGCTCAACAGCTCGATCGGACCAGTCAACCAGACACCTTCCGGGATAATCACTTTACCCCCTCCGCGTTGATTCACGTCTTTAATAGCATCGTTGATAGCTTTGGTATTCAGGAACAGACCGTCTCCTTTGGCTCCGAATTTCTCAATGTTTACTTCGTAAGCAGGGAAAACCGGTTGCTGTACTTTCGGCATTTCAAAAGGTAAATTCTGGTAAAGAGCGTCACTGATGGAGCTTTCTTTTACGGTAGTCTCGCTTTGTTTACATCCTGATGAGATAAACGGTAAACAGCATAGGGCCATCCAGAAGAGTCTTTTTGTCAATGTGTTCATTTAGTAACTTATTTCTATAGGGTTATACATCTATTGTTTTTCTTGGTAATTGGGTGATGATTAATGAGGGCGATTTCATAATTCTTATGTCCTTCCGCAGGCGATCTGTCGCAGGCAGCCTGCAGGAGAGGAATAAGACAAATTCATGTTAACCTAATTCTAACCTTAAATAAATATTATGAAAAAACCTCTTAATTATCGATTGCAAAGATAGGTGGCAAACCCCAAGAGGATGTGGACTAATTGATAGAATACGTGTATTTTTTGTCATTTCTGTCTATTATTTGCACACTTCTCGTGTTTTTATGCAGAAAGTTCCTATCTTTGCACAAAATTTAACTATTAAAAGATATGAGTTATAACTTGTTGAAAGGAAAAAGAGGTATTATCTTCGGTGCTTTGAACGATCAGTCTATTGCCTGGAAAGTAGCAGAGCGTGCCGTAGAAGAAGGTGCAACTATTACATTATCAAATACTCCGATGGCTATCCGTATGGGAGAAGTCGACGCTTTGGCCCAGAAATTAAATTGCCAGGTTATTCCGGCAGATGCCACCAGTGTAGAAGATTTGCAAAATGTATTCAAGACCTCCATGGATATACTGGGTGGACAAATTGATTTTGTACTCCACTCTATCGGTATGTCTCCCAACGTGCGCAAAAAACGTACTTACGATGACCTTGACTATGGAATGTTGGATAAGACATTGGATATTTCAGCTGTTTCATTCCATAAAATGATTCAGTCGGCCAAGAAATTGAACGCTATTGCTGATTACGGTTCTATCGTTGCTTTGAGCTACGTGGCCGCGCAGCGTACTTTCTACGGCTACAATGATATGGCAGATGCAAAGGCATTGCTGGAATCTATTGCACGTAGCTTTGGTTACATCTACGGACGCGAACATAGCGTACGTGTGAATACTATCTCGCAGTCTCCTACATTTACTACTGCCGGTTCGGGCGTGAAGGGTATGGATAAACTGTTTGATTTCTCCAACCGTATGTCTCCTCTCGGAAATGCTACGGCTGACGAATGTGCCGATTATTGCATCGTGATGTTCTCCGATCTTACCCGTAAGGTAACTATGCAGAACTTATTCCATGACGGTGGATTCTCCAGTGTAGGTATGAGTCTTCGTGCCATGGCTACTTACGAGAAAGGACTCGATGAGTATATGGACGAAAATGGTAACATCATTTACGGATAAAAAAATATGAAACTACGGATCTCTCTTCTTATTATTTTAATGAGTATGCTTTTCGCCTCCTGCGGGATAAGCACAGGAAAGGGTACGGAGCAGAAGGAAGAAGAGATTTCTGTTCTGAGATATGATAAGCTGTTGAGCGAATATGTTCGCTCCAACAGTTTTTCTGCTATGCAGAAGTTGACGATGGACTACCGTATGCCGACGAGAATCCTGATTGAGGATGTATTGTCTATCGGTACAGTGAAAGATGATACCATCTCGCAACGTCTGCAAAAATTCTATTCGGATACGACTTTGGTTCGTTTGCTTAGCGATGTAGAAGCAAAATATCCTAATCTGGATGAAGTGGAAAAAGGACTTAGCAAAGGATTTCGGAAACTGAAAAAGGAAGTGCCTGATACGAAAGTGCCGTTTATCTATTCGCAAGTATCCGCTTTCAACGAATCTATTATTTTAGTGGATTCTTTATTGGGAATCAGTCTTGATAAATATATGGGGGAAGATTATCCTCTTTATAAGCGTTTCTATTACGATTATCAATGTCGCTCGATGCGTCCGGAACGGATTGTGCCGGATTGTTTTGCTTTTTATCTTTTGAGCCGTTATGGAATGAACTATCATGAGGGTACTTGTTTGATTGACTTGATGATGCATACGGGGAAGATCAATTACGTAGTGCAAAACTTATTGGGATATAGTGATATTGGTGAAGCAATGGGGTATTCTAAGGAGGAAAGCGACTGGTGCAAGGATAATGAAAAGGAGATATGGAATTATATCTGTACCAACGATCATCTGCATGCTCGTGACCCGATGGTGATCCGCTATTATATGAAGCCTGCTCCTGCTGTTGATATGTTGGGTGCTCAAGCTCCGGCATTGATAGGTACATGGATGGGAGCAAGAATCATTGCTTCTTACATGAAAAAGCATAAGGATATGAAGCTGAAAGATCTTCTGGAATTTACTGATTACCACGAAATGTTAAGTGAATCTAACTACCTGGCTTCCTGAATCGTTTCTCTTTCTTATTTCTCAATTTTTAATTTTCAATTCTCAATTTAATAAGTGGAAACTGCCCTTTATTTGTTGCCCGTGACTTTAGGCGATACACCTATTGAAAAGGTGTTGCCTTCTTATAATAAGGAAATTATTTCCGGTATCCGGTATTTTATAGTCGAAGATGTTCGTTCTGCCCGTCGTTTCCTGAAAAAGGTGGACCGGGAGATTGATATTGATGCGTTGACATTTTATCCGTTGAACAAACATACTTCACCTGAAGATATTTCCGGTTATCTGCAACCTTTGGTAGGCGGAGCTTCAATGGGAGTTATCTCCGAAGCCGGTTGTCCGGCGGTAGCTGATCCGGGAGCGGATGTGGTTGCCATCGCACAACGTAAAAAACTGAAGGTAGTTCCTTTGGTTGGACCCTCTTCAATTATTCTTTCCGTGATGGCTTCGGGCTTTAACGGGCAGAGCTTTGCGTTTCATGGTTATCTGCCGATTGAACCGGGGGAACGTGCCAAGAAACTGAAAACATTGGAGCAGCGTGTGTATGCTGAAAATCAGACACAACTTTTCATTGAGACGCCTTACCGGAATCATAAGATGATAGAAGATATTTTGTTAAACTGTCGTCCTCAAACAAAGCTTTGTATTGCTGCCGATATTACATGTGAAGGAGAGTATATACAGACGCGTACTGTGAAGGACTGGAAGGGACATGTGCCTGAATTGTCTAAGATTCCCTGTATTTTTCTCTTATATAAATAACGTCTTTTAGGTGTTCATATTCATCTTCGAAACAGCTACTGAAGAAGCCTTTTCCCAAGTTTTCCTCTATCTGTTTGAAGCTCCATAGCTTACTGTTCTTAAAGCGAGGGGTACAAAGGATGGAATCATCCTTGATATCAACGATGAATAAGTAGATAAGACGATTGGTTACTTCATTCTCAAAGTGATAAACGATATTGAACTCTGGCTTGATATCTTTTTCGTGCGGGAAAGCATTGTTAATCAAACGGGTGGCACCCGCCTCTAAAGATTCTCCATATCGGAGATAACATTCCATGGGAATGTCCACTTTTCCTTTGTCCAAAATGGCTGTTGACGGTCTGTCGCAAAGGAACAGCATTCCATGAGTGGATATGGCAATTCTTATCACCGGATTGATGTATGCGTTCTTATAATTAACAGCTTCTATCGCAGGGGTTTTCCCGATCACGTCTCCTTTGGTATTCACAATAGGAACATATTCTGTGTGAGACATTAGGTGATTGAAGAAACGGATAGCGATCTGGTTGAACAGGATGCTCATAAGAAAGACAGTAGGAGGTAACACTTTATAGAGTACAAACAGACTTGTCTTACTTAGTGGGTTTTGGAAAATGACGGTGATGCTGATTATAATAAAATGCAGTATTCCGAAAATCAAGGCAATGCGAGCAGATACAACGGCGGCTTCTGCTCCCTGAGCATATAAACGTTTGTTGCAAGAACCTATCTGTTTTAAGAAGTGGTTGATAAACCTTTTCTTATGCATATAAAGACTTAGCATTGGAATGAGAATACTGACTTCCAGAGTAAGCGGGAGCGCACCGGGGGGAACATAATCACCAGGAATGAGAGCTGCTACGGATAATAGTGCCAGCACTCCGGTCGCTATATAGAGGATAAAATTAGGAATTAACAATCCTTTACGTCGATAAGAAAGGTATATTCCTATAATACCTATACCTGTACCGATGTAAATAGCCGTGTCTTGCGTTATAAGTTCACACAATAAAATGGAAATAATAACGGGGATAAAACCCAGCGACATGTTAAATGCGGAAGAAAGTATTCCTTTATGATCCATCTCTATATTTATGTTTATTTGTCGGTTCTATCTATAAAACAAATAGTGTATGTGTTTTGTTTGCTAACGAATATGTTTCTCTGCATGGTAGGAGGAACGAACAAGGGGAGCACTCTCTACGATGTTGAATCCTTTCTCTAAACCAACTGTTTTATATTTCATGAATTGCAGCGGAGTGATGTATGCCACAACGGGATAATGCCGATGACTCGGTTGCAGGTATTGCCCTATGGTAAGAATCTGGCAACCGGTTGCTAGCAGATCGTCCATCAATGTTTCGACTTCCTCCGGAGTTTCACCCAGTCCGACCATTATGCCGCTTTTAGATTTGACTCCCTTTTCGGAAATATGTCTGATAACCTGTAAGCTTGTATCATAATTTGCTGCACTGCGGACTAGTGGACTAATGCGGCGCACAGTTTCCATATTGTGTGATATGATGTCGGGCCGGGCGTCAATTACTAAATCTACCAACTCCATTCTGCCTTGAAAATCCGGAATCAGTACTTCAATGGTTGTCTGTGGATTCAACCGTTTTATCTCCCGGATGGTACGTGCCCAATGCTCTGCACCCAAATCAGGTAAATCATCCCGGTCTACAGAGGTGATGACGGCATGATCCAATTTCATCAGTGCGATGGATTCTGCTACATGGGTAGGCTCGTTTGCATCTAACGGATGGGGACGTCCTGTCTGTGTGTTGCAAAATTTACAGCTACGCGTGCAGATGTCACCGCCAATCATGAAGGTGGCTGTTCCTTTTCCCCAACATTCCCCCATATTAGGGCAACGCCCACTGCTGCATATCGTGTGCAAGCAGTGGGAGTCGACAATTCGCTTTGTTTCGGTGTATCGTTCGTTGGCACCGATATTAATTTTCAGCCATTCGGGCTTACGTACTCTATCCGTCATTATAAGTTGTTCAAGAAGAAGTTGGTCAACCGTGTGTACAAGTGTTGGCGGGTGTTGCCACCATATATTCCATGATTACGGTTCGTGTACACTTGCATATCAAATTGTTTTCCAAGCTGAACTAACTGTTCGGCATATTCTGCACAGTTCTGGAAGTGAACATTGTCATCTGCCATACCATGTACCAGCAACAAGTTGCCATGAAGTTTGTCGGCACGGGTGAAGGCTGATGATTCCTTATATCCTTCCGCATTTTCTTTGGGAGTGCGCATGAAGCGTTCGGTGTAAATCGTATCATAGAAACGCCAGTCGGTCGGTGCGGCTACTGCTACTCCGGCTTTGAATACGGGAGTTCCTTCGCTCATGCTCATAAGAGTCATGTATCCGCCATAACTCCAACCCCAGATACCGATGCGGTCTTTGTCCACATACGTTTGTTTGCCTAGGTAAAGCGCTGTTTCCACCTGGTCTTTGGCTTCTTTGACGCCAATTTTTAAATAGGTACATTTCTCAAAAGCTTCTCCACGACCTCCAGTGCCACGACCATCTACACATACCACGATATAACCGAGGCTTGCCATGTATGTCTCCCAGCTGATTCCCCAAGTATCCAATACCTGTTGGGAACCCGGGCCACTATATTGATACATCAGTACCGGATATTTTTTGGATGCGGAGAAATTAACCGGTTTCATCATCCAGCCGTTCAACTTCACGCCATCTGTGGTTTGGAAAGTGAAGAACTCTTTTTGTGGCACAGCATATCCAGACAATGTTTGTTTCAATCCGTCATTGGTAATAAGCGTTTTGAGTGTTTTGCCCGAATTATCATTCAGTGTAACCAGCATCGGAGTATTCAAGTTGGAGAACTTGTTCATGTAATACTTCATCGATTTGCTGAAGAGCGGTGTATTGGTTCCTACCTGTTGGGATAGTTTGAGCTTCTTGCCCTTCTTGTCTATTTTATAGACAGCTTTGCGCAGAGGGCTTTCTTCATTGCTGGTGTAATAGAAAGAACCGTCTTCTTCATCATATCCCAGAAAATCTTTCACCTCAAACTTACCGTTAGTAACCTTTTTAATCAGATTCCCCCCCATGCTATACCAATAGAGGTGACTGTAACCGTCACGTTCGCTAAGCAGGCTGAAGTATTCCGGATAGAACTGGATATTATCGAAAATATTCTCCTTGATATAATAAGGAGACTCATCGCGAAGCATTAGTTTGCAAAGTGTGGAACGAGGATCGGCAAAGTAAAGATCAAAACGGTCTTGATGGCGGTTCAATGTCATGATAGCCAATTTATTGGCATCCTTTGTGAAACGGATACGCGGAATGTATCCATCTGCATCCAATGGGAGTTTCATTGTACGGGTGACATGTGATTTGATGTCATACGTGCGTACCTCTACTTTCGAATTCGGATATCCGGCTTTCGGATACTTGTATGTATATTCGCCCGGATAATCTTTTAAAGCATCAATGCGGGGTGCTTGTCCGGCAAATACCGGGAAAGAGTAGGAGGGAACTTCCGACTCGTCGAAACGGATAAAAGCAATCAGCGTATTGTCGGCGCTGAATTCCAAAGCACGGTCGAAGCCGAACTCTTCTTCATACACCCAGTCAGGAATACCGTTGATTACCGAATTCTGTTTGCCATCTTCTGTGACCTGGCTTTCGCTGTTGCCGTAAAGCAACTTAACAAGAAATATGTTATTGTTGCGTACAAATGCAATCATGGTACCGTCCGGAGAAAAGACGGGGACCTGTTGAGGTCCACCGTCAGACAGCCGTTCAATAATGTTGTTTGTCGTAACGCCCTTATCATTTCGTTTCAAAGGGTAAATGTAATGTACAGCTGTGTATGAATGCCTATAAATAGGTGTTGTTTTAGTAGCAATCAGCAATTTCTGACCGTCGGGAGAGAACTGATAACTGTCGAAGTTCTTGAAGTCACATTCGCGTGTAGTATTTACATCGAAAATCACTTCTACTTTCTCACCTGTCTTGAAAGAGTATTTAATGATTTGCGTGCCGTCAGCGTTCATCTGTGTGTAGTGTTCACCATCAGGCATAGGGATTACTCTCTGAATATTTTCCGGGCGGAAACGTCCGGAAGTAATATCTTTTAAATCGAGTGCCTTTTGTCCTTGTGCCATTCCGGTCAGACAGAGAAGGCAGAGTAATAAAGTGATGCTGATCTTTTTCATCTGCGTTTATAATCGGTTTTGGTTTTAATTCGTACTTGCAAAAGTAACAATAAACTTAGATTCAACAAAGCCTGACCGATTTTTATATAGATTTGATAAGGATTATTGGGTGAGATTCAATATCTTTGTGAAAAGGACTTTAAACATTACCACTATGAATTCAAAAAGAAAAGACTTGCAATATGCTTCTGTCTTCTTATTGGCCGTGGCATTGACGTTCCTGATGGGGAAGGGTGATAATCTGTGGTTGGTGTCATGGGGTGACTTGATACCGAGTTTATTTGTACTGTTCATAGCAGGTGATTGTTTACATAGTTCCCTGCTTCGTATCAAACGTGGCGAAGAGGAGGGAGGAGCCCGGTGGAGTACTTGTTTCACTTTTCTGGTATTCAGCATTATTTTTATGGGCGACTTGTTCTTTATCGGCAACTTTATAGTCAATAAACTGTGGAGCTAAAAGAGATGTAATAAATCTGTTTCACAGGTGTTTAATAGTAGATTCTTCGTCTTAACTATAGCTTTTAGTTTACTTTAACTAGATAAATTAGTTTATGAACTAAAACTTTTCGTTATTTGCAGCAAACAAAGTTGCAGATATGAAAGGATTAACAGCAAAAGAAGAAGAAATCATGGGCTTTTTCTGGGAAAAAGGTCCCTTGTTCGTGAAGGAAATGTTGGCTTTCTATGAAGATCCCAAGCCACATTTCAATACATTATCTACGATTGTGCGTGGGTTGGAAGAAAAAGGTTTTCTAGCTCATTATACTTTCGGAAATACCTATCAATATTATCCCGTAGTTAGTGAAGAAGATTTTCGTAAAGGAACGCTGCGGAATGTGATTAGTAAGTATTTTAATAATTCTTACCTGAATGCCGTTTCTTCTTTGGTTAAGGAGGAAGATATTTCCTTGGATGAATTGAAACAGCTCATCGAGGAAGTGGAACAGGCTGACAAAAAACACTAATCTATTAAACGAAAATCTATGCTATGGGAGTTTTCTTCATTTATATATTAAAATCATCTGTTTGTCTTGTTCTGTTTTACCTGTTTTTCCGGTTATTACTTAGCAAGGAAACCTTTCATCGTTTCAATCGTATGGCTTTATTGGGAGTGTTGTTCTTTTCATTACTCATTCCTTGTATCGAAGTAACTACCCGGCATCAGGTTGAAGTGCAGCAGGCTGTGCTTTCCATTGAACAATTGCTATTGATGGCAGAGTTGGAGACTACTCCTGCCAATGTCGGTGCAGTGCAGGAGACGTCGGCCATATCTTGGGTACAGATTGTTCTGTTGGTCTATTGGGCGGGTATTCTGTTTCTTGCCTGTCGCAATATCTATTCTTTGATTTGTCTCTTTCGGTTGGTACATTCCGGCAAACATGAGAAGTTGGAGAAAGGGGTTACACTTGTGGTGCATAATCAGGAGATAGTTCCGTTCAGTTGGATGAAGTATATTGTCATCAGCCGGAAAGACTTGGAGGAAAACGGGAGGGAAATCCTTATTCATGAAATGGCTCATATTCACCATCGCCATTCAGTAGATTTATTGGTGGCGGATATTTGCATCTTTTTCCAATGGTTCAATCCTGGTGCATGGTTGTTGAAACAAGAGTTGCAGAACATTCATGAGTATGAAGCGGACGAGACCGTCATTAATGAGGGTGTAAACGCGAAAGAATATCAACTATTATTAATAAAAAAAGCCGTTGGCACAAGGCTCTACTCTATGGCCAACAGCTTTAATCACAGTAAACTTAAAAAACGTATCACTATGATGTTAAAAGAAAAATCGAATCCGTGGGCACGGTTGAAGTACTTGTATGTACTTCCGTTGGCAGCTATTGCAGTAACTGCTTTTGCCCGTCCTGAAATCTCTGAAAAAGTGGAAGAGATTTCTGCAGTCAAAGTTAATGATTTGGCGGAAATTGTGGAAAAAAAGAGTGAAGAAAATGTTGTTAAGGAGCCTATTGATACTACCAAGAATAAGGTAGTAGTGGTAGGTTATCGTACAGAAAAAAAAGATTCTGTCTTAACATCCGGGAAAAAGAAGGTGGCTATTTCGGTACAAGGAATTTCCGGTGAAGGAAAACCTTTGGTTATTATTAATGGGAAAGAGTCTGAACGTGAAGTAGTAAATGCTTTGAATCCTGAACGTATTGAAAGTGTGTCTGTCATAGGTCCTGAAAAAGCTATTAAGATTTATGGAGAAAAGGCTAAGGATGGAGTGATGGATATAAAACTATATTCGGAAAAAAAGTTTGCGCCGAGAAAGATTGAAATCGAAGGCATTAATAAAACAAGGTTGGATGCATTAAATAGTGGGGCAAAGAGTTGGGGAGCTACGTTTCGTTCTGCTGATGGAGGTAAACCTTTGGTTATAATTGATGGCAAAGAGGCTACAGGTGATGATCCTTTAGCGAATATTTCTCCTGATCGTATTAGGAGTATATCTGTATTGAAAGATAAGACTGCATTGGCTGCTTATGGTGATAAGGGAAAGAATGGAGTGATTGAAGTAAATCTATTAGTGAAAGAAGAATATCAAGCCCGTCAAATTTCTATTCGTGCTATTAATGATACAGTGACTTCAACAATAAAAGTAACTGCATCTGAAGAATAGCAGTAGATTTTAGATGTCTTCTGTTTCTAAATATTGTCAAAATATAATGTTATAAAGATTGACGGAGGTACGCTAGTATCTCCGTTTCTTGTTCCGGGTGGAACCATTTTATTTCTTCATCTCTTTTGAACCAGGTCATCTGTTTACGCGAATAAATGCGGGAGTTTTGCTTGATTTTGTCTATAGCAAAGGAGAGTTCCCATTCTCCGTCCAGATATTTGAACAGTTCTTTATAGCCTACTGTATTGAGTGAATTGAGGTGACGATAGGGAAGTACGGAACGTACTTCTTCCAATAATCCTTCCTCCATCATCTGGTCTACCCGACGGTTGATACGGTCATAAAGTTCTTCCCGATCACGAGTCAGGCCGACTTTCAGAATACGGAAAGGACGCTGTTTTTTTTGTTGGGTGCGAAAAGAAGTATAAGTGCGTCCGGTCATATAGCAAATCTCCAACGCATGAATCACCCGCTTGGGATTCTTCAGATCTACAATCCGGTAATATTCCGGATCTAACAGGCGAAGTTCTGCGCAGAGTTGTTCAAGGCCTTCCTCTTCATACTTTTGTAACATGAGTTGACGGGTTTCCGCATCAACGGTAGGAATATCGTCAATTCCCTTACAGATAGCGTCTACATACATCATTGAGCCACCAGTGAGAATCACGACTTCGTGTTGCGTGAATAATTTCTCCAGAATTTCCAGTGCTTCTGTTTCGTATTGGGCAGCGCTGTAATAGTCTGTGAGGTGGAGCGTGCCGACCAGTTGATGGGGGACACGTTTGAGTTGGTCGGGAGTAGGAGCTGCCGTGCCTATTTTTAATTCGGCATAAAGCTGTCTCGAATCGGCAGATACAATGCTTGTCTGAAATGTTTCTGCCAAGCGCAGGCTCAACTCCGTTTTCCCCACACCTGTAGGACCTATAAGAACAATGAGAGTAGGCATAGATTTTTAAGTATTAAGTATAGAAGTATTAAGTATTAAAGCGTACGGGACTAAAAAAATATTAGGTATTAACTGCCTGACACTACATAGCAATTAATACCTAATACTTGATATTTAATACTTAAAATTTTTCTTCTTCGTATGGGCTGCTAGTGTCACCACCTATGTCAAATCCTTCCTGATCGAAATCTTCCATGTCGAAGTCCTGGTCTCCATAGAAGTTTTCATCCAGATCAAGAGAACCTCCCGCAGCGGTCATTTCTTCAAAATCTACCGTTTGTTTAGGAGCATCTCCTGATTTCTTGGTACATTTGGCACCATTCATATCTTTTCCGGTGATAATTTCGGATAGTTCGATGAAGAAACAACGTTCTGTTATGTAATCGAATACATATAGCAGTTTCTGTTTTTCGTCTTCTACCAGTTCACTGATAGCAGTGTCTTTCATTACCCAGCTATCTATTTCCGGATTGTCGTCCATTTCTTCTAAGGTTACTTCTTTTCCTTTTTCCCAGTCGTCATCGCAGATAAAGAAAGAAGTCATCTGGTCGTTTGCGTACCCTACTGATTTCAGTATTGCTTCATGGAAGTCATAAAAAGTTGCTTCCGGATCAATTTGTATTTCTCTGACAAAATCGTCAACTTCATCAGATATGATAGTAAATCTGTATATCATAATATGACTATTTTGAACTGTTTATTTAATAATACCACGTTCTGAATTACGGATAAAATTGACTATATAGTCAATCTCCGGGCTCTTTTCGAATTCATCTTCTATTTTTTTCAATGCTTCTGTCGTGTTCAAACCACTTTGGTAGATGATACGATATGCATTGTGAATACTTTCGATCACTTCATTGGAGAAGCCACGACGGCGCAAGCCGATGATATTGATTCCGCTAAAAGCGATCGGTTCACGTCCTGCAATGATGTAAGGAGGAATATCTTTACTGAAACGGCATCCGCCCTGAATCATTACATGACTGCCTACATGACAGAATTGATGCATCAATACATTGGCGCTGACAATCGCGTTATCATCAATGACGATTTCGCCTGCCATCTTGGTAGAGTTACCGATGATACATCCGTTACCAACCAATGCGTCGTGTGCTACGTGTACACCTTCCATCAATAAATTGTTATTTCCCACAATCGTGCGCCCTTTAGCTGCCGTACCACGGTTGATTGTTACATTTTCACGAATCAGATTATTATCTCCGATTTCGGCTGTCGATTCTTCACCGCGAAACTTGAGGTCCTGCGGAATGGCTCCGATAACGGCACCCGGAAAAATCGTGTTTCCGTTACCAATACGTGAACCGTATAAAATATTGGCGTTAGCCATAATTTTATTGTTGTCGCCGATAACTACGTTCTTATCTATAAATACAAAAGGCGCAATTTCTACATTTTCTCCGATCTTAGCTTCGGGATGGATATACGCTAAAGGACTTATCATGCTTTTAAATATCAATTATTACTTATTTTTTACTATTTGTGCCATGAATTCTGCTTCGCAAACAACTTTCTCGCCGACAAACGCATATCCTTTCATGGTAGAAATGCCACGGCGGATAGGTGCCAGCAGTTCTACACGAAAGATGATTGTATCTCCCGGCACTACTTTCTGACGGAATTTCACTCCATCTATTTTCATGAAATAGGTAGAATAACGTTCAGGATCATCTACGGAATTCAAGACGAGCAAGCCTCCGACTTGTGCCATTGCTTCCACTTGAAGTACTCCCGGCATAACGGGCTCCTGTGGAAAATGTCCCTGGAAGAAAGGTTCGTTGGCTGTGATGTTTTTAATACCTACAATGTAGTTGGCACCAATTTCAATCACTTTGTCCACCAGTTGGAAAGGATAGCGGTGCGGTAACAATTCGCGGATGCGGTTTACATCCATTATCGGCTCGCGGTTACAGTCGTAACTTGGTGCCTGTATTTCGTGCAGACGGATTTCTTTCCGCATCTGGCGGGCAAATTTATTGTTGATGGTGTGTCCCGGACGGGTAGCGATGATACGGCCTTTAATCGGTTTGCCAATTAAAGCGAGGTCACCAATGACATCCAGCAGTTTGTGACGGGCACATTCATTGGGCCAAACTAACGGTTTGTGATTGATATAGCCTAACTGATCGGCATCCATGTGAGGTACTCCCATCACATCTGCCAACTTATCGAAGCTTTCCTGTGACATCTTGCGTTCGTAGATTACGATCGCATTGTCCAGGTCGCCACCTTTAATCAATCCGGCGGAGAGCAACGGCTCTATTTCACGAACAAAGACGAAAGTACGGCTGGCAGCCACTTCGTCTTTGAAATTATGCATATCTTCAAGGGTAGCAAACTGATTCGGGATAATAGTCGAATCGTAAGAAACCAGTACATTCAGACTGAAATTCTCGTCAGGTAGTACAATAATAGAAGAACCAGTCGTTTCATCCCGGAACTCAATTTTAGACTTGATAATATAAAAGTCTTTGACGGCATTTTGTTCTACTGTTCCTACACGTTCTATTTCTTGTACGTAATATTGTGCACTACCATCTAAAATAGGAAATTCCGGTCCGTTAACTTGGATCAGGCAGTTATCAATGCCCAATGCGTAAAGGGCTGCCATACCATGTTCAATGGTGCTTACTTTGACTCCATTTTTCGACAATACAGTACCACGGGTGGTTTCTGTTACATTGTCGGCTACTGCGTCGATAGTTGGTTGTCCTTCTACGTCAATGCGTTGGATTTTATATCCGTGATTGTCCGGAGCTGGATTGAATGTTACAGTGAGATCAAGTCCAGTGTGAAGACCTTTCCCGCTCAGTGAAAAGCTATCTTTCAGCGTTTTTTGTTTCAGCATTGGTTACTTATTTACTTATTTAATAGTTGTTTTAATTCTTCTATTTCTTTGCGCAAGTTACGCAGTTCTTTCTGCATATCCGGCAGGCTTCTTTGTGCAATGGATGATTTGAAATATTGCTTCAGTTCCATAGGAGGAGTTCCGATAAGCTGGCTACCGGACTTGATGTCTCCCGGCACACCTGATTGTGCGCCTAATCCAACTTTATCTCCTATTTTAGCATGTCCTGCAATACCTACCTGACCACCGATCATACACCATTCACCCACTTTGGTAGAACCGGCAATTCCGGCTTGCGCAGCCATAACGGTATGCGAACCTATTTCATCATTGTGTGCTATTTGTATCAGATTGTCTAACTTGACACCGCTGTGTACTACCGTAGCTCCCATTGTAGCACGGTCTACACACGTATTAGCACCTATATCTACTTTATCTTCCAGAATAACAATTCCGATTTGCGGAATCTTATCATATCCGTTCGGAGTGGGAGCAAAACCAAATCCGTCAGCTCCGATCACTGCACCCGAATGAAGGATACATTCATTACCTATGCGGCAGTCATGATAAACATTTACATTGGAGTAAAGCAGGCAACTGTTGCCTATCTTCACGCCGTCTCCAACGAAAGTGTGGGGGTAAATTTGAGTATTATCTCCAATCACGGTATTTTCACCGATATAGGCAAAAGCACCGATGTATACATTCTCACCAATTTTGGCGCTGGGTGCAACGAAAGCTAATGAATCTATCCCTTGTTTCTTAGGCTTGCTCATCTCATAAAGATTGAGCAATTTAGCTAGACTTTCGTATGCATTGTCTACTTTGATAAGAGTAGCTTTAATTTCGTGTTCGGGAGTGAAGTCCTTATTAACCAAGACAATGCTTGATTGTGTTTCGTAGATGTAAGGTGTATATTTGGGATTTGACAGGAAAGAAATTGCTCCGGGCATTCCCTCTTCAATTTTAGCGAATGTGTGTACCGTAGCGTTTTCGTCTCCAATGATTTCCCCTTGGATAAATGCTGCAATTTGCTTAGCCGAGAACTCCATGTCTTTTATTTAAAATTTAATTAGTTCACAAATAACGGATTTTTTTTTCAGATTTCCGTGTTATTGCATGAATATTTTATACTTATCTGTGTAATCTCTGATAGCAGAGATAGTATTTCTTTACCTTTTTGGACAATAATGAGATGTTCAGCATGTCCGATGCTTCGGCAATATTTTTGATAGTGCCGTCTTTGTAGATAATATCAATACTGTCATCTGCCGGGTCATACATATTCTTTTCGATGCTGGGGGTAGAGACAAAATAGTTCGCTTCGGAAAGGGTTATGCCTAGTTGCTGGCTGATGTGCAAAGTTAATTCTTTTTTTCTGTCCTCACTAATAGGTTCCGACGAAATTTCCACTTTAAAGATATTTCGGTTTATCATTCCCGTGCTTAAAGTGGAAAGTACCTTATCTGTGTGGGTGCTCCACACTTTCAAGGCTGTCCATATATCATTGTCGTCCAGCTGGATAAAATTCTCCAGACAGTCGGGGTTGTTATAGAATTCCGTTGGATTGATATCATTGTAAAGGAAAAAACGTAATGCAGGAGATGCAAACAGTTCCACTCCTTGTGAAGCCAGTTCTTTGGCACGCAAGAGAGTACTAATCAGCATCTTTTCGTATGCCACAGACGTCTTATGCAGGTATACTTGCCAGTACATCAGGCGACGTGCCGTGAGGAAATTCTCGATAGAATAGATCCCTTTGGATTCGACAACCAAACGGTCATCCGCTACATCAAGCATTTTGATGATTCGGGCAGAGCCGATGTTACCTTCCGTTACGCCTGTATAAAAGCTGTCGCGGCGAAGATAATCAAGTCGGTCCATATCCAACTGACCGCTTACGAGTTGATGCAGAAAGCGTTTCGGGTATTCGTCCTTGAAGATTTGAATGGCAAGACTCAGCTGGCCGTTCATCTCTTTGTTCATCCGTTCCATCAACATAAGAGAAATCTCTTCGTGCGAGACTCCTTTTACAATCGTGTCTTCCAGTACATGCGAGAAAGGGCCGTGTCCTATATCATGCAACAGGATGGCAGCCTGCACGGCCTCCGCTTCACTATCAAAGATAAAATTGCCTTTGGAGGCCAGTTGGGTGATAGCTTCACTCATCAGGTGAAAAGCACCTAAGGAGTGTTGGAAGCGGGTGTGTTGTGCACCGGGGTACACAACAGATGATAATCCTACTTGCTTGATGCGGGTAAGACGCTGCAAAAGGGGATGCCGTACTATATCGTACAGTAACCCCTTTGGAATATTGATGAACCCGAATACGGGGTCGTTAATTATCTTTCTTTCGTAAGGCATTCGTTTTCTTTAGAGATCCTTTTTCCCTTTTCAGAGAATTGCTTTGAGTTGTTCAGCCATTTGTGCTTGCACTTCTTGTGCGGCGGTGCGGGCAGCTTCTGCAAATTTCTCTGTTTTATCTACGTAGATAATACCACGCGACGAGTTAACAATCAATCCGCATGTACTGTTCATACCATATTTGCAAACTTCTTCGAGTGAACCGCCTTGTGCTCCCACGCCTGGTACGAGAAGGAAATGGTTCGGGACAATCTTGCGGATGTCCTCAAAAGCACGTCCTTGAGTAGCACCTACCACATACATCATGCGGTCATCGCCAGCCCATTCCTGTGATTTGCGTAATACTTTCTCGAACAGACGTTCGCCGTTTACGTCTTCTGTCAATTGGAAGTCATGAGATCCTTTGTTGGAAGTCAATGCCAACAGGATCACCCATTTGCCTTCGTAGGTAAGGAACGGAGTAACGCTGTCTTCACCCATGTAGGGGGCTACTGTTACAGAGTCGATATCCAATTCTTCAAAGAATGTGCGGGCATACATTGCAGAAGTATTTCCGATGTCACCACGCTTTGCGTCAGCGATGATGAATTGATCCGGATAGTTATCTTTGATATATTTTACTGTCTTTTCAAATGCGATCCATCCTTTTACACCCATGCTTTCATAGAAAGCCAGATTGGGTTTGTAGGCGATACACAAATCAGCTGTCGCGTCAATGATTGCTTTGTTGAATGCAAAGATCGGATCTTCTTCTTTCAACAGATGTTCCGGGATTTTCTTGATATCAGTATCAAGTCCTACACAAAGGAATGATTTTTTGCGCTTTATGTTTTCAAATAATTGTTGCTTATCCATCTTGTTATTTACTATTTTGCAATTTACTATTTACTATTTTAAGAAACCGTTCTCAACTCTCAATTCTCAACTCTCCACTTCTCTAAAGTTCGCTTTCTTTCAGGCGTTCTGCATTTTCCGCTACGATCAGATGGTCGATACAATCCTGGATATCCCCGTCCATGAAGGCTGCCAGATTATAGATTGTATAGTTGATGCGGTGGTCGGTGATACGTCCCTGGGGATAGTTGTAAGTTCGTATTTTGGCTGAACGGTCTCCGGTAGATACCATTGTCTTACGTTTGGAGGCAATGTCATCGATATATTTCTGATGTTCTTTGTCGTAGATAAAAGTACGGAGACGGGCCAAGGCGCGCTCTTTATTTTTCGGCTGGTCGCGTGTCTCGGTACATTCGATAAGGATTTCTTCGGCAATACCGGTGTTCGGGTTCTTCCAGATATAGCGCAGACGTACTCCGGATTCTACCTTGTTTACATTCTGTCCGCCGGCACCGCCGCTTCGGAAAGTGTCCCATTTGATTTCTCCTTCGTTGATGACTACATCGAATTCTTCAGCTTCGGGAAGCACGGCCACGGATGCGGCTGAAGTGTGAACACGTCCTTGCGTTTCCGTCGCAGGAACACGCTGTACGCGGTGTACTCCCGATTCGTATTTTAAAATTCCGTATACATTATCGCCTGTCACACTACAAACAATTTCTTTGAATCCACCGGCTGTCCCTTCGTTCGCATTGGAGACTTCCATTTTCCAACCTTTGGTTTCACAGAATTTGGCATACATACGGAAGAGGTCGCCGGCAAAGATAGCTGCTTCGTCGCCTCCTGCACCTCCGCGGATTTCGAGAATAGCGTTCTTGCTGTCTTGCGGATCGGCAGGGACAAGCATCAGTTTGATTTCTTCTTCCAATACCGGAAGGCGCTCTTGACTATTGTCCATTTCTTCTTTCGCCATTTCGCGCATTTCAGCGTCCGATTCATTGGCAAGGATATTTTTAGCTTCTTCAATATTACCCAGTAATTGGATATATTCTTTCCTTGCTTTCATCAAGTCGTCTAATTCCTTATATTCTTTAGTCAACTTGACATAACGTTTCTGGTCGGCAATCACTGCCGGGTCTGTGATAAGGGTAGATATTTCTTCAAAACGGGCTACGAGTCCGTCTAATTTTTCTAGTATGGTACTATTGTCTGCCATTCTTTAATATCTAAATTCTCCGAATTCGCTCTTAATGATTAATTCTGTTTGCTCGCATGCTTCAACACGTCCTACAATCTGTGCCGGGATACCGAATGACTCGGAGATAGCTATCACTTTTTCTGCATGTTCCGGTGACAGGTAGACTTCAAGACGATGTCCCATATTGAATACCTTGTACATTTCTGCCCAGTCCGTACCGCTTTGTTCCTGGATCGTTTTGAATAAAGGAGGAACAGGGAAAAGATTATCTTTTACTACGCGTACGTTTTCTACAAAATGCAGAACTTTAGTTTGTGCACCACCGGAGCAGTGTACCATTCCGTGGATTTCCGGACGCAATGCATCAAGCAATTTTTTGACTACCGGTGCGTATGTACGAGTAGGAGAGAGTACTAACTTACCTGCATTAATTGGAGAATCTTCCACGCTGTCTGTTAGTTTTAATTTACCGGAATAAACTAACTCTTCAGGAACTGCAGCATCATAGCTTTCCGGATATTTTTCAGCAAGATATTTTCCGAATACGTCGTGGCGGGCACTTGTTAAACCATTACTGCCCATACCGCCATTGTATTCTTTCTCGTAAGTAGCTTGTCCGTAAGAAGCCAGACCAACGATCACGTCACCCGGACGAATATTGGCATTGTCGATAACGTCTGAACGTTTCATGCGGCAAGTTACGGTAGAGTCAACGATGATGGTACGTACCAAATCGCCGACATCAGCAGTTTCACCACCGGTTGCATATACGCCTACACCCATTTCACGGAGTTCGGCCAGCAATTCGTCTGTTCCGTTGATGATGGCGGAGATTACTTCTCCGGGAATCAACAGTTTGTTACGTCCAATAGTAGATGAAACAAGGATATTGTCTACGGCACCTACACAAAGCAGGTCGTCGATATTCATAATCAATGCATCCTGCGCAATACCTTTCCAAACGGACAAATCACCCGTTTCTTTCCAGTACATATAAGCGAGAGATGATTTGGTTCCGGCACCATCGGCATGCATAATATTGCAATATTCCGGGTCACCTCCCAATATGTCCGGGATAATTTTGCAAAACGCTTTTGGAAAGATTCCTTTGTCGATGTTCTTGATGGCGTTGTGCACATCTTCTTTTGATGCGCTTACTCCACGCATCATGTATCGTTGATTACTCATGAGTTATAGAATTATATTGTATACGGCTGCAAAAGTACAGCTTTTTTTTGGTACAGCCTAGAAAAACAGTCAGGTAAATTCCGGAGTAAACTTTCGATTATCATACGGCTATGCGTGTAAAGCCAAGATTATAATGCATATTTTATATGTTCACTCCAGATTGAATCAATCAGTTTTCCGACTGTGGCATGGCACCTTAAACTATATTCACTGATGTTTATATTGTACTTTTCAAGCAATGCTTTTCTTAAATCAGCATACTGAATTTCTGCAACATAGAAACCTGTATTAAGTGTTATTAGTTTTCCCTTGCAGAAAGGGCGAACGAAATTGAATACATCATTTTTAGAACTGAACTTTCTCTTCTTTTGAGCTGGCGGAAGTGTATTGGGAATTATAGAAGTCTTTCTTTCCCATATTGCATTAACAAGATTTCCTATGGTAAATAGATTACTGATTGCTTTCTCACTATATGTTAATTCATAATCTTTATCTAAGATTTGAATTAAAGGATATATACGTAAACCTGCAGTGATGATATTGGTGTCAAGAGTTATTAAAGATCCTGTACATAAACTTCGAACCAATCCAAATACATCATTCTTGTTCTTGAATGCTTTGTTTTTATTTGAATTTACTACAGACGAATTTCCTGATGCCATATTTGTAGATCTGTTGACAGAAGGCGCTTCTTGTTTGGGTACGATAGGCTTTGATTGAGGTTGTGTTTTGACTTTTTGCTCTGCTAAAAGATCCTCATATTCTTTCTGTACTTTTCTAGCTTTAGTTTGTTCATCGGACAGGCGTTTTTGTAATTGTTTGTTTTCTTCTATAGAACACAATAAACGCTTCTCTTTATCGCGTAAATCATTTTTTATTTTTTCATTTTCTCTTGTGCTTTCTATTATGGAAAACTCTAATTCTTTGATTCGAGAATCTGATTCTTTATTTAGGATTTGCATCTGCTTGATTTCAATCTTAGCTTTTTGTATGGCAGATTCATTCTTTTTTAAATTCTCATTCATACTATTGCAATCTTCGGTAGCCTGCAAAAGAGAACGTTGCAATCGTTGATTTTCGATTTCTAAATTACTTTTTATGGTCTGCAGTTCGCTCACCATATTTATACTACGCCAATTGGTTCGCGCTACAGACAATTGTTTCTCATCCAATTGATAAGTGTCATTTCCATCAATGTAGTATAATATAGGAAAAGTCCAACCACATCTGCTGCAAAAATTAGAAGATATTGACACTTCCTTATCACATATAGGGCATATCTTGGTTGTATTTCCTATATATGTTTGTTTTTCAAATATTTGGTTGACTACATCTATTTGTTGTAAAGTCAAACGTTGACAGTCTTTTGCCAAAATGCTGATTTCTTCTTTTATCTTTTCCTTCTTTGCTTCAGCCTCTTTCTCTTGTCTAAGCTTTTCTTCTTCCCGTTGTTTTTGGGCAATATCTTCTTTGACTTTATTAATGGCACGGAGCAAATCTTTTAATGCATTTTGGGGATTTTCTTGATAATCGATATAATCTAATGGACGTATCAGAAGTTTAAATTTTTTGTTGTACTGGCAATTATCTATTTTTACAGGAATGATTGCTTTTTCTCCATCCAAAGCTTCGAATATTTCGCCCGCAGTCCATATCGATTCATTTGAATGTTTGGAGGATATAAATATGAGCATCTTAGATTCAGCTATTGCGCCTGTGATAATTTCAATGAACTCTTGTCCACTGTAAATTCCGTCTTTATCGAACCAGTAGGTAATACCATTTTCATCGAATACATTTTGGATTTCCGCTATGGCATTACCAGGTATTACATTGTAGTTTTCATCAACGTAATCTCTGCGTGAATAGCTTATAAAAACATCGTATTTGTATTTCATGTTATATTGTATTTACTAAAATGTGACCTCTGATTTATAGTGCGAATATACTCTTTTTGAGTGGAATAAAGAATAACAAAGAAATATTTTGTGAAAAAAAAGACGACATAAAGTAGTGTTCGATATTAGTACTTAAAATAGTTGTTGAAAATTTGATAATTAATTGATTCTCTATTGAAACAGATACTTGATTATTTCCAAGCGAATGCTTTAAGATTGCATCACGAATATAATGATTTAATGCTGTAAAATGACATTTGTGATTAAATGGAAAATAAATGTACTTTTCTATTAGAAAACCATGCTTATCTGGGCCATCTTTTGTAAAATGTGAGGTGGATATAAATAAAAATAGTGGGAAAGTTTCTTCTTTTCCCACCAGCTAAAGATTTATTTATATTGCTAAGTATCTCTAAATGTAAAATATAAAGATCGATTTAGCCTCTTTTTAGAATTCTACCTTCGGAGCCTTCTCACTTCCTTCTTCTGCTTCAAAATATGCTTTCTTATCAAAGCCGAACATTCCTGCAAAGATATTTTTGGGGAAACGGCGGATATTGGTGTTATAAGCCTGTGCAGCATCATTGAAATTTTTGCGCGCTACATTGATACGGTTTTCAGTTCCTTCCAGTTGAGCCTGTAATTCCAGGAAGTTTTGATTAGCTTTTAAGTCCGGATAATTCTCGGTAATAGCTAATAACTTGCCCAGTGCTGATGTTACAGCACCTTGTGCCTTTTGGTATTGCGCCAACTTTTCTGGTGTCAGATCGGCAGCGTCCACTTTAATTTGAGTTGCTTGGCTACGTGCGGCAACAACTCCTTCCAATGTTTCCTTCTCATGTGTTGCATATCCTTTCACGGTGTTTACCAGATTAGGAATCAAGTCGGCACGACGTTGGTATTGAGTTTCTACATTTGCCCATTGACCACTTACATTCTCGTCCATAGTAACCAGACCGTTATATACACTTACTGCCCATATGACAAGGATAGCCACAACGGCTAAGATGATAATAATTGACTTCTTCATGTTTCTTGTTTTTATTGAATTTGATAATTTGTTTTCTACTTATTTTCTTTAGAAACGAGAACCGGCGCCGCCGCCACCGCCCATTCCTCCGCCAAAGCTGCCTCCGCCAAAGCTGCCTCCACCGAAACCGCCTCCGCCTCCGAAACTACCTCCGCCGAAGCCTCCAATAAATGGACCACCTCCGCCACCTCCCCGGTGGTGGTAATCATTATCATAACTTTGTTGGCGGCGTATGATGGTATGTCCGCAGTTTCTACATGTATAGGTAACATCCTCGGTTTTCACCCCGTTAATTCGGGATACGACAGCACTTCCGCTTCTCTGTAATTGATGTTTACCACAATTCGGACAACGGCTTTGTTTGCGTGCCGAAAAGAAAGCAAGACCTCCGCCAATAGCAATAAAACAAAGAATGGCAAGAACAAAATCAAAAGAACCACCGCTGTTCGAATCGGAGAGAGCATCATTTTCCATAGAACCGTCAAGCCGCTGACAAGTCGCTTTTAGGCCGGCCACCATTCCGGCATCCCAATTTCCGTCTTTCAGGTAAGGAATCATATATCTGGTTTGAATCCTTTTACAGATCGCATCGGGGAGCACTCCTTCCAAACCATAACCGGTATAAAACTGGATACAACGTTGATCTGTAACCAACAAAATAACCAATCCGTTATTTTTATCTTTCTTCCCTACACCCCATTTATTAAGTAACTGATGGCAGAAGTTGAAACAATCTTCTTCTCCGATTGATGGAACTACGGCAACCACCGTTTCAATTCCTGTTTGTTGTTCCAAGGCATAAAGCATGGAGTCTATACTGTCACAAGCTGCCTGTGAAAGTATGCCGGCCGGGTTGCAAACATATTGCATTTTGTTTTGCAGGTGAACTTTTGGGAGGTTGTCCACCGTGTATACTTTCTCTTGAGCTTGTAGTGGGAACAGAAGAAAAGTAGCTAGTATAAAAGTCAATATTGATTTCATAACGATTATTTTACGTTTGCAAATATAGAAACTTTTTCTGTTATGAATCTAAAACTCCTTGTTATAATAGGTTTAATGAATGTATCGCCCGACGAATGCACGGACTCGGTCGGTGTATTCCTGTTTATTCTCTTTGTATGAAACTGCATGAGCCGCTCCTGGAACAATCCATAGTTCTTTGGGTCCCGGTTTGGCTTCGTAGAGCGAATATACCATCCAGGTAGGCACATACGTGTCTTTATCCCCGTGAATAAACAGCATCGGAAGCTGTGATTTGGCTACTTGTTTCAGTGAGGAAGCCTCTTTAAAATTCCATCCATATTTCTTCTCGCAAAGCCAGCTTGTGGTATACATGAGTGGAAAAGGGGGAAGGTGGAAACTAGCTTTAAGCTCATGTGAGAATTCGTCCCATACACTGGTGTAGCCGCAATCTTCCACAAAGCATTTAACAAATGGTTTCTGTTCCTCACCGGACACCATCATGGTTGTCGCACCTCCCATTGAAATGCCGTGTACAACCATTTGTGTACTATCTCCGAAAATCTCATTGGCAATGTTCATCCATTGCAATACGTCCCAACGGTCTTTCCATCCCATCTGGATGGCTGGGCCTTCACTTTCTCCCTGATGTTGCAGGTCGGGAAGTAATATGTTATATCCTAAATCTCGATTATACAGATAACCAATCATAAACATACGGATAGCATTATCTGTATGTCCATGCACAATGACTGCTGTCTTACTGGTGGGTTGGGGAGCAGCAACATAATACGCATGAAGTTGTATTCCGTGCGGATTGATGATGAATGTATCTTTCAGTGCATCCACTTGTTTCAGGCTGTCCACCCATGGACGTAGGAAAGGGTAGTTTCTATACATGAAGGGATAAGAGTCAGCATCTTTAGACAAAATCTTGGCATTCGGAGTCAATGAAAAGTTTAACATATAAAAACTTCCTCCGATGGTGCAGCCGGTCAATGCCAGCATGATAATAATGATGCTATATACAACTTTTCTCCTCATAAAAACTCTCTCTAATCCTTATTTATGCCATATCTCCCATGCGGCAAATGCCTGGAGCAGCAGCATTTCCAGACCGTTTTTAACAACAGCCCCTTGTGCTTCTCCTTTTTTCATGAACAGCGTAACATTCGGATTATATAACAAATCATAGAGCAAATGGTTTGGAGTCAGTAGCTCATAAGGAATATTAGGGCAGAAATCTACCTTAGGAAACATACCTACGGGAGTACAGTTGACGATGATTGTATATTCTGCCATAATTTCGGGAGTCAGTTCCTCATAAGTCAGCATATCATCGGCTTTGTGGGTGCGTGATACGAATATACTTTCAATACCCAGGTTTTTCAGCCCGTGGTAGACGGCTTTGGAAGCTCCGCCGGTACCCAGAATCAATGCTTTTTGGTGATGAGGCTGCAATAAAGGTTGAATGGATTGAGTAAATCCGATGATGTCGGAGTTGTAGCCAACCAGTTTGACTTTCCCTTTCTGCTGGCGGATGATTTTAATGACATTCACAGCACCTATCTTTGCGGTATCACGGTCGAGTTCATCCAAAAAAGGAATCACTTGTTCTTTGTAGGGGATAGTCACATTAAGCCCGCATAAATTGGGATTCTCTTCGATAACTTCCATGAAGTTATTAATGCTGGGAATTTCAAAATTCACATACTCTGCATTGATACCTTCGGATTTGAATTTCTCATTAAAGTATCCGATAGAAAAAGAATGTCGCAGAGGGTAGCCGATTAAACCATATTTTTCCATAATCATTTATTGCTTAGTTGGGTTATTGGGTTTACTTTTTAGAAGACGTACTATTTCTTTTACTTTACCGTCAGGGTATTTGTCTTTATAGTATTCCGTCAAATCTTCGTATATCCAGAAATTATAAGGGCGGCCGATAAAGATATTGAAAGTGTTAGATGACTTCTCGCCGTCAATGCCTAATTTCAATTTTATATGGTTGTATATTTGGTCGTCAGGAGGAATAAGTCTGCAAGTTTTGGCTATTTCAGTCGTTATTCCATACATACCATGAGCTTCTGCTTCTTCGATTGCGAATTCCTTTTTTGTTATAGGAAAGCCATCAGAATTGAGTAATGTATATGTACCGGAGTTCTTTTCCTGAATAGATATACTGTATGATTCTCCATTGGTATAGGGAGATTTACTCTCTAAATCGGCTTTTATTTTTTCTTTAATTTCGTCCGTTTCTACATCTATGCCATATTCTACGGCAACGATATCGAATTTCTGTTCAGATTGAGAGGGGGGGCTGGTAATTACTAAACCTTGTTTCTGGTCAATTTCTTGTCCGTTCAGGCAGAATTTCCGGTCGAATACGGGTTCTTTCTTTGATTTCCAGGTCAGTTTACTGGAAAAAGTGATGACAGATGGTTCTTTTCCGTCATTCCAGTCTATTTCTACTTTCTCATTATCGAATGTATGATCGCCATTGAATTCCCCGAAAGTCAGATAATATTTTCCGTCTTTGCTTACTCCTGTTTGCAGACCTGTGAAATAGGCCATATAAGCTCTGGTGCGTTCGTTTAGCGGAGCATCTTTTTCGTAAGTCTCCCCTTTGTAGATCGCTTTTATTCCTTGATTGGCGATAGAGCCTTTGGTGAGTGGATTCAGTAAGTCATTGCCTTGAGCATCCTGTACTGAAATGTAAAGAACTATGGGAGCAAAATCCCATATTAGGTCATCTCCTCCATTGTTTGCCGGATCACAAGAGGTGAAATTGATACAACAAAAAATGCAGAGTAGAAATAGTCCAATTGATTTTGTTGTTTTCATAAGGTTACATTATTAGGTTATTTGGTTGCGGTATAAAGAGTGCAGATACCAAAGGTCAGCCGTTTGAAGTTGACTTCGCTAAAACCGGCTCGGGCGATGACTCCTTTCATGACTTCCCCTTGAGGAAATACTTTGATGGTGTCCGGCAGATAGCGGTAGGCACTGTTATCTTTGGATAGAAGCTTACCCAATAATGGAATGACGACTTTAGAGTAGATGGAAAACAGTTGTTTCATCGGGAAGCGGTCCGGAGTGGTAAGTTCCAGAATAACAAGATGACCGCCCGGTTTCAGTACGCGGCACATCTCGGAGAGCCCTTTGTCGAGGTCTTCGAAGTTGCGGATACCGAAAGCTACAGTAATAGCGTCAAAATCATTGTCGGCAAAAGAGAGTGAAGTGCAGTCCTCCCGGGCAAAAGATATTTTATCCGACAGTCCTTCCTTTTTTACTTTTTCACGTCCCACATTCATCATACCTTCCGAGATGTCCGTGCCGATTAGTTCGGCAGGTTGCAGTTTGCGGCAGGCGAGGATGGCAAAATCCCCTGTACCGGTCGCTACATCCATCATTCGCTGCGGTTGAAAAGGGTGTAACCAGGCAATAGCTTTTTTGCGCCAGCTGCGGTCGATACCTAAAGATAAGGTATGGTTCAGCTTGTCGTAGGCATGTGCGATGTTGTCGAACATACGTTCCACTTGCTCGGTCTTTTTTCCTTCTTCGTCGTAAGGCTTGATATGTTGTTGCGGGTAATCCATTTTTTAGTTGATAGTTGATAAATGATAGTTGATAGTTGAAGAAGATAGTTGATAAATGATAGTTGGAAGATGACAGAGTTAATAGTTATATGCGATAAGCTGCATATTAACTATCATTTATCATCTATCAACTATCATTTATTATCTGTCATTTATCGCTTATCAGCTGTTCAAAAAAGTTTCGACGTTTTTGAATATACGTTCAGCGATATTGCTAGTATCTTCTTTCACGAATTTCTCACCGGTGATGTTTTCGAACAATTCGATGTAGCGGTCACTGATACTTTGTACGATAGCCGGAGTCATTTCCGGTACTTTCTGACCGTCTTTGCCTTGGAAGCCGTTTTCCATCAACCATTCGCGAACGAATTCTTTAGAAAGTTGTTTCTGCGGTTCGCCTTTTTCGAAACGTTCCTGATAACCTTCAGAGTAGAAATAGCGGCTTGAATCCGGAGTGTGGATTTCGTCCATTAGGTAGATAGTGCCATTGTGCTTACCGAATTCGTATTTTGTATCTACGAGGATCAGTCCGCGCTCTGCTGCGATTTCAGTACCGCGTTTGAAAAGGGCTAATGTATATTTTTCGAGAATTTCATACTCTTCCGGAGTAGCCAGTCCTTGTTTTAGGATTTCTTCTTTAGAGATGTCTTCGTCGTGCAATCCCATTTCAGCTTTCGTAGTCGGAGTAACGATGGGTTCCGGGAATTTCTGGTTTTCGCGCATTCCGTCCGGCAACTTCACGCCGCAAATTTCGCGTACGCCGCTTTTGTAAGTACGCCATGCGCTACCACACAGGTAACCGCGTACAATCATTTCTACCGGAAAACCTTCACACAATACGCCTACCGTTACCATTGGGTCCGGAGTAGCCATTTTCCAGTTCGGACAGATGTCAGTAGTGGCATCGAGGAATTTAGCTGCAATCTGGTTCAGCATTTGTCCTTTGTAAGGAATACCTTCAGGAAGTACTACGTCAAAGGCCGAAATACGGTCGGTTGCTACCATGACGAGTTTTTCGCCGTTGATGTTGTACACATCGCGCACTTTTCCGTGGTACACGCTTTTCTGTCCCGGAAAGTTGAAATCTGTTTTTGTTAATGCTTTCATTGTCTTTATTATAATTACAAATTACAAGTTACAAATAACAAGTCGCAATAGGATTTCGAATCTAAAGACGATTAGTCTTTGGCCAGTTTCACCGGACGTTCGCCGTTGATAACCAGTTGTTCGTTTTTCCGTTTCTCCCGTTCGGCTTTCGCTTCTTTGTCGAATTTTTCGTAAGCATCCACGATACGTTCCACCAGTTTATGGCGTACGATATCTTTTTTATTCAGTTCAACAAAACTGATACCTTTCACTCCCTTTAAGATGCGGAGAGCTTGCACCAATCCCGATGTTTGTGAAGCGGGGAGGTCAATCTGTGTCATGTCTCCCGTCACAATCATTTTGGTGTTCATACCCATACGGGTGAGGAACATTTTGATTTGCTGTGTGGTAGTATTCTGGGCTTCGTCCAAAATGACGACCGCATCATTCAGCGTGCGTCCGCGCATAAAGGCTAACGGGGCAATCTGGATAATGTTCAATTCCATGTATTCCTTTAACTTGGCAGCAGGTATCATATCTTGCAGGGCATCGTATAAAGGTTGCAGGTATGGGTCGATCTTATCTTTCATGTCGCCGGGCAGGAAACCGAGCTTTTCTCCGGCTTCTACGGCGGGGCGGCTAAGGATGATTTTTTTGATTTCTTTATTCTTCAATGCACGTACGGCGAGGGCGATAGCGGTGTATGTCTTTCCCGAACCTGCCGGACCGATGGCAAATACCATATCATTCTTGGCGAATCCTTCTACCAGTTTCAACTGGTTTTCACTTCGGGGGATGATAGGTTTTCCTGTGACACTGAACACAATCACGTTTCCTGTCTGTTCTGCTTGCGGCGCATTTCCTTTTATAATGTCAATGATAACTTCTTCTTTCAGTGAATTATATTCGGCGCAGTACTTTTCAAGTTTGGTGATATTTTCTTCGAAGGCACACATTTCTTCCTCGTCGCCCAGCACTTTGATGACATTGCCTCGGGCAACTATGCGTAGCTTTGGATATAAAGCTTTAATTAACTGTATGTTGGCGTTGTTTACGCCGTAAAAAATAACCGGATCAATGTCCTCAAGAACAATCAGCTTCTCTATCATTAAGTTGTATTAAAGAAAAATTTCTGCAAATTTAATGAAACGTTTTGGATTCTCTGATTGTTTGGAGGTGAATTTTACTGCAATTTACATTCATCTTCCGTTCATCGGGCAGTAATATGGAAACAACCTTGCTTCAGTTCGTATTTGATATAGCATTTTTCAGCTTGTCGTAGATCTCTTAAAACTTCGGATAGAACAAGTTTCAGTGTGTCGGCACTCACGTCCTGCATAGGGCGACCGTCTTTATCTTCCACTTTCTTAAAACGTTTCCAACTAACATCAAAAGTAGCCCCGAAACAATGTGCCGAGTTGGCGGAGGCATTTCCATTGCGACGGCGGAGACGTTTCACATCGTTTTCAGTACGTAGTACGGAGGTGATGATTACCTGATTGGGATTCAGCCCTTTGGCAGCCAATGAATCGAGAAAGTTGGAGCCGATTGTATCGAGCAATGCGCTGGCACGTGGAACGAGGTAGGGAATGGAATGTGTCAATGAATCCACTGCATAAAATTCATTATCAGTGATATGAGTCAACTTTTCTTTCATTGCTTCCGCTTCCTCTCGGTCTGCCAGCGGGCTAATACCTATCTTTTTAGCGACTTCCAGATGTGCATCGTTCAAATCAGGGAAAGAACGTTTGTAACTGACAACGCCACGAATATTGTGCGGCTTGTTCAATTTCAGTGACATGTCTTTCTTTTTGCAGCTTGAAGTAAGCGTTGTAAGCCCAATAACAAGTAAAAATAGCGGTAATATGCGAAGCTTGTAAGTAGTCATTTTGTATTTTTTGCCCGCAAATATACGCTATTTTTTCATACGTTCTATGTTTTGCATTATTTTCCGCCTCATATCTTTTACGGGTCACTCTAAAATATTTTCCGGTATTTCCGGACGGGTATCAAGAGTGCCTATAATGGTATAATCCGTGTTATCTATTGTTGTCTTCAGCGTTGGTATTATTAAATAATCACTTCTAGTAAGAGCCTTGTTAATAAGTTGCTCCCAATCTATCTTTAAATATCTTTGTATAAGATTGATAACTGCATTTACACTTGTAACTCCATCAAATAGTTCAAATCTTAATTTGTGAGGGGTGGGAGGGGTTGATGCATCCGTGAAATTTCCTTGTTCGTCAGATGCATAATTTAATGTTAAATAAGGTATGGCGTATGTAGGAGATGAGTTGCCGAAACCATTTTCTAATTTGACTGAAAAATCGTATGTTCCTTTGGCTATCGGATTTTGGGATAGTTCGTTTTTGGAGTCGCTATATCGGAAGAAATAGCAATCTTTAGATTCATTGTTAATCAAATAGACCACAGTGCCATTGGACAGTGCCGGATGATTACTTTCTTTTATTGCGTATGCCAAATAACTGTCTATAATTTTAATTTTTAATTCAACTATTTCGTTGGTGATATTATCTTTTACTTTCACCTTTGTTTCTCCTTTCTTTTTGGGGGTAACTTTTAAACTTCCCATTCCTATTGAGCTGGATAAATCTACATCGATGCTTAAAATATCAGTTTCTTCTACAGTCACGGTATAGTCTCTGTTTCCACCTCTAATGGTAATATCTGTTGCTCTTAATAAAGGTTGTTCGTAATACTCTTTTTCAAAGGATAAAGGATATATCTTTTCTTCATTATTATTGCCACAGCTAAAAAAGATAATTGTACAGAGGAATGACAGTAGTGCTCCAAGTAAATGTTTTGTTTTCATGATTATTTTGTTTTATAGTTTTGCAGGAGAGATATAGTCTTATAAGTTCCTGTGTTGACGTTGGAGGCAAATATAAAGATTTTATCGATATGTTGGAGTAAATAGTGTATTTATTTCCTGTCCTCCAGCTATTTTCATACATTTGTAGCGGTTTATAAAAATAGGCCACTTTCCCACTAAACATAACACACATGAAAACAGATTTCGATTACAATTCTATGCCCGTTAGCTTCGCTCATTGCTTGAATGGACATTGTTTGCGTGCGGACAAATGTTTGCGGCGACAAGTAACTCTCCGAATGCCGAAAGAGCGGGCTGCTGTAATGGTTATTAATCCCGAACATGTCACTTCCGATGGTGTAGACTGCACTTACTTTATTGATGAAAAGCCGGTGTTGTTTGCACGGGGTATGAAACATTTGCTGGATCGGGTGCCGCTTGCTGATGCCACCGTTATCAAACGACAGATGATAGCCTACTTTGGCAAAACGATCTATTACCGTTGTTGCAACAAGGAGCGGCTGATTAAACCGAAGGAGCAGGAATACATACAGGGACTTTTCCGCAGGCGGGGAGTTACAGAAACGCCTCAATTTGACGAATATATAGAATACTATGATCTTGGGTAAGTATATCCGTTAGTTCCGGTAGTCCCACATATTGTGGGAAAGTATTCTTTTATATTATGGGAATTTATTCCCGCAAAATAAGGGAATAAATTCCCTCCAGCTAGGGAATCTTTTCCCATAATATATGGGACTACCGGGGACTGTAATACCCTGATAATAGTTGACTGCCTTTTTTCTTATCTTCGGGTTGGGTTGACATTTATTATGTAGGTATTATATAGCAGTCCCGGTATGAGAAATGCATGATGAAAGTATGAGAAATACCGGTTTTTTATGACATTTCAGGCAAAATATTATGAGAAACAGCTTTTTGAAAAGTATTTCTCATAGTGCTATTGCTTTGAATTACAGGTAATTATTCTATGGATTATGAGAATATGAGAAATGATTTTGCAAAATCATTTCTAGTGGCGCGACATTCCGGGATTATTGTAATTGTATACAAAGAATGAGCGATATGGCTTCACGACTTATTACATATTTTGTGTTACATATTTTATGTAACATAAAGAACGTAATAAATCCGGAATGTTCAAAGAAGATTTATTCGAGTTATATATAAAAAACAAACGCTGATGAGAACAAGTAATCATGCTTTTCTCATCAGCGTATATTATGTTGGATTACAACTATTTCTTATCTTTTTTCTCGTCAGCTTTTGTTGCAGGCTTTTCCTCCGTTTTGCTTTCCGGATTGATAATACCCTTCACTGTTTCACCGATAGGAAGCTTGTCCAATACGCCAAGGCTCGGAGCTACTGTCTTTACTAATGTGTTCAGGAAATTGCTAGTTCCACCGTTTCCTCCGTCGAATACAGTGATATTTCCTAGGTTCATGTGTTCGAACGCCTTCACCTGTTCGCCGGCGATTTCCTTCCACTGGTCTACCATCTTATATTGGATAGCGATAGCTGGATTCGATTCAGCTGCTCTTACCATTGCTTCGAAACCTTCTGCTTCCGCAAGTAATGATTTCTTCTTACCTTCCGCTTCTGCTTCCAGTTTCAATTGGATAGCTTTTGCTTCCGCTTCGGCTTGTGCTAAAGTAGCCTTTGCGCGTGCTTCCGCTTCGCGGGTAATCTTTTCAGCGATGGCATTTGCTTGCAGGATAGCTTCCTGTCTGGCGATTTCCGCAGGAACAATCTTTTCAGCCTTCAATGAAGATTCCACTTTCCGTGCCTTAGCTTCTTCCACTTCCTTTTGCGCAATTTCGCGTGCAGTTTGTACGGCAGCTTCCGATTTTGCGGTAGCTTCACCTGCTTGCTTATCGGCATTAGCTTGTGTTACAGCTAGTTCAGCATTGGAAAGTGCTACCTCTTTCTGTGCGTCATTTCGTCCGATAGCAGCTTTCTTGGCAGCTTCCGCCTGTTTGATTTCCATATCCGAGTTTAGTTCGGCAACACGGCTTTCTTTTTCTGTATTTGCCTGCTCGATACGGATATTCTTTTCGGCTTCAGCCTTTGCTACTTGTGATTCTTTTTCTGCATTGGCAATGGCTACTTGTGAGATTCTGTCCTTATCTGCATTTGCAACGGAGATTTCCTGTAGTTTTTTGGTTTCTGCAATAGCAATATCCTGATCTTTGCGGGTTTCTGCTACTTTCGTTTCACGCTCCTTTATTTGATTGGCAATTTTGATAGCACCCAGCTTTTCCTGTTCTTCGATGTTAGCCTGTGCCTCGTTCAGTGCTTTACTTTCAGCTTCCTTACCTAAGTTGACAATGTAGTTGGCAGCGTCGCGAATATCACTGATGTTGATGTTCATCAGATACAAACCGAATTTGCGAAGTTCAGTATCAATATTATCTTTCACTTTAGCCAGGAACTTATCCCGGTCAGAATTTAATTCTTCGATAGTCATATCGGCGATCACCATACGCATCTGACCATATACAACATCAGTAATTAAGTTCTGCTTGTCATCCATCGTCAGACCCAGCATACGTTCTGCGGCATTCTGCATCACTTCGGGATCTGTGCTGATGGCTACGGTGATTGTAGTCGGCACATCTACACGAATATTCTGAGCGGATAGCGCACCGGTCAGTTTACATTCGATCTGCATGGGTTTCATGGACAGGAATTCGTAGCCTTGAATAATAGGCCATACGAAGGCTGCACCACCGTGGTATAGTTTTGCCGACTTTTTATCTCCTCCCGTTTTACCATATACGACGAGTACCTCGTCACTCTTACATTTGCGGTAACGGGAAAGGATACCAATGAAGGTAAGCAAAATGACTGCCACTAATATAGCAGCCATTATCAACATTTCTTGTGTCATAAAATTATGTATTTGAATAGTTATTGAATGAACAGTGTTCCGTCTTTGTAACTGGTGATGATTGTTCGGTCTCCAGTCTGGTATGTTTTTCCGGATTCGGAGATGACGTCTACTTCACGCATGGCTCCGTCCCGGGTGGTCTGTACAGTATATTTGCTGTCGCTTTGCTTGAAGTAGATGGTACATTCTCGTCCCACAAGTTGATCTGTCTGTTCAGAATGATTCACTTGTTGCAGTTGATAAGCTTTCTTATAGAGAAACCACACAGCGAGAACAAAGAAAAGACCCACCAGAATTCCGATGACATAACTTTGAATTTCAGTGTTTCCCGCTAAATACATGTACCAGCCGAATCCGATTCCAAAATGAGTTAGTCCTTTAAAAGAAACTACGCTACTGATGTCAGCATCTACGTCTACATCTGCATCTATGTCTCCGAAAAAGATGGATAGAACGAATTGGATTACAAATATTCCTGTTGTCACAAGGGCAATAATAAGGAAAATGGTACTACTCATAATTGTGAGGTATTAGTGAATCATGATTATTTTGTTCTCCAAATATACAGGTTTATGCGAATTATACAAAGATAAATGAGATAAAATGACTACTTTTGCGCGCGAAAACCCTAAAAAAGAGGAATTAGCGTGCAAAGGTATTTTATTTATTTGGCTTACGACGGAACCAACTATCACGGTTGGCAGATTCAACCGAATGGGATTAGTGTGCAGGAATGTCTGATGAAGGCATTGTCTACCTTTCTGCGTCGCGAAATTGAAGTAATAGGAGCAGGCCGGACGGATGCGGGAGTGCATGCCTCTCTGATGGTTGCTCATTTTGATTCCGATGAACTGTTGGATACTACTTCTGTTACTGATAAATTAAATCGTCTGCTACCTCCCGATATTTCCATTTATCGTGTTTGCCGGGTTCGGCCGGATACCCATGCCCGTTTTGATGCGACTGCGCGAACTTATAAATATTATGTGACGACATCGAAATATCCTTTTAACAGGCAATATCGCTGGCGTCTTTATAACCAGTTGAATTATGAACGCATGAACGAAGCAGCGCGTATCCTTTTCGAGTACAACGATTTTACGAGTTTCAGTAAACTTCATACGGATGTAAAGACCAATATTTGTCATATCACTCATGCAGAATGGACGCAGGAAGAAGATGCTACCTGGGTGTTTACCATTCGTGCCGACCGTTTCTTGCGGAATATGGTGCGAGCCATTGTAGGCACGCTCATTGAAGTGGGACGCGGGAAACTGACTGTTGAAGGTTTCCGGCGGATTATAGAACAGCAGGACCGTTGCAAAGCCGGGACATCTGCTCCGGGGCAAGCCCTGTTTCTGGTCAACGTGGAATACCCGGAAAGTATATTTGAATGTGATGACCAGCAATCATCTATAACTGGCGAACCGTCTGTCGCTGATAACTTATAATTGGTAATTAGTAAATAATAAATATTCTCATGTGGTTATTATTAGCATTCCTCTCGGCTACTTTGCTGGGCTTTTATGATGTATTCAAGAAGAAATCGTTGAAAGATAATGCAGTACTTCCTGTTTTGTTTCTAAATACATTCTTTTCCAGTCTCATCTTTCTACCGTTTATCCTGATATCCGTTTATCAACCGGACTTGTTGGGAGGAACAATATTCAATGTTCCCGTTGCTGGTTGGGAACAGCATAAATATATTATCATCAAGTCGTTCATCGTATTGTCTTCGTGGATATTCGGATATTTCGGAATGAAACATTTGCCCATAACCATTGTAGGACCTATCAATGCCACCCGTCCGGTGATGGTGCTCGTGGGAGCTATGCTGGTATTCGGTGAACGATTGAATCTCTATCAATGGATTGGTGTGATGCTGGCCATTGCCTCTTTCTTTATGTTGAGCCGTTCGGGAAAGAAAGAAGGAATTGATTTTAAGCATAACAAATGGATCTTTTTTATTGTACTGGCTGCCATTACAGGTGCTATCAGTGGTTTGTATGATAAATATCTGATGAAGTCTCTGAATCCGATGTTGGTGCAATCCTGGTATAATGTTTATCAGGTGTTTATCATGTGTCCTATCCTGTTGTTGCTTTGGTGGCCTAAAAGAAAGTCCACTACTCCGTTCCGCTGGGATTGGACGATTATCCTGATCTCCATTTTCCTTTCTGCTGCCGATTTTGTTTACTTTTACGCATTAAGTTACGATGATTCGATGATTTCTATCGTTTCGATGGTCCGTCGGGGAAGTGTGGTTGTTTCTTTTACTTTCGGTGCGCTTTTCTTCCGTGAAAAGAATTTAAAAAGCAAAGCGATTGACCTTATACTGGTGTTAATCGGAATGATATTCTTATATTTGGGGTCTAAAAGTTAAAACAGTTACACAAGACTGTTTGTCATAGGTTAAATAAGATAGATATGAAAATAAATAAACTTGTTATTACTATATTCTTCTCTGCTGTCGGACTTTTTGTTTCGACTGCTCTTCAGGCACAAGAGGCCAAAACGTTGTTTGTGAATATGCCGGATTCTCTAAGCCCCTTGCTTACAAAAGTGAATCGTGAAGATTGCATAGACTTTCTGGAAAGTAAGATGAAAGCGCAAGTAGAAAACCGTTTTGGCAAGAAGTCGGAGATGACTGATCTTAGCAAAGACTATATCCGTATGCAAATGTCAGCTCAATCGACCTGGCAGATGAAAGTGTTGGCATTAAATGATTCAACGAACGTAATCTGTACAGTCTCTACTGTTTGTGCTCCTGCCTGTGATAGCAGCATCCATTTCTATACGGACGACTGGAAACCGCTTACAACATCTCTCTTTATTACCCTGCCCCTGATGGATGATTTTCTGAATGCTCCCGATTCAGCAGGAGTTTATGAGTTTGATGAAGCACGCCGTTCGGCAGATATGCTATTGATGAAAGCCGATTTTAATAAAGAAAATACGGAACTGACACTTACGTTAACAACCCCCGACTATATGTCAAAAGAAACAGCAGAGAAACTGAAACCGTTTCTCCGCCGCCCTGTAGTCTACCATTGGAAAAATGGAGCATTCTCAATTTAATAAGCATTCGTTGATGAACGCTATCATTTCCGGTGTGTTTGCTTCCACACTTTGAAGTAATTTGAATTGTGCTTTGGTGCGAACGAGGTTATGTTCCGGATATTTGATTTTATAATAAGTATCTCCGTTGATATAATCTGCCAGGAACCGTACACACTGCATGTATGGGAATAAAGCCGCCGCATAAGGAAGATTCTCAATCTCGATCTGAGTCAGGAATGATTTGGCTCCTTTCAGATAGCCCTTGGTAAATGCTTTGAATATTTCCATATTGAAGTTTACACGATCAAGGTCTTTGTCGTCTTCATCACCTGTGTTGGCACCTGTACGTAAGAAGTCACCATAATCGGAGAATATAAAGCTAGGCATTACCGTATCCAGATCAATGACACAAAGCACTTTACCATCCTCGTCGAACATCATGTTATTCACTTTCGTATCGCAATGGCAAACGCGTTTGGGAAGTTTCCCTTCACGATATAAACGTTCAGCCTTACACATTTCATCTGCGCGTTTCTCTATTTCATCCAGATAGTACTTCACTTCTGCTACCCGTCCGGCAGCATCCTTCGCAACGGCTTCACGTAGTTGTTTGAGACGGAACTCCATGTTGTGGAAATCGGGTATGGTTTCACCCAATGTTTCCGGAATATCGGCCAGCATAGCCTGGAAGTTACCGAAGGCTTCTCCTGCATAATTGGAATATTCGGGATTTACCGTCTCATACGTTTTTGCACGTGGGATGAATACCATCACACGCCAATAACTGTCACCGTCAAACCAGTATGTTTTACCTTCTTCTGTTTCGAGGAAACTCAACACCTTGCGGTCTATATCCGATTCTCCGGCTTCCGTCAGTTTCTTGCGAATGTGATTGGTAACAGCGCTAATATTGGATTGAAGCATTTCTACATTCTGGAAAATGGCATGATTGATGCGTTGCAAAACATAGTCGGGAGCATCTGCTTCTTTGGTGTTTACTTTATAAGTGTCGTTGATAAGTCCTGCACCCAAAGGTTTGATTTCTTCTATCGTACCTTGGACTTTAAATTTAGCTACGATGCTAGATAAATCTTTCATGTTTTTTTTCTTTAAAAATTTATACTAAGGTTATCGATAATCATATTTAGCAGCTTCGTTGGCCTGGTTAGCCGAGCGAACGGGTACTAATGTGAAGCCCCACTGGTAATCACGGTTAGCCGGGATCTGGTGGAAAGGTTCCGGGCGAGCACCCCAACTGTCATATCCGCCTACTCCTTGTTGCTTCATATCTACACAAACCTCAACGAAATCTCTGGGAGTGATGTCGTTGACATGATGCATTCTCCGTAATACGTTGCGGGCAGCGTTCTCGTCGTGATTGGCAACCTCTTCCGGGCTGAAGTTATTCCATTGGTAAGGGTGGGGCAGAGCTTCTTCAGAGTCAAAGTCTTCGATAGAGTTGCGCAAGGCATTGAAACCGATAAGACTGTCCGCTACCAACACCAGGCCGTTTCCTTTATTAGGAGATAAAGCGATCCAACGGGTATCAGTGTGATGTCCGTTTTCCTGTGGACGCACATAGTTGAAGTACATTTGATCCGCTGTTGTCTTATATACGCCAACGAGCGTTCCGTGATTGCGGTCGATATAATTCTCTTCCGGACCACGGCCAAAGTATTGTACATTGTTCATCTGTGCCGGCAAGCGGAAACGCACACCGATACGGGGGACTTCCAGTTTGGAGGCAGCCTTGCGGGCAGCATCACTTCCGGGAGTAAATGTAGCCATGCGGGTAGCTTCGGAAACTTCTGTTTCTGTAGGCTGCATATCCGTTGATGTGAATTTGGCATTTACGTTAACTATTCCGTTCGGATAGATTTTGTAAGTGACAACATACAAGTTGCCGGCAGCCAGTAAGTAGGTTACATTTAAGGAGACTGCTTTATCTTCTGCTGTCATGGTGGCATCCGTTATGCGGAAGTTTTTGCTTGATTGTTTCCATACCTGCAAACGTTTAGGAGTGCTGTTACCATAGTCATTATCATTAGGAGCACGCCAGAAGTTAGGCTGAATACCAAATCCGTCTTTGAAATATTCTGTACCATCTACTTTATACGAGGTTACTAATCCGCTATTCTTGTTGAATACAAAGTTTACTTTGGAGGAAGAAACGATTAATTCATCTCCTTGAATCGTTGTTTTCAATGCCGGACCGTTTGCTTTATATATACTCTTCTCTGCCTGGATAGGAAGTTGGAACTGGTCGTATGCAATTTCATATCCGGTTGGAATCAACGGTTCAGGCTCTGTGGTTGTTACACTGAAGTTGACAAAATATTCTGTTCCCGGTTGGGCTTTCAGACCATTTACCGGTACGGTGAATTCTTTAGAGGCTTGCGGAGCAATATCCAAAGATACTTTTCCACCTTTTATTGTCTTTCCGTTAGCAAGTACATTGTAGTGAATCTGATATTTTTTCAGGTTAGTGAAATAGAAACGGTTGGTGATTTTGAATATACCGGCTGCGGCATCTACTGCTTCAAAACCTACATTCTGATGTACATATTTCACTTCAGCCATTGCCGGATGCGGACCACGATCCGGATTGACAAGACCGTTGCAGAGGAAGTTACCATCGCTAGGTGCGTCTACGCCGAAGTCACCTCCGTAGGCCCAGTATTCTCTTCCATTCTTATCTTTTTGGAGAAGACCTTGGTCTACCCAGTCCCAGATATATCCACCTTGGAGATTCGGATATTTGTAAATTGCCTGCCATTGTCCCCACAGGTTTCCCGTGGAGTTTCCCATGGCATGTGCATACTCCGAAGGAGCTACAGGACGGTCGCTACCATTCTTTCCGATATTTTCCAGCCAGTCGGCACCCGGATATTGCGGAACATACATATCGGAGTTCCATTCCCATTGAGCACGTTCGTAGTTGACCGGACGATCCATCAGATCTTTGTCTGCCTCTTTCAACCACAAATAAGTCTGATAGAAATTATATCCGTTTCCGGCTTCATTTCCCAGCGACCAGAATGTAACGCTCGGATAATTCTTATTACGTTCAAACATATTGATGGTACGATCCATGTGCGGTTTCAGCCATTCGGGATTGTTACCCAGTGAACCGCCTTTCCGGAGATCATAATACATTCCGTGGCTTTCCACGTTGGCTTCATCATATACATAAAGTCCGTATTCATCACAAAGCTCATAGAAACGGCGGTCTTGCGGATAGTGGCAAAGGCGTACACTGTTTAAGTTATGTTGTTTCATCAGTTCGAAGTCACGGCGCATTAAATCCTCTGTAACATAATGACCTGTTGACGGATTATGTTCGTGGATATTTACCCCTTTCAGTTTCAGAGGCTGACCGTTGATGAATAAGCAGACATACGGTTTTCCGTTAGCAGCCTTCTGTTCGATAGGCTTGATCTCAATCCGGCGGAATCCTACATTGAAAGGAATGATTTCATTGATTTTGCCATTCTCTTTTACTGTCATCAACAGTTTGTATAGATTCGGATGTTCGGAGGTCCATGTGCTGACATCTGTCAGATTCTTATCGAAAGAAAGTGTACGTACTTCGTTCGATGGAATATAGGCTGTCTTCTCTTCAGTAGCTACAACTTTTCCTTGTGCATCTAATAGTTCATAAACTAATATAAGATTAGTTGCAGCCTTTTCGTGATTTCTCAAATCGACATTTAAACCGAAGATTCCATTTTTGTAACTGTCGTCCAGCGTAGACTTAATTCGGAAATCTTTGAGAGCTGCTTTAGGCTGTGAATACAGAAAAACATCGCGTTCAATACCACTCATACGCCAGAAGTCTTGACATTCAAGATAGGAACCGGTGCTCCAACGGAAGATTTTAACTGTAAGTACGTTCTTTCCCGGCTTCACGTAATTGTTGATAAGAAATTCTGCCGGATTCTTGGAGTCTTCGCTATATCCTACTTCTTGTCCGTTGATATATACATATACGCCGGACTTAGCTCCTGCCAAATGCAAGTAGATATCCCGCCCGTCCCAGTCTGCCGGAATATCGATGTCCCGGCGATAAACTCCTACCGGATTGGCTTCGGGAAGAGTAGGAGGTTGTGGATTGCGCGGTTTGAATTCATAACCATGATTGGTGTAGATGGCTATTCCGTGTCCTTGTACTTCCCAGTTGCCGGGCACCTGAATATCATCCCACGAATCTGTATTGGTGTTCGGATCGGTAATGTTTTCGGGAAGTTTTTTATAAGAGTCTACAAAGTAGAATTTCCAGGTTCCGTTCAGCAAGCGGTAATACTTGCTTCGTTCGAACTTGCCACTCAAGGCATCAGCGCGATTGTTGTATGTCATAAAAGAAGTACGTGGATACTCTTTGTTAACTTCAACTACCTGCACGTCCTGCCAATAAGGTTTCACGGCTTTCTCAGCCATTGTACTAAGTGTTGTCAGGGAAAATATTCCCATGAAAATGCCTGTTAATAAGTTGGGGGTTGGTCGAAATTTCATGTTTCTCAATATTGGTTTTTCATTTCTTTTTTATTTTACTTTAATATGATCGAATCCTTCTCCATATACTCCAATGACAGCACTTTGCGATACAAATGCATTCGGGTCTATGTCTTTTATTAACCGGAAGATGATAGGCGATTCCCTTTTCTTGGCTAATACAAACATCATCTTAACTTCTCGTCCTGTATAAAAGCCGGTTGCATTGATAATCGTTACTCCCCGGTGTGGGTATTCGTTAATATGCCGTCCTATTTCTTCATATTTGTTGGATATGATAAAGAACTGTACGGATTGACGGGCGCTATTCACTACCTGGTCGAGAACGAAACTACAAATATAAAGAGTTACAAACCCATACACCACTTTTTCCCAGTCTTTTAAGACAAAATAACTGGAAGAAATGATAATCATATCGCAGATGAGCACGACTCTTCCTAATGTGATGTCCCGGTATTTGTTGATGATGGCTGCAATAATATCTGTACCTCCCGTACTTCCATTAGCCGAAAAAGCAACACCTATGCCGCCTCCACAGAAGGATGCTCCGATGACACATGCCATAAAGGGCTGGTCGTGGAGAAGCCCGAAACCTGCCGTCAATTTTTGAATGACGGACAGAAAGAAGGTGAGGGTAAATACACCAAAAATAGTTTTGATGCAAAACTTTAGTCCCAGCAACTTGAGGGCCAGTAGTAGCAAGAAGAAGTTGATGCTGAAGTACGTATATTGTACCGGAAAACCTGTGGCCCAATATACGATAGAAGCAATACCCGGTACTCCCCCGGTGGTGATATCGTTAGGCAACAGAAAAACGGTCCAACCGATACCATACAAAATCATGCCGATGGCAATCATTACATAATCTCTGGCTTCACGGATAATGCTTTGCTTAGAAGGCTTTGGAATAGCTGTTTTCATAAACGTGATTATGATAATCTATAAAATGTTCAAACACGAACCCATGAATAATCCGGCTTTAGAGGAGAAGCCGGATTGGTTCATTATGCTCGTGCTAAAAGGAAATATGCTGTTTTATTTTGCAAAAGCGTGACGGTAGCCTTGTACTTTATTCCATCCGCCGCGAGTGAAGTCGGGTACTTCTACCGGAGCTGAATTGTTCTCGATAGAAAGTCTGGTAAGTTCAGCCATGCAACACCATTCTGCCAGGTCATAAACGTCCATATCCAATGGCAGTCCATTCTGCAAGCAATATGCCAGACGGTAGTCCATGATAAAGTCCATACCACCATGTCCACCTACTTTCTTGGCTGTTTCTTCCAACTCTATATGAATAGGATCTTTATATTTATCCATCAAGGCTTTTTTTACGTTTTCAGGTACAGAACCATGTGCATTCAGATTCTCATGATTAGGCACATCTTTTGAATCAACTTGTGAAGGTCGCAGGCAATATTCTTCAATCGGATATTTGCTTGCGTAACCATCGGCTCCCACTATCTGATACATACGGCTGTATGGGCGTGGAGTCATTACGTTGTGCTGAATCAACATTGTTTTACCGTTCTCTGTGCGAATCAGGGTAGAAGTCTGGTCACCATTCTGGAAGTCAGTCACCTCTTCTCCTGTTTGTTTCTTAATATAAGCCGGTCCGTTGACAGCTTTCGTATCCATCGATACCAATGTTTTCATGCGGTCACCACGGTGGATATTAAGTACCTGACAAGCAGGGCCCATGCCATGGGTAGCATATACATCACCGCGGTGTAGATGATTATAATCCATTCGCCAGTTATTCCAGTATTCAGGCCAGAAATCTTCCAGATTATGGATATATGAACCTTCTACATGAAGTACTTCTCCGAATACGCCTTGTTGTGCCATATTTAAAGAAGTCAGTTCAAAGAAGTCATATACGCAGTTTTCGAGCTGCATACAATGCTTACGTGTCTTTTCGGAAGTATTGATTAGCTGCCAGATTTCATCCAGTGTCATGGCGGCAGGAACTTCGATAGCTACATGCTTACCGTGTTCCATGGCATAAACACCCATTGCTGCATGATGTTTCCAGTCGGTGGCTATGTATACCAGATCAATATCGTCCCGTTCACAAAGTTGCTTCCATGCCTCTTCCGAGCCACTGTAAGAAGCAGCTTCAGGAAGTCCGGCATTCTTCAAAATTTCTTGTGATTTTTCAACACGTTCGGGAAGCAGGTCGCATAATGCTACAATCTTAGTTCCCGGGATATGGGTCCAGCGTACCACGGCACCAGGACCACGCATTCCTAATCCGATGAAACCGACACGAACGGTATCAATTTTAGGAGTAACGAGTTGGATTACATCTTCTTGTCCGGCAGGGCGGGCAGGAGTTTCTACTTTGATAGGAGTAAAGGCTTCGGGAGCCTTTGGTTGTAGAGTACAACTGGTGTGCCAAGTTAACAAAGCCAAGCCGATAGCCGTGACTGTAAATAGTTTCTTCATCATATTTTAAAGTTTTTAATAGGGGTTATTCGATGTTTTTCATTTACGTGTCAAAAATAGTAATTAATTAGCCAACTATTTATATTTATAATCGATATTTTCATCATAAAAGTTTCTATTATGAGGTAAAAGATGAGTCTGACTTTTTCTACCTGATTTTGTGTAGGCTTATGTGATGTCAAATACATATAAAAGACATGCCATAAAAAGGCTCTTCCTAAAAAGAAGTCACCTTTTTAGAATTGCTTAACGTTTACTGCTCCTGTTGGGGTAAACTACCTACTTCGTCTGTACTTCTGATAGAACCTAGTATTTGTATTTTTTCCAGGCTCCCCTGGTGAAATCCGGTATTTCTACTGCCATGCTCTTATTCAGTACAGATTTTTCACTTAGTTCTGTGATACACGACCATTCGGCTGCATCGTATACATCCATATCCAGTGGAAGCCCGTTGCGCAGACAATGAATAAGGCGGTAATCCATAACATAATTCATTTCATTGGGTAGGCCTCTGCGATGTGCTTCTTCGCCAATGGTTGCGTTAAAAGGATGTTTATAGCGTGCCATCATTTTTTCTAGCAGTTCTCCTTCAAGTGGAGTGTCTCCATTAGGATCTAGGGCGATACAGGGGACAGGGTATTTTTGGGCGAATCCCAGTGTGCCGCATACTGTTTGAAGGCGGCTGTAAGGACGTGGGGTGGATATGTCGTATTGAAGCATGATTGTCTTCCCTTTGAGCGTGTGGATAAGAGTGGTGTTTACGTCTCCCAATTGATATTTCTGGTGGGCTTCCGGTGAATATTCGCCGAATAGTCTGCGGGCATACTCGCTCATTCCTGCCTGATGAGTAGACATGGACACGAGATATTCCATTCTGTCACTGCGATGAATATCCAGTATCTGGCAGGCGGGGCCCAACCCATGAGTGGGATAAGGATTGCCTGTATGTTCGATGCTGTATCTTTTTCCCCAATGGTTGTGATAGCCGCCTTCGCTCTCTTCGGCAAAGTACATTGAACGAAGATCGTGAATGTAGGCTCCTTCTACATGCATGATTTCTCCGAACAATCCTCGTTGGGCCATGTTGAGAGTCATTAGTGCAAAGGGATCATAACAACAATTTTCGAGCATGATGCAGTGTCGCCTGGTTTTTTCTGCAGTGTCTACCAATTGCCAACATTCTTCCACGCTCATAGCAGCCGGAACTTCAATAGCTACATGTTTATTGCATTCCATTGCGAAAGTTGCCATTGGAGTATGCATTAACCAGTCGGTGCAGATGAATATTAAATCTACTTCATCCGATTCGCACATCTTCTTCCATCCCTCCACTCCGGTATATCCGGTGGCTTCGGAACGGTCGGCTTCTTTTAATAGTTGTTGGGCCTTACTTAGATTTCCTTCTCTTATTTCACAAAGAGCTTTGATTTCTACTCCTTCAATTTGCAGATAACGTTGTAAGGTGAGCAATCCTCGATTGCCCAGTCCTATAATCCCGATGTGGACAGTGGGGATAGGGGGATGTGCTAGTCGGAGTACATGCGATTGTACCGGAGAATTTTTCATAAGCTTAGCGGTCTAAAATAAAACAAAAAAAGAGAATCTAATTTCTCAGATTCTCTTTGGAGAGCGGAAGACGGGGCTCAAACCCGCGACCCTCAGCTTGGAAGGCTAATGCTCTATCAACTGAGCTACTTCCGCAATTTTTGTGGGCAAAGATGGATTCGAACCACCGAAGTCGAAAGACAGCAGATTTACAGTCTGCCCCATTTGGCCACTCTGGTATTTGCCCTTTTTTGCTTTTGAGGAGGTTTGTTTCTCAATTGCGGTGCAAAGATACAACTATTTATTTAAACTCCAAACAAAATCGATCATTTTTATTGCAGTAATTGCACATTCATCTCCTTTGTTACCCAGTTTGCCACCGGCACGATCCTCTGCTTGCTCCATTGTATTTGTGGTAATTAATCCGTAAATGACTGGTATATCGCCAGTTGCGTTTAATTCGGTAATTCCTTGGGTTGCTCCCATGCAAACATAATCAAAATGTGGGGTATCTCCTTTAATTACGCAACCAATTGCAATAATTGCATCAAGATCGCAATTTTCCATCATTTGGTTGGCTCCAAAAGTAAGTTCGAAACTTCCCGGTACAGTTTTCACCAGAATATTTTCGTCTTTTGCTCCATGTTTTTTTAATGTATCGACTGCGCCTTTCAGTAAAGCACCGGTAATATTGAAATTCCATTCGGATACGACGATACCAAATTTCATTGCTTCTGCATTCGGAACGGAATTGAAATCATATTCGGATAAGTTATGGTAAGCTGTTGCCATAGTTAATTAAAAGTTGAGAATTATAAAATGAAGATTTGAGAGTATGAGAGATTTAAGAAGAAAGGCACGGATTTCACGGATTCCACGGTTTTAATAGATAGTCCGCTTAATCCGGTGTAATCCGTGCCTCGATTTCCTTATATAATAGATGGTATATTATTTTTTCATCAATTTAGCTTGCTCGATATATTTGTCGATGTCCATAGCCTGATAAGATTGGAAATATTTATCCTTGATCTTAGTGTAAGCGTTTACAGCATCGTCATATTTTCCCTGTTTTACCAGGATTTCACCAGCTTGTATCAGGAAGATCGGGCTTAATGTGTTGTTGTCAGCTTTGTCTGCTGCCGACAATAAAGTAGAAGCCGCTTTGTCTAATTGGCCAAGTTGTGCATAGCAGTTACCTGCAGCACCCAAAATTGCCGGAGCAACCATTTGGTCTTTTCCATTGAAGCTGTCCAGCATCTTCACTGCTTCTTCATATTTGCCAAGTTGTGCGTAGCAAATACCAGCATAAGCTTTTGCCAAATTGGCAGCTTTTGTTCCGCTGTAGTCATCAGCAACTTTCAGGAAACCTGTATAACCGATGCTGTCACCGTTCAAAGCTTGTTCAAAAGCATCCTGTTCAAAGTATTCCTGTCCTTTGAAAAGAGCTGCCTGTGCTTTTTCTTCACGTGGTTCAGCATAGAGGTTTTTGTACATGATAAAACCTGCTACAATAATAATCACAGCAACAACACCGCCAATAATTGCGTTTTTGTACTTGATAAGAAATGCTTCCGATTGTGTCAGTGCATCTTCTACGTTCAGATGTTCGTTCTGATTCTTTTGTTCTGCCATTTTATATGATTCTTTTTGTTATTATTCACAGTTTGATATTTCGACTCGCAAAAGTAGTTTTTTTATATCTACAAACGAAATTTAGAAGCATCTTTTTTTGTTTTACACCCGAAAACCACGAAAATCTTGCTACTTTTGTGAACAAATTAACGTGTACACAATGATACTGAAACGAATATCCATATTAAACTATAAGAATCTGGAAGAGGTAGAACTGGGATTCTCTGCTAAGCTGAATTGTTTTTTCGGACTGAATGGAATGGGAAAGACGAATTTGCTGGATGCGGTGTATTTCTTGTCTTTCTGTAAGAGCTCCGGAAACCCGATTGATTCTCAAAATATTCGTCATGAACAAGACTTTTTCGTAATTCAGGGCTTTTATGAAGCGGAGGACGGAACTCCTGAAGAGATTTATTGTGGGATGAAACGCCGTTCGAAGAAACAATTTAAGCGGAATAAGAAAGAATATAGCCGTTTTTCGGACCACATCGGTTTTCTGCCTTTGGTGATGGTTTCACCTGCCGATTCCGAATTGATAGCCGGGGGAAGTGAGGAGCGTCGCCGGTTTATGGATGTAGTGATTTCGCAGTATGATAAGGAATATCTTGAAGCGCTGATACGGTATAATAAAGCATTGGCGCAGCGTAACGCATTGTTGAAGAGTGAGTTTTCGGTGGAGGAGGAGCTGTTTCTTGTATGGGAGGAGATGATGGCGCAAGCCGGTGCAATCGTATTCCAGAAACGTGAAGCGTTTATCCGGGAGTTTATTCCTATTTTCCAATCTTTCTATTCCTTTATCTCGCAGGATAAAGAGGTGGTGGGATTATCTTATGAGTCTCATGCGCGGGATGCTTCTTTGTTGGAAGTGTTGAAGCAAAGCAGGGAGAGGGATAAGATAATGGGATTCTCTTTGCGTGGGATTCATAAAGATGAGTTGAATATGTTGTTGGGTGAATTCCCGATAAAGAAAGAAGGTTCGCAGGGACAGAACAAAACGTATCTGGTAGCATTGAAACTGGCGCAGTTTGATTTCTTGAAGCGTACCGGCTGGACTGTTCCTTTATTATTATTAGATGATATTTTCGATAAGTTGGATGCTTCCCGTGTAGAGCAAATAGTGAAGCTGGTGGCTGGAGACAATTTCGGGCAGATATTTATAACGGACACGAACCGGGGACATCTCGACCGTATTTTACATAAGGTAGGCAGCGATTATAAAATATTTCGTGTAGAAGAGGGCACAATTCAAGAAACGGAGGCTGATAATGAAGCGCAATGATGCCGAACAAATAGGAAAACTGATTCAACAGTTTCTTCGTCAGGAGAGTTTGGAATCTCCGCTGAACGAACAAAGACTGCTGGATGCCTGGCCTCAAATCTTGGGACCGGCAGCGGCTTATACCAGCAATCTTTATATTCGTAATCAGACATTATATGTGCATCTGACTTCCGCAGCTCTTCGTCAGGAATTGATGATGGGGCGTGAGGTATTGGTGCGCACGCTGAATCAGAGAGTCGGAGCTACCGTAATTACAAATATTATTTTTCGTTGAAGAAAGATATTCTGTCTATAACCTTTATACCTAGCTTCCGGAGTGTTTCGGTTGCACGGTTGTAATAAAAAGGGTTTTCCAAATATTGATTGTTATGGGCGTCTACGCCGATGATAGCGGTGCAACCTTCATGGGCGGCTATTTTCCAGAAATCTGGATGAGGAATGGTAGTAATACCATGAATATCATTGTACTCTTCATATCCGATATTATATTCCAACGGTAAGTTTAACCGTACTGCCGTCCGGCAGATATGTCTGCTGACTAGCTTACAATGACGATCGAACTCGGGGTAAGAACGCATAAATAAATCCGGATGGGCAAGGTAGGCAAATAGTCCGCTTTCCATTCCTTCAATAGCACTCTCTTCATAGAGTTCGAGCATGTCTACCGAATCTGTATTCCGGCCGAAGTAGGGGAACTTCTCATCTGTGTGAAAATGGTGATTTCCAAAGATGATATAGTCCAGTTTATATTCTTTGATGATTCCTTTTAACCAGTGTATGTATTCAGGAAAGTATTCGCATTCCAATCCTATTTTTATGCTGATTTGATTTTTATATTTCTCTTGCAGCGAACGGATACTTTCCACATATCCCGGTAACTCTTCGGGAAGCATCCGGATGTCGGATATATAATCAGTGTGATATTTCCACGGAGTGTGGTCAGAAAAGCCTAATTCTTGATAGCCGCCTTTGATGGCACTTAAAACAAATTCTTCGTCACTCCCTGTCGCATGATGGCAGCGGGTGGTGTGGGTGTGATAATTCGTCTTCATTGATTGTTATGATTATATCCATGCGGATGTCGAATGATTCCGCCGGAACTTCTTCTACTAATTGAAATGGGAAACAGATTCCTGCTTTATAGGCTGATGGTATGCGTGGCAGGAGACGGTCATAATATCCTTTTCCCCGCCCCAAACGGTTACCTTTAGCATCGAAAGCTACTCCGGGAACGACGATGAAGTCTATGGCCGCATAGTCTGTGAATATTTCTCCGGTTGGTTCTGCTATACCGTAGATACCGCTGATTGACATGTCTTCCGGTCCGGTGTATATCCGTAGTTCTAAATCATCGCCTACTACTACAGGGAGTAGAATCCGCTTTTCGCTACTCCATTTTTGAATAAAGGCATGTGTATCTACTTCGTCATTCAGCGAATGGTATAGTAATACAGTATTTGCCGCCCTGAAAGCCGGATGGGCTTCAAGGGCGGCAAGTATATTAGCTGATTGCAGCTTTCGCATAGTTGAATCCGCGTGTTGGGTCTTCAGTAATGCTATATGCTTGCGCAGTTCTTTTTTTCTTTCCATCTTTTTTATCCTTCGTCACTTCTTCTTCAACGGCTACCGGAGCTTTGGGGAAAGCTTCTCCTTTTTCAAGTATCTCAATACCTTTAATGACAGTAGCATCTGTTTTGTTGAAGTATTGGAGATAGGCTTCCAGTCCAAGCATATTGTAGATGATGTTGCCAAAGAGGTTCTTTTCCAATAGTTTGTATGATTTCTGAATGAGGATATTTCTTCTTTTCACTCCTTTACTGTCGGCAAAACGGACAAACTGTTCCACCAAACCCTGATGACGAAGATAGTTTAGTAATTCTTCCTCAGTTTCGTATTGGCTTAACTTCTTCCGGTTATTGTCGGTGTATTGGAATGTGAACTGAATAGTCAGTCCCCGGTTAATAACTGTCGATAGATAAGAAGTGACTCCCGTTGTATCCTGCGGTACGAATATATCCGGCATGATACCACCGCCGCCATACACAGTACGTCCCAAGCTGGTATTATAACGTTCGCTCTCATTCTGCTTGATACTATCACGTGAGAAAAATTCTCCATGTTCGTAACGGGTGTATAAATCCAGCTCGTAGTTACGGTCTTTACCGCTTTCGTATGGGCGTTGGATGCAACGTCCGGATGGGGTGTAGTAGCGGGCGATTGTCAGGCGGATAGCCGATCCGTCACTGAAATCGATAGGCTGTTGCACAAGTCCCTTACCGAAAGAACGGCGTCCTACAACTGTACCCCGGTCGTTATCTTGAATAGCTCCGGTGAAAATTTCACTGGCGGAAGCAGATCCTTCGTCAATCAATACAACGAGCGGCATTTTCTGACAACTACCCGTACCGTTGGCAAATTCTTCTGCACGTGGATATTTACGGCCTTGAGTATATACGATCAACTTACCTTCAGGCAAGAATTCATTTACCATGCGGATAGCAGCTTCCATATATCCTCCGGTATTACCGCGCAGGTCAATGATTAGACCTTTGCATTTTTTGTGGTTGAGTTGTGCTAATGCATTAAGCAATTCCACATGGCTGGTACGTCCGAATTTGCTGACTTTCACATAACCGATATCGTCGTTTACCATGTAAGCAGCATCTACGGTATTTTGAGGAATGTCTCCACGTGTGATGTTGAAGTGTAATAAGTCCTTTTCTCCTGTTCGTTTGATTCCCAATTTTACCTGTGAGCCTTTCGGACCTTTCAAGGTGCGCATAGCCCGTTCGTTCGTTACTTTCTTGCCGACAAACAAGCTATCATCTACAGTAACAATGCGGTCGCCCGCCATTAATCCTATCTTTTCAGAAGGACCTCCCTGAACAACAGCATTGACATGAATGGTGTCATTCTGTATGGTAAACTGGATGCCAATTCCGCTGAAGCTGCCTTCCAGTTCAGAGTTGACTTCTTCGAGATTTTGGGCTGGGATATAAGTTGAATGCGGATCCAGTTCGGCTAGAATTTGCGGCATGGCTTTTTCTACCAAATCGGCCATGTTTACGGTGTCGACATATTGATCGTCTACAATGCGTAACAAAGCGTTTAGCTTATTGGAGGAACCATTAATGATACCCAAACGGTTGCCGGCAAAATGCTTGGCATAAAATGTACCGATAAGAATCCCGACTACCACACTGACTGCTATGATGACAGGTGTAAAACGTGAAGAGTTTTTTGTACTCATGTCTATTCCTTTTTTAAAACGTTCGTCTTCTTATTTATTTGGAGAGGAATTATCATCTAACTCTGTGTAGATAACTTCGATTCCCGCCCGTTTTAATAACTCTATTCCATCTTCCAGGCGGTAATGCTCGGAATAAACTACCCGTTTGATTCCTGCCTGTATGATTAACTTTGCACATTCGATGCAAGGAGAGGCGGTGACGTACATGGTAGCACCGTCGCTACTGTTATTTGAACGCGCTATTTTGGTAATGGCATTGGCTTCCGCATGCAGAACGTATGGTTTTGTCAGGTTGTTTTCATCTTCACATACATTCTCGAATCCGGAAGGTGTTCCATTATATCCGTCGGAGATAATCATTTTATCCTTAACAATTAAAGCTCCTACTTTACGGCGTTGACAATAGGAATTTTCAGCCCATATACTGGCCATACGTATATAACGTTTGTCAAGTTCTAATTGTTTCTTTTCAGTGTCCATGTTGTTTACTATTTACTGCTTACTACCCGGAAAACCATACGGAAAGTTTGCTTACCGGATGCCGGTTTGTATAAAAGGTATAAGTTATTACTATCTCCTTCGTAAGATGTAGCTGCATTAAGCCCCTCTATAAAATTTTTGGCGAGTTTGTCGTCGCCATAACTACCTGCAGTGGTAACTGTAGCTTTGAAGCTATTGTTTTTGGCGTTGGCATTCCATTTTCCTTCAAAAGTACTGGTTGCAATTACAGTTCCTTTTATATTTCCGTTAATAACATCTCCATCTACTGTGCCATCAAATACAATATTATATGTACCGTTTTTATTAAGCTCTTTAATACTTGCTTTCTCTTGTTCTTCATTCTCCCAAAAGCCAAACATCTCATGACCTCCATCTACTGTGATATAATTTAGTTTCCAGGTTTTTCCTGTAAAGATAGCAGCTACATCGTCCGAATCATTACATCCTGAAAATAAAGGAAGCAATAAAAGCAATCCTACTATTTGAAATATACTTCTCTTCATATTTAATATCTAATAACTTAATACTTATTTCTTTATCCCATTTCTGATTAGCAAAGCATCAATGCTCGGTTCCTGTCCGCGGAAACGTTTATAAAGTATCATCGGATGTTCCGTTCCTCCTTTCGACAGAATATTATTGCGGAATGAGTCTGCCACTTCCTGATTGAATATCCCTTTTTGCTTGAATAATGAAAATGCGTCGGCATCCAATACTTCCGCCCATTTGTAGCTATAGTATCCGGCGGCATATCCACCGGCAAAGATGTGGGAGAATTGCGTACTCATACAAGCTTCTTGTACTACCGGCAATATTTGCGCATCCTTCCAGGCTTCTTGTTCATAAGCTTTCACATCTCCTTCAAAAGGAGTGTTGTGCGTATACCATGCCATATCAAGTAAACCGAAACTTATTTGTCGTAGACAAGCATACGCAACATTGAAGTTTGATGCATCTACAAGGCGTTTTATCAATTCATCCGGCAATACTTCTCCCGTCTGATAATGGCGGGCAAAGGTATTGAGGAAATCTTTCTCTATGGCGAAATTTTCCATAATTTGCGAGGGAAGCTCCACGAAATCCCAATATACATTGGTTCCACTTAAACTCCTGTAAGTAGAATTGGCAAACATACCGTGCAGACTATGCCCGAACTCATGCAAGAATGTTTCTACTTCATTGAAAGTCAATAAAGCGGGCTTATTCTCGGTTGGCTTGGTGAAGTTCATCACAACGGATACATGAGGGCGGCTGTTTTTACCGGTCTTTTTATCTATCCATTGGTCCTTATAACTCGTCATCCAGGCTCCGGCCCGCTTTCCCGGACGCGGATGGAAATCGGTGTATAAGACGGCTAAAAATTTACCGTCTTTATCAAACACTTCAAAGGCTTCTACCTCTTTATGGTAAACCGGAATTTCTGTATTTTTCCGGAAAGTGATTCCATATAACTTTTCTGCCAAGCCAAACACCCCTTTCTTCACTTGTTCCAGTTCGAAGTAAGGGCGGAGCATTTCTTCGTTGATATTGAATTTTTTGTCCTTTAGTTTATTTGAATAATAACTCCAGTCCCAAGGCATGACAACGAAATCAGCTCCCTGTTCTTCGCGAGCCAGTTCTTGTATCTCTTTATATTCTTGTTGTGCAGTAGGAGTGTATGCTTCCAGCAGTTGGTTGAGCAGCTTGTATACCGACTTGCTGTTTTCAGCCATTCTTTTCTTTAGCGTATATTCCGCATAATCTTTGTATCCCAGTAACTGGGCTATTTTCATGCGTGTATTGGCTATCTTTTTTACGATGTCGATATTATTGAATTCGTTATCGTGTGTACATTTGGTATTATAAGCCATATAGAGTTTTTGACGTAAATCCCGATTGTCAGAATACGTCATGAAAGGAATATAGCTCGGAGCGTGAAGTGTGAATGCCCATCCTTCTTTTTCTTCGTTCTTGGCCGTTTCTGCAGCTGCTTCTATGATAATTTCAGGTAGTCCGGCGAGGCTCTCTTTTTTCGTTAACAGCATTTGATAAGCATTCGTCTCTTTCAGGTTGTTTTCACTGAAGGTAAGCGTCAATTTACTCAATTCGGTAGTCAGACGACGGTATTCTTCCCGTGCTTCTCCTTCTAAATTGGCGCCATGACGAATAAAACTGTTATATGCATTTTCCAGTAACTGTTTTTGTTCCTGTGTCAGTTGCAAAGTCTCTTTTTGGTTATACACTTCCTTCACACGTGCGAATAGCTTTTCGTTCAGTGTGATATTATTGCTGTGTTCACTAAGCAACGGCATAATCTTTTGAGCGAGTTCTTGTAGATCGTCATTCGTTTCTGCGCTCAACATATTACCGAAGACGGCAACTACTTTGTCAAGTAATTTCCCTGACTCTTCGAAAGCTTCTATCGTATTGGTAAAATCTGCCTTTTCCGGATTCTGTATGATGGCCTCTATTTCAGCATTTTGTAGCTTGATTCCTTCGAGGATAGCAGGCTCATAATGTTCAGTTTCAATCCGGTCGAACGGCACGGCTTCGTGCGGCGTGTGGTATTGCCCGTAGAAAGGATTCTGGGCATTTGTTATATTGTTCATAGTGCAAACTAGTATCAATGTTATTAATAATCTCTCCATAGAATTACAAAGCTACTAAAATTGTAGCTTATTCAACGGATAACACGTTGCTTTTTAACAATATATAAAATGAAATGTATAAAAAAACCGCTACGGTTTCTCGCAGCGGTTTCTATATTGTTCAGGCTTCTAATTAAGCGTTAACTGATGCCATGTGAGCGATCAAGTCAAGAACTTTGTTAGAGTAACCGATTTCGTTGTCATACCAAGATACAACTTTAACGAAAGTATCAGTCAAAGCGATACCTGCTTTAGCGTCGAAGATAGAAGTACGAGCGTCACCCAAGAAGTCAGAAGAAACTACTGCATCTTCAGTGTAACCCAGGATACCTTTCAATTCGCCTTCAGAAGCTTCTTTCATTGCAGCGCAGATTTCAGCGTAAGTAGCCGGTTTAGCCAAGTTAACTGTCAAGTCAACTACAGATACGTCCAAAGTCGGAACACGCATAGACATACCAGTCAATTTGCCGTTCAATGCAGGGATTACTTTACCTACAGCTTTAGCAGCACCAGTAGAAGAAGGAATGATGTTGCCAGAAGCAGCACGACCACCTCTCCAGTCTTTCATAGAAGGACCGTCAACTGTTTTCTGAGTAGCAGTTGTAGAGTGAACTGTAGTCATCAAACCGTCAAGGATACCGAACTTGTCATTCAATACTTTAGCGATAGGAGCCAAACAGTTAGTAGTACAAGAAGCGTTAGATACGAATTGAGTACCTTTTACATATGTTTTTTCGTTTACACCGCAAACGAACATCGGAGTGTCATCTTTAGAAGGAGCTGACATTACAACATATTTTGCACCAGCTTCGATGTGAGCCTGAGCTTTGTCTTTGCTCAAGAACAAACCTGTAGATTCAACAACGTATTCTGCACCTACTTCATTCCATTTCAAGTCAGCCGGATTTCTTTCAGCTGTGATACGGATAGCTTGACCGTTAACGATCAGTTTGCTGTTTTCAACATCTGCTTCGATAGTACCGTTGAACTGTCCGTGCATTGTGTCATACTTCAGCATGTAAGCCAAGTAATCAACCGGGCAAAGGTCATTGATACCTACGATTTGAATATCGTTTCTCTCCATTGCAGCGCGGAAAACGAAACGTCCGATACGTCCGAATCCATTAATACCTACTTTAATCATTTTGTTTAAACTTTTAAGGGTTTTATAATATTTGTTCAAATATCTCTCGACCTGCGCACTTGTTTTATTTTCAAATGCGGTGCAAAATTACAAAAATGTTTTTATATTCGCATATTAAATTCACATTAAATATTGAAAAAAGATGGGAAAGAGCACATTTTTACAGGACTTTAAGGCGTTTGCTATGAAAGGTAACGTCATAGACATGGCTGTCGGTGTAGTTATTGGTGGTGCGTTTGGAAAAATCGTATCATCATTGGTTGCTAATGTTATTATGCCTCCGATTGGTTTACTGGTTGGCGGTGTGAACTTTACGGATTTGAAATGGGTGATGAAAGCGGCGGAGATCGGTGCTGACGGTAAGGAGATAGCTCCGGCTGTGACATTGGATTATGGTCAGTTTCTGCAAGCCACCTTTGATTTTCTGATTATTGCTTTTGCTATATTCTTATTTATACGGTTGATTACGAAACTGACAACTAAAAAACAGGCAGAAGTGCCAGCTACTCCTCCGGCTCCTCCTGCACCAACGAAGGAAGAAGTCTTGTTGACGGAGATACGCGATTTGCTGAAAGAAAAGAATAGTTGATTCTAATTAAAATAAAGGAGATTCCAAGTATAAACTTGTGAATCTCCTTTATTTTTCTCTTCATTATTAATATAGATTGCGTACTTTTTTCTACTTTTGCAACTCAATTTATTCAAAATCCAACCATTGATATGCAGGAAAAAATAATAATTCTTGATTTCGGTTCGCAGACAACACAGCTTATAGGCCGTCGTGTACGTGAATTGGATACGTATTGTGAAATTGTTCCTTATAACAAATTTCCTAAAGAAGACCCTACTATTAAAGGAGTCATTCTCTCCGGAAGTCCTTTCTCGGTTTACGATAAAGATGCTTTCAAAGTAGATTTGAGTGAAATTCGTGGTAAATATCCGATATTGGGTATTTGTTATGGTGCACAATTTATGTCATACACCAATGGCGGAAAAGTGGAACCAGCCGGAACACGCGAATATGGACGTGCTCACTTGACTTCTTTCTGCAAAGATAATGTGCTATTTAAAGGTGTACGTGATGGATCGCAGGTATGGATGAGTCATGGAGATACGATTACTGCTATTCCTGATAATTTCAAGAAAATAGCTTCAACAGATAAAGTCGAGATTGCTGCTTATCAGGTAGAAGGTGAGCAAGTGTGGGGTGTTCAATTCCATCCGGAAGTATTCCATAGTGAAGACGGAACTCAAATCCTGAAGAACTTTGTGGTAGATGTTTGCGGTTGCAAACAAGACTGGTCGCCGGCTTCTTTCATTGAAAGTACGGTTGCCGAGCTGAAAGTGCAGTTGGGGGATGATAAAGTCGTTCTCGGTTTGAGTGGCGGAGTTGATTCTTCAGTTGCAGCAGTGTTGTTAAACAAGGCTATCGGTAAGAACTTGACTTGTATCTTTGTAGATCACGGTATGCTACGTAAGAATGAGTTCAAGAATGTGATGAAGGATTACGAGTGTCTCGGTCTGAATGTGATTGGCGTTGATGCCAGCGCTAAGTTCTTCGCAGAACTGGCTGGTGTGGCTGAACCGGAAAGTAAGCGTAAGATTATAGGTAAGGGCTTCATCGATGTATTTGATGTGGAGGCTCACAAGATAAAAGACGTGAAATGGCTGGCGCAGGGTACCATTTATCCGGATTGTATTGAGTCATTGTCTATTACGGGCACAGTGATAAAGAGCCATCATAATGTAGGCGGTCTTCCTGAAAAGATGAATCTGAAGTTGTGTGAACCGCTTCGTTTGTTATTTAAGGATGAAGTGCGCCGGGTAGGTCGTGAGCTGGGTATGCCGGAGCATCTGATTACTCGTCATCCGTTCCCGGGACCGGGACTGGCAGTGCGTATTTTGGGAGATATTACTCCTGAAAAAGTACGTATTCTGCAGGATGCTGACGATATCTTCATCCAGGGATTGCGTGACTGGGGATTGTATGATAAAGTATGGCAGGCAGGAGTTATCTTGTTGCCGGTACAGTCTGTGGGCGTAATGGGAGATGAACGTACTTATGAAAGAGCGGTTGCTTTGCGTGCTGTGACATCTACAGATGCCATGACGGCTGATTGGGCACATTTACCTTATGAATTTATGGGTAAGGTATCGAATGATATTATTAATAAGGTGAAAGGAGTGAACCGTGTAACCTATGATATCAGTTCCAAGCCGCCAGCAACCATTGAATGGGAATAATAACATTATCCATCATAAAAATAGCCTCAACAGGAATTTCCGTTGAGGCTATTTTTATGATGGATAGTTTTTTTTTTTGATTGCTCAGTCCGTATCTACTCGCTTACCAGCTTTTGTGCGTCCGGAATAAGAATCTCTTTCCGGCGTAACTCTAATAATCCTTTGTCTTGTAGCTCGTTGAGTGCTTTCGATGTATTCAACCGGGTATCATCTAAGTAGCGGGCAAGGTCGTCCATTTTTACTTTGAATATCTTTTCTCCCTGCGCCTTTTCACAATGTAACAGGAAAAAGCGAATGATTTTCTCTCTTAAATCCTGTGTCGGCTCTTCCCATAAACGTGAGTAAAGATTTTGTGCCCGGTTACTTACGATGTTCATATAGTTCAGCCGGAATATTTCATATTTGAACAGGTCGCTAAGTACGAATGCTTTGCTGATACTGACGGTATGCGCTTCCGTATGTGCCACATAAGCAGAAGTGTAATGGGTATTCATGCCAAACAACGACTGTGGTTCCAGCAGATAAGGTGCTTCCATCTGTTCGATGACGGTGTATATATTTTCTTTGGAACTTGTGACGATAGAAACCTCTCCTTTTAATAGGAAGCAGAGTTGTTTACACGGACTACCACTCTCTATGATAGTTTCTCCCACTTTATGCTTGATAAAGTGTAGCTTGACCTTATCCAGAATACTTGTGAAATCTTCATGACAAAGACCTTGAAATAAAGGCAATTGGAGCAAAGTGTCGAACATTGTTTCCATATGTTGTAATCTCTTGTTAATCGTACAAATTTACTCATAATACAATACTGCTGTCAACATCTGACCGTTCTTTTTGTTTTTTTTATTGTTTGAATGCATAAAAATAGAGTATATTTGCAGAAAAAAAGGAGGGAATTATGTTCGCAGGCTTCAATTGGCAGCAGATGATTAGTGCGTTTATCGTACTTTTTGCCGTGATAGATATTATCGGCTCTATACCTATTATAATTAACCTGAAAGAAAAAGGGAAAGATGTGAATGCAATGAAAGCTACTGTCATCTCTTTTGCTTTGCTGATCGGATTTTTCTATGCGGGAGATATGATGCTGAAACTCTTTCATGTAGATATTGAATCGTTTGCAGTAGCCGGTGCATTTGTCATTTTCCTTATGTCTTTGGAGATGATTCTGGATATTGAGATTTTCAAGAACCAGGGTCCTATCAAAGAAGCAACTTTGGTGCCGCTTGTCTTTCCTCTGTTGGCAGGTGCCGGAGCTTTCACCACTTTGCTTTCTCTTCGGGCAGAATATGCCAGTGTTAATATCATTATAGCTTTAGTCTTGAATATGATCTGGGTTTACTTTGTAGTGAGTATGACCGGTCGTGTAGAACGTTTCCTGGGAAAAGGAGGCATCTATATTATTCGTAAATTCTTTGGTATCATCTTATTAGCTATTTCTGTGAGGTTGTTTACAGCCAATATAACGTTATTGATTGAGGCGTTGCATCGGTCTTGATTTTCTTATTAAATTGAAAGCTATTGTATCGGATGTGCCATCGTGTTGGCACAACTGTGACATGTCTTTGTCGCAATCGTGCCACTTTGATGTCACAAGTGTGCCAATGTGGTGGCACGAGTTGGCATTTATAACGTTTCTTCTTCTTCTGCTGCTGTTGTTTCTTCTTCTGTATTTTCTTCCTCTTCCATTTCGTCCGCAAAAGGTTCCGGGCGTTGCGGTCCGTGATTTACGAAAACGAAAGCACAGAGTGTCCCCATAATTCCTCCGCTAAGATGTCCTTCCCACGACATATTGGTGGGGGAGAAATAAGGAAACATATGCCATATAATCCCTCCATATAAAAAGGTGACAAGTAAAGAGATGGCAATGAGTGGAATATATTTGCGGAGAATACCACTGAAAAAGAGAAAGAAGGCAAGTCCGTAAATTAATCCGCTGGCACCAATGTGTCATCCCGGTTTTCCAATCAGGAAAGTAAGTAGTCCGCCTCCGAGCCAGATTAGGATAAAAATCTTACCTGCTATCCCCCGGTAAAAGTAAAAAAGACACCATGACAAGAAAAATAAAGGAATTGTATTTGCCAGTAAATGACTAAATCCGCTGTGTATCAATGGGTGAGTTAAAATACCTACCAGCCCCCGTTTCTCCATAGGATATACCCCCAAGCGAGAGAAGTCCCAGTCCATTCCGACTTCCATAATCTTGAGTATATAGAGAATAAAAATAGGAAACAAAGGCTTTGCTGCAGCCAGCATGATACGCTGAATATCTTGCTTCATGACATTCTTTTCTTTAGATATTTTACGCAATACTACGAATATTTGCACAAAATCTGAAAATAAAAAGCCTTTTTATTTTTGTTTTTATCTATAATTTGTACATTTGGGCGTTATACCCGTTGTATATGATGCTACAGTCCATATATGCGGTATGTAACAATAAATAGATATATGATATAATGACCAATAAATTAACCTTTAATAATGCACAACTATGAGTTATTTACGATTTGACAAGACCCTCATGACGAATCTGGAAGAGTCTCTTCAAAGAGAAATCCTCCGGACGAACAAAGCAGGAGCTTATCATTGTACGACGATTGTTGATTGTAACACACGCAAATATCACGGCCTGTTGGTAATTCCAGTTCCCAATATCGACGATGAAAATCATGTGCTGCTATCTTCTCTTGATGAAACGGTAATTCAACACGGTGCGGAGTTTAACTTGGGATTGCACAAATATCAGGGAAACAACTTTAGTCCTAACGGACACAAGTATATCCGCGAGTTTGATTGTGAGCATATCCCGGCAACAACTTACCGTGTCGGAGGTGTTATCCTCCGCAAAGAAAAAATCTTTGTACATCATGAAAATAGAATCCTGATTCGTTATACTTTGCTGGATGCGCATTCGGCTACGACTTTGCGCTTCCGCCCGTTCCTCGCTTTCAGGAGTGTACGTGAGTACACACATGAAAATGCGCAGGCAAGCCGCGAGTATCAACTTGTGGAAAATGGTATTAAAACCTGTATGTATCCCGGATATCCGGAACTATATATGCAGTTGAATAAAAAGTGTGAGTTTCATTTCATGCCTGACTGGTATCGGGGTATTGAATACCCGAAAGAACAAGAGCGTGGGTATGACTTCAATGAAGACCTTTATGTTCCCGGTTATTTTGAGGTGGATATAAAGAAAGGGGAGAGCATCGTATTCTCTGCCGGAACTTCAGAAGTGACTCCCCGTAGATTGAAACAAACATTTGAGGCTGAAGTGCTTGATCGTACCCCTCGTGATAGCTTTTACCATTGTCTGAAGAATTCCGCTCATCAGTTCCATAACCAGCAGGAAGACGAACATTATATTCTTGCCGGTTATCCGTGGTTTAAATGTCGTGCACGTGATATGTTCATTGCCCTGCCGGGACTGACGCTTGCGCTCGATGAGGTCGATCAGTTTGAGGATGTGATGAAAACGGCGGAAAAGGCAATTCGCAATTTTATAAATGAAGAACCAGTAGGCTACAAGATTTATGAAATGGAGCATCCTGACGTTTTGCTTTGGGCTGTCTGGGCTTTGCAGCAATATGCAAAAGAAACTTCCCGTGAGCAATGTCGTCAGAAATACGGAGAACTTCTGAAAGATATAATGGAGTTTATTCGTCAGCGGAAACATGAGAATCTTTTCTTGCATGATAATGGATTACTTTTTGCCAACGGTACGGATAAGGCGATTACATGGATGAATTCTACAGTGAACGGACATCCGGTGATTCCTCGTACGGGGTATATTGTTGAATTTAATGCGTTGTGGTATAATGCGTTGCGTTTTATAGCTGATTTGGTGCGCGAAGGAGGAGACGTATACTTGGCGGATGAACTCGATGCGCAGGCAGAAGTAACCGGAAAGTCTTTTGTCGAGGTATTCCGTAACGAATATGGTTATCTGCTTGATTATGTAGACGGTAATATGATGGATTGGAGTGTACGTCCTAACATGATATTTACCGTAGCGTTTGATTATTCTCCTTTGGATCGTGCACAAAAGAAACAGGTGCTTGATATTGTGACCAAGGAGCTGCTCACTCCGAAAGGAATTCGTTCGTTGAGTCCGAAGAGTGGCGGATATAATCCGAACTATGTAGGTCCGCAGATACAACGTGATTATGCTTATCATCAGGGAACGGCTTGGCCTTGGTTGATGGGGTTCTATCTGGAAGCTTATCTTCGAATTTATAAGATGAGCGGATTGTCATTCGTTGAACGCCAACTGATTAGTTATGATGACGAAATGACAAGTCATTGTGTTGGTTCCATTCCCGAGCTATTCGATGGGAACCCGCCTTTCAAAGGACGCGGCGCAGTATCGTTTGCGATGAATGTAGCAGAAATACTGCGTGTCTTAAAGCTACTGTCTAAGTATTATTAAAAAAGGAGGAACGAAGATGAAAGTTTTAATGTTTGGATGGGAATTCCCTCCCAAAATATATGGTGGTCTTGCGGTTGCTTCTTATGGAATAACTAAAGGATTGAGTCTGCAAGGTGATATGGAGACGATTTTCTGTATGCCTAAACCGAGCGGTGAAGAAGAAAAGTTCTTGAAAATAATCGGTATGAATCAAGTACCCATCGTGTGGCGTGATGTCAACTACGACTACTTGAAGTCCCGCTTGTTGGAAATGACACCGGAAGAATATTACTCTTTCCGCGATCATATTTATGCCGATTTTTCTTATATGCATGTGAATGATTTGGGGTGTATGGAGTTTGCTGGTGGTTATCCCGGGAACTTGCACGAAGAAATTAATAATTTCTCGATCATTGCCGGAGTAGTAGCCCGTCAGCAGGAGTTTGATATCATTCATGCGCATGACTGGCTGACTTACCCTGCCGGAGTACATGCCAAAATGGTTAGCGGAAAGCCGCTTTGCATCCATGTGCATGCTACGGATTTTGACCGTTCTCGTGGCAAAGTCAATCCTACTGTTTATTCGATTGAGAAGAATGGTATGGATCATGCCGATTGTATCATGTGCGTATCCGAGCTTACTCGTCGCACTGTTATTAACGAGTATCATCAGGACCCCAGAAAGGTATTTGCCATGCATAATGCTGTTTATCCATTGTCGCAGGAACTGCTGGATATTCCACGTCCCGATCACTCAAAAGAAAAGGTGGTCACTTTCCTTGGACGTATTACGATGCAGAAAGGACCGGAATATTTTGTAGAAGCTGCTGCGCTTGTATTGCAGCGTACTCGTAATATTCGTTTTGTAATGGCGGGGTCAGGCGATATGTTGAATGCCATGATTAACTTGGTTGCTGAACGTGGTATTGCCGATCGATTCCACTTCCCGGGCTTCATGAAAGGCAGACAGGTATATGAGGTTTATAAGAACAGTGATGTATTTGTCATGCCGTCTGTCTCTGAACCTTTCGGTATCGCTCCGCTGGAAGCCATGCAGTGTGGAACACCTTCCATCATTTCTAAGCAGTCTGGATGTGGCGAGATTCTTGATAAGGTGATAAAAACTGACTATTGGGATATTCATGCAATGGCTGACGCTATCCATTCTCTGTGTACCAATCCGTCTCTTTTCGAATATCTCAAAGAAGAGGGAAAGAAGGAAGTAGATGGGATTACGTGGGAAAAAGTTGGCTTGAGAATCCGTGCTCTCTACGAGTCTGTGTTAAGAAACTATGGTAAATAACAAAACAATAAATAAAATGAGAACTATCTGTCTTTATTTTGAAATACATCAAATTATCCATTTGAAACGTTATCGTTTCTTCGATATTGGTAATGACCATTATTATTATGATGATTATGCCAACGAAACGGGTATGAATGAGGTCGCTGAACGTTCGTATATTCCTGCTCTCAATGCGTTGATCGAGATGGCGAAAAACTCGGGTGGTGCTTTTAAAGTAGCACTTTCTATCTCGGGAGTAGCCTTGGAACAATTGGAAATTCATGCTCCGGCAGTCATTGATTTATTGCATCAGTTAAATGAAACTGGTTGTTGTGAGTTCTTATGTGAACCTTATTCGCATGGTTTGTCTTCACTGGCTAACGAGGATTGCTTCCGTGAAGAAGTACTTCGTCAACGTGATAAGATGAAACAGATGTTTGGCAAAGAACCGAAAGTGTTCCGCAACTCTAGTCTGATTTATTCTGATGAAATTGGTGGATTGGTAGCTTCTATGGGCTTCAAGGGGATGTTGACGGAAGGTGCTAAACATGTGTTGGGGTGGAAGAGTCCGCATTATGTTTATCACTGTAATCAAGCTCCAAGTCTTAAGCTCTTGTTGCGGGATTTCAAACTCTCTGACGACATCAGTTTGCGCTTTTCTAATTCGGAGTGGGCGGAATATCCGTTGTTTGCTGATAAGTATATTAATTGGATCGATGCATTGCCGCAAGAAGAGCAAGTTATTAATATCTTTATGGAATTGAGTTCGCTTGGTATGGCTCAACCGTTATCCTCTAATATTCTTGAATTCTTAAAAGCGTTGCCGGAATGTGCAAAGGCTAAGGGAATTACTTTCTCTACACCGACTGAAATTGTAACGAAGCTGAAATCAGTATCACAACTCGATGTTGCATATCCGATGTCGTGGGTGGATGAAGAGAGAGATACTAGTTGTTGGCTGGGTAATGTTATGCAACGCGAGGCTTTTAATAAATTGTATAGTGTAGCTGAACGTGTTCATTTGTGTGACGACCGTCGTATCAAACAGGATTGGGATTATTTGCAGGCTAGCAATAACTTCCGTTTTATGACAACGAAGAATAATGGTATGTGGTTGAATCGTGGAATCTATGATTCTCCTTATGATGCTTTCACTAACTATATGAATATTCTGGGTGACTTTATCAAACGGGTAGATGCACTATATCCTGCCGATGTAGACAGTGAAGAATTAAATTCTTTATTGACTACCATTAAGAATCAGGGGGATGAGATTACTGAATTGGAAAAGATATTGGCTAAATTACAGGCAAAAGTAGAAGCGGCAAAGAAAACGGTGGTCAAAAAGGCTACTAATGCTAAAGAGCCGGTAGTAAAAGAAAAAGCTGTTGATAAATCAAAACCTGCTGTAAAGAAAGCTGCAGTTAAGAAAGCAACAGCCGAGCCGAAGAAGGCTACGGGGAAAGCTAAGAAGGCTTAAATAAACAGTATAAAAACTTGTTATATAGAACCGTGAGTAAGAGAAAATCAGACTCACGGTTTTTTGTGGGGGTAATGCATATTTGTGTGGTTACCCTGTCCAATATTAATAAAAATAGCGCAAGTTACATAAGTGACCTGCGCTATTTTTATTAATATGGATAATCTTTATTTTGTACTCTTGAATTGAGTTGAAACTACTTCTAGTTTGAGAACATATTTTTGATCATATTCATATATAGGTTCTCCTTTTTCATTATACATTATATTTCCATCTTTATCTTTTTTAAGTACTAAATTTTCTCCCAATTTTCCACCCTTTAGACGTACATATCCAGGTTTCAAATCATGCTGTATGCTAATAATGTTGCTAGATGTTCCATAATAACTATTACTACTTGACGAATCATAAGTTACTAAGACAGGAATTAATACAACTTTATTCCAGTCAGGGTTATTATTTTCCCATGCCTTTTCATCCCACGAACTACCAGCTTTTTTTCTAGCTTCCTCTTTATCTACGATACATGCATTAATCAGCTGGGTTATATTGTTGAAACTATACTGGTTGATATTACTACTGTGGCTTGTTAAGTATGATGAAATTCCATCGGTTAACTTGTTTTCTTTAAAGAAAGAATCTTTTTCTTTCTTTCGTATTAGCATAACATTAGATGGAATAGACATGCCAAATTTTTTGTCAGCAGGTTGATTATAGTTTGTGAATGTTAATTTTACGGCATTCAATGTGTCACCAGCTAATACATTTGCGATAGAATCAATAGGAAGAGTTGCTTGGGTAAAAATGCCTGCCGGAGTCTTTAGATAAGTTTTGTCCCAGTTTTCTTCTAAGTTGATTAAATTGTCTATCGTTTGTGTCTCATTTTTTAATTGATTAGCTTGAATTACTTCACGAGTAGTGGCAAAGGTACGATATCCATAGTAGGTCGAGTCTTTATATTTTCCATCTTCTTCTGCTACTTTCTTTTTCAATTTAATACCAGTGAGTGTATCAACTGCATAGCATTTATACACAACATTCATTTGAGCTTGGTTTATGTAAAGCACAGTACCATCACCATAATCACTTTTTACGTAAATGCCTTTGAATATTTTTCTGAATGTTTTATTATCAAAATTAACGCCAAATTTGTTAGCTTCTTGTATAATCTTTGTGCCAATTTCTATTGCAGCGTCCTGTTTAAAAGAAACATGTACGCTAGGTACATATGTACTGAGTTTGCGGATAGAATCTTTAACAGATAAATCGACTGCTGTATAGGCCTTAGTTCCCAGTAGATTTTCAGGATTATAAAATTCTTCAGGCTCAATATCTGTATAATATGCATTCTCTTGATTAAGTTCTTTTTCAGCCTCTCCTAGTTCGTAAACACTTAAACGACATGCAGTTAATGAATCTCCAAAATAGCTGCTATACCATAGGTAAAGTTCGATTGTATGGATGTTACCAATAATCTTATTTTCATCATCACGTATGAAAGTGACATCTTTATTATCTTCATTATCGTCCCCTACCATTATTTGAGTAGCTTTCCCTTTGCTGTCTAAAGCTGTCTTATTGTATACTCCAGGGAAAGTCATTCCTTCAGGGCAATTTAGTTGTGCCAAGAAACCTGCCTGATAAGTTCCGAATGTTTCATCAGTGAACTTACCTACATAACCGACATTTGTCATTGCATATATCTTACCGGCATGAACAGATTCGGTAATTACATCAAATGTAGATAGCTTTCCATTGATATCCCGGTCGCTTTCTGGAAACATTCTCAATCCCAGTCCGGCAGTGTTGTCATCACAACCCCAAAAGGTGATTGCCAGTAAAACTATTAAGGCGTATTTTGCTTTCATGATCGTCGTATCTTGATTTTTTTATTCTTCTTCGTTTGCAGTAGCATCCCATACCTGATCGTAGAACTCGTTGCAGGCATCTGCATAGTTTTCCGGGTTTTGGTAGTCAAGTACCAATTTGCCAGATTGGCGGGCATATTCAATAATAGACTCGTCTACCTTTTCGCTGTTTTGTATTACTCCGTCCGAATAATCAACGGCGAGTTTGCACAGAGCAGCATAGTCTACCGGCTCTTTCAAATCACCTAAATCTTTTTTAGAAATACCTTTCAGCATCAATTTGGCTGCGAAATCGTCGCTAAGTGTACTCTTGAAATCATCTTCATAAACAGAGAATACCACTTTAGCGTCGCGAAAAGAAGGTTCGTCTTTATAGGCTTTCTTAATATAAAGAGGAGCTAAAGCTGTCATCCAGCCATGACAGTGAATGACATCAGGACACCAGCGAAGTTTTTTCACTGTTTCCAATACACCGCGTGCATAGAAAACGGCACGGCTATCGTTATCATCATATTCTATACCATTTTCATCCGTTGTCTGCATACGATTCTGGAAATAATCATCGTTATCGATGAAATATACCTGCATGCGTGCGGATTGGATAGAAGCAACTTTTATAATCAAGGGGTGGTCAGTATCGTCGATAATCAGGTTCATACCAGAGAGGCGGATCACTTCGTGCAGTTGATTTCTGCGCTCATTGATATTTCCCCATTTAGGCATAAAGGTTCTGATTTCACGGCCTTTTTCTTGTATCGCCTGTGGAAGGTTTCTACCTATATTGGCCATTTCGGATTCTGAAACGTAAGGTGTAATCTCTTGAGTAATAAATAAAACTTTATTCGCCTTTGTCATAATAACAATAGTTCACTATAATATTCTGCAAAGATACGAAAAAAAAGACACATTAAATAAGATATTCTTTCTTTATGTGGCAAATATTAGTTTATTTTGCAGAGTTTTTGCAAACGAGTAAAACATAAACCAATTGACGAAAATGAAAGTAGTGCACACTATCAAGGACTTACAGGCAGAATTGGCTGTCCTAAGAGCCCAAGGTAAAAAGGTGGGACTGGTTCCTACAATGGGTGCTTTACATGCGGGACATGCATCTCTGGTAAAGCGCAGCGTAAGTGAGAATGGTGTAACTGTTGTGAGTGTTTTTGTGAATCCCACACAGTTTAACGATAAAAACGACTTGGAGAAATATCCGCGTACATTGGATGCAGATTGCCGTTTGTTGGAAGAATGCGGGGCGGATTTCGCTTTTGCTCCTTCAGTTAGCGAAATGTATCCGGAACCGGATACCCGTCAATTTAGCTATGCACCATTGGATACGGTGATGGAAGGTGCTTTCCGTCCAGGACATTTTAACGGTGTTTGCCAAATTGTTAGCAAGCTGTTTGATGCTGTACAGCCGGATCGTGCATATTTCGGAGAGAAAGACTTCCAGCAGTTAGCAATTATTCGTGAGATGGTTCGACAATTGAAATATAACCTTGAAATTGTAGGTTGTTCAATTGTACGTGAGGAAGACGGACTGGCATTGAGTAGCCGGAACAAACGTTTATCTGCAGAAGAACGTGAAAATGCTTTAAATATTTCTCGCACCTTATTTAAAAGTCGTAACTTTGCAGCCACTCATACAGTGAGCGAGACGCAAAAGATGGTTGAAGATGCGATTGAAGCCGCTCCGGGTTTGCGTATGGAGTATTTTGAGATCGTAGACGGAAACACATTGCAGAAAATTAGTAATTGGGAAGATACTTCCTACGCAGTAGGATGCATCACAGTGTTCTGTGGAGAAGTCCGGCTGATCGATAACATTAAATATAAAGAATAACTAAAAAGACGAAACCTTATGATGATTGAAGTGTTGAAGTCGAAAATTCATTGTGCACGTGTCACGGAGGCAAATCTGAACTACATGGGTAGTATCACGATTGATGAAGACCTGTTGGATGCTGCAAACATGATTCCGGGAGAGAAAGTGTATATCGCTGATAATAACAACGGTGAACGCTTTGAAACCTACATTATCAAAGGTGAACGCGGTTCGGGCAAAATTTGTCTGAATGGTGCTGCTGCCCGCAAGGTGCAACCCGATGATATTGTGATAATCATGTCCTATGCATTGATGGATTTTGAGGAAGCCAAGTCGTTTAAACCGGCTGTAATTTTCCCTGATCCTGCGACGAACAAAGTGGTAAAGTAGAAAGTATCTTTGATATTTGAAATGAGAAAAGCCCCGTTTACAGTTCGTAAACGGGGCTTTTCTTATTCTACTTTTTTATGCCGGGGGTGATCGATGTTCTACCCACGTGTGAGTTGGTTTTAGCCCGGGTGTTAATAAGCGGCAGTTAGTTGCCGGCGTTTGTTTTCAGTTGCTCATTCATAGCAGCGGCAGCTTTACGGCCATCACCCATCGCCAGAATTACAGTAGCTCCACCGCGAACGATGTCGCCACCTGCGTAAATCATCGGGATAGAAGATTCCATGTTGTCATTTACTGCGATAGTTCCTTTCCGTCCTAATTCCAGTCCTTTGATAGAGCTTGGAACAATCGGGTTAGGAGATACCCCAACGCTGACAATGGCCAGATCTATGTCAATTGTTTCTGTTGCTCCCGGGATGGCTACAGGACTACGACGTCCGGAAGCATCCGGTTCGCCTAATTCCATCTTTTGCAGAATAACTTGTTTTACGCAACCTTGTTCATCAGCAATATATTCGATAGGATTATGCAGAGTGAGGAATTCAACCCCTTCTTCTTTGGCATGTTTTACTTCTTCGATACGTGCAGGCATTTCTTCTTCCGAGCGACGATAGATAATAATAGCACGTTCAGCACCAAGACGTTTTGCCGTACGGACAGAGTCCATAGCTGTGTTGCCACCACCGATTACTGCCACATTCTTACCGAATGCTACCGGAGTGTCCGAATCTTCGCTGGCGGCATCCATCAAATTGACACGGGTGAGGTATTCATTTGAAGACATGATATTGATAGAGTTCTCTCCCGGGATATTCATAAAGTTTGGCAGTCCGGCACCGGAAGCCACGAATATTCCTTTGAAACCTTCCGCTTTCAAGTCTTCTACACCGATAGTCTTTCCTACAATACAGTCTTTGATGAAATTAACGCCCATCTTACCGAGATTGTCGATTTCTACGTCTACAATCTTGTTTGGTAAACGGAATTCGGGGATACCGTATTTCAATACACCGCCAATTTCATGCAGCGCTTCAAATACAGTTACATCATATCCATATTTAGCCATATCTCCGGCAAATGCCAATCCTGCAGGTCCTGAACCGATAACAGCTATTTTGATGCCGTTTTTCTCTGCAATGACAGGTACGGAGATTTGCCCGCTTTCACGTTCGTAATCAGCTGCAAAACGCTCCAAATAACCGATAGCTACCGGCTTTTCATTCATTTTCAGATGAATACATTTTGATTCGCACTGTTTTTCTTGCGGACACACACGGCCGCAAACTGCAGGGAGCGCACTTGTTTCTTTCAATGTTTTAGCAGCTTCGAGGAACTCACCGCGTTCGATATTCTTAATGAAGCGGGGAATATCAATACCTACCGGACAGCCTTCCATACATCCAGGATTAGCACAGTCGAGACAGCGTTTGGCTTCTGTAACAGCCTGTTCTGCTGTTAATCCTTGATTAACTTCCTCTTTACGGCTGTGTGAACGGTATTCAGCATCGAGTTCATTCATCTCTACACGAGGAATAGCCGTACGTTCTTTTGGCTTCATGGATTTGCGTAACTCCTGCCTCCAAGCAGCATTACGACTTTTTTCATCGATTTCTTTGGTTGCTTCACATTCCGATTCCAGCTTATGCATTTCTTCGCGTTCGATATTCTTGAACGCACCCATACGTTTCAGCATTTCGTCGAAATTCACCTGGTGACCGTCGAATTCCGGACCATCTACACAAACGAATTTAGTCTTTCCTCCTACAGTGATACGGCAAGCGCCGCACATACCAGTTCCGTCCACCATGATAGTGTTTAGCGAAACATCTGTCGGAATTTCATATTTTTTAGTCAGCAAGCAAACGAATTTCATCATGATGGCAGGGCCAATAGCGAAACATTTGTCTACTTTCTCACGTTTGATAACTTCTTCTACACCTTCTGTCACCAGACCTTTCCGGCCGTAAGAACCGTCATCCGTCATGATAATTACTTCGTCAGAGCTTTCACGCATTTCTTTTTCCAAGATGATGAGATCTTTATTGCGTCCAGCCAATACAGTGATAACACGGTTACCGGCAGCCTTCAAAGCCTGTACGATAGGAAGCATCGGAGCCACACCTACACCACCACCAGCGCAGATTACTGTTCCGAATTTTTCTATATGGGTAGCTTGTCCGAGTGGGCCTACTACGTCAGTGATAGATTCGCCTTCATTCAGCTCGCAGAGACGGGTAGAAGAAAGCCCGACTTCCTGCACTACCAGAGTAATGGTACCCTTTTTCAGGTCGGAACCTGCGATAGTCAATGGCATACGTTCTCCTTTTTCGCCTACACGTACGATGACGAAGTGTCCGGCCTTACGAGATTTAGCAATTAAAGGAGCTTCAATTTCAAATTTGAATACTTTTTCAGAAAAGCGTTCCTTGCTAATGATTTTGTTCATTATCTAATTAATTTGTTGTTTTTATTACGTAACTGCTATCAGAATGATATAAATTTTGGCAAAGATACAGCTTATTTGCGAAATATAAAAGAAAAGCCACTCTTTTGATGAGTGGCTCTCTATATAAGGGTGCTTTTATTAGTCTGTCAGATCAAGTCTTAGTCTATCATGTCGAAGCCGCAGTACGGAACCAACGCTTTCGGAATTCTAATGCCTTCCGGAGTCTGGTTGTTTTCGAGTAGGGCAGCAACGATACGTGGCAGTGCTAATGCTGAACCGTTCAGTGTGTGGCAGAGTTCGGTTTTCTTTTCTGCATTACGGTAACGGCATTTCAGACGATTGGCCTGATAGGTATCGAAATTGGATACGGAACTTACTTCCAACCAGCGTTTCTGTGCCTCTGAATATACTTCGAAGTCGAAACAAAGGGCAGCAGTGAAACTCATATCACCACCACAGAGGCGGAGGATACGATATGGAAGTTCCAGTTTTTGCAACAGACCTTCTACGTGGTCTAGCATTTCCTGATGAGATTGTTTGGAGTGTTCCGGTTTGTCAATGCGAACCAATTCTACTTTGGAGAATTCGTGCAGACGATTCAGTCCGCGCACATCTTTACCATAGGAACCAGCTTCACGACGGAAACATTGTGTATAGGCGCAATTCATTATTGGCAACTGTTTTTCTTCCAAAATTACATCACGGTAGATGTTGGTTACAGGCACTTCTGCTGTCGGAATCAGATATAAATCATCTACTTCGCAATGATACATTTGTCCTTCTTTGTCAGGAAGCTGTCCTGTGCCATAGCCGGAAGCTGCGTTAACTACTGTCGGTGGCATGATTTCAGTATATCCGGATTTGCGTGCTTCGTCCAGGAAGAAGTTGATAAGAGCGCGTTGAAGTTGTGCGCCTTTACCTTTATATACAGGGAAACCTGCACCTGTGATTTTTACACCCAGGTCGAAGTCTATTAAATCATATTTCTTAGCCAGTTCCCAGTGGGGGAGTGCATCTTTAGGAAGTTCAGTTTCCATACCTCCCATTTTTTCCACTACGTTATCTTCAGCGCCTACACCTTCGGGTACGCTGTCGTAAGGAATGTTGGGGATGGTGTAAAGTACATTCTGCATATCTGTTGCAGCCTGTGTCATAGCGGCGTCTAATTCTTTGTTACCTTCTTTTAGTTCGGCAACGCGTGCGCGTGCAGTCTCAGCTTCCTCTTTCTTGCCTTCTTTCATCAGTTGACCGATGGTGCGTGAAAGCGAGTTAACTTCTGCCAGATTCTTATCTAATTCATTTTGTGTGCTACGTCTCTTGTCGTTAAGAGCGATCACTTGATCGATCGTTTCCTTTGCATTTTTGAAATGCTTCTTTTCCAGTCCGCGGAGTACCGCCTCTGTGTTTTCTGTAATTTGTTTAATGGTAAGCATATCTATACTTTTTATGAACTTTCTTATTTAAGGCTACAAAGATAAAGAAAAAACGAATAATCAAGCAAATATATGTGTTATATATAATATATATGATGTGTCTATGATATATATAATACATGTATTGAGCTGTATAATAAACATATATGCAGTGAATGATACATACATGTCTCTTTTAGAGTGATATATAAAACTCTGGTTGTTAAAAAGAAAGGAGATGTAATCCAATGGATTACATCTCCTTCTCTTAAATATTTTCAGTTGTGCAATTATGCCTCAGTAGCAGGAACAACAGAAACATATCTTCTGTCTTCTTTGCCAACTTTGAAGCTAACTGTACCATCTACTAAAGCGAAAAGAGTGTGGTCTTTACCCATTCCGATGTTTTCACCCGGGTGGAATTCAGTACCTCTTTGACGAACGATGATGTTACCTGCTTTGCAAGCTTCGCCACCAAATATCTTAACGCCTAATCTTTTACTTTGTGATTCGCGGCCGTTCTTAGAACTACCGACACCTTTCTTATGTGCCATTTCTTCTTACTTTTTAATTGATTAAGCTACTACTTCTGTAATTGTTAATTCAGTGAACTGTTGACGGTGACCGTTCAGTTTTCTGTGTCCTTTTCTTCTTTTCTTGTGGAAAACAAGAACTTTGTCGCCTTTAACCAAGTTTGAAACAACCTGGCAAACAACTTTAGCGCCTTCTACGGTAGGAGCACCTACTGTTACGTTTCCGTCTTTGTCTACCAAAAGAACTTTTTCAAATTCTACTGTTGAACCGTTTTCTGCACCTTCGATGTGGTGAACGAACAACTTTTGACCAGCTTCTGCTTTAAATTGCTGACCGTTAATCTCTACAATTGCGTACATCTTATATATAAATGTATAAGTTAGCTCCGGCGGGTGGTCTTTAATCACTTAAAGAACTCTTTATCGAACCCGTTGCGGAATAATCGGGCACAAAAGTACTATTTTTATTCGTTCCCGACAAATATTTCTTTTATTTTTTATAGGAGATAAAATGATTACGGCAAATAAATGAGCATTTTAGCTCTCATTGTAGCCTATTGGACTAATTCTCCTAAATTCTGCATAATGATTTTGTGTGGATAAACACGAAGTTCCTCTCCCGTTGTCATTCCGTTCAGCACACCTGCAAAATCGACTCCTGCATTCTGCGCTGTTTCGGCATCTACGGTGCTATCTCCAATATACAATGTCTCTTCGGGGCTACTTCCCAGATGTTCCAATGCAAATTTAACTCCTTCCGGCGAAGGTTTCGGTGCTTTTACATCTTCTCCTCCCACTACTATATCAAGAAAATCTTTAGGCAGAAATTCTTCCAGATAACTCAATATCCGGAAACGATACTTGGTAGAGATAATTCCGACGCGGGCACCCCGTTTCTTCAATTCTTTCAGTGTAGACAATGTGTCGGGAAAAAGACGGGTATTTACATTCATGTGTACATCAGCTTCCAGTCTGTACTCCTGCCGGAAGGCCTCCAGCTGTGCCGGGTTGGTAATTCCGGTAAGGATACTGAATGATTCTTCCAATGTTTTGCCGATTGTACGCTTGATAGCTTCATCAGTAACGGTTAAATACTGATGCCGGGTAAGCACAATTCTGAAACACTTAACGATACCACGCGACGAATCGGCTAGTGTGTAGTCGAAATCGAATAAATAGGTTTTGTAGTTCATTGGGGAAAACTTTTCCGCAAAAGTACTAAATACTTTTCTTATTTCACAGCTTCTACTGTGTATCCTTGTCTTTTTAGTAAGTTTAATAATCCTTTTTCTCCGGGGAGGTGCAGGGCGCCTACTGCAACAAAAGTCGGGGCAGCCTTCATGATTGCCGGTAGTTTTTCAGCCCATGCTTTATTACGGTTGTAAATCATGGTATCTTCTTCGCCGGGAAGTGCGTCACATTGATCGCCTTTACGCTCTTCGCTGATTTTAAGCATGGTGTTCAGATCTTGGTTCATGTAGGCGTTTGTGAGCTTTTTCAGGTTTTCTACTTCAGTCTCTATATGGTTAAGAGTGCACATTAATAGTTGTGCTTGCCGTTGTAGTGAACTGCCATTGAAAAGCAGGTTGAATTGGAATTCTGCAGTTTCCAGTCCGTCCACCTTTTTTCCGTTTTGGATGGCTTGACTTTGAAAGAATGTGTCGAGTTGCTCTTGCGGGTTGAATTTCCCTATATGTTTTACGTAAGCCATCACCACTACATTATTTAATAAGAAGGCAGGTTTTAGCTTCGGAGCCATATTTAAATCTACCATCAGGTTTTCTTTGCAGAATTTATTAGCAGTCTCAAAGTCTTTCGGAGAAAGGAGAGAGTTTAGCGTGGTATCACTTTCAATCATCATTGCCTTTTGCATCTTTTCCATGGTGGCAGGCGATTGCATTTCCGACATTTTTATCTCTCCATATACTTGTTGAGTTTCATTCATAGCCTTTTTAAGTCCGGCAATGCTATCCATGATGCTGAACGGTGCTAGATGGTGAGTGCCTATGATGTAGGAAGGTTGGTTCAGTCCGTTGCCGGACACTTTCCATAAAAGCTGTGCATTGGCGCTGAATGCCACGCAAATAAATAGAACTGCTCCGATGAATGATTTCATAATTTTATATCATTAGAAGTTGATAATTAACGTATCCTGCCGCCGCTTATCCAGTGTTTGGTATAATAGTTTTCGTTCAAGTTGCTGACGATCATTCCTTTACTGGTGCTGGAATGAATAAACTTACCGTTTTTGAGGTAAATGCCTACATGAGCTACTTTATTTTTTGAACGACTGCTGGTGAAGAATACCAAGTCTCCTTCCCGGAGATTCCGTTTGGCGACTTTATTGCTTTCTTTTTTTAGATCTTCCGTGTTACGCGGCACTTGGGTGCGGTATACCTTACGGTACACTTGATAAACTAATCCCGAACAGTCGGCTCCTCGTTTCGAATCACCTCCACCACGATAGGGAACCCCTATCCAGTCGGCTGCTTCCAGATAGAGCTTATGGTTATCCTCCATATTAATATCTACCCCCAACAATATAGAAGCTCGTGCCAATGCTTGATAATCCAGCCGGGGTGCGGAAGTGCGGCAGGAACTAAGGCTGGCAATCAGTCCTAATAAAAGGATGAATTGCAGGAAGTATCTTTTCTTTCTATCAGGTTTCTTTATACTAGACTTATGGGTATCAGACTTTTCTGTTATATATCTCATCATAATTAGTTTATGCAATAATTTTAGTAAGGATGGATACTTACCATTCATTATTTTATCATTTCCTATTTACCGTTTACTCTTCTTCTACATTAAAATAATCCTCCAGTTCTTTCTCTGCGGAGTTGTCCTCGTTGATAATATCCCGGATGATGACACCGTGTTCCAATAAAGCAATCCTCGGACATACATCTACGGTATGATTGAGATTGTGACTGGATATGATAACCGTAGCTTGATGCTCCTCATTATATTTCTTGAGCAGATGTTTGATGATAGACTGAGAACTTGGATCGAGAAAGTTGAATGGTTCGTCCAGTATCAGTAATTGCGGGTAATGAAGCATGGCAGAAATAATTCCGATCTTTTGCTTGTTACCTGCGGAGTAGTTACGGATTAGCTTCTTGTGCCCGATCACTTCTCCACTCATAAAACGTTCGAAAGGAATCAGACGTTCGTCCACTTCTTCTTTCTTTAGTCCGTACATCTTTCCGATGAAATAGAAATATTCTTCCGGAGTGAGATAATCAATCAGAAAACCATCGTCAATGAAAGCACCGGTAATGCTTTTCCAGTCTTCGCTTTGGCTGACATCAATATCATTAATAATCACCTTACCATCGTCTGCTTTTAACAGATCCAGCATGATTCGGAAGAGAGTTGTTTTACCGGCACCGTTGTTTCCCACCAATCCGAGCATATCGCCTTGATTGATTTCGTAGTGTTCTATGTCTACGGCAATCTTCTCACCGAAATTCTTTTTAAGTTTGTCAATGATAATCATGATCTTCAATGTTTATATGGTTAATGATTCATGAGCGTTTATTGGCGGCTGTCTCTGAAGCCTTCCATGTTTTCGTATCGCCGTTTCATGAAACGATGATATACATTTTTAATCCATAAAGGAGAAGTCAGGGTAAATCCGAGACCGACAACTAACAGAATAATGTAAGTGATTGTTTCACCTAAAAATGCATTTAATAGACTGTATAAGATGAGAGGCACACCGAAAGCAGCGAAATTAACCACCATCTGTATAGCGCTATTCGTTTGTCGGCTTGCCACTTTCTCGTTTAAGGGGACCGTCTGTTTGTTGTAGACAGCCAGTTGGAAAAAACAGAAATAAATAAAGCCGATGGTATAGAAAAACCAGGCGAAGGCGCCCAGTAAAGTGAGTTTATTCATGATGATGGCGGGAATCATGAGTATGAAAGGTATGATTTCGCCAATGCTGTATGTGTAATATTTGGCTTTCAGTAGACTCATAATTGATTCTTTACGAGACATCAGGCCATCAATGTAATTACCTTCGAATGACATAATCTGTGAAAGGATAATCATTCCGAATACGGCAAAGTTGTATACACAGATGAAAGAAGTCATGAAATTCCCGTCGTAGACACTGGAAAAGCTAAGTGCGACGGAGAAAGCCACCACTACAATTGCGATATTGCGTAATGCACCTTTGCAGCGGCGGTTGCGTAAAAGCATTTTCAGTTCCAGCCTCATATATTCGCCAACTTCCCCGTAGCGTTCGAAGAATTTATATTCGGAGACATGTTTAATCTGACTATCTTCTACTTTTGCCAGCTCTGCATAGATAAGTCCGGACATGATCTTGCGGTTAATCAACCATAAAATGGCAATCACAAGTATGGTGCCGAGAAAATAGAGAATGTTGCCCTGTATGTATCCGTCTCCCAGATCCATGAAGAAATAGAAGAGAGGACTATCTTCGGGAATAAAAAGAAGGCAGCCTATTCCACCGTAGAAAGCAATAGGTAATAGAATCCACCAAATACGTTCGTTGATAAGAGTGCGGCAAAGCAAGTACCAGTAATTATTGGCAATAATCAATAGCAAGATACCGATAAGATAGGTGATGACACCGGGGATACCGAAAAACTTGGTAATAGTGATGAAGGAAAAAGGGACAAACAGAAACAACCAGAACAGGTTGAACAGGCTTAGTCCCGAGCGGATTAGTAAAAAGTCGATGACACGAATTCGTTTAACCGGCAGCAGGAGGTAAGGTTTTACCTCCTGCGTCGGTGTTTTTTGAAACGGAACACGCAACAGAAAGTCCAGTGCCAGGATAAAGATCAGAACCACTGCGTTCATCACATGATATGGTTCCCGGTTGGGAACCATATCAGAAAATCCGAACGCGAACGTCGTACCGAAGAATATCAGGTAACCAGCCCAGAATGCGCCCATGACATAACCGAGTATTTTAGCAACTTTGTTCTTTTCATACATCGGATGCCGTTTGGCGGCAAGCCTTCCATGTTTGCGTAATTCGTTGAATATCATCATTCGGTAGATATACTAGAGAATTTTTATTTGTTTTCTTCCGGCACGGTCATGATGACTTGAATTTCGTTGTTCTGTTTCAGCAATTTGGCGAGGAAGTCTTGCACTTCTTTCGCTGTAATGCTGTTGACCAACTTTTCATAGTCTTTTGTATTATCTACACCCGTGTAGAGGTATTCGTCCATATTATTAAGCCAGTAGCCGTTTTCTTTCTGGGCGTCTTTATACTTCTTCAGCATATATTCTTTGATCTTCTGCATGTGTTCGGCAGACGGACCTTCTTTTGCCATTTTGTGAAGTTGTTCTACAACAACAGCAGACAATTTATCTTTCTTGGCAGGGTCAGTTTGGAATACAATCTGAAGAACAAGTTCCTCTTTCGGGTATTTACCAAGACTTCCGTTACAGCTTACACCGTATGTACCTCCTTCTTTTTCACGGATTTCAGCAGTGTAAACCAAATCCAGAGCCTGATCTAAGAAGCTAAGCAGGACATTGTTGCGCAAGTCATATTTGCAAGTGCCGCTATAAAGGAACATGATGGTAGCCATCGGAGTTTCCTGTGCTTTCGCAAATACATTTTTGATCTCTCCCTTGCGGATGTCCATCTTGTTATCTTTGAAAGTCTCTTTACGGTTGATAGATGGCAGACCTCCCAGATATTTGGCGATTAACGGTTTCATTGTAGCCAAGTCTACGTTTCCTACCAGGAAGAAAGTGAAATCACTTGCATCTTTGTAGCGGTCTTTGTACATTTCAAGAATACGGTCATAGTTGATCTGGTCTACCATGTTTTCTTTCATTCTGATAGCGCGTGGATGGTGACCGTATAGTACGCTTGTAATAGTGTCACTGAAAGCAGTCATCGGGTTAGCGTCTGCATTTTGAAGTTCAGCTTTCAAACGGTTCTTGTAAGATTCGAATGCTTCGTTATCCTTACGCGGAGATGTGAAAGTCAGATAAGTAAGCTGCATCATTGTCTCAAAGTCTTTCGGAGCACAGCTACCGGAAACAGTTTCCGTAGTGTTGCCGATACCCGCACCTACGTTTGCACGTTTGCCAGCCAAAGCTTTACCCAGATCTACTTTGCTGAAATTACCGATTCCACCTACTAGAGCTACTCCGTTTAATTGAGAGATATTGATAATTTCTTCGTTCGGGAATACGCTGGTACCACCGAAGCTTACACCTTTCATTACAATCTGGTCAGCCTTGAAATCAGTTGGTTTCACATATACGGTTACGCCGTTGGAAAGTACCAACTTAGTTGTACCATAGATTTCGCCAGCTTTTTCAGAAACAATCTTACCGCCTTTAATATCTTCAGAGATCAGCGGTTCGTTAGAAACTTTATCTTCATAAGGTTTCAGATCGAATGACTTCATTTGTTTCAATAAAGCAGCAATTTCTTCTTTAGTAGGGTATTTTGCTCCTTCTTTTTCCGGACCGGCCAGCAAAACCACCTGATTGTTGTCAGTGATTAGTTGTTGCATCACCTGATTGACAGCTTCTACAGGGATATTCGGAGCCAGTTTGTTTACCAGTGTATATTCAACTTCAATTCCCGGAATCGGTTCTTTTTCAAGGAAATTGTTAACGTATTCGTTGACGTAAGAACCACTTTTAGTCTTTTCACGTTCGTTGTAAGCAGATTCTACGGCTTGCAAATAGTTGGCGCGTGCGCGTTCATATTCTGAAGCGGTAAATCCGAAGCGGCGTGCACGTTCCGCTTCTTCCAAAACAGTTTTCATTGCTAAATCGATACCGTCTATTTTGCTGCTTGCATCAAGTGCGAGTGCTTCTTTAGTCTTGGCAAGGAAATAGTTTCCATATTCTGCGCTTGCACTAGTGAAAGGAGGATTAGCGGTTTGACGGAGTTCGTTCAAACGGTTGTTCAGCATATTCATAGCCATGCTGACCATATACTGAGTAGCATAATAAGCAATGGTGTTTTTCAAAGAATCCGGTGTAGCGTCTTGTTTGAAGAAGATGTTCACATAAGGATTCTTCACTTCCTTGTCTGTACCGATATAGATAAGCGGTTCCTGATTATCTGCCACTGGATAGTAGATACGTTCGGCCGGGTTTACCGGAGCTTTTACATCTGCAAATACCTTTTTCAGTTTAGCTTCAATTTCATCTACATTGATATCACCTACAATAACGATTCCTTGTAAGTCCGGACGATACCATTTCGCATAATAATCGCGGATATCCTGATAAGGGAAGTTGTTGATAACATCAATACTTCCGATAGGCATACAGTCTGAATATTTAGAATCCGGATACAGAGTCGACTGTGCATCAGTCATGATGCGAAGCATACCACTGTTGCGGCTTCTCCATTCTTCGCGGATAACACCACGCTCTTTGTCAATTTCCTTGTCGGCAAGGTTGATAGCGTTCGACCAGTCGTGAAGGATCAGCAGACAAGAGTCTACCACGTTTATATTTTCAGTTGGTACGTTGCTGATGTTGTACACCGTCTGGTCGACACTGGTATATGCATTCAGGTTCGTGCCGAATTTGATACCTTTTGTTTCACACCAGGGCACGATGCCAAGTCCGGTTTCATCACCTGGGAAGTGCTTTGTTCCGTTGAAAGCCATGTGCTCCAGAAAGTGTGCCAGACCACGTTGTTGTGGTTCCTCAAGAATGGAACCTACTTTCTGGGCGATGTAGAATTCAACTCGTTTTTCGGGAAGGGCGTTGTGGCGAATGTAATAGGTAAGCCCGTTGTCTAGTTTACCGATACGAACATTCTTGTCCACAGGTAACTCTTGCATGGGTTGTGCAAGTGCGAGCTGGAAATTGCAGCATATAAAAAGGACTGCAATAAATAATCCACGTAATAAATGTTTCATGTTCTATTTAGTTTAAATAAATATTTCTGTGTTATTTGTCGTTGTGCTTGGTTGTAAATCACAAATAGACAGGGAAAAGAGTTATTTTATAGCTTCCCGTATCCTGACTAGCTTAGTTAACAGTCCTTCCAGAAGGTCTAACTTTAACATATTGGCACCATCGCTTTTGGCTACGGCAGGGTTTTCATGTGTTTCGATGAATATTCCGTCGGCACCTACGGCGATACCTGCTTTGGCGACAGTCTCTATCAACTGCGGCATTCCTCCTGTTACCCCACTGGTTTGGTTGGGTTGCTGCAAGGAGTGAGTGACATCCAGAATCACCGGATAGCCAAATGACTGCATTTCGGGGATACCACGGTAGTCTACAACAAGATCTTGATAGCCGAAAGTTGTTCCACGTTCGGTAAGCATCACATTCTTGTTTCCGGCTTCCACCACTTTGTCGGCAGCAAACTGCATTGCCTGCGGTGAAAGGAACTGTCCTTTCTTGATGTTAATCGTTTTTCCGGTTTTGGCTGCGGCAACCAACAAGTCGGTCTGGCGACAAAGAAAAGCCGGGATTTGAAGTATGTCCACGTATTCGGCTGCCATTGCAGCTTCATCTGCGGTATGGATATCGGTTACGGTGGGGACTCCGAAAGTCTCATGTACCTTTCTCAATACTTTGAGTGCTTTCTCATCGCCAATGCCGGTAAACGAATCCAGACGTGAGCGGTTTGCCTTACGGTAAGAACCTTTGAATACATAAGGTATTTGCAGTGCTTCGGTGATCTTTACTACTCGTTCGGCAATGCGCATTGCCATTTCTTCACCTTCTATCACACACGGACCGGCCAACAGGAAAAAGTTGCCGGTGGGGTTGTTCTTAAGTTCTATCATTTTATTATTTACCAATTACAAATTATCAATTAGATTGTGAGTATATGTCTCTCTCCTTGGGGGGAGTGATCCTGATTAGTTGGGGATGATAAGCGTTGTCTTTTCCGGGAGCACGCCTACTTCTAAAGGAAAATGTTTAGGCAACAAACGCCCGTCCAAATCCACCGCTGCATTCTGTGCCCGGAGTACCTTTACTTTTCTCGTCCGGTAGCTTTTCACCACTTTGTGATTCAGGATTCTTCCCTGAATCAGCATCCATAGTCCGGAAATAATTTGCAGGAATTCCGGGCGGTAGATTACAGATACATCCAGCCATCCGTTGTATGGAACGGCACTGGGAGTTTGTCCCCATCCCCAGGCACTGCCTATACATACGGTCATGATGCGTCCACGGATATGTTCATCATTGATGCGGAGATGCATTCTGTAGAGCTTCCGTTCGAAAATGAGGGAGAACAGGGCAGCAACGTATGAAAGGAACTTCACCCCCCAGAAACGTTTGGTCTGATCGGTGATTTTAACGATTCGTGCTCCCAGTCCGATATTAACGGCATTGAGGAAATAGCGACGCTGGTGTTCGTTTCCGTCGTAGAAGTTGCAGTAGCCTACATCTATTTTCTTCAACCGATGATTGATGATACAGTCGACAGCCGGCTTGTATTCGGTGCTAAGTCCCCAATATTTGGCGAAGTCATTTCCGATACCGTTCGGAATCATGCCGAGGGCGATGTTCTCTTTGTCTTCGGCATCGGATAGCATAATGCCATTGATGGCATCGTTCAATGCCCCATCACCTCCCACAATGACAATCGTGCGATAACCATTGTTGGCCAAAATTTTAGCGAGACGCTCTACCGAACCGAAACCTTCGGATTGTACATAGTCATAGTCTACACCTTTACTGTCCATGTACTCCTTAATTTCTTTCCAGCGCTTCTTTACCTTTCGGGTACCAGCTTTTGGGTTGTAAATCACTCCCCATTTCTTCGGTTCTACACTCATATTTGTTTATCTATCCTATTGTGTATTAAAAATCGCACTATAATAACTGCCAAAGATACTAATTCCCTTGCAGTTTCTCTTTTACAAAAGCTATCTTTTCTTCCATTGGCAGCTCTGCATTCATCCAATGGATCGTAAATCCTCTTCTTTCCATGCCGCGGAACCAGGTCATTTGTCGCTTGGCAAACTGATGGATGGCTATCTCCAAACCATTGAACATTTCTTCATAAGTCAGTTTGCCTATGACGTATAATGTCAGGTATTTGTATTCCAGTCCATAGTAGATGAGATCGTCCGGTGTAATTCCCTGTTCGATCAATCGTCTTACCTCGTCCACCATTCCTTCATCCAATCGTTGTTTCAATCGGTGGGTGATCTTTTCACGGCGCAGTTCCCGGTCAATGTCCACTCCGATGATGAGACTGTTCAGTTCCGGAAATTCTCTTTCGGGAACCGGATGGGCTGCATAATACTCTTCAATTTCTATCGCACGTATCGCCCGTTTTACGGTATCCACATCGGTAGAGTTATGCAAAACCTTGTATTGACTTAGCATTTCCGTCAACTCTTCCAGCGAATGATTTGCCAAACGGTTGCGTAATTCCTGATTTTCCGGTACGGGCATCAGTTTATATCCTTTCAACACGGATTCCAGATACATACCTGTCCCTCCACATAAAACGGGAAGACAGCCTTTTTGTTTGATGCTTTCGTAAGAATTCAAGAAATCACGTTGATATTCAAACACATTGTATTTATATCCGGGGTCTGCGATGTCAATCAGATGATAGGGGATTGTACGTCCGTTTACGGTATAGTCGGCCAAATCTTTTCCTGTACCGAGATCCATTCCTCTATATATCTGACGGGAATCGGCACTGATAATTTCTGTGTTGAGTTCATAGGCCAAGGCAGCGGCAAAGGGAGTTTTACCCGAGGCTGTAGGTCCGAGTATGGCGATTAAATCATAGTCCGGCATAGCTTCATTCTTTTATATCTGCAAAATTACGAAATATTTTTAACCTGTTTGGCATTCAATCGCTTTTTTATCAAGATTAATAAGGGGATAGGGAAGGTTAATTTGCATTTTAACCTCTAATTGGTGGTATTCAATCTAATAATAATGAAGTGTATGAGAATACCGCCATCTGATATTATCTACTATAATATTTGTGTTGTTTTTATTGTCAATCTGTCAGGGCAGTGGCTAATCTTTTGATTTTTAGTGGAATATGACTGATGATAGGAGCTGACAATAGGCTGACAATAAAGGTCTTGTTTTTTTATTGTCAGCTTTGTTTTTGCTGATTAAATAGTATAGCTATTTGATAAACAGTTGTTTATCTCCTTTTTTATCATGATGCTATTTTTGTGATAACTTCTGTATATCTGTATGTTTTTACGTTATATTACCACTAAGGTTGTGTTGAAAAATCAGGTGTGGTAACTCTAGTATGCTGATAGAATAACACAGAGATACGGGTAAAGTAGCTTAAAGATACTGGCATTGTTCAGCTAGAGTGCCTTTATTGTTCAGCTAAAGTACCGCTCTTGTTAGTTCTCCACGGCCGTGGTAGCTTCTTTCCACAGTCGTGGTAGCTTCTTCTCACGGCCGTGGGAAGATCTCACCACGGCCGTGGTGAATGAATGATATCGGTAGCTTAACAGATGTATACCTGCTTGATAGAATAAAGATAAAGGTGCCTTAATAGAGTTGTGCTTACTTGCGTAAGTCTATAAACCTGACATTCAAAATCATTTCCACATTTATCTGTTGTTTATTGTCTGTATGATTCGGCATACCTTTCCGTTTTTATCCACGCCTTCTATGGTTATATCTTCCGGTGCAGTGCTGTCCGGAGTATAGTATTCGATGGTTGCTTTTCCATTAGCATCCAGTTGAAGGGTAGGATTCCAATAGATCGTACTTCGTAAATCCGAGCGTTGGTCATTCTTCTTTTCGGGCGTATCATAAGTAGGATGATAGAACTCGACCGAGTCGCTGTACCCCAGTGGAGTACATGTGATAATGCCTTGTGCCGGTCTTGCCGGGATATCTTTGCCGTCTTTCAGCGTAATAACGATAGCACCTGCCGAACCGCGGGAACCTAAGATTGCTGCATCGGCACCGCGAAGAAGGCTCAAACTCGACATATCGCTGGTTTGTATCATGGTCAGGATGTCGTTATCGTCTTCATACACCACGTCGTCAACAACAATGACAGGTTGCTCGGGATTGTTACGGATATGTATTTCATTTCCATTTGTCACGCTAATACCCGGGAGTCTGGTGACTGCATCGAAAGCTGTTTGTGCACCGAATCCTTCCAGTCTGTCCCCCTCGATTGTGTAGGTGTTGATACCTCCTGTGTAAATACTTTCTGAACTGGCCTTTTTACGACTTCCAGTGACTACCACTTCTTTCAGATTGTACACTCTCATTCCACCTTCCATGTAATATTGGTCGCGGGTGTTGAGCAAATAATCTTCCATAAACGTTGCTGTTCCATCATGGAAAGGAGACTTGTGCGAAGTTGCCGGGTATTGAGGAGTGTCAATCACGATGTCCACTCCGGCAAATCCTCTTTTGGTACGTGCCTGAACAAGGAAAGTCGTGCTATCTCTGAAAGATGTGTTCACGATAAACTCTCCTTTTTCGTCTGTGGTGGTAGTGGCGATGATGTTCTGTTTGGGGGCCAGAATACAAATAGGTCCTTTCTTAACGTTACCTCCAAAGAAACCTTTGATACGTCCGCTGATAGTTTGCCCCTTTTCCATATAGTTGGTGAGGTTCATTGAAGGTGCAGTCAGTACATTCTGGATATGGTGTCTGCGCCATCCGTGCGTCATCATCAGGAAGTCTACCGTGCGGAGAGTCCGGAGGTCTTGCTGCAAAAAATAATATCCGGGATTTTCTACATATCCTTTTAAGTCGGAGGTCAATAGAAGATTCGATACGATATTGTCAGCAAGCGAATCCGGGCGGATACTCTTTCTGTCGGTAATGCTGATGGAAAAACTACCTTCTACCGGAGTACCGTTATCGTCTTTTGCTGAAATTTGCAGGGATACCTTTTCTCTTTTTCCGTATGTCGGCTTATCTGCAAGAATTTGCCATTGATGCGGATTCCGGTCGGGTATGAAAACCAGGCGTTCGCTAAGTGCGTTGCCCTGTTGGTCGATCAGCATGAAATGGGTGATGCCTGCGTTGAATAAACTGTCGTTCATTCTTCCAAAAGTCCTGTCGACACTGACTGGCTGCAGGATGACCAGCTTTCCACGAGTGTGCGCAATCAAGAATAACTTTTGAGGCCACTCGGTAGCTTCTGTTTTCTGGATTTCGTAACGGATTTCCTTTTTATAATGTGTCATGGAAAGTGTGATTCCTTTTTCTTCTACAGCTGGGAGGTCGAATCGTTTACTAATCCCGTCACCGGATTTGGCAATCACATAGTAAGAATTTCCCACAGTCGGATTCAGTGTGAAAACTCCCATGCCGTCATGCTCCGAGCGGAAAGCTGTCAATGTGTCTCCGTTGGCATCGAACAGGAATCCTTCTATTTCTGTAGAAAAGCCATCCGATCCTTGAGCCTTGAAAGCTATATTCTGATGAGCAACGGTCAGGAGAGCGCCCCCTTCAGGGAAGAACTTAACATCAAAATCTTTTGTAAACGAAGGCAGATAGAAAGTTTTCTTATAAGTATATTGGGTATCATCGAACTCTACTTCAATGTGGCGTGTGGCAATAGGCTTCAAATCCGGCAGGGAAATAGAAATCAACCCATTCTCATCTGTCTTTCTTTTACCTTTATCTTTAATCTTTCCGTTTTCAATGTAGCGGTAGCGGATGGCAGTATTTCCGAAAGCCTCTTGAGTATTGCTGGTAAATCTTACCTTGGCTGTATAATGTGATTCGTCTTCTTGCTGATACTCAATGTTTGAAACAATCGTATTATCAATCGAATTACCGATTTTCAGATTGTGTGAATAAAAGAATTCCGGTTCCTGATTAAGCATCCAGTTGCTATATCCCCTCAAATAATAATCGCCTGCTGGGAGAGTGGGAGGGAGGGTGAAAGCATTATGAAAACCCAATGAATCTCTACGAATCTTCTTACGTTCTACGATAGAGTCGGAACGGTTGACAAGTTCTGTAATGATGAAGTTGCTTTGTGTATTATCTTGATGTGTAACAGAGTTTACCAGATATCCCTTGAACCATATTTTTTCTCCTGCCCCATAAAAAGGCTTGTCCAGATGTAAGTAGAGTTTCTCCTGTGGGACTTTTTCCAGTAGATTAAAATACGCAATAATTGTATCTTGTACGTTTTGCCCTGACAATGGGGCAAAACAGAACAGTATTCCGAAAAAGAAAGCTATTAAGCCTCTATGGATAGAAAATGTAGTTTTGTTTTTCATACGCTATGTGTTTGATTCTACATCTATGATTTGTGCATCCAGATCGAAAGCACTTTCCTTTTTACTGCCAGTATGTTAATCACCGATACAACGATAAATAATAGAATACCCATACTGATTGCTGCCCATAATGATCCGGTTTCCAGTTGTGGGAATAGCAAGCGGATGCTGTCTATGTAATAACTGCGCAACCAGGAGACTAATCCGATGGATAATACAAGCACAATAACGTTCAATCCTACCGTGAGCAACTGATAAGGCAATGCTACCTTGTTGGGACTGTATCCGATTAGTAATAGACTTTCCAGCTTGGTTGTATTCTTTTGTAAAAGCAGGAAGATGCTCAACATCAGTATATAGAATGAAAGGATACTGATAAATAAACCCACTCCCAATACAATACCTACGATAAGACGGAGGAAATAAGTTGTTTTTCCGGCATCCAGCTTACCATCTTCCGTTTCATATCCTTTCTTCTGAAAATAACTGGCGATGGCGGAATCTGCCGGATTGCTAACCTCGATAATCAATCGTGCCGGTTGGGCTTCTGCATTCGGTGCGAAATTCTCATTAGCCCATTTCATAAAGGACTGGGGAACAAGAATCGTATTCAGACGATTGGAGAAACCGACAATGTTTCCTTTGTACTGTTCCACCCGTCCGTTGCCACGCATCATAATGTCCATTTGAATCAGACTCATTAACCCTTCCGATAGTTTGGGGAGGCTGCGGCTTTGCGCAAAACCGAAGTTATAAAGGTTCAGATAGTTGCGCGGAATGATAATGGGTATGGTATGTGTGTGTTCATCGAAATGCCATTTATCGAGTTTGATGTCGACAAACTCATCGGGAACAGACTCAAAAAACATATCTGTGGAAAGATGAATACCGGCTTCCTTCATTCCCAATCCTGCTGAAACTTTGAATTGAGAAGGAGTGAAAGCTCCTATTGTTTTGGTAAACGGTTGCTTTTTCAGATCCGCAATTTCTTCGGCAGAGAATGTATTACTCTTTCCTGCAAAAGAACCGAGAGCACTGATTTTCTTTGTAGCTATGATGAAATCCTTTTTCATAAAGCTGTCTCCTTCGGTGAATACCGGAATGACATCTTTATAAAACTGTACGCTAAGCAATACAATCATCATGCCGAATAGGTTGGCTAAAAAGAAACCGGCTAATTGACCGATACTGATATGTTGGCGGAGAAGCTTCCAGACAAGAGTTGGCATTTTATTTACGATTTTACAATTTACGATTTACGATTTGAAATGATGCTGTGAAAAGAGGTTGTTTATTACCTGCTACCTGTTATTAACCAGCTTACTACAGTTGAAGTGTATGGTTGTAAGGCAACTCGATATGTTTACCGATGGAAGTGGCGATCACTCCGGCTCCTTGTGCCTTTGCTTCGGCGATGATAAGTTCACCCATGATGCGGCTGTTATCATCGTCCAGGTGGCTGATCGGTTCATCCAGAAATAAAAAGTCGAACGGCTGGCAGAGCGCCCGGATAAAGGCGACGCGCTGTTGCTGTCCGAAAGATAGCTTGCCGGCTTTCACATTTATTTTATCTGCGATCCCCAGTTGTTCGAAGAACGATAAGATTTCTTTTTTCTTTTTGCATCCGGTGAGGTTATTCTTCAATTGCACATTTTCAAGAGCGCTAAGTTCGGTGAAGATGCGTAAATCTTGAAAAAGCATACTTAGTGAATGCTTTCGCAGGTCGACCCATTGCTTCACGGAGTATGCTTTGATATTGGTTTCATCGAAATTAATAATCCCCTGATAGTCGTTGCGGTAGCCATAGATATAGCTGCACAACGAAGATTTGCCGGTGCCGGAAGCAGCTTCAATCAGATACATTTCTCCTTTCCGGAAGAAAAGATCCTGATGCCATACGTCCGAAGTCACCGAATTACGGTCAGCAAACACTTGGGGAAGTGTTTGCTGTAAGTGAATACTATTCATACCGTTGGTTTATACATTTATTACATGCCGGCAAATTGCTTGGCAAAGTCTACAATTTGTTTGAGGGCATTTACATCTTTGTCTTTCAGGCAGAGGTCGATCTCGCTGACTTTCCCTTCCGAACTCATGGACAGGTAAGAAACCTTGTTGGCCAGTTCGATATATGTCTTAGCTTCCTGTCCTCCGAAACCTGCTACCATTTTAACGATAGGCAGATCGAGGATTGCTTCGGCATTGATTGCTATAAATAGGCTCTTTCCCTTCATATCCGATGCATAAGGAGCATCTTTGACTGATTTGTCGGCAGCTTTACCTACGTTTTTGTAGAGTAACTCATCATTGGTTGCATACATTTGTTTATCCTTGATGCCGAAGAATATATTCATGCCTCTTGTCTTGTAGACATATTCGTCTTTGCCAAGTTGCATGATATCTTCCCCTCTCTTCAATCCCAATGATTCCTTGTTCTTGTAAATCATTTCAAGAGCATTGCCGTTCTTCACGTCAGCGTACATCATGAAAGTGGGAGCACTGCTCATCGTTACGTTGATTAATCCTGCAGAAATATCACCATTGAACGAGCTGAACAACTCTTTTACTTCGTCTGCCTTAGCGATAGATACTGTGTTGCAGAATTCCTTGTTTTCGCTCAACAGGTTATACAGTTCGCCTCCTTTTACACCTACGTTGAAGAACATCAGGGTAGAAGCCGGGAAGTATTTAACGAAAGTATTGTTCGCTTTTCCAACAGATTCCATTTGTTTTTTTAGGAGAGCTTTCACTGCTTCGTTTTCAGTATAGTTTTCTGTTTTGAGGGCAATCTTTCCTTTTTCAAAGTTCAGTCCTCCTATCAGAGTGATGTCTTCCGCTTTCACTTCAGTAGGTAATCCCATGGTTATCTGATCGCGGTAGGTTGAAGGAATAGCTGTCATGGAAGCAAAGAAGTTAATATCACTTTTCTGTTTCTCCATTTTCTGGAAAGCTCCTGATTTCACGATACTATTGCTTGCTGTCTGTTTCAACAAATTAGTAATGGCTTCTTTGGCTTTATCAGTTTGAGTTGTTCCGCTGACATTGACTACCAATATAGTAGAACTATTGAAAACAAGCAAACCGCTGTTCATCGTTGTAAAACTGTAACCGTCAGCTTCGCCTACCGGTTGGCAGATCTGTTCTTTTGCCATCACGTCGAGTGAAGCATGCAACTTATCTTCATTGTTCACTTTACCTACAACAGTAGGATAAGGGAAAGAAGATGAAGAGAACACATAGAATGGAGATTCAACATCGATTCCCGATTCGCCCGGATTCTTCATAACCTTTTCCAGTTGTTGGAATGTGGCCGCATTCATTCCGCTTTTCAGTGCTTCCAGTACTTTTTGTTTAGCAGCTTCATTCTCTTTATCATCCAATCCCGCTTTGCTTGCGAGGGATTTAAGGTTGATAGAGGCAACTACCGAAGCGTCAGCCGGTATCACATTTGTATATTCCGATGTTTTGGAACATGCTGCCAGAAAAACAATCAGTACTGCCAGTACCGAGAGTCGTGAAATCGTTTTCTTTGCCATACTTATGTTATTTAAAAGTTGTATAATCATTGATTCAGACATTTACTGCTGTTATTGATTTTGCAGATTCAGCGTGTGGCAGGCCACCAATGCCGCTGTTTCTGTACGGAGCCGTGATTTGCCGAGACTAATCGGTACGAATCCCCGTTCGATGGCCTTCTTCACTTCTTCTTCACTGAAATCTCCCTCGGGACCTATCAGAACAAGGGCGTCTTCTCCTGGTTTCAGAACATTCTTCAATAGAGGTTTCTCCCCTTCATAACAGTGGGCGATAAACTTCTGTCCTTTAAACTCCTGCCTGATGAACTGATCGAACTCAATCATTTCGTTCAATTTTGGCAGTCGTGCCTTGAGAGATTGTTTGATGGCTGATACCAGAATCTTTTCAATCCGTTCGGTCTTGATGACTTTACGTTCCGAGAAACGGCAGTTGAGGAAAGTCAGTTCGTCAAAACCTATTTCGGTAGCTTTCTCTGCAAACCATTCGTTACGGTCCATATTCTTCGTCGGTGCCATGGCAATGTGTAAATGGCACGGCCATAACGGTTCCTGAAAAATGGTTTCTTTGATGTTTACGAAACAACGTTTGTTGGTTGCAACAGTAATTTCAGCTTTGTAGAAGTTACCCTTACCATCGGTAAGCGTGATTTCGTCTCCGATACTTAGCCGCAGAACACGGATACAGTGTTGTGCTTCCTCTTCGGGAAGCTCGTTGCTTTTCTGTATATCTGGAGTATAAAATACGTGCATAATATTACTTACTGATTTTTATTTCTTGAATTGATTTGATCGCGTATCTGCGCGGCTAACTCGTAATTCTCATCTTTAATAGCCTGTTCCAGTGCTTCTTCAAGCGTTCTGGAAGTAGCACCGGGCAAATCATGTTCTTCTTCAGCCACTTCGTCGTTGTCCGTTTCTTCAGAACGGGTTCTTTCTTCTGACGACATGTGAAGACATTCCTGTTCAAGAATAGATTCATAAATAAGAATCGGGCAGTCGGCACGCACTGCCAGGGCAACTGCGTCTGAAGTCCGTGCGTCGATACGTATAATCTCTTCGTCTTTTTTGAGGTAAATATAGGAGTAGAAAATACCATCCTTTGCTTTGTAAATTAATACACGTATCAGGCTGGCTCCCAGTATAGTAAGACTTGTTATAAATAAATCATGTGTCAACGGACGGGGAGTTTTCACTCCTTTCAGATATAAAGCGGTAGCCTGGGCTTCCGCTGGACCGATGATGATAGGCAGTTGCCTTTCACCGTCCACTTCGCCCAATAGCATAGCAAACGCGCCTACTTGCGCCTGGCTGTTCGTGATATTTATAACTTGTAATTCTACCTTTTTGTCCATCGTTCTCTTTTACTTAATTTGTTTTACTCTCCTGCTGGTGTTTGTACTTGAATACCAAGGCAAACAGAATGCCGATTACCAGCGCATAAGCGGCAAAGATCAGCCAAATGTTCATCCATTCGCGACTCACCAGTCTGCCGTCGGCATATACAGAGAATGCATCAACTACCGCACCGCTGGCATATCCGCCCATGATGGCTCCCAATCCGTTAGTCATCATAAAGAACAAGCCCTGTGCACTGGCACGGATAGAAGATTTGGCTTCTTGTTCAACAAACAACGAACCGGAAATGTTGAAGAAATCAAAGGCCATACCATAAACAATCATGGAAAGGATCAGCATCCATAGTCCTGATCCCGGATCTCCAAAACCGAACAGGCCGAACCGGAACACCCAAGCGAACATACTGATTAGCATGACTTGTTTGATTCCGAAATGACGCAGGAAGAAAGGTATGGCAAGAATAAACAATGTTTCGGACATCTGTGAAATGGATAACAGGATGACTGAATGTTTCACTCCGAAAGAATCTGCATATTCAGGGATGCTGGCAAAACTGCCTAGGAAAAGGTCGCCGTAAGTATTCGTAATCTGCAATGCTGCACCTAGAAGCATGGAGAAAAGGAAGAAAATAGCCATTTTCTTTTTCTTGAATAACACCAGCGCATCCAGTCCGAAAGCGGAGAGCCATGATTTGTTTTCAGATTTAGCCGGTCGACAGGCCGGGAGCGTAAATGAATAAAGTCCGAGTAGCAATGCGGAAGCACCTCCTACATAAAGTTGTGCACTTGAATTCTTGAATCCGGTAAGGTCGACAGCCCACATGGCACAAATAAAACCGATTGTTCCCCATACGCGGATAGGAGGGAAGTCTTTAATCAGGTCACATTTGTATTGCTCCAGTGCATTGTACGATACCGTGTTGGCGAGGGATAAAGTGGGCATATATACCAACAGGTTGAGTAACATGGCCCAATACATCTGGTCGTATCCCGTTGCGGTGGAAGCGTAGAAGAGACATCCTGCTCCTGCAATATGGCAAAGTCCGTATAAACGTTCTGCATTAAACCATTTATCGGCAATAATACCGATAATACCCGGCATTACCAAAGAGGCAATCCCCATGGTGGCGAAAATGGCTCCGATTTGTCCTCCTTCAAAATGAAGTTCTCTTCCCATATAACCACCTAATGATATTAACCATGACCCCCATACAAAGAATTGCAGGAAGTTCATAATAATCAAACGAACTTTTATACTCATGACTTTTTTAATTTGTGTTTCTCTTCACATTCATAAACCTTGCAAATATAATATTTTCGTTGAATAGGTGGATAAGTAATTTGATAAAAAGGGGATAAAAATGGCATAAATGCGAAGAAAAGATGAGATTTGGGTGTGAAAAAACAAATGAAGGGGGTATAAAAAAAAGAAGGCTATCTATCCCAGACAGCCAATCTTTGTTAACCTTAAATCTAATACCATGAAAAACACAGTGCAAAGATATAGGGTTTATGTTATACAACATAATGTTTTCTCGAAAATATTCTATTTGTTAACTCTAATTAACTTTGAATCTTCCGTTTTTCTGTTACTGCCCTCTCTAATCAGCCATACTTCCGGAGAAATGTCTGATATCCGAATGGAAACTTGGTTCCGGCACCTTGCCGGTTATTCTACGTAGAGTACCAATCCTTTCAGATATTCTCCTTCGGGATGATAGATGTTTACCGGATGGTCGGCCGGTTGAGTCAGCTGGTGTAGAATGCGTACGCTACGCCCTGACATGGCTGCTGCGGTAAATACGGCAGTACGGAAATTGTCTTTGCTTACCACTTGCGAACAAGAGAAAGTAAACAGGATACCGCCTGGTTTGATTTTCTCGAATGCTTTGGCGTTCAGTTTACGGTAACCTTGCAAAGCATTCCGCAGTGCATCTTTATGTTTGGCGAATGCGGGCGGATCAAGGATGATTAAATCATACTGGTCGCCCATGCGGTCGAGATATTTGAAAGCGTCCTCGGCAAACGCCTCGTGGCGGGAATCACCGGGGAAGTTTAATTCCACGTTTTTGTTAGTCAGATCAATCGCTTTGGCTGAACTGTCGACAGAGTGCACGAGTTTCGCACCTCCGCGCATGGCGTAGAATGAGAATCCGCCGGTGTAGCAGAACATATTCAGTACCGAACGGTCTTTGGCGTAACGTTCCAGCAAAGAACGGTTTTCACGCTGATCTACAAAGAATCCGGTCTTCTGACCTTTCAGCCAGTCCACATGGAACTTCAAGCCATATTCTTGTGCGATATTATCACTGCTTCCTCCTTTCAGAAAACCGTTTTCGGGGAAAAGGTCTGCCTTAAAAGGAAGAGTTGTTTCTGATTTATAATAGATATTTTCGATCTTGTCACCCATTACTTCGGATAAAGCTTCGGCAATTGTCATGCGGTCTACATGCATTCCCGCAGAGTGTGCCTGCATAACAGCGGTTTTGGCATAAACGTCAATCACCAGTCCGGGGAGATTGTCTCCTTCACCGTGAACGAGACGGTAAGTGTTGTTGGTCGGATTAGTGGCGATGCCGATACTGCGGCGCATATCGTATGCAATTTCCAGTTTGCGTTTCCAAAAATCGTGATCGATAGGTTCCTGGCGGAAAGACAGTACGCGCACAGCAATACTTCCGATCTGGAAATGTCCTTCGGCAATAAATTCTTTTTTTGAGGTGTACACTTCTACAACTTCACCTTCATCGGGCTCTCCGTCAAAACGAGCGATAGCACCGGAAAAAATCCAGGGGTGGAATCTCTTAAGAGAATCTTCTTTACCAGGTTTGAGATATACTTTATGCATAATGTAGTCTTTCCTCAACCCTCTCCCAAGGGGGAGGGCTTCAGATCGTTTTATTATTGGTTATTAATCACTTATTTTATTACTTATCACTTCTTCCGCGGGAGAGACAGTAGCTGTCAGCGGAGAAACCTCCCAATCTCCCGTCTGTTTCAGTTCTTGCAACAGATTGTAGATATTGAGGCATGCCCATGCATCGGTAGCAGCGTATTGTTTCTGTCCGTCACTTAATACATCAGCTTCCCAGTTGGACAAGCGTTGTGATTTGGATATTTTTTCTTTGAATAAGATGGCGTAAATCTTTTGCAGACTTTTGTCCTGTATTCCGAATTGACGCACATAGTCCTGTAATTCGATACAGCTTTGTTGGGTGAAAGGTGCACGTTTGTGCAGCATCATAAAGTCGTCTTTCAGTGAAAGTCCCACTTTGATTACAGCCGGATTTTCTAACAAGTCAACCAATGGCTGAGTCAATCCCGTCATATTGAGCCGGAATAAGAAACAGCATTCTTCGGAAGAAATCTGGAGAAGTGCTACTTTGTGCGATTGTCCTTTGGTAAAGGAAGGGCGAGTTTCGCTGTCGATACCTATCACTGGTCTGGATTGGAGGTAAGCTACAGCTTTTTCCGTTTCAGCTTCCGACTGGATAACATAAATACGTCCCGGAAAGACTGTTTTCGGGAGTTCTTTTAGTTCATCTTTATCTATGGTTCTTCTTACAATCATTTTTATTTTAATTCATCATCGTGGCAATGGCAACCGTCTTCGTGACAGTGGCAATCATCATCGTGGCAATGACAGCCATCTTCTTCACAACAATCGTTGTCGTCGCTTGGTTCGTAAAATCCTTCTTCATTACCTACTTCCTCTTCTTCTTCCTCCTGGTTGTATTTCACGTCATGAAGGGCGCGAAGTGTGTTTACCAGTTTCTGTCCCCACAGTGTACCGAAGTTTTCCTGGCAGATGGCCAATGAATCATTCATTGTTTCGTTCAGTCCCAGTTGGAAGACAAATATGAAATCTTTAATATCCTGATAAATGTCGGCCAGGTCTTCCGATATAGACTTCTTGATAGGTTGGTCGCTATACACCATATCTTGCACGAATACGTCCAGATAATCATCCTTGTCAGCCATCAATCCGGAAAGGTTGATACGCAGAATTTCGTAAATCTCTTCTGTGACATACGTTTCAAGTGCTTCGTCCCCGATAGTCTCACATTTGGGCAGCATAGATGCTTTGAGATAGAGTAGGGGAAGTATTTTTAATGATGTATCAACGAAAGTGCTACGCTTCATGCGTTCGGCACGTTCGAGAAATGCACAAAATTCGGCAGCTACCGTTACGAACTCAATTACGTTTTTATCAAATATCGTTTGGCTTTCTTTTTCCATGATCTATATTGATTTGAAACGCAAAGGTAAGAAAAAGGATTGAATGAGCGTAGTGCTCGTTATTTTTTTATTATTTTTGCAGCTTAGAATCTCATTCCAGTTTTATAAAAAAGAATTAAAGACTCATGGCAAAGAAGAAATTAGATAAGGAGGCGGAACGTACTCCCTCTTCCCCCAGTAAAATTTTGGCTGTATTTAAGAATGAAACCATTCATTTTGTAATCGGATTGATGCTGGTCATCTTTTCCGTTTACCTGTTGTTGGCTTTTTCTTCCTTCTTCTTCACGGGGGCTGCCGATCAAAGTATTATTGATAGTGGCAGTTCGGCAGATTTGGCAGCTGTTAATAATCAAGTGAAGAATTATGCAGGTTCACGCGGAGCGCAGTTGGCCAGTTATCTGATTAATGACTGTTTCGGCGTTTCCTCTTTCTTCATACTTGTTTTCCTGGCAGTGGCAGGATTGAAGTTAATGCGTGTACGTGTTGTACGTCTGTGGAAGTGGTTTATCGGCTGCACACTCTTGCTGGTCTGGTTCTCCGTATTCTTCGGATTTGCCTTTATGGATCATTATCAGGATTCCTTCATTTATTTGGGAGGTATGCACGGATATAATGTCAGTCGTTGGCTGATTTCGCAAGTTGGAGTACCCGGTGTGTGGATGATCCTGTTGATAACGGCTATCTGTTTCTTCATATATATAAGTGCACGTACCGTCATCTGGTTGCGTAAACTCTTCGCATTGAGTTTCCTGAAACGCGAAAAGAAAGAAGAAAAGGAGAATGTTCCGGAAGGAGAAGGAGATCCGGAATTTACGACCTCCCAACCGCAAGAAGTGGAGTTCAATTTGAAACGGACGTATAAACAGACACCTCCTCCGGCACCAGTGATGGATATTCAGGCTGAAGAACCTGAAGACGACTTTCCTATTAATAAACCGGAAAAGGAAGATACTTCCGTATCTGACGAAAGTGAAGGAGTGACTATGGTATTTGAACCGACTGTTTCCAATCCTGTTCCTATTGTGCAGGAAGACTCTTTGGAAGAGGCGGAACCCGGATTTGAGGTGGAACCGGCAGCTTCGGAAGAAGAATACCAAGGACCTGAACTCGAACCGTATAATCCTACTAAGGACTTGGAAAACTACCGTTTCCCGACTATCGATTTGATGAAGCATTTTGAAAATGATGATCCGACGATTGACATGGACGAGCAGAATGCAAATAAAGACCGCATCATCAATACATTGCGCAGCTTCGGAATCGAAATCAGTACGATTAAAGCAACTGTGGGACCTACGGTAACTCTATATGAAATTACTCCGGAACAGGGAGTACGTATTTCTAAAATCCGTGGTTTGGAAGATGATATCGCATTGAGCCTTTCCGCTGATGGTATCCGTATTATTGCTCCGATACCGGGTAAAGGAACCATCGGTATTGAAGTACCGAACAAGAATCCGAAGATTGTTTCCGGACAGAGTGTGATCGGAAGCAAGAAATTCCAGGAATCCAAATATGACTTGCCTATTGTATTGGGTAAGACGATCACGAACGAAGTCTTTATGTTCGACCTTTGCAAGATGCCGCACGTATTGGTGGCAGGTGCAACCGGTCAGGGTAAATCAGTCGGTTTGAATGCCATTATCACTTCCTTATTATATAAGAAGCATCCGGCAGAATTGAAGTTTGTACTGGTCGACCCGAAGAAAGTAGAATTCAGCATCTATTCGGTGATTGAAAATCACTTCCTTGCCAAACTTCCTGATGGAGGCGAACCGATTATTACGGACGTAACGAAAGTAGTGCAAACCCTGAACTCGGTTTGTGTGGAGATGGATACCCGTTATGACCTTTTGAAGATGGCACATGTGCGTAATATCAAAGAATATAACGAGAAATTTATCAACCGCCGCCTGAATCCGGAAAAGGGACATAAGTTTATGCCGTATATCGTAGTGGTGATTGACGAGTTCGGAGATTTGATTATGACCGCCGGTAAGGAAGTGGAACTTCCGATTGCCCGTATTGCACAGTTGGCGCGTGCTGTCGGCATCCACATGATTATCGCTACACAGCGTCCGACTACTAATATTATTACAGGTACGATCAAAGCCAACTTCCCGGCACGTATCGCATTCCGTGTATCTGCCATGATGGACTCCCGTACTATTCTCGACCGTCCGGGTGCTAACCGTTTGATTGGTAAGGGGGATATGCTCTTCTTGCAGGGAGCCGATCCGGTGCGTGTGCAGTGTGCCTTTATCGATACGCCGGAAGTGGAGGAAATTACGAAGTTTATTGCCCGTCAGCAAAGTTATCCTACTCCGTTCTTCCTGCCAGAGTTCGTGAGCGAAGATGGTGGTAGTGAAGTAGGAGATATTGATATGGGACGGCTTGATCCGTTGTTCGAAGATGCAGCCCGACTGGTAGTGATCCATCAGCAAGGTTCCACTTCGTTAATTCAGCGTAAATTCGCTATCGGTTACAACCGTGCCGGACGTATTATGGACCAACTCGAAAAAGCGGGAATCGTAGGCCCTACCCAGGGAAGCAAGGCACGCGATGTCTTGTGCATGGATGATAATGATCTTGAAATGCGATTGAACAATTTACAGTAACCGTTCGTTTATTAATCAAATGAGAAAATACATTTTTAGTGTTTTAATAGCTTTACTGTCTTTGCCTGTGATTGCCCAACAACAGCAGTCGCAGGCTAAAGTCATTCTTGATAAGACGGCAGAGGCGTTTCGTAAAGCAGGTGGTGTAAAGGCCGATTTTACTGTAAAGGCTGTGACGAACGGTCTGGTAGAAGGTGTTGAAAATGGAACGATTCAGTTGAAAGGAGAGAAATTCGTACTGAAAACGTCGGATATCATCACTTGGTTTGATGGAAAAACGCAGTGGAGTTATATGACAAAGAATGATGAAGTGAACGTCAGCAATCCGACACAGGAAGAGTTGCAGCAGATTAATCCGTATACATTTCTATATATGTATCAGAAAGGATTCTCTTATAAGTTGGGAGCAACTAAGATGTATCGTGGAAAAGCTGTTTGGGAAGTCGTTTTGACTGCCAGAGATAAGAAACAGGAGTTGGAACGTATCACTCTTTTTGTGACGAAGGATACTTATGAACCTTTGTATATTTTGCTTCAACAGCGTGGTCAACAGACACGTAATGAGATAACCATTACAAGTTATCAGACAAAGCAGAATTATGCGGATCAGGTTTTTACGTTTGATAAAAAGCAATATCCCAATGCGGAAGTGATAGATTTGAGATAATATACGTTTATAACAAAACGAAAAAGATAAATTAAAATGGCAGAAATAGAAAAAGTAAAATGCCTGATTATAGGTTCAGGACCTGCCGGATATACGGCAGCGATTTATGCAGGACGTGCAAATTTATGTCCGGTACTTTATGAAGGATTGCAACCGGGTGGCCAGTTGACTACTACTACGGATGTGGAGAACTTCCCCGGTTATCCGGAAGGAATCAGTGGTCCGCAGTTGATGGAAGACTTGCGTGCACAAGCAAGCCGTTTCGGAACAGACATTCGTTTCGGTATTGCTACGGCGGCCGATTTGAGCAAAGCTCCTTATAAAATAACAATCGACGGTGATAAGGTTATTGAAACAGAATCATTGATTATTGCTACCGGAGCTACTGCTAAATATCTGGGACTGGAGGATGAGAAGAAATATGCCGGAATGGGGGTAAGTGCTTGCGCTACTTGTGACGGATTTTTCTATCGTAAGAAAGTTGTAGCTGTAGTCGGTGGCGGTGATACAGCGTGTGAAGAAGCTGTTTATCTTGCCGGACTTGCATCCAAAGTATATCTGATTGTCCGCAAACCTTTCCTGCGCGCATCGAAGATTATGCAGGAACGAGTAATGAACCACGAGAAAATAGAAGTTCTTTTTGAACACAACGCAGTTGGTTTGTTTGGCGACAATGGGGTAGAAGGTGTAAATCTGGTGAAACGTTGGGGCGAACCGGATGAAGAACGTTACAGCTTGCCTATCGACGGTTTCTTCCTGGCTATCGGACATCAACCGAATACTGAAATATTTAAAGAATATGTTGATACGGACGAAGTGGGTTATATCATCACGGAAGGTGATAGTCCTCGTACAAAAGTTCCCGGAGTTTTTGCGGCAGGAGATGTTGCCGATCCGCATTATCGTCAGGCTATTACGGCTGCGGGAAGTGGTTGCAAAGCTGCTTTGGAAGCAGAACGTTATCTTTCTGCCAAAGGACTCATTTAATCCGGTTTATATCCGACCATAGGAGGGTATTAAAACCCTTATGAATATGAAAATCACCCACGCTAGAGTTTAATCTGTAGCGTGGGTGATTTTGTTGAGAGGGGAGTCTTGCTCCCCTTTATTTTATAAACTCAAAGCTTTTCGAACAATATTTGTCGATTGTCTTTGGTTAATACGCTTCTATTTCATCTATCCATAATTCGGCAGGAATGATTTCCGGCCCGTTATTCTTTTCAAAGTTGACACCATTACGCAGTGTGCCGCCATTCTTGATTTTGACTTTCAGGAATGTAGCCTGTGCCGGTTCAAATTCAATGGAATCGGTGAATGCAATTCTTCCTGTTTCCGGATAATCGTGTTTCAAAGCTTTTTCGGCTATCCGTGTGTATTGCTTGCCGTCTGCTGATACTTCTACAGCAACTCCTTCTGCAGGAAGAATTCTCATGGCAGGATTGAATAAAGAACCGAAAATAACTTTGCTGACTTGTGTCGGTTTATCCAGATGAACGATAAATTCCAAGTCCTTACCCTCCACGATGCCAAAACTACACCACGGAGTATAAGAAGCATTATTGCCTCGTTTGCCGTTGGTCAGTCCAAAGGTGGTTTTGTCAGCTCCTAATACATCGTTTTCATCGAATATATCGCCTGTCCATCCCATCGTATAATTAACCGTATAGGACTTTCCTGTCAATAAATTGCCATACAGTGGCTTGTGAGCTACTTTGCCCAACATCTTTCCGTCTTTGAAAGCAGCGGCTTTCAGGTCGATATTACCTTCAAGAACGAAAGGCTTTTCATATAAGATGGACACTTTGGACGGTTCGCTGCCGTCCGTTGTATACCGGATTTCCGCATTCGGGTAGAAACTTTCCAGCAATACCATTAAAGGGCCGTTTTCATCTGCGTGCGTATTTATATTTACGTCATAGAAGTTGAGACAAGGTTGGGTGTTCATAACTTTCAAACGTTCAAATTCAGTCACCATCCGTTCGCAGAAATTCTTCCAGTCTTTGTTTGCGTTTTGTGTCCAGGCCGTTTCGGCGATAGCCATTGCACGTGGGAAAGCTTGGTAGTCTGTACGTTCTGAAGTCTGCATATATTCTCTCCAAATATTACCTTGTATTCCGATGATATGCTTCTTGGCAAGCTCGTCAGCGTCGTCCGGAACAGGGTTATAGCTATATGTTTTCTTCAAGGTATTGTATCCGCCAATAGTAGTCGGAGCAATTTCCGGCTCTTCCTGATAGTAGTCCAGATATACATAAGGACTCGGAGTCATGATGGCATTATGCCCTGCTTTGGCTGCGTTCATACCGCCTTCTACACCGCGCCATGACATAACAGTCGCATTGGGAGCCAGACCACCTTCGAGAATTTCATCCCAGCCAATGATGTTTTTGCCTTTGCTATTCAGGTATTTCTCCATACGGGTAACGAAATAGCTCTGCAACTTATCTTCTTTGCTGTGCTTTATTCCGTCTATCTTACTGGGAGTTGTATCATCTTTCAACCCTAACTGGCGGATTAACTGCTGGCAGAAAGCACTGTTCTTCCACGCTGTCTTGGGACATTCATCGCCACCGATGTGAATGTATTCGCTGGGGAATAATTCTATAACTTCATCCATCACTCCTTCAAAGAATTTGAAAGTCGTTTCACTCGGACAGAATACCTGTTCGAATACTCCCCAGGTAGGAGATACTTTGTAAGTCTGTGTAGAGTCGCATGACAATTCCGGATAGGCGGCAAGTGCAGCCAATGCATGTCCCGGCATTTCTATTTCGGGAACAACATTGATGTATTTACTTGCAGCATAAGCCACTACATCTTTGATTTGCTCCTGCGTATAATAACCTCCATGTTCTTTTCCGTCGAATACTTGCGGATAGTTTACATAGTAATAGTCTACTAATGTCTTTTCACGTTTGGAACCGATTCCCGTCAATTTGGGATATTTCTTGATCTCGATTCTCCATCCCTGATCGTCTGTCAAATGCCAGTGGAAGACATTCATCTTGTTCATAGCCAGTAAGTCGATAAACTTGTAAATGTAGTCAATCGGTACATAATGGCGGCAAACATCCAACATGAGTCCGCGATGAACAAAACGGGGTGAATCTTCAATTTCTACGGCAGGAACCGACCAGTCAGCTTTCTTATCCAACTGCTTTCCGTAAATTGCCGGAGGGAGTAACTGATAAAGAGTCTGCACTCCATAAAAGAATCCGTTTGGCTGGGAAGCGGTGAGTGTAATGAGACTGGGAGTGACCGATAATTTATAACCTTCTTTCGGCATACCTTCCTGTACAACAAAAGAGATCGCCGTTTTTCCATCTGCACTTTCAGCTTCTTTCAAGGAGATTCCTGCTGTCAGTTTTAGTTGTTCGGCCAGGCTGTCGGCAATGCTTTTTACTTCCGGAGCATCCGAGGGAACTACGAGGCAGACTTTGTTGTTTAGTTCAAAGCGTCCTTCCTGTGGAAGAATCTGGTTGGGTTTGGGAACGATGTTGTACTCGTTCGCCGCTTCTTTTGTCTTCTGGCAACTGGGGGTAATCATTAGCAAGGACAAAAGAAGAAGAGAAATACTTTTCTTCATGGTCAAAATGTGTGTTAAGTTATAAATAGATTTGACAGGGCAAATGTACTTGTTTATATGATAAGTTCCAATAATATGGAAATAAAAAAAGCCGGAATGATGTCCGGCTTTTAGCTAAAGTTTCAGATTAATGTAGTTATATAATTAAGAGAGAGTTTTTATTTCAGTAGTTGCTCTTCGATGATTTGTACGTACTTCTCCGGAGTAGCTCCGACTTCAATAATCGGTTTGCCGCCTGCAGGTATGAAGAATAAGGTAGGCAATGCCTGTACACCGAAGTGATTGCATAAATCCTTTTCTTTGTCCGCATTAACCTTGTAGAATACAACTTTACCTTTATACTTTTCAGCCAGCTTTTCCATTTCCGGAAGTAAGCGCATGCAAGGTCCACACCAAGTTGCCCAGAAATCAATTATAACCGGTTTCTCGCCATTATAAACGAAATCGTTCCCTTTTCTGTAGTCGAAGATGTGTTCGAGGAAGAATTGGCGGGTAATCGGATTCAGTTTACCGTCTTCAACTTTAGTTTCCGTTACTTTAGCTTCCGCTTCCGGTATAGGAACCATGTCAAACGGCTGGAAATAAATTTTCTGATGAATATAGTCAATGGATATGATTCCGTAGTCCAGTATCTTTTTGCCTAATACGGAGCGTTTCAGGTATGGATTCTTCACTGCCATGGCATCCTCAATCTTTGTTTTTACAAACATGGTTTCAGGTAAGATGAGGCTTTCCTCTTCTTGAGTCGCTTCTTTATATCCATTGGAAACTTTTTGGTTGGTTCCTTTGGTATATTGTGTGCTCCATGTATTGAAATCTTTTTCGGTAAGATTCACTAATCCTTCGCTCCATGTATCCAGAACAAGAGAAACGGGTTTTCCCTGAATGGATATTGGACATACGATTCCTAATCCTGTAATTAGCTCAAAGTTCTCCCGGTAGTTTAATTTCATGTAAGAAGGACGATAGGGCTGCGTAATTGTGAGTTTTTTCCGCTGCATATCAATAGTCAGAACGGAAGTGCGGAAAATAGCACCGCTTAATACACCCATCACTCCCAGCTTGCGCAGATATGGTTCGTCTTCCAGAGTGAAAGCAGGCAGATCGTTGTTAAACGTGTTGTTGCCAATAGCAACTGTTGCCATTTCATATACTTTTCCAACAGGTACTTGTTTGAATACAAAATCCTGATAAGCACTAAAAGTACCGTTCTTCCCCGTGTCGATGCGTAACTTCTTGAGAGCCTCAGGAAGCAGGGCGTTATGTCCTGACAGATCGAGGACGAAGTCTGCCACTTCGCCATTAATGGCGGCTTCTACGATAATCTTTCCATCAATGGTTTTGAATGGAATGACCTCTGTCATACTGTTCTGTGTCTGTGCACTGATTCCTCCGGCAATACAAAATGCAAGTAGACAGAGATACATCTTTGTTATTATTCGCTTCATATCTTTTTTCTGTTTAAAGTTTATTTCTCTTTCCTGATTTCAATCTTTTTCTCTTGATTGTCTTTCTTGACAATAATATAACCGGTATCACCGCGGATGGCGTTCATGATATCTTCCACAGCCATTTGGCTCATGGGACAATCGTCCAAAGAAGTACCGTTGATGTTAATCACCTGGTCGCCGAAAGCAACTTTATCTTTCATGCTGTCCCAGATCGTTGTAATTTCGAATCTGTCATTGCGTGGCAGAATACTCACGTTCCAGAGAGCGGGAGCACCGCCCATGTCGGTTTTTCCTTCTTCAAACGGGAAAAAGTAGAATCGTCTGCGCATATAATCGATAATTACTTTACCGTATTCCAGTAAATCCACCCCGATGATGCTTCCATTCATCACTGTGGTCGTACTACCCACGTTCGTGAATTCTTTCCCCATGATGTTGATAGGAGGAACAGTCACCTTCTTTATATCCACCGGCTTGCCTAGACCTGTTATTCCGGCAGCTACGATACCATATCCATGGTTAGTAACTTTCGAAATGTCAGACAGCCTTTCATAATCTTCTGTAGAATAAAGCAGAAAGCCTCCCGCACCTGTATCGAACAGAACCTTGAAGTCATTGTCCCCTAAGCGGACATTGACAATGGAGTGATGATCCGTCTCATCCAACAGCGGAATCCCATCCGTTACTTTTAGTCCTTCGGGACGATACGGATAATTGATAACCATTATTTTAGAACGGGAATCGAATGTGACTACCGACTGTGCGAAAGCGTCTCCTCCAAGAATACCGACAACCCCTAGTCCGGTGAAGAATGGATTCTTAGGCAGTACCATCGTCTTCAACTGCTTGATTTTATAGTTTTCCCCGATAGAAACATTCTGTACGTGCGCTTCCTGATAATTGGAGCCTTGTGCATTCACATCGGAGATACGCATATATCCTGCGGCAGTAGCTTTCATTTCCGTTGCGGCATCATACATCGTTCCGGTTCTTCCTCCCGTATCGACGATATATTTCACTTTTATACCGTTAACAGTGACGGGGATAATGATTTTCTCTTGTATAAACTCATAAGGAATGGTGTCGCAAACCTTATTCCGGATTTGCGCTGCCATTCTTTGTCCGCAGTTTAGAAATAATAGCAGCCATAAGCCGGTCAGTATTCCTATACTTTTCATATTATTCTTTTTCATAGATAATATCCTTTACTCCGGAAGCTGTCTCAATCGTCAGTTTCGTCTTCTTTTTCTCTTTCAATTCCGGTATTCCGTTCAGAATACTTTCGCAGAAGTCATATTTCTTAGCAGGTTTGCCATTGATTTTAACTACCTTGTCTCCGACTGCTATCTTACCTTTCGTACTGCTCCATACGGTAGATACAAACAAATCTCCGTCTTTGACCGTTAAGTCAAAATTGTTACCTTGATTGTTTATTTCATTGTCCGGTTGAAATGCTTCGAAATAGAATCTTCCGCGTGGATAGTCGATGGTCACTTTACCGTATTGCAACAGTTTGACACCCAATAATGTGTAAGGGTGATTGTTGGTGCTGGTTGTTACGTTACGGAATTTGGTGGCTCCGACTGATAGCAATGGAATACGAACCCTGTAAGAAGAAGCTTTGTCCGCCTGACCGGATACTCCGATACTCCCTTCTCCATACCCTTCGGAAACCACTTCCATAGAGGCTTCCGGTTTGATTTTTTCAAAATCACTTTCGATAAGTGATAACAGGCTGGGACTACCAGTATCAAATAATACATTTATATTGCTGACCGGAGCTATCTGTACGCTGACGATCGGCATACCGCCCCCTTTGGTGAAATTCAACATCTTTCGTAAAGACACTGTCGATGGCTTTTCAGCAGAGGTAACTATAATATTTTTGGCTTGTGAATCAATAGTGACAATGGTGTTGGCGAATAAATCACTGCCGATGATGCCATCTACTCCAAAACATTCCCAGCCTTTTACTTCATCAATGACCAGTGACGGAGCATTTTTGAAATTAATAACATGGTCGGGGGTAGTCAGGTTCTCTATCCGGGTAGTCTTGTAATAGCTTTCCACGTTATTCACATCCGTTACTTTAGTCGAGTCGGTGGCTGCCATTTGCAGTGCCTGGCAGGCTTGAGTCGTGAGTGCCGTACGTCCTCCCGTATCAAATATGAAAGGACGTGCCGTGCCGTTCACTTTCATTTCGATAATCATCTTTTCACCTACCATCCGGTAAGGTATGGTTGCCTTATATTGTTGGGCGAATACAGGAACCGCCATGCAAAAGGCGACGACGGTTCCTATCATACGAGTCGTATACTTCATAAGCTAATTTTATTTGCTGACTTTTTCTGCTTCCAAAATTGCCTGATAAGCGTTTACAATACCTCCGGAAATACACAAATCATCGAAAAGGAACAAGTCTTGTGAAGGACTGTCGTTTACGCGGATTCCTTTTTCCACTTCCACCCCTTTGCGTGAAGTGACACTCTTCAGTAGTATGTCACGGATTTGCGAGCCGGTTAATTTAGGAAAATATGATTTCACTAAGGCAGCTACACCGGCTACAGTAGCCGAAGCCATTCCTTCTCCAGTTCCTTTTTGATAAGTGTCACCCATATAAGATGAATAAATGTCTGTTCCCGGAGCATAAATATCGAGAGCAGTTGCACCGTAATTGGTGTTCAATACCGGATTTCCATTCTTGTCTGAAGAAGCAACCACCATAAAATTGGTAAGTTCTCCGTCTTTTCTCATCTTCCGGTTAGGGAAAAACTCGTCTTTATCCATGTCTGCTGACAGATCCCAGACCGGAACTATTACCAATGCTCCTTTCTTTTCAGCTTCTTTCAGTGCATCTGCTACCCATTGTCTCTGTTCTTCCGGGTATAATGAATTTTGTTCCGGCAATAAAATAACATCCGCTCCATGGTTTACTGCATACTGGATAGCCAGTGCCATATCTTTTAAATAAGGTTCTCCTTCTCCCGGGTGGATGCGTAAAGTCATGATTTCTGCATTGTCTGCAATACCGTTACTTCCGATACCGTTGTCACGTTTAGCTGCGATAACGCCGGCCTTCATTACGCCTGTTGCCGCATCAGATGTCAACAGTACATTATTGCCGTAATGCGTGTCGTTAATATCCAGAGGATTATCACCTACAATTTCTTTCCGGTTATCAGTTCCGTATTTCTTTAAAGCATCTTCATAGGAAGTTTTAGCTGTTTCCACACTTTTTTTCCCCATTCTTTGGTATACGAGATCCCATTTGTCCGTTTGGTAAATGCTGAATGAATAAGCGGTAAAAACAAAAGCAATTTCAGAAAGGCTGTCTCTTTCTGCCTTAGGATCATAGCAGCTCTGGAAATCATCGACAGTTAGCTCTTTTCCGGGGAAACGCTTTTTCATGTCCTTATCAAACTTCTCAATATATTCTTCAATGACATAAGAGAGTTGCAGTCCACCGTATGAACCACCGATTCTGGATTCAGGCATTACTTTATAACGATAGTAATTGTATTCTTCCAAATTTTCCGGTGCGGGTACTTCCTGACGTTTTCCGTTAATGATTTTATAATATTTCTTTCCGTCAAAGATATAATCTGCATATTTATCTTTCAGACGGAAAAATTCACGTTCTCCTTCGCGTGTCAGAGATTCCATGACCTGACCGTCTTTGCCACCGATGAAATTCCAACCATTGATGTCGTCTATCCAACCATTCTTGTCATCGTCTTTCTGGTTTAGTTTTTCTTTGGGATTCACCCAGATAGCCTGTTTCAGATCTTCGTGTTCTACGTCCATTCCTGTTCCGATCAATGCAACAACCGGTCTTTTCTTTGCTTTCTTTTTGTTGGCATTCAAGTAATCATAAGCTTTGTTTACTTCAGCTCCGTATACACTGTCCTGGTCGAAAGAACAGTTAAACCAGTCCAGTTCGGATTGTTTTTTTTGTGTTTCTGCCTGCTGTTTGACTAACTGGGCTGATACTGTCATGCTGATAAAACAGCATACGATTGGAAATATAAGTTTCTTCATTGTCGAAAGAGTTATAATTTATATAGTTTGTTTATTGTCTTATTTTTAAAATGGCTTCTCGTACTTGTTCCCCTCGGACATTACGTGCAGCGAGTTTACCTTCTTTGTCAATGACAACAAGGAAAGGGATGGAGTAGAAACCGTAAGCAGTCTGAATAGCACTTGGAGTCTTGCTGTTTTTGGGAAATCCTGTTTTATCCCATAGCATCACCCACGGCAGTTTTTCTTCATCCAGCATTTTTCTCCATTTTGCTTCGCTGTCATCCAACGAAACACTGATGAATTCTAAATCATCTGCTTTCAGATCATTGTATATTGTCAGCATACTGCGCATCTCTTTGCGGCAAGGGCCACACCAGGAAGCACAGAAATCCAGTACGACAATTTTTCCACGGAAGTCCTTTAAACCTATGCTCTTTCCATTGTTGTCAATGAACGTAAAACCAGGACATTCTGCACCGATAATCTGGTGGGAGAGGACTTCTACTTTGTTGATTAACCATTTGGCAGACAACGAATTCCTATCTTGTTCCGGTATCATATCCAATAACATTTTGTTGGATGGGTAATCATTCACATCTGCCAGATAAGCTAATGCGGATGCCATGGCAGATGTCAGCTTCTCTTTGGCAGAAGTCGGGATTGTTGCTTTATCCGGATCTCTTTCGGTCGGCATATAGTTTTGTAAAGTCAGAAACGGATCAATGCCGGTGAATGAAAGTGAACTTTGTTCGGGATTCTTTTCATCGAAAAAACCATGAATGGTTACAGGTCTGTTTTCGAGGTATATGTTTTGCTCCGTATTCCCAATATATAGTGTATATACATCGGATATAATGTCTTTTTTTTCGGTTTCGAATACTCCATTTTGGTTAATAGGACAACTTAAAATGAGGTTCCCATTCAAATCCTTAACTTGCAAAGTGGTTGGTTTGAGTAGTCTCAACTTTCCTTTGAATTGAAGTCCGCTGTCGCTCCATAGAGGAGTGGTGCTGCATAAGAGCAATAATATCAATGAGAGTCTTATTAATTTCATGATTTGGAGTTTATAATATATGGTAAATTCTAAATATCTTTATTCTTATTTTATCTATCCTTTAATGAAATGACTAACTTAATCGTTATGGAAGAGTTTCTTTACCAATCTCCCCAGTCTCCCCAAGGATCATCATCATCGCCATCTCCTTCATCAGTTTTCGGTAGTTCCGGATAAGGTTTAATATCCCAATCTTCCGGTCCTTTGGCGATAGCTTCCAAATCAATATTATATTTTTTTAGATAGTTTGTCACAAAATCGAACTTAGTGCTTAGAAATGGATAGGTTGCCGAAGGAAACATTACTTCCCGTTCTTCTTTGGTATGACGCATGGCTATTTGCAGATAGCCGATAAATGTTTCTTTGGCTGTTGGAGGATTATCGGAATCGGGTTTAGAATGTTTACCTGATAATGAATTTACATTACCAGGATAGCCTCTTTTAAGATAATAATTAGGATCGGCTTTACTTTCGATGTCTTCACTTCTGACAATCGGAGTTAAATGGTCAAATCCTGCATCAAATTCATCTTCGGGTATGATAATATTTCCGTTGGCGATAGCTGTATTTATAACTTCATCAATTATTTTGAAGCGGCGTATGGTAAAACTATCCTTATTGCCGGCAATAGGAGTTTTCCATCCTGTGATTGGGTCATCGTAAGTACTGTGGGCTTTATCTCCCCAGAAACAAGTTATCCAGCAGTCGGTTTGGCCGTCATCATGCTCGGGCAGTGCAACATAATATTCCAGTACTCCCGGTATAATGGAAGTAAATACAGAATAATTGTATACCATATACCAGTACATGGGAAATACTCTATCCGTAACTTCCCGGTTGAGGTAAGGAAAAATGTGGTTCTTCATAAAAGTAATATAAAATGCTCCCATTTCGTCATTGAGACAATTCTCGAAGACTCTTGATGAACTACCGACTCCACCATTAGTCCAATTTTTATTGAGATCTTTTTCTGTGATATCTTTATATATTATTTTCACTCCGAAGTCTTGGTAGATTTTCATAACATCATTGTCCCATGAATTATTTCCCTGCGGAAACTCAAATCCTCCGGCAAGTGCAAGTGGATCTGGTGTCGGGTTGATAATATCTTCATTATAACAGGACGAGAATGTGAGACAGAATAGTAATATCCATACATTATATATTGGCTTCATGATTCTCTGTTGTTTAAAATTGACGATCATTATTTCTTATATTTATAGTTATTTTGTAACAGGAACTCCAGTCCGTTCCGGTCCGAACGGATTTTGTTCCAATAATAAGTTTCTTTGCAACACTTCTGTAGGAATAGGTAATACGTATGAAGGATCGTTTTTTGTTAGTGTATAAACTTTGCCTTCCCATTTGTGCTGTATGGAAGGCATACCATATCGACGTAAGTCGAACCAGCGTTGTCCTTCGTAGCAAAGTTCTTTTCTGCGTTCTTCACGTATTTGGGTGATCAAAGCATCTCCGCTCAATCCGGAAAAAGACGGTGCGTTTCCTCTATCATATCGTTTCTCCAGCAATGTATTCATAGCGGTGATGGCATCTCCTTCGGCTTGGCTCATGGCAGCGGCTTCTGCATAGTTTAGATAAGCTTCTGCTATTCGGAAGGAGAGTGCAAAATAATCACTGCTTCCGGAAGTGGGGACAGAACGTAGTGTCTTATATTTGCCATAGGGGAGATAAGTATCATAAAATGTGCTGTTCTCCGGAACCGCCTCGTTATATTGCATTTCCCTAGTAATATAACGGTCTTTGCGTAAGTCACCTTCTGAGAAACTGTTGATTAACCCGTCTGCTGCTTTGAACATTCTTCTGGTCTTTTCTTCATCGCTGTTTTCATCTTTCTTATCGATATAACCTTCGTATTCACCTGTCAAGTCTCTGATAGTTCCATAACTCCAGATGACTTCCGGCGAATCATATGTATTGAATGTGTAATAAGGTTCTTTTATACCTGCTTCCGGTGCAGGAATAGTATTCAGATCGCGTAGTGAGAAGTTCCAATCTTTGATAACTTTCTCCGCATACGTTTTAGCTTCTTCCCAATTTTCCATATATAGAGCTACACGTGATTTTAATAATTGTACCATAGGTAAACTGACAAGGTAGTTCGGTTCATATTGTTGTGTGGCGGAGAGAGTTAGGAATAAACGTTCTGCTTCGTTTAGGTCGGTAACAATCTGTCGGTATACTTCTTCTACCGTGTTCCGTCTCATCAATATATTGTCATCATCTCTCATTTTACTGTCCAGCTTGAGAGGAACTCCCAATGATTCTTTGTTATAATTATAGGGAAGTCCGTACTGATTGACTAACATATAATAATAAAAAGCCCGTAGGGCATAGGATTGTGCCTTAATATAATTCTTTTCAATTTCTGTACCGGATACTTCGTCAATATAGTCAAGTGTGGCATTAGCTCCTAAAATATATTCATAAAGGTTCTCCCAAGTATTGACTGTTTGTTGTCCCAATTTTTCTCGTATTTCGAACATATTGGGTTGCCAGCTATACAGTATCTCAAATATTTCCATATCTGCTTTGTCGTTTTCTGGGAATTCGTAACCTTCCACCTGATTCTGCTCGACATCATCTGCGAGTATTTCCTGATAGTTGAGAAATTTGGTATCCTTTTGTTGGGGATAGGCTTCTCCGATAAGCATCTCTTGCAATGCATTAGCGTCTTTAGGTATATATTGGCTCTGTGACTTTGGCTCTAAGAAATCTCCGCAAGCGGTGAGGCCGGTCAGTGTAATTGTATAAATTAAATATTTAAGTTTCATATCTCTCTTTGTTTATTGTTTAAAATCCTATATTAAGTCCCAATGAGAAAGAACGTGGCATGATGCTGTTTTCTAATTCCGGATCAAAACCATTAAAACGTTTGCTGGCTATTACAAATACATTGTCCATATTAAAGTTAATAGACAGGTTTTTAGCATGTATCTTGTCGCACCATTCTTTTTTCATCTGCCAGGATAATCCAATGTTACGGCAACGCAGGAATGAAGCGCTGACTACCATAGCATCTGATTTTTCCCACATATAAATGGGTGATTCTGCGGTCTCCGTGTTAGGCAAAGTCCAAGCGATCCCTAATGGCCATATCGGCAACCCGGGGATATTTGTGTAAGCTTCGTCTCCTGTTTTTTGCCAGCGATTCAATAAATCGCGGTTTATATTCTTGGTTGGATCGGGCATCATATTATGTTCTCCTCGGAAATCATTGTAAGGTGACGTCAAACGCTTTTTGCTACCTAACAAAAGGGAAAAGCTGGTATTTAGTGACAAAGATTTGTAGCGGAAACTCAAACCGAGACCTCCGGTGAAATACGGCTCTTTTTCTCCGGAATATACAAGGTAAGTGGTCGGGTCGATGCCTTTACTTTTTTCTTCTTCCGGGACTTCAACATAGTTGAACATCGGTTTGCCGTTACTTCCATCAAGACCGGCAAAGGAATATGACCAGAATCCGCTTAACGGATATCCTTCTTTTAATATCTGGGTGTTGCTTCCGGTCAAGTACATCCCCGTGGTTCTGTCAATCGTGGTTTCTCCGCCTTTGTTCCAGTTTTTAGAGGCATTCAGGTTAATATTCAGGCTGAAATCACGTTTCTGAACAGGTGTGAATGATAACGTGTATTCAATTCCCCGATTGTAAATAATTCCGCCGTTACGTTTCATGTCGTTAATTCCATATTCGAATGGTAAATCTACGGTGATTACCGCATTGGAACGTCGGGTGTAGTATTCCAGATTCATATAAAACATATGAAACAGTTCCAGGTCCACACCGAAATTCCAGTTTTTGGTACGTTCCCAGGAGAGATACGGATTGGGGATCTGGCTAATAGTGGAGTAATATCGATTATATCCTGCTTGTACTCCGTTCTGACTTAAGATTAGTTCAGGACTTTCACGTGTCAAAGCGTTTCCCTGAATACCAAATGTTCCTCTGAAATTGAGTGTTGTGATCCATTTCAGATGCTTTTGGAAGAAAGCTTCTTCCGATGCTCTCCAGGAAAAACCGAATGAATAAGTCGGGTCGATACGGTGATTGATATCCTGTCCGAAAACGTTGGAAGCATCATTTCGTACATTGGCATTGACTACATAGCGATTCTTGAATGAGTATGCAAAAGTAGCGAAGAACGAAAGGAAGTTGTTGGTATTGTTTGTTCTTTTCCAACCTCTGTCATAAAGTTCTTTTAATATTCCCCAGCCTGTTGGACTTCCGCCCGGTGATACTACTTGGCTTGGTATGGTAGGCGCTACAATACGTTCACCTCTGTCCGGTACATATCCCCAAACTGTATTGGCTGTTCCTTTAGCTGTAGACGAGCGAAGTTCCATACCCAATAGCGCATTCAATCGGTTATTAGGATTGAATGCTTTGCTGAATTGTAGCTTGTTCTGGATATTGTAAGAATACTGGTTATTGTCGTTTGTGTACAATCTACCTCCGAATGGAAGCTGTGCAGCTTTAAAATCGGCACTGGTGGGAGTAACAGAATTAAAATCGTAACCACGATACAGGTTGGCAATGTGGTACGTGTGTTCGGTAGCCCAGCTTTCATTTGTACTGTTATTAGTCGAATAACCGCCTGTAAATTGATAAGTTAACCAGTCAAGGACATGCCAGTTGACATCTAAGGAAGCGGACATGAAGTTGGAGCGTGCTTTTGAACCGCTGTTGTCCCGTTCATTGATAAAATTGTATGAAAGGGTTTCTTTATTTCCTGTTTTATAATAGTATCCGTTTTCTTGCATATAATAAGCATCCGGGTCGATGATACGGTTTGTATTGGTAGCATAACCCATTGGATTGATATCGTCGAAAAAGCCGTTAGTAGTAGAAACGCTACCGTTTAAAGTCATACTGATAGTCAGTTTTTCTATCGGACGTAACATCAGAGCGATGCGACCTGTCATACGTTCGTTATCATTGCCTATTTCCTGACCTTCGCTGTTGTTATATCCCATAGATGCCGAATAACTAAACTTGTTCGTTCCACCGGAAACACTAACGTTGTGACTATGGCTGAACGAACGGCGTGTCAGGCGTTTGAACCAGTCAGTATTGCGGGTTTCCATGTCGTTGTAAAGTTTTCTATATTCGATATCAGAAATGTCATGTTCCTGCAACATCCGTAATATACCTTCATAGGTGTTAGGATCCTTATAAGGCATTGTTGCGTAAGTGATTCCTGCATCGAACGCCTCTTGTGAGAAACGGATGCGTTCTTGAGAGTTCATAAAGTTGAACATTCCATAATTAGGGCGTTGCCCGATGTTAAAGTTGGCGGAATAGTTCACAGTCAATCTGTCAGTGGTATTCTTTTTGGTTGTGATTTCGATTACACCGTTAGATGCTTTTGAACCATAGATAGCAGTGGCGGAAGCATCTTTCAAAATTGTGATGTTTTCGATGTCAGCGGGGTTTAGCCATGAAATCTGGTTGCCGATGATATCCTTTAAACTTTTAGTCATCAGTTCGCCGCTATCTAGTGTTACTTGGAAATCTTCCTGAATAATACCGTCTACTACCCACAATGGATCACGATTTCCTTGTAGCGTACTGGTACCTCGAATCTGGATCTTAGGCGCCGTACCTACACGACTACTTGAGTTAGTAACCACCATACCTGCTACACGTCCTTGTAACATTTGGTCGATAGTAGTGTAGGAAGGTATTATAATGTCTTTCGCTTTTATCGTAGTAATGGAACCAACAAGGTCGCGGCGTTGAATATTCTGATAACCGGTAACCACCACTTCGTCAATTTCCGTACTGGAACTGGTCAGAGTGACATTGATTGTTTTCTTACCTGTATATTTCAACGTTTTCTTTTCCATTCCGATAAAAGAAAAAGTTAGAATCAATCCCTCTTGTGCCGGAATATTAAAAGTATAATGTCCGTCCAATCCGGCGATGGCTCCATGTTTGGAGCCTCGAATCGTAACAGTGGCACCGGGTAATGCTTCGCCACTGGCATCTCGAATCCAACCACTGATTGTAACTTTCTGGCTTTGCTTTTTCTTTATAACAATTGCGCTACCAGAGATTTCGTAAGTCAGGTTAGTGCCTTCCAGACATTCATCCAGAATTTCAGTAATTGTCTTATCTTTTGCCTTGATGGTGATATCGGTCACATTAGCAATGTCTTCCGTTCCATACATAAAGACAAATTTCGTACGATTCTGCAGATACCAGAGTGCTGCTTCCAGCGTTTCTCCTCTCAAGTCGATGGAGATTCTCTGATTGTCCTGTGCTTGAATCATGAGTGAAGAAAGGGAGAATATCCATAAAAGACAGAACTTCACAAAGTTTCTGCTTGCATAAGATACCACCCACGGCAGGGATTTTACTCGTTTTTTCATAATGCGTTAGTTATATTATGTATTATTACTGTTTGTAGGAAATGTGCAGGATGCCCTCCCGTTGTTTGATATTGACCAGATTTAATTCTGTAATCATGTCGATAATCGGGTTCATGTTGGCGTAGCGGTTAAGGTAAGCTCCGATACGCACCTGTTTGGCTGCTTCGTCTTCAAAAGAATATTGGAATCCATACCATTTGGACAGGTATGACATCACATTCTCAAGAGGGACATTTAAAAAGATAAATGATCCGGATTCCCAAGATGTATACAAATCAGTGTTTACGTTGGCGACGGTATTTGTACCGGTATTTTTATTATATGTATAGTGCTGGTTGGGAACTAATTCGAATTCTTCATTTCTACTGTTGATTCTTACTGTTCCACTGATTAAGGTCGTACTTTCCGTATCTTCATCAGCGTAGGCTCTTACGTTGAACGACGTTCCCGTCACCCGGATAGATGTATGCGATGTTTTTACGATAAACGGATGCTCCTTGTCCGGGGCAACATCAAAATAAGCCTCCCCTTCAATTTGCACAATACGTTCTTTACTACTGAAACAAACCGGATAAGTCAGCCGGGTTTCCGCATTGAGATGTACCCTTGTGCCGTCGGAAAGCGTGATAAGGCATTCCATCCCCTGCAATGTGCGTAGTGTGTTTTGGATTTCTTTTACTTGCGGTTTGTTGGCGGGAATCTGATAGTTAATCCCTTTCGAATCGATCACAAATGCTCTGACCGCATTCTCCGGAAAATTATTGTCGGAAAGATTGAAAGATTTGCCGTCACTCAAGATCAGTTCCCCGCCAAGGGTTCCCGGAGTGATGTCGCTAATCGTTTCTTCGGATATCCAATGATAGATAAAGTAAGAAGCAGGTACTAATAACAATAAGATGAGAGCTGCATATTTCAGACTCTTTTTCCACGAAAAAACAGTACCCGATTGATTGCCTCCTAATAACGGATAGACTTTCTCCCACGCTTTTTGTGAAGAGAAGCTTTTTATTAACCGGCTGTTTTCTTCATACGTTTCCTTATTTAATATCCGGTCGGCTATCTTTTGATGTTCCGGGTTTTCATCCAACCATGCACGATAGTTCTTTTCCTCTTCGGGGGTAGACGAATGAGTAAATAAGGAAGCTAAGATTTTTGCAATTTTAAATTTTTCTTTAAATGAATTCATCGTTTTTTCGATTTGTTATATAAGTAAAACAATCCAATCGAAAAAACGGGGTAATCAAAAAGTTACTTTATTTGCATAAAAATAGTAATAAGGTGTAATTTATGCCTTTGAGACTTTCGCGAAGTTTGCGATAGGCGAATTTCTTTAACGTATGGACAGTGCCTTCTGAAATTTGCAATTTGTCAGCAATCTCATGGTTTTTTAACCCTTTCATAGAATATAAGATGATATTTCGCATTTGGGTAGGCAATTCTTCTACCGCTTTGCGAACCATGTGGAATGTTTCCTGTTCGATAATGGCAGCTTCGAAGCCACTATCGAACTCTTCCTGTCCAGAAAAATAGGGAATATCTAATTGCTCATGTTTTAAGTGATTCAGACATTTATTTCGGGTGACGGTATAAAGGAAGCTTTTTACTTTCAAAATGTCGTCAAAATCTTCTTTCCGTTCCCAATAAGCTAACAATACATCTTGTGCGATGTCTTTGCAAACTTCTTTGTCTTCAATATAGTGGGATGCGAACACGCAAAGAATAGGATAGTAGTCATCAAATAGCTTTTTGAAAGCCTGTTTGTTGCCACGTTTTATGTCTGCAATTATATTTTCTATATGTATGTTCACTATTTAGGGTGGAACGATTGGTGCAGAAACTCTCTTACCCAATCTTGCTTATTTTCTTCAGCTTTTCTTCTTCGATGATTTTGATTTTTCTTCCGTCGATAGTAATCAGTCTTTCCGTAGCGAATTGCGACAAGGTACGGATAGCGTTCGAAGTAGTCATATTGGAAAGATTTGCCAGATCTTCACGTGAAAGATAAATGCTCAACGTAGAACCGTCTTCTTCCAGTCCATAACTTTCTTTCAGGAAGATGAGTGATTCGGCCAAGCGTCCGCGAATATGTTTTTGTGTCAGATTAACGGTACGTTCGTCAGAGATACCCAAGTCAATGGAAAGTTGGCGGATAAAGAACATGGCCAAGTCATTATTTTGGGCAACCAGCGTAGTGATGGCACTCATAGGAATCAGGCAAACAACGGAAGGTTCGAAAGCTGCTGCGGCAGTTACAAAATCTTGTTTGGCAAAATAAGCACGATATGCAAAGTATTCGCGTGGTTTAATCATGCGGATAATTTGACTTCTACCCCCCACACCATCTTTGAAGATTTTCACTTTTCCACTGATGAGACACATCAGATGATGTGGCGTTTCTCCTTCACAGTAGATGGTTTCATTCTTTTTGTAGGTTTGTATCGTATAATTATTCATCAGAAACTCCTTTTGCTCATTGTTTAGAGGAGCTAACATATCGGATAATGGTTCCGAAATATCGATGTCTGACATATTCATTTTTACCATGAGTGCTACAAAACTGTGTTATACAGCACAAAAGTAAAAAGAAAAAATGAGAAAATGAACGAATCTATAAAAAGATTGCACAAAAGTGGGAGCTTTCGTGCAATCTTGCAGACATTTTATTTGGTAAACAACAGTTCTCTATATTTAGGCAACGGCCATATTTCGTCATCCACTTCCATCTCCAGGTGGTCGATGTGGTCGCGGATTTGGTCAAGATACGGGCGTACTTTTTCTTCGTATGCGAATGCCCTTTCTTTGTAGTTTTCCATGTGGTTGGCTACTTTTCTTGCTTCGGTCATGTCGCGCACGAGTACTTTGATAGAAGTGACCCGGTGTGAAATCTCACGAATCAGTTCTTTACGGTCGGCACTTAATACTTCATATTCTTCAGCCGGGAATATTTCTTTCAGTCCGCGAAGATTTTCGAGCAAACGGTTCTGATAGGCAACGGCAGTTGGTACGATGTGATTGATGGCGAGGTCGCCCAATACACGGCCTTCGATTTGCACCTTCATGGTGTATTTCTCCAGTTCCACTTCCAGACGGCTGTTCAATTCGGTCTCGTTGAAGATACGTTCGCCGATAAGTACTGATTTGGATTGGTTATCAATATAGTGCATCAGGGCTTCCGGTACGTGGCAGATATTAGTCAGTCCGCGGCGTGCAGCTTCTTGTTTCCATTCTTCGGAATAACCGTCCCCTTCGAAACGAATCGGCTCGGAGGCGATAATTGTTTCTTTCAGCAGGCGGAAGATAGCTTCGTCTTTGCCAACTCCTTCTTCCATCAGCTTTTCTACCGATGCCCGGAATTCGTTCAGCTGGTTTGCCATGGCCGCATTGATTGCAATCATAGAGGCAGCACAGTTGGAAGAAGAACCTGCGGCGCGGAATTCGAAACGGTTTCCGGTGAATGCGAAAGGAGAAGTACGGTTGCGGTCGGTGGTATCCAGTAAAATTTCGGGGATACGTCCGATGCCTAACTTCAGTGTGGTTTTTTCTTCCGGCGTCATTTTCTCATTTCCTACCTGGCGGACAATTTCGTCGAGAGTAGACGAGAGTTGTGAACCCAGAAAGCAAGAGAGGATGGCGGGAGGAGCTTCATTGGCTCCCAAACGATAGCTGTTGCTGGCGCTCATGATGGAGGCACGCAATAAATCCTGGTTTTTATAAACCATCATTAAGGCGTTTACCAGAAATGTGAGGAATAGCATATTGCCTTTCGGATTCTTTCCGGGAGCGAACAGATTGATACCGGTATCTGTGCAGAGTGACCAGTTGTTGTGCTTGCCCGAACCGTTTACTCCGCTATATGGCTTTTCGTGCAGGAGTACATTAAAATGATGCTTCCTGGCGATACGCTTCATCAAATCCATGACGAGCTGGTTGTGATCGTTGGCAAGGTTACAGTTTTCGAAAATAGGGGCCAACTCAAATTGGTTGGGAGCTACTTCGTTATGACGGGTTTTGGCAGGAATACCGAGTTTGTGACACTCGATTTCGAGTTCTTTCATAAATGCAGTGACACGTGGAGGGATAGAGCCGAAATAATGATCCTCCAACTGTTGGTCTTTGGCAGAAGAGTGCCCCATCAGTGTCCGTCCTGTCAGGCAGAGGTCGGGGCGTGCATTATATAAGGAGGAGTCTACAAGGAAATATTCCTGTTCCCATCCTAAATTGGTATATACGCGTGTGATGTTCTTGTCGAATAGCTGACAGACTTCCGTTGCTGCTTTATCTACAGCGGCAAGTGCTTTCAACAATGGAGTTTTGTAATCCAACGCTTCACCTGTATAAGAAATGAAGATAGTGGGGATACAAAGAGTGGTATCTACTACGAATGCCGGTGAAGAAACATCCCAGGCTGTATATCCTCGTGCTTCGAAAGTGTTGCGGATGCCGCCGTTAGGGAAAGAAGAAGCATCCGGCTCTTGCTGGATCAGTAGTTTTCCGGAGAAGCGTTCAATCACTCCGCCATCTTCGCCGAATTCGATAAAGCCGTCATGCTTTTCGGCTGTTCCGTCTGTCAGAGGCTGGAACCAGTGTGTGTAGTGAGTGACGTTGAGTGACTTAGCCCAACTTTTCATACCGTTAGCAATTAAATCTGCTATTTCACGGCTGATAGGCGTACCTTTTTCGATAGCGTCGGTTACAGCTTTGTAAGCTTCTTTGGGAAGATACTCCTGCATCTTCTTGCGGTCGAACACGTGGCTACCATAATAATCAGAGAGTTTGTTGGAAGGGGCAATAACTTCCAGAGGTTTCCGGTTGGAAAGCTCTTGTAAGGCAAAAAAACGCATTTTTGACATAAATGGTCTATTTTTTTATCGGTTGATGGCGCAAAATTATATGTTTTTTCTGAAAGTACCCCTATTTTAGAGGGGGTATTTTGAAAAATAATGTGTTTTTCTAAAAGTACCCCCTCTGTTGATTCTCCAACTTCTATTCTTATTGTTGCTGTTCGTTGATTTCTTTAGCCATCTGTTTAACCAAACTTTCCACTTGGATATAATGGTTGTGATAGTTCTTGAATAACAGTTTGAACACTGGGCTGTTCACAGCCATTTGGGTAAGAAATTGTAGGTGTTTACCCATAGAGGTGTTCATCTGCATACGCTCTTTTTTGCTCAAGTTGTCTTGTAGGGAGTAAACACCGCATGAAATTTGGATTTCTGCAATGCCTTCATCCCAAGGATGGGTGTTGAGGTGAGTCAATGCTGCCAGGATTTTTTTCAGGTCTTTCAGCAGAATGTTTAAAAGTTCGAATTCGGTGCGGTTTATGGAGCAGGAATCCGGGTTCAGGAGGAAAGCGAATTTAAGGTAGAAATCCTTTAATTCTTCTTTAGGAATAACAAATGAATCTTTGGAAGCCTTTATCATGCCTCCCACCGCTGGTTGAACGGTAACTTGTTTTGTTTCCATAATATAATTATGAATAAGGTGGTAGGCGAAGATTTTCTATGAAATAAGAGCGGTTCCGCCTTTCCCGTTACTCTTCACCAACCAGGCAGTGGGTGCATTAACACTCCACACGGGGGTACGAAACCGCCATATGAAGCATCAGGACAGGCATAAAAATGCCTGCCACGAAACGAGGCAGGTTCCCTGCCTGGTTGATATGAAGAGTATCGCAAAGATACGACAATTTTCTTCTTTGTCAAGAATAAAGTGATAAATAAAAAGATAGAAGGGTTGATTTAGTCATTAATATGTTTTCAGGGGGCTCTTATATTTACAGATATTGGAACTTTGTATTTTTCCCATTATTGTTGAAATCCCCTTCATATTATAACTTCTTCCATACAGGTTTTATTAATTCCTCTTTCAACCTATCACCGCTCTGTAAGTGCGATGAATAAAGAGTTTTAGAAAGGTGGTGATAGGTTGAAAGAGGATTTTCGTTTTTTATATATGAAGAGAATAGCAGAATATGCAGAGCTTCCTGCATTTATTTCGAGACAACCGCGCCAAAGATTTAGTTCATCTCCATGTTATTTTGAATAATGTGAAGGTTTTCTTCTGATAACTCTTTTTAGTGTCCAACTTCTCTTGCTTTTCGATATTCTTTTTTATATTTGCCTACGTTAATGAAGGAGATACGACGATTGAGAGATAAAATATTGATAGGATGCATATTGTGTCTGTTCTCTTTTATACCAAAGGGGACAGCCAATAATTATATAATGAATCCTTATACCCATCAGGAAATCTCTGCTGACTCCATTATAGAACGTGTGATGACTTTTGCACCTTTGTATGAAACGATAGTCAGTGATTATCGCGCGAACCTATATATAAAAGGTAAGATGGACATTCAGAAGAAGAATTTTATTCTCCGTTATGTACCTTCTATGTTTCGTTTGCAAAAGGGTGTTCGCGAATATCTGCTTGAAACATATAGTGATCTTCATTATACGGCTCCCAATATTTACGATCAGAAAGTAAAGGCTTCCCAGGGAACTGTGAGAGGAAATAGGGGATTGCCTGGATTGCTCGAGTACTTTAATGTAAATATCTACTCTTCTTCTTTATTGAATGATGAACGCTTATTGTCACCACTGGCCAAAAACGGACAGAAATATTATAAATACCGGATAGACAGCGTGATGGGAGATCCTAACAATCTGGATTATCGGGTTCGCTTTATCCCCCGCACTAAGAGCGATCAGTTGGTGGGTGGCTATATGGTGGTCAGCAGTAACGTTTGGAGTGTTCGTGAAATTCGTTTTTCGGGAAGATCGGAGCTGATAACATTTACCTGTTGGATTCAGATGGGAGATGTAGGCAAGAAAAATGAATTCCTGCCGGTGCGTTATGACGTAGAAGCTCTTTTCAAATTTCTCGGAAATAAGGTGGATGGTAATTACACCGCTTCTTTAGATTATAAATCCATCGAACTGAAAGAAAAAAAGGTGCGCAAGAAAGAGAAGAGAAAATATAATCTTTCGGAATCTTTCTCTTTACAGTGTGACACGAACGCTTATAAGACGGACGCCTCTACCTTTGCTATCATGCGGCCGATTCCTTTGAATGAAAGTGAGAAAAAACTATATCATGACTATACGCTTAGACGTGACACGACAACGGTAGAAAAGCCGTCCAAGAGTCAGGCCTTTTGGGGAACGATGGGTGATTTGATGGTAGAAGATTATAAATTCAATTTGTCCAATATCGGAAGTGTGCGATTTTCTCCGTTTATCAATCCGCTCTTATTCAGTTATAGTGGAAGCAACGGTTTGTCTTATCGACAGGATTTTCGTTATAACCGTCTTTTCAGAGGGGATAAATTACTTCGCATTGTGCCTAAACTCGGATACAACTTTACGCGTAAGGAATTCTACTGGTCATTGAATGCCGATTTTGAATACTGGCCGCAGAAGCGGGGATTCTTCCGGTTGAATGTGGGTAACGGTAACCGTATTTATAGTAGTAAAGTGCTGGACGAACTGAAAGCTATGCCGGACAGTATCTTCAATTTCGATTTAATTCATCTCGATTATTTCAAGGACTTGTATTTTAACTTCCGTCATACCGTTGAAGTAGTCAACGGACTGGATATCGGTCTGGGGTTCTCGGCCCATAAAAGAACAGCGGTAGAGCCTTCCCGCTTTGTAATCACTGGCGATTATCCGATGCCGCCCCCGGAATTTATGGATAAATTCAAGAACACTTATATCAGTTTCGCTCCCCGCATCCGGATAGAGTGGACTCCGGGACTCTATTATTATATGAACGGAAAGCGAAAGATTAACCTCCATTCTTTATACCCGACTTTCTCGGTCGATTATGAACGAGGTATTAAAGGAGTGTTCAAGAGTACGGGTGAATATGAAAGAATAGAGTTTGACCTTCAGCATCAAATCCGGTTGGGATTGATGCGTAATATTTATTATCGTTTCGGATTCGGAGCATTCACCAATCAGGATGAGTTGTATTTTGTGGACTTTGCCAATTTCTCCCGCCATAATCTTCCCGTAGGTTGGAATGATGAAATCGGCGGAGTATTTCAGGTGCTTGACTCACGTTGGTATAATTCCTCCCGCCGTTATGTACGGGGGCATTTCACCTACGAAGCTCCGTTCCTTATTCTCCGGCATCTGATGAAGTACACCCGTTATGTGCAGAATGAACGTATTTATATCAGTGCCCTCTCTATGCCGCACCTTCAACCTTATCTGGAAGTAGGATATGGCATCGGTACGCATATTTTTGACGTAGGAGTTTTTGTGAGCAGCGAAAATTGGAAATTCGGAGGAATAGGCTGTAAGTTCACGTTTGAGTTGTTCAACCGATAGTTTTCTTCGTTCCGGTTGTTTTATCGAAAGATTTTACTTATCTTTGTATAAGAGAGGATGAGGGCAAAATTTAGCATCAAAGAGGTGTAGTCGCCTCATAAGCACAGGTATTTTCCTAGAAAATAAATTCTAAGGTATAAATACCTAAATTTATTTTAGTAATAACTCATCCTCTCTTCTCTCTTTTTTATATGCATATACAAAATGGACGGAATTTTAATAACGATCATTGTTATCACCGCTTTCCTGGTTTATAAGATGATTTCCTCAAGCAGGAAACAGGAGGGGTATAAAAGATGGAAAGCAACAAGCAGTGGTAAGGAAGAAAAGACTACTAAGGTAAAATGGGAACACGGAGCCTGGCTTAGGCATGCTTTGGGGGGAACTGTTCCGAGAGCGCAGTATGTTCAAAAGTTTGATGAATCGGCTGTTGTTTGGTGTGCCAACTTGTTGGGAGTGGAAACGGCACGGTTGAAGGAAATTCTACGGGATGTTTCCGAACATTACCGGGAGTTCTGGATGAGAAAAAGAAAGGGAGGTTATCGGATGATTTCTGCTCCTGACAAAGAATTACAATCTATTCAAACCACTATTAATTCTCGAATATTATCATCTGTGACAATGATTCATCCGGCGGCAGTAGGTTTCCGGAGCGGTCATTCTGTGGTTGATAATGCCAGTCCCCATCTGGGAAAACGGTATATCTTGAAAATGGATATTCATGATTTTTTCTTTTCGATACGGAGCCGGAGGGTGAAAAAGACATTTGAGAAGATTGGTTATCCGGAAAATGTGTCTAAAGTATTGGGAGTGTTGTGCTGCTTGTACAGGCACTTGCCGCAGGGAGCACCTACAAGTCCGGCGTTAAGCAATATCGTGGGGTATGAGATGGACAAGAAATTGGCTGCACTGGCAGCGGAATACGGACTGACTTATACCCGCTATGCCGACGACCTGACTTTTTCGGGAGATGTGTTCCCCAAAGAACAAATCATTCCCCGGATCAAACAGATCATCCGTGATGAGAAATTCGAACCGAATCATAAGAAGACCCGTTTTATCAATGAGTATGGCAGGAAGATTATTACAGGAGTATCTGTTTCTTCCGGTGCGAAACTGACAATCCCTAAAGCCAGAAAGAGAGAGATCCGGAAGAATGTCTATTTTATCCTGACGAAAGGCTTGGCGGAACATCAGTGCCAGATTGGCTCGAGTGATCCTGTTTATCTGAAACGGCTGATTGGAGAACTTTGTTATTGGCGGTCAATAGAACCGGACAATGCGTATGTATCCGATTCTATTAACCGTTTGAAATGTTTGGAGAAAGGGTATTAATCTAATTGGCAATCGTTACCCGTTCATTTTCTATCTTGGCGTAATTCCTTTTCACAGCTTCGCGAATACCTCTTTGCATGGCAGCGTCTATGTTCGATCCCATACGGGCAAAGCCGAACTGTTGTGCGCATGCTTTTATCAAATCTGCCGCAGGCAGGCTGATGGAGTCGGTCAATAGTTGCCGGATGGCATTGGCTATTTCTTCAGGTGGTATGTCTGTCGCTTCCCGGTCGGAAACCGGGCGATAGATTGAATAGGAAGCGCATTGCTCTTTGTCGTTCCAGCAGAAGACAAGTCCTTCGTATTCTGTGCGATAGATATTCAATGTGTCGAGTGCTGTTTCTATCTGTGCCTCTACCCGTGTTCCCAAGCGGCTGATTCCCCATTCGGACAGGATTTTCTTACAGAGCAGGGATTTACTGATTGGCGCCTCGCTTTCCATAATCTTCCGTATTTGGGAGAGGAGGATAGCGTAACTGTCCGTAAAGAAAAAGTCTTCCGGTGAATAACTGTATGGGGTGATCTTTGCAAACTTGTACTTTTGTTCTATCCGGTTTTGAGTAGAAAGAACGGAAGCTGCTTGCTTTTCAGGAGCAACAGGCGATGCCTTGAGTACAAATGAAATTTCATTGTTGGTTATCTGTGCCGTCGGTGCAGGTGCTGCCACTTCTGTCGGAGTAGAATTGATTTCGGCTGCTGTCATTGAACCGACCTTTGAATTCTTTTTCCGGGCGATAGCCTCTTGGATAGTTGCCATTACTTCGTCCGGCTTTTCCCACCAGTCCATTGTCCATATCCGGTAGATGTCCCATCCGAGTGCTTTCAATACATTATTCTGCACAATTTCCCGGTCACGTGCGGTCTTGGTACGTTTGTAGTTTTTGCCGTCGCAGATAATACCTAACTGATAGTTAGAGGTATTTTCGGTGTCGACGATACCTATGTCTATTTTGTATCCGGAGCAACCAATGTCTGTATGCACGGTGTAACCCAATGAGCGCAGTCTGTCGGCAATGATCGTTTCGATGGAGGCTGTTGCTTCCGACAGTTGTCTTGGCACACTGCTGATGGTGCTCCGGGTTCCCTTCTCCGCATATTCGAGGAAACGTTTTAGTCCGGCTACTCCAATAGAAGAAGTCCGGTTCAGGTCGATCATATCCGACCTTAGGGTGGAATAGATAATCATCTCATACCGGGCACGGGAAACGGCTACATTCAATCTTCTTTCGCCGCCTGCCCGGTTCAGTGGTCCGAAATTCATGCTGACGCGCCCTTCTGCATCCGGGCCATAGCCCACAGAGAAGAGAATAACATCGCGTTCGTCTCCCTGCACATTCTCCAGGTTCTTGATAAATAACGGTTCGTCGCATTCCAGCGCAAGAGTTTCCAGTTCGGGGTAAAAGATAAAAAGGTCGGATAATAAGTCTTCTATCAAGGCTTGTTGGACAATGCTGAAAGTGACTACACCGATACTTTTCTTTCTTAATTCCTCGCTTCTCAATCTTCTGGCTATTTCGTCCACCACAGCTTGAGCTTCCGCCCGGTTCTGGCGCGACTTGCCTTTATCATAGTAACCGTTGATGTTGACTATCCTGACTTTCGATTCAATGTTGTCCGGTGAGGGGAAAGTCATCAGTTTGTTATCGTAATATTCGGAGTTGCTGAAAGCGATGAGGCTCTCATGTTTGCTTCGGTAGTGCCATAATAAATATTTGGAAGGGATAGACAGAGCGAGACAGTCGTCAAGGATACTCTCCAAATCTTCCATTTCAATGTTGTCTTCATCAATGGTGTTGACCGAGAAGAAACTGGTAGGAGGCATTTGTTTCGGGTCGCCTACGATAATGACGTTTTTACCCCGTGCAATGGCGCCCACCGCTTCATAAGTAGGCATCTGTGAGGCTTCATCAAAGACAATCAAATCAAATTTATCAGCGTCCGTATCGATGAATTGAGCGACGGAAAGAGGACTCATCAGCATACATGGGCACATGCGCGACAACAAAGTGGGAATTTGGTCGAATAGCTTGCGAATAGATATGCCGCGGGCATTGTTGCGGATATTCTTTTGAAGGATACCCACTTCGGAACTTTGGATGGCCTCGTGAGTGAAAGACGGAATGTTGGAGGCCAACCGGGCAAATAATTCTCTTTGCGTCGTTTCTTCGAATTTGGCGGATATTTGTTTGTATTTAGCAATGATGTCATTGAATATCTTACCGTTGAATAATTCCAGAGTCGGCTCTTTGGCAATGATATACCGGATAGCTGCCTGATAGAAACTCTTGCGGAAGCTGTCTGTAAGTTGGCTGGTAGGAATATTCTTTTCTTTATATTCCGTCGCGATAAATCCTATTCCCAGACTATGCAGGGTTTGGTAGGCTTGTAGCCACTGATACCAGTCCTTGAGCTTGTCGAGGTTCTCTTTCCAGGTTCGGGCTTTTGACAAGGCAATCGTTATCCAGTCGGCTGAATCGGTATAAAGTTCTTCGATCGAGATACCCAGCATGCCGGACAATTTCTTTTCGGTGGCTGTGAGTGTATCTGCGAGCTGATACAGTTCATTGAAAGAATGAGCATGGATGTCTCTGAATGTTTGAATTCCTTCAGTGAGTTGTGCGGACAAATTCTGCTTGATTTGCGAAACTTTGGCAATGTCTTTTGCGTAGTTCAACAAATGCGAATGAAGGGAAGTCATGTCGTCGATTATCTGCTCAATGGTGTTCCAATCCTCGTTCTTGCCGGGGCGTCCGAATAGGGAGGGAAGTTGCCCGATGTATTTCCGGACGGCTTCTGCTTCTTCCTGATACCGGATAATGCGGTGGAGCAGAGGTTTGATGTCTTCTGTTTCAATCGTTTTTAAAGCATATACGTTGATTGCCTTTCTGATTTTCCGTTGTCCGAAATATCTGGGAAGGAACCATTGATCGGATACCCGGTTCCATTCGGCTAACATCTGCTTTGCGTTGATGGACAGGATTTCTTGGGTGAATCCGGTTTCTATCTCTTTCCTTTGTTCATCCCGTTTCCGTCCGTGAACCACTACTTCCCGGTATTCATTCAGTGTTTCGTTGAGCAATGGCAAAGTCAGCAATCCGGGAGTCAGTTCTGGAATGTCGAGTATTCTCCGGATGATGTGGGAGATTGTCTGGAAATCCTTGCGTGTAGGGTGTATATCCGTATCTTTTAGAAGTATGGAGAATACATCCAGCTTCTGCCGGATGGTGGTCAACAGGTCGATAAATCCGGTGAGCAGTTGGGAGGATCCCTCCTTAACGGCTGATGAATATTCGGTAATCGAGATACCGGTTAATGGATGCTGGTAAGGATGTCCACACGCATTGGCCGTCCGGACTAGCAGCTCGATGGCATCTTCCCATTGGGCAAATGTGTCTTTATCTAATGTATCCAGATAAGCTTGTGGAATATCAAAACAAGATTCGACGTCCACGGATTGATAATGAATAATGGCGTCATATAATGAAACTCCGAACGGGTATTCTTTATGCAGGGCTTCGATATATTGATTCAATTCCGCTCGTAAATTCAGCAGGCGTTCCGCTTCCTTTCTGAATTCTTCGGGAGGTGTCTGCCTGATAATTTCCGTGGTTTCTTTTAGTTGAGAGATAACGGCGGATTTCTTTGTCTTGTTGGAATGAATTTCCAGACAGAACGGAGCCAGCCCGATAGCTGCCAATCTGTTTTGCACAACGGAGAGGGCGGCCATCTTTTCCGCTACAAATAAAACACGTTTTCCTTTGTAAAGCGCGTTGGCGATAATATTGGTAATCGTTTGCGATTTTCCTGTTCCCGGAGGCCCGTGCAGGATGAAAGTCTTGTCGTGTACGGCTTCGTAGATGGCTTCCAGTTGCGAAGAATCGGCGATGATGGGTAATACAATGTCTGCGGGCGACACTTGTTTGTCCATATCCGTTGCATCTATTTCCTCTGTGGCGGCTTCCCACTCTATCTTTCCGTTGATGAGGCTGGACACAATCTTGTTCTGAACCAGTTTGTTGGCATTGTTGTGAATGTCATTCCACATAATGAACTTGTTGAAAGAGAAGATACCCAGAATCGCTTGCTCTTCCACGTCCCATTTACGCTGGTTCTTGATGCTGTTGCGGATAATGGAATAGATCAGTTTGACGTTTACACCGCTTTCGTCGGTAGGCAACGGGTCCAATCCTGATATGGAGATTCCGAAGTTTTGGCGAAGCATTTCCAATAAGGTGATATTCATCATCGTTTCCTCTTCCCGGGAGCGGATTACGTAACCTTTGGCTGCCGATTTACGGATAATTTCAACCGGTAATAGCAAGATGGGGGCATATCGGGGGCGTTCGCTGGAAGGTGTCTCGTACCATTTCAAAAGTCCGAGAGCCAGATAGAGTGTGTTGGCTCCATTCTCTTCGATAGAAGTACGCGAAGAGCGGTATAAGTGAGTCAGTGCCTTACCTAAATCGTTTTCGGGCAGATAGAAACGTAACCTTTTCTGTGAAAGTTCCGAGTTGATGAAACCAACCATGGGATCAGACTCCGGTATGGAGGAATAAATCCCGAAATCCATCGCCGGACTTTCCCAATCGGCAGGGCGGTGGAGGATGCGGAATTCTTCTCCGTCGGCCAATGCATCTTCCAGACAGGATAGATTAGCCGGGATGAGTTGGAGCGTGTTTTTGGTAATCCGGATATTCAGCAGGTTGTTGCGCAGGCTTAAATCCAGCAACCGTCTTTCCCATAACAGTTGTTTGGTAATCACGGCCTGGGTTTCATTGCCCGATAAATCATACGGATTGATACTTTGCGGAGTGGCATGAACGGCACTTCTTTGAATGTCGGTCTCCTTTTCTTCTACTCCCCATACCTGCCCGTGCAGAGTACGTTGGGGGATGGGGCGGATGCCCGAATGTCTCGCTCTTTTCACATCTATGGCAAGAATGAAACTGTTTCCATCCGTCAGCTTTCCGTTCGCTTTCTTCACTGCATTGTCGAAATCGGACGAATGTCCCATGTTCATGCAGGTCGTTTCAACTAAAGTAATGTCGTATATTCCTTCGGCTGTCCGTTTGGTTAACAGGGAAACATCGTCAATGGTAGGATCCGGAAAAGTCTCCGGCACTAGCCAGGCTCCCGCAAAAGTATGCCCTTGAGTGATGATAATGAGTGCATTCAGACCGATTGCTTCCAGGCAGGAAGCATAGAGCAAGGCCATATCCAGACAGGTTCCCAGTTTTTGTGCCATTACGGAGTCGGCTAGCCGTACACGTTGCCCATATTCCTCGAAGCTGGCGGGGATGGTGCTGTATATAATCTGTTGTTCCGTGATAGCCGTGTAGATGGCGGCCATCTGTTTCCTTACCCGGTCCGGAGTGCGGCTTTGATATTCGTCGAGGGACGGATTATCAGTCCATTGTCCCAGGATGGAAGCGGCTCTCTTGATGATTGGCACAATGGCTGTATGATTGGGGGTGATGAAAGCGGCCAGCATTTCGGGCAATACATTGAGCCCTCCCCATTGGTCGTATGCCAGAATGTCGATAGGGTAGGTTTGGCAGAATACGGATTCTGCTTCGGAAGTAATTTCAATTTTCAGATTGCCGGATAAACGTTCGGTCAGCTGTGTGAAATAGTTGGCGGACAAAGTGAGATTGAATGACGACAGGCATATCGATTCATTGGGCGGAATTTGTGCCACAGCTATCGGAGCGGCGTTTCCGAAAGTCGGTTCTGTCGTGATTTGTACCTGAATGTCCTTCAGCGGGGCAGGCGTTGTATTCTCAATAGAAAGCTGATGAATGATTGATGCACCGTTTTGTTGTATCGCAAAATTAATAAGCGGTAAATAGTCGCATTGCACCTTGACTTTGTCCAATCTCTCGTCCATGGCAAAAACTGTATAAATTAAAGATTGCAATATTACAAAAAATACGGATATAATTCTCTTTTCTTCTGCCATTCTTTTGTCAATCAAGAAAATATTCCTACCTTTGCGCCCGATTTATAGATAATATAATGTCTTATTTAATTAAAGTATTAAACAATTTATTTATTAATGGAAAACTTAAAGAACGTAGCTCCTATTGAAGATTTCAACTGGGATGCTTATGAAAATGGCGAAACAGTAACCAACGTTAGCCACGATGAACTGGAAAAAGCTTACGACGGTACGCTTAACAAAGTGAACGACCGTGAGGTTGTTGACGGAACCGTAATCGCAATGAACAAGCGTGAAGTAGTTGTGAACATCGGTTACAAATCAGACGGTATCATCCCATTGAATGAGTTCCGTTACAATCCGGATCTGAAGATCGGTGATACAGTAGAAGTATACATCGAAAATCAGGAAGACAAAAAAGGACAGCTCGTTCTGTCACACAGAAAAGCTCGCGCTACTCGTTCTTGGGATCGCGTTAACGCTGCTCTGGAAAATGAAGAAATTATCAAGGGTTACATCAAGTGCCGCACTAAGGGTGGTATGATCGTAGACGTATTCGGAATCGAAGCATTCTTGCCGGGTTCTCAGATCGACGTTAAACCGATCCGCGACTATGATGTATTCGTTGGCAAAACAATGGAATTCAAAGTGGTTAAAATCAACCAGGAATTCAAAAACGTTGTTGTATCTCACAAGGCTCTTATCGAAGCTGAACTGGAACAACAGAAGAAAGAAATTATCGGTAAACTTGAAAAAGGACAAGTTCTTGAAGGAACTGTTAAAAATATCACCTCTTACGGTGTATTCATCGACCTTGGTGGCGTAGACGGTTTGATCCACATCACTGACCTTTCTTGGGGACGTGTTAGCGATCCGAAAGAAGTGGTTGAACTGGATCAGAAACTCAACGTTGTTATCCTTGACTTCGATGACGAAAAGAAACGTATCGCTCTTGGCTTGAAACAACTGACTCCGCACCCATGGGATGCGCTTGATACTGACTTGAAGGTTGGTGACAAGGTGAAAGGTAAAGTGGTCGTTATGGCTGACTACGGTGCATTCATCGAAATCGCTCCGGGCGTAGAAGGTTTGATCCACGTTTCAGAAATGTCTTGGAGCCAACACCTGCGTTCTGCACAAGATTTCATGAAGGTAGGCGACGAAGTAGAAGCTGTTGTGCTGACACTTGATCGTGAAGAACGTAAGATGTCTCTGGGTATCAAACAACTGAAACAAGATCCATGGGAAACTATCGAAGAAAAGTATCCTGTAGGTTCTAAGCATACTGCAAAAGTACGTAACTTCACTAACTTCGGTGTATTCGTAGAAATCGAAGAAGGTGTTGACGGCTTGATCCACATCTCTGACCTTTCTTGGACTAAGAAAGTAAAACACCCATCAGAATTTACTCAGATTGGTGCTGACATCGAAGTTCAGGTATTGGAAATCGACAAAGAAAACCGTCGTTTGAGCCTTGGTCACAAACAACTCGAAGAAAATCCTTGGGATGTATTCGAAACTGTGTTCACTGTAGGTTCTGTACACGAAGGTACAATCATCGAAATGTTGGATAAGGGTGCTGTTGTAGCTCTTCCTTACGGTGTAGAAGGTTTCGCAACTCCGAAACACCTTGTAAAAGAAGACGGTTCACAAGCACAGTTGGATGAGAAACTTGAATTCAAAGTGATCGAGTTCAACAAAGATGCTAAGAGAATCATCCTGTCTCACAGCCGTATCTTCGAAGATGTAGCTAAGGCTGAAGAAAGAGCAGAAAAGAAAGCTGCTTCTGGTGCTAAGAAGTCATCTTCTAGCAACAAGAGAGAAGATTCTCCGATGATCCAGAACCAGGCTGCTTCAACTACGCTGGGCGATATCGACGCTCTTGCTGCATTGAAAGAACAGTTGGAAGGAAAGAAATAATCTGAATAGAATATTTTCCAATGAAAGGCGCTCCCGTTTGGGGGCGCTTTTTTTATTCACCACAGATTTAAGAAATGAAGATAAGAGGGAATTTAATTCAGACATAAGAACAAAAGAATAAAAAATAAAATAGCAGTTCAATAAGCAACAGAAATAATTTTCAAAGCGCTGCCTTTATGTTCTTTTGTTCTTATGTCTAAAAATAAATTATCAAAATCTGTATTAATCTGTGTAACCCTGGGGTGAAATATTTCCTTTTCCTTTGCAAGATTAAATGTGAAATGTCCTATCTTTGCATACCATGGAAAAATTTGAGTTACATATATTGGGATGCGGTTCTGCTTTGCCTACTACGCGACATTTTGCGACCTCTCAAGTCGTAAACTTGCGTGAAAAACTATTTATGATTGATTGTGGCGAGGGAGCACAGATGCAATTACGCCGCTCGCGACTGAAGTTTTCCCGATTAAATCATATCTTCATCTCTCATCTACATGGTGACCATTGTTTCGGATTGTTGGGACTGATCTCTACATTCGGATTATTAGGGAGAACTGCTGATTTACATATTCATTCTCCAAGAGGACTGGAAGAGTTGTTTGCGCCGATGCTTGCTTTCTTTTGCAAGACTTTGACTTATAAGGTGTTCTTCCATGAATTCGAAACGAAAGAACCGATGCTCATTTACGATGACCGTTCGGTGACTGTAACCACAATCCCTTTAAAACATCGAATTCCCTGTTGTGGTTTCCTTTTTGAAGAGAAACAGCGTCCTAATCATATCATCAGGGACATGGTAGACTTTTATAAAGTCCCGGTCTATGAACTGAACCGCATCAAGAACGGAGCGGATTTTGTAACTCCCGAGGGAGAAGTAATACCCAATTTACGTTTAACCCGCCCTTCGGCTCCGGCGCGTAAATATGCTTATTGTTCCGATACAATCTATCGTCCGTCCCTTGCTGAACAAATTAAAAATGTAGATTTGCTTTTCCATGAGGCCACCTTTGCACAGACCGAGCAGGCACGCGCTAAGGAAACTTATCATACCACTGCTGCGCAAGCTGCGCAGCTTGCTTTGGATGCCAATGTGAGACAACTGGTGATCGGACATTTTTCCGCCCGTTATGAAGATGAATCTGTCTTACTTCATGAAGCGTCCGCCATTTTTCCACAAACCATTTTAGCGAAAGAAAATTTGTGTATTGACGTTGATGGAGGGACTGTCTATGAAAAGTAGTCGACTGCTTTGGGGAGTAATCATCCTGCTCTTCGGTTGCTTGGCAGCCTGTAAAAAAGAGAAACCTCAATCTCCGATACCGGATTCTTTGTCTTCCCTCCAGGAACTGTTCCATCCTGCTTATCAAATAAATGCAGACAGCATTCATCAGATGATTCGTATTTGCCTGAACGAAAATCCGGTAACTCCCTGGGATTCGGTTTTGCTGGCACATTATCAGGAAAAGGATGAATTCTTTTGGCTGAACGATTCTCTCATATCCGATAAACCTGCCGTACAGGTGGCAGACTCGATGTTATTCTGGTTAGGAAACATTTCACAACATGGAGTTAATCCGAATCTGTATCCTGTCGATAGCATCCGTGAGGAATTGCAACAGATACGAACCTTGAAACTGCGTGAAGGGAAAACGATGAACCGTCTGCTGGCAGACGTGGAGTATCAGTTAACAGCCGCCTATCTTTCGTATGTGTGTCAATTGAAATTCGGATTCTTGCCTCCGGAGCGCAGATGGAATGATTCGATCGACCACATTCCTTTAAAACAATGTGACGTGAAGTTTGCAATGGCCGCTCTCGACTCTTTGCGTGCAAATCCTAACGCCGCTTTTCACCGGGCGCAACCCGCTTCCCCGCTTTATCATAAGATGCAGGAAGAGCTGGTTCGTGTGAATGGCTGGGGAGTGACAGATACTACGGATTATTATCGCGACCGCCTATTGGTAAACATGGAGCGGGCACGTTGGCAATATGCATTGGATAAAGGACGAAAATATGTGATAGCTAATGTGGCGGCATTTATGTTGCAAGCCGTCAACGAAGAAACAGACTCTATCCTGGAGATGCGTATTTGTGTAGGGACTGTGAAGAATAAAACTCCTCTATTGTCAAGCAGGATTTATTATATGGAACTGAATCCTTACTGGAATGTGCCTCAAAGCATAATTCGGAAAGAGATCATTCCTACTTACCGCAGAGATACGACGTATTTTACCCGTAACCGCATGAAGGTATACGATAAGAATGGACTCCAGGTAGATCCCCACAGTATTAAATGGGCGAAGTATGCAGGAAGTGGCGTACCTTATACGGTGAAGCAGGACAACAAAACAGGGAATTCCTTGGGACGTATCATCTTCCGTTTTCCCAATCCTCATTCCGTATATCTGCATGACACTCCGTCACGGTGGGCTTTTACACGGAATAATCGTGCGGTGAGCCACGGTTGCGTCCGTCTTCAAAAAGCACTCGACTTCGCGTTCTTCCTGTTGAAAGAGCCGGATGAATTGTTGGAAGACCGTATTCGTATTGCAATGGATATCAAGCCGGTGAGTGAAGAGGGAAAGAAGCTGCCCATCAGTGCGGCTTATCGTGAATTGAAACATTATAGTTTGGAACAATATATACCTTTATTTATAGATTATCAGACGGTTTATCTGTCTGCCGATAATAATTTGAGGTATTGTGAGGACATTTATAAATATGATCCGTCCTTACTAGAGGCGATGAATAACCTGAATTTGAAACCATAAATAAACATACAGATACGAGAGATTATGATTCCTTATAACGAACGCGAAGTTCTGAAACTCCTTCAGGAGGAGAGTACACAGCGGAAAGGATTTGAAATGATTGTGGGGCAGTATAGCGAGCAATTGTATTGGCAAATCCGCCGGATGGTACTGTCGCATGAGGATGCGAACGATCTCCTGCAAAACACTTTCATCAAGGCATGGACGAATATCGATTATTTCCGTGCCGAGGCGAAGCTGTCGACCTGGCTCTATCGCATCGCGCTGAATGAGTGTCTTACCTTTCTGAATAAGCAGCGTGCCATGACTACCGTGGATATTGACGATCCCGAAGCAGTAGTTGTGCAAAAGCTAGAAAGTGACGCCTACTTTTCGGGCGACAAGATACAGATGTGCTTGCAAAAAGCCCTGCAGACTTTGCCCGAAAAGCAGCGTATGGTGTTCAACCTGAAATACTATCAGGAAATGAAGTACGAAGAGATGTCGGAGATCTTCGGCACGTCGGTCGGTGCACTGAAAGCATCTTATCATCATGCGGTGAAGAAAATTGAGAAGTTTTTAGAAGAAATAGATTAAACCTTTTAAATGAGACACTGTCTAATGAAAAGAGAGGAGAAAAACGTATGAAAGAAGAAGATATTTTATTGAAGAAGCTTGGAAAGGAAAATTCCTTCAAAGTGCCCGATGGTTACTTTGAGAACCTGACTTCGGAGGTAATGAATAAACTTCCTGAAAAAGAGAAAGTTGCTTTTAAGGAAGAGCCTGTCAGCACATGGACAAGACTGAAACCATTGCTCTATATGGCAGCTATGTTCGTAGGGGCGGCCTTGATTATCCGGGTAGCGTCAACAGATCATAAACCTGCTGCAGCAGATGATGTAGCGGTGACAGAAGTGGATACTGAAGTAGTCGTATCTGACGAAATGATTGATGTAGCAGTGGATCGTGCCATGCTGGATGATTATTCGTTATATGTTTATTTGAGTGACGCAAGTGTAGAATGATTTATAAAAACTGATTGAATACAGAAAATGAGAAAACTTATCGCATTGGTCGTTTTGTTATGTGGCTTTATGCCTGTTCTTTGGGCTGCTGATGGATGTGATCAGCATTTATCACGGGAGGAGTTCAGGGCAAAACAAAAAGCTTTCATTATCGAACAGGCTGGATTGAATAAAGAAGAAGCAGCCAAGTTCTTTCCCGTTTATTTTGAACTCCAGGATAAAAAGAAGAAACTGAATGATGAGTCATGGGATTTGATGCGCAAAGGCAAGGATGATAAAACAACGGAAGCTCAATATGCAGAAATCAACGAGAAAGTAGCCAACAACCGTATTGCTGCCGACCAGCTTGATAAAACTTATTTGGGTAAGTTTAAAAAGATTCTTTCAAGCAAGAAGATTTTTCTCGTGCAACGTGCAGAGATGCGTTTTCACCGCGAAATGATAAAAGGTATGAATCGTAGCAAAGACAAGGGAGACGATTCAAAGAAGAAATAAAGAAAACAGAGCGTCCGATTCGTATGAACAGACGCTCTGTTTGAGTAAAATGGAGGCTCTGTCCGGTGGGAATAGAGCCTCTGTTTTTTTATGCCGGTAAGGAAGTTACAGTCCTTTTTTCTTTGCTTCATTCCAAATGGCATCCATCTCTTCGAGAGACATATCTTTCAGACTTTTTCCTTCCTTGATGGTGTGCTCTTCCAGATAATTGAAACGGCGGATAAACTTCTGGTTGGTAAGTTCTAGTGCATTATCGGGATTGATTTTATAAAGGCGTGCCGCATTGATGAGGCTGAACATCACGTCGCCGAATTCAGCTTCCGCTTTCTCTTTATCCATGTTGGCCACTTCCTCCTGAAACTCACCTATTTCTTCTTTCACTTTATCCCAAACCTGTTCCCGTTCTTCCCAGTCGAAACCTACATTGCGGGCTTTGTCCTGAATACGGTAAGCCTTGATAAGCGAGGGCAGGGCAGCGGGCACACCGCTTAATACACTCTTATTTCCATCTTTCTCTTTAAGTTTCAACTGTTCCCAGTTCTCGGAAACTTGTCCGGCTGTATCTGCTTTCACCTCTCCGAAGACATGCGGATGGCGGAAAATCAGCTTATCGCACAGCTTGTCGCAAACATCTTTGATGTCAAAATCTCCTGTTTCCGAGCCTATCTTAGCATAGAAAGCGACGTGCAATAATACGTCTCCCAACTCTTTGCAGATTTCTTTCTTGTCATCCCTCATCAGGGCATCGCAAAGTTCGTAAGTCTCTTCTATGGTGTTGGGACGCAGACTTTCATTCGTCTGTTTACGGTCCCAGGGACATTTAACACGCAGTTCGTCGAGAATGTCCAGGAAGCGTCCAAAGGCTTCCATCTGTTCTTGTCTGGTATGTGACATAAATCTATCTATTTAATTCATTTTTTCCATTCCTGGTAAGAAATCAATAACCCTACTACTTCCGAGTAGTTCTGGCGGCCACTTTCTATCTTGTTTCCTTTCAGGTAAAGATCGTATATCCAATCCTGTACGGCTCCCACTACCGGGCTATACTTGGCAGCCCAATAGGCTTGATTATTCTTGGCTAATTCAATAATTTCCGGTCGGATGCGTTGAAAGAGTTTTGTATATTCTTCTTCTGAAAGTAATCTTTTTGCATTCCCCAGTACATGCCCCAGTACAGAGAAATATCCGGAGAAACGGATACCCATTGCCTGTGAACGGGTACAAACCTGATAGGCATAGAAATTGGCTTCCGCTTCGCTGGTGATACCTAACAAGTGGGCTAGTTCATGAGCATAAGTGGCGGGATAGTTGGCGGGAAGCAAATCTCCGTTAAGGGTGAATTCGCAGAAGAAAGGCCCCATGCTACCGGTTACTCCTACCATGGAAATGAACGGAGTAAACAACATGGTCTTTACTCTCGGATGATCGTGTGGAGGTCGGTGCACGCCCAAGCTATCACTTAACTGATGATAGATTCGTACGGTTTCTTCCCGTATCAAATCCTGGTTGATACTATTTACAGGGGTGTACGAACGATTTAATTGGGTGATATAGTCGTCAACGAACTCCTGAAAATTTTCGGGAGTGTAGGCTGTATACGGGATTTCGGTTCGTTGGTAAAAGTTCTTTTGAGAATAATTCAGTCCCCAAGCCAGATAGAACCATACATAAATCCACAACAGATATTCGCCGTCACGCAATAAAATTTTCTTCCAAGGCAACTTTTTGCGGAGACGGGCATAAATAGGATAAATAATCACACCCGCGATACTAAGGAAGATAAATAAGTCTCCTATCGCAAAAGGAAATAAATTGGAAAAAAACGACAAAACGTAAGAGATAAAAGGATAGATTGTTTGCGAATAGATTGTTGCCAGAGCAGGAATCCATTGTGTTAGCCACACTAGGATTAAGATTGCTCCTAAGGCTAAATATCTTACATTTGGCTTCTTTTTCATCATTTGTTTAATATCAGTCAACAAAAATATGCATTAAATAGACGTCGCGCGAAAAAATACCTCTATATTTGCAAAAAATCTGTTAACAATGGCTTTATAACTTGTATAATAGGGAAAGTCATTCAACATAAACCGGATAAAAGATGGCTACATCAGAAGAAATTGAAAAGTATTGCCGGAATTGCGTATCACGTGATTTCGTGAATGGTAAAGGTCTTGTTTGTAAGCGCACCAGAGAACTTCCTGCTTTTGAAGAAGAATGTGAAAGTTTTGAGAAAGATGAAGAGCTGGAAAGATTAGCCCCTCCCAAGCCGGAAGACTTCCCGGTATCTATGACAGAAGAAGAAATGCTTGCCGAAGAGAATCTCTCCAAAGGAGTACTGTACGCAGTCGCTGCCTGTATTGTGGGTGCGGTGGCATGGGGACTGATATCTGTTTCTACGGGTCGTCAGATTGGATTTATGCCCATTGCTATCGGATTTATGGTTGGCTTTGCCATGCGGAAAGGGAAAGGAATACGTCCCATTTTCGGAATTATCGGTGCGGCATTATCCCTGATTAGTTGTGTCCTGGGTGATTTCTTTTCCATTATCGGGTATATTTCCCAGGATTATGATATGTCCTATTTCGACGTTCTGGTAAGTGTGGACTATGGAGAAATATTCTCTATTATGCTGGAAAATGTGATGTCAATGACTGCTTTATTCTACGGATTCGCTCTTTATGAGGGGTATAAATTCTCTTTCCGTGCACAGAAACACCCCGAGGGTGGTAAGATTTGAATTTAAATTATTAATTTTGCACCCGTTATTTTTAGAATATACATTATCATATATACATAAAACAATATGGAATTAGCAAGTAAGTACAATCCCGCTGACGTGGAGGGAAAATGGTACCAGTATTGGCTGGACCATCATTTATTCAGTTCGAAACCCGATGGCCGTGAACCTTACACCATCGTCATTCCGCCCCCGAACGTCACCGGTGTGTTGCACATGGGACACATGCTTAATAATACCATTCAGGATATTTTAGTTCGTCGTGCCCGTATGGAAGGCAAGAATGCCTGCTGGGTACCGGGAACTGACCATGCTTCTATTGCTACTGAAGCTAAAGTAGTAAACAAACTTGCTGCTCAAGGCATCAAGAAAACCGACCTGACTCGTGACGAATTCCTGAAACATGCTTGGGATTGGACAGACGAACACGGAGGTATCATCCTGAAACAACTTCGTAAACTCGGTGCATCCTGCGACTGGGATCGTACTGCTTTCACTATGGACGAGAAACGCAGTGAAAGTGTACTGAAAGTTTTCGTAGACCTGTTCAATAAAGGATTGATCTACCGTGGTGTCCGTATGGTAAACTGGGACCCGAAAGCGTTGACAGCTCTTTCTGACGAGGAAGTGATCTACAAAGAAGAGCACGGAAAACTATATTACCTCCGCTATAAAGTAGAAGGTGATCCGGAAGGACGCTATGCCGTAGTGGCAACTACCCGCCCTGAAACAATCATGGGTGACACAGCGATGTGTATCAACCCGAACGACCCGAAAAACGAATGGCTGAAAGGCAAGAAAGTGATCGTTCCGCTGGTAAACCGCGCCATCCCTGTGATTGAAGATAATTATGTAGACATCGAATTTGGTACAGGTTGCCTGAAAGTGACTCCTGCTCATGACGTAAACGACTATATGCTGGGTGAAAAGTACAACCTGCCTAGCATTGATATCTTCAACGATAACGGTACATTGAGCGAAGCTGCCGGTATGTATATCGGCATGGATCGTTTCGATGTTCGTATACAGATAGAGAAAGACCTCGAAGCTGCCGGACTGCTGGACAAGACAGAAGCCTATACAAATAAGGTAGGTTACTCGGAACGTACCAACGTAGTGATCGAACCGAAACTATCTATGCAATGGTTCCTCAAGATGCAGCATTTTGCAGACATGGCATTGCCTCCGGTAATGAACGATGAACTGAAGTTCTATCCTGCAAAATACAAGAATACCTACCGTCACTGGATGGAGAACATCAAAGACTGGTGTATCAGTCGTCAGTTGTGGTGGGGACATCGCATTCCTGCTTACTTCCTCCCGGAGGGCGGTTATGTGGTAGCTGCTACAGCAGAAGAAGCATTGGCAAAAGCGAAAGAGAAAACCGGCAATGCCGCCTTGACAATCGAAGATCTCCGTCAGGACGAAGATTGTCTGGATACCTGGTTCTCTTCCTGGTTGTGGCCTATCTCTTTGTTCGACGGAATCAACAATCCGGGTAACGAAGAAATCAACTATTACTATCCGACCAGTGACCTTGTGACAGGACCGGATATTATCTTCTTCTGGGTAGCCCGTATGATTATGGCAGGCTACGAGTACGAAGGACAGATGCCGTTTAAGAACGTTTACTTCACAGGGATCGTTCGTGATAAACTGGGACGTAAAATGTCCAAGTCACTCGGTAATTCTCCCGACCCGTTGGAGTTGATCGAGAAATACGGAGCCGATGGAGTGCGTATGGGTATGATGCTTTCCGCTCCTGCCGGAAACGATATTCTTTTCGATGACGCACTTTGCGAACAGGGACGTAACTTCTGCAACAAGATATGGAATGCTTTCCGTTTGATTAAGGGCTGGACAAATGCCAAAGGCACTATTGAAATTCCTACCGATGCACATCTGGCAGTTCAGTGGTTTGACCAAAGACTGGATGCGGCAGCTGTTGAAGTGGCCGATCTCTTCTCCAAATATCGTTTGAGCGAAGCGTTGATGCTGGTTTACAAACTGTTCTGGGATGAATTCTCTTCTTGGCTGTTGGAAATCGTGAAACCTGCTTATGGACAGCCTGTTAATGGCTTTATTTATAGTATGGTTCTTAGCTCTTTCGAGCGTCTGCTTGAATTGCTGCATCCTTTTATGCCATTTATCACAGAAGAATTGTGGCAACAACTGCGTGAGCGTGAACCGGGTGAAAGTTTGATGGTTACTCAACTGTTTGAACCGGTCGGAGCAAATGAACAATTCCTGGCAGAGTTTGAAGTAGCTAAGGAAATCATCAGTAATGTCCGTAGCATCCGTTTGCAGAAGAACATTGCTCTGAAAGAAGAACTCGAATTGCAGGTTGTAGGCACTCATCCGGTAGAGAAATTGAATCCGGTGATTATCAAGATGTGTAACCTGTCTTCCGTAACAGTGGTAGAAAGCAAATCAGAAGGTGCTTCTTCTTTCATGATAGGAACGACCGAATTTGCCGTGCCATTGGGTAATATGATTGACGTGGAAGCCGAAATCGCCCGTATGGAAGCCGAATTGAAGCATAAAGAAGGATTCTTGCAGGGAGTGATGAAGAAACTTAGCAACGAGAAATTCGTCAATAATGCTCCGGCTGCCGTTCTTGAACTGGAACGTAAGAAGCAAGCCGATGCAGAGAGCATCATTAATTCTTTGAAAGAAAGTATTGCGGCTTTGAAGAAATCATAATCCTTTGATACTTAATTTTATATAATAAAGGGCATCTCAATTCGTTTTGGGATGCCTTTTTTTTGCACTAAAGAAATTAATACTATCTTTGCTTCCGCTATTTATAGAATACCACAAATGAAACAATCGTTACGGATCATTCCATTCCTCCTTGGATTATTCCTTTTTATTGAAGGATTCTTATCACCTGCGTCAGCCCGAACCGAAAATACAAATAAAGAAGTACTGGTTTTAAACTCGATTAATTTCAATCTGCCTTGGGCTAAAAACTTTTATTGGTGTCTTCATGATGCTCTTCAGAAACAAGGAATTTCTGTGAAGGCGGAATCGCTTTCCGTACCTGCTCTGGTGAATGAGATGGAGGCGAATGCCGTAGTCACCCATTTGCGTCAGAAGTATCCGGAGCCTCCCACTGCTATTGTGATGATTGGAGATCCGGGATGGATTGTTTGCCGTGAATTGTTTGATGATGTATGGAAAGATGTCCCGGTGGTTGTGACAAATGCCCGCGATCGCCTGCCTGCTTCTCTGGATATCCTGCTGTCTCATGCTCCACTCACAGAAAGTAACAGTGTTTCTGCGGAAGAATGGAGACGGGAATATAATATCACTTCCTTGAAGCAGCATTATTACGTCAAGGAGACCGTAGATTTAATTTATAAACTGATACCTGACATGGAACGTCTGGCTTTTATTTCAGACGATCGGTATATCAGTGAAGAAACCCGCCGAGATGTGAAAGAAGCCGTAGAGGAAAACTTTCCTGATTTGCGTCTGGAGCTTCTTTCCACTACTCAATTATCCACGGAAATGCTACTCGATACGTTGCGCAGCTATAAATCCAATACGGGGATTATCTATTATTCATGGTTTGAGTCGCATAACGAGAATGATAACAACTATCTCTTCGATCACATTCAGGAGATTATCACTAATTTTACTCCTTCGCCTCTGTTCCTGCTTTCTCATGAAGATTTATCGAACAATACTTTTGCGGGAGGGTACTATGTCTCGGCAGAATCTTTCAGCGATTCTCTGCTGGAGATTCTTGATCGGATATTGAAGGGTGAACAGGCCCGGAATATTCCCGGTGGAGTGGGAGGGAAAGGAAGTGCCTATCTTTGTTATCCGGTATTGAAAGCTCATAATATACTGTCATACCGTTACCCGGCCGATGCTGTTTATGTCAATGAGCCCAAGACTTTTTTTCAGCAGTATTCTGTTGAAATTATTGTCTGTTCCATCTTCCTGTTAATTCTGATTGTTGCTATCATATATTATATCAGCATTCTTCGGAAAGCATATAGTCGTCTGCATGAAGCAATGGAAAAAGCGGAACAGGCCAATCAATTGAAATCCGCATTCCTGGCTAATATGAGTCATGAGATACGTACGCCCTTGAATGCCATTGTAGGATTCTCCAATATGCTTCCTCATGTCGAAAACCGTGAAGAAATGTCCGAATATGCAGACCTCATTGAAACAAATACGGATTTGTTGCTCCAGTTGATTAATGATATTCTGGATTTGTCGAAGATTGAAGCCGGTACATTCGATTTCTATCCTGCCTTGATTGATGTGAATCAGACGCTTGAAGAAATCGAGCAGAGTATGCAGTTACGTCTGCGACACAATAATGTGACTTGCACATTTGTGGAGAGACTGCCCGAATGTACATTATATACGGATAAGAACCGTTTGATTCAGTTACTTGCCAATTTCATTGTTAATGCCATCAAATTTACAGAAGTGGGTACCATTCGTATGGGGTATCGTCTGCTGGACTCCGAAACGATTTATTTTTATGTGTCGGATACTGGCTGTGGAATGTCTTCTGAACAGTGTATCCATGTCTTCGAACGGTTTGTGAAGTACAATTCCTTTGTGCAAGGTACCGGACTGGGACTTTCTATCTGCCATACGATTGTAGACCGCCTGGGAGGGAAAATAGGAGTGGAGTCGAAAGAAAACAAAGGATCTACTTTCTGGTTTACCTTACCTTATCGGCAGAATTAATGCTTTATTTCTTTCCAATCTATCAGTAGATAAGTTGCTATGCTCTTATTGCAAACTTCCTTTCCCTTATTGGATAAGTTGTCTTTGACTAAGAAGAAACTATAAACGCAAGTTCTGATTGTATAAACGAAACTTGCAATTATATAATCAGAACTTCTGTTTTTATAAATGAAGCTTGCAATTATAGTTTTCTCTCGGTCAAAAAGAAGTTTGGCAGTAGGGGAATGTAAGTTTATCCCTAATACAACGGAAGTTATCTATTAGTACTTTAGTAAATAGAACGTAATAGATCAGAAAATAGATAGCGGGTTTATTTTAAGGAAATAGAATCGGTAGCAATAATGGCAGATAATCCTTTAAATCTACGCGTAGTTGCTTTAATGCCTGCTGAATGCGGTAATCTACAGTTTTGGGAGATACTCCCAGAATTTCCGCTATTTCTTTATAACTCATATCCCGGAACCGATGCATCACGAAAGCTTCCCGGTAACTTTCCGGCAATGTGGCAATGGCATCCTTGATGCGTTGTGTCAACTCTTCGACTTGATAAAGATCCGTATCTTGTAGCATCTCCTGCATTTCTTCATAAAATCGAGTGTCGGCACGTTGAGTGGCGTCAATATGTGCAAGCTTGTTCAGAGCTTTGCGGTATATCATTTTAAAGAGGTACGAACTAAGCGAGGTTTCGATAAACAAATTTTCTCTGTTCTCCCAAATCCATAAAAGAGAATCCTGCACAATTTCTTCTGCATCTTCCAGATCTACGAAGCGATGGCCGTAGGCACACAGTGCCGGATAATACCTCCGAAACAGTGCATCGAATGCTTTTTGGTCGCCTCGCTGTATAGCAGATAATAGGAAATTGCTTTCTGACAGGTGAACTTCTTTCATGTATTAGTTTGATATTTCACTGCAAATATAGCTTTTTTATAAGAAAACAAAGATTTTCTGAAAAAAAATGAGATTTGGTTTAGGAATCCCACAAGTCTCTCTTGTCTTATAGTAAAAGGCAATAAAATACGAATATGGATAAGACTGATAAAAATACAATAGAAGAATTGCTTCCCCGTTATTGTGAGGGACTGGCAACGGAAGAAGAGCGTCTGCAAGTTGAGACGTGGATGGATGAGTCGGAAGAAAACCGGCGGATGGCCAAACAGATACATGCTCTCTATCTTGCTACAGATACTGTTCACATCATGACGAAAGTCGACACAGAGAAAGCATTGACAAAGGTGAAAAGTAGAATGACAGGTAACAGACAAAGGAAAACGACATGGTGGGAATGGGCGCAACGTGCGGCAGCAGTGCTGTTCATTCCACTTCTCGTTACTCTGATGGTACAACATTGGGGAGGAAGCGAACAGGAATTGGCACAAATGATGGAAGTGAAAACAAATCCCGGAATGATGACTTCTCTGACATTGCCCGATGGCACATTGGTTTTCCTGAATTCCGAATCTACCTTGAGTTATCCCTCACGCTTCGATAGCGACACGAGAAATGTAACATTGCAGGGAGAGGCTTATTTTGAAGTAGCCAAGAACCCGGAAAAGAAGTTTATAGTTTCTACTTCCCACCAATCACAGATCGAAGTACTGGGAACTCATTTTAATGTAGAGGTTTATGAAAAAGAAGACCGGATTGCAGCAACATTGGTTGAAGGAAAGATAGGTTTTATTTATTCATCTGACAATGGTTCGAAAAAGGTGCTGATGGATCCCGGACAGAAGCTGGTCTATGATACAAGAGACAGTAAAGTGCAGCTTTATGCCACCTCCGGTGAGTCGGAAATAGCTTGGAAAGAGGGAAAGATTATATTTAGAAATACTCCTCTCGAAGAGGGATTGCGAATGTTGGAGAAGCGGTATAATGTGGAATTCATTATTAAAAACGACCGCTTGAAAGGAGACTCGTTTACAGGTACGTTTACAAATCAACGCCTCGAGCGTATTCTGGAATATTTCCAGCTTTCTTCTCAAATCCGTTGGCGTTATCTTGATTCGCCGGATATAAAAGATGAAAAGAGTAAAATAGAAATATATTGATTGATTAACCTTAAAACAAAAATGCAATGAAAGACAGACCCCCTTAAACAAAAACATACGGGAGGATATTGGCGTATCTTCCCGTATGGAAATCGGTAAATCTTTTTGATGCTTGTTTGGCGACAAGCTTAGATAAACTTTTTATTAACTTTAAGTCATTACAAAATTATGCAAAATTATTTTAGCATCCAATTTTTATGGGTGGTAAAGTCACTTTGGCTAACCTCAAAAAAAATCCCATTATCTATGAGACTATTGGTTTTGTTCTTAGTATGTTCTATTGGGCTGACCTATGCAGCCGATAGTTACGCTCAAAAGGCTTTAATCAGTATTGATGTACGTAATCAGCGGGTGGAGGACATTCTAAAAGAAATTGAAGAGCAGTCTGATTTTGATTTCTTCTTCAATAATAAGCATGTCGATTTGAATCGTCGCGTATCAGTTTCTGCTGATAAAAGCAACATTTTTAGTGTGTTGAAAGAAATCTTTTCCGGTACTAATGTAAAATATTCGGTACTAGACAAGAAGATTATATTATCCATTGAGGCACAGTCTCCTGAACAAGAAAAGAAAATAACCGTATCCGGTACTATATCAGATGCACAAGGGGAGCCGATTATCGGAGCCAGTGTATTAGAAAAAGGAGTACAGGGTAACGGTACGATAACAGATATTGACGGGAACTTCAAAATCTCCGTCTCTTCATCGAAGGCACAGCTCGATATCTCCTATATCGGCTATCAGTCTCAAACGGTTGCCGTGCAACCCGGAAAAAATATGAAAATCATTTTGCAGGAAGATTCCAAACAACTCGATGAAGTGGTAGTGGTGGGTTATGGTACACAGAGCAAGAAGACATTGACAGGTGCCGTTTCTATGGTAAACATGGGAGATGTGGAGATGAATACCGTACCGAATGTATCTCGTGCGTTGGCGGGTAAAGCAGCGGGGTTCCGTGTGAACCAGGTTTCTGCACAGCCGGGTGGTGAGGCGAAGTTTCGTATTCGTGGAGAAGCGTCTACCGGTGCTGGTAATGAACCTTTATTTGTAATCGACGGCTTCCCGGTATCTTCTACTTCCAATTTAAGTTCTGGTAATGGTTTCTATGAATCGGGTAATATTGATAATGTACTGGAATCATTGAATCCGGATGATATTGAATCCATTTCTGTGTTGAAAGATGCTGCTTCCACAGCTATTTATGGTGCGCGTGCCGGACATGGAGTTGTTTTGATTACCACCAAACGTGGTAAAAGTCAAAAGCCCAGAGTGACTTATTCCGGTATGGGGTCGGTGCAGGTAGCTCGTTCCAACTACAAGATGCTTGATACTCGTATGTATATGGATATGTATAATAAACAGATGCATGAAGAGTGGTTAAAGTTGAACGGAATGGGTATTTATGAAGGATATGTTGAGAAGCAGGACACTCCGCCTACTCAATATAAACCCACTTTCAATAATGATGAAATATTGACTGCTAGCGGTACCGATTGGTTGGATGCGGTGATGCGCAATGGATATACGCAACAGCACAATCTATCTGTGAATGGTGGTACGGAGAAAACTCGTTATCTGGCTTCTGTCAACTATATGAACCAAGAAGGAATTGTCAAGAATAATGGTGTCAGTCGTTTTTCTGCCCGTTTGAATCTGGATCAAGAATTGAGTGAATATGTTTCTTTCGGACTGACTGCTACTTACTCGCAGAATAAGTATGACAATGTTCCTCTGGGAGACAATGCCAATGAATATTCCGGCGTATTGACCGGTGCTATCCAATCCAATCCTACAATTCCTATCTATGACTCTGAAGGAAATTATTTCATTGATCCGAAACGTCCCTTCGTTGCGAATCCGGTGTCTTTGTTGGATATTAAGGATAATACGGTAAAAGACCGGATCATAGGATCTGCATTCGTATCCGTGAAACCGTTGAAAGACTTGGAAGTGAAGTTGCAGTTAGGTGTCGACCGTAGTTTCCAGAAACGTTCCAGCTATTTGCCTAAGACAACTTTGCAGGGAAAGACCAAAAACGGAAGAGCGGATATTTCGCAGGAAACAAGTACTGCCTATCTGATGGAGCTGACAGCTCAATACTCCAAGAGCTTTGGCGATCATAACGTGAAAGCTATTGGTGGTTATTCGTTCCAAAAATTTAAAAATGATGGATTGAGTGCCGGAAATGAAGATTTTCTTGTAGATGGCTTTGGATATAATAGTTTGGGTTCAGGAAATTACAAGAAACCATCTGTAGGTTCATGGGCTTCTATTAACAGTATTGCTTCTTTGTTTGCCCGTGCCAATTACTCGTATAAAGGCAGATATTTACTGGAAGCTACAGTTCGTGCTGATGCTGCTTCCAATTTCGCCCCGGAAAATCGTTGGGGTTATTTCCCGTCCGTATCAGCCGGTTGGATGATAAGTGAAGAAAATTTCATGAAAGGGGCTTCAAACTGGTTGTCTATGTTGAAGTTAAGAACTTCTTATGGACAGACGGGTAACTCTAATGTCGGTTATCGCATTTACGACTATTATGAAGTGGGAAGAAGTGCCATTATCGGAGGTGCAGAATCAACAGGAGTATATGCTTCGGATTTGGGCAACAGGAGCCTGACTTGGGAAACGACTACGGAATTTAATGTAGGTGTGGATCTAGGTATACTCAACAACCGGTTTAAGTTGACAGCCGAATATTTCAAACGTAAGATTACAGACTTGTTGGTGACAAATAAACCATTGCCTTTTTATAATGAAATAAATAAAATAGCGGGTAATATAGGATCAACACAAAGTCAGGGTGTGGAAATCACTGTGAATACGGTGAATATCGTTACTAAAGATTTTGAATGGGATACGACATTAACCTTGTCACATTACAATGACCGTTGGCTGACACGTGACCCGAACTGGAAACCCAAACCTTATGAAAAAGAAAATGATCCGATTCGTGCATGGTGGGAATATGAAGCGCTTGGCATCCTGCAACCGGGAGAAAAAGTTCCAGACGCTCAAAAAGACTTGGTTCCGGGTATGATGAAGTTGAAAGACCGCGATGGAAACGGAGTATTGGGAGATGAGGATAAAGTATATATGGGTAATGGTGATCCTAAAATTATCTACGGTCTGAACAACTCGTTCAGATATAAGAACTTCGACTTGAATATCTATTTCTATGGAGAAGCCGGCAGAAAGAGAGGAGCCAGTTATTATGAGGGCTGGACACGTATGGACAATGGTATCAATGTTTCTACTTATGCCCTGAAAGCTTTTAATAGCAATAACCTGACAGCCACAGATCCGACATTTGTCAGAGGTGGAAGCGGATGGGGGGATTACTATGTGAAATCTATCTATTACGTTCGTTGTGGAAGCATTACATTAGGATATAAAGTGCCTATCAGCCAGAAGATTGCCAAGAATCTCCGTGTATATGTAGACGTGAATAATCCATTTGTGATTACTAACTGGACAGGTCTGGACCCGGAAACGGACAATGGAACCTATGCATATCCGAATGTAACCTCATATAATTTTGGTGTATCAATATCTTTCTAATAAGTGATGAATATGAAAAAGACAATTTATACTGCAATAGCAACTCTCTTGTTCCTCATTTCGTCTTGTACGCTGGAGCAGGAAGTATATAATAAAATTAATCCGGGAATGTTTCCCCAAAATGCTGAAGATGTAAATGCTTTGGTCAATTCGAGTGCTTATTATGTGTTTTCTCCGTGGGGAATTTTTGAAGTAGCGGCAGGCTATGTGACGACTTCGGAAATGGTAACCGATTATGTGGAAAACACTTGGGGATGGACTACCGTATACAATTCGTATGAAGCTAATGACTGGCATATCGACGGTGACTATCGTCGTGTGTATGACTATTCCCAGTATTTGGCTTCCATGACTTTGACAATGGATCGCATCAAGGACGTGAATATGGATGAAACCTTGAAAGCTCGCTATATGGCGGAATTGAAATGCGGACGTGGTTTCCTGGCTTTTCTGATGTATGATATGTATGGTCCGATACCTATCGCCGATCTGGAGACTTTGCAAAAACCGGAAGCAGAGATTGTTATTCCACGTTTGTCGGAAGAAGCTATGCGTGAATACATTGTTTCCAACTTGAAAGATGCAGCTAATGTGTTGCCCTATAAGTATGAAGATACAAATTACGGACGCTTCACCAAAGGATTGGCCAATACATTATTGCTGAAATTCTACATGATGACCAAGCAATGGGATGAGGCGGAGAAAATAGGACGTGAATTGACAAAACCGGAATACGGTTATAAATTGGTAGACGATTATAACTCTCTGTTCTCTTTATCTGGTGAAAAGAATTCGGAAGTCATATTCTCATGTGTGGCCGAGGCCGGTGTGATGGAACAGAAATGGTTCGCTCACGTACTGACTTCTGACTATCCGCTTCCTGCCGGAATGTCGGTGACTGCCTGGGGAGGATTTAAAATATCCTGGCCTGCATACGAATCTTATGATCCTAAAGACAAGAGACGTGAAAGAATTATTGGTGAATATACAGGTACAGAGGGCGTACACCATAGCCGGGCGCTTGACCGTGACGGTGGTACGACAGGTATACTCTTCTACGGTGCAATTCCGGTGAAATATAAAATTGAGGGGGTAGTAGGTGAGAAGTGCGAAATAGATATGCCCATCTATCGTTATGCGGATGTATTGACTTTACTTTCGGAAGCTATCGTTCGCAATGGAAACAGTATCACTCAAGAGGCGATTGGCCTGTTGAATCAGGTGCGGGTTACTCATGGTGGACTAAAAGCTTATCAATTGAGTGATTTTTCATCTGTAGAAGATTTTCTGGATAAATTGTTGGAAGAACGTGGACATGAATTTTATTTTGAAGGAGTGCGTCGTCAGGATTTGATCCGCCACGGAAAATTTATTGAAGCAGCACTTGCCAAAGCAAGATTTGCTGGACAGCCGACAGGTAAAATAGAAACGAAAGTGGATGGACAATATAAATATGAGAAATTCCCGTTGCCTACTCATCTGATTACTGAAGGACAAGGCATTATAATTCAAAATCCCGGTTACTAAAAAATAGATAGCATTATGAAACATTTATTATATAGTCTATTAGGAATCTTGTTGCTTGCCGGATGTAAGGAAGACAAGTACAATGTAATCATTCCGATGTCGGATATTTACTTGAGCGCGCCTCAAGATGGAGCGATCATTGATTTGAATGATTTATCGATTGAGAAATATAGTTTCTCTTGGGAGAAACCTCTGGAAAATGGAGCAAAGCTACTTATTTGTACTGACAGGAAATTCAAAGAACCGGTGATAATTGATGCAGGAAAATCGACTTCTGTTGCGATATCTGCACTGACTGCCGATCAGAGTTTTTCTCAATTGGGAATTAAAGCGGGGCAGGAAGCGGTACTGTATTGGACAGTCAAAGAAACCGGTAATATAACCGCAGCAGCTTCGGAAGCACGCACCATTCGGGTGAAACGTATGACTAGCAAATTAGTGCAGCCGGAAGATTTGACTAAGATTTCTTTGGCTGAAAATGCCCCGGAGACTGCTGTGCAGTTTGAATGGGATACCCAGGAATGGCCTGAATCTACCTCGTACTCGCTTTGTTTCTCACTGGATCCTGAAATGAAACAGACGGTTGCCGAACATAGTGTGGGAGTTGTGAATGGTAAATCATCATTGACTCATGAAGAACTTCAGGCACTGCTCGATAAACTTTCTATCAAACGTTGGACTTCCAATTCTGTGTATTGGAATGTGAAGACTGATGATGGGCAATGGGTGTCACGTTCTTCCGGAGTACTGAATATGACAGAAATGATGCGCTTCATAGATGTTCGTGGAGATGAAAAGATTACTTATCGTGTTGTTCGTATATTTTATAGTGACAAAACATCATTGGTTTGGTTGGCAGATAACCTGCGCGCAACTAAATATGCTGATGGTACAGATATTGAAGCGAATAATTTCAAAAAGACACCTGCATCGCTCGGAGAAGGTAGAGTGAAAGCCTATGGAGTGCATTATCATTACGATATTCGTGATAAGATAGCACCTAAGGGATGGCGTTTGCCGACCATACAGGAATATAAGAATTTGTTTGCAGAAGCCGGAACTGCCGAAGGTCAATGGAATGTATTGAAAGATCCTGAATATTATGAATCAGTAAAAGGACAGGCGCATTTGAACGACTGGAAATTCAATTTGTGTGCTTCCGGTCAATGGAGCGGTGATGCAATCACTAATCATACCGGACCGTACTGTTATCTGTTGGTCACTGATGATATGTCTCATCAATGTATTCTTCATGATGGAGGGGCAACATTGTGGAGTCCTTGGACAACCGGTGCTCCTGCACGTTTTATCTACAATGAAAATTAATCGGGTGAAAATTAAAAGTATATCAATCATGTTAATCAATATAAAGAAAACTATGACCATATTATCTACCTTATTATTAGGTATTATGTGTAGCTTTTGTTCTGATACAATAGATGTATATGCGGGACAATATGGAGAAGAAGACGGAACGAGTGAACCGGAAACTCCGGAGGTAACAGGAAATATTGTACCGATCGAGTCGCTAAGGAATCCCGATAGGGGATTCCACTTGGAATGTAATTTGCTTGCCGACCAAATGAAAAGTCCATATAATGATTATGAGGTTTATGGCAATGATTTGTATACGAAGAAAGTAGAGCAATTTGATGCAAAGGACGACAACCTGACTCTTGTACAGCAATATATCTACTTAACTAACTGGGTGAGTAAAGACCTGGATGCTGAAGCTCTGTCGAATATCCGCAAGATATTCGAGTTGATGAAAGCGCAGGGGTATAAAGCCATTCTTCGTTTTGCATACAATCACGCCGGACTGAATACTTCCGGTGGCGAATCCAAACAATGGATTCTTCGGCACATCGAGCAACTTACTCCTCTTTTGAATGAATACATTGGACAAATTGCTACCATGCAGGTTGGTTTTATCGGTGCTTGGGGAGAGTGGCATACTTCTCCGTTGATGAATGACCAGAGTGCGAAGAATGCAATCGTCAGTGCTTTATTGAGAGCCTTGCCTGCACCTTATTGTGTAGAAATGCGTTATCCGAATCATAAGAAAGCGTTGACACTGGAACAGGAAGGATCTCGTGGACGCATCGGATATGCGAATGATTATTTTACAGCCGGCGAACATCCGCTTGCACCGGGCAATGACTTTGTTCCTAATACGGATGATTACAAGCAGATAACGGAAGAGGTGAAAGTGAACAATTTCTATATGAGTGGTGAGATCCCTTATAATGAGGATACAGAATGGGGATTGGCAGAGTTGATTAGTCCGATAAAATCACTGCGTATTTTGCGCGAACACCGTTACTCGGCATTTGATGTGACGCAAAACTATGATTTGAATATCATGAGTTGGAAACGGGTAAAGGTAAATCCCGCTTTATTAAATGATAATCACATTCTGTTTGATGAGAGTTACTTCAAAGATGAGGAGGGCAATGAAGTTGTCCGTTCATTCTATGATTTTGTACGCGACCATTTGGGCTATCGTCTGAATCTTCAAAGTGAATCGAAAGTAGAAGCAAAAGGTGGAAACTTGGAATACGATCTGACGATTACAAATACCGGTTTTGCTACGGTGATTAATCCGAAAGAGGTATATCTCGTATTGGTTTCCGAAAGCGGCCAGGTAGTGAAAGAATTCAAACTGGATGTGGATCCTAAAACCTGGATTCCGGCTACCGAACAGGAACCGAATCAGGCTGCGAAATACACTATCAAAGGAAGTGTGGCAGCCGGTGTGAGCGGAACCTATAAAGTGGGAATCTGGATGCCCGAAAAAGTAGCCGATTGGAAATACAATTCGGTATATGCCATTAAGTTTGCTAAAACAGAGAATGTGACTCATTGGTATGATGATGCAGACAAATATGCCGTGAACCTGTTCGGAACAGTTACATTCTAAAAATAAATTGATGAATACTTCCGACCGTATAGAACAGATCTCATGTTGCGGTCGGAGTATTTGAAACTCACATCTTATTTGAATGAAGATGAACAAAAATCATAAAACCGTACTTGTTATACTTAACATCATAGTATCATTTCTAATTTCATCCTGTTCCTCCCCCAAGGAACAGGTTAGAATAGGAAATGGTACTTTTACTATCGAGGGAAAGGATATTCAGTTGATTTGTGGAGAAATGCACTATCCCCGCATTCCGCACGAGTATTGGCGCGACCGCCTGAAGAGAGCGCGTGCGATGGGTCTGAATACGGTGTCTGCCTACGTCTTCTGGAACTTCCATGAACGTCAGCCGGGAGAGTTTGACTTCAGTGGACAGGCTGATATTGCGGAATTTATCCGTACGGCACAGGAAGAGGGACTGTATGTGATTCTTCGTCCCGGTCCGTATGTATGTGCAGAATGGGATTTCGGAGGTTACCCGTCGTGGCTGCTGAAAGAAAAGGATATGACTTATCGCAGTAAAGATCCGCGTTTTCTGTCCTATTGTGAACGATATATCAAAGAGCTTGGCAAACAACTGTCTCCTTTGACCATCAATAATGGAGGTAATATTATTATGGTGCAGGTGGAGAATGAATATGGATCGTATGCAGCGGATAAAGGGTATCTTGCCGCTATCCGCGATATGATTAAAGAAGCAGGGTTCAATGTTCCGCTATTTACCTGCGACGGTGGTGGACAAGTGGAAGCCGGACATACTGAGGGCGCACTGCCTACATTGAACGGAGTGTTTGGTGAAGATATATTCAAAGTGATAGATAAGTATCAAAAGGGCGGTCCCTATTTTGTAGCGGAGTTTTATCCGGCTTGGTTTGATGAGTGGGGCAGACGACATTCCTCTGTTGCTTATGAACGTCCCGCCGAACAGCTGGACTGGATGTTGAGCCACGGTGTTTCTGTCAGCATGTATATGTTCCACGGTGGTACAAACTTTGAGTATACCAATGGAGCCAATACCGGAGGCGGTTATCAGCCCCAGCCCACAAGCTATGATTATAACGCTCCCTTGGGTGAATGGGGAAATTGTTATCCCAAATATCATGCATTCAGGGAAGTGATTCAGAAATACCTGCCTGCGGGAACAGTACTGCCGGAAGTTCCGGCAGATAATCCGACTACCACTTTTGCAACAGTCGAATTAAAGGAAAGTGCTCCATTAAGGAGTGCATTTCATCAGACTACCCAGTCTGAAAATGTGCTGTCGATGGAGGATTTGGGAGTTGATTTCGGATATATTCATTATCAGACCACACTTCAAAAAGCGGGAAAACAGAAACTTGTCATACAGGATTTGCGTGACTATGCTGTGATCCTCATAGATGGTAAGCAAGTAGCCAGCCTGGATCGTCGTTACAATCAGAACAGTGTGACCTTGAATGTGTCGAAGACACCTGCCACACTGGAGATTCTGGTAGAAAATACCGGACGCGTCAACTATGGTCCCGATATACTGTTTAACCGGAAAGGTATCACCAGCCAAGTTTTGTGGGGAAATGAAAAGCTGACCGGATGGTCTATTACTCCATTGCCTCTGTATAAAGAAAAAGTTTCGGAAATGGAGTTTGGCGAAACCATCAAAGGCGTTCCTGCTTTCCATAAAGGAACGTTTACAGTAGAGAAGAAAGGTGACTGCTTTGTGGATATGAGTCAATGGGGCAAAGGTGCTGTCTGGGTAAATGGCAAATCTCTGGGACGTTTCTGGAATATCGGTCCTCAACAAACACTCTATCTGCCCGCTCCATGGCTGAAAGAGGGAGAAAATGAAATTGTAGTGTTTGAAATGGAAGATACGGGTAAGCGTGTTTTGCAAGGATTGAATCAACCCATTCTGGATAGTTTGGGTATTGATAAGAATTATCAGAAAGGCCAGCGTCGTGCAGTGGTAGGCACTCCGATTCTGGAAGATGGTGATCTTGCATTAAAAACTACTTTGCAGGAGACTAATGAGTGGCAGTCATTCGATTTACCGGTTGCGACTACTCTTCGCCACTTCTGTATAGAGACTCTGGCTTCCTACACAGAGGATAATCAGGCCTGCATTTCGGAAGTGGAACTGATAGATGATAAGGGACAGCCGATTGACAAAACTAAATGGGAAGTCGTTTATGTAAGCAGCGAACAAGCTGATAAGAACTTGGGAATAGCAGAAAACCTGTTTGATGGAGATATCTCTTCTTTCTGGCATACGAATGCGGCCGTGGAGTCTAACCATCCTCACCGGGTTATTATAGACATGAAAGAAATTTATAAGGTTTCGGCTTTTCGCGTGAAAGTTCGTAAAGGTTCATTCTTATCAGGAAAGGTGAAAGATATAAATATATATGGTCGTCCACAATTCTTCTTATTTCATTGAATAAAACGTAGTAAATAGATAAAATACGACTCTTAATTATTATATTTGACAAACTGTAAATAAAACTATGTATACACGTCTTTTATTCATTCTATTATTGGGGGCTACATGGATGTGTAGCTGCCAAACCGAACAGTCTCCTGTCAATACATTGGCAGATCGTGTGACGGAAGGTACTTCGAAAGATCGAATTCTTTTTCGGATGATTGCTGATGAAAACAATCCGTTAAAAGATTATTTTGAAATATCTTCTGAAGACGGTAAAGTGCTGATAACCGGAAACTCTGATTTGTCTCTGGCTACGGGGTTGAACTGGTATCTGAAATATGTAGCCGGTATTCATCTTTCCTGGAATAATCTTTCGCAGAAGTTACCGGAAATACTACCGCTTCCACAAGAAAAGATACGTAAGGAGACATCCATGCAGAACAGATATTATCTGAACTATTGCACTTATTCTTATTCCATGGCTTTCTGGGATTGGGAGCGTTGGGAAAAAGAAATAGACTGGATGGCAATGCATGGCATCAATATGCCTTTGAGCATCACCGGAATGGAGGTGGTCTGGTACAATTTGCTGAAACGTTTGGGATACACAACAGAAGAAGTCAATGAATTTATTTCCGGCCCGGCCTTTATGGCTTGGTGGCAAATGAATAATCTCGAGGGTTGGGGTGGACCGAATCCCGATAGCTGGTATCAGCAACAAGAAGCGCTTCAGAAGAAGATCGTAGCCCGTATGCGGGAGTTGGGTATTGAACCAGTATTCCCCGGATATGCTGGAATGGTTCCCCGTAACATTGGTGAAAAGCTAGGTTATCAGATTGCTGATCCCGGTAAATGGTGCGGATTCCCCCGTCCGGCTTTCCTTTCTACGGAAGATGAACACTTCGATTCTTTTGCCGCTATGTATTATGAGGAATTGGAGAAACTCTATGGAAAAGCCAACTATTACAGCATGGATCCATTTCATGAGGGAGGTAACACGGAAGGAGTAGACTTGGCGAAAACCGGTGCTTCCATTATGGCAGCTATGAAGAAAGCCAATCCGAAGGCTGTTTGGATCATTCAGGCCTGGCAGGCGAATCCTCGGGAAGAAATGATTGCTTCTCTTAATCAGGGAGATTTGCTCGTTTTAGATTTATATAGTGAGAAACGTCCCCAATGGGGAGATCCGGATTCCATGTGGTATCGGGAAAAGGGCTTTGGCAAACACGACTGGCTTTATTGTATGTTACTGAATTTTGGAGGTAATGTTGGTTTGCACGGCCGGATGAATCAGCTGGTGAACGGGTATTATGATGCTTGTGCACACACTAATGGGAAAATGTTGCATGGAGTAGGAGCAACCCCGGAGGGCATAGAGAATAATCCGGTGATGTTCGAACTCCTTTACGAACTTCCTTGGCGTGAAGAACGCTTTTCTTCCGATGAATGGTTGCAGACTTACTTGAAAGCTCGTTATGGCAGAGAAGTTTCACCGGAAATAATGGAGGCTTGGCGTGCATTGGAACACACCGTTTACAATGCTCCGAAAGATTATCAGGGTGAAGGAACCATTGAGTCTTTGTTATGTGCCCGTCCGGGTTTCCATCTAGATAGAACTTCCACTTGGGGATATTCCAAACTATTTTATGCTCCCGATTCTACTGCAAAGGCAGCCCGGCTATTTACTTCCGTTGCCGACCAGTATAAAGGAAACAACAATTTTGAGTATGACTTGGTAGACATCGTACGTCAGAGTAATGCCGATAAAGGAAATGTGTTACTTGAAGAAATATCACAGAGCTATGACCGAAAGGACAAAGAGGATTTCCGCAAACAAACACAGCAATTCCTGGACTTGATATTGGCGCAAGATCGTTTGTTATCTACCCGGAAAGAATTTTCCGTTTCCTCTTGGTTGAATGCAGCTCGTTCTCTGGGAACTACAGAAGAAGAAAAGCGATTGTACGAATGGAATGCTTCCGCATTAATCACAGTCTGGGGAGATAGCATTGCTGCCAATCAAGGCGGACTACATGATTATTCGCATCGGGAATGGAGTGGACTTTTGAAAGACTTGTATTATCAGCGTTGGAAAGCCTTCTTTGAGCAGAAACAGGCGGAGCTGGATGGGAAGCCTGCAGGACAGGAAATAAACTTCTATGGGATGGAGAAAGCCTGGGCAGAGAAGAGTAAGGCACAGACATTGAAGAACTAAATAAAAGCAAGTGATATATAAGTAATATGCACGTAATATATAGCCGGGTATGAAATATTATCCGGCTATATTTGTCTTAGAACCCTTTCATAAAGAATTTCTAATTTCATTGCTAATAGGAAAATTCTTATATTTGCTGCAACTAATACTTAAACACCATAGTTGCAAATGGAATTTACAGAAGAGCAAATACTGTTGAGAGCTTTGTCACGAGGAGATGAGAAAGCTTTTGAGGTTTTGTTTATGCGTTATTTCCCGAGAGTGAAACGTTTTATATCCGGTTTGCTTCAGGATGATATAACGGCAGAGGATTTTGCACAAGATATTCTCCTCAAACTATGGCAGAAGCGTGAGGAGATGGCAAAAATCGAAAATCTGAATGCCTACCTTTATCGGACTTCCCGGAATGCTGTGTATCAGCATTTACGACATATACTTTTGGTGAATGAATATGGAGAAAAGCAACAGGAGAATCTTTCCCGTCAGCAGAATGAGGGTGCGGGAAACATCGAAGAAAATATGTTTGCCGAAGAATTACTGTTGTTGATACAGCATACGGTAGAGCAAATGCCCGCCCAACGAAAAAGAATTTATGAGATGAGCCGTAAAGAAGGCAAAAACAATGATGAGATAGCGCAACTGCTTGTAATAAACAAACGGACTGTAGAAAACCATCTCACACAAGCATTGGCTGATATCCGCAAGATGCTGAAGCACTTTTATCTTTTCTAAATAAAACCACTTCCTATTGACAAAAACTCTTCTTTTATTCTCCTTTCTCAAAAAAAGTAGAAAAAATAGCTTTTAGACTGTGTGTGTATTCTATCTCGTGCATCTTATTAATAAACGGATAAAATCATGAAGAAGAAAAGCATATCAGAACTAATACATTTTTTTGTTCGCCATCCCCTGCAAAACTCCTTGCAGATGAAGTTTTGGCGTTGGCTGGTTTCTCCTGCTGATGCAGAAGATAAAGAAGAAGCTATACAGGAAGAGTGGATGAATATCATCGCTGAACCTGATGAGGCCACCCGGCGTTCATGGTATGAGGTCCGGCGTAAAGCGGGACTTGCAAATCCGATAATAAAACCGCATTGGGAAATCAAACCACTTCTTCGCATTGCTTCTATGATATTAATCCCCTTATTTTCAGTGCTATTATCGTGGTATTATATAAATGATTATACTGATTCTTGCAAATTGGTAGAATATATTGTTCCCATGGGTGAACGGGGAGAATTGACTTTGCCGGATGGGACAAAGGTACAGATCAATTCGGAGAGCAGTATCATTTACCCGAAAAGCTTTCGAGGCGATACACGTACTGTTTATCTTTCCGGAGAGGCGAATTTTGATGTCCATAAGGATAAGAAACATCCGTTTATTGTCAAGACATCTTTGTTATCAGTTCGTGCTTTAGGTACGAAGTTCAATATACAGGCATATTCGGAAGACAGGAAAACGATTACAACTCTTGAAAATGGAAAAGTGCAAATCAATAACCTGCTGGCACCAGACAGCTGTTTTATTCTTACTCCCGGTGAACAACTTGAATACAATCACCTGACTAAGAATTATGAAAAACGAAAAATAGATGTGATGATGGCTTCCGGTTGGACACGTGGTGAATTGAATTTTGTCGATTGCCATCTGGAGGATATTCTGAACACATTGGGACGACATTATAATGTAGAAATAAAGGCAGAACCGCATTTATACACAAATGATTTATATACCATTAAGCTTAGAAAGGGCGAACCTCTTCAAGCAGCAATTCATATTGTAACAATGACCGTTGGAGGTATGGAAAGCAAGGTCACAGACAATAAGGTTGTGATACTGACAGCTGCTTCACCGGCGAATAAGAGTAAGAAAGGAGGTACCCATCCATAAAAAGGTTGGACAAAACTGATCCTTTTGTCCAACCCGAAATAAATACCGTTATCATTTAAAATTTTAGGAAATAGTGAACCTTAAATGTAGTATTCATTTAATATACAAAAGTATGAATTTTAATTCTTATTTTACTATAAAACATACCAGTAATTTGCGTATTTTATTGTTAACCTTATTCTTTATAGTCCCTTTGGGTACTATCTATGGGCAGAATCAGTTGATTACTATTGCCGGAAAAAATATAACTTTGTTGAAAGCTTTTGATGCTATTGAAAGTCAGACTCAATTAAGCATTACTTATAGTCGGACTAAAATAGATGTGAATCGGACATTGAGTGTTGATTTTAAGAAACAAAAACTCTCTATTGTTTTGGATAAGTTGCTCGCGGGAACGGGGTTTACTTACAAGATAGAAAAAGGGTATATCGTTCTGGTTCCCGTACCGGTAAAACAAGAGCAAACGGAAGCAACTTCGAAAAAGATACAAGGAGTGATTGTAGATACGAATGGAGATCCGGTGATTGGTGCCAGTATTCAGGAGAAAGGAGTGGCCGGGAAAGGTACAGTGTCTGATTTGGATGGAAAATTTAACCTGTCAGTTGCGTCAAATGCTGTATTACTGATTTCATATATCGGTTTTCAGTCTCTTGAAGTAAAGGTGGGAAATCGGACAAGCTTGTCTTTGGTATTAAAAGAAGATCATCAGTTGCTGGATGAAGTAGTCGTTATCGGTTATGGAACAATGGAGAAACGTGCTGTGACCAGCTCCATTACTTCCATATCTTCAAAAGATTTAGTGACTGGATTGGGAGGCTCTACCATTGCGACTGCTCTGAAAGGAAAAATCTCCGGTATGAATGTTTCCGAAACTTCCAGTCCGAATGCCTCTGCTAGTTTCCAGCTTCGTGGGGTAGCTTCCATCAATGCTTCTTCTTCCCCTTTGATTGTGATAGACGGAATTCCTGGTGGTGATTTGCGTTCTATCAGTCAGGAAGATATTCAATCCATTGATGTTTTGAAGGATGCCTCTGCAGGTGCTATTTACGGAACAAGGGCAGCTGGTGGTGTCATTCTCGTGACTACCAAGAAAGCGAAAGAAGGTCCTATCACATTATCATATACAGGCGAGCTGTCCACCGAACAAGTTTCCAGAAGACCACAGGTCCTGGATCGCGATGCTTTCGTGAGGTTCGGTGTAGGAACAGATTTGGGAGCGTCTACCGATTGGTACGGTGAACTTTTAAATGAGGGAGCACTTTCCCAGCGCCATGTTGTCACCCTTTCGGGAGGGGGACATACAGCCAGAATATATGCCACTATTATGGCACAGGATCAGAAAGGTATTGCGATAGGCGATAATCGTAAAGACTATTCGGGGCGTATCAATGCAAACTTTAATCTTCTCAATGACTTGCTGGAAATAGGCTTACATACAGAATATCGTGAAGCACATCGGGATCAGCGGAGCAGTAGTTCCTGTTTCGACATGGCATTGAAGATGAATCCAACGGAACATGTTTATGATAGTACTAGTGAAACAGGCTATAATGTATTGGTTGGTGGTAGTGAATATTACAATCCATTAGCGGAAGTTATGCTCAAGCAGACGGATAATGTTGATAAATGGCTCAAGGCGGATGCTACGGTAAAGCTCAATCTGCCTGCCGGATTTTCGGCACAAGCCACTCTCGGCTGGGAAGACCGCCAGTATCAACAGACGCATTATGTATCCGCATTACACAGAACGTCTTTGAATGGAAGTTATAAAGGAAAGGGATTTCACGGATATAGTAAAACAGTCAATGTTTCTTTTGAACCTACCATTAATTTCATGCGTGTTTTTGCAGATGACCATACAGTCAGTGCGGTGGCCGGATATAGCTATTGGGAAAACAATTCTGAAAATTTTGATATGTCTAACTACGATTTCCCTGTGGATGGAGTAGGAGCTTGGGATATGGGAACAGGTAGCTGGCTTTCTGACGGAAAGGCGGCTATGTCGTCCCACAAATATCCTCGTGAACGTCTTATCTCCTTCTTTGGTCGGGCGAATTATAGCTATAAAGATCGTTATATGGTTACTGGAAGTGTCCGTCATGAGGGATCTTCCAAATTTGGAAAGAATCATCGCTGGGGAACATTCTGGGCTGTATCAGGTGGATGGCGTATATCCAATGAAGCCTTTCTGCGTGATGTCAGTTTTCTTGATGACCTCAAAGTACGTGTCGGTTATGGTGTGACGGGAAATAACAATTTCTCTGCAGGAGCATCCACGGCCATGTACTCCTCCAATTCAATGTGGCCTTATAACGGTACATGGATTACTTCTTATGGACCGGCTCGTAATGTCAATAATGACTTGCATTGGGAAAAGAAAGCAGAGCTTAACATCGGTTTGGATTATGCGTTTCTGAATAACCGGCTTTTTGGAAAGTTCGATATATATAAAAGAAGAGTTTCCGGAATGTTATACAATATCAGTGTACCCAATCCTCCCGCCGTTTACGAGAAAACGACCATGAATTATGGTAATCTTGAGAATACCGGATGGGAGTTTGAGATTGGCGGAGTGCCTGTTAAAACGAAAGACTTTAACTGGACAACTACCATGCGTCTATCCCATTCTTCTTCCAAAATTACCTCTTTGTGGGGGAATAATACTTACCAGGATCGTGTAGGATTCCCGTCACCGGGAACGAACGGATCAGCCGGAAGAATTGAAGCAGGAACAAAGATCGGAAGCTATTATATCTGGAAATATGCCGGTATCACGGATAATGGAAGATGGCTTCTGTATGATAAGAACGACAATGTGATTCTTAGCGATAAGAAGACCTATGATGACAAGCGGTACATCGGTAATGCTATTCCTGCATTGATGGTATCATGGGATCATACCTTCACTTACAAGAACCTCTCTTTAGGTATCAACCTGCGTAGCTGGATCGATTTCGACGTGTTTAATACCATAAATATGTACTATGGACTTTCTGAAGTAGCAGGCCAGAACGTTCTTCGCAATGCGTACATTGACAACCGGCACATCAAAGAAGTAAAGCAGCTTTGCGATTACTGGCTTGAGGACGGCACTTTCTTAAAGATAGACGCCATTAGTCTGGGATATTCTCTTAACATGAAAAAGTGGCAGAAATATATAGATAAGATTGATCTTTACCTGACCGTCCGGAATGTGGCATGTTTCACGAAATATTCAGGACTTAATCCGGAAGTGAATGTCAACGGACTGGACCCTGGTTATGAATGGTTTAATAATATTTATCCTGAAACTCGTAGATATACCGTTGGTATGAAAATCCAATTCTAATATTAAAGTACCTATAAACTAATAAAATGATATGAGACGAAATATTTTAATCATTATCTCCTTCCTCACCCTTCTGGTGTCATCCGGTTGTACAAATCTGGATGAGAAGTGGTATTCCGAAGTCACTCCGGACACTTATTTCACGTCTAAGGAAACTGTTTATTCTTTCTTGGTACGCTCTTTCACACATTGGCGTTGGTTTCACGGATTCGACCGTGCCATTCTTCAAGAATGTACAACAGATGAGATGTGTGTCACACAAAAAGGAATACATTACAATGATGTCAGATATTCCCAACTGCAGCATCACGACTGGACACCTCTTCACCCCAACAACGAAGAAACCTGGCGTGGGGTAGGCATGGGAGTGGCAATGGCTTTAGCTTGTAAGGAAGACTTATCCGGTGTGGATTATGTATCACTGGGCATGACGGAAGAATTGAAAGCAGATCATCAGATGCAACTTCAGACATTGGTTGCCTATTTTTATCTGCGGGGACTTGATTTCTATGGGGGTATGCCTATTTACCGGCGCTCTACTACCGAGGAAGTTCCACGTTCCACTGCACGCGAAACCTTTAATTATGTGGAAGAACTGTTGCTTGCCGCTATTCCCAAATTAGAGAAAAAAAGAGCAGATATGCTGGAAGAAGGCTATTTACGTCAAGGAACTGCCGCCGCCCTTCTTGCTCAGTTATATTTTAATGCGGAAGTCTACATGGGAGAGAACCGTTTTGCTGAATGTGCGCAGGTCTGCCAGGATCTATTAGATGGCAAATACGGTTATTACGAATTGGAGGAAGACTGGTTCGGTCCTTTCACTTTCGACAATAATAAATCTAAGGAAGTAATGTGGTCTGTTCAGTCGCAATATGCAAAAGGCACTTTGTTTCAATGGCAGTTCGAACGCTATAATCATTATAATGCAAAGAACTATTTTGATCTAAGCGGCTATTCTTCTACTAATGGTATGCATCTTCAGCCGTCTCTTAAACCCAATGGCGATCCCTATACGGATAAGCTTGGGCGACCTTTTGCCAAGTTCAACAATAAAGATCTTCGTAAAAAATTGTACTTGTATAAAGGGAATGGGAAATACGAAGGAATGTTCCTTTATGGAAAATTACAGCGTACATCAAGAAGTGGCACAGAGGTGAAGTGTACGGGACTGTACGAATATCCGGGTGAGGTTCTTGAATTTGTCGATCAGGTGGCACAATTCAAGAAAGTGAAAGACGGAGAATATTCTTCAGTGAATGAGCTTCCCTCCAATATAAGTACCGGGGAAGAGAATTCCGGAATACGTTTGTGCAAACTACCGGTTCCCGACAATATCGACAAAACCATTGCTTTTAATCCGGATTATCCGGTTATTCGTTTTGCTGAAATCTATTATATGCTTGCTGAATGTAAATATAGAAGCGGCTATAAAAAAGAAGCAGCCAATCTTTTCAATGAAGTGCGTAAACGCAATTTCGAGAATAAAGCCGATCCTGATCCGGTGACCGAAACGAATATCGACAAGTTCCGGATTCTTGATGAGTGGATGGTCGAGTTTCTGGGTGAACAGCGTCGTCGTACCGATCTTCGTCGTTGGGGGTTGTATACAACAGGTTCTTGGTGGGATCATAAACCTACTAACGACGATCATTATGAGCTTTTTCCTATTCCGGAAAAGTCAATTTCTGTCAGCAATGTCTTGAAGCAAAATCCGGGATACGGAGGCGGCAATGAAATGACTAAAGAAGAAGCCGGTATCTATAGTGTGAAGCAAATCGATTAATCAACTATTAAAGAATAATATAATGAATAGCAAGATATTTTTTTTAGGAGCCATCATGTTGCTGCCTACATTCGCAAGTTGCCAACAAGAAAAGCCTTTTCCTGATGATGCAGTAGATAAAGTGTATGAATACCTTCCGGAGTGGCAGGCAGGTTATTTGGATATTCATCAGATTAGTACCGGAAGAGGTAATGCAGCCTATCTTATTTTTCCGGATGGGACTACCATGTTATTGGATGCAGGAGATTTAGGAGTACATTCAGGCACACAGGAAATTATGAAAGCAGTGCCTAATGATTCTAAGCGGCCTGCCGAATGGATTGCTCAATATATAAAACATTTCTCATTGCCATTAAAAAATAACGGAGCACTTGATTATGCCTTGCTCACTCACTTTGATACGGACCATATCGGACAGAATGGAAAACTGGCAATCGAAAAAGTAGGACTGGATTACAAACTTACCGGAATCACTCATGTTGGTAATCTTCTCAATATTTCCACTTTGATAGATCGTGGTTATCCTACTTATGATTATCCGACAGCAGCTAAAGTCTCTGGTGCTCATATCTCAAACTATAAATTATATGTTGCCGCTCGTGACAGGGAAGGTAAAAAGAATGAGGGATTTGTAATAGGAAGCAATAGTCAGATCAAACTCTTGAAAGATCCGGGCTCTTATCCTACATTCGAAGTACGTAATATCGTGGGTAATGGTAAAATTTGGACAGGTAGCGGAACAACAGCCAAAGAGCTTGTGCCTTCTACAGCCTCTTCAAGTGAACAGTTGAACGAAAACCGTTGCAGTTGTGGAATCCGTATCACATACGGTAATTTCGATTATTTTTCGGCAGGAGATATTCTGGGCGTAGAAAAAGCACCGGAATGGTTTGATATAGAAACGCCGGTAGCCAAATTGCTCGGTGAGACGGATGTGGTTGTTGCTAATCATCACGCTTATTCTGATGCTATGTGCGATACCTACATTTCCCAAGTGAAACCACAAGTCTATGTAATTCCCGTATGGGATTACTATCACCCTCAACCGGCAACGTTGAGCCGGATGCTGTCTCAAACTCTTTATCCTGGTGAACGGTCGGTTTTTGCTGCCGGTATGGTAGACAGTAACAGGAGCAGACTGGGTGAAGACGGCTTGAAGATAAAGCCTGCCGGACATGTTGTTACGCGTGTTTATCCGGGTGGAGAGAAGTTTCAGATCTTTGTATTAAATGATCGGAATGAAGCTTATGAGATACTATATAAAACAGGTGAGATTAAATCTAATAATTGATGAACATGAAAATTAAAGAGTCAATAGCCTGGACAGCTTTTCTGGCTGTGATGGCAATCATAATGTTTCCGTCATGCTCTGACGAACATGAAGCCGGTATATTGGAAATAACAAATAATGAGATTATTCTTCAGGCGGAAGGTGATCCGGTTCAGGTGGAGGTGAAGTCCAATACCGAGTGGCGAATTGATTTTGTAGAATCAACCTGGTTCTCTACGGATATACGTGGAGCCCAGTCATCAAGAACTTATTTCACTGTGACTTATGATGAGAATATCAGTGATTCCGAACGTTTCTGTGATATTCGTGTGTTTACGAAAGATGGTAAGACTGCGGATGTAATCAAGATAAAACAATTATCCCGTTATCCATTTATTGTTCCTGCCAGTGATAAGATGGAGCTGTTTACTAAAGGAGGTGAATATGAAATGGAAATCTCTACCAATGTGCCCGAAACGGATATCGTTATTACGCCAACGGTGAACTGGGTGCAGGAGTATAGGATAAGTGATGGAAAGCTTTATTTTAATACGGAAACAAATTCGCAATCACCCCGTACAGGAAGTATTGTGTTGAGTTATGACGATCAGTACCAGCGTAAGGTCACGGCTACCATTAATCTCTCGCAAGCATATTCTGAATATGCGAATGCGGAACTTGTCAGTTATCCAACCGTACATGGTTATGCTGTCGGTGGAATTACTAACAATGTATATGTTGAAGGAACCATCGTAGCCAATGGCACTTCGAAGAACTTCCCGAGCAATCGCTATGTCATTCAGAATGAGGCAGGAGAGACAGTTGTGTTTGAGTCCGAATCTTTAATTACGTTTGCACAATTTGCCAAAGTGTCATTGTGTCTGAAAGATGGAATGATAAGAGAAGAATCAGAGGGTAGCTTTACTTATAGACTGATTAGCGGTATCACTGCTGCCCACGTAATCAGCTCGGAACTTTCTACCTTCACAATTCCTGAAAGAACGATTGCTGAACTTACGGATAATATGGTATTTAGTCTTGTGACCCTGAAAGATGTCGAGATTGCATCTCCGGTAGGTGCATTCACTAATTTCAAGACTACTGACCCGGGAGCTGCCGATCGTAAGATTAATAAAAACTATTGGGTAGAAAAGTTCCCTGCATATTACAGATACTATCCGACCTGTATAAGAGATAAAAACGGTTCTAATACATATATGCTTACTGCGTTTGAAGCTCCTTATGCTCACGAAACACTTCCTAAAGGTTCGGGAAGCATAACAGGAATGGTGGCGAAAGTGAAACTTACAAATTTCGACATCTCTGAAAGCCGGTTATGTATTCTTCCGCTTAACAGAGAAGATATTAACATCAGTGATATAAACGAGATCACTTCTGTGCTTGTAGAATGGGATTGTAATGTACCCGATTGGAAAGAAATAGGCTCTTCTACTTTTACGGATTACCATCCTACGGGTGGCGAGGCATCGCAGGCGAATGCTCTTCTTAGCAAAGACGGAAATAAATATTTCCAGCAAACCTATGCAGACTACATTCTGGGATTCCAGGATGATTTCAGAGGAGATGTTAACCTTAACACGACCGATGGATACTATGGTCGTATGCGAGGCGGTGCTTTTAATAGTAAACCGTGGTCTACAAGTTCATATTTCTACGTAGACAAAATATCGACAGTAGGTATTTCTACATCCTTGTCTCTTCAGGTTGAAATGAATGCAAGTTGGGGAGGTGGCCCTGTTGCAGTGGTTGAATATGCTTATTCGATGAATGGTGAATGGATTAAAGTAGATAATTCAGAGGTTACCATTCTGGGACAGTTTGATAGAACGGCTGCAGGTGGACAGACGGAGAAGAACATTCCTGGTTATAAAGTCTATGACTTTAAGTTGCCGGATGCCTTATTGAACCGTGATAATATTTGCATCAGATTGCGACCGGTCAGACTCCCGGCAGGGGTATCCAGCTTCATGCCGCTTAGACTTGCTAATATCTCAATCAAATACAACAAATAATCAATAGGGAATATATATAAAATAATCGGAAGCAATAAAGGACATATCCTGATTGCTTCCGATTATCTTTTTATATGTGGATCTTGAACGATCTCTATTCAAAAAGAACGATATCTTATTTCTCCAACAATTCTTCTTTATTTTTCCAACAAATCCTTTAAGAAGTCGTCCAACTCCTTATCCAACCCTTTCAGCAATTCATCATTCACCAGTATGGTATCGTCGTCAATCAACAGCAATTCTGCTACGGTTTCTTTCTCTTCATCTACCAAAACGAAAGAATAAGGTTTCAGAATAGTCACTTTGTCGAAATCTCCGGCATCCTTCATTCTGCAAAGAATGTTGCGAAGAGAAGGTTCCACGTTTTCAAGGAAATCATCCCCTTCATAAGTAGCCCATTCTTCGATCATGATGTTTGCCAGTTCTTCATCATCATCGTTGTAAATATTAAGTTGTCCCGATGCCTGATCCGGTTGGAGATGGATATCGGTTACAACTGTTTGTTCACAGCTACATACATATTTAGCGACTGCCTTTTGGATAGCCGATTCGATAATAGATAATGATTGTTGGCTCAATTTCATGGGTTCCTTCTTTTTATAAGTTCAAAGGTATAAAAAAAATAAGATTTGATACACAATTTCCTTAAAAATCATCATTAAATCGGCTCATTTGCAATTTTAACTTGGGTAATTGAGCATTTCTCTCCTTTAGTTCAGCTAAATACAAAGTAGTAAGATAATAATTCGGCACATCATCAATGGTAGCTTGAGGGCTATCTGTGATGTTCTTTTTATCTATTTTTTTAGCTAGTTGTTGGGCCTTTTCTGCCCATTCTTCTGCTTTAGCCAAACTATCTTTCATTTCGTAGTAAACAGCAATGTTGAGAGCTGCCCGCATTTTTTTCTTTTGGTTCTTGGTACCTTCGAAAGCCTGACGCCAAAGTTCGTATGCGTCGTCCCATGAATTTTCGCGTACATAAATGGCAGCGTCACGCATAGGAACCGAACCACCAGTATAAAGATACCGTGTTCCTTTTTTCCAAATAGGGACAATATTTTTCACCGGAACCGTTCCTGCGAATGCTGCCGCTTCTTCCAGCATCTGCTTGTCGGGAATCATGCGAGTGGCGGCTTCTATGGCTGTACCTCCAAACTCCTCCCAAAAAATGCTATCATTAGGATGGAGTGTAGTCATCGGTCTGCTACGTTCGGGAAGATAAACTTTCACCGTGGGATAAACTTTCACGTCTACCGCTCCTTGAAAGCAGTTGAACTCATCCAGATAGCGGACAGTCTTTGTTGCTTTGAGTTGCAGGTTTTCCAGCGCAATAATAAAGTCCACTCCCAAGTTAGAAGCCAGTTGACGCACTTCCTCCTGGCTCAATGTACTTTCGCGGGCCAGTTTATCATTGGCGCGTAAGGCAGAATCACAGATAACCACCTCATCGAAGTAGTTCTGCTGTGCTATTTCTTCTGCCAGTGATTCAGTGGCTGTCTTAGGATCTCCATTGGCATAAGCTGTTGCACGACTTATCAATGGTGTACCTTCTTTAATTTTTTCAGTCTCTGTTATCAGTTTATTATCCGGGGCGTCGCTGGTGTTATTCACAATAGCTACTTTCCGGAGTTGCGGAGGAAAGCTCAAGTCGGCAGGTTGCAGATAATCAATGGGGATCTGTTCCAGACTCTGACAGCTACCCAGAGTCAGCAGGAATAAAACGATGAAAACCAGTGAATAAGATTTTGCCATAGTTTTGTTCTATTTAGTAATTTGAACAAAAGTACAACTTTGGAAGAATAAAAGAAAGTCTCAAACAGTTTTTAACCGTTTGAGACTTTCTTTTATAAGTTGAATATAGAGAGACTATGCCATAAAGCACATTACCCTACAATTTCCAACCTTTAATTTTTAATTATTAATTAATCAAAGGTTCTTTCCGTGGCAGTTTTTATACTTTTTCCCGCTTCCGCATGGACAAGGATCGTTACGACCTACTGTCTTCTCTGCACGAATCGGTTCACGTTTCTGCTGTTCACGAGTATCCTGACTTGCAGCAGCCTGCTGGTTCGGATCACTCAAATTTTCTTTGTTTTCGCGATACTTGCTCATATCCTGGCGTTGTTCAGGAGCAGCCTGACGCACTTCTACACGGCGTGCAGCTGATTCATCCGGAGCTTCCTGTACAGGAATTTGTCCACGCATCAAAATAGATATAGTCTGGTTATTGATCTTGTTCACCATAGCGTCAAACAAAGTCACAGATTCCAGTTTATAAATCAATAGCGGGTCTTTCTGCTCGTAGCTTGCATTCTGTACGGAATGTTTCAGTTCGTCCAGTTCGCGCAAGTTTTCTTTCCATGCTTCGTCGATTACGTGGAGCAAGATTGATTTCTCGAACGACTTCACCACTTCTTTAGATTCCGATTCGTAAGCCGCTTTCAGGTTACAAGAGATATTATACATTCGTTTACCGTCTGTAATAGGAATCAGGATGTTTTCGTACATGTGTCCCTGGTTTTCATATACCTGTTTGATAACCGGGTTAGCGATCTGTGCCAGACGTTCAGTTTTGCGTTTGAAGTTATCCATCGCAATGTTGAAAGTCTTTTCGGCCAACTTTTCTTTTTTCTCGTTACGGAATTCTTCTTCAGTGAACGGAGTTTCCATCGCCAATGTCTGAAGCAGTTCCATTTGGCAACCTTCATAATCATTGTTTTCGATAGCATTGGCACAACGGTCCCAAATCATGTTCACGATGTCCATACCGATACGTTCACCCATCAAAGCGTGGCGGCGTTTGGTGTAAACCACTGTACGCTGCTTGTTCATCACGTCGTCATATTCCAACAGACGTTTACGAATACCGAAGTTATTTTCTTCCACCTTCTTCTGGGCACGTTCGATAGAATTGGAAATCATCTTGTGTTCGATCATTTCGCCTTCCTGGAAACCAAGTTTGTCCATTACGCTGGCGATACGGTCGGAGGAGAACAGACGCATCAAATCATCTTCCAGTGACACAAAGAATACAGAAGAACCCGGGTCACCCTGACGTCCTGCACGACCACGCAACTGGCGGTCTACACGACGGGATTCGTGACGTTCCGTACCGATAATTGCCAAACCGCCCGCAGCTTTCACTTCCGGACTTAACTTGATGTCGGTACCACGACCAGCCATATTGGTAGCAATGGTTACTGTTCCGCTCAAACCGGCAGTAGCAACGATGTCCGCTTCTTTCTGGTGCAGTTTGGCGTTCAATACCTTGTGCTCGATATGGCGCATGGCAAGCATCTTGCTCAACATCTCGGAGATTTCTACCGAGGTAGTACCCACCAATACCGGACGTCCTGCCTGAACCAATTTTTCGATTTCCTCGATAACAGCTTTATACTTTTCGCGTTTCGTCTTGTAAACGCGGTCGTTCATATCCTTTCTTGCAATCGGACGGTTGGTCGGGATCACGACTACGTCCAATTTGTAGATGTCCCAAAGTTCGCCTGCTTCCGTTTCAGCGGTACCGGTCATACCGGACAGTTTGTGATACATACGGAAGTAGTTCTGCAAAGTAATCGTTGCAAAGGTCTGCGTAGCAGCTTCCACTTTCACACGTTCCTTGGCTTCGATAGCCTGGTGCAATCCGTCAGAGTAGCGGCGACCTTCCATGATACGACCTGTCTGCTCGTCTACGATCTTCACCTGTCCGTCGATCACTACATATTCATCATCTTTCTCGAACATGGTGTAAGCCTTCAACAATTGGTTGATGGTGTGTACACGTTCCGATTTGATGGCATAGTTTGTCAGAAGTTCATCTTTCTTTTCAAGCAGTTGTTCGTTAGTCAGATGTTGGTTTTCCAGTTCCGAAAGTTGTCCGGCGATATCCGGAAGAACGAACAATGTCGGGTCTTCAGAGTTACCGGTAATCAGGTCTACACCCTTGTCTGTCAGGTCTACACTATTCAGTTTCTCGTCGATCACGAAATACAGCGGATCAGTAACTTCATGCATACGCTTGTTGTTCTGTTCCATGTAGATTTCTTCCGTCTTGAGCATACCTGCCTTGATACCCTGTTCACTAAGGAACTTAATCAAAGCCTTGTTTTTCGGCAATGCCTTGTGGCTGCGGTATAAAGCGAGGAATCCTTCTTCCACCTCTTTCTTATCGTTGGATGCGATCAGTTTCTTAGCTTCGGAGAGATATTTGGTAGCCAATACTTTCTGTGCTTCTACCAGACGTTCTACTAACGGACGGAGTTGCTCGAACAATTGGTCGTCGCCTTTCGGTACAGGACCGGAGATAATCAACGGAGTACGGGCGTCGTCAATCAATACCGAGTCGACCTCATCGACGATGGCATAGTTGTGCTGACGTTGTACAAGGTCTTTCGGGCTGATAGCCATGTTGTCACGCAGGTAGTCGAAACCGAATTCGTTGTTCGTACCGAACGTGATGTCTGCCAGGTATGCCTGACGGCGTGCGTCGGAGTTCGGTTGATGACGGTCGATACAATCCACGCTCAATCCGTGGAACATATAAAGAGGCCCCATCCATTCAGAGTCACGTTTGGCGAGGTAATCATTCACGGTAACCACGTGCACACCGTTTCCGGTCAGTGCGTTGAGGAATACCGGGAGAGTAGCCACCAATGTTTTACCTTCACCGGTTGCCATTTCCGCAATCTTACCTTTGTGCAGAACGACACCACCAAAAAGCTGTACGTCGTAGTGAACCATGTTCCATACCGTATCGTTTCCACCGGCTATCCAGTGATTCTGATAGATGGCCTTGTCGCCTTCGATGCGTACGAAATCTTTCGTTGCAGCCAGTTGGCGGTCAAAATCCGTAGCGGTAACAACGATTTCTTCATTTTCTGTGAAACGTTTGGCAGTAGCTTTCACGATAGAGAAAGCAACGGGCAGTACTTCGTCCAGTGCTTTTTCATATTTCTCCAGAATTTCTTTTTCTGTCTTATCGATTTGTGCGAAGACTTCTTCGCGGTCTTCCAGTTCCAGTGTCTCGATGCTTGCCTTCAACTCTTCCACTTTCGCACGTTCGGCGGTAGCCGATTCATGGATATATTTTTTGAGTTCTTCCGTTTTGGCACGGAGGGCGTCGTTGTCCAGTTTCTCAACCTCCGGGTAGGCAGCTTTGATCTTTTCCACCCAGGGCTTGATTTCTTTCATGTCTCGTGTGGATTTGTTTCCGAAAATCGAGCTTAAAAATTCATTAAATCCCATGTTATATTATTTAGTTTATTATTTATCTTTTTCTGCACCACAGATTTCACGGATTTACACAGATTTTTTCATATAGAACACGGATCTTTCTTTTTAATCTGTGTGAATCTGTGGGATTTGTGGCGAATAATCTCCGCAAAGTTACATTAAAATGCTGATTTATTTATGTTTTGCTCCCTGTTTTTGTGAGTAAATTTTTACCGTAGGTCGGTAATAGGAGCAGAAGTACAGGCATTGGGAGCCCGGATGCGCATGAAATGTGCCAGTGTGGGCGCAATATGTTCAATGGTTACAGGTGTCTGGATAATGGCCGGTTTTACGGAATGTCCCATGAAAATCAGCGGTGAAGGGATATAAGAATGACGTACCACTTTGTTTTCGCCGCCGTTCTCGTTGACGATGGTCCATCCGGGAAGGACGTCGATTACGAGGTCGCCCGAACGTTTGCGGTGGTAGCCGTTGCGTATTTTATGAATTTCCGGTGTCCATGAACCCAGCAACAGTCGGTTGGCTGAATATGCTTCGTTCACTCCGCTGAACTGCATCAGGAATTCTGCTGACTTTTGTTGGATCTCTGCCAGATTCAGTTCCTTCTTTTCCAGCAATTTATGATTCAGATAAATCTGCTGGTTGTGGTGAGCTTCCACATACTTTCCTTCGCCATACGTAGCCATCAGGTACATATTCAATAGGGCGGCACAACGGTTGAGATAAAACTCTCCGCCGGGAATCTTGTACAATCCCGAGTCAGCCGATTCGCTGTCCGTATATCCGGTGGAAGTGACGAAAATAAGCACGTTTTGTAGTCCTACTTTCTTGTCGAGCGCTTCGAGCAGGTTTTCGATGCTGCGGTCGAGACGCACGTAGGTGTCTTGTATTTCCATGGCACATTCCTGTACGGATTTATGTGCGTAGTTTCCTGCATAATAAGTGAGTGCCAATAAGTCAGTAATGTCATCCATGCCGATGGAGCTTTTGTTCAATGCTTCTTCGGCAAGTGCGTTCACTTCGTCATTCACAAAAGGGCTGGCGATGAAGCGTCTGTACTTATTGTTACGGTCGTCATCAAATTTATATTTGAAGAGTATATCCCGCCAATCTGGCAGAAAAGTGTACATGCCACGGGGGAATACCGGTTCCCATGTCATACCCGCAATACGGAAATCAATCGCCTGCCGGTCATTGTATTGGCTTGCCCACCACGGAAACTCTCCATAATAGGTCGTTCCGCTCCATTTTCCGGTGTTGGGATTGAGCCAGAAAGCACCGTTTCCGGCATGTCCGGCTGCGAAAAGCGCGGCGTCGCAATCGGGGGCGATGGCATATACGAGTCCTTTGCCTTGGGTCGCTATTTTAAGCTCGTCGGCAATGGTGGAAGTCAGTAATTTGGTGGGTGCGGCCGTTTGGTCGGTGTAATATCCCATGAATTCGGTATCGTCCGTACTGTTGACGGGGCGAAGGGTAGAGGCGTCCATCCATCGTTGGGAGATGATTCCGTTCATGGAAGGCGTCGTGCCGCTGTAAATGGCTGCGATGGCAGAAGCGCGGTCTACGTTGCAGAAGGTATATTCGGCGTTATGGAACACTCTTCCCTCTTTCCAAAGACGTTTGAAGCCTTTCTCGCCGTAGAGTGACGAAAATGCTTCCAGATAGTCCGTACGCAGTTGGTCGATAGTCAACCCTACCACTAATTTAGGGGCGGAAGGCAGTGACTGGGCTTGTAGCCCGGTGAAAGTCAGTACGGTGATGAGGGAAGTTAGTAGTCCTTTCATTATTTCTTTTTAGATGTCACAATCAGATTGCTTGCTGAACGTATCAGCAAAACGAGTGCCAAAGGTACAACAGCAAAGTCAAATCTTTGCGGAATTACAGGAAAAAGCACTATAAAAAGTGTTAAAACGACCAGATTCAAGGTCAAGTACCAGCATTTCTTCCCTTTTCGGACACAATATACGATGTAGGGAAGGAAAAGAAGTTGTCCCGGATGGAAAACCAATAACAGGAAATTGGAGCTGACTGCCGGGTGTTGGGAGAAGAGGGCGAGGAAGGCGAGGACGCATCCCACGATACCTGCCATGCCAAAAAGAACAAGGTCGATCCCCCATAATCCGGTTCTCCGGCGGATGCCATAGATCGTGGCGGCGGCTGTCAGTATAAATAAGAGCAACGAGCATTGGAGCGGAGTGGGCATCCAGCCGCTTTCATCCGGTTCGGGAGTGACGTCGATTATCAGTTCGTTGGTCTTGACAAGCGGACGGGAATAGGTATCTGTGAAAATCTGTGCGTCGTCGAAAGCATCCATCAGATAGAAGGGGGCAAACATCATTTGCCGTTGTGTGATGGGTTGGTCGGCTTCGCTTCCGATGCAGAGGTCGATGCCGAAACGCGCCCACGGATGTCCTTTGCAATATTGATGTACGATGTCGCGGAAAGTGCGCGAACCATCCTGCGGTTCCGTCGGATAAACCACCTTTCCTGCAATGCTTTCTTCTATCTTGTCCCGGGGACGGGTGGCGCAATTGTCGTAAAAGAAATTATAACGGTACACCCGGTTTTCCGGGCGGTAATTTTCTTGTAATAACTGGATTAGTTTTGTTTTCTCTTCATCAGTCAGGTTTAGTGTTTGCTGCCACACGCTGCGTCCGTAGAATGCGTATTCAGCCGCAAAATGCTCATAATCCGTCACTCCCAGTTGGTAGTCGGTTTCTCCGAGCGAGAAGCGGAAGATGAAGTTAGGAGTGTTGAAACTGAATAATCCGTAATTGAACACAATGTCAATCCCTTGTGACGGGTTTTCATAGCGGATGGCAGTGTGTCCGAACAGGGAATATATTTCTTCTCCGGGAGCGCAAGTCAACAAGCTCAAGCGGATGGAGTCGTTGCTGTTGGCAGGTGCTTGTCCGGCGGACGGAAGCAGCAGGAAGAAGGAGAGGATTGTATATAAGAAAAAACGTTTCATTAGCAGGCTCGTTTTATTTTGGTGGCAAATATAGGAAGAATTGTTGGATTCGGGAAAACGCTGGTTCTGTTTTATCGGAATAGAGTCTCTATTTCATACAAACAGAGGCTCTATATGGCTTAAACAGAGGCTCTGTTTCCCTCAAATAGAGCCTCTATTTTGGGGCTAAAAAATCGAACAGCCAAACGAACACCCCCTGAAGGTGGCTCAACTGCTTGTCTGTCATGCGTTTGCAACGCTCGAAAAAAAGTAGGCGAACCACCAACCGAACATATATAAATACTAAAATATAATAATCTATATAATATAGTTCGCTCAACACACTTTTTCTGTGTTTTGTGAATGAAAAAATGAAGATGATTCAGGAAATTTGCCTTTAGATGAGATAAAACGGAGCCTCTGTTTGGATGAAATAATGTTTCTGCTTGAACGGAAAATTGATTACAAAATAGCGGAACGCTTTGTGGAACGCTGTTTTTCTCTTGTAATCTATTGCTTATTAGTTGTTTATGATGTAATGAAAAAGGACTGCCGAACGCAAAGTGGAATACATAATAAACAATAAAAGATAATTGATCTATTTAAAAATAGATAGTTCGATTTTTTGTTTTGGGGGATTTCTAAAATGAAAAAAGAAGATAATTCCTCTTCTATGCTTCAACTTTTCTTTTTTTACTTTACCTTTGCGCCCGCTAAAGAACCAAAAGATTTGAATTTAATAATCGACATAGGAAATACAAAGGCAAAGATTGCTTTCTTCGACGGCGGAGAAATCGTGGATGTAGTAGCTGAATCCAATCAGTCTTTAGGTTGCTTGAAAGCTCTTTGTTCTCAATATCCGGTTGAACAGGGGATCGTGGCTACTGTCATTGATCTAAACGAAAAGGTATTGGCTGATTTGGCCGCTTTGCCGTTTCCTTTGCTCTGGCTCAATCATCAGACTCCGCTTCCGGTTGTCAACCTGTACGAAACTCCCGAAACATTGGGATATGATCGTATGGCTGCCGTAGTGGGTGCTAATGAGCAGTTTCCTCATCGGGATATATTGGTGATTGATGCGGGAACTTGCATTACTTACGAGTTTATCGACTCAAAAGGCCAGTATCATGGCGGTAATATTTCTCCCGGTATGCAGATGCGTTTCAAGGCACTGCATCAGTTTACAGGACGTTTGCCCCTGGTGGACACCAACGGGCGCAAACTCCCGATGGGACGGGACACCGAAACGGCTATACGCGCCGGAGTGATGAAAGGGATGGAACACGAAATTTCAGGTTATATTGAGTCTATGAAGCATAAATATCCTGAACTTTTGGTTTTTTTAACGGGCGGAGATGATTTTTCTTTTGATAGCAGCGTAAAAAGTATCATCTTTGCAGATAGATTTTTAGTGTTGAAAGGATTAAATAGAATTTTAAACTATAATAATGGTAGGATTTAAACACACACTTTGTGCGCTTTTGCTCACGATGGTTACCGGAATGGCAATCGCTCAAAATAATACAAACTCTCCTTATACACGATATGGCTATGGCGACTTGTCCGATCAGAGTTTCGGAAATAGCAAGGCGATGGGGGGAATTGCTTTTGGACTTCGGGATGGAGCACAGATCAATCCGCTGAATCCTGCTTCGTATACAGCCATTGACTCGTTGACGTTTATTTTTGAAGGAGGCGTTAGTTTGCAAAATATGAATATTAGTGGCGGTGGTGAAAAATTGAACGCAAAGAATTCAAGCTTTGACTATTTGGCTATGCAATTCCGCCTACATCCGAGAGTGGCGATGAGTATTGGGTTGCTGCCGTTTTCTAATATAGGATATAACGTGTCGAAAAACAATGAACCTACAAGTACTTCTCCGTATAGTACGAAAAGCCTTGTTGGTGAAGGTGGCTTGCATCAGTTGTATGTTGGTGCAGGGGTGAAAATCCTGAAAAACCTGTCTGTGGGTGTGAACGCTTCTTATTTTTGGGGAGATATGACCCGTTCTTTAACAATGCTTTATCCGAACACAGCTTCCGCCAATTCGTATATAAGCCAAACTACCGTATCGGTTTCGGACTATAAATTAGATTTTGGAGTACAATACACACAGGAGTTGAGCAAAAAACATTCAGTGACAATTGGGGCGGTTTTTTCTCCGAAACATAAACTGAATAATGATTATACTGTAACGACGCAGGTTAGTACGACTAACAGCAACAATTTGGATGCTACGTTGGAGCTTCCGAATGTGTTCGGAGTCGGATTCACATACAACTATGACAAACGCTTGACTGTCGGTGCAGATTATAGTTTGCAACAGTGGTCAAAAGCTAAGTTTGGTGTAAATACATCGGATGATGCTGTGCGTAAGGAGTTCAATGAAACATACACGTATTGCGACCGTCATAAAATATCAGTGGGTGCGGAATATATCCCCAATTTAATTGGACGTTCCTATTTATCCCACATCAAATATCGTTTGGGAGCTTATTATACGACTCCGTATTATAAGATTGGCGGTAAAGACGCAGCCCGCGAATATGGCGTAACTGCCGGTTTCGGTCTGCCTGTGCCTCGTTCTCGTTCCATCCTTAGCATCAGCGGACAGTTTGTTCGTGTAAGTGGACAGGAATCGACCTTTGTAAACGAAAATATCTTCCGCGTTAGCATCGGATTGACGTTCAACGAACGTTGGTTCTTCAAACGCAGAGTAGAGTAATTGAAATGAATGTAAGAAGAGAAAGAATAGACGACTATAATAATAACAACTAAAATTTAGATACAATGAAAATTAAAACGCTTGTGGCTATGTTGTTCCTTTCGGCAGGGGCAACCACTGTGGTAGCACAGGATGCGACTAACTGTAACTCGAACAGTAGTATCTCGCATGAAGCTGTGCGTGCAGGTAACTTTAAAGATGCGTATACTCCTTGGAAAGCTGTGTTGGAAAACTGCCCGACGCTTCGTTTCTATACATTTACTGACGGATATAAAATTCTGAAAGGCTTGATGGGACAAATCAAGGATAGGAATAATCCGGAATATCAGAAATATTTTGATGAGCTGATGAATACGCATGATTTGCGTATCAAATACACAGATGAGTTCTTGGCTAAAGGTACAAAAGTGTCTTCTGCTGATGAAGCTCTGGGTATCAAAGCAGTAGATTACATCGCTTTCGCTCCGAAAATTGATGTTAATCAGGCTTATCAATGGTTGAGCCAGTCGGTAAATGCAGTAAAAGCTGAATCTGCTGCCGCTACTATCTTCTATTTCCTGCAAATGTCTTTGGATAAACTGAAAACAGATCCTAACCATAAGGAACAATTCATTCAGGATTATCTGGCTGCTTCTGAATATGCTGATGCTGCTATTGCTGCTGAAACGAACGAAGCAAAGAAGAAAAACTTGCAAGGTATCAAAGATAATCTAGTTGCTTTGTTTGTAAACAGCGGAACAGCTGATTGCGAATCACTGCAAAACATCTATGGACCGAAAGTAGAAGCTAACCAAACAGACCTGGCTTACTTGAAGAAAGTAATCGACATTATGAAAATGATGAGATGTACTGAAAGCGAAGCTTATCAACAGGCTGCTTTCTATGTGTACAAAATAGAACCTAGTGCAGATGCCGCTACCGGATGTGCTTACCAGGCATTTAAGAAAGGTGACATCGACGGTGCTGTCAAATTCTTCGACGAAGCCATTGGATTGGAAACTGACAACGTGAAGAAAGCTGAAAAAGCATACGCTGCCGCAGCAGTATTGGCTTCTGCTAAAAAACTGTCTCAAGCAAGAGCATATTGCCAGAAAGCTATCGGGTTCAACGAAAACTATGGTGCTCCATATATCCTGATTGCCAATCTGTATGCAATGAGCCCTAACTGGAGCGACGAGTCAGCTTTGAACAAGTGTACTTACTTTGCAGTAATCGACAAACTGCAACGTGCAAAACAAGTAGATCCGAGCGTAGCTGAAGAAGCTAACAGCTTGATCGGTAGATATTCTGGTCATACTCCACAAGCTAAAGACCTGTTTATGTTAGGTTACAAGCAAGGCGACCGCATCACTATCGGCGGTTGGATAGGAGAGACTACAACGATTAGATAACCGTATGTTGCGAAAACGAAGAAACCGTTTGTTGCATAAAAGCATGAGCATAACAATCACCTTCGGGGTGGTTGTTATGCTTCTTTTATTATCTTCCTGTGGCGGAAAACAGAAAGCTATGGGAGAGGCTATCACAGAACGTGATTCTCTTCCGGTGATGACCACATTGGGAGTCACTACCCTTATTTCCGATTCCGGAGTGACACGTTATAGGGTGAACACGGAAGAGTGGATGATGTACGACCGTAAAAAGCCTTCGTATTGGGCGTTTGAAAAAGGTGTGTATATGGAGCAGTTCGACTCTATCTTTAATGTAGAAGCCAGTATTAAAGCAGATACTGCCTATTATTATGACAAAGAAAGGCTTTGGAAGCTGATAGGGAATGTGGATATACAGAACCGCAAAGGAGAGCGTTTTAATACCGAACTGCTCTACTGGAATGAGGCCACTCAAAAAGTGTATTCCGACAAGTTTATACGTATCCAGCAACCGGATAGAATTATCACAGGACACGGCTTCGACTCGAACCAGCAAATGACTATATATACCATTCGTAATATTGAAGGTATTTTCTATGTGGACGAGGAAGCGAGTAGCGGTCCGCCCCAACCGGAAACAAAAGCACTGCCGGATTCAGTGAATAAAGATACTGCGAAATAGGCGAAGTCATATCATTGTACCGTACCTCGTAAATCGTCTGATCGTAAATCAAAACTTATGAATATTTATATCTCTCTAATTATCACCATGGTCTTTTCCGCTTTCTTTTCAGGAGTGGAGATTGCCTTTGTGTCGGTAGACAAACTGCGTTTTGAGATGGAACGCAAGGGGGGAATTACGTCCCGCATCCTTTCTATCTTCTTCAAGAACCCGAATGAATTTATCTCTACCATGCTGGTGGGGAATAATATCGCACTAGTCATCTATGGTATCCTGATGGCACAGATTATCGGCGACAATCTGCTGGCGGGATTCATTGACAATCATTTCCTGATGGTGTTGGCGCAGACCGTTATTTCTACCCTGATTATCCTGGTGACCGGAGAGTTTTTGCCGAAAACAATCTTCAAAATCAATCCCAATCTGGTCTTGAATGTTTTTGCCATTCCGCTTATTGTTTGTTATGTGGTTCTCTATCCCATCTCCAAATTAGCCTCCGGCTTGTCTTGTATCTTCCTTCGCCTCTTTGGAATGAAAGTTAATAAGGATGCGTCCGACAGAGCTTTTGGAAAAGTCGACCTCGATTACTTCGTACAAAGCAGCATTGATAATGCCGAAAATGAAGAAGAGCTGGACACGGAAGTGAAAATCTTCCAGAACGCCCTCGACTTCTCGAACATAAAAATCCGCGACTGCATCGTTCCCCGTACCGAAGTGGTGGCTGTCGATCTGACTACCTCGCTGGACGAGCTGAAAAGCCGCTTCATAGAATCCGGAATCTCCAAGATAATCGTGTATGACGGGAATATCGACAACGTAGTCGGCTATATCCATTCGTCGGAAATGTTCCGTGCCCCGAAAAACTGGCATGAGAATGTGAAACAAGTGCCGATTGTGCCCGAAACGATGTCCGCCCATAAACTGATGAAACTCTTCATGCAGCAAAAGAAAACGATTGCCGTAGTGGTGGATGAATTTGGCGGTACGTCCGGCATCGTGTCTCTGGAAGACCTCGTTGAAGAAATCTTTGGAGATATAGAAGACGAACACGATAACACTTCCTATATCAGCAAGCAAATCGACGAACGCGAGTATGTGTTGTCCGCCCGCCTGGAGATAGAAAAAGTTAATGAGACGTACGGACTCGACTTGCCCGAGTCGGATGATTATCTGACAGTAGGAGGGTTGATCCTGAACCAATATCAGAGCTTCCCGAAGTTGCATGAAGTGGTCCGGGTAGGACGTTATCAATTCAAGATAATTAAGGTCACAGCGACAAAAATAGAACTCGTGCGATTAAAAGTCTTGGAATAATGACGATAATCAAGAAATTTTTAGCCAATAAATAGATGCATATTAGCATTTTTTGTATCTTCGTGCGCTAAAACGACAAAAGAAAGAAATAATAATAAACATAAATCGTATTAATCAAAATGGCAACGTTACAAAACATTAGGTCGAAAGGACCTCTATTGGTGATTGTTATCGGCTTGGCGCTGTTTGCTTTCATTGCGGGTGACGCATGGAAGGTGATGCAGCCGCATCAGGCACATGACGTAGGTGAGGTGAACGGAGACGCTCTTTCCGCTCAAGAGTATCAGAATTTGGTAGAAGAATATACCGAAGTGGTGAAACTCATGCGTGGGGTGACCGCCTTGAATGACGAACAAACCAATCAGGTGCGCGATGAAGTATGGCGTTCCTACGTAAACAATAAACTGATCGAAAAAGAAGCAAAAGCACTGGGACTGACTGTTTCTGCTGCTGAAATCCAGGACATCCTGAAAGCAGGCGTTCATCCTTTGTTGAGACAAACTCCTTTCCAGAATCCGCAAACAGGAAACTTCGACAAGGATATGTTGAACAAGTTCCTCGTGGAATATGCCAAGATGAGCGAATCACAAATGCCGGCACAGTATGCTGAACAATACAATAACATGTATAAATACTGGTCTTTCATTCAGAAAACTCTGATCGAGAGCCGTCTGGCAGAAAAGTATCAGGCATTGGTATCTAAAGCTCTTCTTTCCAATCCGGTGGAAGCACAGGACGCTTTCGATGCAAGAGTGAACCAGTACAACGTGTTGATGGCTGGTATTCCTTACTCTTCTGTAGTGGACTCTACAATCGTAGTGAAAGAATCGGAACTGAAAGACTTGTATAACAAGAAGAAAGAACAATTCAAGCAATATCAGGAAACTCGTGACATCAAGTACATTGATGTACAAGTGACTGCAAGTGCTGAAGACAGAGCTGCTATCCAGAAAGAAGTGGACGAAGCTACTGAACAGTTGGCTACTACTACGGAAGATTATACTTCTTTCATCCGCTCGACTGGCTCGGAAGCTCCTTATGTAGACTTGTTCTATAACAAAACAGCTTTCCCGTCAGATGTAGTTGCCCGTTTGGACTCTGCTTCGGTAGGTACTATTTATGGTCCTTACTATAACGGTGCCGACAATACAATCAACTCTTTCAAAATTGTAGCTAAAGCTGCTGCTGCCGACTCTGTTGAATTCCGTCAGATTCAGGTATACGCAGAAGATGCTGTGAAGACAAAGACATTGGCTGATAGTATCTACAACGCGATCAAAGGTGGTGCTAACTTTGCTGATCTGGCAAAGAAATATGGTCAGACTGGTGATGCAAACTGGCTAACTTCTGCACAGTACGAAGGTGCACAGATAGACGGCGATAACCTGAAATTCATCTCTGCTATCAACAATGCAGGTGTAAACGAACTGGTGAACTTGCCGATGGGACAAGCAAACGTAATTCTTCAGGTGACTAACAAGAAATCTGTAAAAGACAAATATAAAGTAGCTGTTATCAAACGTGAAGTAGAGTTCAGCAAAGAAACTTACAACCGTGCTTATAATGATTTCAGCCAGTTTATCGCAGCTAATCCGAGTGTAGAAAAGATGGTAGCTAACGCTGAAGAAGCCGGTTACAGATTGCTCGACAGAATGGATTTGAGTAGCTCTGAACACAATATCGGTGGTGTAAGAGGTACAAAAGAAGCGTTGAGATGGGCGTTTGATAAAGCAAAACCGGGTGATGTTTCCGGCTTGTACGAATGTGGCGAAAGCGATCACATGATGGTAGTAGGTCTGGTGGGCATTAAGCCGGAAGGATATCGTCCGTTGAAAGCAGTACAGGATCAGTTGAGAGCTGAAATCGTAAAAGATAAGAAAGCTGAAAAGATTATGGCTGACATGAAAGCTGCCAATGCAACTTCATTCAACCAGTACAAAGAGATGACTAATGCAGTCAGCGACTCTTTGAAGATGGTTACTTTTGCAGCTCCTGCATACGTATCAGCATTGCGCAGCAGCGAACCGCTGGTAGGTGCTTATGCTTCTGCAGCTGAAGTGAATCAGTTGAGCGCTCCTATCAAAGGTAATGCCGGAGTATTTGTATTGCAGGTATACGGCAAGGACAAACTGAACGAAACATTCGACGCAAAAGCAGAAGAAGCTACGCTGACTAACATGCACGCACGTTTTGCCAGCCGTCTGATGAATGATTTGTATCTGAAAGCAAACGTAAAAGATACACGCTTCTTGTTCTTCTAAACAAGTAGCAAGTAATAGATATTAGGCACGGATTACACGGATTTACGCGGTTTAAACTTTTGAGGGAACCGCGAACCCCGTGTAATCCGTGCCTTTTTTGTGCTCGTTTTTTTTGTTTATGGCCTTTGTTATCTGATTAAATTTCCATATCTTGCCAATCTTTATCAATTGGCTTTGCAAAATACTTCATTAACTAATACGAATCTATATTATGACTAAACAACTAGCCCAGTATTCAGTTCCCGCTGAAAATTCACGTGTTATCCGTGTTTTCCTTTCGTCAACGTTCAGAGACATGGAGATGGAACGTTCTGCATTAGTCAAACTCTTTAAGGGTTTGCAAGTGAAGGCTGCCAGCCGTGGTGCCACCATTTCATTGGTTGATTTGCGTTGGGGAATCACAGAAGAAGATGCGAAAAGCGGCAAGGTTGTTGAAATATGCCTGAAAGAGATCGTTAACTCCCGGCCTTTCTTCATTGGTATGGTAGGCGACCGCTATGGATGGTGTCCCAGTTATGAAGATTTATCTCAAACTCTCAATGACAGCTTGGAATATCGTTGGATAGAAGATGACTTGAATCACCATTTGAGTGTGACGGAAATTGAAATGCAGTTTGGTGTACTGCGCAATCCCAATCCATTACATGCCTATTTTTATATAAAACAGTCGGCAGATGATGAACTGTCTTGCCCTGAAGAGGAGTCTCTTAAATTGAAACGTCTGAAAGAGAGTATTTTGCAACAGGATCGTTATCCTGTGCAAGAGTATGATTCGCCCGATCAGTTGTGTAACCTTGTGGAAGCTGCTTTCACGGAATTGCTTGAACGGGAGTTTCCGGATGTATTGACCGTTGAAGATAATCAAGCATTGCAAGAACAGCTGACGCGCAATGAACTCTTATTCAATTATCATCCAATACCTGAAGCAGATCAGGCGTTTGCTGATTTTTTGGCGGCGGATGAACAGCGGTGCCTGGTGGTAACGGGCGGTTGCGGTCTTGGCAAGAGTGCTTTGTTGGCTCATTGGAGCGATTTGGTGAACAATGATATGCCGATGATTCCCATCTATCATCGCTTGGATAGTACTACATTGTCTTCTTATCCGGAAACGTTGGCGAGAATGTTAGCTTCCAAATGCCAGAACGCACTCAAGCATCAATCTTTGGGTGAAGAAAATTTGTTCGCGGCGGAAGTTTCAAAAGAACTGGACTCGACCCAAAGCACTGCCAAATCCATCATGGACGCCGTGAAAAACTCGGTTTTGATGGGAGATGCTGGCTTGAACACTTTTTCAGGGAACACACTTCGAAACCTCAAGGAGATTGAAGAAGATTTGAATTCTATCCAAAAGTTCAGTCAGTTGTGGAGTGCGCTGGGTGCATCAAGATATCCTATCATTCTGTTGATTGATGACATCAGTTATCTGAATCCGACTGAAGCATCCCTGTTTTCTTTATTTGCATCTATTCCCCCGAACGTGAAAGTCGTGTTGAGCTTTTCTGCGTCATCCACTGCCTACCTGCCCTTTGTTCAGAATGACTACGCTCATTTCCAGTTGAATGGCTTTTCACAGGCGGATGCCAAGTCGTTCTCAAAGCAATATTTGTCTACTTACTCCAAGGCTTTGTCTGCACAGCAGGAAGATATTCTTGCTTCGTGGGTGCTGGCTAAACAACCGCGCTGTTTAAGTGTATTGCTCAACGAGCTGGTTTCGTTCGGTCAGTACGATGCTCTCAATGAATACATGAGTGGATATTGCCGGCTCAATGAGGTTGGGCAATTCTATGACAGTGTGTTACGGCGTTTGTCGGCTGATTATGGTTTCGAAGAGATTGGAAGAACGCTTCTGATGCTTTCACTTACTTTAGAAGGATTTACCGAAGATGAAGTGAAGAGCATGGCAGACATTAATCAGATACTTTGGTCGCAGTTGAGAGTGGAAATGAGTAGTTGGCTCACCAACAAAGGAGGACGATATTGCATTGGTGACACACAAATGGTAGAGGCGATCGAACGCTATTTCGCTCAAGATGACGAATGTATAGATGATAGTCGCCATGAAATTATTTCCGCTCTGCTGGATGAGGAAGAGATCCTTTCCCATCCGTTGACTTTTGCCGATTATAACTATCGCATGAAACAGTTCTGTTACCATGATTCGTATCGCTATAAAGTGGAGATTACCTATCAATGCTACAAAATGCAAGAATGGGATATATTGAAGGATTGGATTTGTGATGTGGAGATTTTCGAGATTCTGTATCGCACGAATCGTTCTCTGTTGGAAGATAGCTGGAAGGCGATCATGAACGACAATCCTGAAGTTACGCCTGAAGTCTATGCCGAATTGGACTTTGATGAGATCGATTCTTTTTTAATTCCTGTCATTGCTAATGATATGGCTACTTTCTTGAGCAGTTCTTTCCATCTGACGAAGGCGGCAGCTGCTGTGAGTGAGAAGAGTATGGAAGGTGCTGCCATGCCACTCATTGCCAAGTCGGTATTGAAGATGAATGAGGGATGCCGGTATGCCCGTAATGAAGAATACGAAACGGCATGCGACTGTTTCTTGAAAGCATTGGTGATGCAGGAAAACATTGTACCGACTCCGGAACTGGAGATTGCCAACACCTGCCGAAATCTAGCTCTGGCATATTACTACAATGAGCAATACAATGAAGCAGTGATCTATCTGAATAGGGCGCTTGATTATCATGCGGCTTCTGCTGACGAGAAGAGTCAGGCAGAAGTCATTGAACTTTCCGAATATCTGGCTTATTGTGATTACTATAAGGATGAGGAAGAGAGTGCTGCCGAGAAATTCCGGAAAGTAGCTGAAATGCATGAGTCGTTGAATGGCAGGCTGTCCGGTGGAGTGGCTAAATGTTTGCGTATGCAGGGTAAATGTCTTTATTATATCAAACGATACGATGAAGCATGGATGCTGATGAATCAGGCGTTGGACATTGCTATACAGATAGATAGTAAAAAACAGATCGTCGCTTGTCATAAACAGTTGTATTATCTGTGCAGGGAATTCAAACGGATGATGAATGAACGTGGCGATGAGCAGGCGTCTACTTTATTCTTCCGTGAGTCTCTTCTGCATGAAATGTATTTCAGCGAAAAACCGCGTCTGGCGGAACTGACTGTCCGCTACGAGGCATTGAGATGTGATATTATGCAGCAGTATTACATGAATAAAGACTATGATAACGTGATTCGTATTGCAACGTCTTTGGATTTTCACGATGATGCTGACCCTAATGCTTCCTGTCTGGTATATTATTACAAAGCACAGGCTTATGTGAAGTTGGAGAATTATCCAATGGCGAAAGAGGCTTTCTTCAGAGAACTTGAACTGCGAAAGAAGTATTTGGGATGGGAGGAAGAAGATACGATTCTGGCTTGTCAGAACCTAGGGGTTTTGCACAGCTTTTGTAATGAACGGGAAGAGGCGCTGGCTTGTTTCCGTGAGGCGTACGGTTATGAAGTGAAAAAGAATGGCGAGGATTCTGAAATGGCGCAAAAGCTACTTCAATATATCAGCGTGGTTGAATCATAACGGAGGCATACTTCCCTTTTTTGTTAACTTTTACATTCCTGCTATACGGAAATCGACTTTATTTCCTTACATTTGCAGATATAAACTATCAACAGAAAGAAGAATGTCTAAATATCCCCTTTTAGGAATGACTCTTGTAGAGCTTCAATCATTGACAAAAAGACTGGGTATGCCCGGCTTTGCTGCCAAGCAGATTGCATCCTGGCTTTACGAAAAGAAGGTAGCCTCGATTGATGATATGACTAATTTGTCATTGAAACACCGGGAGTTGCTCAAGCAGAACTATGAGGTGGGAGCGGAAGCTCCGGTAGATGAAATGCGCTCTGTAGATGGTACGGTGAAGTATCTTTATAAAGTGGGTGAGAACCATTTTGTAGAGTCGGTTTATATACCGGATGATGACCGGGCAACGTTGTGCGTGTCGTCACAAGTGGGCTGCAAGATGAACTGTAAGTTCTGTATGACCGGCAAACAGGGGTATACGGCTAACCTGACCGCCAGCCAGATCATGAACCAGATTCATTCGCTGCCGGAACGGGACAAACTGACTAATGTCGTAATGATGGGAATGGGCGAGCCGCTCGATAACCTGGATGAGGTATTGAAAGCATTGGAACTACTGACCGCTACCTACGGTTACGCATGGAGTCCGAAGCGTATCACGCTTTCTACTGTCGGGCTACGGAAAGGATTGCAGCGCTTTATCGAAGAAAATGACTGCCACCTTGCCATCAGCCTTCACTCTCCGCTGACCGTTCAGCGTGCTGAATTAATGCCGGCGGAAAAGGCGTTTTCAATCACCGAAATGGTGGAACTGTTAAAAAACTATGATTTTAGTAAACAACGTCGACTTTCGTTTGAATATATTGTTTTTAAAGGGCTCAATGATTCGCAGGTCTATGCCAAAGAGTTGCTGAAACTTCTTCGCGGGCTGGATTGCAGGGTGAATCTGATTCGTTTTCATGCCATACCGGGGGTAGACCTCGAGGGGGCGGACATGGATACGATGACCCGTTTTCGTGATTATCTGACGTCACACGGACTTTTCACCACTATCCGTTCATCCAGGGGCGAAGATATTTTTGCCGCTTGCGGTATGCTGTCGACAGCGAAACAGGAGAAAAATAATGAAAGTTAATATATAAAACCGAACATCATGAAAAAGTACTCTTTTATTTTATGCATCGCTTTGGTAGCCTTTGTCGTTGCATCTTGTGGTCTGAAAGGAAATCACACCTCTAGTGGTCGTGCTTACGAGCTTTTGGTTGTAGTAGATCACGGTGTTTGGGATCGTGCTGCCGGAAGGGCTTTACATGATGCGCTCGATGCTGATATGCCCGGTTTGCCGCAGTCGGAACCTTCTTTCCGGATTATGTATACTTCACCGAAAGATTATGATTCTACGCTGAAGTTGATACGTAACATTATTATTGTAGATATACAGGATATATATACGAAAGCCTCGTTCAAATATGCGAAGGACGTGTATGCCAATCCGCAGATGATATTGACTATCCAGGCTCCGAACGAAGAAGAGTTTGAGAAGTTTGTGGAAGAGAACAAAAAGACGATTGTCGACTTCTTTACCCGTGCGGAAATGAACCGTCAGATTACGTTCCTGGAAGGGAAACACAGTAACTTCATTTCGCAGAAAGTGGACAGTTTGTTCGGATGCGACATCTGGGTGGATGCCGAACTGGCTAATTCAAAGACCGGGGATGATTTCTTCTGGGCTTCTACCAACACAGGTAGTGCCGACCGTAACTTTGTGATGTACTCTTATCCGTACACTGACAAGGATACGTTTACCAAAGAATATTTTGTGCACAAACGTGACTCCGTGATGAAAGCCAATATCCCCGGATTCAAGGAGGGCGTTTATATGTCGACCGATAGTTTGCTGACCGATGTCCGTCCGATCAATGTACAAAACAGCTACACAATGGAAGCACGTGGCCTGTGGCGTATGAAGGGCGACTTTATGGGTGGTCCGTATGTATCTCATACTCGTCTGGACGAGAAAAACCAACGAATTATTACTGCAGAAATATTTGTTTATTCACCTGATAAAATGAAACGCAACCTGGTACGCCAGATGGAAGCATCTCTGTATACACTGAAACTTCCGAATGAAGTTCAGCAGAATCAGATTCCATTGGGAGAGGCATCTAAGGAAGCGGAACAAACTAATAAATAAAAACATGGAAGATAACAAGATAAGGATAGGTATCACCCAAGGAGATATTAACGGGGTGGGCTATGAGGTGATTCTTAAGACATTTTCCGACCCTACGATGTTGGAACTATGTACTCCGATCATTTATGGCTCACCGAAAGTAGCGGCTTATCATCGCAAAGCGCTGGATATACAGACCAATTTCAGCATTGTCAACTCTGCTACCGAGGCGGGGTACAACCGTTTGAGCGTGGTGAACTGTACGGATGATGAGGTGAAAGTGGAATTTTCCAAACCCGATCCCGAAGCCGGTAAAGCTGCGCTGGGGGCTTTGGAACGTGCCATCGAAGAATATCGCGAAGGGTTGATAGACGTTATCGTAACAGCTCCGATCAACAAACATACGATTCAGTCGGAAGAGTTCTCCTTCCCCGGACATACGGAATATATCGAAGAACGTCTGGGTAATGGTGATAAGTCATTGATGATTTTGATGAAGAATGACTTCCGGGTGGCTTTGGTGACGACACATATCCCTGTTAGAGAGATTGCGACTACGATTACCAAAGAATTGATTCAGGAGAAACTGATGATATTCCATCGTTGTCTGAAACAGGATTTCGGTATCGGCGCTCCGCGTATTGCGGTGCTCTCTCTCAATCCTCATGCCGGAGACGGTGGTTTGTTGGGAATGGAAGAGCAGGAAGTGATTATCCCTGCCATGAAAGAAATGGAAGAGAAAGGAATCCTTTGCTACGGTCCTTATGCGGCCGACGGCTTTATGGGTTCGGGCAATTATACTCATTTTGACGGTATCTTGGCGATGTATCACGATCAGGGGCTGGCTCCGTTCAAGGCCTTGGCTATGGAAGACGGGGTGAACTATACGGCAGGACTGCCGGTAGTACGTACTTCTCCGGCTCATGGAACGGCATACGATATTGCAGGCAAGGGAGTGGCTTGTGAAGATTCTTTCCGCCAGGCAATCTATGTTGCCATCGACGTGTTCCGTAATCGTCAGCGGGAAAAAGTGGCTCGTGCCAATCCGTTGCGTAAACAGTATTACGAGAAACGTGACGATAGTGATAAACTGAAGCTGGATACAGTAGACGAAGATTAAAAACGAGTGATGACGAAAGCAGAGATACAACAAGTGAAACAGCGTTTTGGTATTATTGGAAATACTGAAGCATTGTCGCGCGCCATAGATGTTGCCATTCAGGTAGCTCCTACCGATTTGTCTGTGCTGATTACCGGAGAAAGTGGAGTCGGAAAAGAAAGTTTTCCGCAGATTATTCATCAATATAGCCGGAGGAAGCACGGGCAGTATATTGCTGTCAACTGTGGCGCTATTCCGGAGGGTACGATTGATTCCGAACTGTTCGGACATGAGAAAGGTGCGTTTACCGGTGCGATTGGCGAACGGAAAGGGTACTTTGGCGAAGCCGACGGCGGTACTATTTTTCTTGATGAAGTAGGGGAGTTGCCGATGTCTACCCAGGCACGTTTGCTCCGTGTACTGGAGAGTGGCGAGTTTATGAAAGTAGGTTCGTCCAAAGTGCAAAAAACGGATGTGCGTGTGGTGGCGGCTACCAACGTCAATCTTACACAAGCGATTGCAGAAGGACGTTTCCGTGAAGATTTATATTACCGGTTGAATACGGTGCCTATACAAATACCGCCTTTGCGTGAACGTGGTGACGATGTACTTTTGTTGTTCCGTAAGTTTTCCGCAGACTTTGCAGAGAAATACCGGATGCCTGCTATTCAGTTGACGGAGGATGCGAAGAAAGAGTTGTTGGCTTACCCGTGGCCCGGAAATGTGCGCCAGTTGAAGAACATCACCGAGCAAATATCTATCATTGAAACCAACAGGGAGATCTCTGCTGCTATCTTGCAGAATTATCTTCCCGCACAAAATACGCAACGTCTTCCCGCGTTGATGGGAACGCGTGAGAGTAAAGGCTTTGAGAGCGAACGGGAGATTCTTTATTCTGTTCTGTTCGATATGCGCCAGGAAGTGGCGGAGCTGAAGAAGATGGTGCACAACCTGATGGCGGAACGTGCCGGACAGGTGGGGCAGGTAGGACAAATGGGAACGGTGGTTACTACTCCGGTAGTGACGGCGCATCAACCTTCGGTACCTGCTATCATTCACACCATGCAGCCTACGGTTTGCAAGGATGACGATGACATACAAGACACGGAAGAATATGTAGAAGAATCCCCTTTGTCACTGGACGAAGTGGAGAAAGAAATGATACGCAAAGCACTTGAGAGGCATCATGGAAAGCGGAAGAGTGCGGCCAAGGACTTGAATATTTCCGAGCGTACACTTTATAGAAAAATAAAAGAATATGAATTGGATTAAGAAAATAATACGCCCTTTGTTACTGTTCGGCTTGCCGTTGGTAGTCATTGCGTGCACTGTTTCCTATAAGTTTAACGGATCGTCTATCAATTATGATAAGGTAAAGACCATTTCGATAGCCGACTTCCCGATCAAGTCGGAGTATGTATATGCTCCGTTAGCAACCAAATTCAATGAGGACCTGAAAGATATCTTCATCCGGCAGACCCGTCTGCAACTGCTCAAGCCGAATCAGAATGCCGACTTGCAGATTGACGGAGAAATCACAGGTTACAATCAGTACAACCAGGCAGTATCTGCCGACGGTTATTCTTCGGAGACGAAGTTGACTATTACCGTCAATGTACGTTTTGTCAACAACACTAATCATGCCGAAGACTTTGAACAACAGTTTTCTGCGTTCCGTACCTACGACTCTAGCCAGTTGCTGACTGCCGTACAGGACGGATTGATTGCTGAAATGTCTAAAGAGATCACCGACCAAATTTTTAATGCAACTGTAGCAAACTGGTAATATAAATGACTTCTGTTAACTTTCAACAATGGATTCAGCATCCCGAGACGCTGAATAGGGATACTTTGTACGAACTGCGCAATCTTCTTGCGAGGTATCCGTATTTTCAGTCACTTCGTCTGCTGTATCTGAAGAATCTGTATATTCTCCATGATATTAGTTTCGGTGGAGAACTGCGGAAAGCAGTTCTTTACATTGCAGACAGACGGCAGTTGTTCCGGTTGATTGAAGGTGACCGCTATGATGTGCAGGCACGGAAAAAGGGAGTACCTCTCACGGAGGTGCTGAAAGACGAACCGTCCGTAGACCGCACATTAGCATTGATCGACGCTTTCTTGTCCACAGTACCCGAAGAGGTGACTGCCCGGACCAGTTTCGACTATTCGATGGATTACACCTCTTTCCTTTTGGAGGAGACTCCGGCCACGGAACAGCCGGCTGAAGAAACGCCCAAACTCAAAGGCTTCGAACTGATTGACGACTTTATAGAAAAGAGCGAGAGCGACTCTCCCCTCTGCATGAAACCTTTAAGAGAAGAAATGCCATCTTCGCCAACCTCTTCGGACGAACTTACCGAAGAAGAAACGATGAAGGAAGAAGAGGAAGATGACAGCTGTTTTACGGAAACTTTGGCAAAAATCTATGTTAAACAGCAACGATATTCAAAAGCTCTTGAAATAATTAAAAAATTAAGCTTGAAATATCCAAAAAAAAATGCTTACTTTGCAGACCAAATCAGATTTTTGGAGAAATTGATTATTAACGCTAATTCAAAATAACTAAAAATGTACTTATTATTCGTTATCTTAATGGTTATTGCAGCCTTGTTGATGTGTTTCATCGTGCTGATTCAGAACTCAAAAGGAGGCGGACTTGCTTCTGGTTTCTCTTCATCTAACGCCATCATGGGCGTACGCAAGACTACAGATTTTCTGGAAAAAGCAACATGGGGCTTAGCTATCTTCATGGTGGTAATGAGCATTGCTACTGCTTATGTAGTTCCTCGCTCTGCTGTTGCTAAAGACGCAGTGTTGGAACAGGCACAGAAAGAACAACAGACTAACCCGTATAACTTACCCGCAGGTACGGCTGCGCCGCAAACTGAAGCTCCTGCTACCAATGCACCTGCTACAGAAACTCCGGCACCGGCTACTGAAACTCCTGCTCCTGCAGCAGAGTAATTCACTCCGTTGTCAGGTAAGACTTTGGGGTAAAACCATTAATGGGAAGGTGCAGACGGATGCTGCATTTCTTTGATATTTAAGTGCGGATTACGCAGATTACACGGATTTTCAATCTTCCGCGTGGTCAGTGTAATCCGCACTTAACTTTTTCTTGTAAAAACAATCTCTTTTTGATAGAAACAAACGAGATTTAACTACCTTTGTTGGTCGTATGAAGATTATTAACTACTATTTTTAAATATAACAATGACAGAACATTTGAAACAGAAATTGAATGACTCCGCCGTACTCCGATGGAGTGTTCTAGCATTGGTCGCATTTACTATGCTATGCGGCTATTTCCTCACCGACGTAATGTCTCCTCTAAAACCCATGCTTGAGAAAGAACTACTATGGGACAGTCTTGATTATGGTTTCTTCACAAGTGCTTACGGGTGGTTTAATGTATTCCTATTGATGCTGATTTTCGGTGGTATCATTTTGGATAAGATGGGAGTTCGTTTTACCGGAATGGGAGCTTGCTTATTGATGGTGTTTGGTTGTGGATTGAAATACTATGCGATTTCTACTACTTTTCCGGAAGGTGCCATGCTCTTCGGATTCAAAACACAGGTAACCCTGGCTGCATTGGGGTATGCTATCTTCGGTGTAGGTGTGGAAATTGCCGGTATCACAGTTTCCAAAATTATCGTGAAATGGTTCAAGGGTAAGGAAATGGCATTGGCTATGGGACTTGAAATGGCTACGGCACGTATCGGAACAACTCTGGCAATGGTGCTCACGGTTCCTTTGGCCGACTTTTTCGGATCTACGGATGAGAGTGGCACATTTCATACCAATATTCCTGCTCCGATTTTGTTTTGTCTGATTATGTTGTGCGTGGGTACGATTGCTTTCTTCCTTTATACTTTCTATGATAAGAAGTTGGATGCTTCTTTGGATGCAGAAGGATTGGAGCCGGAAGAGCCGTTCCGTATGAAAGATATTGTGTATATCATTACCAATAAAGGATTCTGGCTGATTGCATTACTATGTGTATTGTTCTACTCGGCTGTATTCCCCTTTATCAAGTATGCTGCCGACTTGATGGTGCAGAAGTATAACGTAGATCCGAAGTTGGCGGGAACGATTCCCGGATTGTTGCCGATTGGTGCGATTATCCTGACTCCGTTGTTCGGCTCGCTTTATGACCGTATCGGTAAGGGAGCCACATTGATGATAATCGGATCAGTGATGCTTATTTTTGTGCATACGATGTTTGCTCTGCCTATACTGAATATATGGTGGTTTGCTACTATCATCATGATTATATTGGGATTTGCCTTCTCGTTGGTGCCTTCAGCTATGTGGCCGTCTGTTCCGAAGATTATTCCGGAAAAACAGTTGGGTACCGCATATGCATTGATTTTCTGGGTACAGAACTGGGGATTGATGGGTGTTCCTTTGTTGATCGGATGGGTGTTGAATACTTATTGCAAAGGTCCGGTAGTAGACGGTGCACAGACTTATGATTACACGTTGCCGATGGCTATTTTTGCTCTCTTTGGTGTGCTTGCTCTGATTGTGGCTTTGATGTTGAAGGCAGAGAACAAGAAGAAGGGATACGGTTTGGAAGAGGCGAATATCCAAAAGTAACTAGGAAATTCAATACCTAAAGTAACAAAGGAATTTTGTATCAAGGTGTAAACAGAAGAGTATCAGTATGAATACTCTGAAATAAAAAATAAGAAGTATGGCTGCCAAAGAGAAAATCAACCTGTTAGAGGTCATTCCCTGTCGCAGTGAACATATTACAGCAGAAAGGGAAGGGGAGACAATTGTGCTCTCCTTTCCCCGTTTTAAATATCCGTGGATGCAACGCTTCCTTGTGCCAAAAGGAATGTCGAAAGAACTTCATGTGAAATTGGAAGAACACGGTACAGCTGTATGGGAACTGATAGATGGAAAACGCAATGTTCGTGAGATTATAGAAAAACTCGCAGACCACTTTCAAAATGAAGAGGGCTACGAGTTGCGTGTATCGGCTTATCTTTCTCAAATGCAGAAAGATGGATTTATAAAACTGGTGATACCAGTCGTATAAATAGGAACTTATTATTATTTATTTGATAAATACAGCCCAAAGTATGACGGCAATTGCTATCAGGACTCCCATGATAATAAGCGTTCCCCAAACAAAATAATTGCTGTCTTTCTCTTTCTTTTTCTCCGAGTCGTGGATGATACGTTCCATTTCTTCGGGGGTGGTGTTGGGTAGTGGATAAGGTTCGTTTGCACGGTTTAGATGCTTCAACTTATCGTTAGCACGTTCACGACGTAGGCGGGAAGCTTCCCGTCCCTCTTTTATTCGGCGTATCATGTCGAATGCATGTCCTTCACCAACCATATTCTTTGTTTTTTAGAAGTTCACTTCCTTCGTTTTTCTATTTCCCTTCTTCTCTGTCCACTTTGAGCAATCCTCCCGTATTCGGATCAAAATAAACTTTGATGGTAGAATTCTTATTGAACAAAACCGGAGCCAGATATTCTATCACACCGAATTGGGTAATAGGAAGCTCACCTTCGTAAAGTTTCTTTTTACCGTCAGTCAGTGTAACCATAGCTTGTCCGGGTACGTTGTAGGCGATTCCATCCAAATCTTTCTTCTTCTTATCGTCTTCCTGTGGTATCTTGACCGATTTCAGGTCTTTCAGACTGATATAAAACGGAGTTCCTGCCAAATCATTGTTGGCAACTACACCTAACTTCTTCGAAAAGCGGAAAGCAACTTCATTGTTGAATTCCTTGTCAGGGGTAAGGCGGACAGTGAATGTTCTTTCTTCTTTGTTGCAGGTGCCGGAGAACATTTGCGTCATGGCTTCTTCCTGTGCATTCAGATTGTCGAGCATAATTTTAAGCTGTGCTCCGTCTGAAGGCATATTATCAGCCTGTCCGCGCAATAAGGCATTTTTGCTTTCGCGGATATTATAGATTTCTTTAGCCACCAGCTCGGCCATCTTGGCGGTGGAACTAGCCATCAGAATCTCTTCGGTCAGGAATTCGCGAGGATTCGCTTTCTTTTGGAGGACTGCGGGGGCGGGAGCAGCTTTTTTGCCTACACTGCTATTGCTGTAAGGAACATTGATCGTTTTCACAATGCCATCCTCTGTCAGTTCCATGAGCGGTGCTACTGTCTTATCCTTCAATTTTACGAAATACGTAGTTTCGCTGTTGGGCACACCTACGGATTTCACTTTTACGCTAGCTAGTTCCCAGTACTCTTCAGGGTCGGCGGAGACGTTGGTCAGTCGCAGGTAACGATCAGCATATTTGCTGAATTCTCCCGGAGTATAGTTGACTTTGTTGGCTTTTATTTCAAGTTCTATTTGGGTTTTGGGAAGACTGTAAACCACTCCATAGTCTTTTCCTCGGGTAACCCCTGTCAGTACTTCGGTTTGTGCATAGGCGGACGTTGTCATTAGTAGTCCTGCTGCTATAATCAACTTTTTCATATTCGGTTCTTTTTTAACTGGTTTTGAAAACAAAGTTAATGAAGTTATTGAAAAAACTGTAAGTTCTTAACTTTTATTCGCTTACAAGTCGCCATGCTGTCGGCAGACAGGTGATAATATCGCTTGCGATCATTCCGATCATTCCTTGCTTCTTTTGAGCGACATCGCCCGCCAATCCGTGAATGTAAGTGCCGATTTTAGCGGCTTCTTCGGTGGGATAACCTTGGGCAAGCAGCGCCAGGATTACTCCGGTCAGTACGTCACCGCTACCTCCGGTTGCCATTCCCGGATTTCCGGTTGGGTTGAAGAAACATTTACCTTCGGGGGTGATGATGGCGGAGTAGGCTCCTTTTAAAATAATGTGAACATGGGCGGCACGGGCCAGTTCGCAAGCCTTCATCAGACGTTCGTAAGAGTCCTGGCATTTGCCGGTCAGACGTTCCAGTTCTTTCGGATGCGGGGTGAGGATGGAACCCTTCGGCAGGTGGGTAAGGGCATGGCGGTGGTTGGCGAGGATATTAAGTGCGTCGGCATCCACCACAACAGGAGTATGGCAATGTTCCAGTTGCTCCAATAAAGCAGCTTCCGTTTCCTCGTTTCGTCCCAGCCCTGGGCCGATGCCGACTGCTTGATAGTCGTCCGTGTCGGTAGGTACGGCAAAACAGGTTTCGTTGATGTCGGTTTCTACGATTGCTTCGGGTATGGAGGTCTGCAAGATGTCGTTGTTGCACATTGGCGCATGGACAGTCAGCAACCCTACTCCCGAACGGAGGCAGGCGCGGGCAGCGAGAACAGAGGCTCCTGCCATTCCTTTTGAACCGGCAATCAATAGTGCATGGCCGAAGTTCCCCTTGTGGGCAAACTGTTTGCGTGGCTTGATGAGTGAACGGATTTGCTCTATTTCCAACATTTCGTAGTTCGTTTCCATCTCTTCAATACCGTCTTCGCTTAATTGGATGTCCAGCACTTCCCATTCTCCGACAAATTCCGTGTTCTCTGCGAAAAGAAAGGCGAGCTTCGGCAGTTGCAGACTGAAAGTTACGTCGGCACGGATAATATTAGCTTTTACGTTGAATGTGTTTTCTTCTCCCATCAGTCCGGAAGGAATGTCGATGGCTACTACCATAGCAGGGGAGGAATTGATGTATTTCACTACGGCAGCGAATCCGCCGCTTAACGGTTTGTTCAGGCCTGAACCGAATAATCCGTCGATTACCAGATGGTCGGGCGTCAGGACGGGAGGTACGAATTGGGTACTGATTTCGTGGAATTTTACTTCTTCCATCATTTCTACCAGTTCTTTATTGGTTTGGCAGTCGGGTGAAAGTTCTCCTTTCGTGTTGAAGAGAAATACCTCGATTTTATATCCTTTTTCAGCCATCATGCGGGCTACGGCGAGAGCGTCTCCGCCATTATTCCCCGGTCCGGCAAAGATAGTGACCGGCGTTTCCGTATTCCATCTGTCTGTGATGGCTTTTGTTAATACGGTTGCTGCACGTTCCATCAGATCGATTGATGCAATAGGTTCGTTCTCAATGGTATAAGCGTCCAATTTCTTGATACTGCTGCTTGGAAATATTTTCATTGCGATGTTCTTTTAGTTTTCGGATTACAAATGTACATGATTCTTCTGACTTTTCCCGTTTGTTGTGGGAAGAAAACCATAATTGCAACTTTTAATTCATCATTAGTTCTATCTTTGGGTCAGAGAAATATCTGCTTTTGAACTATTAAGTGTTAGAATAACTCCGCCAAAAAATAATTCAATGCAGCACCATTATGAACTTACTTTTATTTCTCCTGAAAAAGATTTGGTTCTTAATCAAATTCCGTGCTAGTAAAGCTCATTGAAAGGCCGATGGATAAAGGGATATCGGCATATTAGAAATAGCAAATAAATTATCCAAACTATATGCATCTTAAAGTACTCCGGAATAGCCATGAATAAGGTAATTGAACATAAATAAGTAGCACGGAATTTGAAGAAGAACCAAAGATTTCTTCATTTCATTTCTCATATTCTCATTGTTTTTCGATAAACGAAAGCTAATCAAATAGATATCTTATGAGAAACACTTTTTCGAAACGGTATTTCTCATAAGTTCTCCCATATTTTGGCTCAAAAGCCACCTTATTCTCATAGTATTTCAGGGTATTTCTCATAGTCAAAAGCCATTTGTTCTTCCTTTTTTCTTTCAGCCTGCCTTATTTTTATCAGGAAATGAAGCTACTATTTAGATAAAATAGTGGCTTTTTGCTTGAAGATGCTCATTGGTCTCGATTGTCCCATATATTGTGGGAAAGTTTTCCTTCAATATACGGGAATACTTTCCCACAAAATACGGGAATACTTTCCCAAGCCTTAGGGAATCTTTTCCCACAATATGTGGAACTAAGACACTGTGTATGGAAGCAAGCAAAAGGAATACATAGTTTTATTTATTCAATGTCAGCTTCCGGCACACTACACTATGAGAAATGAAGCAAAATCCGGGTTATTTTGCGAAGAAACTATGAGAAATGCCTGTTTTTAAATCATTTCTCATAGTCTATCTTATTAGTTTACTGCCACTTGTTTCTTATTTATGAGAATATGAGAAATGAAAAATCTTTTTCTGTAGAGGCGCGGATGGAAATTGTGTTTAGTTTATCGCCATACCTTCTTAAACAAATTTTTAATGCGGTTCCCCTTATTAAGCCTTTGATTATTTGCCGTTTCCGATAAAAATGTTATCTTTGGAGATAGATAATGTGCATCACATCATTTTCCAGTGCTCACAATGAAAATGAATTAAAATCTAAATAACGGATTGTTTAATCTTCTAAAGTTTGCATGATGGAAAAGACAAAAATTGGCTTGAATGCCGGGAAAGTATGGCGCATCTTAAATGAAAAAGGTGAACTTTCAATGTTCGATTTGTGCCGTGAATTAAGTTTGACGTTTGAAGACGTAGCTCTCGCTATTGGTTGGCTGGCCCGAGAAGACAAGATCTTTTTGAGGAAAAGAGAAGGAATGCTTTTTGCCAGTATCGAAAATGTCGAATTTACTTTTGGCTAAGGTGGTAGCTAACCTACATTTAAGATGGATCTCCACTTTATTATTTACACTGCTAAAAAGTAATGAAGTGGATCAGTAGGATTTTTTATGCTCGTTTTTACTATTCCCCCTATTATTCTGTTTGATAAGAGAAGCATCTAATCTACTTTTTCTGTACCTTTGCACCCCATAAACTACTAAACACATAAATTCATGAGTGCATTGAAAGGGCATCCGAAAGGCCTTTATCTGATTTTCGCGACAAGCACGGCAGAACGTTTCAGTTACTACGGTATGCGTGCGATCTTTATTCTTTTCCTGACGCAGGCATTATTGTTTGACAAAGAAGCGGCAGCATCCATCTACGGCAGCTATACCGGACTAGTTTATTTAACCCCGTTGATTGGCGGATACATTGCCGATAAATATTGGGGAATTCGTCGTTCCGTGTTTTGGGGAGCGGTGATGATGGCAGTCGGACAATTCCTGATGTTTATGAGTGCTTCCACTTTAGATAATACGAACCTTGCCCACTGGATGATGTATGGCGGACTAGGCTTCCTGATCTTGGGCAATGGTTGCTTCAAACCCACTGTCTCTTCTCTGGTAGGTCAGCTCTACGAACCCGGAGACAGGCGGCTGGATGCTGCATACACCATTTTTTATATGGGAGTGAATGTAGGCTCTTTTGCTGCTCCTTTGATTTGTGGTTATCTGGGTGATACCGGTGATCCGCATGACTTTAAATGGGGATTTCTTGCAGCCGGAATCATGACACTGTTCACCGTTGTTCTTTTCGAGACTCAAAAGAATAAATATCTTTTTTCTCCTTCCGGAGAACCGATTGGTATTATCCCCGATGCTAAACGTGAAAAGAAAGAAGACAAGGCCGACCATATCTCACACCCGAAGATGGACAAACGTACCAAAGTACGTAATACCCTTGTAATCACAATTCTTACCATTGCTTTAATAGCCTTCTTTAACTATGCATTTGAAGGCGATTGGGTGAGTATCGGCATTTTTACCGCCTGCATTGTTTTCCCTGTTCTGATCCTGTTAGACGGTTCATTGACAAAAATAGAACGCAGCCGTATTTTCGTTATCTATATAGTAGCCTTCTTTGTCATCTTCTTCTGGGCAGCCTACGAACAGGCGGGAGCTTCTTTAACTCTCTTCGCATCCGAACAGACGAATCGTGACATTTTCGGTTGGGAAATGCCGGCTTCATGGTTTCAATCCTTCAATCCACTGTTTGTAGTTGTCCTGGCATATATCATGCCGGGTGTATGGGGTTTCCTGAACAAGCGAAAGATGGAACCTGCTTCTCCTACCAAACAAGCGATTGGTCTGTTACTCCTTTCTTTAGGTTATCTTTTCATCTGTTTCGGAGTGAAAGATGCAGTTCCCGGAGTGAAAGTGAGCATGATTTGGCTGACAGGACTTTACTTTATTCATACCATGGGTGAAATAGCTTTGTCGCCTATCGGACTTTCAATGGTAAATAAATTGAGTCCGCTGCGTTTCGCCTCCCTGATGATGGGAATCTGGTATCTGTCTACTGCCACAGCCAATAAATTTGCGGGAATGTTGAGCGGGCTCTATCCGGAAGCCGGAAAAGTGAAGTCAATCTTTGGTTATCAGATTGCTACCATGTATGATTTCTTTATGGTATTCGTCGTAATGTCCGGTGTTGCTTCGTTGATTCTGTTCCTTCTCTCGAAGAAATTACAGAAGATGATGCACGGGGTAGAATAAAAAATCGTATTTTTGCAAGGTTATTTTTAAATTACCGGTTATGGATACCATTCAGATAAAAGACAAATTGTTTACCGTTTCCATTAAGGAACAAGAAATTCAGAAAGAAGTGATTCGCGTAGCGAACGAAATCAACCGCGATTTGGCAGGTAAGAATCCGCTTTTCCTTAGTGTGTTGAACGGTTCGTTCATGTTTACCGCTGATTTACTGAAGCACATCACCATCCCTTGTGAAATCTCATTTGTGAAGTTGGCGTCTTATCAGGGCATCACTTCCACCGGAGTGATTAAAGAGGTAATCGGTCTGAATGAAGACATTGCCGGACGTACCATTGTGATCGTGGAAGATATCGTAGACACAGGACTGACGATGCTGCGACTGCTCGAAACATTAGGTACACGCAATCCCGAAGCTATTCATATCGCTTCTCTGTTGGTGAAACCTGAAAAGCTCAAGGTAAACCTCAACATTGAATATGTAGCGATGGAAATCCCGAACGACTTTATCGTAGGTTACGGACTGGATTATGATGGTTTCGGACGTAATTATCCCGATATTTATACAGTAGTAGATTAATATTAAATAGGTACCAGTTTAAATGGTAAATAGTAAATCGTTAAATTGTAAATAACAAAATGTTGAACATCGTAATTTTCGGTGCTCCGGGTTCAGGAAAAGGAACACAGAGCGAACGTATCGTAGAAAAGTATGGAATCAATCACATCTCGACAGGAGATGTATTGCGTGCTGAAATTAAGAATGGCACAGAACTGGGTAAAACAGCTAAAGGTTACATCGACCAAGGTCAATTGATTCCTGATGAATTAATGATTGATATTCTGGCAAGCGTATTCGACAGCTTCAAAGATAGCAAAGGGGTAATTTTCGACGGTTTCCCAAGAACAATTGCACAAGCAGAAGCATTAAAGAAAATGTTGGCAGAAAGAGGACAGGACGTTTCTGTAATGGTTGACTTGGATGTTCCGGAAGAAGAACTGATGGTACGTCTCATTAAACGTGGCAAGGATTCCGGTCGTGCTGATGATAACGAAGAAACAATCAAGAAACGTCTGCATGTATATCATTCACAGACTGCTCCACTGATCGACTGGTACAAGAACGAAAAGAAATACCAACACATCAACGGCTTGGGTACTATGGAAGGTATCTTCGCTGAAATCTGCGAAGCAGTAGATAAATTGTAATAATACAATATTATAAATAAATAAGTCAGTAGCCGGAGTGTTCTAATTAACTGCTCTAACTACTGACTACTTTAACTTTTAAAAAAAATATGGCTGAATCGAATTTTGTTGATTACGTAAAGATATACTGTCGCTCGGGTAAGGGCGGAAGAGGCTCTACGCACATGAGGCGCGAGAAATATTGTCCTAACGGAGGTCCTGATGGGGGCGATGGTGGAAGAGGAGGTCATATCATCTTGCGCGGTAACCGTAATTACTGGACATTGCTGCACTTGAAGTATGACCGTCACGCAATGGCCGGTCATGGTGAATCGGGGAGCAAAGGACGTAGCTTCGGAAAAGACGGTGCGGATAAAATAATAGAAGTACCCTGTGGAACGGTAGTTTATAATGCCGAGACAGGGGAGTATCTTTGTGACGTAACAGAAGACGGACAGGAAGTGGTCTTGCTCAAAGGCGGCCGCGGCGGTCAGGGTAACTGGCATTTTAAGACGGCCACCCGTCAGGCACCGCGTTTTGCGCAGCCGGGAGAGCCGATGCAGGAAATGACCGTTATCATGGAGCTGAAACTGCTTGCCGATGTCGGTCTGGTAGGTTTCCCGAATGCGGGAAAGTCAACTTTGCTTTCTTCCATTTCGGCTGCCAAACCGAAAATTGCCGATTACCCGTTTACTACGCTCGAACCCAACTTGGGCATCGTTTCCTATCACGGTGGAAAATCCTTTGTGATGGCGGACATACCGGGTATTATCGAAGGTGCCAGTCAGGGAAAAGGTTTGGGACTGCGTTTCTTGCGTCATATCGAGCGTAATTCATTACTGCTGTTTATGGTTCCGGCAGACAGCGACGACATTCGTAAAGAATACGAAGTCTTGCTGAACGAACTGCGTACCTTCAATCCTGAAATGTTGGACAAGCAACGTGTGTTGGCTGTCACCAAGAGTGATATGCTCGATCAGGAGTTGATGGACGAGATTGAACCTACATTGCCGGAAGGCATTCCACATGTATTCATATCTTCTGTTTCCGGTTTGGGTATCTCGGTGTTGAAAGACATCCTTTGGGAAGAACTGAACAAGGAAAGCAATAAGATAGAGGACATCGTTCACCGTCCGAAAGACGTGACCCGTCTGCAACAGGAACTCAAAGACATGGGCGAAGATGAAGACATCGTTTATGAATATGAGGAAGATGTCGACGATGACGATGATATCGATTATGAATACGAAGAAGAAGATTGGGAAGAAAAATGATTTCACTTACAAAACATAACGAGTTGAAGGGATATAAGTCACTGGAGGCATATCCCGAAGTAGCTCATTTTGTAACTACGCGTCACGAAGGTATAAGCACCGGAGCTTACGGCTCTTTCAACTGTTCGCCTTATACCAACGACTCATGCATGAACGTCAATCGCAATCAGAGCTGGTTGTTTCAGTGCATGAATCATCAGATAAAGGAATTATTTATTCCTGAACAGAATCATGGCTGTGCCAGTCTGATTATCAATGAATCATTTTTTAAAGAATCATTAGAAATGAGACGGCTACTTCTGCGAGGAATGGATGCCTTGATAACTAATGTGCCGGGATATTGCGTTTGTGTCACGACGGCGGATTGTGTTCCTGTATTGCTGTACGACAAAAAACAGCACGTTGTGGCTGCCGTTCATGCCGGATGGAAGGGAACGGTGAAGCATATTGTCAGTAATGTGATGGATCACTTGAATAAGATGTTCGGGACGCAAGGCGAAGATGTGATAGCTTGCATCGGGCCGAGCATTTCGCTCGAATCATTTGAAGTAGGTGATGAGGTGTATGATGCTTTTGAAGAAAGCGGCTTCGATATGTCTCTTATTTCTATGAAGAAGAAGGAGACAGGCAAATATCATATTGATTTGTGGGAAGCCAACCGGATTGAATTACTGAATCTCGGAGTGCCTGCAGAACAGATAGAAGTGGCCGGAATCTGTACCTATATTCATCATGATGAATTCTTCTCCGCACGTAGACTGGGAATAGATTCCGGTCGTACATTGTCGGGAATAATGATTAGAAAGTAATAATTAGCGTCCGTAATCGCAGGACGCTGATGATTGGTTTATGATAAGTTATGTTTGAAATAAAAGTATCTAAAGAAATAAAAGACGCATGCCCGGTTTTTGCCGGAGCCGCCGTGTATGCTGCAGTGAAGAATACAGCTTACAGCGAAGGGCTTTGGCAGGAAATCGACGCTTTTACCAGGCAACTGACTTCCACAACACAGATGGAAGACATCAAACATCAACCCGTTATCTTTGCTACCCGTGAGGCTTATAAACGTTGTGGCAAAGACCCCGGACGTTACCGCCCGTCAGCCGAAGCTCTACGCCGCCGCCTGATGCGTGGAATCCCGTTATATCAGATTGATACGTTGGTAGACCTTATCAACCTTGTGTCTCTTCGCACAGGACATTCGATCGGTGGTTTTGACGCGGACAAAATACAAGGTACGCATCTTGGACTCGGTATCGGCAAAGCAGGAGAACCGTTTGAAGGTATCGGACGCGGTGTATTGAATATCGAAGGATTACCTGTATATCGTGATTCTTTCGGCGGAATCGGAACCCCGACAAGCGACCATGAACGTACGAAGATGGACCTCGGAACTACTCATATCCTAGCCATAGTCAACGGTTATAACGGAAAAGAAGGTTTGCAAGAAGCTGTTGAAATGATACAGACCTTATTAAGAAACTATACAGAATCGGATGGAGGCGAAATCGCATTCTTCGAATAATTAGAATGAGTGCTCTAAGAAAAAAGACATGAAAAACATACTTATCTTACTGACAGTTTTATTATTGCCTCTGGCTGCCGACGGGCAGGATAAACCTTCCTTCTCTGCCCGCGAAATGGCTGATGTACGGGTAGCTACTCCCGGATTATTTGCTAAAAGCAATCATATCTATCTGCATTTGGATTCTCTGAAAGACCACGAATATGCTTTTCCATTACCCGGAGGAAAAGTAATCTCTGCCTATGGAACTCGCGGAGGACATTCGGGAACAGACATTAAGACCTGTGCAAAAGATACGATTCGTGCTGCTTTTGATGGAGTGGTGCGTATGTCGAAACCCTATTATGCCTATGGAAATATCGTTGTAATCCGCCACGCTAACGGATTGGAAACACTTTATAGCCACAATTTCAAGAATTTGGTTAAAGCTGGTGATGTCGTAAAAGCCGGACAAGCTATCGGGCTGACAGGACGTACCGGTCGTGCCACTACCGAACATGTACACTTCGAAACCCGTATTAACGGGCAACATTTTAATCCGAATCTCATTTTTGACTTAAAAGAGAGAACATTGCGGAAAGAATGTATCAAGTGTACCAAGAACGGGAGTAAAATCGTTGTGAAGACTCAAATTCCTGACAATCGGATTGCTCAAAATAAAAAGTAAAGGGCTATCAGTAGTTGATGAATAGCCAGGGGATTATGACAAATTATGGCACAAATTTTATGCAGACTGGCTTGTCTACTTTAATATCCTGATGTACGTCTGTTAATAGTCCTGTATCTGCATCTCTTTCATAAACTTGTATCACATTGCTATCTCTGCAAGCAACCAACAAGTATTTGCCATTAGTCGTGATGATGAAATTGCGTGGATGAATCCCTGTCAGTTGGTAGCCTGCTTTCGCCAACATTCCGTTATCCGGGTGAATACTGAATATGGCAATACCATCTGCTTTCAAACGATTGCTGGCATACAGGAATTTACCATCCGGGCTGATATGGATATCGGCGCTTCCTTGTGCGTTTACCGTATCGGCAGCGATTGTCTGGATCTCTTTTAAATCTCCGTCTTTATATTCAAAAGCGATTACTGTGCCCGATAACTCATTAATCAGATAGGCGTAATGGCCGTTTGGCGAGAAAGTCAGATGGCGGGGACCCGAACCGGCTTTCACTTTAAAGGCAGCAGGCGATCCTTCTTTCAGAAATGCTTCCTTATTTTCTGCATTTGCAGCTGGGTTAATGATAAACTTATGTATTTGATCTGTACCCAAGTCATCGGCAAACAAGTATTTACCATCCGGAGTGATACGGACACAATGCAGATGCGGTTTCTCTTGTCGTTCCTTGTCTACTCCCGTACCTTTGAATTGTATAATATCGGAAGTGGGTAGGAGCGAGCCATCTTTTGCGATAGGGAAAACGGAGATGCTGCCGCCACTGTAGTTGGCGGTTATCACATTATTTCCACTGGCGATGATATAGCAGGGATCTTCACCTCCCGTTTGCTGTGAATTTAATAGTTGCAAAGTACCTTTTTCTTTATTGAAGGCAAATGCATTGGCGGCAGCTTGTGTATTATTGAATTCACTGACTGCATAGACGAATTTCCCGTCGGCAGATGGAACAAGATAAGAAGGATTTTCAACTTCCGTTTCACTTAACGGAGTGGCAGTCCCGTTTTCTTCGTTGAAGCGGTAACTATATATCCCTTTACTGGTTCCTGATGTGTAAGTACCCACCAACATGGTTAGTTCGTTTTCCGTTGTATCGGTTGTTTCCATAGGAGTCTTTTTTTTAGAAGTACAGCCACTGATACTGATTCCGAATATGCAAACAGCGGCAAATGCTTTGAATATAGATGTTTTAGATAGATATGTCTTAATCATAAGTAGCTTATTATTGGTTGATTTTTCATGATGCTTTTTCACCTTAAATATAAAATAGCTCCGTAAAGATAGTGCTTTGATATAATATTTGCTAACGTCTTCTCGTAAATTAAAAAACATTTCCTATCTTTGCACTCTTAGAAAGCGTTCTAAACAATCGCTATTCTGTACGAATAAAATTTGGGCTTGACTGGATTTGACAGCGGGCAGAAATGGTAGGTAAGCATGCAGTGGGTCGGTAATTTCCACTTAAATATCAGTTATCAAAATTTTATCTGGCGAAACTAATTACGCTCTTGCTGCTTAATCGAATCACAGTAGATTAGCTTAATCCAGGCACTAGGTGCCAGGACGAGACATCACTCGGAAGCTGTTGCTCCGAAGCATTCCGGTTCAGTGGTGCAGTTACATCGGGGATAGTCAAAGGCGGCCTCGCACTTTTGATGAAACTTTAGAGGATAAGGCAGGAATTGATGGCTTTGGTTCTGTTCCTGCACGAAAATTTAGGCAAAGATAAGCATGTAGAAAGCTTATGATTTCCTCGTTTGGACGAGGGTTCGATTCCCTCCAGGTCCACAATAAATGCTGATTTTAAGTAATTTATGAGATTTGCGCCCCGCTTTACATCCTAATAATGTAAAGCGGGGTGTTTTTGTTTTATTTAATATTCCTATTTTCTGTGATATTCATCTGTTCGTCAATGCTCGGGTCGAATCGGTCGTTGTATAGGTGGCAGACGGCTTAAATGTCAAGACTGTCCAAACGGGACTGATCGGATTACTTTTCGTCTTTCTTGTTATCGAGTAGCTGTGATAATTCTTCCTCCACTTCCTCGATACTTGGCAAGGCGGATTTCAGATTTTCGGGAATGGCTTTGCTTAGCTGGTAGTCGCTTACTCCTATGGGCTGTGCATAGCCCGTCAAGGCATATTGTGCTACTACTTCATCCTTGCCTTTTCAATATCATCAATGGATGTTTGCAGCATTGCGGAGATTGTCTTGTCTATCTTTTGAAATTGCGCAAGAGGTTCTTGCGTAATTGGTAAACAGTTCAGTTCATCAGTCAAGGATAGCATATTGGGGATTGTTGGCGTTCCCAATACCTTGTCACAAGAAAGCATTCTTTGTAATATCTCTAGTGGGTATGTTCGGGCAAACTGACACATATAGGTAAGGCTTCTCGCTGAATATCCTTTCTTTTCGGGATAGTGCATCTTGATAGCCTTTGAAATCTGACTTATGACTTTTCCGCCCCAACCTAATCTTTTTTGGTGGTATAGAATGAAGTTCCCCAATTTCCAATAGTGGAACAGCATTTGTGCATTGGCTGCAACAATCAATTTCACTTGTGCATGTTCTATCTCAAAGCCTATTGCATGAATGAGGGCTTCAAAGTCTTTTCTTTCTATGGGATGGTTTGAACTTTCCATTTCTTTTATTTAATTGAATGATAAGGCAAAGGTAATTAAAATATCACAATTGATTGAATTTGTTCATGGCAATAGAATTTACCCCTGTTACAAAACTGTAGCAAGGGTAAGTTTTTTAGTATATGGCTTTTGGATAGCCTCTTTTTATTATGGAGTCATAAATGAAGCACTCCCACCTCGCGAGCCATTTATTTTTATATCTGTGTCAGGTAATAATCTTTTGATACGTTCTATTCCTTCTTTAGTAATCTTACCATATAAACTCAACGATTCGATTTTTATTTTTGATATTTCGTCCGGTATATCAATTGTATCGATAAATTGGATATCCAACCTTTTTATTTCTTTGAGCTCCAACAGTACAGCCGGAAATTCTTTTACTCTGATATTGATGCCGCTTCCCCAGCCATCCTTTTGAGCATCAGCACTTAATTTACTTTTTAATCCCTCCTTATTAACGTCTTTCTTCCTGACCATCCAACCAATTTGCGGTCGCAGAGCAAAAGTCTTGCTGTTTTGCTCTAATCCAATGAAACCTGCCCAAAATTCTAATGGAGTTTCTTTGATGGCGTCGCCATATACTTCCTGATACTTTACATCTACCTTCACTATCTCATCAGGGAGACAATTTTTGCCTTCCAGCTGTTTCAGATTATTTCTTTTCCCTTCCTTATCATAAGGGAAAAACTTCACGATCCATCCATCAATAATGTTTGGGGCTCCGTATCGTTTCTGTGAATGATATTTAAACATGTTGCGCCAAAAGTCCTTATTGACTTCTCCTTTAGATGCTTTGACAAATTCTTCCAAAAGAGGTTCCAGTTCTGAAATCCACCAATCGAGTTTGTATTCTTTCAAGCCTCTGGCTTTGTGCAGTAGTTTTTCCCAGTCCTCCGGTTTTCCTTCGAGAGTTATTTCAGGTATTCCACAGACAATGCGTATGATTATAAACTCAAAGTAAGGTTTTACAGCTTCCATGATTGTTATTTCGGAAGCAACTTTCTCTAAAGAGGTAGTCGTTGAAAAATTGCAGGTGAGCAGCTCGGTCAGATGCTTACCGGCGTATTGGGATATTTGTTCTGTAAATTGCGGAAAGATTTTCTCCCATGAAAGAGTAGGGTCCTCCAATTTTTTGTCTTCTCTGACAATTAAGGATAGTTTGCCGGAGAAATCAACAAGCTCATTTCTCATAGATTCCTGATTGGCATTGATATGGCGTGCAAATCCCTGGCTGATTAATAGCCAAATCATGTCCGGGGACAATACGAATGGCCTGTGATCCGCATAAGCCTGATACATACCGTTGAAAAAAGAATTAGGGCCAAAAGAAACGAGACTGTCGGGAGATTCGCTCTTTGCAATGATATGATAAGGAACCTTGATATTCTTCTCTTTTATCTCATAAGGCTCTATGTCCATATCTGATAATATAAGACTTTCGTAAATTTCATTCGGGGAGTGTAGATGAAGTAATTCTTCAGGCTTTGAAAGCTTTTCGACCTTAAAAGTGATTCCATTTTGAGCGAATGTGGAAACACTGCAAAATATGAATAAGCAAAATAATGTGTTTTTCATAATCTTAAAGAGTTGTATGGTGGCACAAACTTATTAACTACCTCTATATTTTGAATAGACGATATGCAAATATAATATAATAAGAACTGTCTTTGACAAGATATTGAATGTTTTTTTGACTTATATCTATAAAAATCATAAGCATATTATTTCTTGAACCGATAAGCAGGATTTATTCAGGAATTTATAGTAAGTTTGCTCTGCTAATCCTAAACAATGACGCAGAGAAAGATTATACATATCGACATGGATGCCTTCTATGCCTCTGTAGAGCAGCGTGATAATCCAGAACTTCGTGGCAAGCCTTTAGCGGTAGGTCATGCTGAAGAGAGGGGAGTTGTGGCTGCTGCCAGTTATGAAGCCCGGCGTTACGGTGTCCGTTCCGCCATGGCTTCGCAAAAGGCGAAACGTCTTTGTCCCCAACTCATTTTTGTACCTGGCAGGATGGATGTTTATAAATCCGTTTCCCGTCAGATACATGAGATTTTCCACGAATATACGGATATCATCGAACCTCTGTCTCTGGATGAAGCTTTTCTGGATGTCACAGAAAATAAAAAAGATATTTCCCTGGCTGTGGATATAGCAAAGGAAATAAAGCAGAAGATTCGGGAGCAGCTCAACCTTGTTGCGTCTGCTGGAGTTTCTTATAATAAGTTTCTGGCTAAAATAGCTTCGGACTATCGCAAACCGGATGGCTTATGTACCATTCATCCGGAACAAGCCCTTGATTTTATAGCCCGTCTTCCTATCGAATCTTTTTGGGGAGTGGGTCCGGTGACTGCAAAGAAGATGCATCTACTTGGCATCCACAATGGACTTCAACTACGGAAATGCTCTCTTGAAATGCTGACAGCCCATTTCGGGAAAGCCGGCGCACTGTATTATGAGTGCTCACGAGGAATTGACGAACGCCCTGTCGAAGCAATTCGTATCCGTAAATCCATTGGCTGCGAACGTACATTGGAACGTGATATTTCAGCCCGTTCATCGGTCATTATCGAACTATACCATGTGGCGGTAGAGCTGATTGAACGTCTTCAGCGAAAAGACTTCAAAGGCAACACGCTTACCCTGAAAATCAAGTTTCATGATTTTAGCCAGATAACCCGAAGCCTTACTCAATCGCAGGAACTCACCACCTTAGACCGGGTACTCCCACTTGCAAAAGAATTGCTTAAAAGTGTCGAATTTGAGCAACATCCAATCCGGCTCATCGGTCTTTCCGTCTCCAATCCAAAAGAGGAAGCCGATGAACAACACGGTGTCTGGGAACAGTTGAGTTTTGAATTTAGCGATTGGGATTGAAGGCGAAGAGGAAGAAATAGAGGGATGAAGAAGAAAGAATAGAGGTGTGAAAAAGAAGAGAATTAAAGAATGAAAAAAGAAAGAGGATAGAATATCCAAACAGATACTTTGTCTGAAGTAAAACAGATACTCTATTTGAAATAAAATAGAGCCTTTATTTGCCCTAAACAGAGCCTCTGTTTGGAATAAATAGAACCTCTATTTTCTCCAAAGGAAGCCTCTGTTTTCTAAAACTGCATCTTTGTTTTTCCGAAATGAAAACCCGGTTTCCGTGTGACTTAAATTGTTTCTACAATGACCTAATTTGTTTTTATAATGACTTAAAAGCCTAAAATATAGCAATTAAGAGTACTATTTTTGAAGTATGTACTTTTTTGTCATCAGGTTCGTATGATTTACTCACCTCATTTTTTATCAGATACGTTATCTTTGCAATACTTAAATGAATGAAAATACCATGAATCGAATGAAACATTTATTTTGTGTTCTTTTACTAGCAGCTTTAGGAAGTTTTTCTTTCAAGGCAAACGCTTACACCGAACGCAATATGCTGCAAAAAGCGGCAGACGAAACTACGTTGAAAAACGTGTTGGTAATGAAACAAGCATGGGTGCCTTATCCTGCTTATACAGATCGTGCCGCCTGGGATTCTTTGATGGGCCCCAATAAGCAACGCCTCATCGAAGCCGGCGAAAAACTCCTCGACTATAAATGGCAACTGATACCTGCCACTGCTTATCTGGAATACGAACGTAGTGGTAACCGTAAAATAATGGAAGTTCCTTATGACGCCAACCGCCAGGCACTTAACGCTTTGATGCTCGCCGAACTGGCCGAAGGGAAAGGACGTTTTATCGACCAATTACTGAACGGAGCATATATGAGCTGTGAAATGAATTCATGGGTGCTATCCGCACACTTGCCCCGCCAGAGTAGCAAACGTTCACTTCCCGACTTCCGCGAACAGATTATCGACCTTGGTTCAGGCGGATACGGAGCTTTAATGGCCTGGGTACACTATTTCTTCCGCAAACCATTCGACAAAATCAATCCTGTGGTATCCTTGCAAATGCGTAAAGCAATCAAAGAACGTATTCTCGATCCGTATATGAACGACGACGAAATGTGGTGGATGGCTTTTAACTGGAAACCGGGAGAAATCATCAACAACTGGAATCCCTGGTGTAACTCCAATGCCCTGCAATGTTTCTTACTGATGGAGAACAATAAGGATAAGTTGGCAAAAGCTGTTTATCGCTCCATGCAGTCAGTCGATAAGTTTATCAACTTCGTGAAATCCGATGGTGCCTGTGAGGAGGGAACCTCTTACTGGGGACATGCTGCCGGAAAGCTCTACGACTATTTGCAGATACTCTCTGATGGCACAGGCGGTAAACTGTCTCTGTTCAATGAACCGATGATTCGCCGGATGGGAGAATATATGTCCCGCTCATACGTGGGCAATGGCTGGGTGGTGAATTTTGCTGATGCATCGGCACAAGGCGGAGGCGATCCTTTGTTAATCTATCGGTACGGTAAAGCTGTAAACAGCGATGAAATGATGCACTTTGCCGCATACTTGTTGAATGGAAGAAAACCGTATGCTACCATGGGCAACGATGCTTTTCGTTCGCTTCAATCTCTACTTTGCTGTAATGAGCTGGCAAAAGCAACTCCGAAACATGATATGCCGGATGTAACCTGGTATCCCGAAACGGAATTCTGTTATATGAAGAACAAGAACGGTATGTTTGTTGCCGCTAAAGGCGGATTTAATAACGAAAGCCATAACCACAACGATGTAGGAACCTTCTCTTTATACGTAAATACAATTCCTGTGATTATTGATGCCGGTGTAGGTACATATACCAAACAGACGTTCGGCAAGGACCGCTATACCATTTGGACGATGCAGAGCAACTATCATAACTTGCCGATGATTAACGGAGTACCGCAGAAATTCGGGCAGGAGTATAAAGCCACCAATACCGTTTGCGATGAGAAGAAACGGATGTTCTCTACGGATATAGCCACTGCTTATCCGGCAGAAGCGAAAGTGAAAAGCTGGGTTCGCTCTTATGCTCTTGATGATAAAAAACTCATTATTGGTGATAATTATACGTTGGATGAGGCTATTGCTCCTAATCAAATGAACTTTTTAACTTGGGGCAATGTGACTTTCCCGTCAGCCGGAAAAATCCGCATCGAAGTAAAGGGACAAAAGGTGGAAATGAACTATCCGTCGCAGTTTAAAGCCGAACTGGAAACAATCAAACTGGATGATCCGCGCCTGTCTAACGTATGGGGCAAAGAGATTTACCGCATCACACTAAAGACTGAAGAAAAGAAAGTGACTGGTAAATATGGATTTGTTATTCAACAAGTGAAGTAGGATGAAATAGATTTTTAAAGCTAGAAAAAATAAAGTATAAACAATTAAATCACAGTAAGATGAAAAAAGTATTATTTGCCGGGCTTTTGGTCCTTGCAGGAGTAAGCGTAAGTGCGCAGAACCTGATAAAAAACGAAAAATTCGCCACTGAAGTAAAGACTAAAGTGACTAATGCCAACAAAGCTACCGCAGGAGAGTGGTTTATCATGAATAATGAAGCTGACGGTGTAACTACTATTGCTTGGGAAGAAACAGGAGATGCCAAATATCCGAATGCAATGAAATTGGATAACTCCGGTGCTGAAAAGAATCTCTCTTGGTATAAAGCTTTCCTGGGACAACGTATTACCGATGGTTTGGACAAAGGTATCTATGTTCTTACTTTCTATGCAAAAGCTAAAGAAGCAGGAACTCCGGTCAGTGTATACATCAAACAGACCAATGAGGAAAAGAATGATAATGGTAAGTACAATACTACTTTCTTCATGCGTAGAGACTATGACGCGGATGCTCAACCAAATGCTTCGGGCGCACAGTACAATTTTAAAATTAAAGATGCCGGTAAATGGACTAAAGTAGTGGTTTACTATGATATGGGACAAGTGGTTAATGCAATTAGCAGCAAGAAAGCAAATGCTAACTTGGAAGTGTCTGATACAGACGATGATGCTGCTATTCTGAAAGATTGTTATGTGGCTATTCTTTCCCAGAACAAAGGCGGCGTTGTAGAAATCAGCGACGTGACATTGAAAAAGAAATAAAGAGCAAAGGATTTAATATAGTAGGTTAACAAAAAATAGGGCAGTGAAGTAGTGATACTTCGTTGTCCTATTTCTTTTGTTATATGAATATAATGGAGAGTTCCAAATAAATAAATGTATGAAACAGTCAATCTCCCTTCGGGACTGATTTCATGCGATTTATTGAATACCGAGTTTCTTCTTCAGTTCCTTAGGCAGAGAATCTTCGTGTACCATCACACAGATTGTTTTAGCACGTACATAGCTTTCAGACATATTCAGATAACCTCCGGATTTGTTGCTTTCCGCTCCCCAGGAATTCTTGGTGATATAATATTTAGTACCATTCTGATCTTTCACAATACCGGTGATGTGCATCAGGTGGTCGTCAGTTGTCACAAACTTCTCGTAACCATCCTGACGGATTTCCGGTGTTACGTTGATTTCCGGATAAGGATGCTCAAACTTGAACACTTCGTCCATTCGTTGATATTTGGGCATTTTCTCAAAACGGGCACGGTCGGTTGTAGAGTAATCTTTCACATCCTCCACTTGCGGGTTAATGGCGATTCCGTTCTTGAAAGAGAAACCCTGTTCGCTTACGTCACCGTCCCAACATACGGTATATCCTTTGTTCAGTGCATAGTCGATAGCCTCGATCAGTTCGTCCAACGGAAGATTATACATTGGCTGGTTTTCCCAGTTGTCGGGAACTTCAGGCGAGAATGTCTCATAATAAGGCTTGTGAGTGAAGCTGGTCAGTTCAACATAATCATCCATATTCAATCCCAGACTTTCTGTGAAAGATTGAGGAGTATATTCTTTTCCTTTATAAGTGAATTTTTCGGGAAGCTTGCCCAGATAAATATCGAACAGATTATTAATAAGCGCATCAAATTGCGGAGTACGCTTTTTAGATTCAATATTTGCGTCAACCAATGCTTTGAGGTAGCGTGACAATGCACCGTGATTGTGGTCTTTGTTATCGCCCGGCAATCCGGTGTACACTTCTTCAGGAACGATTCCCGCTTTCTTATATGCGTTTTTGAAAGTGTGTGCCAAACTTCCTTCACCGATACTTCCTTTACCACGACGGAGATAATTGTCCTCCATCTGATTCATGTACTTTTGGCGGACGATAAACATTTCCGAGAGATCATATTCTCCTTTTCCCATTCGGAGCAGTTCCGACTCCATGAAAGAAGCGGTGGCAAAGCACCAGCAGGTTCCTGTGGAACCCTGATCTTTAACAGGCGTTGCTTGGTGAGATACAACGGTTGTGAACTCATAACCGGGTGTTTGTGCAAAAGAGGTTACGACCAATAAGAGGAGCGCAACCGACATAAATAGCTTTTTCATAATGTGTTTTATTATCTTTCTTCTGCAAATGTATAAAAAAAGCGAAGATACTCGAAAGTTCCTCGCTCTATTTATTATAATTAGTGTGTTTATTTACATGGCAACCTGCTGTGACAGCAGTTTTTGAAGTTTACCGTTTAATGTTTGGCACATGGCACCATTTCCCATTGCTTGATAGCGTTTAATACGGTACTGTAACATCATAATTTTTTCATTTGCATTCTTTTTCATAATTTGTTTCCTCTTTTTTTGCCCTCCACGTTTTGAAGAGCGGTTTTACATCTTGTTTTCTCTAATAACACTGCAAAGATACAAATTGTTTTCGAATTATATGCTGTAAAACATAAAAATCTTCTTTTTCTTTTGAATTTTCTTTTTATAAGGGTTCGAACACGGTCTATATTACAAACCTGTTACAAAATTCCCGGATTTTCCCATCAATGACAATATTATTCTTATCTATCACATTTTTATGTACTTATCTAGGTATTCAGAAAATATTCTTCTATTTTTGTCAGTCAGTAACCTTATTAATAGAATAAACCAAACACTTATATGAAAACATTCACCCATCTTTTGTGCGTCCTGATTTTGTCGATTGTACTGTTTGCTTGTAACAATGCTCACTTCCTCAAAGAAGAATCCTACCGGAATCAAGTAGCTCAAGACTTTGAGCAGAAAAAACAGGCACTTCCTCATGGAGATTTATTTGCGATCTTTGCCGATTCTATTTTGTCAGTCTACGAGCGCGAAGCATTGATGTTTCTCTACGCTTATATGCCGATAGGGGACGTGACGGATTATCCGGGAGATTATTACTTGGAGAATGTCCGGCTGTCGAAGCAGACACGTGACGAGATGTCTTGGGGCAAAGAGATTCCCGATGAAGTGTTCCGTCATTTTGTTCTGCCGATCCGGGTGAATAACGAGAATCTGGATGATTCCCGTCGTGTGTTTTATGATGAACTAAAAGACAGGGTGAAGGGACTGCCGATGAAAGACGCGATATTGGAGGTGAACCACTGGTGTCATGAGAAAGTAGTCTATCGTCCGAGTGACGCGCGCACCAGCTCACCGTTGGCATCAGTCAAAACAGCGTATGGGCGTTGTGGCGAAGAGTCTACCTTTACGGTGGCTGCGCTCCGGGCGGTCGGTATTCCGGCACGGCAAGTGTATACGCCCCGCTGGGCGCATACGGATGACAATCATGCTTGGGTGGAAGCATGGGCGGATGGACATTGGTACTTCTTTGGAGCTTGTGAACCGGAACCGGTTTTGAACCTGGGATGGTTTAATTCCCCTGCCAGTCGGGGAATGTTGATGCATACTAAGGTTTTCGGACGTTACAATGGTCCGGAAGAGATTATGCTTGAGACGCCGAATTATACGGAAATCAATGTGATTGATAATTATGCCCCTACTGCTAAAGCTATCGTAACGGTGACGGATGCCGAAGGTCAACCGGTAGCAGATGCCAAAGTCGAATTTAAGATATACAATTATGCGGAGTTCTATACAGTAGCCACGAAATATACAGATGCAGAGGGGAAAGCCAGCCTGACTGCCGGTAAAGGAGATATGTTGGTTTGGGCATCCCGCAACGGACAATTTGGTTATGCCAAAATCTCATTTGGAAAAGATGATGCATTGCAACTCTCTTTAAATAGGAAAGAAGGTGAAGCCTATTCCTTGCCAATGGATCTTGTACCTCCGGTGGAAGGAGCGAATATTCCCGAAGACACTCCCGAACAACGGGCGGAAAATGATCGGCGGATGGCGCAGGAAGATTCAATCCGCAATGCGTATGTAGCAACAATGATGACGGAAAAACAGGCCAAAGAGTGGATAGATAAACTATATGGAAATACCTTACAATCGGAAAAGAAAGAAAAATTAGTAAACTTCCTGGTTGCTTCGCGAGGAAACCACCAAACCTTGAAAGACTTCCTTTCGCCTATCCGAAAAGAGAAAGACGCTGTTTCATGGGAAGAAATACGGGCTATATGGATATTAGAGAGTCTTTCGGCTAAAGATCTCCGCGATGTAACTCTAGATGTATTGAATGATCATCTGCTGACTAATATCTCGGATTGGGAGAAGATAGAGACTGATTTATTTAAAAGAATGTACCTCAATCCTCCTCGTATAGCTAATGAGATGTTGACTCCTTATAAAAAGGAACTTCGTGAAGCCATTGAAAAAACAGTGTACCAGTCTGTGCCCGATAGCATGAAACGTGATCCCAAAGTATTAATAGAATGGTGCAGAAAAGAGATTAAAATCAATAATGAACTGAATTCTCAACAGATTCCTATCTCTCCGATGGGAGTATGGAAAGCACGGGTGGCTGATGAAAAGTCGCGTGACATATTCTTTGTGGCAGCTTACCGGAGCATGGGATGGGCGTCCGCTGCCTGGATTGATGAAGTGACCGGAAAGGTGCAGATTCTAAATGAAGAATTTGCAAAGGAAGATGTCAACTTCGATACGGCAGAAGCTGCACAGTCTCGAAAGGGAGTATTGCAAGCTACTTATACTCCTATCCGCTCTGTGGAAGATCCTAAATATTATTCGCATTTCACTCTTTCCAAGTTTAAAAACGGCACATTCCAGTTGCTTAATTATGACGAAGGAGAGACGGATATGGGGGATGGAACTACCTGGCGTAATTTGTTAAAATATGGGAGAGAGCTTGATGAAGGCTATTATATGATGGTGACCGGAACTCGGTTGGCAAGTGGCGCGGTGCTTTCCAACAGTACATTTTTTACTATAGAACCCGGTAAGACAACCACCGTTGACCTTGTGATGCGTGAAAGCAAAGATCAGGTGCAAGTGATCGGCAATTTTAATTCGGAAGCGACCTATCGTCCGGTTGACAACACTGAACAGCGGAGTATTCTGCAAACCTGTGGACGTGGCTATTTTATAGTAGCTGTGCTTGGAGTAGGGCAGGAACCTACCAATCATGCGCTAAGAGATATAGCCGCTTTGGGCAATGACTTCGAACAATGGGGGCGTAAGATGGTCTTTCTTTTCCCTTCGGAAGAACAATACAAGAAATTTAATGCCGACGAATTTAAAGGACTTCCGTCTACCATCACCTACGGTATTGATGTCGATGACAGCATCCGCAAAGAAATAGTGCAGGCTATGAATTTGAACAATTCTATTCTGCCGGTATTTATTATTGCAGATACATTTAATAGGGTAGTTTTTGTTTCTCAAGGATATACAATCGGTTTGGGTGAGCAATTGATGAAAGTTGTACATGGGTTATAGAAAAGAGGAGGTATACAATAATCGTTAATTCTTGCCCTTAATGCGTTTTTTCGGAAAAGAATGATTACGTTTGCAGCAAATTATGACTAAGTACATTTTTTGCATATTAGCATGTGTATTTCTGGTATTGGGATTTAGTAATGTTTCCAATAAAGAATTGCAGGGATTTCAGAAAAAAACTGAAACCTCGTCTAATGACATGCGATATGAAGCAGTGTCATGCTGTTGCGTTTCTTCTGCCGGCTTCGACAAGCCAGGTAAAGATTCTCATTCGCAGTTTGTTGACGAGACATCCACTTGTAATGTTAGTGACTGCATTTTTGACAATATCTCTTTTCCGAGAAGCATTGTTCCTTTCAAGAACCTGAAGTTCAATACCAATACTGTCATTATACAGATATTGAGCTCTCTGAATGTTATGCTTCCGGAGAATCGTTTGGGGCATACCGGCCTTGATGTCAATTACACTAAATATTCGTGTAAGTATTACGTCTATACATTGGCGCATATTCTCATTTAGACTATATTCTTATCTTTGGGTAAGGTGAGGTGCCTATTCAGATCCTCCATCTACCATCATTTCCTTTATTTATTATCTTAGTTTTATTCATGTTAACATGGAAAACAAAGAATGTATTTCCTATGACTTGGAACAAAGGACGGATATTGATGTGCTTGTCTTTAAGGATTAAAATATTGTGTTCCCGTTGTGAAACGGGAGTTACGTCGTATAAAAGCAAGGATATTTGAATAAGATTATACAACCTAATTTTTTATATTACTATGATTCATTTATTACTATCTACTCTTGCGATGATGGGGCTTACGTTCCTCATCGGTTTTTTTGTCGCTGCGGTCATTAAGTTGATTGCCTATGCGGCCGATTCATTTGATTTTTATAGTTCCCACCGTTTGGAGCTACTCCGTTTGCGACGCTGGCGTCAGCATCGGCAAAAGGTGGAGAGATTAGTCCGACAGATTCCCATTGCAGATGAAGATGCTTTGGGAGATTTCCGTGAAGATTACAGTAAGGGGATCGACAGAAACTTTACTGGTTATTCCGGCTATTATCATGGCGTGAGTCCGGGAGCTTCTGAAAATAATCTGATGAATTATTATTATTCACAGGATACCCGCGAATTCTTTCTTCGGGAAGAAGAGCAGGCACATGTCAATAAGAAGAACTCAAAGAAACTTACTAACAACAAACAATAAAAGAAAACTAATTTATGGAAAATATAGATTTTGCTACCTTGTTTCAAGGTATTGGTACAATGATGGCAAGCGGATGGGTGCTTGCTTCTGCAAGAGTTTTTTTAGTACTTCTCGGTTTGTTACTGATCTATTTAGGCTGGAAAGGTATACTCGAACCGATGGTAATGATTCCGATGGGATTGGGAATGGTAGCTATCAACTGCGGAACCCTCATTATGCCCGACGGTACACTGGGTAATCTCTTTCTCGATCCGATGCTTTCAGATACGGATCAATTAATGAATACTATGCAGATAGATTTCCTGCAACCTGTTTATACCCTGACGTTTAGTAACGGGCTGATAGCTTGTTTTGTCTTTATGGGTATCGGGACGCTTCTGGATGTCGGCTTCCTGCTTCAGAAACCATTTGCAAGTATATTCCTGGCTTTGTGCGCAGAGCTGGGCACTTTTCTGACAGTACCTATTGCTTCTGCTCTTGGTCTGACTCTGAAAGAAAGTGCATCTGTGGCTATGGTGGGTGGAGCCGACGGACCAATGGTGTTGTTTACTTCGTTGGCATTGGCAAAGCATCTCTTTGTCCCTATTACGGTGGTTGCCTATCTTTATTTGGGCTTAACGTATGGAGGCTATCCATACTTGGTAAAACTGTTGGTTCCCAAACGCTTCCGCGCTATTAAGATGGTGACAAAGAAAGCTCCGAAGAATTACGATGCTAAAGTGAAACTGGCTTTCTCTGCTGTTCTTTGTGCTATTCTCTGTTTCTTGTTCCCGGTAGCTTCTCCTTTGTTCTTCTCTTTGTTTCTGGGTGTTGCTGTTCGTGAGTCGGGTATGAAACATATCTATGATTTTGTGAGTGGTCCGTTGCTTTATGGCTCCACTTTTATGTTGGGTGTCCTGCTGGGTGTACTTTGTGATGCACATCTGTTGCTCGATCCGAAGATTTTGAAACTATTAGTATTAGGTATTGTAGCATTATTACTTTCCGGTATTGGAGGAATAATCGGAGGATATATCATGTATATTATTAAACGGGGTAATTACAATCCGGTAATCGGTATTGCAGCTGTTAGCTGTGTACCCACTACCGCGAAGGTTGCACAAAAGATTGTAAGCAAAGATAATCCGGACTCATTTGTTCTGGGAGATGCCTTGGGAGCTAATATCTCGGGAGTAATTACTTCGGCTATTATTACTGGTATTTATATTACGATAATTCCATATTTATAAATAAAAGTATAACAGTTTCTTGAGATACTGTTGGTAATGATGCAAAAAAAGAAATGGTGAACAAAAGGCTTGAAGGCTGTATGTTCACCATTTCTGTCTTGTATTAGTACTATTATGAGACGATATCTCATCCCTTGCTGCCATATTTATCCATGTAAAGCGGCATCAATCGTTTCTTTTACTCTTCGTATGGAAGTTACGTTTCGTTCGTATTCGTTGATGTGTACCGTGCCTCCCATGGAGACGGCTTCATTTTTGAATATCATTTCGCTCTGAATACTTTCACGTGCCGAGAAATGAAACTCGTTGATTCCGGTTTCTGCGGCAATGCGTGCGATATTATTTTCATTTACTCCGCATCCGGCGAGTAATGTGATTCTTCCGGCAGCCTGTTTCTGTAACTCTTCTAAAAGGGGGATTCCCAGTTCAGCCGTAGGTTGTTGGCCGGAAGTCAGAATACGGTTACATCCCAGTTTGATGATCTGTTCCAATGCTCTCTGCGGGTTATGGCATACATCAAATGCCCGGTGAAAAGTCACAGATAGCCCTTGAGCCGCTTCCATTAGTTTCTGCATTACTGGCAAGTCTACTTCACCCTCTGCTGTCAGACAACCGAATACCACTCCGTCTGCCCCTAATTTTCGTGCAATTTCAATATCTTTCAGCATTGTCCGGATTTCGATATCCGAATACAGAAAATCTCCTCCACGAGGCCGGATAATAACGTGCAGGCGGGTATGAGTCAGTACTTCCCTTGCGATGGCGATCTCACCATAGGAGGGCGTTGTTCCACCTTCCGGTATTCCGGCACACAGTTCCACACGGTCTGCACCACCTTTCTGTGCGGCCAGGCAACTTTCCACTGAATTGGTACAAATCTCAAATTGATATTTTCCCATAGTCGTGTATTAAAAAAGGGCGAATTTCTTCGCCCTTATATGAATTTTCTTTTGAATCGTTACGTTATTTAGCGAAACTTACCGCACGTGTTTCACGGATGACGGTAATCTTCACTTGTCCCGGATAAGTCATTTCATCCTGGATCTTCTTGGCGATTTCACCTGACAGGCTTTCTGTCTGCTTGTCGTCAATCTTATCTGCACCAACGATAACGCGGAGTTCGCGTCCTGCCTGGATAGCATACGTCTTTGTTACACCCGGATAAGCCATTGCTAACTGTTCGAGATCGTTCAGACGCTTGATATAAGCCTCTACGATTTCGCGGCGTGCCCCCGGACGTGCACCGGAGATGGCGTCACAAACCTGTACGATAGGAGCCAGGAGACTGGTCATTTCTGTTTCGTCATGGTGAGCACCGATAGCGTTGCAGATATCCGGTTTTTCTTTGTATTTCTCAGCAAGTTTCATACCCAGCAATGCGTGTGGCAATTCCGGTTCTTCATCAGGCACTTTACCAATATCATGCAGCAAACCTGCACGTTTTGCTTTCTTCGGGTTCAGTCCCAGTTCCGATGCCATCACAGCACAAAGATTGGCTGTTTCGCGGGCATGCTGCAACAAGTTCTGACCGTATGAAGAACGATATTTCATCTTACCGATGATACGGATCAATTCAGGATGCAGACCGTGGATACCCAAGTCGATGGTAGTACGTTTACCGGTTTCGATAATTTCTTCTTCCACCTGTTTGCGTACTTTAGCTACCACTTCCTCAATACGGGCCGGATGGATACGTCCGTCAGTCACAAGCTGATGCAGGGCCAAACGGGCAATTTCACGGCGAACCGGGTCGAAGGCAGAAAGAACAATTGCTTCCGGGGTATCGTCTACAACGATTTCAACACCGGTAGCAGCTTCCAGAGCACGGATATTACGTCCTTCACGTCCGATAATACGTCCTTTGATTTCATCCGATTCGATATGGAATACTGTAACAGAGTTTTCAATGGCAGTTTCCGTAGCCACCCGTTGGATAGACTGGATAACGATACGTTTAGCTTCTTTGCTGGCAGTTAATTTAGCATCATCCATAATGTCGTTGATGAATGATTGTGCCTGCGTTTTAGCTTCTTCCTTCAGTGATTCTACCAGGCGTTCTTTGGCTTCTTCGGCAGACAATCCGGAGATTGCTTCCAGTTTATCGATTTCCTGCTGTTGCAGTTTATCGAGTTCTTCTTTTTTCTTGTCAACAATCACAAGTTGCGCTTCCAGGTTCTCTTTTACCGCTTCGGCTTCCATCTTTTTACGTTGGATTTCTTCCTGACGCTGGCTAAGTACCATTTCACGTTGCTTCAACTTGTTTTCCGCTTGCTGAATCTTCTGATTCCGCAATGCTACCTCCTTTTCAAGGTCCGCTTTCTTATTCAGGAATTTCTCCTTCACTTCCAGCAGCTTGTTTTTCTTAATTACTTCCGCTTCCGTCTCCGCTTCTTTCAGGACATTATCGTATTTGGATTTCAGTACATACCGGAATAGTATATATGAAAGGACTCCTCCTACGATGAAGCAAGCAATTGCTGTTGCTATTATTGCTATCATTCTACATTTAATTTAAGTATATAAATAAAAACGCACCGCCAAATATCAAAGCAATTATTTTTGCTTGGATATTGTGCAGTGCGTGGTTGTTTTATCTCTTATCAGCGAATAGCCGGTCGGGGATTTATTCTTCCTTAAAATAATCCTCCAGCAATTCTGTCAGTTCTTTTACCTTCTCCACATAGGGGCTGGTATCATTACGTTGCATCAATTGCAGTCTCTCTAACGAGAACTGATAGGCTACCATGGCAATAATTTTTTCGGGTTCCAGATTTTTATAGACTTCCCGATACTTATTAAGCCTGATATTTACCTGTTTGGCGGCTTCCCGTACCATTTGTTCTTCCTCACGGTTGATGGTTAACGGGTAGTTTGAGTCTGCTATCTGCAGGTTTATCTTTATTTTATCGTTCATACATCTTCTTCTTATTCATTCAACAAAGCGATGCATTTATCGACTTCACGCACTAATTTTGACAATCGCAGCTTCGTCTCTTTTACGTCGCTGCCGTTAAGGCTGATTGCCGTAGCTGTTTTTAGGTTTGTATAGCTGACTTCCAATTCATCGTATTGAGCTTGTACCTTCTCGTTTTTCAGCTTTTCATTTTCGAGAAGCTTCTTCAACTCGGCATTTTCACGCTTAAGTTCATCGTGCAAATAAATCAAATGCCGTAGTTGCGTTTCAAAGGAATTCAATAACTTTTTTTCTTCTTCTGTCATCACTACACCAAAATTGTACACAAAAATACGATTAACTCTGATATTACAAAAACTTTTCGGGAGAAAATGTTCTTTTTCGTCTAAATTAGCTATGAACGGAGGGGAAAGTAGAGTATTGCATAGGAAGCAAATACAGACTGCTTATAATATTATGGTATATTTTAAATTAATGCGAATTAGTAATTGAAAATGAATTGTCATTCATTTTTGTACGATTCTGAATCATTACAAAATCGATTAAATTTTTCTACTGGGTATTTATTTTCAATCTTTCTATTTCTTCTTTCACCTTTTCTCTGTCTCTTCGATGAATAAGGAGTTTGCGGGTGAAGAGTAACAATTTCACCATCTCTTCACCTGTAGCGAGTAGTTTCAAAAATAGTTTCAAGGCTTGAAACAATCTGTTTCACACCGAGAAACACTTCGTTTCGCTACTTGAAACAAAGTGTTTCCCGCCTTGAAACTTTTAGTTTCAAACAAGGTTGAAACTAATTACGAAATAGCTTTACTAATTTTACTCAATGGTGGAATCTGGAGGCTGCAAGTAAGCGTCTCCGCGATTCTATATTGCTGTCCGTTTTTAGCTCTCATATCTTTGCGAGGTATAAAAATGAAGCATTATGGATTTAGAAAATAGATTTAGAAGAACTTGGAAACGTTTCCAAGAAGTCTTAAAAACAGACTACAATTGTTCTTTAGCGGATGTTTGCCGCGAGCAGCATACCACTTTTGGAGGTATGAGTTCCTGGATGTCCCGACGGGGCTATAGCGTTAAACAAGCTAAGGCAGATGTGGTTCGTGATTATTATGGCGGCGTTGAGCCGTCCCCACTGAGCACTACCTCTCCTGCGTTCACTCAAATAGCACCCGCCATGTCGTCGGAAGAAGAGTTTAGTCTTGCCGGGATCACAATCACGTTTAACAGTGGAACCACCATTTCGGTCAAACGGGCCACACCCGGTGGTGTTATTAAAATGTTGCGCGATTACGAAAGAAAGGAGGGAGATCCATGTATTCTCTAACATCAGCCAATCGATACTATCTGTACCAGGGCTTTGTTCGTATGAACCTTGGCATTGACGGTTTATTCAAAATTATACGATCGGAAATGAAGGACTTGTCTCCCGTTTCCGGAGATATCTTTTTATTCTTTGGTAAAAACCGACAAAGTGTAAAAATACTGCGTTGGGATGGCGATGGCTTTCTTCTGTACTACAAGCGCCTCGAAGGTGGAAGTTTTGAGTTACCGACATTTAACCCCAATACAGGCAATTACGAGATTTCTTATCAGGTTTTGTCTTTTATCTTAAATGGAGTGTCATTAAAGTCTGTACGGTTGAGAAAACGTTTTAGGATCTAATTCAACATTCTGATTATTAGACATTTGCAATAAAGATATCATCCGGTTTATTTGGCTAATTCGTTGATTTTTTATATCTTTATGCCATGAAAAAGGATGAGATCATAGAGTTATTGAAGGAACAAATCAAGGGATTACGAGATGACAACAACAGACTCTTGGACCAAATAGATGCTTTGATAAAGGAGGTTTCTTCCCTTAAAGAGGCACTCCTTCAAAAAGGCGAATCTCTTAGCAAGCAACAGCGCCTTACTAAGGGACTCGCCAAACTTGTATCCAACACATCCGAACAGCAACAGGCTCCCCAATCTGCCATATCCGAAGAAGAGCGGCAGAAGATAGAAGCGGAAAAAGCAGATAAGCGTAAAGCCAGAAAGAACAATGGGGCCAAACGTGACATGCATTATGAGATGGAGGAAGAAGAACATGTCGTTTATCCCGATGATCCCGATTTTGACATCAATAAGGCCCGGTTGTTTACCACTGTTCCCAGAATATGCGTCCGCTATGAATGTGTACCCATGCGCTTCATCAAGCATGTCTACAAGATACACACCTATACACAAGAAGGTCGCCTGTTTGAGGGAAAAACACCGGCCTCGGCCTTCTTGAATTCCAGCTATGACGGTTCATTTATTGCCGGATTGATGGAATTACGTTATATACAATCGCTACCTGTTGAAAGAATCATCAACTACTTCGAGAGTCATGGCTTTACGCTGAAGAAACCTACGGCTCATAAGTTGATAGAGAAAGCCTCAAACCTCTTCGAAAATCTTTATAAGTGCATCCGGCAGACAGCTTTGAGTGATCCTTATAAGGCAGCCGATGAAACCTATTACAAAATACTCGTCCCGGAAAAGAACAGCAAGGGAAAAGGAGTCAGGAAGGGATACCTTTGGGTGGTTGTCGGCATAAACACCAGGATGATATACTTGCTCTATGATGACGGCTCCCGGTCTGAAAGAGTTATTCTTAACGAATTAGGCAGTTGCAAAGGTATCATACAAAGTGATGGTTACTCACCTTACCGGAAGCTCGAAAGCGATGCTTATCCCAATATCACACGCATCCCGTGCTTGCAACATATAAAACGGAAATTTATAGATTGCGGTGAGAAGGACCCGGATGCAAAAAGGATCGTGGAGCTGATAAACGCACTTTATCAAAACGAGCATAAGCATAAAGTTGGGGTTGAGGGATGGACGGTAGAACAGAATCTTATGCATCGAAAAAAGTATGCGCCGGACATACTCGGAGAAATAAAAGATGTGTTTGATGAAATAGAAGAACGGGGGGATTTATTACCTAAGAGCGAACTGCAGGAAGCCATTACCTATCTTCGCAATGAGTGGAATGCAGTGGTGGACATCTTTAATTATGGTGACACTTATCTGGACAACAATATGGTTGAACGGATGAACCGGTACATATCCTTATCAAGAAAAAACTCATTGTTCTTCGGCAGCCATAAGGGGGCCGAACGAGGCGCCATACTCTATACGATAGCACTCACTTGTAGGATGCATAAAGTGAATCTATTTGAGTATCTCACGGATGTGATAAACAGAACAGCTGAATGGCAACCAAACACACCACTTGAAAAATACAGGGAACTGCTTCCTGACAGATGGGAAAAGGCTAATGGATAAAAAGGGAGCATTAGCCTTTTTATTTTAGCAAACTATATAGAATCGCGGAGACGCTTACGGCTGCAATTTGATTTGATTCACGATGAAGAGCAGGTGAAGGGGCGGCTATTCACCTACAAACTGCTTGTTTATCGGCCATACAGAAGAAAAGTGAAGGAGGTGGAAGAATTGGACGTATTATAGAGAAAGAGCATTGAATGATTCAAAACTGTATAAATCTGAATTCTTCTTTTTTGTTGGTATCGTAAAAAATACTATTCAGTAAACTTTTTAACTTCGGTATGTTTTTCTGGAAAGTATTAAGATATAATATCTGATAGATAAGTCATTAATATACCTCCAAACGTGGCGTCGATGCACGCATTTTGATTTCCGCATCCAACACGATTGAATGATTGGGAGATGCCGGATCTTTGATTTTCTCTAAAATAAGTTCGGCAGCTTTTTTCCCCATCTGGTACAAAGGCGGTTCTACTGTAGTCAATTTGGGATAGACTATGTTGGAAAGTTCAGTTCCTGAAAAACTGGCTACGGCGATTTCTTCGGGTATTTTTTTCCCAAGTTCCCTCAATCTGTTCATAGCTCCAATGGCCAATGTTTCCGTAAAAGCGAAAATAGCATTGAAAGGAATATTTCTTTCCACTAATATATCCGCAGCTTTTTTCCCTTCTTCAAAAGTCATACCGGTTTTTATCAGCATATTATTCTTATCAAAAGGAATCCCGAATTTAGCCAAAGCGTCTTTGTATCCTCTGACACGTTCTATGGAGTTGTAAATATCGTCCGGTCCCTGTATATGAACAATCTGTTTGCGTCCGCTTCGGATCAGACTTTCTACGAGAAAGAATGACTTCATATAATCGTCCACTATTACCTGCGGAACTTCAAGTCCATAGGGAATACGATCATAGAACACCATAGGCATTCCCGCTTGCTGTAAACGAGCATATTCCTCCTTATTCCTTTTATAACTGCAAAGACAGATGATGATGCCATCCACCATGAATCCTTCCATCAGTTGCAGGTTCTCTTTTTCTTTTTCCGGATCTCCTCCCGACTCTGCAATAATCACCTTTATATTTTTGGTGTGAAGCACTTCTTGTATTCCGTTTATTACTCGTGAAGCAAACGGCGTAACCATTTCAGGAACGATCACTCCCACGGTATTGGTATGTCCGTATTTAAGGTTGATTGCTACAGGGTTGGGTCTATATCCCAATCTTTTAGCTGCTTCTATCACCTTTTCTTTCGTTTCTTTACGGATATTCTTGTCATCTCCCAATGCACGAGATACAGTGGAGACGGATATTGACAAATGTCGAGCGATGTCTTTTATGGTTATATACTTCATGCTGAATGATTGTTTAAATCAAAGCAAAGATATTGATTTCAAACAATAAATCCTAATATTGGAGTAAAATACGAATCCCATTTGCCTTTGTGTAATGCTTTTGTAACGTTTGCAGATTTTGGGAACGTTCCCGCAATCGTTTGCAGGCAAAAGAGTTAGGAAAAAACTTTTTTTCAAGCTCTTGTTCTTTATCTTTGCTACATCAACATGATGTCGAACTAAAGAAAAAGAACTATGAAAACACACCTCTTTTCTTATAAGTGCGGTCGAAAGCACATCAAAGTTTACCATCTATTTGAATTGGTAATAATTAAAGGATAAAAAACGGTCATGGACAAGAAAGTACGAAGTATAGAAATTTCGAAACGGGTTCCAATTGTGGGCAACTATGATGTAGTTGTCTGCGGTGGCGGACCAGCTGGTTTCATTGCGGCCATTGCGGCTGCTCGCAGTGGTGCGAAAACTGCTGTTGTGGAACAATATGGGTTTTTAGGTGGAATGGCTACAATGGGGCTTGTTACTCCTTTGAGTGTTTTCACCTATAATAGTGAAAAGGTGATAGGCGGTATTCCATGGGAATTTATCGAACGGCTGGAGAAGATGGGAGGCTGTATCATTGAGAAACCTCTTGGCAATGTAGCTTTTGATCCGGAGCTTTACAAGCTTTTATGCCAGCAAATGATGCTGGAAGCCGGCGTGGATATGTATATGCACTCTTACTTAAGCGGTTGTCAGGCAAAAGACGGCAAAATATCCTGTATCCTCTTTGAGAATAAGAATGGGACAGAGGCCATTAGTGCCGATATGTATATCGACTGCACTGGGGATGGTGACCTTGCCGCTATGGCGGGTGTTCCGATGCAAACAGATGAATGTAAACCGCTGCAACCTCTTTCCACTTATTTTATATTAGGCGGTGTGGATACAGATTCGCCCATGATAATTGATGCCATGCACCATAATAAACAAGGGCAGAATTGTCATTGCATTGCAGTTCGTGAGAAACTTTTGGCAATGAAAGAGAAGCTTGGTATCCCCGAATTCGGAGGTCCTTGGTTTTGCACCACTCTTCGTCCGGGCGAAGTAACGGTTAATATGACCCGTACTGCAGGAAATGCCATTGATAATAGAAATTTTACCGCAGCGGAATGTCGCTTACGGGAAGACGTATTTAAAATAGCACGAATCTTTAAAGAGAACTTTGAAGAGTTTAAAAACAGTTATGTGACGACCGTCGCCGTACATGCCGGTATTCGTGAGACACGTCGTATCAAAGGTGTACATACCATTACAGCAGAAGAATATGTGAATGCTTATAAATATCCTGATAGCATATCACGCGGCGCACATCCTATAGATATCCATGTCGCTGCAGGTGCGGAACAGAGCGTAACTTTCCTTAAAAAAGCGGCGTATGTACCTTATCGCGCTCTTATAGCTGAAGATTTCCCGAATCTGCTCGTAGCAGGGCGCTGTATTAGTGCTGATAAGACTTCCTTTGCGTCACTTCGCGTTCAGGCAAGTTGTATGGGGGTAGGACAAGCCGCAGGAGTAGCAGCCGCACAATGTATAAAGGCAGGTGTGACCGTACAAAAGGCTGATATTCACAATCTCATAGAGGAATTGAAGAAACTTGGAGCAATTATATAAAGAAGAACCAGAATATGGAACAGTTAGATTATATTATTATTTTACTCTACTTTCTCGGACTGATTGCCGTGAGTGTTGTGATGTCCCGGAAAATCAAAAACTCCGAAGATATGTTTATTGCCGGGCGAAATTCTTCGTGGTGGCTGTCGGGAGTCTCTTCCTACATGACTATCTTCTCGGCAAGTACCTTTGTCGTTTGGGGAGGCGTTGCTTATAAATCGGGACTTGTTGCGGTAGTTGTTGCACTTTGTCTTGGCGTAGCATCGTTTATTGTCGGTAAATGGATCTCGGGCAAATGGAGGGAGCTACGTATTAAATCTCCGGGGGAGTTCCTTACCATCCGGTTCGGACACCGCACGGTAAGTTTTTATACGATTTCAGGAATTATAGCCCGTGCGGTGCATACGGCAGTGTCTCTGTATGCGGTAGCGGTTGTGATGTGTGCATTAATCAAAGTCGATGGTGGCAGTATTTTTGCAAGTACAGGTATGATGGGCGATTCACCGATGGGTTACCTAAGTATTTGGTGGGCGCTTCTTATCCTTGGTGCCATCGCTCTTGGATACACCATTGCCGGAGGATTTCTTGCGGTACTAATGACTGATGTAATTCAGTTCGGAGTACTTCTGGCCGTGGTTGTATTTATGATACCTCTTTCATTTAACGCAGTTGGAGGCGTAAGTGCATTTATTGATAAGGCCAGTGAGATACCGGGATTCTTCTCGGGCACATCTCCGACCTATACGTGGGGGTGGCTTTTACTGTGGATATTTCTCAATGTGTCCATGATTGGCGGCGACTGGCCGTTTGTACAGCGATACATAAGCGTGCCTACTGCAAGAGACGCAAAAAAGAGTACTTATTTAATCGGACTTCTTTATATCGTCACTCCTCTCATCTGGTATCTTCCTACCATGATTTATCGTGTGATGGAACCCGGACTTGCGCTTGATTTGGATGCAACCACAATGACTTTCAACGGCGAACACGCTTATGTGAATATGAGCAAACTCGTGCTTATGAAAGGAATGGTCGGCATGATGTTGGCAGCGATGCTATCGGCTACATTGAGTAATGTTTCGGGCATTTTGAATGTATATGCCAATGTATATACCTATGATATTTGGGGACACAAAGAGAAAAACCGTCAGGCAGATGAGAAAAAGCGTATCAAGGTAGGACGTCTCTTCACATTTGTCTTTGGACTTGTGATTATCGCTTTGTCAATGCTCATCCCGTTTGCCGGAGGTGCCGAAAAGGTGGTAGTAACCCTTCTTACTATGGTGATGTGTCCTTTATATATTCCGTCGATATGGGGACTGTTCTCGAAGCGGCTGACAGGCAACCAACTTATTTCTGCAATGATTCTTACCTGGCTCGTTGGTATTATGGCTCGCGTCATAATTCCCGCCTCCGTTATTAGTCCAAGCCTTATAGAGTCAGTTGCCGGTTGTGTACTTCCTGTACTTATCCTTGCAATTATGGAAGTTTGGTCGGCACGTAAAAAGTATGAAGACAATGGTTATCAAGCCATTTGTGAATATACTGATCCTGAAGCCGATCGTGAACCGACATTAAAGGAGAAGAAAGCGGTATTAATCTATTCGCATTTGGCTGTTAACTGCTTCTGTATTACCATTGGTGTCGTTGCGCTCTTACTGATAGGTCTGCTTATTGCCGGCGATCCGAAGACCCTTGCGGTCAAAGGAATTGTGATAGGAAGTATCGTACTGATGATTGCCATGATACTTGCTTATGTGATATACAGAATTATATATGCAAGACGTCTGAAAATGTCTAGCTAGTCAATTATTAATAACCCTAAATACTAATCAAATGAATCTAAAGATGTTATTGTTTGCAAGTGTGTCGCTTGTGCTTTTTGCATCTTGTCATAACTCGGATGAACCGTATATGACACTCGCGACAAAGACACTTGATGTAGAAGCAGAAGGTGGGCTTTTCACTGTTGACCTTTCATCTAATGTCTATTACAGAGTCAATAACGATTGCCAGACCGATGGAAGCGATAGCCATTGGGCAGTTGTTGATTCGCATGAGACACAAGGTGAGATTACTAAGTTTACAATCAAAGTCTCTGAAAATTCATCGACTAGTTCACGTGTCGGTACCATTCGTTTCATTGGCGATGATGTAACTCCTCTAAAGCTGGTTATTACCCAAAAAATGATTGTTCCGAAAGGTATCAGTCCTATCACCGAATCGATTGACGCAACTACAACAGAATCCTCATTCAAAGTCTTTGGCGATAAGGAGTGGAAGGCTGTATGTGCAGATGCGGATGTGACCGTTTCTCCTGCAAATGGGGTAGGCGAATGTGATATTAAACTTACTTTCCCGGAGAACAAGACATTTGCCAAAAGGACAATTAAAGTAACGGTAACCGTCCAGGATGATACAGACTATACCTATACTCTTGTACAAGATGCTTTCTCGGGCATTTTGGCTGATTGGGACTTGAATAGTTTAACTGCCAACACAAGTGGAACATTTGCTGATGATGAGGCACAATCGGTATTCCCGGGAACCAATGGCAAGTATCTTGCTCCGAGTGCCGGAAGTGGTAAGATTGAGTATTGGGCATGTGACCGGACAGGTTATGTAGTGCAGAATGCCGTATGTGAGCGTGCAGTGGGTGGTAATGGTGACCCGTATGTGTCAGGAGCCGTTCCCGGTGATTATTGGTATGTCTATGGGGATATGAAAGGTACGGTTATTCCTGCCGGCACAAAGATTCACTTCTATTTTGTGACCAAATTAGGAACGATGTGTTCCAACTACTGGATGATTGAGTTCAAGGATGGAGAAGAATGGAAACCGGCTCTTCCGACTTCGACTCTTCAGGAAAGTGCGACAGAGACTTTGTCGGGTGCGCCTATCAATTATTCGGCAACTATTACTTACAATTTTGCGGGAATGTTGCTCGATAACAAAAATAATGGCGCATATATCCCTGCCGAAGGAATATTTACCACGACTAAGGATATGGATGAGATTGTGTTAAGATTTGGACAGGCAGGCCGTCTATGTCTTAATGGCGCCAAATTCGCTGGAAAGTATATAGACTGTACACACGCAAGCGGCCAGACACGTTTTTCAGCGCAACATCCGAGTAACCCTGAAACAGGTGAGGCAATCAGAGAATATAACGAACATGTATTGCTTGAAATCGTAGAATAAATAGTATGAAAAAAAGTATATTAAGCCTGTTATTGGCATGTTTCCTGCAAATCAATCTGGCTTTTGCACAGAATGTAATGAAGGGTGTCGTTAGCGATGCCAATGGTCCTCTTGTCGGAGTGGTGATCCACGATAAAGACAATGCAAAAGGTACTACCTCCGATATGTCGGGAAAGTATGCGCTCAATGGCGCTGAATCAGGCCATACAATAGAATTCCGTTATCTTGGTTATGTGACCGAGACTGTGGTATGGGATGGTAAAAGTGTAGTAAATATAAAACTTAAAGAGGATGCTGTACAACTTGAAGAGACGGTTGTTATCGGCTATGGATCTGTAAAAAAGAAAGATCTTACAGGTGCGGTTGGTGTAATCAACAGTTCGCTTATCGAGAAACAGAGTACGTCTCAACTTTCACAATCTTTGCAAGGACTGATTCCGGGACTGACGGTTACCCGTTCGAGCAGTATGCCGGGAGCGAGTGCTACGGTTCAGGTGCGTGGTGTGACAACAATGTCTGATTCGAGTCCGCTTATCCTTGTCGATGGTATGATGGTCAGTAGCCTCGACAATATAGCAAGCGAAGACGTACAGCAGATTACTGTACTTAAAGATGCAGCTTCTGCATCCATCTATGGTGCCCGTGCTGCTGCCGGTGTTATCTTGATAACGACCAAGGAGGCAACCGAGGGACAGCTTTCGATCGGTTATAACGGAGAGATTTCGTTGTCTTCTCCTACCGAATTTCCGAAATTCCTGACAGACCCTTATCACTACATGACAATGTACAATGAATGGTCGTGGAACGATGCCGGTAATCCTGCGGGAGGCGAGTTTGCCAACTATTCACAGGACTACATCGACAACTATGCTACCAACAACAGATATGATCCCATTCAATATCCTATCTATGATTGGAAAGACGCTATTCTTTCGAATACCGCTATGCGCCATAAGCACAACTTGACCATGACGTATGGCAACAAGGTAATCAAGAGCCACACTTCCGCTACCTACGAAAATGCCGACGCTATCTATAAAGGTTCAAACCACGAAAGAATCTCTATCCGTTCGCGTAATAATCTGAAGATTAGTGATAAGCTCTCCGGTTCTATCGATTTCTCGGTACGTTATGCCACGAAAAATGACCCGACTTCCGGTAGTCCGATTCGTGCAGCTTATATGTATCCTTCCATTTATTTGGGACTTTATCCGGACGGCCGTGTAGGTCCTGGTAAAGACGGCAGTCTTAGCAATACGCTTGCCGCCTTATTGGAAGGCGGAGAGAAGAAGACTGTATCCAACACAATGACCGGTAAATTCTCGTTGAGCTATAAGCCCATAAAAGATTTGACCCTTACTGCCAATCTGACTCCTACCGTCGGAACTGTTTCGATCAAGGAGATGAAGAAAGCCATACCTGTTTACGATGCATACGAAACCGATGTTATGCTGGGATATGTTTCAGGATATACTTCCAATTCGTTAAGTGAAGAACGCCGTAACATCAAATCATTGGAGAAACAATTCATCGCTACATACGACAAGACCTTTAGCAAGGTACATAACTTCAATGCCATGGTCGGTTATGAAGATTATAGTTATACGTATGAAACGATGTCGGGATCGACCAACGATATATCTTTGTCTTCTTTCCCTTATCTTGATTTGGCGAACAAGAATGCTCTTGCCGTAGCCGGCAATTCTTATCAGAATGCATACCGTTCATTTTTTGGCCGTGTCATGTATAATTACGACAGCCGTTACTACCTCCAGCTCAATGCTCGTGAAGACGGATCTTCACGTTTTCACAAGGATCACCGTTGGGGATTCTTCCCGTCCGCATCGGTGGGTTGGGTCATCTCTAACGAGAAGTTCATGCAAAACATAACCCCGATAAACTATCTGAAGTTCCGTGCCTCTATCGGTACGCTCGGTAACGAGCGGATTGGAAATTATCCTTACCAGACATACATATCGTTCAATAATGCCATTATGTATGACAGTGCAGGTTCTACGCCCCAATCATCGATGTCTGCCGCTCAACAGGATTATGCGTATGAGAATATCCATTGGGAGAAAACACAGAGCTGGGATATAGGTGTGGATGCCGCTTTCTTTAACAATCGTCTTGACTTTAGCGCAGACTATTATTATAAGAAGACAACAGATATGCTCTTGTCGGTGGCAATCCCGTCGTTTACAGGTTATTCGGCACCTGACAGGAATGTAGGTAAAATGCATACCCGTGGTTGGGAAGTGAAACTCGGCTGGTCTGACCGTATCGGAGATGTAAGTTATGCGGTAAGTTTTAATATCTCTGATTACAAGTCTATAATAGATAATCTTAATGGCAAGCAGCAGTTTAACAGCGATGGTACCATTATTACTGAAGGTGCAGAATATAACTCCTGGTACGGATATAAGACTGCAGGTTTGTTCCAGACCGCAGAGGAAGTCAGTGAAAGCGCTCTGCTTTCGGCTTCTACCAAACCGGGTGATGTGAAATATGTAGATGTCAGCGGTCCGGACGGCACTCCTGACGGAATTATCAATGAGACATACGACCGTGTAGTACTTGGCAGCTCATTGCCACACTATCTATATGGAGGTTCTATTAGTTTGGGCTGGAAAGGTCTCTCTTTCTCCCTACTCTTCAATGGTGTCGGGAAACAACTTTCACGCCTCACCGAAAGTATGATTCGCCCCATGCAGGGACAATGGCTTCCGGCTCCGTCAGTCCTTCTGAACGACAATGGCAGCCGTAATTATTGGAGTGTATATAACACTGCAGAGCAGAACGCGGCAGTCAGCTATCCCCGTTTGAGCCATCAGGGCGGTGAATACAACAACTACAAAATGTCGGATTACTGGCTCAAGAGTAGTGCCTATATGCGTATAAAGAATATCAACGTTGGCTATACAGTTCCTAAAAAAATCGTCTCTAAAGTCGGAATCAAGGGACTTCGGGTGTACGTCAATATCGATGATCCATACTGCTTTGATAGTTATCTTTCGGGATGGGACCCTGAAGCAGGCGCTTCTACCTATATCACACGCACTTATACATTTGGAGTGGATATCAAATTCTAATGGAGTATGAAAAAATTACATAATATGAAAAAAATACATGTATTGATTTGCATGATAGCTCTTCTATCTGTAACTTCTTGTGTGAACCTCGATCTGAATCCTCCTTCAGCCGCATCCAGTGAAAACTGGTTCTCGTCACCGGAGGAAGTTCGAATCTCGTTGAACGATTTTTATCGCAGTACCTTCTTTGTTATAGAAGAAGGTTGGACGCTGGACCGTAATACGGATGACTGGGCGCAACGAACCAACATTTATACCATTGCGGCAGGTTCACTGAATGCGTCTTCTACAAGTAATCCTAACATCAAGACTGTTTGGAGTTACACGTATAAGAACATTAGTCGTGCCAACCGAATTTTGGAGGCACTCGACAAACTTGAAGGCAAATATTCCACCACTGAACTGAATACGCTTCGTGCCGAAGCCCGTTTTTTCAGAGCATTTGCTTATTCACGTTTGATTACTCTTTGGGGAGATGTTCCTTTCTACGTGACTTCGATTACTCCGGAGGAAGCATTTGAGATGGGGCGTACCGACAAAGCTGTCGTTCTGAAACAGATTTATGACGATTATGACTATGCCGCAGAAAATTTGCCGGTCGCAAATAATAATAGCGGCGCCACCCGTGTGGACAAAGGAACGGCTTATGCTTACAAGGCTCGTACCGCTCTCTATCAACACGACTACAGGACTGCCGCAAACGCTGCGCAAGACTGTATGGATCTGGAAGTATATGACTTGGCCCCTGATTATGGAGAACTTTTCCGCGACAAGACAAGAGGAAGCAAAGAAGTTATCTTCTCTGTTGCTCACTCAAGCGATCTTGAGTTGGATGAAAACGGTAAACCTACTACACAGGCTATCGGTTCCTTTATTGCCCGTTCGGCAGGCGGTACACATAATGCACAACCTTCGTGGGAACTTCTTGCTGTCTACGAAATGACGAATGGTAAGACGATTGATGAACCGGGCAGTGGCTTTGATCCTCACGATCCATTTGCCAACCGTGATCCCCGTTGCCTGGAAACATTTGCTGCTCCCGGCAGCCGTATCTATGGTATTGAGTGGAATCCTGCGCCGAACGCACTCGAAATAATGGACTATACGCAAAATCGTATGATTACAAATAAAGATTCCAAAGGCGGTTCAGATGCTTCCAACTGTGCTTACAATGGTTGTTGCCTGCGCAAAGGCGCGCAAGAGTCATGGCGTACTACTTTGTATAACGACAACCCCGTCATTCTCATGCGTTATGCCGATGTCTTGTTGATGTATGCCGAAGCTAAGATTGAACTGGGGGAGATTGACGCTACTGTCCTTGCTTGCATCAACGATGTCCGTGCCCGTGCTTATGGCACCACCCGTACACAAACCAACGACTATCCGTCCATCACGACAACCGATCAGACAGCATTGCGCAAAGTGCTCCGTCGTGAGCGTCGTGTGGAGTTTGCATGGGAAAATCTGCGCTATTTCGACTTGCTTCGTTGGCATCAGTTTGAGAATGCTTTCGGACACAATATGTACGGATTTACCCGTACAGCCAACAGGGCAAAGGAATACTTTGCGGCAGGCAACTGGTTTTGGCCGGAGGCTCCGACATTTGACAAAGACGGATTTCCTTCTTTTGAAGCGATGGCCGACGGAACCTATATCGTCCAGCATGGTGAACGTAAGTATGATGAGAAGATTTATTTGTGGCCATTGCCAAGTGATGATGTATTGATAATGAATGGCAAACTTGTTCAAAATCCAGGGTACTAACTTTATTAAATAAATGATATTATGAGCATTGGAGAAATTTTATTGCGCAGTCGCTATCAACCATTGAAAAGGGTGTTGAGCTATGATGTATTCAATACCGGCTTTAACGGTTGGATGACATTGATGCCTAACTTTACGGAATATCCCGATTTTGATGTTCCCAAGACATTGGTCAATAAAGACCAGTGGCCACCGGTCATGCTTAGTTCCGCTACTTTCAGGTATCCGGGCACTCACGGAGCTATGTCCGGCACTTACTCTCTTAAACTTTCGACAAGACCTGTTGCCGCTCCTTATACGGAGATTCCGGCGGAAGGTTGTCTGGGACATGCCATTAAGCGGCTTTCGTTCTCTCGTCCGGGCTGCAAATATTTGCAGATAGAATGTTGGTTTACATACACGGCGGAGCAGGATGTGGTGGATGGCGGTGACCGTCCGCAACCGGGTTTGCATGAGAGTTCCATCCGCGATTTTGGTATGGGATTCGATGTACAGGAGGGTGGAAAACGTTACCATGTAGGAATTCGCTATCTCAATGCAGTAGATGGCAAATTAATGCAGAAGTGGCAGTATGAACATTCCAATGAAGACATAACCGACCGCGATTGGGCTTATGGACTTGACGGAGACTGGTGTAAGAGGGGAGTCGATCCCTGGTGGTTCGGCCGCCGTTATCCTAATGGCGACCACGATGGGTTCAAGGATTTGAAAGATGGTCATCAGAAACTCATTTATAATGAAACCGACTGTAAACTCAATTGGCAATACATGCGTCTGAAACTTGACACAGAGCTTCGTGAATATGTAGAGTTCCAATGCCAGGACAAAATTTGGGATATGCGTGGCATTGCAGCCGATACCGTTGACGGATATGGACGCATCGACAATCTTATCAATCCTCTTTTCTGGGTGGGTACTGATACCAATCGTCGTGTATTCTTTTATATAGATTCTGTTGTTGTTTCACAAGAATAAAAGGAGGAATGTAATATATGAAAATGTTTAATGATTCCCATCTTGAGGTAAAGAAGTTCTTTAAAGGTACTTTCTTCACTCATCCTTACGAGGCTGGTTGGGCAGATGAGGCTATATTCTTTGTTATGGTTGAGAAAATAGAAGGAGATCCCGTATTCGAAGGTCGTGTACAACTATCGCAAGACGGTATACATTGGGCTGACGACGGTAGTGAACCTATAATCTTCAAAGGACTTGGCCAACATATTATAAAGGTAAATTCAAATTTTGGTAATTATATTCGTCTTGCCGTCAGCATTGAAGGCGGAGAGATGTTTTTAAATCTTCATATAGCATGCAAAGGTTAATATTTATATTTAGTCTGTTCATCCTTGCGATTGTAGGATGCAGCTCCAATGAGTCTCACTCATTTTTGATTCGCCCGGATGGAGGTGGGGAAGATGCTGCCACTGAAATAGAGGTAGGTAAAACGATTCCTGCCTGGCAGGAGGGTGTGATGGATATTCATTTCATCAATACAACTACCGGTGAAAGCATGTTTGTAATATTCCCGGATGGTACGCAAATGCTTATCGATGCCGCAAGTTCGAGTGTTACGACCAACTCTAATAGTAATACGACCAATACCGGTATCCGTAGTCGTTGGGATCCGACTCTGACTTCTACCCGTGGTTCACAGATTATAACTGATTACATTCGTAAGTGTATGGTATGGACAGGTAACAGTACGATTGATTATGCCGTACTTACCCACTTCCATAATGACCACTTCGGCGGTTATACTTCTTCCTTGCCGAAATCTTCCAACTCCGACACTTATTCGTTGATAGGTTTTGCCGAGATTTTCGACAATTTCAAGATTGGTACGCTTCTCGATCGTGGCTATCCCGATTATAACTATCCGTTCGACATGGCGACAATGGCAGACAATGCTCCAAGTTGTAATAACTATATCAATGCAGTGAAATGGCATGTCGCCAATCAAAAGTTCGATGCTGCGATATTCAAAGCAGGGGCGAATAATCAGATCGTTCAGAAGTATAATCCTGCAAAGTACCCTACTGCAAAGGTGCAAAACGTGGCAGTGAATGGAGAGATCTGGACAGGTTCGGGCACTACCACAAAGAAGACATTCCCTGAACTCTCGGAGATTACATACGAAAACAGTAAGAACATTACCTCCAGTGACAATTGTCCGCCGGAGAATATAACCAGTTGTGTGATGAAAGTTTCGTATGGCAACTTTGATTTCTTTGCCGGTGGTGACCTTCAGTATAACGGACGTTCGAGTCATGCGTGGAAAGATGCCGAACTGCCCTGTGCAAAAGCAGTAGGTCAGGTGGAACTATTGAAAGCTAACCATCACGGTGTAACCAACACCAATCAGGTGGATGCTCTGAAAGCACTCAATCCACAAACGATTGTTGTCAATTCGTGGGTAGATTGTCATCCCCGTACCGATATACTGAATTCGATGGAGACAACACTCCCTGCGTGTGACATGTTTATCACTAACTTCTGGCAAGGCGATCGCCCCAGCGGAGTAGACGACCGGGTTACGGCGGAAGAGGCTGCGAGAGTAAAGGGATATGATGGACATATTGTAGTTCGTGTGACCGACGGGGGAAACAAATATAGAGTTGTGACAATCACAGATTCTGACGGGGCAATGACTGTTAAGACTATTTCTGGTCCATATACAAGCAGATAATGAATACAAAATATTATGATGTAATAGTAGCAGGTGCAGGTCCTGCCGGGATATGTGCGGCTGTAGCCGCTGCCCGGCAAGGAGCACGTGTTGCCCTTATCGAAAGATACGGAGTCATCGGAGGTAACCTGACCGCCGGGTATGTCGGCCCTATTCTCGGTAGTGTAAGCAAGAACACGATGCGCGATGAGGTTTGTGCTATTCTTGGCGTCGAAGACAATGACTGGATTGGTGAACATGGAAATGCTCACGATTTCGAAGAGGCAAAACTTACATTGGCAGAATTTGTCGCCAGGGAAAAGAACATCGATGTCTTTTTGCAATGTTGCGTGTCGGATGTTATTCGTGACGGAAAGGTGGTAAAAGGCATTAAGTGTGCAAGTAACGAGGGGACGCTCTGTTTTGAAGCCGCGGTTACGATTGACTGTACCGGTGATGCCATAGTATCTTTTCTTGCCGGTGCAAAAATAGAAAAAGGACGTGCTGACGGACTTATGCAGCCTGTAACCCTTGAATACACCATTGACGGCGTAGATGAATCGAAAGGAATTATCTGCATTGGAGATGTAGACAATGTTCAACTGAATGGTGAGTGTTTTCTTGATTGGTGTAAAAAGAAAGCCGATGAGGGCAAACTTCCCCGGATGCTTGCTGCCGTGCGTTTGCATCCGTCGGTCAGACCGGGTTGCCGTCAGGTAAATACGACACAAGTCAATAGGGTGGATATTACTTCGGTAAGCTCTATTTTCACCGCCGATCTTGAACTTAGGCAACAGATACGCCTCCTGACCCAATTCTTGAAAGAAAATTTGCCGGGTTACGAAAACTGTAGAGTGATCGGAAGCGGTACAACAACCGGAGTGCGCGAAAGCCGCAGGGTGATGGGCGACTATGTGATTGATGCCGATGAAATGGCGGAAGGCTGCCGTTTTGCCGATGTGGTGGTACATAAAGCATTGTTCATTGTCGATATACATAATCCTGACGGAGCCGGACAGGCGGAACCGACCATCCAATATTGCAAACCATACGATTTGCCGTATCGTTGTTTTCTCCCGTTGGGCTTGGAAGGGCTTCTGGTGGCGGGACGGTGCATATCGGGTACTCACAGAGCTCACGCTTCCTATCGTGTCATGAGTATTTGTATGGCGATGGGAGAGGCAGTTGGTATTGCCGCTGCCATGAGTGCGTCGCAGCATTGTACTCCGCGGGCTCTCGATGTGGGAGAGTTGCAGAAACGGCTTGAGTCGTTAGGCGTAGAGCTGTTCGATTAACGTAGAACATAATCATACTTTAAATTTATAGAGCATACTTATGAAAAAGATCTATTTGTCTGTCGTGTGCTTACTGATCTCTATTCCCCTTATCGCCCAGTTGTATGTAGAGCCGGAGAAAGAGGTAGAGTGCTCTGTCTTCCTGGCAAAGGAAGGACGTGGGCGGGCACAGCAAGGACTTGAAATATGGGATGATTACATATTCTCGTGCGAGGATGGAGGGCACGTGAATATCTATGATTTCAAAAGTGCCGATCCGAAACCTGTGGCAGGCTTTGAGTTGGCGTCCTCCCATCCGGACAACCATGTAAATAATGTATGCTTTGGCGTCGAGACAAAACGCGGAGCATCGTTTCCTCTCTTGTATATCACAAACGGGAAGGTAGGAAGCGAGTTGGAATGGTTGTGTTTTGTGGAGAGCATCACCCGTCGTGGAAAACGTTTTAGCAGCGAAATCGCACAGACAATTGAACTCGATGGCTCGAAGTGGGCGGAGAAAGGGTATGTCCCCATCTTTGGCGCACCAAGCTGGCTGGTCGATCGGGAACGGGGATTTATATGGATATTCTCGGCGCGTAAACGTACTGTGGCGAAGGTGACAAAGCATGCATGGGAAAACCAGTATGTCGCCACCAAATTCCGTATACCGTCGTTGAGTGAGGGGGCAAAGGTGCGCCTCGACGAAAATGACATTCTCGATCAGGTGGTGTTCCCCTATGAGGTATGGTTCACACAAGCGGGCTGTATGCATGATGGTAAAATCTATTTTTGCTTCGGAGTTGGGAAACAGGATGACAGCCGTCCTTCCTGCATCCGGGTGTACGATACGGATAGGCGGACGATTACTGCCCGATACAATGTGCAGGAACAGGTTATTTACGAGCCGGAAGATATTGTGGTCAAAGACGGGGTTATGTATGTCAATACCAATACGAATGCGAAAAAGACGTCTGATCTTCCTTGCATATTCAAACTCTCTCTTCCGAAAGAAAAGCCGGTGGCCGAAAATCCTCTCGACGAGATACGCAGGGACCCGGAACGTGCGGGCGGCGTGTATTATGTGACCGATCTTTCACATCCGGTTACGCCGGCACCCAAAGGATATACGCCTTTTTATATAAACGGCTATTTCCGTCACGGAGCGCGTCAGATAGACGATGAGGTGACTTATCCTGCCATATACGGCGTATTGGAGAAAGCTCATGCCACAAACAACCTTACCGATTTTGGGAAAGCCCTGTACGAACGTCTTGAACCGTTCAAGAAGAATGTGTTTTACAAAGAAGGCGATCTGACACAAATCGGTTATCGTCAGACAAGGGAGATAGGCCGGAGGATGGTACAAAACTATCCGGAAGTATTTGAAGGCCATCCCTATTTGAAGACTAACGCAACGAATGTGCTTCGGGTGGCAGCCACCATGCAATCTGTAAATTCGGGCATTTTGTCGCTGCGTCCCGGGCTTGAATGGGCGGAGATAGACAACTCCCGTTCGTTCCTTACCACACTGAATCCCTACGGTAACGTATGTCCCGACAGGAGTCCGCTTGATAAGTATATACTCGGTAAAGAAAACAGTTGGTATAAAAAATATCGTTCATATATAGATGAAAAGTTGGATGTGGATGCTTTTTTTACAAGACTGTTTATAGACGTAACACAAGTAGAAAGTGAGTATGACAAGTACGACCTGATCCATCGTTTCTGGTTAATGGCATCACTGATGCAATGCCTCGACCGCCAAGTGCCTATATGGGATATTTTTACAGAAGAGGAAATATTGGCTTGGGGGGAAATCGAGAACTATAAGTATTTTGCGCAGAAAGGTCCTGAACCGGTATCTCACGGGCGTAGTTGGGGACTTGCATCCCGCACGTTACGCCATTTGTTAGACGAATCTGCCGAAGATCTGGTTCGCAAGCGTCATGGCATCAATCTCAACTTCGGACACGATGGCGTTCTGATGGCTATCTTGACAAATCTGCAAGCCGGAACGTGGGCGCGGGAGGCTAGTAATTCCAAAGAAGCGTTGCAGAGTTGGAAGTATTGGGATATTCCGATGGGGGCGAACCTTCAGATGATCTTTTACCAATCAGAAGACAATCCGGACGTTTTAGTTAAGTTTATGCTGAATGAAAAAGACCTCCGGTTGCCGTTGGAAGCGGTTGAAGCATCTTATTACAAATGGAATGAGGTTTATAAATTCTATATAGAACATTGCGACAAGGTGGAAAAATCACTTGCCGAAACATTGAAATTATCGTATGAAGACTTTTAATTATAATCGTGCTGAAATAAAGGCCGGAATAGTACATTTCGGCGTTGGAAACTTCCATCGTGCACATCTCGAAGCTTACACAAATCTATTACTTGAAGATCCGTCACAAAGATGCTGGGGGGTATTCGGAGCCATGATTATGCCTACGGACGGGGTATTGTTCAACGCCCTCAAGAAAGACGACGGCATATATCAGTTGACGACATGCAGCCCTTCCGGCGAACAGGATAGTATGCTGATTGGTTCGCTTGTAGAACTGGCATGGGGGGAAATAGATAGTGAGCCTATCATCGCTAAAATAGCATCGGAGGAGATAAAAATCATCTCTCTCACCATTACCGAAGGGGGATATAAGGTTGATTTTAACCAATCGCGCAGTGTGTTCTGGTATGTAGCCGAAGGACTTAAACGCCGGATGGAGAAAGATTTGCCGATTACGATTCTTTCGTGTGACAACATGCAGATGAACGGCAATGCCGCCAAATACGCGTTTATGTCATACTTCGAAGCGAAATATCCCGAGGTGGCAGCGTGGGCGAAAAAGAAAGTGACGTTCCCGAATTCGATGGTGGATCGAATCACTCCCGTAACAAAACCGGGTAAGGTTACAGATGTGTGTTGTGAAGACTTTATACAATGGGTGATTGAAGATAATTTCATTGCAGGCCGTCCTGCATGGGAGAAGGTGGGAGTTACATTCACCCATGATGTGACCCCGTATGAAATCATGAAATTAAGTCTTCTCAATGCGTCACATACTCTTCTTTCTTATCCTGCCTATATGGAAGGATTCAGGAAGGTCGATGCTGTAATGGCAGACGAGAGGTATCGTGCAATGATAAAGCTGTTTATGAACAGGGATGTTACTCCTTATGTTCCGGTTCCCGAGGGCGTTGACCTTGAAGCGTATAAAGACCAGCTTATCGAACGATTTTCAAACAAGGCGATCAGCGATCAGGTATCACGGCTTTGCGGCGATGGCATTGCTAAGTTTGCGGTTTATGTGGTACCCATACTCAAACAGATGTTGCAGGATGGGAAGGATATTTCGATAGAGGCTTTCCTGATAGCTGTTTATTGCAAATACCTGATAGGTGCGCGCACCGAGTCCGGTGAAAATATAGCTATCTCCGAACCTCACATCACCCCGGCGGACAGGAAGTTGATTTCCGGAGGATCGCCGGCCGAGTTCTTGAAAATATCACCTTTTGTGTCATTGGGACTGGACAAATATCCTGTGTTTATGGAAAAGTATGAGCAGTTTTATGCTATGCAGGTAGCGGAAGGGTTGAAGGTCTTATTACAGTAAACAACTAAAAAATACAAGGCAATGAAGAAGTTTTTCATAACGGTTGTTCTAGCGCTTTCGTGCGTACTGTCGGTTTCGGCACAAAAACAGACGGAGGCGTCAACGCTTAACCTGATAGGTAAGCCGTTTGAATCGACTCCCAATCCGTATCATAGAGTCGATACATTGGTTTATAAAGGTTTTAACAGGACGGAGAATCGACAACTCCGTTGCTCTGCCGGTATGGCTGTGTTGTTTAAAACGAACACGCGTAATATACAGATTACGACAAAGTGGGGATATGTATATTCGAGCCATTCAACCATGCCGATCTCTTATAAAGGATATGATCTTTATATCAAAAATGCAGACGGTCAATGGCAGTATGCGGCAAGCGGTTCATTGAAAGCGTATAAGGGCGAGAAAACCGAGACATTCACGCTCATTGAGAATATGGATGGTACGATGCACGAATGTATGATGTATATGCCGATGTATTCGGAGGTCATTTCTTGTAAGATAGGGATAGATGACGATGCTGTTATCGAACCGTTGAAGTCCGATTTTCGTCACAGGATAGCGGTATATGGCTCTTCGTTTACGCAAGGAGTGAGCACGGATCGATCCGGTATGAGTTATCCCATGCAATTTATGCGTAATACAGGTCTTCAAGTCGTGTCGCTTGCAACAAGCGGACGTTGCCTGATGCAACCTTACATGCTCGACGTTCTTGCGGAAGTCAAGGCTGATGCCTTTATATTCGATACTTTTTCAAATCCTGACGCAGAACTGATAAGAGAGCGCCTGATGCCGTTTATCGATCGGCTTATAGCGGCACATCCGGCTACTCCGTTGATATTTCAGCGTACGATCTATCGTGAACGACGTTCATTTGATACAGTTCTTGATGCGAAAGAACGGGCTAAGGCGGCAACCGTAGAGGAGTTGTTTGCAAAAATCCGCACGAACCCGAAATATAAAGACGTTTATCTGATTACGCCTGATGCTTCCGATGCGCATGAGACATCGGTCGACGGAACTCATCCAAGTAGTTATGGATATGCACTTTGGGCGAAGTCGATAGAGACTCCGGTAATAGAAATTTTAAGTAAATATGGTATAAAATGAGACAAGCGGTATTAGTAGAACCAAAACATATTGAATTTCGTGAGGTTGAGGCGCCTAAGGCGTCGGACCTGAAAGAACATCAGGTACTTCTGAATATTAAGAGAATTGGTATTTGTGGAAGTGAGATACATTCTTATCACGGATGTCATCCGGCAACTTTTTATCCGGTAGTTCAGGGGCATGAATATTCGGCAGTGGTAGTCGCTACGGGGACGGCGGTTACGATCTGCAAGGCGGGTGACGTTGTCACCGCACGTCCGCAACTTGCGTGTGGGAAGTGCAAGCCTTGTCAGCGGGGAGAGTATAATATTTGTGAGGAGCTAAGAGTGCAAGCTTTTCAGGCAAATGGAGCTGCGCAAGACTTTTTTGTGGTTGATGATGACAGGATTGCGGTGTTGCCTGAAGGTATGTCACTTGATTATGGGGCTATGATAGAACCGGTGGCAGTGGCTGCGCATGCAACCATGCGTGGCGGGGATTTGAAAGGTAAGAATGTGGTTGTATCGGGTGCCGGAACGATCGGTAACCTCGTGGCGCAGTTCGCTAAGGCAAGAGGAGCCAAACGGGTCCTTATTACCGATGTAAGTGATTTCAGACTTGAAATCGCTCGTAAATGTGGTATAATAGATACGCTCAATGTAGCTAAGATGCCGCTGAAAGAAGGAGCGAAGAGGCTTTTCGGGGATGAAGATTTTCAAGCTGCGTTTGAGGTTGCCGGAGTTGAGTCGAGTATTCGTTCGCTTATGGAGTGTATCGAAAAAGGGAGTACCATCGTTGTAGTGGCGGTATTTGGCAAGGATCCGTCGCTTGATATGTTCTATTTGGGAGAGCACGAACTGAAGGTGAACGGAACGATGATGTATCGCCATGAAGATTATCTTACGGCTATCGATCAGGTAAGTTCGGGAGCTATCCGTCTCGAACCGCTTATTTCGAATCATTTTCTGTTCGAGCAGTATGACGAGGCATATAAATTTATAGACGAGAATGGTGCAACATCCATGAAAATAATTATTAAACTATAAAACCATGAAAATAATAGGTATAGGAGAAGTTGTTTGGGATTGCTTCCCGGAAGGTAAGAGACTCGGTGGAGCACCTATCAATTTCTGCTTTTTTGCGAAGGAATTGGGAGCAGAATCATATCCCGTTACGGCAATAGGTGACGACGAACTCGGTGATGAAACGTTTACAGTGCTTAAAGAGACCGGACTTGATTTAGGATATATTTCCCGTAATATTTTGCCGACAGGTAAAGTGCTTGTGTCGTTGAATGAGGCCGGTGTACCGCAATATGACATTGTTGAGAATGTTGCTTGGGATGCTATCGAGTGTAGTCCTGCGACCATGAAACTTGTCGGCGATGCAGATGCTGTTTGTTGGGGCTCTTTGGCACAGCGAAGCGAAAAGTCACGTGCTGCAATCTTGAGGCTCATAGATGCCGTGCCGGATACCTCTTTGAAGGTGTTCGATATTAATATCAGGCAACATTTTTATTCGACAGATTTGATTGTGGAATCCTTGCAAAAGGCAAATGTGCTCAAATTGAATGAAGACGAATTGCCATTATTGATCTCTCTCCTTTCTCTTTCGACTGATTTTGTGGAAGCTATCGCAGAACTCATTGCTCGGTTCTCGCTCAAATATGTTATATTCACACAGGGGGCAGTACGTAGTGGCATATACGATATGAGTGGGGAAGTGTCATCCATAAACACACCTAAAGTCGAGGTGGCCGATACTGTAGGTGCAGGCGACTCGTTTACTGCTACTTTTGTTGTGAACATACTTAGAGGGGCGTCGGTCGCTGAATCACACCGCAAAGCGGTAGATGTATCGGCATATACTTGTACACAAAGGGGGGCTATTAATCCGTTGCCGGATAGTAAAAAGTAATCTCTTTTGATTGCATTTTATAGATAACTCCAGTTAAATAGTTATTTTTGCAGAAATAACTGATTTTTACGAAATAAAGGAACCCATGTTGAAAATATTAATAACCTACGCCGTCCAAGGCGAATTTGTAGAGATTAAATGGCCGGATATAGAACCTTACTACGTTCGTACAGGCATTGGTAAAGTGAAATCAGCCTTTCATTTGGCAGAGGCAATCCGTCAGGTACAACCGGACTTGGTGCTCAATATCGGAAGTGCCGGAACAGTCAACCATCAGGTAGGAGATATTTTTGTATGTCGCAAGTTTGTAGACCGTGATATGCAGAAAATGAAAGAGTTCGGATTGGAGTGTGAAATCGATTCATCAGCTTTGCTCGAAGAAAAAGGTTATTGCACGCATTGGACGGAACATGGAATCTGTAATACGGGAGATGGCTTCCTCACCGAGTTGACTCACGTTAGCGGAGATGTTGTAGATATGGAAGCATACGCACAGGCATTTGTTTGCCGTTCAAAAGAAATACCGTTTATTTCCGTGAAATACGTGACTGATATTATTGGTCAGAACTCCGTGAAACATTGGGAAGATAAACTTGCCGATGCACGGCAGGGACTATCACACTATTTCAATGTCTTGAAAGAAAGAATATGATAAGTGACTCCTGCGGCTATCAATCCCAGGAGAATCTTTACCCATATAAAAGGTATTAGGAAGAAAATGCAATAAAGCATCGTTCCCCACATTAATACGAGAGAAATTATTTTGGCACGGAGAGGAATCGCCTTGTTTTCGCGGAAATTGCGGATATAAGGACCGAAGTGCCGATGATTGAGCAGCCAGTTATATAATCGGGGTGACCCTTTGAAATAAAGGGCGGCGGTGAGCAATAGAAAAGGGGTAGTGGGCAGTAACGGCAGAAAGATGCCGAGAATACCGAGCGCAAGGGAAATACTACCTAAAACAATATATAGAGTTTTCATGCGGCAAAGATAGTGCAAAAAAAGGGAAAAAATAACACTCTTTGCTGGATGAAAACTCTATTTTATATTACCTTTGCCGTTGCATCGAGGTGACATTAGATGCGTGTAACTATTAAAATACATACACTCATGTTTACAGTAATCAAACGCATGGAGATCTCGGCTTCTCATAAGCTGGTACTCCCGTATCGCAGTAAATGCGCCAGTTTACACGGTCACAACTGGATTATCACCGTCTATTGCCGTTCCGCACGGCTCAACTCCGAAGGAATGGTGGTAGATTTCACCCGCATCAAAGAAGTGGTCACGGAGAAACTCGACCATCAAAATCTGAATGAAGTACTTCCATTTAATCCCACAGCGGAGAATATCGCCCGGTGGGTATGCAAACAGATTCCTCAATGCTATAAAGTAGAAGTGCAGGAATCGGAAGGAAACATTGTCATCTACGAGAAAGATCCCGTCGGCGCAGAAGGACAAGAATAGCAAACCAAACAAATTTTGATGATGAGAAAGATTAATGAAATCTTTTACAGCTTGCAAGGCGAAGGCTACCATACCGGAACTCCGGCCATATTCGTCCGTTTTTCCGGCTGCAACTTGAAATGTGACTTTTGCGACACACAACACGAAGAAGGAAAAATGATGACCGACGATGAAATAATCGCCGAAGTGAAAAAATATCCTGCCGTCACCGTTGTCCTTACGGGCGGCGAACCTTCCTTATGGATAGACGATGAATTGATTGACCGTTTGCACCAAGCAGGCAAATATGTGACTATCGAAACCAACGGTACACGCCCCCTGCCGGCAGCTATCGACTGGGTGACCTGCTCCCCCAAACAAGGGGCGAAACTTGCTATCGACCGGATGGATGAAGTGAAAGTGGTCTATGAAGGACAAGATATAAGTATTTTTGAACTACTTCCGGCCGAACATTTTTTCCTCCAGCCTTGTTCTTGTAATAACACTGCTTCAACAGTGGACTGTGTAATGCGACATCCCAAATGGAGACTCAGCCTGCAAACACACAAATTAATCGACATCCGTTGAACAAAATAGACGGGTGATGCGGAAGAAGCTTAAATTATTACAAAATATAGTATGAAAGTAGGTTTGTTTATTCCTTGTTATATCAATGCTATTTACCCCAATGTGGGAGTGGCATCGTATAGACTATTGAAAAGTTTGGGAGTAGACGTCGATTATCCGTTGGATCAGACTTGTTGCGGACAACCGATGGCAAATGCCGGTTTTGAAGATGAATCGATGAAATTGGCACTCCGTTTTGACGATCTGTTTCGGGAATACGATTACATCGTCGGTCCTTCCGCCAGTTGTGTGGCATTTGTGAAAGAGAATCATCCGGGCATCTTGGAGAAAGAAGGACATGTTTGTCAGAGTGCGGGAAAGATTTATGATATTTGTGAGTTCATTCACGATGTCTTGAAACCTTCCAAAATTCCTGCACGCTTTCCTCATAAAGTCAGTATTCACAATAGCTGTCATGGGGTTCGCGAACTGTTGATTTCCGCTCCTACCGAACTGAACATCCCTTATTACAATAAATTGCGTGACCTGCTCAATCTGGTAGAAGGTATCGAAGTATTCGAGCCCAGCCATATTGACGAGTGTTGCGGCTTTGGCGGAATGTTTGCGGTGGAAGAGCAGGCAGTCTCCGTCTGCATGGGGCGTGATAAGGTAAAAGATCATATCGCTACCGGAGCCGAGTATATTGTCGGAGCGGACAGTTCCTGCCTGATGCACATGCAAGGTGTCATCAAACGGGAGCATCTGCCTATTCAGATTATCCATATTGTAGAAATTCTAGCGTCGCAATCATGAGTACAAAACATTCAAAGGCTGCCGAAAAGTTCTTGCAGGACAGCAAGATGGCAGCATGGCATAACGAAACCCTTTGGATGGTCCGTGCCAAAAGGGACAAGATGAGCAAGGAAGTTCCCGAATGGGAAGAGTTGCGCAACAAGGCTTGCGAGTTGAAACTATACTCCAACAGCCACCTCGAAGAACTTCTGCTGGAGTTTGAGAAGAATGCTACCGCCAACGGCGCCATCGTACATTGGGCAAAAGATGCCGATGAATACTGCGCCATCGTCTACGAAATACTGAATGAGCATAACATCCACCATTTCATCAAGAGCAAATCCATGCTCGCCGAAGAGTGTGGATTGAATCCTTTCCTGATGGAGCGTGGCATCGATGTCGTAGAGTCCGATTTGGGCGAACGCATCCTGCAATTGATGCATCTCGAACCAAGCCACATCGTATTGCCCGCCATCCACATCAAACGGGAACAGGTAGGCGAACTATTCGAAAAGGAGATGGGCACGGAAAAGGGAAACTTTGATCCTACCTACCTGACTCATGCCGCACGTAAGAACCTGCGTCATCTCTTCCTCAATGCCGAAGCCGCCATGACAGGCGCCAACTTTGCCGTCGCTTCAACCGGTGACATTGTGGTCTGCACCAATGAAGGAAATGCCGATATGGGTACTTCCTACCCGAAACTGAACATTGCCGCTTTCGGTATGGAAAAGATCGTCCCGGATCTGGACGCATTGGGTGTGTTCACCCGATTACTCGCCCGTTCGGCCACCGGACAACCGGTGACAACATATACTTCTCATTACCGCCGTCCCCGCGAAGGCGGTGAATATCATATTATCATCGTAGACAACGGCCGGAGTGCCTTACTGTCCAAGCCCGACCATATCAAGACATTGAACTGTATTCGTTGCGGTGCGTGTATGAATACCTGCCCGGTGTACCGCCGGAGTGGAGGTTACTCTTATACATACTTCATCCCCGGACCTATTGGCATCAACTTGGGTATGGCCCATGCTCCGGAGAAGTATTATGATAATCTTTCAGCCTGTTCTCTGTGTATGTCCTGTTCCGATGTCTGTCCGGTGAAAGTAGATTTGGCCGAACAGATTTACAAATGGCGTCAGGATTTGGACGGACTGGGGAAAGCCAATACTGGAAAGAAGATCATGTCCGGCGGTATGAAGTTCCTGATGGAGCGTCCGGCATTGTTCAACGCAGCCTTGTGGGCAGCCCCGGTGGTAAATGGCCTGCCTCGTTTCATGAAATACAACGATCTCGACGATTGGGGAAAGGGGCGTGAACTGCCGGAGTTTGCCAGCGAGTCGTTCAATGAAATGTGGAAGAAAAACAAAGTACAGGGAAAGGAGGAATCCAAATGAGCAGCAGAGAAGATATATTAGCCAGCATCCGCCAGCATACGCAGACGCGTTATGATAAACCGGATATTGCGGATATGAAACGATTGTCATATCCTGACAAAATAGAACAGTTCTGTGCAATCAGCCGTGCAGTGGGTGGTACAGCAGTTGTATTGGGTGAAGGGGAAGATGTGAATACAGTCATAAGACGGACTTACCCGGATGCTATGCGCATTGCTTCCGTATTGCCGGATATTTCCTGCGCTACATTCAATCCCGATAATTTGGATGATCCGAAAGAGTTGGACGGCACAGATGTTGCCGTAGTGAAAGGAGAAATCGGAGTGGCCGAAAACGGAGCCATCTGGATACCGCAGACGGTGAAATATAAAGCAATCTATTTTATCTCGGAGAAGTTGGTCATTCTGCTCGACCGGAATAAAATTGTAGATACCATGTATGACGCCTACCGCGAACTGGACGGACAGGAATATCAGTTCGGAACGTTCATCTCCGGTCCGTCAAAGACTGCTGATATTGAGCAGGCTTTAGTGATGGGAGCGCATGGGGCACGGGACGTGTTAGTGATATTAACCTAATGTTTCCGTGTTGATTATTCTAAAATAAATTTGGTTTCAAAACAATGGAGTTTTATATTTGTTAGTACAAACGAAATGGAGACTCCGTTGACGCTGTAAAAACAGAGGCTCTATTGATAAGAAATAGAGCCTTTGTTTCATATAAACAGAGCTTCCGTTTGATGTAAATAGAGGCTTTGTTTGGATAAAGTCCGGCTTCCATCGGATGTAATAGAGTCTTTTGGAGAATATAGTCGAATCTCCTTTGATGTAAATAGAATATCTGTTTCTGTTTGTCCATAGTAGATAAATGAATTTGTAGGATAAGAGTAGTAAAACGTTTAATTATAAATTATATGTATGCCAATAAAGTAAAGAAAATAGCCGCCGTCCATGACCTTTCGGGAATGGGGCGCGTATCTCTGACCGTCGTCATTCCTATTCTTTCATCCATGGGGTTTCAGGTCTGTCCGCTTCCTACGGCTGTATTATCCAATCATACGCAATATCCCGGTTTCTCCTTCCTCGACCTGACGGACGAAATGCCGAAGATTATTGCCCAATGGAAGAAACTGGAGGTAGAGTTCGACGCTATCTATACCGGATACTTGGGTTCTCCGAGACAAATTCAGATTGTTTCTGATTTTATCAGGGACTTTCGTCGACCGGACAGCCTGATCGTTGCCGATCCGGTGTTGGGAGATAACGGACGGTTGTATACCAACTTTGATGGAGAGATGATAAAAGAGATGCGCCACTTAATCACGAAAGCAGATGTGATTACCCCCAATCTGACGGAACTGTTTTATTTATTGGATAAACCCTATAAAGCAGATAACACGGATGAAGAACTGAAAGAATATCTTCGTCTTTTGTCCGATAAAGGTCCGCAAGTGGTTATCATCACCAGTGTTCCTGTACATGATGAGCCTCATAAAACATCTGTCTATGCTTATAACCGTCAGGGAAACCGCTACTGGAAAGTGACCTGCCCTTATCTGCCTGCACATTATCCCGGCACGGGCGATACTTTTACCAGTGTCATCACCGGCTCTTTGATGCAGGGAGACAGTCTGCCGATGGCGTTGGACCGTGCCACACAGTTTATCCTGCAAGGTATTCGTGCCACTTTTGGGTATGAATATGACAACCGTGAGGGTATTCTATTGGAGAAAGTGCTTCATAATTTGGATATGCCAATACAGATGGCTAGTTATGAATTAATATAAAAGATAAAGAGTTTTCACGGCTAAGAAAAAAGTCACACTGTAAAGATAAAGAATAAGGGCTGACTAAAAAGGACGGAATTGGTATAACCATCCCATCTGCGAGTGTACGTAAGTAGGGATGAAAAACAATTTCCCAGTCTTTTTAGTCAGTCCTTTTTAACGTTTACAAGCTTTTGTGTTTCAAATATTTCCATTAATTTTACCGGCATTAAAAAAAGGAATAATTATATCTAACTAATGACTCAAACACTAAAAACATCCGAACGTCTTGGAGTAGTGGATGCTCTGCGCGGATTTGCCCTTTTGGCAATTGTATTATTACATAATCTGGAGCATTATAATCTGTTCTTAGTACCGGAGAATGTGCCTGCATGGTTACAGACAATTGATAAATATGCATGGGACATCCTGTTTTTCCTGTTTGCGGGAAAGGCGTATGCTACTTTCTCTTTGTTGTTTGGTTTTAGTTTTTACATTCAGTTTCACAATGCAGAGAAACGTGGTATAGACTTCCGCGGACGATTTGCCTGGCGGATGTGTTTGCTTTTCCTGTTTGCGCAGTTACATGCCTTATTCTATAACGGGGATATTCTTTTACTCTATGCGGTAGTGGGTTTTGCGTTGATACCCGTGTGCAAGCTAAAGGACAAAACGGTCTTTTGGATTGCCCTCATTCTGCTTCTTCAGCCTTATGAGTGGGGACGTGCCATTTATGCGATGATAAATCCAGACTATGTTGTATCAATCGGTCATTTTATGCCTTATGCTATGCGTGCACAGGAGGCAACTGCCAATGGTAACTTCTTCGAAGTACTCTGTTCCAACATCTCCGACGGACAATTATACAGCAATATCTGGCAAGTGGAAAATGGTCGTTTGTTTCAGACGGCTGCCCTGTTCATGTTCGGAATGTTACTGGGGCGCCGGAAATATTTAATAAAGAGCGAAGAATCCGTACGCTTTTGGAAGAAGATGTTGAAAGGTGCCGTCCTCGCATTCATTCCTCTCTATTGCCTGAAAACTTTTGTGCCGGACTTACTCACCAATCCGTCCGTACAAATTCCTTATAAGATTGCCGTTCCGTCCTATGCCAATTTTGCGTTTATGATTATCCTGGTTTCTATCTTCACCTTGCTTTGGTTTAAGAAAGAGAAAGGATATGGCTGGCAAAGTCTGCTGATTCCTTACGGTCGTATGAGTCTGACAAATTACATTTCCCAATCTATTATGGGGGTAATCATCTATTATGGATTCGGATTAGCTATGTACAAATATGCCGGAGCAACGGCAAGTCTGCTGATTGCATTGCTCATCTTTACTGTTCAGCTGATATTCAGCCGTTGGTGGCTTGCCCGTCATAAACAGGGACCACTCGAATTCTTATGGCGTAAGGGTACTTGGATTTAGTGACTTCCCACTATTCGAATTTGACAGTTACTTCTGCAAGTTTGTTGCCGTAAATCCAGTCCGGTCCCTCCTGGATCAGGCGGATTGCTTCCTTATCAGCAGACTCGCAAAGGCTCTCTTTTACTTTGATGTAGAAGGGACGCCCTTCTTTATTAACAAGGAAAGTTAATACAACTTTTCCTTTCACTTGTGCGCACTTTTCATCCGCCGGACGAACGAGATTCTCCTTCAGGTATTTCTGATAGCTACGTTTACCGATGACAGGTTGTGGAGTGATCTCTTTCTCTGCCTGTTCCTCAACCTTCACAACACTTCCGAGGGTTGTTGACTTCTTATTTTTCTTAGCGCCATATCCCACTACCACCACTTCATTGAGTGTCTGTTTGTTTTCGTTCATGGCAATGAGCATCGTCCGGCTGGTATCTACCCGGATTTCTACCGGATCATATCCGATATATTCAGCTGTCAATCGTTTCTTATCATCCTTTTTGACTAACGAAAATTCTCCATTCATATTTGTGATGGTTCCGATATTCGTTCCTTTATATGTCACACTGGCTCCGATAAGCGGTTCTCCTTTTTCGTCGGTCACTCTCCCTTTAATCATGTTATTTTGAGGAAGGATAGTCGCTACCTTAGCCATCTTCATTTTCTTATCTGATTCAGATTCGAAAGTATCTATCGTTGCTACTACTTCTTGCAATGCAGCAGTCTCTTCCGAGACTTCTTCCATCATCGGCACAGCTGCCACAGGCGCACCTTGTGGTTGCGAAGTCGTTTGGATTTTGGCAATCATATCTTTCTTATCCGCTTGTCTCGCAGTAATTTCGGAAATAGGAGTGGAATCCGTTTTTACCTTTGTAGTAGCTAATGCGATTTCCTTTTGCGGAGTTGCGGGAACTGTTGGAGTGGCAGGAATTGCCGGAGTTGGTGGAGCTGCGGGTTCAGCCAACTTTGTGGAAACACTCTCTTCCGCAATGAACACTTCATCTGTCATGCTCTTTTTCAGGAACAGGAAATAACTGCTGATACCGAATCCGATAATCAGACACGCAGCGATGCTCCAGGTGATAGCATAAGTGTTCTTTTTCTTTGCCGAATGAGCAGAAACCTGCATCCGCAGTTTCTCGATCCGTTGTTCGTGATTTCCCTCCACCTGGTTGTATCCATCCATAGCATCGGCCAGGAAAGGGTCTTGCATCGACTCTTTTTCCAGCCGGTGTGCCTCTTTTCCTTTGCGGAGTCCTCGTATGTAGTCCAATAGTTTCATAGGGCTTGTTTCTTAATACAAATTTTTAAGTTTCGCTTTCCGTTTTGGATATAGCTTTTCACATTGTTCAGAGTAAATCCGGTCTGTTCCACAATGTCGGCATACGACATTTCCTCTAAAAAGAAACGCGTAATGCTGGTCCGTTGTTCTTCGGGCAACTTTTCGAGACAGTGATGTAATGCCTTTAGTTGTTCCTCTGAACTTTCCTCCTCACTTAATAGATGCAGAAATTCGTCGGATTCCATAACATTAACGGTATAATCTAACGTAATTTCTTTATTTTCCTTTCGTAAAAGTTGCAAGCAATGATTCTTTGCCACCCGGTAGAGCCATGGCTTGAACACTTTTATCTCATAATTTCCCAATTTAGGCAATAAATCTTCAAACAACTGCATGACCGCCTCCTGTGCCCGGTCTTCATCATGCAGATATTTTAGGCAAAGTCCGTATAGTAACGGGATATATCGGTTATATAATTCGCCGAAATATTCCGTATCACCGGACTTCGTGTAATGTATTAGTAATTCCTCGTCCGATAGTTTTGATATTTTTCTTTTGAAAAACAACATCTATTCCTCTTCTTCGTCAATAATGACTTGATATTTTTCTTTCATTGCTTCAAAATCACCTGTAATCTGGTCTAATATTTCATGCGTATCCGTACTCTTTACCAATGCGGGCATACCGTAATAGATAGATGCTTTATATGGCAACAATATCATTTTTTCTTTGGGCAGAGAACGTCCCATACCGGTCATGAATACGGGAATATATTTCACTTCGGGTCGCAGAGACAGGATGCGGGCTATGCCGGATTTAATTTTTCCCATCTGTTCCGGCTTTCCTCTGGTTCCTTCCGGAAAAAGAATCAGTGAATATCCGGCGTCGATGGCTTCAAGCATCTTACGGATCGGATCATGCTCCGAATCTTTTTCTCCTTTTCTTCTGATTAGCAGTGTGTTGATGAAAAAGTTGCTGATGGAAGCCTGAAAGCGGGTTTTCCCGAAATAATCTTCTGCTGCTACGGGTTTGACTTTCCATAAAAGTCCTCCGGGCAGGGAAGATAACAAGCTTAGGGTGTCCAGATGGCTGTTATGGTTGGCAAGGATGATGAATTGCTTTTCCTTTTTGAGGAACTGGCAATCGGTGAACTGAACTCCTACAACCAATTTCAGAAACCATTGGAATACACCTTTATATATAATCTGCATGGCAGCAGCTTGCATGAATCTTTTTTCCATTCCCTCCGTTTAATATGCAATGTAATAAACTAAATGAAAAAATACAGGAGCCGTGTAGGCCAGAGAATCTATCCGGTCGAATACTCCTCCATGACCGGGAATACTGTTCCCCATGTCCTTAATTCCTTTATCTCTCTTGATGGCGGAGATGACTACGTCTCCCGAGAATCCGGCAATCGCAACGAGAGCACTTACCAGGATAACGTTGGGAGCGGAGAGGGGAGTCAGGAAACCGAGGAAGTAACCAATGACGGTAGTACTGATTACACCGCCCAGAAATCCTTCCCACGTTTTGTTCGGACTTACTTTCGGGAGTATCTTATGTCGTCCGAGAAGTTTGCCCCAGATAAATTGCATAACATCGTTGATTTCCGTAAGGAATACAAGGAATAATAGCAGACCTCGTCCTCCTGCATTGAATCCCGGAAGTTCAGGAAGCGACAGGAGATAAGCGAGGTGGCTGATACCGAATACTGAAAGCATCAGAATCCACTGCAACAGAGCCATCGACTTGGTAATTCCGTGGGTGTCTCCCTTTAAAACAAGTCGTAAGGGCAATACGAGAAACATAACTACCGGAATGAAGATGATGAATGCTCCATACCAGGCAAGGTAAGCAAGGTAATATTGAATGGGAATGGCCAATATCCCCCAAAACAATGCTCCGCGATCTGCCTCTCTGAATCCCAACACCGAATACAGTTCTCTGAAAGCGATGAAAGAGAGAAAGGCAAGGAAGAAGTAAGAAATGTTATAGCTGATAAATACAGCGCCGATAAACATGCCCGCCATGATCCACCATGAACGCGTGCGGGCGGAGAGTTCGCTGATATTTGTTTTTGGAGAGATCTTCTTTACGAGAAAAAGAATAAGGCTTGCCGTAACAAGCAGTCCGATGATGAGCGAAATGACGATAATCAATTCATCGCTTAGCGTAGGAAATATGATATCCAGTAGTTCTTTCATTTTATTTCATTGTTTGTTGTGTGTGACATGAGGTACAGACGGTGTATCAGTGTTGCGACAAGGCCGACGTTGATTATTATCAGAGCTATGAGACATACCATCCGGTCGTATCCTGCGTGAATGGTGCAGGTGGCTACTACAAAGGCAAGCGTGAGCAATGCCATGCGGTGTTGCTTGGCCATCGGACCGTTAAAGAAATGCTGGTGCGTTTTGTAGGCTCCTATCCAGCGGAAATAAGCTGTCATAACGGCAAGAAGGGCCGCTAGCCATCCCAGTTCAATACCGAATCCACCTGCTATATATCCGATGGGAATGATGAACAAAGCATCAGCAAAGCGGTCGGGCATATCATTGTAGAGATCTCCGTTGGCACTTTTCTTCCCTCCTTCAATAGCTACCATCCCATCGAACAGGTTGCAGAGTAACCGCGACTGCATGCAAACGATGAACAGAATGTAGGCTACATACTTGTTAAAACCGGGATCAATGACTGTGCCGATCAACAGAAGGCACCCCACCATAGCGAAGAATACGCTCATCATGGAAATTTGATTGGGAGTGACACCCCAACGAGTTAGTTTGCGGGCAATAATAGTAGCCCAGGCTGTGTTTCGTGAGGCTATTTCCCGCCTTCCGTCGACTTCGTTTTTCATATTTATAATATGTTTATGATCGGCAAATATACACATCATCTTAAGAGTTGCAAAGGAATGAGTGAGAATTTTGAAATGACTCTTTTTTCTGCCGGATAAAAAAAAGTTCAGGCAATTTATGGAATCTGTGTGAAATGTGCATCTCTATAATAAAAGCGAACTAATAGTAACATTTTAAAATAAGAAGTTATGAAAACAAATCAATTCAGAGCGATGATGCTCGTACTGCTAATGGCGGTTATTTCTTTAGGTAGGATGAATGCGCAAGTTATTACTGTGTCGGGTACGGTGACGGATGCAAAGGATGGAAATCCGCTTGTAGGTTGTTCGGTACAGATCAAGGGTACTTCGAAGGGTGCAATAACGAATATGAAGGGCCAGTACACCATTCAGGCCAAGAAGGGGGAGACGTTGTTGTTCCAGTATATCGGGTATAAGCAAGAGAGAAGGGTGGTGAAATCGGCTACGCTGGATGTGAAGATGAAAGCTGATGATGTGGTATTGGAAGAATGTGTAGTGGTAGGATACGGGCATGAGCTAAAGGCTACTAAATCGGTGTCTGCTGCTTATATGGCGGTATGTCCGACACCGGGAATCATGTATGATGCTGTAAATGCGGAAGAATACGGGCAGATTCAGGAGAATGGATTTAAGAGTGTGTCGGATGCTCCGCTTTCTACTTTCTCTATTGATGTAGATGCTGCTTCTTATAGTAATATGCGTCGTTTTATCAATAAAGGTGAATTGCCTCCTGTAGATGCTATCCGTACGGAAGAATTAGTGAACTACTTTTCCTATGATTATCCGAAACCGACAGGAAGTGATCCTGTGAAAATCACGATGGAAGCCGGAGCATGTCCCTGGAATGCGGTTCACCGTCTTGTGCGTATTGGCTTGAAAGCTAGAGAAATTCCGACGGATAATTTGCCTGCATCTAACCTGGTGTTTCTGATTGACGTCTCCGGCTCTATGTGGGGAGCCAACCGGTTGGATTTGGTGAAATCATCTCTCAAATTGTTGGTAAACAACTTACGGGATAAAGATAAAGTAGCTATCGTGACTTATGCAGGCAGTGCCGGTGTGAAACTGGAGGCCACTCTGGGTAGTGACAAACAGAAGATTCGTGAAGCGATAGATGAATTGACGGCAGGTGGTTCTACGGCAGGTGGTGCGGGTATCCTGTTGGCGTATAAAATAGCCAAGAAGAATTTTATCTCTAATGGTAACAACCGTATCATACTTTGCTCCGACGGTGATTTTAATGTGGGTGTTTCTTCCGCCGAAGGATTGGAACAATTGATTGAAAAAGAACGTAAGAGTGGAGTGTTCCTTACCGTATTAGGTTATGGCATGGGTAATTATAAAGATAAGAAGATTCAGGTGTTGGCAGAAAAGGGAAACGGTAATCATGCTTATATAGATAACTTGCAGGAAGCCAATCGTGTTTTAGTAAGCGAATTCGGCGCTACATTGCATACAGTGGCGAAAGACGTCAAACTGCAAGTGGAATTTAATCCTTCCCAAGTGCAGGCGTATCGTTTGATTGGTTACGAAAGCCGTCTGTTGAAAGACGAAGACTTTAATAATGATGCTAAAGATGCCGGAGATATGGGTGCGGGACATACGGTAACTGCTTTTTACGAAGTGATTCCTACAGGTATAAAGAATGAATATGTGGGTAAAATAGACGATCTGAAATATCAGAAGAAAGAGAAAGTGACAGTGAAACCGACAGGCTCTAATGATCTCCTGACTGTGAAACTGCGTTATAAAGCTCCGGATAAAGATGTCAGCAAGAAAATGGAACTTCCTTTCGTTGATAATAAAGGTAATAATGTTTCTTCTGATTTCCGCTTTGCTTCTGCAGTGGCTATGTTCGGACAGTTGCTTCGGGACTCTGACTTCAAAGGAAATGCCAGTTACGATAAAGTGATTAATCTGGCCAAACAGGGACTGAATAATGATGATAAAGGATATAGAAGAGAATTCATCCGTTTGGTTGAGGCTGCCAAAGGATTGGAAAGAACGAATAAGAACTAGGAAATCGGGCGGGAGTCATTGTGAGTGTACGCTATATGACTATGCGTAAGATTCGCAGATATGAATGAACGTAGAATTCCAGATGGATAATCGTAGAAAATGATAGTGACGGTATATGTTCGGGATAGTGACGCTATCGCTGTTGTATACCGTCACTATCTTTGTCGGATAGCGTCACTATCATTTATTTCGTCCGAATTTCGTCCGACCTGAAACGAAAAATAGCCGTAAACTTATTGTTTACAGCTATTTAACTCTGCACGGGAGGAGAGGCTCGAACTCCCGACACCCGGTTTTGGAGACCGGTGCTCTACCAACTGAGCTACTCCCGTGTTTGCGGCTGCAAAGGTAGTAGAAACTTCTGAATCTCCAAACATTCGGGTAAATAAGTTTTGAATTATTTTAATTTTTCCCACTCATCGGGCTTAAAACCGACCAGAACGAAGCTGTCTGTCACTACCAATGGGCGTTTCACCAATTTACCGTTGGTTGCCAATAGTGCTATCTGTTCTTCCTCACTCATTGCAGGTAGCTTCTCGCTTAGTTTCAGCTCTTTATATACTAATCCGCTCGTGTTGAAGAATTTCTTCACCGGCAGACCGCTGCGCGGAATCCATGCCTTTAATTCTTCCACCGTAGGATTTTCTTCTACGATTAAGCGGTTGGTAAACTCAATGTTATTTTCTGTTAACCATTTCTTGGCTTTTTGGCATGTGCTGCATGCCGGGTACTGCAAAAATAATGTTGCCATATTCATTTATAATTTAATACTTGATATTTAATACTTAATACTTGAACTTCACTTCAATATCTGTAAATCCTGAAACATAATCCGGTAAGCGGCTGCTTTCTTGTCCAATGCTAATGGATACGCCCTTGATGATGAGGGCATCCGGTATAGTCGCAAGGCACGACCTTCGAAAACAAATTCGGAGTAATCACCTACTTTGGGTTCTTCTATGTCGAATTGCTGTCGGAGAGTGTCCGTTGCTTTTTGGCCCGTAGTGACGATTGCTTTGCATTCGGGAAGCTGCCGCAGTAATGCTGCAACATCGGTGGCTTCCACTACTTCAAGAAACTTGTCCGATGCATTATCCTGCAACCGACGAATGGATGAAGCGGTATCAAATAGGGCAATCCCCTTTTCGTTTAAAAAGTCTATGATTTGCTCGCGGCAGAACGATTTTAGTGTCGAATTCAGAAAGTGATTCTTATCATTAAAGAATAAGATTCCATATATACGCCACATGTCGTTGTTTAGGTTCGGGTAGTAAAACTCCATAGACCAACGTTTTTTCTGTGGCGGAAAACTTCCCAGCATAAGTAATTTTGATTTCGCTGGGAGAAACGGTTCTAACGGATGTATTTCGATTTCCATAATTTCTTTCATTTTAATTTCGTACAAAAATAGTGATAATGTTTATTTCCTTCAAAATCAATGAGAAAAAATGCTAGATTTAAAATAATTAGTTATTTTTGCGGCGTGATGAACAAACAATATTTTATTATATCATTGAAAAAAGAAGTTTTTGTGAGTTGCTTCTTAATAGGCCTGTTTTTTCTGGAGGGAGGAAATTGTTATGCTTCGGAGCAACAAGCGTTAAGAGGGACGATAGAAGTTCCTTCTGATCATAATACCGTGAGAGGGCGTGTAATTGATATCTATGGTGAACCACTGATCGGTGCTACAATACGCGAAAAGGGGGGAGCCAATGGTACTGTGACCGATATTGATGGAAAATTCTTTTTGTCTGTGCCGGATAGTGCTGTCTTACAAGTTTCTTTTGTGGGTTATAAGACTGTAGAAGTCAATGTGGCAGGTCGGAATGTGCTTGAAATACGTCTTCAGGAAGATGCGGTGATGCTTGAACATGTCATCGTAACGGCCTTGGGACTTGAAAAGGATGAAGCTACATTGGCCTATTCTGTGCAAAAAATCAAGGGAGAAGAACTGAACCGTGTCAAAGAAGTAAATATGATTGCTGCTCTGGCGGGAAAAGCTGCCGGTGTGCAAATCAACAAAAACTCTTCCGGTATGGGCGGTTCCGCAAAAGTCAGTCTCCGGGGAATCCGTTCGGTATCCGGTGATAATCAACCGCTTTATGTAATAGATGGAGTGCCGATGTCGAATACCTCTTCCGAACAGGCTTATTCGGCTATTGGTGGTACGGCGAATGCAGGGAATCGTGATGGAGGAGACGGAATCTCTAATCTGAATCCGGAAGATGTAGAAAGCATCAGTATTCTGAAAGGTGCTCCTGCTGCGGCTTTATATGGTAGCATGGCTGCTAACGGAGTGATTCTTATCACGACTAAAAAAGGCAACTCTGTCGGACAAAGGAATATTAATTTCTCTACAGGACTCACTTTCGAGAAAGCATTCAGTATGCCTAAAATGCAGAATCGTTATGGTGTCAGTGATGTGGTAGACAGCTGGGGAGAGAAAGAGAATCTGATGGCTTATGATAATCTGGATGATTTTTTCCGTACCGGATTGACATCGATGACTTCCGTATCTATCAGTTATGGAAATGAAAACCTGCAAACTTATTTCTCCTATGCCAATACTACCGGAAAGGGGATTATCGACAAGAATAAACTGAAAAAGCATAATATAAACTTGCGTGAGACGGCTACCATGTTCGACAAACGTCTGAAACTGGACGGTAGTGTGAATGTGATGAAACAGACCGTCGAGAATAAGCCGGTGTCGGGAGGTTTCTATATGAATCCGTTGGTAGGGCTCTATCGTTTTCCTCGTGGGGAGGATTTGTCTTATTATAAAGATCATTTTGAAACCTATGACGAAGAACGGAAACTGGGTGTGCAGAATTGGCATACGTTTACCGAAGACTTCGAACAGAATCCATACTGGATAACGAACCGCATACAAAGTAAAGAAACACGTACACGCATTATCCTTTCTCTTTCAGCAAACTTTAAGGTAAATGATTGGCTGACGATTCAAGCCCGTGGAAACATGGATTATTGGGCGGACAAGTTACGCCAGAAATTCTATGCGTCTACTGCCACCGCCCTGTGTGGAGCGAACGGACGATATATCGAGATGGATTATCAGGAAACCCAGATGTATGGTGATGTCATGGCGATGGTGAAGAAAACCTGGGGGGATTTTACACTGGATGCGGCGATTGGTGGTAGTATAAATGATAAAGTCGTTAATTCTACCCGATATGATTCGAAAAATGCATCTTTGAAGTTTGCTAATGTGTTTAATATTGCCAATATCGTCATGAACAGTTCTGCCAGTATTGACCAGCGAATAGATCAACGCCGTCAGTTGCAATCTATATTCGGTACGGCACAGATCGGTTATAAGGAAAAATTGTTTCTTGATTTGACGGCCCGTAATGACTGGGCGTCAACCTTGTCTTATACCAGCCATGAAAAATCCGGATTCGCTTATCCTTCTGTAGGGCTTTCCATGCTACTTGATAAATGGGTGAAGTTACCCGAATGGGTTTCTTTCGCAAAATTGCGTGGCGCTTATAGTAAAGTAGGGAATAATATTCCTCCATTTATCACTAATCCCTCTTCGCAGATCAATGCCGGTGGCGAGATACAGGCGAATGACGCCGCACCTTTCAAGGAAATGGAGCCGGAAATGACTCATGCCATCGAATTTGGAACTGAATGGCGATTCTTTCAACACCGTTTAGGGGTTAATCTGACTTATTATCGTACCAATACTTATAATCAATTCTTCAAACTTCCCGCACTTGCAGGTGATAAGTATGCTTACCGATATGTAAATGCCGGAAATATCCAGAATCGGGGATGGGAATTGACACTGAATGGAACTCCCGTATTAACTCCTGATTTCAACTGGAAAACTTCTGTAAACTTCTCTACCAATAAGAATAAGATAGTGAAGTTGCACGAAGATCTGAAAGAAATGATTTACGGGCCTACCAGTTTTTCTTCCAGCTATGCCATGAAACTTATTAAAGGCGGTTCTATCGGTGATATATATGGTAAGGCTTTTGTGCGTGATGATGCAGGCAATATCGTTTACGAAACAGAGGGTGATAATAAAGGACTTCCATTGGTGGAGGGCGATGGGAATACGGTGAAAGTAGGAAATGCCAACCCTGTCTTTATGATGGGATGGGATCATACATTCTCTTACAAAGGCTTCACCCTTTATTTTCTGCTTGATTGGCGCTACGGAGGTGAAGTCCTTTCGCAGACACAGGCGGAAATGGATCTTTATGGAGTATCTGAAATAACGGCCGATGCGCGTGACAGGGGATATGTAATGCTCGACGGTCAGCGTATAGACAATGTGAAAGGATTCTATAAAATAGTAGGCGGGCGTGCCGGGGTGACGGAATATTATATGTATGATGCTACGAATTTACGGTTGCGTGAAGTATCATTGAGCTATAATTTCTCCAAGAAGTGGATACAGAAAACGAAGGTACTGAAAGATGTTCAGCTTTCGTTTGTAGCTCGCAATCTATGTTTCTTGTATAAGAAAGCTCCTTTTGATCCGGATCTGGTACTTTCTACCGGAAATGATAATCAAGGAATTGAAGTGTTCGGAATGCCTACGACCCGTAGTCTGGGCTTTACTCTGAAATGTGAATTTTAAAGGCAGGAGAGAGAAATGAAGAGAAAATATGTATATCTATATTTGTTGGGGTTATTGCTGTTCTCTGTAGCTTGTACCGGTAATTTCCGTGATTACAATACCGATTTGTCCGGTATCACGGATGATGACTTGATTATTGATGACAATGGCTATGGAATCCGTTTGGGAATTATTCAGCAAGGTATTTATTTTAATTACGACTACGGAAAAGGAAAGAACTGGCCTTTCCAACTGATACAGAATCTGAACGCGGACATGTTCAGTGGGTATATGCATGACGGCAAACCTCTGAACGGGGGCTCGCATAATTCCGATTATAATATGCAGGACGGCTGGAATAGCGCCATGTGGACACACATGTATTCTTATATTTTCCCACAGATATATCAGTCGGAGAATGCTACCCGAAATACACATCCTGCTCTGTTCGGGATAACGAAAATATTAAAGGTGGAAGCGATGCATCGTGTGACGGATTATTATGGTCCTATCATTTATAAGAATTTTGCTAATGCCGAAAAACATTACCGTCCGGATAAACAAGAGGATGTCTATTATGAGTTTTTCAATGAACTCGATTCTGCTGTAGTTGCTCTCACCAACTATATAGATGAGAAACCGGAATCCAATGGATTTGCACGTTTTGATATTTTGTTGGATGGGAAATACGCTTCCTGGGTGAAGTTTGCCAATTCGTTGCGTTTGCGGTTGGCAATGCGTATTGCCTCTGTTGCTCCCGATAAGGCTTGTGCTGAAATACAGAAAATAAAAGAAAACGATTATGGCTTCTTTGAAGCGGAAACAGGCGGAGCAATCGTTTCTACCAAATCCGGATATACCAATCCATTGGGAGAACTTAACCGTGTGTGGAATGAAACTTACATGAGTGCTAACATGGAATCAATCTTGGTCGGATATGATGATCCTCGTCTTGGAGCTTATTTCGAACACTGTACGGATGAAGCTTTGAAAGGACAATATCGTGGAATTCGTCAAGGGACATGTTTTGCTCATAGTCATTATTCCGGATTGTCGAAGCTGTTTGTCCTGCAAAGCACCGATGCGCCTCTGATGACTGCTTCGGAAGTCTGGTTTCTGCGTGCCGAAGCCGCTTTGCGCGGGTGGACCGATGAAGATGAAGAAGCTTGTTACCGGAACGGCGTAACTACCTCTTTTCATCAATGGGGAATTTATGGGGTGGAGGATTACCTGAAAAGTGAGCTGACAGCTTCCGACTTTATAGACACTTATGATGAAGAAAATAATATAGAAGCGCGTTGTAAAGTCACTCCCAAATGGAATCCGCAGGATGATAAGGAGACAAAACTGGAGAAGATTATCACGCAGAAGTGGATTGCCATGTTCTCGGAAGGTTGCGAAGCTTGGGCCGAACAAAGACGAACGGGATATCCCCGTTTATTTCCCGTTCGATTCAATCATAGTAGGAGCGGATGCATCGACACGGAGATCATGGTGCGCCGTCTTAATTTCCCAGGTACATTGCAGACAGAAGACCCGGAGCAATATTCTGCTCTTGTCGAGGCTTTAGGCGGAGATGACCATGGAGGTACAAGACTCTGGTGGGATACGGGAAATAATAACCTGGAATAAAAAAAGACAGAAGTAATGTGCTTATATGTGTAGCTTTAACTATTTTTGCATCTTCATTTAAACACATTTACTTATGAAACAGATTATCTCTGCTCTTTTCCTTTGTATGTTGCTCTCTGGCGTACCGAGATTGCAGGCGCAAAACATTCAGCTACATTATGATTTCGGACGTTCTTTGTATGATAAAGATTTGCAAGGTCGCCCGCTGTTCACCTCCACTGTGGAGAAGTTTCATCCTGATACTTGGGGAAGCACTTATTTCTTTGTTGATATGGATTACACTTCCGAGGGTGTCGCTTCCGCTTATTGGGAAATAGCCCGTGAACTAAAATTCTGGAAAGGTCCTTTCTCTGCACATCTTGAATATAACGGTGGATTATCGAAAGGCATGTCTTATAAAAATGCTTATCTGGCAGGAGCTACCTACACTTTTAATAATGCTTCCTTTTCCAAAGGCTTTACGCTGACTGCTATGTATAAGTATATTCAGAAACACCAATCGCCCAACAACTTCCAGCTGACAGGTACGTGGTACGTGAATTTCTGCCGCAATCTGCTCACTTTCTCCGGCTTTGCCGACTGGTGGCGCGAAGAAACCAACTATGGAAAGACTATCTTTCTCTCCGAACCACAATTCTGGGTAAACCTAAACAAAATCAAAGGAGTAAATAAAAATTTCAATCTTAGTGTTGGCTCCGAAGTCGAATTGAGTAATAACTTCGGCGGTCGTGATGGCTTTTATGTTATCCCGACACTCGCTCTGAAATGGACGCTGAACTAAAAAACGGATTATAAGAAATAGAATTAAAAAAAGTCGGACTAAAAGAAGCCGGACTTCAGAATAATCTCTGTTTATCCCTCTGCGGAACTTAAAAAAATATATAGAAACCCTGTTAAATGAAAACTGATTTAATCTACGGCGTAGAAGACCGTCCCCCTTTTAAAGACGCCTTGTTTGCGGCTTTACAACATCTTTTGGCTATTTTCGTAGCGATCATTACACCTCCGCTTATCATCGCAAGTGCCTTGAAACTTGATGTAGAAAAGACAAGCTTTCTGGTTTCCATGTCTCTTTTTGCTTCGGGAGTATCTACCTTTATACAATGCCGCCGCTTTGGTGTGATAGGAGCAAGACTGCTCTGCATCCAGGGAACCAGTTTTTCTTTTATCGGCCCTATCATTGCCACAGGGATGGTAGGCGGATTACCGTTAATTTTCGGTTCCTGTATGGCTGCTGCGCCTATCGAAATGATTGTCAGCCGCACATTCAAATATCTGCGTAATATTATCACTCCGCTGGTTTCCGGTATTGTCGTGCTGCTTATCGGATTGAGTCTGATAAAGGTAGGTATCGTATCTTGCGGAGGCGGATATGCAGCTATGGATAATGGTACGTTTGCTACGTGGGAAAACCTGTCTATTGCAGCACTGGTACTTCTTAGCGTCTTGTTTTTCAACCGTTGCGGGAACAAATACCTGCGTATGAGTTCCATTGTACTCGGACTTTGCCTTGGCTATGGTTTGGCATTTGCTCTGGGAAAAGTGGATATGAGTGCGTTGAATGTGGAAATGCTGATGAGTTTTAATATTCCCCAGCCTTTTAAATATGGTGTTGATTTCAATGTGTCTTCTTTTATAGCCATTGGTCTGGTTTACTTGATAACTGCCATTGAAGCAACAGGTGATGTAACTGCCAACTCTATGATTTCCGGACTTCCCATTGAAGGAGATTCCTATTTGAAACGGGTTTCCGGTGGAGTAATGGCAGATGGATTCAACTCCTTTCTCGCCGGTGTATTCAACTCTTTTCCAAACTCCATCTTTGCACAAAACAACGGTATTATCCAACTGACCGGAGTAGCCAGCCGTTATGTTGGTTATTATATCGCAGCAATGCTCGTCCTTTTGGGTTTATTTCCCATCGTAGGTGCCGTATTTTCCTTAATGCCCGATCCTGTACTGGGCGGTGCAACCTTACTAATGTTCGGCACAGTAGCAGCGGCGGGAATCCGTATTGTCTCCTCACAAGAAATAGGCCGTAAAGAAACTTTGGTATTAGCAGTCAGCCTCTCCTTAGGCTTAGGGGTAGAACTAATGCCGGACGTATTACAACAAGCCCCGGAAGCAATTCGAAGTATCTTCTCTTCAGGGATTACCACCGGAGGCCTAACTGCAATTATTGCAAATATAGTAATACGGGTAAAAGAGTAGGAAACAAGTAGTAGAAACAAGTATTAAGTAATAAGTATTACCGAAGCCGCTGGTTTATACTTGATAGGCGTTGATTAATACTTGTTAGTTGATGCTTGTCGATTAATACTTAATACCTAATTCTTAATACTTAAATTACTCATTTTATCTGTTGTGCGGAAGGGGAAATCAGGATACTCGTAAAGACTGAAACGAGGTTCGGTTTCTCCTTTCGTATAATTCCAGATAGAAGCATAGTCTTCCGGATCTTCTCCCATCTTGGCTAACTGGCGCAGGTAAGCAGCTAGCGATTTATTCTCTACAATATAAATCTGCCCCATCTGATCGATAATCGGGCTATGATGACGAGTACCGTCATGTTCGAAGCGTAGAATTCGTTTTCCTTCTTCAGTTAGTCCCACCAACTGGAAAGTCATGCTTTTACCGATAGCCGGTAAATTCAATACGCTGCGATCAGTGGCAAGGAAAGGTAAATGATGCTTTCTCATGAAGCGTCTTAATTGCTTGGCAACATCCTCTTTAGGCTCCTCTTCTGTTCCTACTTTCGTCTCTAATATCTTATATAACTCCTCCGCCTGTTCCGGTGTCATACGGCCATAAATCTTTTCCTCCTGTTGCTCCTGCATTGAACGACTGTTGGGTGCAAATACTGCATAATTCTCATTGAATCCCTTTACCGAGAAAGTGTAATAACATACCACCCCCAACGAATTGAGCACCTGACGAAGCCGGGTCGTATGCCCTCTACGTGAAGCAGCCACCGTATATACCAACTGATTCGTAATAATCCATCCCGCAGAAAGAATCTTCCGGATCGCTTCTTTAGCTTCAGGAGTAACCTCCAGCGGTGTCTGGAAATGAGTCTGTATAATAAACTGTTTCACACCGATAGCCGATGCTTTCTCCTTGAATTCCCGCAGAACATCAACCAGCCCGTCGTTGATACGCATCGGCAAATAAGCCAACAGACGTGACCCCAACCGTACCCGTTGCAATTCCGCATATTTCTCTCCATCCTTGCGTTCAAGATTCGCCCTTTGTTTGCGTGCCGCCATCCGATACACCGCATCCAGAATATTCTGAAGCGTTTTATTTTGACTCATCAGCGCATCGCCTCCTGTAATAAGAATATCCCGCAATTGCGTATCCTCTTCAAAATAAGCCATTAACCGACGCAACTTACGATCCCATGATTCCTTCGGGCGTAAAGACTCAAATTCGAAATTCAACCGCTCGCTCTGAAAATCATACATACGCTGACAAGAAGCACAAAGTCCTCCGCAAGCCCGTCCCATAGTGTCAGGAATGAGAATAGCCACCTCCGGATACCGCCGATGAATGTTATGCCCGTCCGGCAAAAGCCATCCCGCAGCATTAGGCTTCCCGGCTTCTACAATATCCTCTTTCTCCCACGCGCGAATATTTCCATACGTCTCCACCAAACGTGGAGAATACAGAATATAACTCCGAATAGCCTCGTCATTATACCCATATCCCGTTACATTAAGCAACGATAAATAATAAGGAGTTGCAAAGAACGGCATACCCTTCTTCCGGGCACGATAAAGCAAATACATAGTCTCTGACGAAAGTGAATTTCCCAGGAATCGATTCAACTCGCCCGGACTTTTCACAGCCATTGCCAAATGAAAGCGGAAATCGTTCCACCACTCATTGACCAACCTGTATTTTTCTTCATAACTCATTCCCTCCTCAAAGTGAAAACGCACCGAAGGCTTCGACTTCCTGTTTTCAATCTTCTGAATCAACAAGTGCAACATCCGCTCCTTATTCTCATCCCGCACTTCACGTACCTCTTCATCCAATCCCGTTTCCCACCGGTCATTCCTACTTTTGATACGCTGTGGCGATGGTAAAGGCACAACCTCTCCCTTCAACCGTTTAAACATCTGGAAAATTTCAATAAACAAATCCGTCGGTATCTCCATATTTTCCAACGTTCCCGTCAGAAACTCATAAAGCAACCGAATCGTCTGTACTGACATATCCTGTCCAGTAGACAGTTCATGGACATTCTGTCCATCATAATCGAGTAAGAGTCGAATTTGCTCCCTCGCCTCCTCCGCAGCCTCATTTTCTATCCTGCAAATTTCCAAAAAACGCAGCATCCCAGCCTTGAACTCTTCCACAGAAGAGCTCTTATCAGCTATCTCCACCACTTCCGGAATTTCTTGATTATAGATTTGTTTCAACTGTGAAAAAGTAAGCGCAAGCATTTTCTTTTGTTTCATAAGCAATCTCTCTATTTTTTAATTATTATAATATACTACCATACCGCATGGTCCTCCTCCGGCCTCGTCTGCACGGCGTCAAGCGAAGGTTTTATTACCGGCGTTAAGAAGGGCAGACTGTTTGAGCGAAGCGAGTTTCTACCCTTTAGACGGGAATGAAACCGGAGTAGCCGGGCAGGCGCAGCCTTGATTTTTTCTTTTGGGTACTTTTTCTTTTGTATCAAGACAAAAGAAAAAAGTACATAAAGATAACAAAAAAAGCGGAGGTACAAAACCCCCGCTTTTTCTATCCTATTAATCTTTACGATTTTCTAACATTTAAAGCGACTTATTTTTTCGTTTCCGTGTCGTCGTTCTTCCGTTTCGGCTCCTTCTTGGCAAGAAGAACAATATTATACACATAATCCGTCATCCACTGTTCAGAGTATCCCAAACGCTCTTTGTACTGGCGAACAGTCGCAGCCGTTTTATGCACATCATCAGCCTTCCACACTGTCTTGGTACAAACATCGTGTACCGTTTTCTGTGTCATACCATACAAAGCCTTCTTAAAGATCGACGGCATACGAAACTTCCACTGCATCAGATTTCCCATCAACATCATCAGATCATTGGAAAATCCCTGATACATGAACAAATAAGATTGAATATCATTTTGAGTGCGGCAGTTACGTTTCACGGAAGAGTCGATTTCCTTAAAGAAGTTCTCGTTCAACCCATAATCCTGCATCAGCATTTTGCGCGCAGCAGATTTTTCGGCCAATCCCAGTTTACCGTTTTGAGTAGGAACTTTAAACAAACGTTTGAAGTTAGCTACGTCCGGCAAGAAGCGGATATTAGTGATACCGAGGTTTGTGGCGATAACTGACTGGAAATACACCCGTGTCAGTGATATGAAATCTTCTACATTGCCGACTTTCGTTTCATCGGATTTTTTCTTGAATAAACCAAATAAGCCCATTGTTATCTCTACAATTTTATTATTTACAATTTACTATTTGAGCGTGTGGAAGGTATATAACATAACTACCATCTGTCAATTTGCGTGCAAAGGTACAAAAACAGTTGGTTTTCACCAACATTCCAAGTCCTTTTCGATGTCCGGCATTGTCTCTTTCTTAAAAACAGGGCTTTGGATGCCAGCTTTCTTTTGCGCGCGGTAATCATTTAGCAGACGGATAGCATATTTTCCGAGGAAAAGGATAGCGATCAGATTACAGATAGCCATTAACGCCATCGTGACATCTGCCAGGCTCCATACCATATCCAATGTGGCAAGTGAACCGAAGAGTACCATACCACCCACCAATATCCTGTAACCATGAAGTACCCATTTCCGGTGAGTGATAAAACGGATATTAGCCTCACCATAATAATAATTCCCCAGAATACTGCTGAAAGCAAAAAAGAAAAGAGCTACGGCAACGAAGATACTGCCCGAAGAACCTATTTCGTTTGTCAACGCCTGTTGAGTCAGCTGCACTCCATTAGCCGAACCATCCAGAGGAGCCCCACTAAAGAGGATGATAAAAGCCGTACAGGTACATATCAATAATGTATCTGTAAATACCGCCAAAGTCTGTATCAACCCTTGTTTTACGGGATGGCTGACATGAGCCGTGGCAGCCGCATTCGGGGCCGAACCCATACCGGCCTCATTGCTGAAAAGTCCTCTCTTGATGCCCTGCATTAATGCCATACCAACTCCTCCTGCCAATGCCTGCTCCCAACCGAAAGCATGGCTGACAATCAGTGCGATAACACCCGGTAAATGAGTGATATTGAGTGCAACAATAACCAGTGCCAGCCCTACATATCCCAAAGCCATAACAGGCACGATAATACTGCTGACGCGGGCAATGCGTTGAATACCTCCAAAGATGATAAGCAATGTCAGCAAAGTCAGCACACCTCCCAATATAATATGATTGAACCCAAAAGCATGCTCTGCCGCAGCACAGATCGTATTACTCTGTACAGAATTGAAAGCAAACCCGAAAGTAATGCTTATTAATACGGCAAAAAGCATTCCCATCCACGGTTGTTTCAACCCTTTCTTCATATAATAAGCAGGTCCTCCGATGAACGAATCCTTTCCGCGTATTTTGTATAATTGTCCCAAAGTAGACTCTATGAAAGCACTCGAAGCCCCTAACAGTGCGATGACCCACATCCAGAAAATAGCCCCGGGACCTCCGATGGCAATGGCAGTAGCCACTCCCGCAAGATTCCCCGTACCCACACGGCTGGCGATAGAAATAGCGAATGCCTGAAAAGAAGATACATGTTTCTCTCCCTGTTTTCCTTTGCCGGCGGATTCGCTTAACAGCACGATCATTTCCCGGATCATGCGAAATTGTACAAAGCGTGTCCGTATGCTGAACCAGACAGCACATCCTAATAACATAATAATTAGAATATACGTCCAAAGTATGTCATTAATCTCGTTGATAAAAGTCATAGTTAAGTATTAAGTATAAAGCATTGTTTGTGGTTATTCGTCTTTTATTCGGAAGTAAAATTTATGATTTTCGAATACAGGTTCCACAATATCATAACGAACAAATTTGGCGAGCAGATGTTCAGCGGCACGTCGTGAAAGTCCGGTTTGTCGACAGTAACGGTTGAGTGAGAGTAAAGTTCCGTGCTCCAGTTGATCGAGCAGGAGCTGTTCACGTTCGGTGTAGCGGATGAGTTCTCCACGGGGGCTATCGCTCTGTTGCCATACACGGAGATGTATGGGAGTTGCCAGAATATTTTCGTCCTTGATGCGGAGATAGGCTAGGGGTTTTCCGGTTTCGTCCTTGGCGTAAACCGGTTTATGTGGAGTTTCTTCGATGGTTGCCACTAACACTTGCCGTCCTTCCACTATGTATGTTTGCAGAGAATATTCCACTTCCGGCACGCAATAAAGTTGTGCGGCGGCTTCAATCATATATTTTTCTTCTTCGGAGCGTACTCCTGCGATTTTACCATTGTCTTTAACGCCAATAAGTAATCGTCCTCCGTCCGTGTTGGCAAAGGCCGAAAGTGTTTTGGCTATTTTGCGTGCGTCGGAAATTTCGAATTTAAAGTCCTGTTGCTGGTGCTCTCCTTCAGCAATCAGTGCATGTATATAATCGGTATCTGTAAGCAGTTTCATGGCTACAAAGGTAGGTAAAAAAGGTAAAAAGCCCCTTTTTTAGATATTTTTCGAAGATTATTTCAAAAAAAATATTGATTTTATGCTTTTATTTCGGGAAACAGTGTATTTTTGCGGCACATTATTAACGAAAAAAATAAAAGGATTATGAAAGAATTGGTAGAAAAGGTAGCAGCTCTTTATGCTGACTTCTCAAAAGATGCTAACGCACAGATCGAAAACGGTAACAAAGCAGCAGGAACTCGCGCTCGTAAAGCTTCTTTGGAAATCGAAAAAGCAATGAAAGAATTCCGTAAAGCATCTTTGGAAGCTTCTAAAAAATAATTTAGAAGACTACTAGGATATTGAAAAAGAGGGCATATCGTGAAGCGATATGCCCTCTTTTTGTTTTAATGCGGAATGACTTTTTATTGTTTTAGTACGGATAGTGGCAATTATTTATAGCATAAAAAGCGGTTCGTTTGGGTGAATCGCTTTTTTAGAAAAGAGATGTCTCCCAAGATGTAAGTCCGGGCTTTTTATATTTTTGTGGTTCTTTTAAATGATTTATTTGCAATTTGTAGGGGGCAAACTTTTTTCTTCTATACGCATCTCAAATTAAATCGTATATTTGCGAAAAGAATCAAGATCGGGAATGATGAACGAAAACGTCTTAGCTAAACTGAAGATACTTGCAGAATCTGCCAAGTACGATGTTTCCTGTTCTTCCAGTGGTACGGTGCGTTCCAATAAGCCGGGAACGCTGGGAAACACTGTGGGAGGATGGGGGATATGCCACAGTTTTGCCGAGGACGGTCGATGTATCTCGCTATTGAAAATCATGCTTACCAATTATTGCATTTACGATTGTGCCTATTGCGTCAACCGTCGTAGCAACGATCTTCCCCGCGCTACCTTTTCCGTTTCGGAATTGGTGGAGCTGACAATGGAATTCTACCGTCGTAACTATATCGAAGGGCTGTTTCTTAGCTCCGGAGTGGTCCGTAATCCGGACTATACAATGGAGAGACTTGTGCGTGTAGCCAAAGATTTGCGGCAAGTGTACCGTTTTAACGGTTATATCCATCTCAAGAGTATTCCCGGAGCCAGTCGCGAATTAGTGAATGAAGCCGGATTGTATGCCGATCGTCTTAGCGTCAACGTCGAAATTCCCAAAGAAGAAAATTTGAAACTGCTTGCACCGGAAAAAGACCATAAAAGCGTATTTGCTCCGATGAAATACATTCAACAAGGCGTGTTGGAGAGTAAAGAAGAACGGCAGAAGTTTCGCCACGCACCGCGTTTCGCACCTGCGGGACAAAGTACCCAGGTGATTGTGGGAGCTACCTCCGAATCGGATAAAGATATTCTTTTTCTTTCGTCGGCACTTTATGGGCGCCCCACCATGAAACGTGTCTATTACTCGGGCTACGTTTCCGTGAATACGTATGATAAGCGCCTTCCGGCATTGAAACAGCCGCCTCTGGTACGTGAAAACCGGCTCTATCAGGCTGACTGGTTATTGCGTTTTTATCAATTCAAGGTAGATGAAATTGTGGATGATTCCTATCCGGATCTCGATCTCGAAATAGACCCGAAACTTTCGTGGGCTTTGCGCCATCCCGAACAGTTTCCTGTTGACATCAATAAGGCAGACTACGAAATGTTGCTCCGTGTGCCGGGAGTAGGGGTGAAGTCGGCGAAACTGATTGTTGCTTCCCGTCGTTTTTCGCGGCTGGGATTTTATGAACTGAAGAAGATAGGAGTGGTGATGAAGAAAGCGCAATATTTCATCACTTGCAAAGAACTGCCTCTTCAGATGCAGACGGTGAACGAACTTTCTCCGCAACGAGTGCGCAGCTTATTGTTGCCGAAACCAAAAAAGAAAGTGGATGAACGCCAGTTGTTGCTTGATTTTGGCGAATAAGAATAATTTACGATTAGACAATTTACTATTCAAAAGTGATACCAAGCGTAAATCGTCTAATAGTAAATTCAATTGTAAATTGTCTAATAGTAACTTAAATAGTAAATCGTAAATTGTCTAATAGTAAATATGTTTAGTGTTTATATTTACGATAAAACCTTTGATGGTCTGCTGACGGCTGTGTTCGACGCCTATTTCCGCAAGACTTTCCCCGATGCTTTGCTGTCGGAAGGAGATGCTTTGCCTTTATTTTGTGATGAGCTGCATACGGTAGTGACCGATGAAGAAAAGGCCGGGCGTGTGTGGCGGGGATTACAGAAGAAAGTTTCCTCTTCCGCTTTGGGGTGCCTCACGCAAAGTTGGCTGTCGGAACTTCCGGAAGTAGGGATGCTTATTTTTCGTTATATCCGTAAAGCGATCGACGCGCCCCGGTCCATTGAAACCAATTTTGGTGATCCGGACGTTTTGCAATTGGTGCAAATATGGAAGAAGGTGGATGGCGAACGTGTGCACCTGATGCAGTTTGTCCGTTTCCAGAAAGCTGCCGACGGTACATTCTTTGCCGCTTTCGAACCGCAGTATAATGCGCTCCCGCTGACGGTTCACCATTTCAAAGACCGTTTTGCCGATCAGAAGTGGATTATTTACGACATGAAACGCCGTTACGGATTTTATTATGACTTGCAGGAGGTGACGACTATCTCGTTTGATGATGACAGTCGTGAATCCCATTTGATTACGGGGATGCTGGACGAAAGTCTGATGGACAAGGATGAGAAGCTTTTCCAACAACTTTGGAAGACATATTTCAAGGCCATTTGTATCAAAGAACGCATGAATCCGAGGAAGCACAGGCAGGATATGCCTGTACGTTATTGGAAGTATCTGACGGAAAAGCAAAAGTAGATTTCCATTTTGGGAGAGGAGCGAAAGTCTGACTATTCAATTCGCTGCACCGTTACATCCGGAAATTCCTGTATCAGCGAAAGCAGATGCCCTTCATCATTATTTCGTTTCGACTTGATAACCATCGTAACCTGATAATATTCTGTTTCACCCGTGTGTTGCGTTTCCATCTCGTAAGAGACTATCAGGTAGTCTTTAGAGTTGAATCTGTCCGCTATCTGTTTCAGTATGTCTTTGTTGGGAGTTGAGAAAGAAACCATCGAGCTTTTCATTCCGATGCTTTTAAATAGATAGCTAAGTAGTTCCAGTCCGACGAGGGTTAACACCGTGGCGGCAATACCGATGGTGTACATTCCTGCACCTACCGCCAAGCCGATACCTGCTGTTGCCCAGATTCCTGCGGCGGTAGTCAATCCGCGTACAATCTGTTTTTGAAAGATGATGGTTCCTGCACCGATAAATCCGATACCGCTGACAACCTGTGCCGCCACCCGACTGGGATCGAGTGTGACACTACTTTCTTTTATAATTTCCTGAAATCCGTATTGGGAAACAATCATAATCAAAGCACTACCTAGCGACACGAGAAAATGAGTGCGGTATCCGGCTTCTTTGGCACGGTATTCACGATCCAGTCCAATGATGGTTCCCAGTATTCCGGCGACCAATAAACGGATTACAAAATCCATATTCAACATCATGTGTTCAATCTCCTTTCTGTTTTTTATTGTTTGTGGAAAAATGCTTAGAACCATAAATATACAATTATTTCCCCTTTTTGTATCAATCATTTAGTAATATTTGAACGTATCCAATTCATTTTATCGTATATTCGCAGATTCAAATAAATGTTTAATCCCGCGACCGAGCAAATAATGAAGAAAAGAATTTTTTATATAATCAGCTTTCTGGTGATCTTCTGTATGGAGGTGTTGATAGCTTTGTATGTGCGCGACCGTTTCATACGTCCCTATGTCGGAGATATGCTGGTTGTAGTGCTGGTATATAGCTTTGTACGTATCTTTCTGCCGACGGGGATTCCGCGGATGCCGTTTTATGTCTTTCTTTTTGCCTGTTTTGTAGAAGTCTTGCAATACTTCCAGCTGGTGGAAACATTGGGTGTCACGAACCGCGTAGCCCGAATTGTGCTGGGTTCTACGTTCGATTGGGGAGATATTGCCTGCTATGCTGTGGGATGCGTTTTCATTGTCTTATTCGAGCATTTCGTCCGGCGTAGATCGTAGAGGATTTATTTCTCTTCCGCTTTGGTTTCGGATGGGTTTAGGCTGTGGCCGCAATATTTGCAAAACTCTGCATTATCTTCGTGTCCGGAGCGATGGCAGTTGGGACATTCTTTGTCTCTCCTGCGTTTATACTCTTTCATCATGGAGGCAGATACGATACCTGTGGGTACGGCAATAATCGTGTAACCGATCAGCATGACACAGGCGGAAAGGAATTTTCCGAGGCCGGTGGCGGGAGTAATATCTCCATAACCTACGGTAGTCATGGTGACGATAGCCCAATAGATGCTGTTCGGGATATTGTTGAACTGGGAGTTGGGTTGCGTTCCTTCAATCATATACATTAGCGTTCCGATGGAAGTCACCAGAATGACGACAAACAGGAAGAACACTGCAATCTTCTTACTACTTTCACGCAAGGCAGTGAGCAGCCGTTCCCCCTCATTCAGAAAGTTGAAAAGCTTGAAGACGCGGAACACACGTATCAGGCGGAAGGCACGGATGATGAGTAGATAGCGGGCGCCCGGAAAGAGCAGACCGATGTAAAGAGGCAATGTGGCCAGTAAGTCTACGATACCGAAAAAGCTGAATATGTATTTCCGGGGACGGGGTGAACAGTAGATTCTCGTCAGGTATTCGAAAGTAAAGAAGCCGGTGAAAAGGAATTCCATAATGACGAACGGAGTCGTCAGATAGGTGGGAAGTCCTTTCAGGCTTTCGATGATGACGAGCAATACGCTGACCAGAATACAGGCGATAAGAATCACGTCGAACAATTTTCCGGCAGGGGTGTCCGATTCGAAGATGATGACGTATAACTTTCGTTTCAGTTTCTCGTCATGCAAAAAACGATGGATTCTTTCTTTCAGTTTCATATCAATAGTGTTTGGCCGGAATTAAAGAAAAAGCTTTTTTAGTCGATGACCCACTGTTTATTGTAGGCAACGGTCTTTTGCGGGTTGTAATACATTCCCTCTTGTGTAGGAATATAGAGAATGTATGTCTTTCCGGTCTTGTTTTTCAATGAAGTGTCGCGCAGCCAGGGGTTGGCATCACGAAGTTGGGCATAGGTGATTCCCTGTGATTTTGCGTAGTCGTTCAGATCGTCGATAGAAGTGTTGACGGTTACCTCTTTATAAGGAATAGGCGGATACAGATGTTCCCGTTTCAAGAGGAATCCGTAACGTTGCGGGTTATTGAATATCTCTTTGGCTGCCAGCAGGCGGAACATGTAGCGGGAAGTTTCCTCTACCAGCCATAAGTCCATGGCATGACTTGCCAACTGCTTTTCAAGTTGGGAGGAGATACGTCCCTGTCCGGCGTTATAGGCGGCGGAGACAGCCATCCAATCGCCATATTTGGCATACGCCTGTTTGAAGTATTTGCAGGCGGCAACGGTTGCTTTTTCAATATGATAGCGTTCGTCTACGTTATCGTTCACTTCCAGCCCGAATTCCCGTCCGGTGGCAGGCATAAATTGCCATAGACCTGCTGCTCCTGCCGGAGAGCGTGCGATGTTATTCAGATTGCTCTCGATGACCATCAGGTATTTGAAGTCGTCGGGGATACCGTTTGCTTTCAGTATCGGTTCGATGATGGGGAAGTAACGGTTGGCGCGCTTGATTAATAGCATGGTGGTGGAGTGCATATAGGTGAAGGCCATCATCTCGCGGTCCATCCGTTCGCGGCGGTCATAGCGCCGGAGGTCGATCGTTTCCCCGTCGAAGGTGACCTGTGCGGGAACAGTAGGCGGAGTGACACAATAAGGCACTTCCGATTTGGCGGAATGTTGTTCGTTCACTTGGCTGCTGCCTGTCAATATTGGGATGGAAGCACCGATGCAAAATACTAATATAAGTGTAAGAATATAGTTGATTTTCATTTGTCTTTTCATTTTATAACCTTTTTGGATGCTTCAATGTTTACGTCTATCTTGCAAAGATAACCTCATTTTGCTTTTTTCAAAGAACTTTTCTTGCATTTTATACGTTTTTCTAATAGAGTTAAAATAAACAACGAATCAAGATGAATATAGCAATGACCGGAGCTACCGGATATATAGGTAAACATCTTTCTAATTATCTTACAGAAAAGGGCGGACATCGGATCATTCCTCTAGGAAGGTCGATGTTTCGCGAAGGTATGTCCGGTTATTTGATTCAGACACTGACCCATTGTGATGTTGTCATCAACCTGGCAGGTGCACCTATCAATAAACGTTGGACACCGGAATATAAACAGGAGCTTTTCAACAGTCGTATTGTTGTAACCAATCGTATTATCCGCGCTTTGAACGCAGTCAAAACGAAACCGAAACTGATGATTTCGGCTTCTGCCGTAGGTTATTATCCTTCGGAAGCGGAGGTGGACGAATATACCCGTACCCGTGGAGAAGGTTTTCTGTCCGATCTTTGCTATGCGTGGGAAAAAGAGGCGAAACACTGTCCCGAACCTACAAGGCTCGTTATTACACGCTTCGGCGTAGTGCTTTCTCCGGACGGGGGAGCGATGCAGCAGATGCTTCGCCCTTTGCAAGCCACCAAGATAGCCACCGCCATCGGTCCCGGTACACAGGTTTTTCCGTGGATATCGATACGGGATCTTTGCCGTGCAATGGAGTTCTTTATCACTCACGAAGAGACACATGGGGTATATAACCTGGTTGCTCCGCAGCAGATCTCGCAATATGCTTTCACCCGTGCGATGGGAAAGGCTTATCGGGCATGGACAACGATGGTAGCTCCGCAACGAATTTTCCGTATCTTATATGGTGAAGCGGCATCTTTCCTGACTGCTGGCCAGAGAGTTCGCTCAACGCGTCTTACGGAGGCGGGATTTCATTTCTCCATTCCCAATGTCGGACGTCTTTTCAGAGGTACGGACCATAGTACGGTTACCTCTCTCGATTTGCACCGGTATATGGGACTTTGGTATGAAATAGCCCGCTACGAGAATCGTTTTGAATACGGACTTGTAGACGTCACGGCTACTTACACGCTCCGTCCCGACGGCATGATTCGTGTGGAGAACCGGGGATGCAAACGTAATTCTCCTTACGACATCTGCAAGACTGCCAACGGACACGCCAAAATACCCGATCCCACACAGCCGGGCAAACTGAAAGTGTCTTTCTTCCTTAGTTTCTATTCTGATTATTATGTCTTGGAACTGGATGAAGAGAATTACAATTATGCCCTGGTAGGCAGCAGTACTGATAAATATCTCTGGATACTAAGCCGTACACCCCAACTGCCGGAAGAAATCAAGAAGAAACTCGTCACCGCTGCCGAACGTCGTGGATACGATACGAGCCAGTTGAAGTGGATCGAGCAACTCTGATCGCAGGCATATACATATATCAGTTTATGCAATCCGCACCTAATAAATAATATAAGATTGTTTAGCGAAAGTATTTAACGGACGATAAACCAACTTTAAAACAACAGAAATTATGGATTACGAAATTATTCATCAGCCCGAACAAAAATTGTTCAAGACAGAAGTAGACGGTCGCACCGCCTTTGTACAATATCGCCTGATAGGTGATTCTCTTGATATTATCCACACAATTGTGCCACAACCCATTGAAGGGCGGGGGATTGCCGCTGCTTTGGTAAAAGCTGCTTACGCCTATGCATTAGCTAACGGGATGAAGCCGAAAGCAACGTGCTCTTATGCAGTGAAGTGGTTGGAAAGACACCCGGAAATAAATGGTTAAATACTCGCTTTTGATTCGTCGGAAAAGGAAATAATATTATCTTTGTAATTGGAAATCAATGAAGAAAAATAGTGTTATGATAAAAGAAGGTGAAAAGGTAAAAGTGGATCCTAGATTAACGGGACTCGATGAATGGATAGAGGGTACAGTAATTGATATTGAACATAATCCGTTCAAAGGCTTAGTTATAGCGATTCGTGATAAATTTAACCGTATTTTCTTTGGTGAGCAGAAATATTTTATTCCTGTAAATGAGGATAATGTATGTATGCAATAGCCTTTGATATGGTCATTACAGACCTACGTGCCAATTATGGAGAGCCTTATAACAATGCCTATTTTGAAATAAATAAAGTGTTGCGTCAGTATGAGTTTTATAATACGCAGGGTAGTGTATATCTAACAGAGAAAACTGATATGGCAAATCTTTTTCGTGCAATTGACGCTTTGAAACGTATTCCTTGGTTTCAGGCGTCAGTTCGTGATCTTCGTGCGTTTCGTGTAGAAGACTGGTCGAACTTTACGGATTTTATAAAAGAAAATAAGTAGATAAGCTTTCAGGTCTGAATATGTATTCATGCCTGAAAGCTCCTTTTATTTCTCAATTACTGTTTCCACCTCTTCAACTGTGGAAAGTACTCCTTCATCGTTTTCCGTGCTTCCTCCACTGTGTATTTCACTTCCGAGTCTTTATTGAACTCATCCAGATAATTCAGATTAAGCTCGATCATCTCGTCCATGGTACACTCTTTCGTGAAATGTCCGTCCGCATAGCAATAGTGGCAATAATCTTCGTTCTTGCTACCGTCCGCTTCTTTTCCAAAAGTTGAGTCGTCTATCGGCATACCGCAACTTTGACAAAATTTTTGTTCCATCTTTTTTTGTTAGATTATAAGTTTATGTTACAAGACAAATGTAAGTAGAAATATTGGAAAAGAAGTAATCCGGTCTTGCTATTTATTCATTTATTTCTTTCCTGGTTTGCTTTTGGTGTTAATTGGTTTTCACGGGCAGCCGTTTCCACATCCAACGGGGAATCATTTTCCAGAAAAAGACCAGTATCCGGTAGCGCCAGTCGATCACTACTATCCGTTGTTTCCGCTCCAGTGACCAGGCGATGTGACGTCCCACTTTCGCTGCATCCATCAATAGCGGATAATGTTTCCCGTCGTTGAGCAAGTCGGTGGCAACAAATCCGGGACGGATATCAGTAAAACGGATATTCAGTTTTTGTAAATATGAAAGTTGTTCGAGAGCATCTATGTAAGTGTTCTGGAAGCGTTTGGTGGCAGAGTAGGCAGGAGCCACTCCAAGTCCTTTCGTTCCCGCGATGGAGCTGATGACTGCCAGGTGGCCGCCTCCGCTTTTCCTGAAATAGATGAAAGCGGTATCCACCATGCGGATAAATCCCTCTACATTCGTGTATGCTGTGTTCAGCTCCACCTCCATGTTCAGATTCGTATTCTGGAAACCGATGCCCGAGCTAAGAAGAAACAAATCCATGCCGCCCACCTTGTCGATGAGCATATTCAATTTCTCGCCTGCATCTTCCTGGGTTACGTCCAACGTTTGAATTTGAATCTGATCCGGTGCTGCCCGTTGTAGGTTTTCGAGAGCAGATTGCCGTCTGCCGGCTACTCCGATTTGCCATCCATCCAGTAACAGACATTTTGCAACTTCTTGTCCGATGCCGGAGGTAGCGCCAATGATAATGGCTTTTTTCATTACTGATTTTTTTAGTAAGTTATAGGTTCAATAAATGTCGTATGGCCTGCCAGGGTGCATAAAGCAACATCCTCGGTCCGGAGAAACGCATCACCTGTCGCATTCGTTCGCGCATGACGGGTTTGTAACAATGTACGGTGCATTCCTTGCATGCACTCTTCTTCTCTCCAAACGGACAATGGTCGAGACGTGCGTGGGCATAGCGGAGCAACTCTTCACAGTCGGCACAAAGAATTGTATTTTTTTCTTTTTTCCGGCAATAGAGGCGGATCATCAACTCTACCGTTTTCTTTTCGTGCGCAATGCGTGATGCTTTCATCTCTTTCTTTTTTACACTTTGGAATGACAAAGATAGCGAAGATTATGCAGAAATGCAGGCGTATTCTGTTAAAATACACCTTCTTCTTTTTTCTATTTTGAAAAGCACCCTTTCATTTTGGTAGGGTATTTAGAGATTACTTATTCAAAATGAAAAAAATATTGCATTGATTACAAGCTAATTATCAGAATCCTTTTCATTTTGGCATACTCTTGGCTATGAGGGGAACATACAAAATGATTCATGAGTTATGGAAGAGTACATTTCAGATAACAGTCTGTATATTCGGAGTAAGAATAATAGCATGATTAACCGGAAGATGATAGGGCGCGTGTTGGGTATGTTGCTATTTATCGAATTGGGGATGTTCTTACTTTGTGCCGGAGTGTCGGCTGGTTACGGGGAAAGTGATTATAAATACTTTCTTTACACCTGTATCATCAATGCTGTGGTAGGCGGATTGTTACTGCTCTACGGACGGGGAGCGGAGAATAAGATGAGCCGGAGAGACGGATATTGTGTGGTCACTCTTTCATGGGTGTTTTTTACCTTTTTCGGCATGCTTCCTTTTTATTTTAGCGGAAGCATTGATACGATAACCAATGCCTTTTTCGAAACCATGTCCGGGTTTACCACTACAGGAGCTACTATTCTCGATGATATTGAATCCCTTTCCCACGGTATGCTTTTCTGGCGAAGCCTGACGCAGTGGATCGGTGGTTTGGGGATTGTGTTTTTCACGATTGCCATTCTTCCTATCTTTACCACGGGAGGAGTGCAACTCTTCTCTGCTGAATCTACGGGAGTGACGCACGACCGTACCCATCCGAAAATCAATGTCATGGCCAAGTGGTTGTGGACAATTTATCTGGTATTGACAGTTTCGGAAACTGTCTTATTGATGTTTGGGGGCATGAGCTTGTTTGATGCCATTTGCCAGTCGTTTGCCACTACTGCTACGGGCGGATATTCTACCAAGCAGAACAGTATATCTTACTGGAATTCTCCGTATATAGAATATGTGGTGGCTATCTTTATGATTGTTTCCAGTATCAACTTCTCTTTGTTTCTGATGTGTTTGAAAGGAAAAGTCGGTCGTTTATTCAAAGATGAAGAGCTGCACTGGTTTCTGGCGTCAGTGGGTATCTTGACTTTTCTTATCACGTTGGCGCTCGTCTTTCAAAATCATTATGACTGGGAACTGGCTTTCCGGAAAGCATTGTTCCAGGTGTCTACGGTGCATACTTCCTGCGGTTTTGCTACGGATGATTATAATATGTGGCCTCCTTTCACGTGGTTACTGTTGTTTATTGCGATGCTTTCGGGAGGGTGTACGGGTTCTACCAGTGGAGGTATCAAGAATATGCGGTTGCTGATTGTGGCACGTGCCATTCGGAATGAGTTCAAACATCTGCTCCACCCGAATGCCGTGCTTCCCGTACGTATCAATAAGCAGACGGTGTCTTCTTCTATCGTAACTACCGTATTGATTTTCTTTGCTTTTTATCTGGTTCTGATCCTGATTGGGTGGACGGCTCTTTTGTTTTTGGGAGTTGGCTTTTCCGAGTCCGTCAGTACGGTTATTTCGAGTATAGGCAATGTCGGTCCGGGATTGGGAACTTGCGGGCCTGCATATTCGTGGAATTCTTTACCTGATCTGGCAAAGTGGATACTTTCTTTTCTGATGCTGGTGGGACGTCTGGAATTGTTTAGTGTACTCCTGTTGTTTTATCCGGGATTCTGGAAGAATAGATAAACTGTAAATCATGAACGGGCTTCTGAAACATCGTTGGAAGAGTTTGTGGTTGACGGAAACAATCTGTATCTTTGCAGCATGAAAAAGTTATTGTGTCCGCAATGCAAGATTGCAGCTATGTATGTGAAGAATGAACAGGGTGACAGGCTGCTGGTTTATGTGCTCGAAGATGGTGAAGTTGTTCCCAAATATCCGGAAGATTCGATGGAGGGGTTCGATTTGACAGAAGTCTTCTGCCTGGGATGCTCGTGGCATGGTTCACCTAAACGGTTGGTGAAACGATAGACCGGGAGACTCATGCTCTCATACTGATTTTTTTGATTTATGTCAACTAAAAGAGGAACGCAAATCAAGAACTAATTCATTGAATTTTCCGTATCTTTGCATCCAATTTTAGAACATAGACGTATGGCAACTTCTAAAGAAATGACGGCAGGGCCGGCATTACCTCTCATTTTAAAGTTTACGCTGCCGCTTTTACTCGGCAATCTGTTGCAACAAACGTATTCGCTTGTTGATGCTGCAATTGTAGGAAAGTTTTTAGGAATTAACGCGTTAGCTTCTGTTGGAGCTAGCACATCGGTGGTGTTTCTTATTCTCGGGTTCTGCAATGGATGTTGCGGAGGTTTCGGAATACCCGTTGCGCAGAAGTTTGGGGCGCGGGATTACAGTACGATGCGCAGTTATGTGGCCGTCAGTCTGAAACTGGCTGCGGGAATGTCTGTGGTGATTGCTCTTCTCACCTGTATTTTATGTGAGGATATTCTTCGGATCATGCGTACGCCGGAGAATATTTTCGAAGGGGCGTATGCTTATTTGCTTGTCACGTTTATTGGTGTGCCGTGTACTTTCTTCTATAATCTTCTTTCGAGCATTATCCGTGCGTTGGGAGACAGTAAGACGCCTTTTTGGTTTCTGCTGTTTGCGGCTGTTCTGAATATCATTCTTGATTTGTTCTGTATTTTGGTACTTGGCTGGGGAGTGGCGGGAGCTGCTATTGCTACTGTCTTTTCGCAAGGATTGTCGGCTGTTCTCTGCTACATTTATATGTACCGGAAGTTTGAAATATTGCAAGGTACTCCGAAAGAACGCCGGTTCCAGTCGAAACTGGCTAAGACACTGCTTTACATTGGTGTGCCTATGGGATTGCAGTTTTCTATCACGGCTATCGGCAGCATCATGCTTCAGAGTGCGAATAATGCATTGGGAACAGCGTGTGTGGCAGCTTTTACGTCTGCTATGCGCATCAAGATGTTCTTTATCTGCACGTTCGAGAGTCTGGGAATTGCGATGGCTACGTATAGCGGACAGAATTATGGGGCAGGAAAACCGGAGCGTGTCTGGTTGGGAATTAAGGCGAGTGCTTTGATGATGATCGTTTATGCGGCATTTACATTCGTTCTTCTGATGGTGGGAGCTAAATATTTTGCATTGATCTTTGTAGATCCGTCGGAAACGGAAATTCTGTTGGATACCGAGTTATTCCTGCATATCTCCTGTATGTTCTTCCCGATGCTTGGTTTGTTGTGTATCTTGCGTTATACCATTCAGGGAGTAGGCTTTACCAATCTTGCCATGTTCTCCGGAGTGGCGGAGATGATTGCTCGTATTCTTGTCAGTCTCTATGCCGTACCGGTATTCGGTTTTATTGCTGTCTGCTACGGTGATCCGATGGCTTGGATAGCGGCAGACTTATTCCTCGTGCCGGCCTTTATTTACGTTTATCGCAGGTTGAAGAAGCAGGTATTTACGAATTCGACTGTACAGCAGACTGTTGCATAATTGTCTTTTTTCAGGCTAGGAATATTTCTTTGTTTGAATTTAGAAATCGGCCTTTTTCTGTATACGGAAAATGTCTCCGTATATGGGATGGCGAAACTCTATATATTCGGCATGGAGGTATAGTCTGTCTGCTTTCTTTCCGTAGAGTTCGTCTCCAAGTATGGGGCATCCCAAGCCTTCCGGATGGGCGGCGTGTACTCGTAACTGATGTGTGCGTCCGGTCAACGGATAGAAGACAATCCGGGTGTATTTTCTTGGCTCATTGATACTCCTTTCTGATTCATCAATGATCTTTTCTGATTCACTGATAATCTTGTATTCTGTAATCGCCTCTTTTCCGTATTCTTTACTAACGATTTGTCGGGGACGGTCGAGGGGATTTAAACAGAGAGGGAGTTCGATCCTTCCTGTTCTTTCTGATAGTACTATTCCATCCAGCACAGCCACATAGCGTTTCTTGATACTTCTGTTTGCGAATTGTGCCTGTAAATCCTGATGTACCTTTTTTGTTTTGGCAACGAGTAATAATCCTGAAGTAGCCATATCGAGCCGGTGTACAATCATAGGACCGGTAGCTTCGGGATATTTTTTCTTCAAACGATGATAGACTGAATCTCTGTCCTCTGCTTTTCCCGGAACGGACAACATCCCTGCCGGTTTATTGACTACCAGTAACCATTCATCCTCAAACACGATTTCTAGTTCTTCCTCTTCATGAACAGGATTCAGCAGTGGATTTTCGTCTATCTCCAATCCTTGCAGCATGTGTTGCAGAATCGGTTCGCATTTCCCTTTGCAGGAAGGATAATAATATCCGTGATGCCGGATTTCGTTTTTAGGAGAGTCGCCCCACCAGAATTCAGCCATAGCCAATGGCTTTAATTGATGAAGATACGCATATTGCAATAACTTAGGCAAAGCACATTCACCCGCACCGGCAGGAGGAACTTTCTGAACCGTTTGCTCAAAAATAGTATATAAGTCTTTCACCTCTCCTTGGGCGTTTAGCATCCGGAACTGCTCGAATAATTTTCTTTGTAAAGCTGCCGAACGTTCTTTTCGTTCGGTTTTCAGTCGTTCTATTTCAATATCGAAGTGCCTGACTTCCGTTTCGAGCTCTTCCAATCGTTTCTTCCATTCCTTTTCCAGTCGTTTGTATTCCGCCTTTTGGTATTGGCTTTCCCGAATCAGGGAGGCTTGTTCTTCTTCGGAAAGCTCCGGAGATGACTGGCGGCGAATCTCTCTCGCCTCCTTTGCCATTTTAAGCTCCGCTTTTGCTTGATTCAAAACAGCTTTAGCCTGTTCCGTTTCTATCTTCCATTTCTCTTTTGAACCGAGATAAGAACTACTGTTTTCCAATTCACGAATACGGATATTAATGGCAGAAATCTGTTCTTCTTCGATTTTGAAGAATCCCTCCGGTTGTAATAGGTCATAAACAGGAGGAACGAAATAAGGATGCAGATTCTTTCCGGCCAGATTGCCGGAGAAAGCTGCAAGATAACCAATCTGATTTTCTTCGTTGTTTGTTATTCCGTTGTCCGTTTGCACAATCAACACTCCAAACATCTTTCCGGAAGCCAATTCCTCTTGCCATTCTTTCCGGCTTGCAATATATGCTTTCACTTCTTCCGCAGCCAACACACACAATGGATGGGGTGTATAATGGAAAGGATAAGTGAATTTTTCCGGCAACGCAAGGTAAGAAACGGGTTTCTTGAAAAAATGTATCATCGGTTTATATATATGAATGAATGTGATTACCTTTGCAAAAGTAACGTAAATCCGCGAATTTTATTCTATATTTGTTTGAGAGTTTGAGTGAGATAACGTGGACGTTTGAATGAAATTGTATGGATAGGATAGAAGAAAAACCAAAATTTGCCTTTCTTGGCAACAGTCACATGGCTTTTTGGGCACTGGATATCTATTTCCCACAATGGGAATGTCTGAACTATGGTGCTCCCGGTGAAGGGCTGGCCTATGTGGAGTCTTTTGCGGTAGACACTTCCGATTGCCAGGTCGTTGTTCAATTCGGAACCAATGATATTTATCAGTTGAACGATGAAAATATAGATGAATATGTAGAGCGTTATGTAAAAGCGGTTCTTGCCGTCCCTTCACTGAAAACATATCTTTTCTGTATTTTTCCGCGTAATGATTATGATGATTACAGTACGGCTGTGAATAAATTTATCCAGATCCTTAACCGGAAGATACACGAAAAATTGCAGGGAACAGATATTGTCTATCTGGACGTATTCAATCGTTTATTGCAGGATGGCAGGCTGAATCCGGAGTTGACTCTCGACGATTTACATTTGAATGGTAAGGGGTACAGTATTCTGACAGAAGCACTGAAACAGGCTTCCAGTTTGTAAAACATACCTAAATACTTCATTCCTTGCTTTTATTTATAAATTTGGTGGCATATCAGTTTATTTTTCCTATTTTTGTCCCCAATTTAATAGTAAATAACCCCCATAAAAACGATAAGACTTATGGAAAAAGTAATTATCAATTCGTACGAAGAATTCGAAAAACTAGTAGGCCAACAGATAGGTGTTTCCGATTATGTGGAACTCTCGCAGGAACGTATCAATCTTTTTGCTGATGCAACGCTGGATCATCAATGGATTCATGTAGATACGGAACGTGCGAAAGTAGATAGCCCTTATCATAGCACGATTGCTCATGGCTACCTGACATTGTCTATGCTTCCTTATTTGTGGAATCAGATTATCCAGGTGAATAACCTGAAAATGATGATTAACTACGGTATGGACAAAATGAAATTCGGTCAGGCTGTATTGTCAGGACAGAGCATCCGTCTGGTGACTACTTTGCACTCGCTGACTAATCTGCGTGGTGTGGCAAAAGCGGAAATCAAGTTTGCTATCGAAATAAAAGACCAACCAAAGAAGGCGCTGGAAGGAATTGCTGTATTCCTTTATTATTTCAATTAATGGCAAGCTGTTAAAGAAACAGATTTTATCCCCGGAAATGATCGAAATACGTCTCAAAAGTTAGATACAAAAACTTTTGGGATGTGCTTCAGATGGATCGTTTCCGGGGATAATTTTATCCTTTTACTCCCATAAATCTGAACGGCTGTGCCGGTTTAAACTCTTTCGTTGCATTTCCATGATAAGTTTCACCGTTGGCGATAGATAATTTGAGTACCGGAGCTCCTTCTGACAAGTCTGTTTCCCGTAAGTTTACCCAGAATGTATTAGGTGTCAGACTTGATTCGAAGAAGTAGAGCAAATTCTTACTATCCGATACCGTTCTCCATTGTGTGGTGGAAATCTCCGGAAATTCGGGAGTAGAGATGCCATAAGGAACAGAAGTGTTTCGGATAACGCTGAATACGCTTGCTATGGCTATTCTCACATCATCTGTTTGGGGCAGGGCATTGATATAAAAACTGGCTCTTGCAAAACGGTCGGATGGACGGTTGGTTCCGGGCAGGAAACTCAATCCGCCTATTGATTTCCAGTACTCGTTCAGTGCCAGTTGCTTGTTGTAGGTTGGGGAGTTGGTCATCACTTTGTATTCCTTGCTGTGGTAAACAGTCAGCTTTCCACCCGTATATTCGAATATCGCACAATCGCCCGTTGCGTCGGAAATAGATAAATGCAAGGTTGCCAGGCGGGAACCATCCGGCATCAGGTCCGATACCACTTGGAAAGTGTTTTCATCAATGAAAGCGACAGCCTCGTCTACGGTGGCGAAGTTATCCAGCATATATTGCACCCATGCAGTAATGGCAAGTCCCGGTTTACTTTGATCTCTGACCGGATACTCCGTTTCGGGCAACCATAACAGATTGGCAACCAACCCTTTTTCATTCATCCCGTCTGTACTGGCAATCTCGAAAGCCGAAGTCACCACGCTGCCATACTTGGACGTCCATTGCAGGGAGTTGGCTCCCGTTTCTCCATTTCTTTCCATACCTTTGGGAAATACCCAAAGATTGCTGTGCATTTCTGTTTTCCAGTCCATAGACCGGCCGGTTACCACCATTCCATTTTTTCCCGAATAAACGACTCTTGTACACATAATTTTAATTTCTAGTTAAAGGTTTATTATAAGCTGCTTTCACGAGGTATTCAACCCCGATGCGGATTCATCTCGCAAAAGCATATTCTCAAAACAATAACGTTTCATTTATGTTTTAGATACATATCAGATATTAATAAAGTATCAAAAAACAGGTATTATGTCATTAAGTAATCTTCTCATCATATTTTCGTCATCGTTTATGGCGCTGTTTCCGGTGATAAATCCTTTGGGGAATGGTTTTGTCGTCAATGGATTCTTTACAGACCTCGATCCTCAACAACGGAAAGCAGCTATTCAGAAGCTGACGCTCAATTTTATAATGATCGGTGTAGGGACATTGGTGATAGGGCATCTGTTTCTATTGATTTTCGGTTTGGCTATTCCTGTTATTCAGTTGGGAGGTGGAATGCTGATTTGTAAAACGGCAATGGAGCTGTTGGGCGATTCGGGTTCGTCTGATAAAGAAGAAACCAGTAAGAATGTAGACGGCTTCAGATGGAAAAACATCGAGCAGAAGATATTTTATCCCATCACGTTTCCTATCAGTATCGGGCCGGGCAGTATATCGGTTATCTTTACTTTGATGGCGTCTGCCAGTGTTAAAGGCAAATTGTTGCAAACTGGGATTAATTATTTGGTCATTGCGCTTGTCATTATTTGTATGGCGGCCATCTTTTATGTATTCCTTTCACAAGGACAGAGGTTTATTCAGAGGTTGGGACCGGTGGGAAATCAAATTATTAATAAGCTTGTTGCTTTTTTCACTTTCTGCATCGGTATTCAGATTTCGGTGACGGGTATATCCCAGATATTCCATCTGAATATACTCTAATTGAACGGTGAGATAAAAGCGATAGAAATTATCTGTTTTTCTTTGCTTTCATGGCTTTCAGGGTGTTTTTTCGTACGGAACGGATAGCGGGAACCAGTAAGTCGGGCTCCATGATTTCCAGTATTGTGCGTAATTCCTGTTGCAGTTCCGGGATGGAACGTGTCAGTTGATAAGCCAGTTTCATGCAGAGCGATTGCACGCCCGGTGGTTCCTCGCGGGATATCATGCGTTCCATGCAGAAATCAAGGAAATCCACTCGTGGCGGATCGGCGGCAGGTTGCTGGCATATCAGGTTCAGGATCATTCTCCGTTTTCCCGAGTGTGGGCAGGTCATGGCAGCGTCAATCAATTCTTCTTGTTTCCGGCTCAACCATTCTACATCTGCCTTGGAGAAATGACTACATACCCACAATGCCTGATAGGAAACAATGTGGTCTTTGTCGAATATCAGCTGGTAGACTTCTTCTCTAAGACGCTCGTCGTCCTGTATGAAATGGAGTACTTCTCTGATATCTTCAATGTGTACACGTTCGGATAATCTGGCACGTAAGTTCATGTTTCTTTCGTTTTTGGGAAATTAATCTCTATTAGTGGAATCAGCTTCCGGCAGTTGCAAATGAAGAATGGGGAAAGGTTTACCCATGCTGTCCGTTTCATCTCTGCCGATGACTTGGAATCCCAAATGGAGATAGAACTGAAGTGCTTTTTCATTCTGCTCGTTTACGTCCACCTTATCCATATGTTTTTTGTCTCTTGCATATTCCATTAATCGTTTGCCATATCCTTTTCCCTGTTCGTCGGGGTGTACGAATAACATTTCGATCAGTTCGTCGCTCAATCCCATGAAGGCGGCAATCTTTCCGTTGGCATTCCGGATGACAAAAAGTTCAACAGCGGGTAGATAATGCTTCCGCACCAGTGGTTTATAAAATTGGATATGCTCTTCCGTCAGGAAATCATGCGTGTGGCGAACGGACATTTCCCATACATGGAGGATTTCATCATAGTCTTCCGGAGTAGGTTGGGAGATGCCGGGCAGGTAGTAGCACTGGTGGTCGTAGATGTTTCCGTTGTAAGTCAGTTCTGCCTGATGAAGTGTACCTTCATAGATGAAACCGTTCTTTTTCAGTACTTTCTGCGAACGTTTATTGTGCGGATAACAGGTAGCTGTGATGAGGCTAAGCCGCAATTCTTCAAAGCCATAGTTGAGGACATCCTGCACTGCTTCGGTCATGTATCCTTTGCCCCAATAAGATTCGTCGAGCCAGTAACCCAACATTCTCACTTGCGGATTTTCGCGTTTAGGATCGGGGATAATTCCTACGGAACCGATTAGCTGTTTTGTATCTTTTAGTATCACTGCCCATATCCCCTCCTGATTGATAAATGTGGAATGAAGTATCCGGCGGGATTCATCCAATGTGCGATGGGGCGGCCATCCAGCATTGTTTCCCAGATTCGGGTTCTGGCAGCAAGCGAAAAATGTTTCTGCATCTCTTTCTTCGAAAGGGCGGAGAAATAAACGTTCTGTATGGAGCGTCACGGGGGGAATATTTTCTATGTCAGTTTTCTGTCTTGCTTTGTTTTTCGATTCGTTTGCTGTTTTCCGATATACGCACTCAATCCGGTTTCCGTCAGGATCGAGGACTACACTTTCAAAGTATCCGTCTCCCGAAGTGCGCGGTTTACCGGCGATGGTATATCCTTCCGAACGCATTTGTTCGGTGAAGCGTAATACTTCTTCCTGGCTGGGGAAGGTGAAAGCAAAGTGTGTCAGTCCAACCCTGTTTTCTTCAATGGGAGTGTTCTGTACATCTGTACGGCTCATCAGTTCCAAGTCTGTTCCCTCTCCAAAAGAGATAAAATAGGACTCGAATCCTTTCTTGGGATTGATATATTTTTCGTTGCTTTTTCCTCCGAAGAAGCGGACATAGAACTCTTTTAGTTCTTCCAGACGAAAAGTCCAGATAGCGATATGATGTAGTTTCATATAAATGAATTTTCTAATTTCTATTACTTTGTTTCTATCTTAATGCTGCATTACATATTCGTAAACGATACGGGAAATATCAGCGATAATTTTACTGTTCGCCTGATTATTTTCTTCAGAATCCTTCACGAAGACAGCTATACTATAAGTACGTCCACCGGGCAAAAGTACGAAACCGATGTCATTACAACCGATTTGTTGTCCTTTCGCATTAAGATCTCCCGTTCCGGTTTTATGACCTACGGTTACTTTTTTGTCGAGCAATGGAGCAACCAGACGGTCTTGTCCGGTTTGACATTCTACCATTGTTTGAAATATGAAGTCTTTGTACACGTTGGGAAACAATGGCTTCTTACGGAATATTTCCACTAATTCGGCTGCGGCTAACGGAGTAGTCCAGTTTTCATAACATAGGTTCAAGTCTTCGTGCATGGCAGTTTCCGTACCGGCAATGGCACATTCCCGAATTCCCTGTGAATGGATATACTTGTTTACGGCATCCGGACCTCCCTGATAATCAAAAAGAATATCGCAGGCATTGTTGTCACTCTGTTGGAGTGTATATTTTAGCAGGTCGGCAATACTCATTTCAATTCCGCCCTGCGGATATTTATCCCGTAGCGGACTGTAAGTATCCGGCTTTAAATCCGATTTTTTAATAGGTAACCGGGTTTCCAGCGATTGCTTCTGCTTTCCCATATAATCTGCCAATGCTAATGCCTGATGAAACTTGAATACGCTCATCAGTGGATAGTGAATATCATTATTGACAGTTATCGTATCTTTCCCATCAATGATGACGGCTATTCCTATTTCGGCCTTCTTTCCCTTGATGGCTTCTTTCAACTGTGTCTCAAGTTGAGTTTGTCGGGCAAACAGGAGGGTGGGGACTAAACAAAGAAATACTATGAATGAACGCATAATCAATTTCTCTTTTAACGGGTTACTAATTCTCTATTGAAATCATATTTTCTGTTGAAGTCACAAAGGTATAAATAGTAATTGCCTTTGCAAATTCTTACTTGAAATTTATAGTTGTATAATGAATATGTAGAGTTAGTTTCTTAATTTTTGTAGTAATAAAAATATTGATACAGAAATTAGGTTTACTATTTCATTTATGTTATTTTTGTGATATCTTATTACTGAAATATATACTATGTAAATATTTGGAAGTAGTAACACACCATTAAAAGACAAAACTAATATGAGCACTTTTCGTTCTATAGAAGAACTTGTCAAAAGTCTGGACCGGGAGAAAGAACTCTTGAAAGAAATGTTTGCTAAACGGAAATCTCTTTCGTTCCGTTATGATTATGCGCTTGAAATGACGGAGTACAAAGAAGAGCGTATCCGCTATCTGATAGACTATGGAGTCATCCGGGACACTGGCGACTTCCTTGAAATGGAGGATATTTATCTGAAATTCTTTGAAGATGTGCTCGAAGTAAATGAAGAAATCAATGTATCTTTCGTGCAGGATTACCTGACACGACTGAATGAAAACATTGACTATTACTTGAAAGAGAATAACGAACAACGTAAATACAACTACCAGCGTGAAGTGAAACGCTGCCTGAAAAACATCGCTCTGACTACAGTCCGCAATGTGATGGATCTGAAAAGAAACATGGATAATACCTATAAGAACGAACCTAATTATAAGATAAAAAAGACCAAACTTGTCCGCCTCGATGAGAAACGGAATAATATTGCTCTGCTGATTCGTAAAAGTGAGGAATTGATAGACTACGGACAGCCTGTTTTCTTCCGGGTGGCGATGGACGTACAAATGCGGAATGTAGTAAGTGACGTAAAACTTCAGCTAAATGACTCGTATCATAATCTGATTGAAATCCAGAAACAAATCATTCATTATCTGAATCTGATAGATTATCAGAACCGTATCTTTGAGAAAGTAAAGAAGTTGAAGTACTTGAAAGACCAGTTCTTGTTGGAAGAACATACAAGTATCCGTTCTGTTGCCGCACAAAAAAATCCTGTCTGGATGGAGCCGCAGGTCGGTTATCGCATCAAGCTTTCCATTGATAATCTACGGACTTCCGATGAGGCTTTTCAGATTTTGAAGAAACTTGTCGCGCGGCAGAGAAATTCTCCGAAAGGAATGAAACAACTGGCAGATGCCATTCCGGAAGGATACCTGGATGGGCAGTCGCAAATGATAGATACCGTAAACTTGCAGGAGGTGCATAATTCATTTATGGCGTCCAGCACCCATCTGTTCTCTTTTGTGATGAACTATCGCTACCGGAAAGAGGTGACACGTGGAGAGAAATTAATCTTTTTCTGCCAACTGGCGTCACAGTATGCCGACGAACTTCGCTTTACGGATACTTATGAAATCTCCGACGAAGTGGAATACCCTTTAATATATGCCAAATAATGTATGCTGAATACTAAAAACAGATGACCATGAAATACACTGAAGAGATATTTAATATACTTAGCAAAGGGGGATTTATTTCTTCCAATAGTGTCTCTACCCAAGTGAAACGCTTGTATGATGCCATTGAGGAAGATTTGCCCGATTATTATGATTACTACAAAGGCATCGGTTTTTATCTGGAAGGCGGTGACGGTTATTACTACTTTACTCGCAAGGAATCGAAAGTCGATTTGGAACGTAAACTGGAAGCAATTCAGAAGTGGATTGATTACTTGAGTTTCCTGAAAACCTATCATTCGGCATTCGGCCCGGGCTTTCTGTTTCGTGCTGCTGATATTGAGATTCAGATAGGATGCGATATCGAACTGAAAGAAAAGGCAACCAAACTGTTCTCGGATAAGAAGAAATATGATGAAGTTGTCGGCAAACTGTTGAAAGAACTGGAGAGTATAGGACTGATAGAGAAAGAAAACGAACTTGACGGGACGTATAAAGTATTGTCGGCTTTCCATTATATGGAGGACTTGGTTGATTGTATCACAATTTCAGAGGAGGTGCAAGATGAGATACCTGAATAAGATTATTTTTCTGAACAGTGCCCATATTCCGTATGCGGAAGTGAAGTTGGATGGGAACGTACATTTTATAGGTACGCAAGGTGTCGGTAAGAGTACGCTGCTCCGTGCCATCCTATTCTTTTATAATGCTGACAAACTAAGACTAGGCATTCCGAAGGAGAAGAAAAGCTTCGATGCTTTTTACTTTCCATACGCCAATTCTTACATTATCTATGAAGTGATGCGGGAGAATGGGGCGTATTGTGTGGTAGCTGCCAAATCCCAGGGACGGGTGTTTTTCCGTTTTATTGATGCGCCATTCCAACAGGACTGGTTCATTGACGAACACAATGTGGTACATTCCGAGTGGGGACGGATCCGCGAACATATCGGTTCGAAGATTCAGATTACTGCACAAGTGACTAGCTATGAAATGTATCGGGACATTATTTTCGGTAATAACCGCAAGCACGAAATGATACCCTACCGCAAGTTTGCCATTGTGGAAAGTGCAAAATATCAGAATATTCCCCGTACGATACAGAACGTCTTTTTAAATTCCAAACTGGATGCTGACTTTATAAAAGATACCATTATCCGTTCGATGAGTGATGAGGATATCTCTGTTGATTTGGACTTCTATCGTAGCCAGATAAAGGAATTCGAGCAGGAATACAGGGACGTGATGCTTTGGTTTACAAAGAACAAGAATGGAGAAGTGCCTGTCCGGAAGATGGCGGAGAAAGTAATGAACGCCTATCGTGACTTGATTTATACTCAAAAGCAGATTGGTGAAGGGCGTGCGGAGCTTAACTTTGCGGAGAAACAGGCTTTGCATGAGATTCCGTTAGTGAAGGAAGAACAGGCTAAAGCGGAGACGGAACGTGAACGGTTGCTGCGGCTTATGGGTGAACTGCAACAAAAGTACACCAATGAGCGTGATGGTTTGATTAGGGATATAGGTATAATAAACGATTTGCTCAAAAAGATACGTGAGAAACGTCTGCATTACGAGCAGATGCAGATTGAAGAAATCATCAAACGGGTATCTTGCGAAGAATTACTGATTCAGGAACTGGAGCAAGTCCGGAATATGAAATCGGAACTGACAAGAGCTTATGAGGATGTATTGAGTAAGTACCGATTGTTGTTTGAGAAACTGGAAGCTGATTTCCGTACTTTTGAGAATAGCCAGCAAGCACGGATAAATGCTCGGAATGCGGAGATTGCCGGCAAGCAGGAGGAATTGATGCAACAACTTCGTGTGGAAGAAGAGAAAGTAAGGGTAACGCAAGAAGAGAAAGTGCAGACTGTGGATAATCGTATCCGGCAGTTGCGCGACGAACAGGCACAGTGTAACCTGAAACTTCAAAAGGTGAAATACGAACATCCCCATCAAAAGGAAATGTCCGATTGTGAAGACGGTATCAACGAACTGCGCAAAAAGGACAAGGAACTGGAACATGGCATCTGTCAGCAACAAGGAGAAATAAAGCAGTTGAGGCAGGAGTGTGAATGGAAAGTGAAAGAGTTGAAATGGGAATTTCAGGCAAAGATGGAGACCGTTCGTAAAGAACGGAGCGCGATTGAAGAACAGTTGCAAACATTGGAGGTCTTGATTGAGAAACGAAAAGGTTCTTTGTGTGAATGGCTGGAGAAGAACAAACCGGATTGGCAGGAGACGATAGGCAAGGTGGCGGATGAGGAACTGGTGTTGTACAATAATGAACTGCAACCTCAATTAGTGAATAAGGAAGCTACTTTGTTCGGCGTTTCACTCAATCTGACAGCAATCGAGCGTTCTGTCCGCACTCCCGAGGAAATGAAGCAGGAGCGCGATAGGCAACAAGCAGCCCGGCAACTCTGTACCGACCGTCTCACCCGACTGACGGAAGAAGAGGGGGAAGCTGTTTCTTCTTTGGAGAAGAAGTATTCGAAGCAAATACATAGTATTTTGGAAGAACAACATCTGATGGAAGCCGAGCGAATGCAGATTCCTGCAAAATTGAAGAATTTGCAGGCTGATTACGCCTCATGGAAGACGAAGGAAGAGGAATGGAAAAGAGGATGTACCGAAGAATTACAGGCGCAACTGAATGATATCGGTCATCGTCTTTATGTGGCGGAAGGCGAGAAGGAGAAGCATTTGGCGGAACGGGAAAAACTGTTGAAAGCTTGCCGGAAAGTGTATAATGATAGCAGGACGGAACTCCGGAAGGAACTGGAGGAGTTTGTTGCCGGCATTCAGCAAGAGATAGAGCGGATGAAACAGCAAACTGCGGAGCGGAAAAAGGAATTGAAGCAGGCGCAGGAGAATGAATTGAATGGAAAGGGTGCTGATACGGTCACTATCCGCAAGTATGATGACAGGCTTGCCGAAATAAATAAAGAATTAGATTATATAGGTAAATCCCGCCCACAAGTTCTTTTTTATGAAAGAGACAAGGAGGAGCTGTTTGATAAAGAACCTGCTACGCGAAGCAGGAAGAAAGAACTGGATGCGAAGCTAGTTGCATTGGACGAACGTTTCGCTCTGAAAAAGGAGAAGTTGCAGGTTCAGAAAAAAGGGGCGGACGAGCACCTCGACCGGATTGGCAAAGAATTGCACTTATTGGAGGACGGGTTGAATAAAGTGGATATGTTCCGGAAAGATGAAACTTTCTGTCCGCCTTCTGTGATAGAAATAGGAGAGAAGCCTACTCGGAAAAATTGCGATGTTATTGTGGAAGAGTTGAAGTCGCTCATCGTATCCACTATCAGAAAAACAGAAGAATTCAAGAAAGCGGTGACGCAGTTCAATGGAAACTTCTCGTCAAAAAACACGTTTCATTTCCGTACGGAACTGGTTGGAGAACAGGATTACTATGATTTCGCTTCCAATTTGTGCGAGTTTGTGGATAATGATAAGATTTCCGATTATCAGAAACATATCAGTGAACGGTATACGGATATAATCCGCCGGATTTCGCAGGAAGTGGGAGGGCTGACCCGTAATGAAAGCGAGATACACAGAACAATAAAGGATATCAACGACGATTTTGTTAAGCGGAATTTTGCCGGAGTAATAAAGGAAATAGCTCTTCGCCCGCTTCAGAGCAGCGATAAACTGATGCAGCTATTGCTGGAGATTAAACGGTTTAGTGATGAGAACCAATATAATATGGGAAAGGTTGACTTGTTCTCGCAGGATTCCCGTGAAGATGTCAATGCGGTGGCTGTCCGGCATTTGTTGTCGTTTATGAAATTCCTGCTTGACGAGCCGGGACGCAGACGGTTGGCGCTTGCCGATACATTCAAACTGGAGTTCCGCGTGAAAGAGAATGATAACGATACGGGATGGGTGGAGAAGATAGCCAATGTAGGTTCTGACGGTACGGACATTCTGGTGAAAGCAATGGTCAATATCATGCTGATCAATGTATTCAAAGAAAAGGCGTCACGTAAGTTTGGTGACTTTAAAATCCATTGTATGATGGATGAAATAGGCAAGTTACACCCCAACAATGTGAAAGGTATTTTGGACTTTGCCAATTGCCGGAATATATTGTTGGTAAATAGTTCTCCCACTACTTACAATGTGGAAGATTATCGTTATACCTATTTATTGAGTAAAGACGGGCGGTCAAATACACAGGTTGTCCCATTGTTAACCTATAATAAGATAGAAAAATGAGTGGCAGTTTATTTACATTGGCGATGGCGAGGCTGGTTCTGAAAATGCTGGGCGGCGAGCTCATACCTTACACAAAGTTTGATGGACTGATAGCAAATAGATTAATGGATGAGGGAATCATCACTATTGTTCCCCGAGGGAGTAAGCGTAGTTTTCGTATGATTGACCCGGAAGGATGCCGTATCTACATCTCCCAGAATTATACTTCCGGCATGGAATTGGAAGATTGGATTGAGATGAAGAACTGTCCGGATGAAGTGTTACGTTCGGAGCAAGTGGCGAAGGCGGGGGACTCTAAACTGAGATATACCCGTACGTTCAAAGGTTTTCTCCTCAATTGTTATACGCCTATAGAAGCTACTTTTCATGGCGAACCATGTGTTCTTTCTCCCTTGCAAGGCACTTCTATCTTCATGCAGGATTACGAATATTTCCGTATTCCTGAAGATGTTGTAGTAGTGGGTATAGAGAATGGAGAGAATTTCCAGCATATCCGTGCCCAAAAGTACTTGTTTGAAGGAATGAAAGTTCTATTCGTGTCCCGTTATCCGCAATCGAAGGATTTGTGTAACTGGCTAAAGATAATCCCCAATCGCTATATTCATTTCGGTGACATAGATTTGGCTGGCATTTCTATCTTTTTAAATGAATTCTATGTCAAATTGGGCAACCGTGCGGAATTTTTCATTCCAGCAGATGTGAAGAAACGACTCAAGGACGGAAACCGGCAACTTTATGATAATCAGTATTTGCGTTATAGGGCTATGTTGGTTTCTGACGAACGTTTAAGACCATTGGTGGAAATGATTCATAAATATGGGAAAGCGTATGAACAAGAAGGATATATAAAGTATTAAATTAGTCATATGATTACATTGGATAATTTTGAGAACTTTGTCCCCTATAAGATATTGATGCGTGGGGAAGAATATTATGATACAGATGCCGTTTCCGAACTGGAAGAAACCTCACCCGGTGAATGGACAGCGACTGTAGAGGGAACGGACGATTATAATGTAGAAATATCTATGAACGGAAAGGAAGTAGAATTCTGGTGCTGTGATTGTCCGTATGATGGAGAAATCTGCAAGCATGTCGTGGCAGCACTTCTGGCAATTCGTGATAATAATAAACGAGTGAGTCGTAGTGCATTTTCAAAAATGAGAATAGTTACAAAGGAAGAAGAGGTTGTACAGCCCGATGTGGACATCAAACAATTGCTGTCATTCATTAGTCCGCAAGAAATTTCTACATTTATCAATGAATATGCCTCAACGAATCCGGAATTTAAGGCAGCGTTTTTGAAGCGTTTTATATTCAAGGAATCGTCTTCGACATCAAAGGGAAAAGATTATAGAACGGAAATCCAAAAGATTTTTAATAGTTTCGGTGACAGTAAAAAGTCTCGTTATCATAATCGTTATAATGATTACAGTCGTGATTGGGAAACTGTTTTCAATCGAATGGATGTTTTTCTGAAGAAAGCAGACTTCTTTTTGAGTCTGGGAGATATGGATAGTACTATTGCCATAGTTCTTCAAACACTTCGTTCTATCGGTGAGAATTATGAGGATGAATTACTATATATTGACGATGATGATGACTTTGGCACTTCCCTTTATTGTGAGCATGCAGGAGGTTTACTCATGAAAGTGGTTGGACATCCTAAAACAACTCAGAAACAAAAGACGGATATTCTACAGGAATTACGTCAGATTGCTGAAATATCTACTTATCGAAATTACGGAATCTATGATATAGATGAACTTATGATGCAAATCAATCTTTCGATTCAGCCGACAGAAAAAGCCTTGGAATTGATTGATGGACTTCTTGAAACAAGAAAGGACACTCATGATTTATATCAGTTAGTTCTTCGCAAAGTCAACTTATTATTGGAGCAGAATGAAGAGCAAAAAGCGAATGAAACGATCCGCCAATATCTTTATCTGACTGAAATACGGGAGATGGAGGTTGAAAAATTGATTGTCCGTTGCCAATACGATGAAGCCATCCGTTTGCTGGATGAAGGAATAGGGATTGCGAAGGAAGAGATATATCCCGGTACCGATAGTAAATGGTTGGAAATAAAACTGAAGATTTACGAGACGACCAACCGGACTTCCGAAGTAATTGATACATGTCGTCTATTGTTTGTGACAGGCAGGGATAAACTGACATATTATAATAAACTCAAAACTCTGATTCCGAAAGAACAATGGAAGAGTTTTTTGGATATGATGATGAAGGAAACAGAATTTAGTAACTATTTTTCTTTCGGTGGAAGTGCTGAAGCTGATATCTATGTGAAAGAACAGGATAATGAGCGTCTGTTGACCTTGTTGTCATCAACTAGATATGATCAACTGGAAGCATTGATGCGGTATGCTCATTATTTGAAGGATACTCATTCGGAACAGCTGATTGCTATGTATACTTCTTCGTTGAATGACTATGCCGAACGGAAAATGGGACGGAGGAATTATGAATTTATCGCACAAGTGTTACCGTGCATATATAAACTAAAGGGAGGGCAGACTGCGGTGAAAAACATAGTAGCGGAATTTCGGATAAAATATAAACGTCGTCCGGCAATGATGGAAGTGTTGAAGGATTTTTGAAAAGATTTTATTATAAGTTTTTTCCATCTCTGTAGTTTAGGGATGATAAAGTTCGTACCTTTGTAAAGTTACAAATAAGAATGATAATGAAGAAGTCTATAAAACGTTTACCCAAACGTACACAGGAAGAATTGACAGTCTTGCTGGATTTAGTGTGTAAAAACATCGAGAATTGTCAGATGGTTATCCTGTTCGGGAGTTATGCAAGGGGAAACTATGTTTTATGGGACACTAATATAGAATTTGGTGTTCATACTTCCTATCAAAGCGATTATGATATTCTTCTTGTTGTGACCGGGCAGACTAAATATGTGGAAAGAAAATTGAACCGTATTACGAATAAATATCATGACTTGTTTGCAGACCGTCGTCATGCTTTTCCACAATTTGTTGTAGAACATATTAATACAGTAAACCGTAATTTGGAAATCAGCCAATATTTCTTTACAGATATAGTAAAGGAAGGAATTATGCTTTACAATAGTGGTAAATGTGAATTGGCAAAACCGCGAAAGTTGAGTTTTAGAGAGATTCGGGATATTGCGCAGAGTGAATTTGATAGGTTGTATCCTTATGCGTGTGACTTTTTGGGTGTTGTGAAGGAATATTTCATGCCTAAAGAACAATATAACTTATCAGCTTTCATGCTTCATCAGACTTGTGAAAAATTATACTATACTATCCTGATGGTTTTTACGAATTATCTTCCAAAAACTCATAAAATTAAAGAGCTTAGTGGGATGGTAAAACGTTTCTCACAGGAATTGACCACAGTCTTTCCTCAAAATACGGATGAAGAGAAAGAATGTTTTGATTTATTATGCCGTTCGTATATCGAGGCTCGTTATAACAAAGATTTCAGTATCTCACAAGAACAACTGGAATACCTTATTGTCCGCATAGATATTCTGAAAGATATTACTGAACGCTTATGTAAAGAGAAGATTGTGGAATATGATACAATGCCTGAATAATTGTTCCCTGTGAAATAAGTCGGTGTCGCATTTATAACTTGAACTTAGGTTCAGCTCTCTATGAAATGAAAAACAAAATATATCTGTCATCTGTCACAGATTATAATCTAACTTGCAGAGTATAAGTACTTAATGCTGTGACAGCACAAGGTGACAGCAGTGTGATAGCAATAATGCTGTCACCTAAAAAACAAAATAAAAACGCTGTTCGAAAATGAATAGTATTAGCCATAAATGGATAAGTCGTTCATTTTATTACCCCCGTACTTATGAATTGTGTCCTACTTTGAAACCAACAGTTTCAAGTAGCGAAACTGTTGGTTCTGCGGTTTGAAACTTTAGTTTCATACGCTTGAAACTCTAGTTCCAATTACTTGAAACCATTGGTTTCTCACCGATGAAACTATAGTTTCCCTTCGCTGGAACTGTAGTTTCAAGCGGAGAAAACTAATTTGCCCCGTAATTAGGTCGTGACAATCCCGTTTCTTTCAGATAAAGAGATGCTTGATATGTAAGCGTCTCCGCGATTCTATATAGTGTATTAAAATAAAAAGGCTAATGATCCC